>ERZ772960.17-NODE-17-length-146195-cov-9.937526_pt1 | contig 146195 bp, 122 predicted proteins | sample MGYA00580678_ERZ772960 | MGnify/ENA primary metagenome ERZ772960 (study PRJEB29015, sample SAMEA2737930) | human oral metagenome | biome: human oral; feature: human-associated habitat; material: dental | place: China | collected 2059 ...
AACTGGCGAAATGAATTATAGTGATTTCTTTAAGATGATTCCGGAGGCAAGTCTCGTTGCCATCCTGATAGTTTTGTTCGTTGCCGACTTCGCAACGGCAAAGACTGAAGAGCGCAGGTGGTTCAATCCGCTGGCTTCTGTGCTCCTTTTGCTCAATACGTTCGTATGCCTGCTTCCAATGGAAGCACAGACAGCGTTCGGCGGTATGTACGTTACGTCTTCTGCCGTCAACGTCATGAAGGCCATTCTTTCCATGGGAACCTTCATCGTTGTCCTGCAGAGCCGTGTATGGGCGGCGAAGGGCGGCAAGGAAGGCGAATTTTATATGCTCATTGTCTCGACACTTCTGGGTATGTTTGCCATGATGAGTGCTGGAAACTTCCTGATGTTCTTCCTCGGACTCGAGATGGCTTCCGTACCTTTGGCATGTGCCGTAGCCTTCGATATGTACCGTAAGAACTCTGCCGAGGCTGCTGCCAAGTTCATCCTGACGGCCACCTTTTCAAGTGGCGTGATGATTTATGGCATCAGCTTTCTGTACGGTGAGTTCGGTACACTCTACTTTGCAGACGTTGTTGCTGCAAAGATGCAGGCAACTCCGCTGACCATCATGGGACTTGTCTTCTTCTTCAGCGGTCTCGGCTTCAAGATCTCCCTCGTGCCGTTCCACTTCTGGACGGCTGATACCTATCAGGGTGCGCCGACAACTGTTACCGGCTATCTGAGCGTCATTTCCAAGGGAGCTGCAGCCTTTACGCTGCTGAGCATTCTCTTCCATGTCTTCGGCGGTATCATGGCCTACTGGCACGTGCTGCTGATGATCGTCGTGGTGCTTTCCATCACCATTGCCAACCTCTTTGCAGTACGGCAGGGTGAATTGAAACGCTTCATGGCGTTCAGCTCCATTTCACAGGCGGGCTACATCATGCTGGCTGCCATCGGCAACGACTGGGAGAACTCGGTTACTGCCTTGAGTTACTATGTCCTGATTTACGTTGTGGCCAACATGGCGGTTTTCACGATCATTTCTGTCGTAGAGCAGAACAATGGCGGAAAGACCAATATCAGCGACTATAACGGCTTCTACCGGACCAATCCGCGTCTCAGTTTCCTGATGACGCTGGCCATGTTCTCACTCGGCGGTATTCCTCCGTTTGCAGGTATGTTCTCCAAGTTCTTCGTATTCATGTCAGGTGTCAACGGAGCAGACATCAACACGACGATGGGCGCATGGGCATACGCCGTTGTCTTCATCGCACTGATCAACACGGTCATCTCACTCTACTACTATCTGAAGATTGTCAAGGCGATGTACATTGTCCGCACCGACAATCCGCTGCCGGCCTTCAGAAGCGACTGCAACACCAAGTTCGCTTTGGCGGTCTGCATGGCCGGCATTCTCCTCTTCGGTGTATGCAGCTTCGTATATGAGTGGATTGCAGCTGCAGCATAGTGGCAGCTCCTTTGAGTTTCTCAAATGCTATGGCGCCCGGGTATCCTGTCGGAATCCCGGGCGTTTTTCTTTTTCTTCTATATTGTCCAGAAAGTGACGGGCGGATGTGCAGTCAGGCAGCCCCGGCTTCCGTAATTGCAGGAAACGGACAGACTGTTAAGTCGGCTTAACAGTGATGGTGTAAATTGAGATCTGCTGCGAAATGATGTTAAATCTGACCGTAATCGTCAGCGGTATAATGACTTTGTCCTATCTTTGCAGCATCAAACAGAAATTGGAAAAATTACTATGTACGAATCTGTGCAGCATTCAGGGCATGAATGCTCTGTGTCTGGATGTGGGTTCGGTATAGGAACGGTTCTGTTGGATATTTGGATGATAAGAAAACACTATTAGAATTAAACAAGGAAAAGAATTATGGCAACAGTTTACGATTTCAATCTGAAGGACAAGAATGGCAATGAAGTAAGTCTCGAGACATACAAAGGCAAAGTGCTGTTGATTGTCAATACTGCAACTGGTTGTGGGTTTACCCCGCAGTATGAAGATCTGGAGACCATGTATCACAGCCTGAAGGACAAGGGGCTGGAAATTCTCGATATTCCCTGCGATCAGTTCGGCCATCAGGCTCCCGGTACGGATGAAGAAATCCGTGAGTTCTGCACGATGAAGTTCGGAGCAGACTTCCCGCAGTTCAAGAAAAGCGAGGTGAACGGTGCGAACGAGCTGCTCCTCTATACATGGCTGAAGAGTGAGAAGGGGTATGCCGGTGGTGCTTATGAGGCTAAACTGGCGGCCGTGATGGAGGACTTGTACAATAAGGCGAACACGGAATCCCGCAAGCAGAACGACATCCAGTGGAACTTCACTAAGTTTCTCGTCAACCGCAACGGCGAGGTGGTAGCCCGCTTCGAGCCGACAGTCGACCTCAAGGAAGTGCGGAAGGCTGTTGAGGCTGAACTCTGAACATATACGTCCTTACAGACGGCCTCTGTGCCGTCCCTGTAAGGATTTGAAAATAATAAGGTAACAACCTTCCGTCAGCCTCCTTTGAATTTCTGGTGGCAGTAGACATCGCTTCGTTCCGCAAGGACGTATATAGCATTGTGGCATCTATCCCTCGTGGGAGGGTACTTAGCTACGGTCAGGTGGCCTGGCTTACGGGTCATCCCACTCATTGCCGTCTGGTTGGAAGCGTGCTGCATGGGGCGGCGGAGAGCGACGGACTACCCTGCCACAGGGTCGTCAACAGCGCCGGACGCACGGTTCCCGGCTGGCAGGAGCAACGCCGACTGTTGGAAGCGGAGGGCATCACCTTCCGTCCGAACGGATGTGTCGACATGAAGAAATGGCAATGGAAACTTGAATAAGTGTCCATTGCCATTTTACAGTATATGACAGTGACAGGATTGGACAGGCCTTTCCTGCAGATGTGCCGATGCCTGTCACCTATCGTGTTGGCGGTAAACACCAGTGGTGTTGACGGTCAAATCATGTCGCTTGAGTTTTGTCGGACTGCATTACGGAGGAGCTGTTTGCAGACAGAGGCGGGGATGTCTGTCCCTGCTTTGACTGTCCTATGAACTTTTGGTACAGCCCCATCCTCTTCACCGTTTGTAATCTTCCCGGTATTTATCCGTCTCAATATAAATGTAAATGTTGTAGGCCGGGAAAGCCGCACGTATATGCCGTTCGATGTCATTGATCAGTTCTGGTGTCCGGGTCTCGTACTCGTCTCTCACGTCAATCTTTGCTGTGACGAGGATGTCCGTAGGACTCAGATGGATGGTCTTGATGTTGATGAGCCGGTCGACTTCCGGCCGGTTGAACGAGCCTTTGAGTCGGGCCAGGTCTTTCTCCGTGACACTCTCGCCGATGAGCAGACTGTAGAACTCGCGCGCAAGGAGAAGTGCCGCCGCACAGAGCAGTACGCCGATCAGCACGCCCGACAGTGCATCGTAGAACGGATTGCCTGTGAAATGGCTCAGGAGCGTGCCGGCCAGAGCTATCAGCAGACCGACGACGGCGCAGCTGTCTTCGGCGAAGATGATGAGGATTTCGCTGTGACGGCTCTCCCGCAGAAACCGGCAGAGCGGCAGTCGGTCTTTGTTCAGCTCCTTTATTTCCTTGAAAGCGACGTGCAGGCTGGCACTTTCCACCATCAGCCCGAAGAGGAGAATTGCCATGACCAGCCATGTGCTCTCCACGCTGTGCTCCGGATGGAACAGCTTCTGTGCCGCTTCCATGATGCCCAGTGCGCCGCCGGCGAAGAAGAGCATCATGGCGACGACCATGCTGTAAAAATACTTCGCACGTGCCTGCCCGAACGGATGCCGTTTGCTGATTTTCGCTTCTGCCTGCCGGTTGCCCACCAGCAGGAGCAGCTCATTGCCGCAGTCCACGATGCTGTGGATCGATTCGTTCAGCATGGCGGCCGACCCGGAGACGGCAAACCCCACGAACTTCGATATGGCTACCAGTACGTTGGCACCCAGAGCGGCAATGACACTCATCATGCCGCCCTTGTCTTTCTTCTTCTCTTTCTCCATATATTGTCTGTTTATTTCCCGGCTGCTCTTTTGACCTCTTTCAGCATCTCCATCTTCTCCTCATAGACCGGCTGCCACTTGTCGACTATTGCATGAAGATTTCTGCAGTGCCTTTCCTGCTCACGGTACTCATCCGTGTCCGTCTGGTGGTTCTGTTCCATTGCCAGCATGTGCTCCATCGTCAATATCAGCTGCTGCTGCGCGTTGCGTAACTGCTCGCCGAGCTTCTCGAGATTTTCCATGAAAACCAGCGCACGGTCGATATGGTCTTTTTTTTCCATTGTTTTCACTGTTGGTAGCTATGAAATGATGGCTGCAAAGTTACTGAAAAAGTTGCGACGGTGAAAGGTTTCCCCTTAAATGTCTGCCTGATAATTTATGTGTCGTATACCGTCTCGTTGCGGTTTTTTTCGTAATTTTGCAGCACAATAGAGTAAAAGAGGTATTGAAGGGTAAACCAGTATGGAATCACTGAGAGAAATATTCAGAATAGGAAAAGGACCGTCGAGCAGCCATACGATGGGGCCGCAGCGGGCCGCCGTCATCTTCGCCGGCCGTCATCCGGAGGCAGCGCGTTTCGAGGTGACACTGTATGGAAGTCTGGCTGCTACGGGCAGGGGACACATGACGGACAAGGCCGTCATCGACGTGTTGAAGCCGGTAGCCCCGGTGGAAATCAAATGGGAACCGGAGGTGTTCCTGCCTTATCATCCCAACGGCATGGTGTTCCGTGCGTATGATAGCCATCAGAAAATAGAAGACGAATGGACGGTCTACAGCATCGGCGGCGGTGCTCTGTCGGAGGGAAAGGCTACAGGCGACTGTTTCCATCAGGATTCTGTATACGACCTGCACACGCTCAAGGACATCCAGTCCTGGTGCGAACATCATGGACGGGGCTACTGGGAATATGTGAAACAATGCGAGACCGATGATTTCTGGGATTATCTGCGTGAGGTGTGGCATGCCATGCAGGCGGCTGTCGAGCGTGGTCTTGACAGTGAGGGTGCATTGCCCGGACCATTGAACCTCGCACGCAAAGCCCCTACTTACTACATAAGGGCGCGCGGTTACAAGCCGTCCCTGCAGAGCCGTGGGATGGTTTACGCATACGCATTGGCTGTCAGCGAGGAAAATGCCTCGGGCGGGACAATCGTCACAGCTCCCACCTGCGGGGCCTGCGGGGTCGTGCCGGCAGTCCTCTATCATCTGGCGAAAGGACACGAGTTTTCCGAGACGAAAATACTGCACGCTCTGGCGACGGCCGGGCTCTTCGGCAATGTCGTGAAGTACAATGCGTCGATTTCCGGTGCGGAGGTAGGCTGTCAGGGCGAGGTCGGTGTGGCCTGTGCCATGGCATCGGCCGCCTCCTGCCAGTTGTTCGGCGGTACGCCCTCACAGATTGAGTATGCTGCGGAGATGGGGCTTGAACATCATCTGGGCATGACCTGCGACCCCGTCTGCGGTCTGGTGCAGATTCCCTGTATAGAACGCAATGCTTTTGCCGCCTGCCGTGCCTTGGATGCACAGCTGTATGCCTCGTTCAGCGACGGCCACCACCGCGTATCGTTCGATCGGGTAGTGGAGGTGATGAAGCAGACCGGGCACGACATTCCGTCACTGTACAAAGAGACGAGTGCAGGCGGACTGGCAAAGGATTATAAGTATTAGAAGACGTCCCACCCCATATAGACAAAGCGGGAGAAGTCCATTCCGGACTTCTCCCGCTTTGTCTTGTATGATTTTACTATATGGATCTGTTCTCTGCTTTCAGCACCTCTCCCACCTTGGGAAGAGGATGCTGTGAATGCTTAGTTCCTGAAGGTCAGTCCCTCGCCGAAGCAGTCGATGATGACCGGCTTGTCACGGTTGACACTGCCTGAAAGCAGAGACTTGCTGAGGTCGTTCAGCACATACCGCTGGATAGCCCGCTTGACGGGACGTGCGCCGAACTCCGGGTCGTAGCCTACCCCGGCCAGATAGCCGATGGCAGGGTCGGTCCACTGGAGGTTGATGCCCTGTGGTTCGATCATAGTCTTCACACGCTCCAGCTGCAGCCGTACGACACCTCCGATCTGCTCCTTTGTCAGCGGCAGGAACATGATGGTCTCGTCGATACGGTTGAGGAACTCCGGACGGATGGTCTTCTTCAGCATTTCCATTACGGCAGTCCTCGCCTTGTCGATGACTTCCTCACGGTTGGAATCGGTGAGATTCTCGAACTGCTGCTGGATATACTGCGACCCCAGATTGGAGGTCATGATGATAATCGTGTTCTTGAAGTTCACCGTCCGGCCCTTGTTGTCCGTCAGCCGTCCGTCGTCCAGTACCTGCAAGAGGATGTTGAACACGTCGGGATGCGCCTTTTCTATCTCGTCGAAGAGCACGACCGAGTAAGGTTTGCGGCGTACGGCCTCGGTCAGCTGGCCTCCTTCATCGTAGCCTACGTACCCCGGAGGCGCACCGATGAGGCGTGTGACACTGAATTTCTCCTGATACTCGCTCATGTCAATCCGCGTCATCATCGACTCGTCGTTGAAAAGATAGTCAGCCAATGCCTTTGCCAGTTCGGTCTTACCTGTACCCGTAGTTCCGAGGAAAATGAACGATGCGATAGGTTTCTTCGGATCCTGCAGGCCGGCACGTGAACGGCGCACGGCATCTGCCACGGCCGTGATGGCCTCGTCCTGTCCGATGACACGCTTGTGGAGTTCGTCCTCCAGATGGAGCAGCTTGTCCTTTTCGCTCTGTAGCATCTTCGTGACAGGAATGCCTGTCCAGCGGCTTACCACCTCGGCGATGTCGTCCTCGGTAACCTCCTCACGCACCATGGCCTGTCCGCCCTGTGTGGCCTGCAGCTGCTGCTGGATGTTCTTGATGTCGTCTTCCAGCTGTTTCAGCCTCGAGTAGCGGATCTCAGCGACACGCTCGTAGTTGCCCTCACGCTCGGCGCGGTCGGCCTCATACTTGAGGTTTTCCATCTCCTGCTTGTCCTGCTGAATCTTGTTCACCAGGGCACGTTCGCCTTCCCATTTTGCACGGAAGCTGTGCTCCTGTTCCCTGAGTTCGGCAATCTCCTTGTCGAGCTGTGCGATCTTCTCGGTGTCGTCTTCCCGCTTGATGGCCTCACGCTCAATCTCGAGCTGTTTCAGCCGGCGGGTTATCTCGTCCAGTTCCTCAGGTACAGAATCGCGCTCCATGCGCAGCTTGGCAGCTGCCTCGTCCATCAGGTCGATGGCCTTGTCGGGCAGGAAACGGTCGGAGATGTAACGCTCTGAGAGCTTCACGGCCGCAATGCAGGCATCGTCCTGGATACGTACCTTATGGTGGTTCTCGTAGCGTTCCTTCAGTCCGCGGAGGATGGAGATGGCATCCAGCTCGTCCGGCTCATCCACCATGACAGTCTGGAAACGACGCTCCAGGGCCTTGTCCTTCTCGAAATATTTCTGGTACTCGTTCAATGTTGTCGCACCGATGGCCCTCAGTTCGCCACGTGCCAGAGCCGGCTTCAGGATGTTGGCGGCATCCATGGCACCCTCGCCGCCGCCTGCACCGACCAGCGTGTGGATTTCATCAATGAAGAGGATGATGTTGCCTTCGGCCTTCGTCACCTCCTTGATGACGCTCTTCAGCCGCTCCTCAAACTCGCCTTTGTATTTTGCTCCGGCGAGCATCGCCCCCATATCCAGCGAGTAGAGCTGCTTGTCCTTCAGGTTTTCCGGTACATCGCCACGGACGATTCTTTCGGCGAGTCCTTCGACGATAGCCGTCTTTCCTGTGCCCGGTTCACCGATGAGAATCGGGTTGTTCTTCGTACGGCGGGACAGTATCTGCAGTACACGGCGGATTTCCTCGTCACGGCCGATTACCGGATCGAGCTTTCCTGCGCGGGCATCCTCGACAAGGTTGCGGGCAAACTTCTGCAGCGACTGGTAGTTTTCGTCACCGCTCTGCGTCTGTACCTTCTGCCCCTGTCGCAGGTCGTTGATGGCTGCCGTCATCTCTTTCTCTGCACATCCGGCATCTTTCAGAATCCGGCTTGCCGTTGAATTGACCGCCAGCAGTGCCAGCAGCATCGGCTCGACACTGACGAACTCGTCGCCCATCTTCTGCGAGATGTCCAACGTGCGCTGCATCACCTGATTGGCTTCAGAGGAAAAATAAGGCTCACCGCCCGATACTTTCGGCAGATGGCTCATTTCGCTCTGGACGGCATTCTCTACGGTCTGTGCGTTCACCCCCAGTTTCTGGAAGACGTAGTTGGTCACATCCTTTCCCTTGTCCATTACGCCGGCAAGCAGGTGCAGCGGCTCGATGGTCTGCTGTCCGTTGCGCTGTGCGGTGTTCACCGCACTCTGGACAGCCTCCTGTGCTTTAATTGTAAATTTCTCAAATGTCATTCTTCAGTCTCCTTTCTATATCTTCTTCTGCCTTATGGTTATAGGCGTCGAAGTGTGTTCGTTTTTTTATTTTATATTGTCTGTCACTCAAATCCTGTGCCTTTGGCCTTTGTGTGACATCGTGTCAGATGAAAGGGACAGAATGTCATGGTCGTTGATGGCTTCGTCTGTTCTTCCGTTATTCGGTCTGTGTTCGGTCTTCCTTTATACATTGTCCGTATTCATGTGTTGTCCGCATTCTTTTCAGATAATTGTGCAGGCGGTGGGTAAACTCATAGTTCTTCAGCCCCCATCTGGGCGCAATGAGCAGGTCGGCAGGGCTCTGGCTGACGAAGCGTTCGAGTATGAGGTCGGGGCGGAGCAGACGGATGTAGGCGGCAATGAGCCGGATATATTCCTCAACGGTGTAAAGATGAAAGGGATGGTCGGCATACATTTTCGCAAGGCGGGTACCCCGGATGATCTGCAACTGGTGGATTTTCAGCGTCGTCAGGGGGAGAGAAGAAATGATTGGTGCCTGCCGGAGACTCTCTTCTGCATCTTCACCGGGCAGACCGAGGATGATATGCGCACCGGTACGGATGCCGCGGCGGGCGGTCTTTTCTATAGCCTGGCGAGCACAGGCGAAGTCGTGTCCACGGTTGATGAGGCGCAGTGTACCGTCGTTGCAGGTTTCCACGCCATATTCAACGATGAGGAATGTGCGGCGGTTGAGTTCTTCAAAATAGTCTAAGAGGGTGTCGTTGATGCAGTCAGGCCGTGTTCCGATGACGAGTCCGACGACATCCTCCACGGCAAGTGCTTCCTCGTAGAGGTCCTTGAGGCGGTTGTTGCTTCCGTAGGTGTTGGTATAGGCTTGGAAATAAGCAAGGTATTTCATGTCCAGGTATTTTCCGGAGAAGAACCGCTTGCCGTCTTCAAGCTGCTGTGTAATGCTCTTTCCGTTGTCGCAGTAAGCCGGATTGAAGGTCTGGTTGTTGCAGTAGATGCAGCCGCCGTACCCACTCCTTCCGTCCCGGTTCGGACAGGTGAAGCCGGCATTGACCGATATTTTCTGTACTCTGAAAGGAAACTGGGTGCGGAGCCAGTTCCCGAAGTCACGATAATATTGTTCCATTCTTTTGCAAATTTACGGATTATTTTATACTTTTGCGATGTTAAAACTTGAATTTATGAAAAGAACAATCCTTATGTGTGCTGCTATGCTGACAGCTCTCCAGCTGATGGCAGGAGAGCCGATTTCATTGAAAGACATCACCAGTGGCGTATTCTGGGCGAAACGTATCTCGGGTGTCAATCCTCTGAAAGGTACTTCGGAATATGCACAGGTGTCGGCCGACGGCCGGCAGGTGGTGAAGTTTTCCTTCAGAACAGGTAAACCGACCGGTGTCATCTTCGACCTTTCCGATGTCAAGGACGGGCCGCTCAAGTTTTTTGATGACTATCAGATTTCGGCCGATGGATGCCGGCTGCTGTTGCAGACGAATACCAACCGCATCTATCGCCGTTCGTTTACGGCAGACTTCTATCTCTATGAAGTGAAGACGAAACAACTGAAGAAACTTTCAAAAGACGGGGCAGAACAGATACCTGTTTTTTCGCCTGACGGGCGGCAGATTGCATACGTCCATAAGAACAACATCTACATCACGGATGGCGAGAATGTCAGACAGGTCACCGCTGACGGTGCGTTCAACAAGGTCATCAACGGTCTGCCCGACTGGGTGAACGAGGAGGAGTTCGGCTTTAACAACGCACTTGCATGGAGCGCTGACAGCAGGACGTTGAGCTGGATCAGGTACGATGAAAGCAAGGTGAAGACCTATTCCCTGCAGCTTTTCAAAGGCTCGCATCCTGCATTCAATAAGTATGGGACTTATCCTGGAGAATACAGCTACAAGTATCCGAAAGCCGGCGAGGACAATTCACAGGTAAGCGCATGGGCGTATTCGTTAGGCGACGGCAGTGTGCGCAAGTACGACCTGCCTTTGGCAGCGGATGGTTATATCCCGCGCATCAAGACGACCGCTGATGCAGACAGGATCATTCTCTATACGATGAACCGCCATCAGGACGAACTGAATCTCTATGCTGCCAATCCCAAGACCGGAGCGTGCCGGCTGCTGATCAGGGAGCGTGTGCCCAAGTATGTGAAGGAAGAAGCGATGGAAGGCATCAGAATCATGAAAGATTACATTCTGCTGCCTTCCGACCGTGACGGCTATATGCACCTTTATTTATACAGCAAAGAAGGAAAGCTACTGCGCCAGATAGACAAGGGCAACTATGACGTGACGGAAATCTATGGATATGATGATAAGACCGGCAGCACCTACTTCCAGGCAGCTGCCCGCAAGCCGATGCAGCGGGAGGTCTATGTCGCCGACAAGTCCGGCAGGCTGACTTGCCTTTCTGCCCATGCAGGCTGGAATGCCGCTGCGTTCTCCGGTGATTACAGATACTTCCTCAATACATGGAGCGACCGTAACCATCCTTACGTCTATGCTATCTATGACAACAAGGGCAAGGAGGTACGCGAAGTGCTGAACAATGACGAACTGCAGACAAAACTTGCGAAGTATGGCAACGGCGGTGTCGAGTTCTTTACATTTACGACATCCGAGGGAGTGAAGCTCAACGGATGGATGGTGAAACCCGCCGGATTCGATGCAAAGAAGAAGTACCCGGTCATCATGCACCAGTACAGCGGGCCGGGCAGCCAGCAGGTGGTTGACAGCTGGGGTGTCGGTTCGATGGGCAACGGTGGTATGTTCGATTATTACCTGGCACAGAAAGGCTACATCGTAGTGACGGTGGACGGCCGCGGCACAGGTGCGAGGGGAGCGGAGTTTGAAAAGTGTACTTATCTGAAGCTCGGCGATCTTGAGTCGAAGGACCAGGTGGAGACGGCCCTGTGGCTGGGCAGGCAGCCGTTCGTCGATGCGGCACGTATCGGTATCTGGGGCTGGAGCTTCGGCGGCTTCAACACGCTGATGAGCATGAGCGAGGGACGTGATGTGTTCAAGGCAGGCGTAGCCATTGCACCGCCGACCGACTGGCGGTTCTATGATTCCGTCTATACGGAACGGTATATGCGTACACCGCAGGAGAATGCTTCCGGTTACGCCGTCAATCCCATCAACCGTGCCGGGAAGCTGCACGGCAGACTGCTGATCTGCCATGGCATGGCCGATGACAATGTTCATCCGCAGAACACCTTTGAATATTCTGAGGCACTGGTTCAGGCAGACAAGGACTTCAAGGAGAATTATTATACGAACCGCAACCACTCTATCTATGGTGGCAACACACGCAACCATCTGTTGCGTCAGGTTGCTGAATGGTTCATGGAGAAACTTTAGGTGTGTCCTGTAAATTCCATGTAGGCATATCGTCACGATAAGATGCTGTCGGCTTCTGGCGTCTTGTGCTTTCTACGGCATACTCTGCCTCTTCCCTCGGTCGTACAGCCTGCAACACTCTTTTCAAGAAGCATATAGTGGCTGTTCGCCCAGAATTAGGAAGCCAGCAGAAGGGCGTTTTAGGTCACTTATATGAAAACTATACGCTCTGCCCAACTGGTGTCTGTGTTTATGACGGAAGAACCATTGGTAAGAAGTCTGCCTATGGGATGTCTCTGCGAAATGTCGTTGTAAGACACCGGGGAGTTCCCCGGACCGTAGAGAAGGATTGTCAGTCAGTTACTCAGGGACGTACGAAAGGGTGCGTCCCTGTTTTTGTTGCATGCTCGGCATGAGCACTGCCTGAGTTTCAAGTTCCGAGCAAGTACGGACAGCGGGAGTCATGCGAGAACAACTGGGTGAGGCTTCGTGAGGTGAAATCTGAAAGCTGCTGTCAGCAAACCTTTCCCTAACGGACAAATCATCATGCAAGGCAGGTCTGTCATTTTGATGGACAATGTCTCGAATGGTACTCAAAACAAGAACTGCCGTATGCGGAACGGTATGGCGGTGTAAAAGGTTGAAAATAAAAGTAGGAGTCAAACAGCTTCGTTTTACTCCTACTCAATGCGCTGTGATTCCGTTGGGGTTCGAACCCAAGACCCACAGCTTAGAAGGCTGTTGCTCTAATCCAACTGAGCTACGGAACCATTATGCGGCTGCAAAGTTACGGATTTAATTCGGTTCTACCAAATTCCATTTCATTAAATTTCTTGACCATCATTTCGGTGCGGTTCCGGTTTGAAGAGAGGGATCGGTGTCCGACCGATGAATGGCCGGAAGCAATCAGTCGTTGATGAGGGCCTGCGGGATAAATAGAAATCAAGTGTAATGGAAGAGGGAGAAGACAGCCTATTTCCTGTACTCCGGACGCAGCTCTACTTTGGGGACTTTCATGGTGTCGCCGGCCTGCATTGTGTTTCGCTTATTAAGTACCTGGAAGTAGCCGACCATGTCTGCACCGAGTGTCTTCCGGCTATAACTCTTCATGGTCTGTCCTTTCCTCAGCACGACGATCCGGTCGATGCCTACAATGTTGTAGGCCCCATAACGGATCCGGCGATCGCTGTTCATTGCAGCAAAGGAATCCGTCTCTTCTTTTCCGGCGGCTGTCGGGACATGAGATTCCCTGGCTGTTGTCGTAACGGTGTCAGCCGGTACGGTTCTGGCAGCCATTGCCGTCTTGTTGCCGGACGTATCTTCCTTCTGTTCCATGACGGCAGTCTGTCTGCCCGGCTTCGTCCTGCCAAACCTGACCCAGAGGATTCCGCCCAGAAAGACAATGACTATGAAAGCCGCCAGTGCAACGATTTTCAGCATGTTGTTTGTCGACCCTTCAACATCGCTGTCGTTTTCTTCTTCGGTCTCGGTTACTGTCCGGACAGGTTGGCTTTGCGGCTTCCCCGGCTCTGGCGAACGGCGGACGGAAGAGGACTTTTCCTCTTCAACATTCATTTTATCTTCTTCGTTCCTGTCCTTCCCGATGTGTGTCGGCTCGTCGTCTGTTACGGGCTGTTCTGCCTCCTTTATGGCAGAATCGTTCTCTGTCTCGGCATCAGGTTTCCTTTCGGCCTTTTCCGTAAGTTTCTCTTCTATGGAAGCAAACACTTTTCCGGACTCTGCGGAACTATTCCCGGTCTGTTTCTTGATAGCTTGTACAGAGTCTTCCTCGTGGATATTTCCGTTGTCCTTCTGCTTCCCGGCTTCTGTGCCGGACGACTTCGTCGGAATGGTTTCTGAAGGGTTCCCCTTCGCCTCATCTGCCGGGATCCTTTCCAGCGTCTCCGTGTCGACACCGTCGTTGATGACAACTGTCTCAAACTGGGAGAAGGGTTTGTTCACAAGTTCCTTCATTGCCGCATCCGGAGTGAAGGTAATCTTGTCATGCCCCTTTATGAGAACGCGCTCGCCCGTGTTGACATTGACGCTCTCCCGGGGTTTCACGGATTGTATCTTGAAGGTGCCGAGACCCTTGACCTTCACCGGTCTGCCATCTTTGAGCTCGGAGCTTATGATGGCAAAAACCGAATCCACAAAGACCGAAGCGTCGGATGCTGACAGCTTGTACTGCTTGGCCAGCGCACCCGTTATCATCTGTAATCCCGTCTTACCCATTTTCAGTTCCTCCTCTCCTTACTTGTCCTTTGATGTTTGCAGCAGGCTTGAAATTGAGCACGAGCTTGGGAGGAACAAGCATACGCTGTCCCGTAGAGGGGTTAACCATCACCCGCTCCAGCCGTTTCTTGACTTCAAACGTACCGAATCCGGAGACAGAGACTGGGTCGCCTGCCTCGAAGGATTTGCCCATCAGTTCGATGACAGACTTCACCATTCTCTGGCTTTCGTCCTGTGTATAGCCTGTCCTTGAGGCCAACTCGGCTATGAATTCCTTGTTATTCATTCTTCTTTACCCTTCATTTACTTATTGCTTCTGACCGTTGTCACTTTCCAAAGCCGGTGCTCCGAAGAACAAGGTCCGCATGTCCCGGTCTCATCCTTCCCGCATGCCTTCAGACTGTGATTTCCTTTCAGACAATCTTGCCGAAGAGGTCGAATTCGTCAGAGCCTGTGATGCGGACATCATAAAACCTGCCGATGTGCAGTGCCTTTCCTTTTGCGGGAACGAGAACCTCCGGATCCACTTCGGGCGAACAGAACTCCGTGCGTCCGATGTAGTAGTCGCCTTCTCTGCGGTCGATGATGATCTTGAATATGCCGCCGACCTTTTCGCTTTCCAGTTCCTCTGATATTCCCTGCTGGATTTCCATCAGTTCATCCAGTCGCTGCTGTTTGACCTTCTCCGGGACATCATCCTGGTAATGGGTCGCACTGTACGTTCCTTCCTCTTCCGAATAGGCAAAAGCCCCCATCCGCTCGAAGCGGGTCTTCCTGACAAATGCCTTCAACTCCTCGAAATCCTCTTCGGTCTCGCCCGGAAAGCCCACCAGCAGGGTGGTGCGGAGATGGATGCCGGGTACCCGTCGCCGTATCTCGGCTATCAGATCCAGTGTCTCCTGCCTGGTGACATGGCGGTGCATGCGTTCAAGCATGTGGTCGGAAATGTGTTGGAAGGCAATGTCCAGGTATTTGCAGACATTCGGCTTCCCGGCGATTACGTCGAGAAGATCCAGCGGGAACTGATTGGGATAGGCATAATGAAGGCGGATCCATTCCACGCCCTCTATGTCTGCCATGCGCGAAATCAGTTCTGTGATATGATGTTTTCCGTCGAGATCGACACCGTAGTAAGTCAGTTCCTGCTCGATGATCTGAAACTCTTTCACGCCTTGCTCTACAAGCCGCCTCACTTCATCCAATATGTCCTCAAGAGGCCGCGAATGGTGCCGGCCTGTAATCAGCGGGATGGCACAGTAGGCACAGTGGCGGTCACAGCCCTCGGCAATCTTCACATAGGCATAGTGGCCTGGTGTCGTGAGGTGGCGGACTCCATTGCAGGCCGGTACATCGGCCTTGCCGAGGTCGGTCAGCAGCTGCTTGTAATTGAACTTTCCGTAGAACTTGTCCACCTCCGGAAGTTCTGCCTCCAGTTCGTCCTTGTATCGCTGGGAGAGGCATCCCATGACGTAGAGCCTGTTGAGTTGTCCGTTCTTCTTCCGGTTTGCAAATTCGAGGATCGTGTTGATGCTCTCTTCCTTGGCCGCCTCAATGAAACCGCAGGTGTTGATAACCGCAATCTCTCCTTGCGGATGTTTCGTATCGTGTGTACAATGGTAGCCGTTGGCCTCGAACTGCTTCATGATAAGCTCTGAATCGACAAGATTCTTCGAACAGCCCATGGTTACGATGTCTATCTGGTTCTTCTTCATTCGTGTGTGTTGAATATTGGGAGACGGACGAACGGCGACAGCCGGTCTGTCCCTTCCTTCCCGACCTTCCCCCTCATCGTTACTTGAAGAGGCTGTCGACGAACTGCGCCTTGTCAAAGAGCTGCAGGTCTTCCATCCCCTCGCCCAATCCGATGTATTTGACGGGAACTTTCAGCTGATCGCTGATGCCGATGACAACGCCGCCCTTTGCCGTTCCGTCAAGTTTGGTGATGGCGAGTGAGGTGATCCGTGTTACGGCAGCGAACTGTCTTGCCTGTTCAAAGGCATTCTGTCCTGTACTTCCGTCCAGTACCAGCAGCACCTCGTGCGGAGCGTCAGGGACAACTTTCTTCATTACGTCCTTGATCTTCTTCAGCTCGTTCATCAGGCCTATCTTGTTGTGCAGTCGCCCGGCGGTGTCGATGATGACGACGTCCGCTCCGTTCGCCTTGGCGCTCTGCAGCGTGTCGAAAGCCACGCTCGCCGGGTCGGCCCCCATCTGCTGCTTTATGACAGGGACTCCCACACGGTCGCCCCATATCTGTATCTGTTCGACGGCAGCCGCACGGAAGGTGTCAGCCGCTCCGAGGTAGACCTTTTTCCCGGCCTGCTTGAACTGATAGGCAAGTTTGCCGATGGTCGTCGTCTTGCCGACGCCATTGACGCCGACGACGAGAATCACATAGGGATGGGCATGTTCTGGCAGCACCCAGTCGGAATTGCTGCCTGTGTTGTTTTCGGTGAGCAGTGCTGTGATCTCGCTTTTCAGGATGTCATTCAGCTCGTTGATCGATACATACTTGTCTCTTGCCACACGCTCTTCGATACGGTGGATGATCTTGATGGTGGTGTCAACGCCCACGTCTGACGTGACGAGGATTTCCTCCAGATCATCCAGAACCTCATCATCCACCTTTGACTTTCCCGCCACCGCACGTGCAAGTTTGGAAAAGACGTTCTGTTTGGTCTTTTCAAGTCCCTTGTCAAGTGTCTCCTTTTTCTTTTTGCCGAATAAACCGAATAATCCCATACGATTAGCTAATTTGCTTGCAAAGTTAATAAAAAGTTGGTGAAATAGCAAATGCCGTGTGTCAAGAATCCTTTTTGCAGCACACAGGTGTGTCTGTCGCCGGTCTGTCTACGGGCTGGACATCGTGGAAACCCTCCGCCAGCAGAGCGGTCTGTCGTCGTCGGCTGCATTTGTCATGGGGCAGTATTTTTTTTGCTTTTTGGTGTCTGACATGCTTGGAAGTCGGTTATTTTATGTAAATTTGCCCAGCCGGTTCTAGAGGAAGCCTGTCTTCTGGAATCCGGAAGAAAACAATAACCAACAACCAAAAGCATTACGATTATGACCATCACGAAAGCGATTTATCAGGGAAAAGGAAGAGTCGAGGCTGACCATGTACGGTCGGCGGTAACCGTTAAGACCGATGCCGGCAAGGCGGTGGGCGGCCTGGGCGAGAACCAGACGCCCGTGGAGCTGTTGGGCAATGCGCTGGCGGCCTGTGTGCTGACGCTCATAGGGCTGCAGGCCGAACGGAGCGGTGTCGATTTTGCCGGCTGCTATGCCGAGGTAGGCGAGTGCGAGGAAGACATGGAGGCCTTCACCGTCACACGTATCCCCATCACCTTCCATCTGAAAGCTGCCTTTGACGAAAAGCAGCGCAAGAAGTTCGAATATATAGCCAGAAAAGCCTGTTTCGTCGGGAATACGCTGACGGCCGAAAAGGTGTTCAGTTTCGTCTATGAATAAAGGGCAGTCCCGGTAAGGCAGGTTCTGAAAAACTCCTTTGATGTTTTTTGTCTTTCAGGCGGGCTGATTCCGTTTTATTCTTGAACGTGCATAGCGGGCTTATGCAACTGGAAGAAAAAGGTGAAGATGGCGCATGGAAGCAAATAGGTACAGAGGGTTGACGGTCTCCCGGCCGGCGACAGACCGGTGCGGAAACCTTAGGGCCTGCCGTAGTCCTATGTCGGCGTCCCTGTGCCGAGGCAAGCCGCCGGTTCTTTGCTTCTTGTCGGCTTTCCTGCAAAAGGGAAGTCCGCCGGAGAGGATTTCCAGCCCCCATTAAACCGGATGCGGGTGTGTCGGACATCAGACTGATAGCTTGTCATCAGCCTGTCCGGCACACCCGCCTTCGGTCAAGACAGCTGGCTCGCATCGATGAAATGCGGGACAGGATACAGGTATTTCGTCAGGTCGGAGAACTTGGCGATGCGCAGCAGTCTCGGGTGTACACATTTCCGTTCCTCCTCATCATGCTTTATGTGATATGGTATGTGTACAGCCCATCCGCCGATCTTCAGTACAGGGTCGACGTCTGCTGCAAATGAATTGCCCACGGTCAGCAGCTGGCCCGTCTTGGCATGGTACTGCCTGCAGAGCCGCTGGTAGGCATCCGGTGTCTTGTCCGTCACGATGACGATGTCGTCAAAGTAGGGACGCAGTCCTGAACGCCGGAACTTGTTCTCCTGGTCCAGCAGTTCCCCTTTGGTAAACACGACCATACGGTACCTGCCGGTCTTCCGCAGCTTCTCCAGCGTCGTCTTTACGCCGTCGAACGGATGGCCGGGGAGCCGCAGCAATTCCTTGCCCAGTTCGATGACCTGCCCGATCTCTCCACCATTTATCTTTCCGTGACTGATGTTGACTGCATTCTCTATTAGTGAGAGCAAGAAAGCCTTGCTTCCGTATCCAAGGAGTGGTATGTTAGCCTTTTCAGTGGCGCGGAGAGCGTGGGACACCTTGTCGGCCGAAGCGTAAGGGGCAAGGATCTCACAGTACACTTTTTCCACCGTGTCATAGTAAGTCTGGCTACCCCACAGCGTGTCGTCTGCATCAAATGCGATCAGTGAAATCTCCGTCATAAGCCTGATTTTTAAATGTTATAGTTAGCTTGAAAACTCTCCCCCCGTCAGACGATGTGTCTGTTTCGGGGCAAATAGCAGGACGGTTAGCAATCTATTTCTTTCTTTTCAAATGTCTTAATCCCTCCTTTTTTCTTCTTTACACAGCAAAGTTAAGTGATTTCTTCTGAACTCCAAAGATTTATGCAAGTTTTTTATCGTCAGATATGCTAATATTTACCTTTTTTAATTATAGGTGAATACGGATGATTTGTCTATGAACGCATCAGGTGTGTTAATAGATGTGTCTTATTGTCTTATTTCCTTATTCTTTTCGGAATGAAGAACCGGCTTTTCAAAAGGTAAAATACTTGACGGAAATCCTGATGATCCCATTCTGATTTTCTTTCTATGCAAAGGGGAGGCAGGGGAGAAACCGGGAAAATCACCCTGTTTTTCAGCAGATGTACACCATGATAGTGTGTAGAGGGTACTGAAAGATAAACGGAGTCCAACGGAACGAAAACTCATTACAATTTCGTCGCAGACTCCTGCCTTCTCGGCAGGTTTGCAGATAGATGTGCGCCCGGGAGAACAGCCCGGCCTGCCGGGACGGTTGTTCCCAACCGGCTGGGAACGGGATTCCCGGCCGTCGGGAACAGGATTCCCGGCCGTCGGGAGTCCGTTTCCCAGACCTCCTGTGCCGGTCAGCTGTCTGTGGCATACAACCGGGGCTGGTCTTCGTAGCGGTCGAACTCTACCTTCCCGGGGTAGCCGTAGTCGGCGAACAGCCGTCTGATCCATTGTTGCTGTTCCGGCATCAATGCCTGTTCCCCATGCAGATAGCGGTAGTAAGTGCCTCGTCCGCCAAGATATGCCCTGATGGCACTGCGCATATCGGCAATGTGCCTGCTCTTTACATCATAGAAGATGCGGGTGAACCCATAGGCGACGTGTTCGGTCTCTGTCTTCAAGAACCTCGGGCATCGTTCTTTTTTCAGTACTGACGGTACGACCGCCTCACGGGTCTCCACGTCGTCGGGCAGGTTCAGCCCCGCCTGATAGCGGAGACACTCTTGCTTTCGTCTGCATCCGGCCAGAAAGCAGACTGCCCATCCTGCCGGGATGTTCTGGTGTTTTGTTTCCATAATCGTATGTTTTGTTCGCTGCAAAGATACCCCTGCCTTTCCATACCGGCAAGGTTCTTCTATGTAGTTTGCAAGGTAGTCGGTGCATCTTTCTTTCCTGTCCCTCTCCGGCTCTGTGTACGAGAACGCCTGTTCTGTGGCTCTATGCCGCCGGACTTTCTCGGCGGACATACCCTGCAGGGGGAAGGGCTGTCCGCCACAGTCGTGTCACCTGCCGGAATAGTCCCTTTGTTGGTATCTGAAAGAAAAAAAGGCAATCATTTGTGGTTCTCAAAAAATAATCGTATTTTTGCAGAGGATATGTCGCGGCGGTGAAACGGAGCGCATGGATCCTGTTCATGGCCCCGTCATTCCTGCTAAAATTAATGTTGATAGAAGACTACACGTTATTTGTTTAAATGAAAAAGATCATCTTTTCTGTCATAGTTACGGCTATGATGATGGCCATGGCCGGCTGTGGCTCAAGTAAGGACGTGCCTTACTACACGAATATTGACTCTGTCAGCCTGGCTGCCTCACGTGGTCTGTACGATGCGCGCATCATGCCGAAGGACGAGCTGACGATTACGGTAAACACGACCGATCCCGATGCTTCCGTTCCTTTCAACCTGCAGGTGCGCAACCAGTTGAGCGGCGGCAAGCAGATCAGCAGCGGCGGCGGCTCGCTGCAAGGCTATCTGGTAGACAATTCCGGTTTCATCAATTTCCCCGTCATCGGGAAGATACACGTCAGCGGTCTGACCAAGACGGAGTGCGAGGACCTGATCAAGAGCAAGATCCAGCCTTATCTGGCACGTACAGAGAACCCCATCGTGACGGTCCGCATGAGCAGCTACCGCATCACGGTCATCGGTGAGGTTACCCACCCCGGCGTGTTCCCGGTCTCCACGGAGAAGATCAGTGTGATGGAGGCGCTGGCGCAGGCCGGCGACATGACCATCTATGGAAAGCGCAACAACGTCATGCTGATCCGGGAGGATGCGATGGGTGAGAAGCATCATTACCGGCTGAATCTGAATGACGCCAACCTCATCAATTCACCTTATTATTATCTGCAGCAGAACGACATCCTCTATGTTGAGCCGAACAGTGTGAAGGCTAAGAGTTCCGGTATCGGAAGCTCTACGACCATCTGGTTCTCCTTTATCGGCATCGTGACTTCCGTCGCCTCGCTGCTGGTAAACGTATTGAGAAAGTAATATTCTGTCTCCTGCCAGGATGTGTCTGCGGCATCCCTGGCTGTGGCGAAAACATAATTAGAAATGAGAATATCTTTGACATCCATGTCCTGCGCGCAGTATTCTGGACTGCCGGCTGATAAGAGGATGTGAGGGATGTTCTCATTTTCGGATAAAGAATGTATTTAGGATATGTGTGGTATAGTAGGTTATATCGGGACGAAGCGTGAGGCTTATCCCATTTTGATAAAAGGCCTGAAACGGCTTGAATACAGAGGATACGACAGCGCGGGGGTCGCACTGATCAACACGGACGGCAGCCTGAATGTCTATAAGACAAAAGGAAAGGTGGCCGATCTGGAAGCGTTCTGTGCCGACAAGAACATAACCGGAACCGTCGGCATCGCCCATACGCGCTGGGCGACACATGGCGAACCGTCTTCTGTCAATGCGCATCCGCATTACTCGCAGTCGAAGAATCTCGCCATCATCCACAATGGAATCATCGAGAACTATGCCGAGATCAAGCACAGGCTGATAGAAAAAGGAATCAAATTCCGGTCGGAGACCGACACGGAAGTGCTGGTACAGCTGATCGACTACATACAGACACGGAAGAACCTCAGTCTGCTGGAAGCCGTGCAGCTGGCACTGCACCAGGTGATAGGGGCATATGCCGTTGCGCTGCTCGACAGGCGCAATCCTGATACCATCATTGCGGCGAGAAAGCAGAGCCCGCTGGTGGTAGGCCTCGGCGACGGTGAGTTCTTCCTCGGTTCGGATGCCAGTCCGATCATCGAGTACACCGACAAGGTGGTCTATCTCGATGACGGCAACATTGCCGTTATGAAACTGGGGGAGGAACTGAAGGTGGTGAATATCCTGAATGAGAAGCTGTCGCCGGAGATCCATACCGTAGACATCAACCTCGGTCAGATAGAAAAGGGAGGTTATCCCCACTTCATGCTCAAGGAAATCTTCGAACAGCCGGAGTGTCTGACCAACTGCATGCGCGGCCGCATCAATGTCGACCACGACCGGGTGACGCTGAGTGCGCTGATCGACTACCGGAGCCGGCTGCTCAGTGCCAAGCGCATCATCATCGTAGCCTGTGGGACAAGCTGGCATGCGGGGCTGATCGGCAAGCAGCTGATAGAGTCGTTCTGCCGCATACCGGTCGAGGTCGAATATGCCAGCGAGTTCCGATATGGGAATCCGGTGGTGGGCAGCGGCGATGTTGTCATCGCCATCTCGCAGAGCGGGGAGACGGCCGACACGCTCGCAGCCGTAGAACTGGCGAAGGCGAAGGGTGCCTTCATCTATGGGGTCTGCAACGCCATCGGCTCCAGTATTCCGCGCGCAACGGACACCGGCACCTACATCCACGTCGGTCCGGAGATCGGTGTGGCCTCTACGAAGGCGTTTACCGGACAGGTCACCGTGCTGACGATGTTCGCCCTTGCCCTGGCGAATGCCAAGGGAACCGTCGGCCACGATGAGTACGTGAAGACCGTGAAGGGTCTGGCTGAGATACCGGCCATGATGAAGGAGGTCCTGAAAGTGAACGACAAGATTGCGGATATGGCACGCACATTCACATACGCCCGCAACTTCCTTTATCTCGGCAGGGGGTACAGCTATCCTGTGGCGTTGGAGGGTGCGTTGAAGCTGAAGGAAATATCCTATATCCATGCCGAAGGGTATCCGGCAGCCGAGATGAAGCACGGCCCGATTGCGCTGATCGACTCGGACATGCCGGTCGTGGTCATTGCGACCCGCAACGGAATGTATGAGAAGGTGCGCAGCAACATCCAGGAGATAAAGGCGCGTCAGGGACGTGTAATCGCTTTGGTATCAAAAGGAGATACCACCGTCTCGAAGATAGCCGATGCCGTGATCGAACTTCCCGATACGATGGACTGCCTCGAACCGTTGGTGGCTACCATTCCGCTGCAGCTGCTGGCTTATCATGTTGCGGTCTGCAAGGGAAAGAACGTCGACCAGCCGCGCAACCTTGCCAAATCGGTTACCGTAGAGTAGGAGAGAAAAGGAATGGAGGTAGAGGAAAGAAGGAGACGTGAGAAGCGGTGAAGGAAGAGGAGGCTGCCGTCCGGGGCCAATATCCCTCCCTGCATGGATTCTTTCCTTCGGGTCTCCCCAGATCCACCTGACCTCCTGGATTTTTCCTGCTTTCTTGACCTCCCACAATTAAAGACATATAGACTACCTTATAAATGGAAAAGAACATTCATGAAGATTGCGGTGTGGCAATGATCCGGTTGCTGAAGCCGTTGGAGTATTATCAGGAGAAGTATGGCACCTGGATGTACGGTCTGAACAAACTCTATCTGATGATGGAGAAACAGCACAACCGTGGTCAGGAGGGCGCCGGTCTGGCTTCTGTCAAGCTGGACTCCCTGCCCGGCAACGAATACATGTTCCGTGAGCGGGCTGAGGGAAAGAATGCCGTCACCGAGATCTTCGCCAATGTGCACAAGCATTACAGGGACTTCTCGCAGGAGCAGCTGTCTGATGTTTCTTTTGCGAAATCGAACCTTCCCTTTGCGGGAGAACTTTACATGGGCCACCTCCGGTACTCCACTACCGGCAAGAGTGGCCTTTCTTATGTCCATCCGTTCCTGCGGCGGAACAACTGGAAGGCCAAGAATCTCTGCATGTGCGGCAACTTCAACATGACGAACATCGGGGATATCTTCGAGAAACTGACAGATCAGGGACAGTGCCCCCGCATCTACAGTGATACCTATATCCTGTTGGAACTGATGGGGCACAGGCTCGACCGGGAGGTGGAGCGCAACTTTGTGGAGGCGCAGAAACTCGGACTTGAGAAGCGGGCCGTCACCGATTACATCGAAGAGCACGTACAGGTGAGCAATGTCCTCAAGACGACCATGCAGGACTTTGACGGCGGATATGTCATCTGCGGACAGACGGGTTCGGGTGAGATGTTCGCCATCCGTGATCCCTGGGCCATCCGGCCGGCGTTCTATTACAGGAACGATGAGATCGTTGCGCTGGCAAGTGAGCGTCCTGTGCTGCAGACGACTTTCGACCTGGAGTGTAATGACATTCAGGAATTGGCCCCCGGTCAGGCACTGATTGTCAACCGCCGTGGCGAATGTTCGCTGCAGCAGATACTCGAACCCCGGAACTATTCAGCCTGTTCATTCGAGCGCATCTATTTCTCCCGCGGCTCTGACCGTGATATATATAAGGAACGCGAACAGCTGGGACGACAGCTGACAGAACCGGTGCTGAAGGCGGTCGGCTACGATACCAGCCACACCGTGCTCTCCTTCATACCGAATACGGCGGAGGTGGCATTCTATGGTCTTGTCCATGGTTTCAAGGAGTGGATCGACAAGAAGAAGGTGGAACAGATTGCAGCCTTGGGCACCGATCCTTCGGCAGAGGAAGTCTACCGCATTATTCATCAGGATGTCCGTTCGGAGAAAGTGGCGTGGAAAGACATCAAGCTGCGTACTTTCATCACCGAAGGCAACTCCCGTAACGACCTTGCCTCTCATGTCTACGATATTACCTATGAGTGCATCAAGCCCTATGAGGACAATCTCGTCATCATTGACGACTCCATCGTACGGGGCACGACATTGAAGGAAAGCATCCTCCGCATACTCGACCGGCTGCATCCCAAGAAGATCGTCGTCGTGTCGAGCGCACCCCAGATCCGCTTCCCTGACTACTATGGCATTGATATGCCTTGTCCTGACGAGTTCTGTGTGTTCCGTGCTGCCGTCGAACTGCTGCATGACCGTGGAATGGATTCTCTGCTGGATGAGGTGTACGAGGCGTGCAGGAAGGAGGTTGCCAAGGCCAAGGACGAACCCATCGTGAATGCCGTCCGTACCGTTTACAAGCCGTTTACGGTGGATGAACTCAATAAGAAGATCATAGAGATGCTGCGTCCGGAAGGGATGACGACGCCTGTCGAACTCGTTTATCAGAGTGTGGAAGGGCTGCATCATGCCATCCCGGATCATCCGGGCGACTGGTATTTCACAGGCAACTATCCGACCCGTGGCGGTATGCGTCTCGTCAACCAGGCTTTCATTGACTATTATGAGCGTGTGCATCGTCATTCCGAAAGGATGAAATAGAACTTCTCTGCAAGGAATGCTTCTCGTGTCGATGAGCGTGTTTCATCCTGGACAGAAGGCATTGCTCCCAAGAGGATGTGTGCCTGTCGGCCTGTAAAGAATCGGAAAAAACAAACAACCCAACAATACAGAACAATAATGAGGAACGTAACTTTAGTCCTGAGTGACGGAACAAAATTCCATGGAAAGTCGTTTGGATACGATGCTCCTGTGGCTGGAGAAGTGGTATTCAATACAGCCATGATGGGCTATCCAGAGAGCCTGACCGACCCCTCCTATGCCGGGCAGCTGCTTACAATGACTTTCCCGTTGGTAGGCAATTACGGTGTACCACCTTTCACATTCGATTCGAATGGCATTCCAACCTTCATGGAAAGTGAAAGGATATATGCCTCTGCCATCATCGTATCCGACTATACGGAGCAATATTCACACTGGAATGCTGTGGAGAGTCTGGGCGACTGGCTGAAGCAAGAGCACGTACCGGGTATAACAGGAATTGATACCCGAGAGCTTACCAAGGTGCTGCGTGAGCATGGTGTGATGATGGGTAAGATTCTCTTTGATGATGAACCTGACAATATCCCTGAGGCTGACTACGAGGGTGTTAATTTTGTAGACCGTGTTTCAACCAAGGAGATTGTCCGCTATAATGAGGGTGCAGGTAAGAAAGTTGTGCTCGTTGACTGCGGCGTGAAGGCCAATATCATCCGCTCCCTTATAAAAAGAGGTGTAGAGGTAATCCGTGTTCCCTGGAACTATGATTACACCGATATGGACTATGACGGACTCTTCCTTGCCAACGGTCCGGGCGACCCGGATATGTGCAACGATGCCGTTGAGATTATCCGCAAGCAGATGAACAGAAGCAAGAAGCCTATCTGCGGCATCTGCATGGGTAACCAGTTGCTGTCAAAGGCAGCGGGTGCAACCATCTACAAGTTGAAATACGGTCATCGAGGACACAACCAGCCGGTGCGTATGGTGGGGACGGAGAAGTGCTACATCACCTCCCAGAACCATGGCTATGCCGTTGACGCATCGACGCTCGACAAGGACTGGCGTGAGCTGTTCGTGAACATGAACGACGGCAGCAATGAAGGAATCTGTCACAAAGAAAATCCTTGGTTTACCTCCCAGTTCCATCCGGAAGCCTGCTCCGGCCCGGTAGATACCTACTTTATGTTTGACAAATTCGTAGAGACACTGAAATAATGAAAGACGAGTCAATAAAGAAAGTCCTGATACTTGGTTCAGGCGCATTGAAGATTGGTGAGGCGGGCGAGTTCGATTACTCCGGCTCACAGGCATTGAAGGCACTGCGTGAGGAAGGCGTTTCTACGGTTCTGATCAATCCGAACATTGCCACAGTACAGACATCCGAGGGCGTAGCGGACCAGATCTACTTCCTCCCGGTGCAGCCTTACTTCGTGGAGCGGGTCATTGAAAAGGAACGCCCCGACGGCATTCTGCTGTCTTTCGGCGGACAGACCGCATTGAACTGTGGCGTAGAGCTGGACAAGACCGGCGTGCTGGAGAAATATCAGGTAAAGGTGTTGGGAACCCCCGTCAAGGCCATCATGGACACCGAAGACCGCGAACTATTCGTGGAAAGACTGGACGAGATTGATGTCAGAACCATTAAGAGCGAGGCTTGTGAGGATATTCAGCAGGCCCGTACGGCTGCAAAGACACTCGGATATCCGGTCATCGTCCGTGCAGCTTATGCATTAGGGGGACTCGGCAGCGGCTTTGCCGATAACGAGGAAGAACTGAATACACTTTGCGAGAAGGCTTTTTCATTCTCTCCGCAGGTGCTTGTCGAGAAGAGCCTGAAGGGTTGGAAAGAGATTGAATATGAGGTTGTACGCGACCGTTACGACAACTGTATCACGGTCTGCAACATGGAGAACTTCGACCCGCTCGGCATCCATACGGGAGAGTCTATCGTCATAGCACCGTCCCAGACGCTTTCCAACAGCGAGTACCATAAGCTGCGTGCGCTGTCCATCAAGATCGTCCGCCATATCGGCATCGTCGGTGAATGCAACGTCCAGTATGCCTTCGACCCCGAGAGCGAGGACTACCGGGTCATTGAGGTCAATGCCCGCCTCTCCCGTTCTTCAGCACTGGCCAGCAAGGCGACAGGCTATCCGCTTGCTTTCGTAGCTGCCAAGCTGGGTATGGGGTATGGACTGTTTGAACTGAAGAACTCCGTTACGAAGACCACTTCTGCATTCTTCGAGCCGGCACTCGACTATGTAGTCTGCAAGATACCACGCTGGGATCTCAGCAAGTTCCGCGGTGTGGACAAGGAGTTAGGCTCCAGCATGAAATCGGTCGGCGAGGTAATGGCCATCGGTCGTAACTTCGAGGAGGCGATTCAGAAGGGTCTCCGCATGATAGGTCAGGGTATGCACGGCTTTGTCGAGAACAAAGAACTGCAGATTGACGACCTCAATGCGGCACTCCGTGAGCCGACGGATAAGCGTATTTTCCTCATCTCCAAGGCGATGCACCGTGGCTACACCGTCGACCAGATTCACGACCTGACAAAGATTGACCGTTGGTTCCTCTATAAACTCCGGCACATCATCGACATTGACGAGAAACTGAAACGCAAGAATATCAATACACTTGACAAGGAACTGCTGCGTGCAGCCAAGACATACGGCTTCACCGATTTCCAGATAGCACGTGCCGTAGGACTGGAAGAGGAATGCCAGAACATGCACAAGGCAATGATGATTGTCCGCCGCCTGCGAAAGGGTTTCGGTATTCTTCCTGTTGTAAAACAGATTGACACCTTGGCTGCAGAATATCCGGCACAGACCAATTACCTCTATGTCACTTATGCTGGCGTGGCATCTGATGTCACGTTCTCCAATGATCGCAATTCGGTCATCGTGCTCGGGTCGGGTGCATACCGTATCGGCAGCTCGGTGGAATTCGACTGGTGCGGCGTCCAGGCTTTGAATACCATCCGCCGGCAGGGCTACCGATCCATCATGATCAACTATAATCCGGAGACCGTATCGACGGATTACGATATGTGCGACCGTCTTTACTTCGACGAACTGACTTTCGAGCGGGTGATGGATATCATCGATGCGGAGAATCCTCACGGCGTGATTGTATCGACAGGCGGGCAGATTCCCAACAACCTCGCCATGTACCTTGATGAGGAGAATGTGCCCATCCTCGGCACGGCGGCAAAGGACATTGACAATGCCGAAGACCGTGCCAAGTTTTCGTCGATGTTGACAGAGAACGGCATCAACCAGCCTGAATGGAGTGCATTGACCAGCATGGACGACATCGACAGGTTTGTCGATCGTGTCGGCTTCCCTGTCCTTGTCCGTCCGTCATACGTTCTCTCTGGTGCGGCGATGAACGTCTGCTCCAACAAAGACGAGCTTACACGCTTCCTGCAGCTGGCAGCCAATGTCAGCGAGGATCATCCTGTTGTGGTCAGCAAGTTCATCGAGCACGCCAAAGAAATAGAAATGGATGCCGTGGCACAGGACGGCGAAATCATGGCATACGCCATCTCCGAGCACATCGAATTCGCCGGTGTCCATTCCGGGGATGCCACCATCCAGTTCCCGCCACAGAAACTCTATGTCGAGACGGTGCGCCGCATCAAGCGCATCAGCCGCCAGATTGCGAAGAAACTGCACATCAACGGACCGTTCAACATCCAGTATATGGCACGTGAGAATGACATCCTTGTCATCGAGTGTAACCTCCGTGCGAGCCGCTCATTCCCGTTTGTCAGCAAAGTACTGAAGCTGAACTTCATTGACCTTGCTACGAAGATCATGCTCGGCGTACCTGTCGAGAAACCAGGCAAGAACCTCTTCGACCTCGACTATGTGGGTATCAAGGCTTCTCAGTTCTCGTTCAACCGCCTGCAGAAAGCCGACCCGGTTCTCGGTGTCGACATGAGCTCGACGGGCGAAGTAGGCTGCCTGGGCGACGACACCTCTACGGCGCTTCTGAAGTCGATGCTCTCTGTGGGGCAGCGTATTCCCAAGAAGACGGTGCTGCTTTCAACAGGCGGTGCAAAGCAGAAGGCCGAGATGCTCGATGCGGCGAAGATGCTGAGGCAGCATGGTTACGAACTCTATGCGACGGTGGGCACGTCAAAGTACCTTACGGAAAATGGCATTGAGAACACACTCGTCTATATGCCTTCCGACGAAGGGAAGCAGCCGCAGGCACTCGCCCTTCTGCACGGGAAGAAGATAGACATGGTGGTGAATATGCCGAAGGACCTCACGCCGCGCGAGCTGACCAACGGCTATAAGATCCGCCGCGCCGCCATCGATCTCAACATTCCGTTGATTACGAACAGCCGGCTGGCAAGTGCGTTCATCCATGCCTTCTGCAATGTCGGTCTCGACGACATTGACATCAAGGCGTGGGGGGATTATTGATGGCTTTCCGGAGGTTTCGGGGGTCAGGAGCGTTGGCTTGACTCCCGAGGCTCCTCTAAAAACATTTCTCATCCCATGAAATTTCTTCCATTCGCCTTTGCCGCTGTTACAGCGGCGGCATTCGCATCCTGCTCCGGCTGCACGTCACGTGGAGCAGGGCATTATGACACGACACAGGTCGACACCATGATGGCGGTCGATCTTGACAGTGCGTCTTCCGTTGAGGGCGCTTACGTCTCGGCATGGGCTTATCAGAACGATTCGGCGGTCGCCACGATGCAGAGCGCTCCGAACAGGAAGTCGCAGATTACGGCCTCCAACCGCATGACGATCCGTGTCCGTTACCTCGGCAGGGTAGGGATAGAGGCTTGCATGATACTCGGCGACGGCGAACAGTTCTCGGGCAACAGCTATGACAGTACCGATTTCGTGCGTGTCTATGCGCATGGCGACGAAATCGGCCGCTTCACCTATAAGCCCGGCGTCAGCAAACAGACGGACTCTGCTTTTGTACGGAATCCCGCAGCTTTTGTCGACTGCCTCCGTAAGAACCGCTCGCTCAAGATAGAGACGACGACCTTTACGAGCGGGACACTTGTCTACAGTTTCGATGCGGTCGCGGGGCTGGCAGAACGGCATCGGCGGTGACTCTGCAGAGGGAGACAGTGGGAATGCTATTCCCAACCGGTCGGGAACCGGGATCCCAGGCGCTGGGAATCCGGTTCCCAAGTGCTGGGAACCGGATTCCCGTGTAGCTGGTTGTTTCTGTGTCGTGCAGTTTAATGATTTAGGTTGGCGGCATAGAGTCTTGCCTTCAGACTTGTCTGACGGTATTAGGACCGGTCGGATCATTGCCCGGTTGCAGCCGACTGTTTCTGATTGACTGCTTCCCGGCTTACTTTTACGGTTAACATTTGGTGTTTACATAATAAAACACTATCTTTGCAACATTAACATCTGTTATTTCAACCTAAGACCCTTTTTTCATTACCTAAATACAAAGACATGAGAAAAACAATTATCCTTACAGCAATAGTGTTGTGCTCGGCCTTCGGCCATGCGCAGACACAGAAATGGATCAACAACGTGAAGCTGTCGGGTTTCGGAATCGTGCAGTATCAGTATAACGGCCTGCACAACGGTACGACAAGCAAGTCGAATACCTTTAACCTCCGTCTGGGACGTGTCTCCCTCGACGGCCGCATTCTGGACGACTGGTTTTGGAAAGCACAGCTGCAGTTCAACGGTAACACCTCCACCCTCGGGGCATCCCCGCGCGTGCTGGATCTCTTTGTCGAATGGCAGAAGTATGATTTCTTCCGCGTGAAGGCCGGCCAGTTCAAGAATCCGTTTACTTTCGACAACCCGATTCATCCCATTGACCAGGGCTTCATGGGGGTGGCACAGAGCGTGCAGAAACTCGCCGGTTTCTCTGACCGGGCAGGGGCGCATCCCTCTAACGGGCGCGACATCGGTGTGCAGATTCAGGGCGACTTCCTGAAGAACAATGCCGGCCGGAATCTCATCCATTATCAGGTCGGCGTGTTCGACGGACAGGGCATCAATGTGAAGGATGTCGACCAGCAGAAGAACATCATCGGGGGTGTATGGGTAATGCCCATGGATGGTCTGCGTCTGGGCTGGTTCGGCTGGACGGGGTCGTATGCCCGGAAAGGAACGTGGACGGATGCGGCCGGCCTGCCACAGAGCGGCATACGCAGCCTGCAGCAGCGTCGGTATGCCTTCTCGGCAGAGTATAAGGCAGACGACTGGACAGTCCGCTCAGAGTATGTCCATTCCACCGGCTATGCCTTTGCAAAGCCCATTGCCAATACGAATGATGAAGCGGCTCATGACTGTAATATCAGTGCCGACGGCAGCAAGGCACAGGGTGTCTACGCCCTCGTCATCGCCCCGATCATTCCTAAGAAATTCCATGCGAAGGCCCGTTATGATATGTACCGGCCGTCGGACGGCGCACAGAAGCAGCGCACGCAATACGACCTGGGGCTCGACTATGAGTTCAACAAGAACCTTGAACTGAGCGGGATTTACTCCTATGTCCACGACCGTTCGCAGAACACTCCTACGGGGCATCCCAACTACTCGATGTTTGATCTGGAGTTGAGTTTCCGCTTCTGACAGCAAAAAAACACGGATATATGCAGCGTATATCCGTGTTTTTTATAATTTTGCACCCTTTCAGGTAGAGATGTATACAGAAAGGAGATTCTGGCAAAGGCCTCTACGGACTGATTATCAAACACTAAAAAAATGACAACGACACACCATCATCATCACCATTCGCATCACAGGACGGGATTTCATGACAACGCTGCATCGCAGAATGCACGGCGCAGACAGAAGCTGAACAAGCTGATGAAAATCGTCATGACGGGCTTTGCACTGGCCATCGTGGCCTTCGTCTGCTGGCTGTACAGCAACTGACTGGGCAGTCGGTCCCCGCCTGCCGGCTTCCGGAGCCGTCATCTGTCTTTATGCACCGTGTGCAGATGATAATGCGAGCCGTCATAGTCTATCCGCATCACCCGGTCCTGTAATTCTTGCCGGGCCGACAGTGCCAGCGCCACATGACCCATCGTGCGGCGCAGGTTGATTTCCACGACCGGATGGAGGCCGAACCCCGTCTCCCGCCCGTCCGGGACGCCGTCTTTCGCAACGACCATCATGTCCACGCCCAAGACACCCTGATAGATGCCTTGCAGCCGGCCGGCGAGAAGGTGCTCCAGCGTCTCCGCCACTTTGTCCAGCACGCTGCCGGGGAGATAGGCCGAGAGCATTGTCCGTTTTCCGGCCTCGTCTGCAAGGCTGTTTCCTGCATACGCTCCGTTGACCGTATGGAAGACCGACAGGCCGGCATAATGGACCCCTCGCGCATCGGAGACGAACTCCATCCCGAAATCTTTTACCTTATTGTAATAGGGCTCTACCATCATGCCCCCTTGCCGCTCGATCGTCTTTCTGCTCCAGGCTGCCACGGCCGGTTGAAGAAGGGTGTCGACATGGCGTATGCCCCGTCCGCTGCTGCTCCATGGAGCTTTGATGACGGCCTTTCCGGTCTCCCGGAGCCTTTGCTCCAGTTCCTCCATCCCCCGGGCATAGCATGCTGCTCCGGTCAGTATGGGGTCGTGCATGCTGCTGCGGAGTTCTGTCAGCACCATCGAGGCAAAACGCCGGTTGCTGTCATTGCGTATCCTGTCCAGCAGACCGTCGGCCGGCAAGAGCGTCCTGCGGATTCCCAGCTGTTCCAGCTGGAATTTCACGGCGGCATCCCATCCCCAGGGGGATACCCGGCTGATTCTGTCCGCCAGACGGCTCACCTCGTTCCTGTCGACGAAGCGGACCTTCCTGCCGTCACGCATGAAGCGGTGGGCATGCGCCTTGGCGGAAGCCACATTCTCCACCCATACGAGGTCGCCTTCCGCTGCCCAGAGTGCAGGAAGATAGTCTAAGTCGTGACGAAGCTGCCTGCCGGCGTGCGGGGCTGTAAAGTACTTGTTGTTATAAGCTAATGCAATGTCATGCTCGGGGTTGAATACATGAAGTGTCATAGAGAATGTTCGTTTGTTTCCTGCAAAGGTACGGGAAAGCAAATGTACATGCAAAAAATAAAAGCTGAAAAACATTTTTTTTTGCCATCCATAGTTTGCAAATAAGAGAAATAAGTAGTAACTTTGCATTTGCATAAAGTAGACAGCAACGCGAACAAGATGGACGCATTCTTTCACACTCATACAAATCTGGTGGAGCATGTCAATGCCCCTGTCCGCCGTCGTCTTATGGATGAGATAAACTGGAACGACAGGCTCATCGGCATCAAAGGTACGAGAGGCGTGGGGAAGACCACCTTTCTGCTGCAATATGCCAAGGAGCGTTACGGCTCTGCAGACCGGCAGTGCCTTTATGTGAACATGAACAACTTTTACTTCCAGGGCAGAGGAATTGCGGACTTCGCAGGCGAGTTCTGCCGCAAGGGAGGAAAGGTTCTGCTGATTGACCAGGTGTTCAAGCAGCCGGACTGGAGCAGGGAGCTTCGCCGGTGCTACGACTGTTATCCGCAGCTCCAGATTGTTTTCACCGGCTCGAGTGTCATGAGGCTGAAGGAAGAGAACCCAGAACTCAACGGCATTGTCAGGAGCTACAACCTCCGGGGATTCTCGTTCCGTGAGTATCTGAACCTGCAGGCCGGGCAGCATTTCGAGCCTTATACGCTGGATGAGATACTGGGCGGTCATGAGGAAATCACCCGCGGCATCCTGGCGAAGGTGAGCCCGATGAAACATTTTCAGGAATACATCCACCACGGCTTCTATCCGTTCTTTCTGGAACACCGGAACTATTCCGAGAACCTGTTGAAGACGATGAACATGATGACGGAAGTGGATATCCTCCTCATCAAGCAGATAGACCTGAAGTATCTTACCAAGATAAAAAAACTGTTCTACCTCCTTGCCCTGGAAGGACCGAAAGCTCCCAACATCAGCAACCTTGCCAAGGATATCAATACGAGCCGGGCGACGGTGATGAACTATATCAAGAACCTTGCTGACGCACGCCTCATCAACATTGTCTACCCTGTCGGGCAGGAATTTCCCAAGAAGCCGGCGAAGGTGATGCTGCAGAACTCCAACCTGATTTATGCCATCTATCCCATTCAGCTGGACCAGCAGCAGCTCATGGAGACTTTCTTCGTCAACGCCTTGCAGGAGGAGTGTTCCGTGAACGACGGCGGCAAGCAGGGGACTTACATCATCAACGAGAAGGAAAAATTCAAGGTGTATGACGCTGCAAAGCCCAAGATGAGGTTCAACAGCGATACGACCTATGCGATATACAACGCCGAAGTAGGGAAAGGAAGACAAGTACCGCTCTGGCTGATGGGTTTCCTTTATTAGGCAAGACCAAAAACATTATAACAATATTCATTTAATAAATTTCAAAATGGCTAAAGAAAAGAAGTTTATCACTTGTGATGGTAACGAGGCCGCTGCTCATGTGAGCTATATGTTCTCTGAGGTCGCAGCTATCTATCCTATCACTCCTTCATCTCCAATGGCTGAGCACGTCGACGAGTGGTCGGCACGCGGACGGAAGAATCTCTGGGGTCAGACCGTAAGCGTACAGGAGATGCAGTCAGAGGGTGGCGCAGCAGGTGCCGTACACGGTTCACTGCAGTCGGGTGCCCTGACAACAACCTTCACCGCATCACAGGGTCTGCTCCTGATGATTCCTAACATGTACAAGATTGCCGGTGAACTTTTGCCATGTGTGTTCAACGTCTCCGCACGTACACTCGCAAGTCATGCGCTCTGTATCTTCGGTGACCATCAGGATGTGATGGCCTGCCGCCAGACAGGTTTCGCCATGTTCTGTTCGGGCTCCGTGCAGGAAGTCATGGATCTTTCTGCCGTTCCTCATCTTGCTTCGCTGAAGACTTCCGTTCCTTTCATCAACTTCTTCGATGGTTTCCGTACATCTCATGAGTATCATAAGATCGAGTGCCTCGACCAGGAGGACATCCGTCCGCTGGTGGATGAAGAGGACATCAAGCGGTTCCGCGACCGTGCCATGTCACCGGAGCGTCCGGTCGTGCGCGGTACTGCCGAGAACCCGGAGACCTTCTTCACACACCGTGAGGCAAGCAACTCTGCCTACGAGAATGTGCCGGAGGTCGTGGAGCACTATCTCAACGAACTGACCAAGATTACCGGCCGTGAGCATCACCTCTTCGACTACTATGGCGCAAAGGATGCCGAGAACATCATCATCCTGATGGGTTCGGCTACAGAAGCTGCCCGTGAAGCCATCGACTACCTGATGTCCCAGGGCAAGAAGGTGGGTATGGTCGCCGTACACCTTTACCGCCCGTTCTCTGTCAAGCACCTGCTGGCAGCAGTGCCCGAGACCGTCAAGCGCATCGCCGTGCTCGACCGTACGAAGGAGCCGGGTGCAGAGGGTGAGCCGTTGTACCTCGATGTCAAGAGCGCATTCTACGATGTGAAGAACAAGCCGCTGATTGTCGGTGGCCGTTACGGTCTCGGTTCTGCCGATACCACACCCGCCAAGATCATCGCCGTCTACAACAATCTTGAGCTGCCCGAGCCGAAGGACCACTTCACGGTAGGTATCGTGGATGATGTCACCTTTACCTCTCTTCCGGAGGTCGAGGAGATTCCGCTGGGTGGTGAAGGAATGTTCGAGGCTAAGTTCTATGGACTCGGTGCTGACGGTACTGTCGGTGCGAACAAGAACTCTGTAAAGATCATCGGTGACAACACCGACAAGCACTGCCAGGCCTACTTCTCTTACGACTCCAAGAAGTCGGGCGGCTTCACCTGCTCTCACCTCCGTTTCGGCGACAGCCCGATCCGTTCTACCTATCAGGTGAACACTCCGAACTTCGTGGCCTGCCACGTCCAGGCTTACCTGAACATGTACGATGTCACACGTGGCCTGCGCAAGAACGGTACGTTCCTGCTGAATACCATCTTCGACGGAGAGGAGCTTGTAAACTTCATTCCCAACAAGGTGAAGCGTTACTTCGCCAAGAACAACATCACCGTCTACTACATCAATGCGACCAAGATCGCCCAGGAGATCGGGCTGGGCAACCGTACCAACACCATCCTCCAGTCGGCTTTCTTCCGTATCACGCAGGTTATCCCACTCGACCTTGCCGTAGATCAGATGAAGAAGTTCATCGTCAAGAGCTACAGCAAGAAGGGGCAGGATGTCGTAGACAAGAACTTCGCTGCCGTTGACCGCGGCAACGAATACAAGCAGCTCACTGTTGACCCTGCATGGGCGAACCTCCCTGACGATGAGGCCAAAGCCGACGATACACCCGCATTCGTCAAGGAACTTGTACGTCCGATGAACGCACAGGCCGGTGACCTCCTGAAGGTGTCAGACTTCGTAAAGCACGACACGGTCGACGGCACATGGTCGGTAGGTACCGCTGCTTACGACAAGCGCGGTGTCGCTTCCTTCGTTCCTACATGGGACGCAGAGAACTGTATCCAGTGTAACAAATGTTCATTCGTCTGCCCTCACGCTTGTATCCGTCCGTTCGTTCTGGACGAACAGGAGAAGGCCGGCTTCAACGAACCTACCCTCGACGTACTCGCTCCGAAGCAGCTCAAGGGCATGCAGTTCCGCATCGAAGTGTCTGTACTCGACTGTACAGGTTGCGGCAACTGTGCTGATGTCTGCCCGGGCAAGAAGGGCAACAAGGCACTTGCCATGACACAGTTTGTTGCCGGTGAGGAAGAGGCTGTACGTCGTGCAGCCGACTGGGAGTACCTCGTCAAGAACGTCAAGAGCAAGCAGAATCTGGTTGACATCAAGTCGAATGCCAAGAACTCCCAGTTCGCTCAGCCGCTGTTCGAGTTCTCAGGAGCCTGTGCGGGTTGTGGTGAGACACCGTATGTCAAGCTCGTTTCACAGCTCTTCGGCGACCGTGAGATGATTGCCAACGCTACCGGCTGCTCTTCCATCTACTCTGCTTCCGTTCCTTCTACCCCGTATACGACCAACGAGAACGGACAGGGACCTGCATTCAACAATTCATTGTTTGAGGACTTCTGCGAGTTCGGCATGGGTATGGCTTTGGGCAACAAGAAGATGCGTGAGCGCATCGTCGTGCTGATCAATGAGCTGATGGCTGATGACAAGACACCGGCCGACTTCAAGGAGGCTGCACAGGAGTGGCTCGACAGCATGCACGATGCGGATGCGTCAAAGGTTGCCGCTGCCAAGCTGAAACCGCTGATTGCTGCCGGCGCAGAGCATGGATGCCCTGTATGTGCCGAACTGAAGACCCTCGACCACTATCTCGTCAAGCGCAGCCAGTGGATCATCGGCGGTGACGGTGCTTCCTACGATATCGGTTACGGCGGTCTCGACCACGTCATCGCTTCCGGCGAGGATGTCAACATCCTTGTACTCGATACGGAGGTTTACTCCAACACGGGTGGTCAGAGTTCAAAGTCTACTCCGCTCGGCGCCATTGCTCAGTTTGCTGCCAAGGGCAAGCGTGTACGCAAGAAAGATCTCGGTCTGATGGCTACAACCTACGGTTACGTTTACGTAGCACAGGTTGCCATGGGTGCTGACAACGCACAGACATTGAAGGCCATCCGTGAGGCTGAGGCTTATCCCGGGCCGTCGCTCATCATCGCTTACTCTCCGTGTATCAACCACGGTCTGAAGATCAAGGGCGGTATGGGTCGCAGTCAGGCGCAGGAGGCCAATGCTGTTGCCTGCGGTTACTGGCACCTCTGGCGTTACAACCCGCAGTTGGCTGAAGAGGGCAAGAATCCGTTCTCTCTCGATTCCAAGGTACCGGACTGGAGCAAGTTCCAGGACTTCCTCCGCAGCGAGGTACGCTTCCTCTCTGTCCTCAAGGCTTATCCGGACGAGGGGGCTGAACTCTTCAAGGCCTGTGAGGATATGGCGAAACTTCGTTACCAGAGCTACGTCCGCAAGACGAAAGAGGACTGGAGCGAAGAGGCTTAACGGCTTTTCTGAACGGAACACCTTATAGTCGAAGGACTATATGGCTCATATTCCAACCCTCATTTTATAGGTACTGCCAGATTGTCTCTCAGTCTGGAACGCCTATAAGATGAGGGCTTTGACGTTTTATAGGAACGGTATCGGGCCTTCCGTTAAATGCGCAGATTGGGAATAGTGGCTTATGCACTTGCATGGTATGGCTGTCCAAAAGCAGAGGGGCTTACAAAAGGGGGCTACACTGCAATATAAGATGCAGAAAAGGCGAATTGATATGAAGCCTGTCCATCAGCCTGTCTTTCCGTCTTCTACAAACAACTTATTACCCTATCATCAGTGTTTGTAAAATGTTTTCATGTAATGCAAAGCAACACATGCCCTTCTGGCTTCTAAAAGATGCCTGATTGGCTTGCAACAGGTGCCCTTTTAGCGTGTTGCCAACGCCCTTTTGAAGTCCAATCAAGCACCTTTTAAAAACGACTTGACAACCTGTTGATTTACTACTGGTTACAAACTTGCTTTTTTGTTTGTGTCTTATATATTTACAGCTGATTCATTCGATATTATGTAATAGTTTTTCAAAACGGTGCCTGTATTTTCAACCTATTAAATTGAGAAGGGCTTTGTTTCGGAGGATGATGATGGAATAGCCAGTTGACGGTCTTGGCTATGTTTTTGTTGAATGAATCACTTCGGTTCTTCCGTTAAAGCTATGCGAAAAGCATCCACGCATTTAACGGAAGAACCATATATAACACACATCGGAAACCGACTTCGCCGGTGTGTTGCGTTCGTTCTGTTGGTTTACACCACCCGTGTCGGATCTTCGCACCCTTATATTCTATTGCCTGGAAAAGAGTAACTTACGGTGAAAGAAGCGTTGTACTGCCTCGGTCGGAGAATTGATGCACCTCTGTATACGATGAACTTTACCCCGGCAACGGTTTCTCTTAGCAGTTCTTCTTACAGCTCTGCACGGCCACACGCTTATGCACAGCTTAGCAGTTCTTCTTATAGCTCTGCACGGCCCACACGCTCATGAGAAGTCCGATTCCGAGCAGGGCGAGTACCTGATGGTAGATGCATCCCATGTCGCCTCCGCGGATGCAGACCGTCCGCATGGCCTCGATGAAATAGCTTACCGGATTGACATAGGTTGTCAGATAAACTGCGTAAGGCATGGAACGTGTCGGTGTGAACAGGCCGGAGAGCAGCAGGAGCATCACGACGAAGAACCACATGACGAAGATGGCCTGCTGCATGGTGTCCGAATAATTGGAGACAATCAGCCCGAAGGACGAGAAGAACAGTGCCAGCAGCATCGCCAGCAGATAGACAAGGGCAATGCTTCCCGCGGGAACAATGCCGTATATCCCCCATGAAAGAAGCAGGCAGACGGTGACGACGAAGAAGGCGATGATCCAGTAGGGAATCAGCTTGGCAAGGATGAATGTCCATTTGCTTACGGGTGTCACGTTGATCTGTTCGATAGTCCCTGCCTCCTTCTCACCTACGATGTTGAGCGTCGGCAGGTATCCTGTCATCAGCATCATCACGATGGCGAAGAGTGCGGGAATCATGAAGCGTTTGAAGTCCAGCTGCTTGTTGTAGAGATATAAGGTAGACACCTGCGACTGGACAGAAGCTGCGGAAGGAGATGCGTGGGCGATGACAACCTGCGAGAGATAGGCAGACCCTATCGAGCCTTTCGTTCCGTTGACGGCGTTGGCAGCCACCAGCACCTGCGGCGTACGTCCCAGAACAAGATCCCTGCTGTAGTGCTGTGGAATGACCACTATGGCATCCGACGTGGAATGCTCTATGTTGCTGAGTGCTGCCGCATACGTAGGCTGCTGTCCATGAAAGACAAAGTAGTTGTTTGCTTCAATCTCATGCACCAGCCGCTGCGACTGTGTGGAGCGGTCGTTGTCGACGACATCTACTACGATATTCTTCACCTCCATGTTCATTACCCACGGCATGACACACATGACCATGATGGGGAAGACGATGATGAGCCGTGGCAGAAACGAGTTTCGGCGTATCTGGGTGAACTCCTTGCGTAAAAGATATTTCAGTACCATATAGTTTCTATTCCAGTCGTTTGTTGAATCTCGTGAGGGAGAGGAGAAGCAATATGACGAGCATGCCGAGGAGAGTCGTCAGCTCACGGGAAACCTGTCCGATGCCGGTGTCCATGATCATCAGCTTTCGCATGGCGCTGATATAGTAACGTGTGGGGATGATGGCCGACACATACTGTAGTATCCGGGGCATCGACTCAATGGGGAATACCATTCCCGAAAGCATGATGATGGGCATCAGCAGCACCATGGCCGACAGCAGCAGGGCTGCAAGCTGTGTCTTTGCGATGTTGGAGACAAGCAGTCCCAATGAGAGTGCCAGCAGAATGTAGATGGTGGAGATGGCGAATATCCAGAACAGGGAACCATGCAGCGGTACGCCCAGAACGTAAGTGGACATGAGGAGGATTGCGGTCAGAATCAGGAAGGCGAGTACCAGGTAGGGAACGACTTTGGCGATGATGATCAGCAGCGGACGTGTGGGTGATACGAGCAGCACCTCCATTGTGCCTCTCTCTTTTTCCCGGACAATGGAGATGGAGGTCATCATGGCACAGACCAGCATGAGCAGCATTCCCATGATAGCAGGCACGAAGTTATAGGCGGATTTCATCTGCGGATTGTAAAGCATCCGTGAATTGACGGCAGTCCCCTCCGCATTCATGAGCACGGCACGGGCATAGTTAGACCACAGCTGCGCCATGTTGGGATCCGCCCCGTCCACGATGAACTGGACTCCATGTCCCGGTTCTGTAAAGTCCTGTGCGAAGACAACCGCAATGTCCGCCTGCTGGTTGCGGATCGTCTGCTCGGCTTCGGCAGGTGTGGCGACGGTCTTCACGATCGTGAAATACTCCGATGCCGCCAGACGGTCAGCCGCCTGCTGCGTCGCATAGCTGGCATTGCTCATGACGATGACTGTCCGCACGTTCCGCACGTCGTTGGTGATGGCGAATCCGAAGATCAGCATCATGACGACAGGCATGCCGAAAAGCATCAGCATGGTACGCTTGTCACGGATGATATGTTTTGCCTCTTTGGTGACAAAAGCTATGAACTGCCTCATACGTTATGGATTGGTTTCATTCTTAATCTGCACTTCTTGTGGCCTGCCGTGCCAGGAATGTAAAGACATGATCCATGTCCGGCTGCCCCAGTTTCTGTTTCAGTTCTTCAGGTGTGCCCAGGGCTTTGATCTTGCCGTCTACCATGATGGAAATCCGATCGCAGTATTCCGCCTCATCCATGTAGTGAGTGGTCACGAAGACCGTTATCCCCTGCTTCGCAGCGTCATAGATCAGTTCCCAGAACTGGCGACGTGTGGCGGGGTCTACACCTCCCGTAGGTTCGTCGAGGAATACGACATGAGGGTCGTGGAAGATGCTGACCGAGAAGGCGAGCTTCTGCTTCCATCCCAAAGGCAGACTGGATACAAGCGTGTTTCGGTGTGCCGAGAAGTCCAGCCGATCGAGCAGGTCGGTGGTCTTGCGGCGTATCTCTCCGTCGTCCATGCCGTAGATGCCGGCAAAGAGCCTGATGTTCTCGGCAACGGTAAGGTCCTCGTAGAGCGAGAACTTCTGGCTCATGTAGCCGATATGCTTCTTTATCTGCTCGTACTCGGTACGGATGTCAAAGCCTGCTACTTTTCCGTTTCCATCCGTCGGCTGGCTGAGTCCTGTGAGCATACGCATGGCTGTGGTCTTGCCGGCTCCATTGGCGCCGAGGAAGCCGAAGATCTCTCCTTTCCTGACCGTGAAGGAAATGTCGTCTACCGCATGGAAACTGCCAAAAGCCTTGACGAGGTGTTTTACTTCGATGGCATTCTCATTGCTCTTCGTTCCGGCTTCCGGCTTCTCGATGGCAGGAGGATTGAAGATGTCCCAGAAAGTGGTGAGAATTTCGTCCGGTGTACCGATACCCCTGATACGACCTTCCGAAAGGAAAGCGACACGCTCGCACATCCTCACCTCGTCCAGATAAGGCGTTGAGGCGACAATGGTAATCTCACGCTCCTTCAACTGGGACAGCATCTCCCAGAACTCTTTGCGGCTGACAGGGTCGACACCTGTTGTCGGTTCGTCAAGGAACAGGACACTCGGCTGGTGGACCAGTGCGCAGCAGAGAGCCAGCTTCTGTTTCATGCCGCCCGAGAGTGCTCTCGCCCTGCGTTTTCTGAACGGTTCAATCTGTGTATAGATGGCCTTGATGGAGTCGTAGTTTTCTTCCATCGTCGTCCCGAAGAGCGTGGCGAAGAACCTCAGGTTCTCTTCCACCGTCAGATCCTGGTAGAGTGAGAACCTGCCCGGCATATATCCCACTCTCCTGCGTATCTCTTTCATGCCGCTGACGACATCGTATCCGTTCACCGAAGCCGTGCCCTCGTCGGGGAGCAGCAGCGAACAGAGAATGCGGTACAGCGTCGTCTTTCCGGCTCCGTCAGGGCCGATGATGCCGAACAGTTCGCCTCTTCCCACGGAGAAGCTGACCGCTTTCAGCGCCTGCACCTTGCCGTAACGGCGGGACAGATTGTTTACTTCGATTGCATTCATCAGCACTGACTAAAACTTCACCTCACCGTACATGCCGATCTTCACATAGCCGTCGTTGCGGAACCGTATCTTGACGGCATAGACGAGGTCGGCACGCTCGTCGTCGGTAAGGATGGTCTTGGGCGTGAACTCCGAACGGCTGGAAATCCACGTGACGATTCCGTTATAGGACTTCTTCTGCCCTTTTCCGTAGTCAGCCATGACCTTCACCCGCTGCCCGATCCTGACATTCCGGAGCTGTGCGGAGGTGATGTAGGCACGGATGAACATCCTGACTGTGTCTGCCAGCTTGAAGAGTGGCCTGCCGGCCTGTACGAACTCTCCCCGTTCGGCATACTTCTCCAGGACCGTCCCTGTGATGGGACTCTTCACGAAAGTATGGGCTATCTGGTCGTCAATCTGTGCCTGCTGGGTACGTACGCCGGCCTGCTGGGCATCCACGCCGGCCTGTTGGGCGGCGATGCCCTCCATCTGTGCGGCGATACCCTTGTCCTGTTCGGCCAATGCAGCGTTCTGGCTGGCAATCTGCTCTTCGGCTGCGGCGAGCTGTTTCTTCAGCACCTGGATCTGGTAATCGATCTCGTCAACCTGCCTGCGCGGTGCCGCCCCGTCCCGGAACAGTTCGTCAAAACGCTTCCGTTCCCTTTGCTGGTCGGCAATCTGCTGCCGTATGGCCGCCACCTGCTTTTCAAGGTCCAGCTGCCGGCTGACCGTTGCCTGCCTGCTGGCTGCGAGCTGCCGTCTGTTGGCTTCGAGCTGTCCATGGTTCGCCCGGAGCTGGTCATTGTCCGTAGCCAGCTGGTCTCGTTTCAGCGCCAGCTGACGGGCATCGATCTGCCCTACCGTCAGCCCGCCATTGAGCAGTTGTCCTTCTGTAACGTCAAAACTTACCAGCTGTCCCGAGGACTCGGCCGACACGGTCACCTCCGTAGCCTCGAACGTTCCCGTGGCATCATACTCTTTCCCGCTGTCTTTGCAGGATACCGCCCCAAGGGCAAGTGCGGCGAATAAAAATATCTTTCTCATTTCCGTCAGTCGTTTCATTCGTTGTTGGTATATTTCAGGTTGTACATTTCCCGTAGCATATCCATCTCGTGTATTGCCTGCCGTATTCTGGCCGCATTCTCGTTGTTGATTTCCTGCATCAGTCCGTGGGGGTCGATGATGCCGTGGGCCAGCTTCGATTCGGCGGCCTTGCGGACGTGCGTGCGGAGACTGATGATTTCGTCGTCGGCAAGCATCATGCTTCGGTACCGGGCGGCGTTCTCCTCCCCCTGTATCTGTTCCAGACGGTTGTTGAGGAGGAACACCTCCCGCATATTCCCGATCTGTTCACGTTGCACTTCCAGCTTCTCCCTGTCGTTCTTCCGTGTATAGAGTGCGCCGACATCCCACGACAGCTTCACGCCGATGATGCCGTTGAGGCTCCACTTCCGGTTCATCATGTCGTCGAACATGTTAAGTCCCGGATAACCGTAAAAGCCCTGTGCGAAGAGCCCGACCTTCGGCCGCAGCCTTGCCCCCAGTGCTTTCTCCTGTGCGTCGACAAGCATCAGCTGACGGTCGAAGAGCCCGAGTTCCGGCCGGTTGCCGGTCTGCCCGGAAATCCTGACAGCGTCCGGTTTCTGCAGGTTGTAGATCTCTCTGCCACAGAAGACACCCAGCATCCGCCGCAGCATCTGCCGCTGTGCCCTGAGCCCGGTGTTCTGCTGCTCCTTGTCCAGCCGTCCCGCCTTTACATTCTCAAGGTCGCTTGCGGCGGCCGTACCGGCCCTGACCATTGCCGAAAGCGTCTTCTCGCTGGACAGCAGCAGTGCCGCTGCATCTTCGTTGAGCCTGATCTGTTCGTCGAGAAGCAGGAGTGAGAAGTACATCTCGTTGACACGTCTGCGTACCTGATAGAGGTCCACCTTGTTTTCGGCCTCCTGCACCTCTCCTTGTCTCCGTGCTATTCCCGCCTGGCTGCTGACCGCCCCGCCGTCGTAGAGCGGCTGGGTGACTTCTATGCCCGCCCTGTACTGGTCTTTGGACAGTCCTTTCATATCCAGTCCCATCCGCCGGTACGCCGTCCGTATGCCGTCCGGCCACGAGGCGACGCCGCTCTGGCAGGTCGCCTGGGCGGAGACGCTGATCTGGGGCAGCCATTCCTTTCTGATGTTGCTGACCGTCAGTTCCGTTGTCCGTGCAAGGAGTCCGTACCGCTTGATAAGCGGATAGTTCCGTCCGGCCGCCTGCTGACATTCGTCCAGCGTCTGTGCCGGAACGGCAATGGGAAAGACCGCCAGTGCGAGAAGTCCTAATTTCTTCTTCATGTGCTGTTTCTTCATCTCTTCTTTCTTGTCTAATCGGCTGTTTTCTTCTTCCTGTCGTGCAAAGATAGGACTATTATGCCATAGGAAGATGATGAAATACGAACAAAAACTTTCCCGATTGTATGATTTCCTGTGTCTCGCACGTATTATTACGGAGAATAATGTTAGATTTGCAATATAATCATACAATAAGGAAAGATGAAAGAGAAGTCCAGAACCATCAACCCGTTCTCAATGGACAGCATCAATCCCGAAGAACTGCTGCCGCAGCAGGGACGTGTCACGGCAAATGACGAGGTCGTCCTCGTCATCGACGGTCACATACAGCACAGCCGTTTCCTCGAGGAAGGGAAGATCTACCAGATAGTAGAGCCGAGGCTGGTATTTGTCATGGAAGGACATGCCGACCTCTGCATCAACCTCCAGGACTGGCATCTCGAGAAGGGGATGCTGATGGTGCTGCCTGCCGATACCATTGTCGACATAAAGAAAATATCGGAGGAAACGCGCGTCGTTGCCATCATCTTCCGCAAGGGGGTGGAGCTGCCGGAGGAGAGCGTACTCACCGTTTCGCCCACAGAGGCCGACCGGCTGCTGCGCATGATTTACCTCGTCTGGGACTTCATGCAGGTCCCCCCTGTCCGCCGCACGGTGCTGCGGCATCTCCTGCAGGCACTCGTGGACAACGTCCAGTACATCAGGGACACTGCCGAGAAGGCTGCGGCAGACAGTATTCCCATGCGCATGCAGGAAACCTTCAGGAAGTTCCGGCGGCTGGTACATCGCCACTGTGTCCGGGAGCGTTCCATTCCTTTCTATGCCGGAGAACTGAACATGACCCCTCACTACCTGTCTTCCGTTATCAAGAAGGCGAGCGGTCGGAGCGTCATGTACTGGGTTAACCGTGCGACGGTACAGGAGGCGAAAATCCTCCTGGAGACCGGCGGCCTGACCGGCTGCGAGATTGCCTACCGGCTGCACTTCCCCAGTGCATCCGCCTTCTCCAAGTTCTTCCGGAGAGAGGTGGGCACGACCCCTCGGAAGTACCGGGAGGAATGCGGATGATCCGGAGAGGGACAAACGTCCCTCCTCTGATTGTATGGGAGCCGGATTCCCAACCGTGTGGGAACAGCGGTACCAGCCCTTGGGAACAGCGGTACCGCCCCTTGGGAACAGCAGTACCAGCCACCGGCAGCAGCCGGTATCGCACAGAGTATTTTCCGCAGGAGGAATCTTTCTGGTTCTTCCGAAATATGGAGTGATAAAGTAAGTCTGCTACATAATGAGGTTTGAGGTTTGAGATTTGAGGTTTGAGATTTGAGGTTTGAGATTTGAGGTTTGTCCACTATATTGCATCCATCAAAAAGGGTTCTTCCGAAATATGGAGTGATAAAGTAAGTCTGCTACATAATGAGCACGGAGAAGCTGGGAAAGCGGGGGCAGGACGGCGGAATGAGAGAATAATGTTTACCTTTTTACTGTTTCCAACAGCTCACTGTTTCTGTGTGATATTTCATCAAGGTCGTCAATTCACAGGAAAAGCCTCATCACTCCAAATTCCTGAAGATGCATATTTCTCCACGAAAAGTTTGGTGATAAGAAATAAAAGTAATAAATTTGCAGTCGAATACAAACGAAAATGAAGATTATGAGCACGTCTTATGTATCTTTCCGTTACTTTTATTTTTTCTTTGCAGAAAGTTGCAAGGCGGGAGGTTGCGTGTAGATTTCAACTTATGACCATCACATAAAGCAAGAAACAGACGACGAAGCGGTCCCGCCCATTCCTGGGCAGGGCCGTTTTTCGTAGACCGGCCTTCTGACGGGCCGGTTCTCCACAAAACAGACGAAGCAGATGAAACGAATAGCCATACAGGGAGAACGGGGATGTTTCCACGACATTGCCGCCCATGCTTACTTTCCCGATGAACAGGTACAGCCTATATGCTGCACCACTTTTGAGAAGGTGTTCGAGGAGGTGGAAAAAGACCCGACGGTCATCGCGCTGCTCGCCATCGAGAACACGATAGCCGGCAGCCTGCTGCACAATTACGATCTCCTGCGCAAGTCGGGGACAATGGTCGTAGGCGAGCAGCGGCTCCATATCCAGCACTGCATCTGCTGCCTGCCTGACGACGACTGGACAACGGTCACCGAGGTTCATTCCCACCCTGTGGCATTCATGCAGTGCCGTTCGTTCCTTGCCGGTCATCCTGCTCTCAAGGCCGTGGAGGCTGATGATACGGCCGGGGCGGCTGCCTGTATCGCACGGAAACGTTGCCGCGGCCGGGCGGCTATCTGCGCCGCGGATGCCGCACGGATCTACGGACTGAAGATCCTCGAGGATTCGATAGAGGACAACAAGCACAACTTCACACGTTTCCTCATTGCCTGTCAGCCGCAGAAGGCCGACTTCCTCCGTCCGCTGACGGATGTGGACAAGGCGAGCATCGTATTCTCGCTGCCGCATGAAGAGGGGTCTCTGAGCAAGGTGCTGACCATCCTCTCTTTCTATGGCATCAATCTCACGAAGATACAGTCTCTGCCCGTCATCGGGCACGAGTGGGAATACCTCTTCTATGTAGACCTGACTTTTGACAGCCTCACCCGCTACCGGCAGTCGATAGACGCCATCACTCCGCTGGTGAAAAGCATCAGGATTCTGGGAGAGTACAGAGAACATTAGCAGCCGTCGGCGCGGGGAAAGTGCCCCGGCAGACAGAACATGAACAGCAGATGAAAAGGAAACAGCCTATGATACAGCCGGCAAGCCGTGTACGGGAGGTGCAGGAGTACTACTTCTCGCGCAAACTGAAAGAAGTGGCAGAACTGAATGCGGAAGGACAGGACATCATCTCCCTGGCTGTCGGCAGTCCCGACCAGCCTCCCTCGAAGCAGACCATTGACAAGCTCTGCGAGGTCGCCCGGGAGGCGGCAGGGCATGGCTATCAGCCCACCATGGGCACAGCCGAACTGCGCGGGGCGATGGCCGACTTCTATAAACACTGGTATGGCGTGGAGGTGGATGCGCTGACCGAGGTACAGCCGCTTATCGGATCGAAGGAAGGTATCCTGCACGTCACCCTGGCCTTTGTCAATCCCGGCGAACAGGTGCTTGTCCCGGATCCCGGTTATCCCACCTACACATCCCTCTCCCGGCTGCTCGGAGCAGAGGTCGTGACCTACGACCTGCGGGAGGAAAGGGGATGGCAGCCCGATTTCGACGCATTGGAGCGGATGGATCTGGGCCGTGTCCGCCTGATGTGGACGAATTATCCGAACATGCCGACCGGCGGTAACGCCCGCCGGGAGACCTATGTCAGGCTGGTCGACTTTGCCCGCCGGCATGGAATCGTGGTTGTCAACGACAATCCTTACTCGTTTATCCTCAACGAGGGAGAGAAGCTGAGCCTGCTGCAGGTGCCCGGTGCCAAAGACTGCTGCATAGAGCTCAATTCCATGTCGAAGGCTTACAATATGCCGGGATGGCGTGTGGGGATGTGCATCAGCAATCCTACTTTCATCTCGTGGATACTGAAAGTGAAGAGCAACATCGATTCGGGAACTTTCCGGGGCATACAGCTGGCTGCGGCGGAGGCCATGAGGACGAATACGGATGAATGGCATCGGCGGTATAACATAGAGGTCTATCGCCGGCGGCGTGTCCTGGCCGAAGAGATATTGACACTGCTGGGCTGCCGTTTCGACAGGGCACAGGTGGGGATGTTCCTGTGGGGAAAGATACCGGAGAAGTACGCCGATGCGGAGGAACTGACCGAACGGGTGCTGCACGGGGCACGTGTGTTCCTTACCCCGGGATTCATCTTTGGCAGCAACGGCAGGCGTTATGTCCGCATTTCCTTGTGTGCAAAAGACGAGAGGATGGCGGAGGCATGCGACCGTATTGCCGCCCTGGAGTGGTAAGGCGGTATGCCGGATGCCGTGCCGTTGCCGCCGGTGCGGCTTTTGAGGAGGAACGGGACGATGCGCTCATCCCATCAAGTGAAACTAAAGAACAGATGATTATGGAATTAGACTTAGAACCTTTAAGACTCCCGAGCGACAATGTTCGCCCTGTTGTCATCGCCGGTCCCTGCTCGGCAGAGACGGAAGAACAGGTAATGTCCACGGCACGCAGCCTGGCAGACAAAGGCTGCCATATCTTCCGTGCCGGGATATGGAAGCCGCGTACGAAGCCCGGTGGATTTGAGGGCAATGGCGAAACGGCCTTGCCCTGGATGAAGGAGGTGAAGGAAGAGACAGGCATGCTGATCTCTACCGAAGTGGCAACGCCCGAACACGTCGAACTGGCCTTGAAGTACGGCATGGACATTCTCTGGATAGGGGCGCGTACCTCTGCCAATCCCTTTGCCATGCAGGCACTGGCAGACACCCTGCAGGGGATGGACATTCCCGTGCTGGTGAAGAATCCTGTCAATCCCGACCTTGAACTATGGATAGGAGCACTGCAGCGGCTGAACCAGGCCGGGCTGAAGCGGCTGGGCGTGATACACCGTGGCTTCTCAAGCTACGAAAAGAAGATCTACCGCAACGTGCCGATGTGGCAGATTCCCATCGAGCTGCGCCGGCGTATCCCGGGGCTTCCCATCATCTGTGACCCGAGCCACATCGGGGGCCGCCGTGACCTGATAGCGCCGCTCTGCCAGCAGGCGATGGACCTGGGATTCGACGGACTGATCGTCGAGAGCCACTGTAATCCGGAGAAAGCCTGGAGTGATGCGAAGCAGCAGGTCACGCCCGATATTCTCGATTATATCCTGTCGCTTCTGGTCGTGCGTGACCATACCTCAACGACTGAAGGACTCCGCCTTCTCCGTGCGCAGATCGACGAGGTGGACAACTCGCTGATGGGACTTCTTTCCAAGCGTTTCCGTATCTGCCGTGAAATCGGCACTTTCAAGAAAGAGCATAACATGACGGTCCTGCAGGCCGGCAGGTACAATGAGATACTTGAGAAGCGCGGTGCACAGGCAAGTCTTTGCGGCATGGATCCCAACTTTGCCGCACAGGTCTTCGAGCTGATCCATGAAGAGAGCGTGCGCCAGCAGCTGGAGATAGTGAACAGGTAGGAGCATCGGGTGTCGATGGTTCGCATTGCCGGCCGACGGGTATCGGGGGGATAAGCGGTGATTGTCTGTTGTCGATCAGCCTCTTGGCTGTTATTGGCTGCTGCTTTTCTTCATCATGACAATCGGCTGGTAACGAGTAATGTCCGTCACCGAATCCCCCTCTTGAAAAAGGAAGAATATGAAAATACTGATTATGGGTGCGGGAAAGATGGGAAGTTTCTTCATCGACCTGCTCAGTTTCGACCACGAAGTGGCGGCCTACGAAAAGGATGCCCGCCGTCTCCGCTTTACATACAACTGCCGGCGGTTTACCACCTTGGACGAGGTGGAAGCCTTCCGGCCGGAGCTGGTCATCAATGCCGTGACGGTGAAATATACGGTTCCGGCCTTTGAGGAAGTACTGCCGGTGCTGCCGTCCGGCAGCATCCTGTCAGACATCAGTTCGGTGAAAACGGGGCTGAAGGAATGGTATGGCCGCTGCGGGCATCCCTACGTGTCTACGCATCCGATGTTCGGCCCGACCTTTGCCAATCTCAACCAGCTGAGCGAAGAAAACGCCATCCTCATCAGCGAGGGAGACTATATGGGGAGAATCTTCTTCAAGGATCTCTACCAGCGGTTGGGATTGAACATCTACGAGTATAGTTTTGAGGAACATGACAAGACGGTAGCCTATTCGCTGAGCATTCCGTTTGTCTCGACCTTCGTCTTTGCGGCCGTGATGAAGCACCAGGATGCACCGGGCACCACTTTCAAACGGCACATGCAGATAGCGAAGGGCGTATTGAATGAGGATGACTACCTGCTCCAGGAGATTCTTTTCAATCCCTGCACGCACGACCAGGTGGCGCAGATCCGTACGGAACTGAAAGAGCTGCTGCAGATCATCGACGACAAGGATGCCGATGGCATGAAAGCTTATCTGGCGAAGATCCGCAAGCATGTGAAGGGGTAGGGGATCCGTCGGGAGGTGGATGATTCAGAGGAGGATAAGTCGTCACCGTCGTAGGGAATGAACGGCCTTATGTCTTCATCGTGGTCTTCTTGCCGGAGAGGAAGTCCTCTTGTCTTCAGACAACACCCCTGCGGCCGATTCCCCTTTATGGATGGAATGCGGTAAAGGCCTGATACCTTTACTCACTTTCCCCTCTGGCTTCTCATCCTTCCTTCAACTACCCCGTCTGTCCCCACAATACTTTTAACTCTTGATATTTAATTCCCAACGGCTTATGCGTTTAGCATTAATCTTTATCTTTACAGTACTGACCACCTTGCAGACCTTTGCACAAAGTCGCCTGACCGTCGTCGAACTCAATGCGGAGAACCTGTTTGACACACGGCATGACACGCTGAAGGAAGATCGTGAATTTCTGCCGGATTCTCCCCGGCATTGGACCCAGACCAAGTACTGGGAGAAACTGAACAGGACAGGACAGACCCTCATAGCCTGCGGCGAAGACGGCAGCGGCTGGCATCTGCCCGACATCGTAGGACTGTGCGAGGTGGAGAACGACTCCGTCCTGTTCGACCTTACCCGCCGTTCATTGCTCCGCAAGGCACGTTATGAATACGTAATGACCGCCTCCGGTGATGTGCGCGGCATTGATGTGGCATTGCTGTATTCTCCTTTTTCCTTCAGGCTGATCAGAGCGGATACGATACGTGTCGCACCGATTCTGGACATGCGTCCTACAAGGGACATTCTTCATGTGGAAGGTGAAGTGGAAAACGGCGACACGCTGCACGTCTTCCTGGTTCATGCGCCGAGCCGAATGGGAGGTGAACTGTATTCCAGACCTTTCAGGAAACACGTGGTAAACCGGCTGTGCGATGCGGTAGATTCTCTCCGGCTGTGCCACTCGGATCCCAAAGTACTGGTGATGGGCGATTTCAATGATTATCCTGACAGCCCCTCCCTGCAGACCGCATATACGCACGGACTGGTCAATGTGTCGGCAGAAGCGCGGGGAAGCAACGGAGCCAAAGGAACCTATCGTTACCATGGTGCCTGGGGGAGTCTGGATCAGATTCTGGTGAGCGAGAACCTGCGTGAGCGTGTGGCAGGCTGTCATGTCCATGATGCCGTGTTCCTGCTGGAGCCGGATGAGAAATACGGTGGAGTGAAGCCACGCCGTAATTATAATGGTATGCGTTATAGCAATGGATTCAGCGATCATCTGCCATTGGTCCTGCACTTAGAACTGAAATGAGGGGACGCTGGAGCTTGGCGGAATCAGCCTGTCGCAAAAGCCGGAGGCTGACATCCTTTTTCTGATAAGGGAGAACTTCTACCCGCCTCTTGTGCTGTGTATCTGCCTGATACACGGTCTTCCCGCCTGTAAGTGGTATTAACGAAAAAGTCCGGAGTTCCGTTGCCGGACTTCGGACTTCGTTCCCCTGTTGTTACAGGATGCCTGTATTTATTGTTTCTTCAGCAGGTCGCGTATCTCCATGAGGAGCTTCTCTTCGTTCGTCGGCTCTGGAGCAGGTGCCGGCGCAGCTGTCGCCTCCTTTTTCTTAGACAGTCTGTTGATACCCTTTACGAGGAGGAATACACAGAAAGCGATGATCAGGAAATCGAATGTCGTCTGGAGGAAATTGCCGTAGTTGATGGTGGCGGCCTCCATCTTCTCCACTCCCGGAATGTCGACGGTGGGGAGCGTGATCTTCAGGTCGGTGAACTTGACGCCGCCGATGAGCCATCCGATAGGAGGCATGAGGATGTCGTCGACGATAGATGATACGATCTTTCCGAAAGCACCGCCGATGATTACACCGACCGCCATGTCGACGGCATTCCCTTTTACTGCAAAGTCTTTGAATTCTTGAATGAGTCTGCTCATAATTTTATCTGTTGTTAAATTGTTGTTGTCCTGTACTTCTTTATCCTAAACATCCCGCTTTTGGCATACGGACGTTACAATCTCGGTCTGTAGGATTGCATCCATCCATCTGTATGCGTGTCGCACGTTATTTTTTTATAATATTTAATACGCAAAGCGTCTGCAAAAATAAAAAAATAATTGTATCTTTGCAATCGTAACAAGGAAAATATTTCTACTGGGGAGGTAAAAAGAAAATAGTTTTATAAACTTTCATAAATTAATTAAGGTAAAAAATGGTAAATGTAGCTATTAACGGCTTTGGCCGTATCGGTCGTCTCGCATTCCGTCAGATGTTTGAGGCTGAAGGTTATGAGGTTGTTGCAATCAACGACTTGACAAGTCCTAAGATGCTTGCTCATCTTCTGAAATACGATACCGCTCAGGGTGGTTTCGCCGGCAAGTACGGTGAGGGCAAGCACACTGTAGAGGCAACAGAGGATTCTATCATCGTTGATGGCAAGGAAATCAAGATATCTGCTGAGAAGGACGCTACAAACTGCCCATGGGCTGCTAACAAGGTAGACGTTGTTCTCGAGTGCACTGGTTTCTACACATCAAAGGAGAAGGCTTCTGCCCACCTCAAGGCAGGTGCCAAGAAAGTGGTTATCTCTGCTCCGGCAGGCAACGACCTTCCTACTATCGTATTCAATACAAACCACAAGACCCTGACAGCTGACGACAAGGTCATCTCTGCCGCTTCTTGTACAACCAACTGTCTGGCTCCTATGGCAGCTGCACTGAACGCATACGCTCCTATCCAGTCAGGTATCATGTCAACCATCCACGCTTACACGGGCGACCAGATGATTCTCGACGGTCCGCAGCGCAAGGGCGACCTCCGTCGTTCACGTGCAGGTGCCTGCAACATCGTTCCTAACTCAACAGGTGCTGCAAAGGCCATCGGTCTCGTCATCCCTGAGCTGAACGGCAAGCTGATCGGTTCTGCACAGCGTGTTCCGACTCCGACAGGTTCTACCACCATCCTCGTTGCTGTTGTCAAGGGCAAGGACATTACCGTTGAGGGCATCAACGCTGCCATGAAGGCTGCTGCAACGGAGAGCTTCGGTTACAACGAGGACCTGATTGTTTCTTCTGACATCATCGGTATGCGCTACGGCTCACTGTTCGATGCGACTCAGACAATGGTAAGCAAGATCAGCGACGACACATATCAGGTACAGGTTGTTTCCTGGTATGACAATGAGAACTCTTACACTTCTCAGATGGTACGCACAATCAAGTACTTCGCAGAGCTGAAGTAATATTGCTGGAAAGTGAATCTGCAATTCTCTCTTGCGCAGAGAGACATTGACGGATGAAATATTAATCCCTGCCGGTTCTCCGGCAGGGATTTTTCTGTTATCTTCCTTCTAAAGAAAAAATATTTTCTTTATCCGACTGGCTTATAGTTCGGGAATTTTATCTAAATTTGCGACATGAAGCATGAACATACGGAGAGCGGTGCGGATTATGGGACGGCTTCGGGAAAACGTATGATAACCATTCTCGGGCCTACGGCATCGGGCAAGACAGACCTCGCCGCACATCTGGCGGTGCGCATCGGTGCTGAAATCATCAGTGCCGACAGCCGGCAGGTGTACCGGGACATGGACATCGGCACGGGGAAGGATCTGGGAGATTATACGGTGGACGGACGATCCGTTCCCTACCACCTGATAGATATATGTGAGCCCGGGACGAAGTACAATCTCTTCCGCTATCAGCAGGACTTCCTCAACTGTTATGAAGACATACGGAGCAGGGGGGTACCGCCCATTCTCTGTGGCGGGACAGGCCTCTACATAGAAGCGGTGCTGAAAGGTTACAGCCTGTCTCCGGTGCCCCAGAATCCGGAGCTGCGCCGGTCACTGGAGAACAGATCGCTTGGGGAGCTGACACAGATTCTGACCGGATTGAAAGAGAGGAACCACTCCGTCATGCACAACAGGACGGATGTAGACTCCTGTCAGCGGGCCATCCGCGCCATAGAGATTGAGACGCACAACCTGTCGGCTCCGACAGAAGACCGGCACTGCCCGCCGATAGACTCGTTCATAATAGGTGTGGACATTGATCGTGACGAGCGCAGGCAGAAAATAACAGAGCGTCTGAAAGTCCGGCTTGAAGCGGGGATGGTGGAGGAGATAGACCGCCTCCTGAAACGTGGTATTCTTGCCGAAGATCTTATTTATTATGGGCTGGAATACAGGTTTGTCACGGAATATCTCGTCGGACGGCTGTCTTATGAGGAAATGTTCGGACAGCTGGAAACGGCCATCCACCAGTTTGCGAAACGGCAGATGACATGGTTCCGGGGCATGGAACGGCGAGGCTTCACAATACACTGGGTCAATGCCCGGCAGCCGATGAATGCAAAGATAGAAGAAATATTAAGTCTATGGTAGAAGAAGAGAGGTGGGGCATCATCTATTGTCCCAAAGGCGGATTGCTGAGTAATCCTGTGAAACGCTGGGAACAGGCAGAACATTGTCTGCAATCGCATCATATACTGTATGACATGGTACAGAGTGAGAACCCGCGCAGTGTGGAAAGGCTGGTTCGTATGATGATCAACAACGGTTACAGGACCCTTGTCATCTTCGGCGGGGACTCTGCCCTGAATGATGCGGTCAACTACCTGATGCGCATGGAACCGGAAGAGCGGGGACAGATCACGCTGGGGGTGATTCCGAACGGGGTGCTGAACGACTTTGCTCATTTCTGGGGTTTTGATGAATCCTGTCTGGACCGGACCATCCGATGGCTGATGCAGAAAAGGGTGAGAAAGATAGATGTCGGATGTATCCGTTATCAGAACAGAAAGAACGAGCACTGCCGGCGTTATTTCCTCAACTGTGTGAACTTTGGCTTTGTTGCCACCATTATGAGCCTTCGCCGCCGTACCCGTCATCTGTTTGTCTCCAGAAGACTGTCCTTCATCCTTTCGACTTTCCTGCTTCTCTTCCAGCGTACCGACTTCCTCATGCACCTCCATGTCAATACGGAGACGGTAAACAAACGCCTTATGACGGTCTGCATAGGCAATGCCTCGGGCTACGGACAGACCCCCAACGCCGTACCGTACAACGGTCTGCTGGATGTCTCGGTCGTCTCCCAGCCCAAGACCATGCAGATCATCGAGGGGCTTTATCTCCTCCTGCGTGGGAAAATTCTGAATCATAGGAGTGTGCATCCTTATCGGACGGCCGAACTGACATTGCAGGCAGAGAGCCATACCCCTGTCAGTGTGGATGGACGCCTGTTGAACGGGACGCCTGTCGGAACATGCAAGGTCAGCGTGGAGAAGGAGGTGATCAATTTCCTGATACCCGACTGACAGACGGCTTTCTGATGCCGGCAGTCCTGAATCCTTGTCAGGATATTATCTTGCCCGCAGCGGTGAAGGTGACCTTTTACTTTGTAAGACCGGAAACTTTCCTCATGGCGAATTTCCTTTAAACACATCGGCAGGAAAAGGGAAGACCGGTTCGCTCCTGCCATGGTCCTATATAGTAAGGTGCTGATGGCCGGATTGTGCGGGAGCGGTCTGCCGGGCACACGGATCGAATGGGCAGACAGACGCTTCAGATGTATAATGACGGCATTTGCCGGAGATTATGAGCCTCTGTTTTGTCTCCTGTCCATGTATTTAACGGAAGAACTGAAAAATATAAGTAAGATTTTGACATTATCCTGATTTTTCTTCGTATCTTTGAAGTGCCAAACAGTGTAGTCGTACCGTGACTTCCTTTTGACTTGAGACCAAACAACAGAACATAAAACCTTTATAGACATGAGCTACTTAAAATTTGAAAAGGCTCTGATGACCAATCTTCAGGACTCGCTGCCACGAGAGTTGTTGCGGACCAACCGCTCGGGGGCATATTCCTGTTCTACAATCGTTGACTGCAATACGCGCAAGTATCATGGACTGCTTGTTGTGCCGGTTCCGGGACTGGATGACGACAACCATGTACTGCTTAGCTCGCTTGACCCCACCGTCATCCAGCATGGTGCTGCCTTCAACCTTGGGTTACACAAGTATCAGAGCGGCAATTTCAGCCCGCAGGGACATAAGTATATTCGTGAGTTCGACTGTGACACCGTGCCTACTACCGTGTATCGGGTAGGAGGTGTACTGCTGAAAAAGGAGGTCGTGTTCCAACACTATGAAGACCGTATTCTGATTCGTTACACATTGCTGGATGCCCACTCACAGACTACCCTTCAGTTCCGTCCTTTCCTTGCTTTCCGCAGCGTACGGCAGTTCACACACGAGAACTCCGTTGCGGACAGGTCGTACCAGGAGGTGGACAACGGCATCAGCACCCGCATGTATGCCGGCTATCCGTCGCTCTTCATGCAGTTCTCGAAGAGCAATGTATTCCACTTCGAGCCTTATTGGTACCGTGGACTGGAATATCCGAAAGAGCAGGAACGTGGTTATGCGTCCAATGAAGATCTCTATGTGCCGGGTTACTTTGAAATGAATATCCGAAAGGGAGAGAGCATAGTCTTTGCCGCTTCTACGGCGGAATGCCATACATCTTCATTGAAATCCCTGTTTGAAAAAGAGGTGGCGTCACGCAGTCCGCGTGACAATTTCTTCCACTGTCTTGTCAATGCTGCCCATCAGTTCCATAACCGTTCGAAGAACGATGAGCGTTATATCCTTGCCGGCTATCCGTGGTTCAAATGTCGTGCCCGTGACCAGTTCATCGCTCTCCCGGGGCTGACGCTGAGCATCGAAGAGCAGGAATACTTTGAACTGGTAATGCAGACGGCGGAGAAAGGGCTGCGTGAGTTCATGGAGGGGAAACCGGTCAGCGTCAACATCTACGAGATGGAGAAGCCCGATGTTCCCCTGTGGTGTATATGGGCAATACAGCAATACGCCAAGGAGGCTGGCAAGGCACGCTGCCAGGAACGTTATGGCAGTCTGCTGCGTGATATTATTGATTACCTCTCTTCCGGCGGACATCCCGACCTCAGGCTGGATGCCAACGGTCTGCTTTATGCCAGTGCGAAGGGGAGAGCCATCACGTGGATGAACTCAACAAACAACGGTAAACCTGTTGTTCCCCGGACGGGATATATCGTAGAGTTCAATGCGCTTTGGTACAACGCCCTGCGCTTTGTCGCTTCCATGGAACAGGAGAGCGGCCATGAGGCACGTGCAGCGGAACTCGAGAAGACCGCTTCCAAGTGCAAGGAGGCGTTTGTCGCCACTTTCCTGAACGAGTATGGTTATCTCTATGATTACGTAGACGGCAGGATGATCGACTGGAGTGTACGTCCTAACATGATCTTTGCCGTAGCACTTGACTATTCACCGCTCGACCAGAAACAGAAAAGAGGCGTGCTGGATGTCTGTACGCGTGAACTGCTTACGCCGAAGGGGCTCCGTTCTCTCTCTCCTAAGAGCGGCGGTTACAACCCGATGTACGTCGGGCCGCAGACACAGCGCGACCTGGCCTACCATCAGGGAACGGCCTGGCCGTGGCTTGGAGGCTTCTATCTCGAAGCCTGTCTGAAACTCTATAAGCAGACGCGTCTGAGCTTTGTCGAACGCCAGCTGGTAGGGTATGAGGATGAGATGTTCAACCACTGTCTCAGCACGCTGCCCGAACTGTTCGACGGTAATCCGCCGTTCTGTGGGCGCGGAGCCATCTCTTTTGCGATGAATGTTGCTGAAGTGCTCCGTACATTAGAGTTGCTTGAGAAGTATAAATATTAAAATGGAGGAACCTGTATGAAAGTTTTAATGTTTGGATGGGAGTATCCTCCTCATGTATATGGCGGTCTGGCTACTGCCAACTTCGGTATCTCGGAGGGGCTTCATGCGCAGGGAGATGTCGAGACAATCCTCTGTCTGCCTCATCCTTTTGGTGACGAGGACCACACTTTTGCGGATATTGTGGCAATGGATCATGTGCCTATTGCCTATCGCGAGCTTGGCTACGACTATGTGAAGAACCGTCTCGGCAATCTGATGACACCAGAACAGTACTTCGAACTGCGTGAGCACATCTATGCCGACTTCAATTATATGCACGTCAACGACCTTGGTGCGATGGATTTCGCCGGCGGCTATCCGGATAATCTGCATGAGGAAATCAATAATTATTCGATCATCGCCGGTGTCGTGGCACGTACATTCGACTTCGATATCATCCATGCACACGACTGGCTGACCTATCCTGCCGGCATTCATGCCAAGCGGGTATCGGGCAAGCCTCTGTGCATCCATGTCCATGCCACCGACTTCGACCGTTCGCGCGGTAAGGTCAATCCGACAGTCTATGGCATAGAGAAGGACGGTATGGACAATGCCGACTGCATCATGTGCGTGTCAGAACTGACCCGCCAGACGGTCATCAATCAGTATCATCAGGATCCACGGAAGGTCTTCACGGTACACAATGCCGTCTACCCGCTGAAGCAGGAGATTGCCGAAATCCCGCGTCCCGACCACAAGGGGAAGGAGAAAGTCGTCACTTTCCTCGGCCGGCTGACAATGCAGAAAGGGCCTGAATACTTCGTCGAAGCCGCCAACATGGTGCTGCACCGTACACGTAATGTCCGTTTCTGTATGGCAGGATCGGGCGATATGATGGATCAGATGATTTACCTGGCGGCCGAACGGGGCATTGCCGACCGTTTCCATTTCCCCGGCTTTATGCGCGGCAACCAGGTGTATGAATGCCTGAAGGCTTCCGATGTCTATGTGATGCCGTCCGTAAGCGAGCCGTTCGGTATCTCTCCCTTGGAGGCGATGCAGTGCGGGACACCGTCCATCATCTCCAAGCAGAGCGGTTGCGCAGAGATTCTGGACAACTGCATCAAGGTAGACTACTGGGATATTCATGCGCTGGCAGATGCGATGTACTCCATCTGTCACAACGAAAGCCTCTTCGACTACCTCGCCGCTGAAGGAAAACGTGAGGTCGACCAGATAACATGGGAGAAGGTAGGCGCATGGATCCGCGAGCTTTACCTCCGTACATTGGGCTGGCAATAAGTCCGGATGATGGAAAACGAATGACCTAAATAAAACCAAAACAACAAGACAATGAAGACAATTTGTTTATATTTCGAGATACACCAGGTAATTCACCTGAAACGTTACCGTTTCTTTGATATCGGCACCGACCATTATTATTATGACAGCTTCGAGAACGAACGCACCATATCAGAGATTGCCGACAAGAGCTATATGCCGGCTCTGGAGGCCTTGCTGCAGATGATCCATGAGAGCGGAAAGGCTTTCAAAGTGACGTTCTCGCTCTCGGGCGTGGGTATCGAGCAGCTGGAGATACACGCTCCCCAGGTGCTGGAGAAACTGCAGGAACTGAACAGTACCGGCTGTGTGGAGTTCCTTGCCGAACCCTATTCCCACGGTCTTGCTTCGCTTGCCAATGAGGAGAGTTTCAAGTCGGAAGTAAAACGTCAGGCACAGAAAATCAAGGAATACTTCGGCCAGACTCCTAAGGTACTGCGCAACTCCTCGCTGATCTACAGTGATGAAATCGGTCTGCTGGCTTCCCGGATGGGCTTCAAGGGGATGTTGACAGAAGGGGCGAAACATGTACTGGGCTGGAAGAGTCCGCATTACGTGTACAACTGTGCGCTCGATCCGAAACTCAAGCTGCTGTTGCGTGACGTGAAGCTGAGTGATGACATCTCGCTCCGTTTCAACAATTCAGACTGGGAAGGCTATCCGCTGTTCGCCGATACCTATATGGACGAGATCGCGGCACTTCCCGAGGAAGAACAGGTCATCGGCGTTTTCATGAATCTGTCCGCTCTCGGCATTGAGCAGCCGCTTTCGAGCAATATCCTCGAGTTCTTCAAAGCGTGGCCGGCCTGTGCAAAGCAGCGGGGTATCACTTTCTCTACTCCGACAGAGCTATGTATGAAGCTGAAGAGTGTCGACAGGCTTGACGTGCCTGACACGTTGAGCTGGATGGATGAGGAGCGTGACGTCAGTACATGGCTGGGGAATCCGATGCAGCGTGAAGCATTCAACAAGCTTTACAGCATTGCCGACCGTGTGCGTATTGCCGACGACCCGCGCATCAACCAGGACTGGGACTATCTGCAGGCGAGCGACAACTTCCGGTTCATTTCTACCAAGCCCTCGCGGGTGGGAATGGACAGGGGCATCTATTCCAGTCCGTTCGATGCCTTTACCAATTACATGAATGTTCTGGGCGACTTCCTGAACCGTGTCAACAGTCTTTATCCTGCTGAAATCGACAATGAGGAGCTGAACAGCCTGCTTACAACTATCCGTAATCAGGGAGAGGAGCTTGAAATGAAGTCGAAGGAAATATCCCATTTGCAGGCAAAGGTCGATACGCTGGAAAAGGAAGAGCTCCGGCTGCGTGACGAAAAAGAGAAGAAAGCCTCGGGCAGAAAGCCCGCTGCGGGCAGGGCTGCAAAGAAGTCCGTATCAAGAAAGAAAACGGAGAAGGCCGTCCCTGCCGATGAAAAAGCAGGATAAAACCGCTTTCTGAAATCCGATCCATAACGCTCATACGGCACCTGATGGAAGTCAGCAGGTGCGGTATGGGCGTTTTTTCGTGTCCTTTCTTCATGACGGTTGCCCAAGACACCACCGATGCCGGCCGTCAGAACATCGGCAGGAGACCCGATCCGTTCCAGTCGGTGTCAGTAAAATGAATGATACCCTGCATGTATGGAAAATGTTTACCGGACGGCAATCATCCGTAGTCTTTTCGTTGACTTTCCTCCGAAGGAAAACCACTTTCTTTATCCAACAGGCTCGTAAATCACCGTTTTTATGTAAATTTGTAGCATGAAACGATTGATCAACTGGAAAGAATTTATCGTGCTCTTCGTAGTCATCGGAGGCATCTACTATCTCACGAAGTCATTGCTTGTCACGGGCGGTATTCTTGCCATCCTGTTGCTGATAGACGGTCTGCTCCGCCAATATGACAACAAGAAACGGGGAGAGAAGCAGGCCGACGAGATAAAAAGAAAGCTGGAAGAATAGGAAGCCGTCCTGCTCTCCCCGGTTCTCCATTCTATAAGAGGCTGGAGGAAAGACACTGAGCGGACTTTAATGTATGCAGGCTGTACCGTCGCCTATCTTCGGAGACAGCATAAGGAATAAGGGAATGGAGAAACTATTAGCACTGTATAAACGATGGAGAGGCAGCGAGCCTGCCGGTGTCGAAAAGCTGGAAGGGGCGGGGAGCAACCGCGCATATTATCGGCTGACGGACGAAGACGGTGAGCCGGTCATTGGCGTCATCGGTACAAGCCGCGACGAGAACCATGCTTTTGTCTATCTTGCCAGACACTTCGAGAAACGCCGGCTTCCGGTTCCACACGTACTGGCCGTCTCGGAAGATGAGACCCGCTATCTGCAGACCGATCTTGGGGAACGTTCGCTCTTTGAGGCCGTCCGTGGCGGACGAGAAGCCGGCGGAAGATATAATCTTGCGGAGCAGGAACTGCTTCGCAAGACGATCCGTGAGCTGCCGAACATACAGCTGCGTGGGGCTCGGGGACTTGATTTCTCCAACTGTTATCCACAGCCGGAGTTCGACCAGAGAGGGGTGCTCTTCGATTTGAACTACTTTAAGTACTGCTTTCTGAAAGCGACAGAGCTGGATTTCCACGAGCTGAAGCTCGAAGCGAATTTCCGTATGTTTGCCAAAGACCTGACCTCGGAGAAGATGGATGCCTTTCTTTATCGTGACTTCCAGGCTCGCAACGTCATGCTGGACAAGGAGGGGAAACCTTATTTCATCGATTTCCAAGGTGGCAGGAAAGGACCGTTCTATTACGACCTTGCATCCTTCCTGTGGCAGGCAAGTGCAAAGTATTCTTTCAAGCTGCGCAGGGAACTGGTGTTTGAGTACTACCAGAGTCTGAAGAATTACACAGAAGTGCCGTCGAAGCGGCATTTCGTCAACCGCCTGTCCCTCTTCGTCCTGTTCCGTACGCTGCAGGTGCTGGGTGCATACGGCTTCCGCGGTTACTTTGAACGGAAGAAGCACTTTGTCGACTCCATCCCTCCTGCTATACAGAATCTGCGCGATCTTCTGGCATTGGGAGAGGATGTATTTCCCTATCCTTATATGATGTCCATGCTGGAACGGCTTACCCGGCTGCCGCAGTTTGCACATATCGAGAGACCGGCGGCAAACAGGTCGGACGGTTTCAGGACAGCAGAGAAGGACATTTACAAGGCCAATCCGATGGACGGCCCTGCGACATTCTCCAAGTACGACGGGAAAGGGCCGCTGGTAGTCCGTGTGTTCAGCTTCTCCTATAGGAAAGGAATTCCCGAAGATACCTCCGGCAACGGGGGAGGCTATGTGTTTGACTGCCGGAGTACGCACAACCCCGGACGGTACGAGCCTTACAAAAAGATTACGGGACTGGATGAACCCGTCATTCGCTTTCTGGAGGATGACGGCGAAATACTCGATTTCCTCAAGCCCGTCTACAGACTGGCCGACCATCATGTGGAACGTTATATGCAGCGCGGTTTTACCGACCTGATGTTCTGCTTCGGCTGTACGGGAGGACAGCACCGTTCGGTCTACTGCGCACAGCATCTGGCGGAGCATCTCAATGAGAAGTATGGAATTGAAGTACACATAACGCATCGGGAACAGGGAATCAGACAGACCCTGAATGCCCGGTGAGAGATTCCGGCTGTTGCCGGGGGAGACGGATTCATGCGGATACCCGGAATGACCTTTTGATGTCTTCTCTTCTTTTAGACGAACGGATCCTAAAATAACATAACGGACTCGTTCGGATGCTGGGAAGAAGGAACATGCTGAATAGGGGCGGAAAGCTGCGAAGGGGCGGCAGCCCCCTCTTAACATCGCCATGACAATGAGGGTATTTGGGAAGATGTCCCGACCGGACCGGCTGGTCGGGGAGGAAATGAATGAGAAAAAGCGTATCAGGCTAAGCTGGAAGGCATAGTCCGATACGCTTTTTCCGTAGACTTCTGTTTATTGGAGTTCCGCCACAATGTATTCAGACCTTGTCCCGATACGGAATTTCCCGCCCCAGATTCCGATTCCGGAAGATACGTAGTATTGCGTGTCTCCTTTTCGCAATGGCCCGAAGGCATCTTCGTAGATAAGGTCTTCGATCCAGCTGACAGGCCAGACCTGTCCATAATGTGTGTGCCCTGACAGCTGGAAGTCTATGCCGCATTGCTGTGCTTCTTCCAGATGGTAGGGCTGATGGTCCATGAGAATCGTGTAATAGCCCTTCGGAGAGTACCTCATCAGCTCCTGCAGGCCGGCCCGCCTCTTGTTCGTCCGGTCGTCGCGCCCCACGACAAGCAGACGGTCTCCGCCCGGCAGATGCACCAGGGCATGACTGTCGACCAGCAGGTGGATGCCTGCATCCTGATAGAATTTCTTTGCCTGTGATGCGCCTCCGAGATACTCATGGTTGCCCAGACAGGCGTAGACCGGGGCTTTCAGTCGCTTGAACTCTGCCGCCATGCCCTGTGCAGCCAATGCCCGGATGCTCCCGTCGACAATGTCACCTGCAATGAGAACAAGTTCGGGCTGCTCCCTGTTCACGCTGTCCACCCATTTCCTGAACTCGTCTGCACGGTTGTGGTAACCCAGATGCAGGTCGGTCATCATGACCATACGGTGCCGCTGGCGCATGGTCTTTGTAGCCTTCAAAGTCAAAGGCACACGTTCTTTATGCAGGTAATGCAGATAGCCATAGACAAACAGTCCGGTCATGACGATTGCGACTGAAGCCGTTCCGGCCCGGCTGTCGTAGAGCAATGAACGGGGGACAAGACGGAGCAGCCTCCCCGTGTCGAGCACAAGGAAGAGCATCGCAAGATACAGACCGATGAAAACAGACGAGTTGCCCAGCTCATACAGCGTTATGGCGATGGGCATGGGCCTGCTGTCAAGTCCGAAGATGAAGTTGGTGAAGAAACAGACGATGAACAGCAGCAGAACCCCTACGACAATCCATCTGACAGGGGAAAAGAAAGGGAGGATATGCCAGATACGCCAGCCGACATATCCGCAGACTGACAGGAAGAAAAGTAAAAAGACGATGATTGCGGTGTATTTCATCTTTCGGAAAAATTAGATCAGGTGATGATAGAATACCGGTGCATCCATAAAAAAGACGCGGCTCCTCTCGCTGCAAGGAACAGGAGGAAAGCTATCCATAAGGCATCATTGCCCAGCTGCCTCCAGAACAGGAAATACACGGTGAAGAATGTTGCCATGGCCACCGCCGTTGAAAACAGCATGCCTTTGGTGGCGGTCAGTCCGATAAAGACACCGTCCAATACGAAGGCCGACATTCCGGCCGCCGGTATCAGATAAGCCCAGAACAGGTAGGGGCGAGCGGATGCGATGACAGCCGTGTCATCTGTGAGCAGACGCAGGAATCCTTCTCCGCCGACGACATACACGGCGGTAAAGAGCACTGCCATGAGTCCGCCGAAGGCGAACAGCCGGCGGACGATGATACGCAGTCCCTCCCCGTCGGCTGCACCATAGTATTTGCCGCTCAAAGCCTCTCCTGCATACGCAAAGCCATCCATCAGATAAGAGAAAAGCGTGAAGAGCGTCATCAGCAGTGTGTTGACGGCCAGCAGCATTGCCCCCTGCTTCCCTCCGGCCGAGGTGAAGAAGAAGTTGACGGCTACCAGACAGACCGTCCGCAGGAAGATGTCCTTGTTTACACGGAAGAACTCGCCCCATGCGTCTTTCCTCTTCTGCACGTGTCTCCACGTGGCGTGCAATTGGGCTCTGAAAAGCCTGCCTGCCAGCAGGTCGAACCCCCTCACGGGGCGTCTGATCCGCCGGCAAGCGGCAGACAGGGACACGATGAAGCCCGCCCACTGTGCCAGGACGGTGCCGGCAGCGACACCGCTTATCTTCCAGTCCAGGACGAATACGAAGAACAGGGAGGCAAGGATGTTGACCACATTCTGCAGTATGGCGACCATCATGGGCATACGGGTATCCTGCATGCCGATGAACCAGCCTGTCAGTCCGTATAGCCCCAACATGGCGGGTGCGCCCCAGATGACAATCCGGAAATAGGTTCCGACAAGCCCCCATGAGGTCTCCGGCGTGTTCATCAGCCGGAGCATACCCCATTCCAGACCCCGCTGTACGGCGACAAAGAATAGTCCTGTTCCAATGCCTATCAGCAGCGTGCGTGCAAGGATGTCCAGACATTCTTTACGGTCATGCCGTCCGAAAGCCTGTGAGGTCATGCCGCTTGTCCCCATTCGCAGGAACCCTAACAGCCAGTACATGACGTTGAAGATCATCGATCCGACGGCAATGGCACTGATGTAAGTCTCATTGCCTATATGACCGACGACCGCCAGGTCGACAAGTCCCAGCAAGGGGACGGTCACATTACTTATGACGGAGGGAACCGCAAGGCGGAGGATTTCCCTGTTCCATTTGTCCATCAGCGGCATCCTCTTACTCCCTTATATAATCCTTGGCTATGAGGTCATAGTACAAGGCCTCGAGTTCTGCCAGCGACAGCCGTTCTATCGAATGCTCCAATATACGGACAAGTTCCGCCCGGCGGGTGTCCTCCTCTCTCTTCTCAAAATCCATGACTTTCGTTTTTACGCATCCGAGGATTTATTCTATCGACTCCACCGTGACATCCTTGAACTCCATCATGAAGTTAAGCAGATGGCTTTGGTACCGGTTGCGTTTCAACTTCATTTCCATCGTCACGGCGTAGTAGTGTCCGGAGGAGGTGTCCTTGCGCTGCATCTCATAGGAGTCGATGATGACTTCCTTCTCGCGCAGCCGCTGGAGGACACGCTGGATGTCGGTCTCTTCGGGAGCACTGAAAGACACGTTGATGTTGCGTGTGCCGAAGTGCTGCAGGATGAAGTAAAGGGCTTCCAGACAGAGCAGGACAAGCACGGTCGTGGCGATGGACAGTACGTACATGCCCGCACCGGCCGTCATGCCGATGGCCGAGGTCACCCAGAGCCCTGCCGCCGTCGTGAGGCCGCGTACCACGTGCTTCTGGAAGATGATCGTTCCGGCACCGATGAATCCGATTCCTGTCACCACCTGTGAGGCGATACGGCTCGGATCGAGCGACACCTGTCCGTAATGTCCCAGCACGCCGTCGAAACCGAACTGCGACAGGATCATGAACAGTCCGCTGCCCAGTGCCACGAGGAAATGTGTCCGGAAACCCGCCTCCTTGGCACGGTATTCCCGCTCCAGACCGATGGCTCCGCCCAGCATGGCTGCAATGAAAAGCCTCAGTACAAACTCGTAGGTTATCGTATCCATATGATGTTTACTCCTTTCTTTGTCAAGATGTAGCTTAGTGCTGCAAATTTACAAAAATACTTTGTATTTTCCTTGTTTTCCGGTTTAAAATGAAGGGATGGACAAGTAGATCGTCTCGTTCCGTGATTCGGAATGAATGCCGGTACGGGACTGATCCTATGCGTCACCTTTGAAGGGGTCTGTCTTTCCGACGGACTGTTCCTGCTTTCTTCCCGGATGGATATGGTGTCGGGCCATGCTGCTGAAAGCGGAAGAAGGTGCATGAAGACAGAGGAAGCAGCTGGGAACAGATGCACGGAGTGCCTGTATGTCAATACGGCTTTTGGGAAATGACGGAAGTGATTTCTCATGAGATTGCTTGCGGAATCCGGTGCAAAGGACTATATTTGCAGAAAAGACTACCACAGGTTTACAGATCGGCGCACGTATGTGTCGGGCAGGACAGGCACAGGGGACCGACCGGTTCTTTTGTACCGACAGACCTGTGTTCTTTCAGAATCTGCCTGAATGGACATCTTTAAAATAAATCGGAAGACAATGACAGAGAAAGAGAAACAGCAGCGAGGAATGCTTTACCAGGCAAATGATCCGGAGGTCTTGAAGGACCTTCTTTACTGTGAGAATGAGTGTTGCGAAATCAACCGGATTCCTCCTTCACACAGGGAGGAACGCATGGAGCGGCTGCGGAACCTGTTCGGCAGGGCAGGTGACGGACTGTTCATCGTCGCTCCGTTCTTCTGCGATTATGGTTATAACATAGAGGTGGGGGAGAACTTTTTCGCCAATACCAACTGCGTGATACTTGATGAAGCCAAGGTGACGTTCGGTGACAATGTCTTTGTCGCACCCAACTGTTCGTTCTATACTGCGGGGCATCCGCTCGATGTCGCTCAGCGCAACAGGAAAATAGAATATGCCCTGCCCATCCGCATCGGCAATGATGTGTGGATAGGCGGTAATGTCGTTGTCCTGCCCGGTGTGACCATTGGCGACGGAACCACGATCGGTGCAGGTTCTGTCGTAACCCATGACATCCCCGCCGGTGTGGTGGCGGCAGGCAATCCCTGCAAGGTCATCAGGAAAATAGGCGAGGAGTAAATACCGGTTTGTGATGCCTGCGGCCTTCCATGGACAAGAAGCTTTCCGCAGGAATCCGGCGTTGTAGAATACAGGCTGCCGGGATGTGCTGAAAAAGCCACGGACATACCGGTGCGATGGAATCCGTCAACGCTTTGCGGATTCCGTTTTGAAAACTGTCGGGATGGGGGCTGCCGGGAGTCCTGTTCCCGACGGCTGGGAATCCTGTTCCCGGTATTTGGGAATGATGTTCCCAATCGGTTGGGAATCCTGTTCCCATGCAGATGCGTGTTGTATACCCTGTATCTTCCTGTTCTGGGCTGACGGGTTCTCGTCTTGTTTTTAAACTCGGTTGACGGGTGAAAGAACTTTTTTAAATGGTTATCGTCTGTATGAGACCGCTGTAAAGCCCTGTTTATCACAAAACCGCATATTCGATTATCAACAGGTTACACTTTCCGGAAGCCTCGTGCAAGAGAGCTTTTCTGCGGCCTCGGATGTTGTTTAATGTTTTCGTCTGGCAGTTTTCTGCCTCTGCCGGTTTCCCTGATTGAAAGCCTGTGAAAAAGTCCCTGCCTGCTCGGCTGCCAAGCTGACGTGATGGAACATGACTGTGGATAGCGGAAAATCCACAAAAAAAAAATCCCACCGCGGCCAGCCTGTTATGCTGCTGCGGTGGGATTCAGCTATGGGCATATTCGCATCCCGCCGTCCTGTCAGAGACGGCGAGACACGGTACGGTCATCTGTTCAGCTGCTTTTTCAACAGCTCCGGGATTTCTCTTGTCTCACGTGCCACAGGTACACCGACGGCCTCGAAGGCGGCAATCTTCTCGCTTGCAGAGCCTGATCCGCTTGAGATGATGGCACCGGCGTGTCCCATCTGCTTTCCTGGAGGTGCCTGCTGCCCGGAGATGAACACGGCCACCGGCTTCGTCACGTGCTCCTTGATGAATTTAGCTGCACGCTCTTCGGCATCGCCGCCGATTTCACCGATGAGTGCGATGCTGTCGGTCTCCGGATCATCCTGGAACATACGGAGCAGCTCCTCAAAGTAGAGACCCACTACGGGGTCGCCTCCTACGCCTACGGCTGTTGACTGTCCCAGGCCGGCCTGCGTAAGGTTGTAGACCACTTCGTAGGTAAGCGTACCACTGCGGCTGATGACACCTGTATGGCCTTTCTTGAAGATATTGGTCGGCATGATGCCGGCCATGCTCTCGTCCGGAGAAATCAGTCCCGGACAGTTCGGACCGATGACGCTTACGCCCTTGATGCGTGCATAACGCTGTGCGGCGACGGCATCGAGGGTCGGCACACCCTCGGTAATGCAGATGACGAGCTTGATGCCGCCGTCAATCGCTTCGAGCATGGCATCCTTTGCAAAGGGGGCTGGAACGAAGATGATGGAGGTGTTGGCGCCGGTTGCCGCAACCGCATCCTTGACGGTATTGAACACCGGAATGCCGCTCACTTCCTGTCCGGCCTTGCCCGGCGAAGTGCCGCCCACCACGTTGGTGCCATACTCTTTCATCTTGGAAGCGTGGAAACTGCCGTCGCGTCCTGTAATACCCTGTACGATTAGTTTTGTATTTTTGTTGATCAGAATACTCATAGTTCTTGTGTTTTAAAGTTTTTTGCTCAGTTCTACAGCCTTGTGTCCTGCGTCGGCCATGCTTGTGCCGACGGTAAAATGAGTGCCTTCGAGGATGGCTCTTCCTTCGGCTTCATTGGTTCCTGTCAGACGGATGACGATAGGTATGTCGGTCTCGATTACCTTGAAAGCCTCCAGAAGGCCGTTGGCTACATCATCACATCGTGTGATACCACCGAAGATATTGATCAATACGACCTTTACATGTTTGTCGCTCAAGAGAAGCTTCATCGCCTCGACGATCTTCTCGGGATTGGAACTGCCGCCGATGTCGAGGAAGTTGGCAGGTTCGCCGCCATACAGTTTGATCATGTCCATGGTAGCCATGGCAAGACCGGCACCGTTTACCATGCAGCCGATGCTTCCTCCGAGGTTCACATAGCTGAACCCTTTGTCCTTGGCTTCACGCTCCTTGCGTTCTTCTTCGGTCGGCTCGAAGAGTTCGGCCACATCCGGATGACGGAAGAGGGCATTGTCGTCGAAGGTCATCTTGGCATCGATTGCTTTCAGTGTCCCATCCTTCAGCAGGACCAGAGGATTGATTTCTGCCAGCGAGGCGTCTTTCTCTGTGAACAGCTTATAGATGTTCTTAAAGACGGGAACAGCCTGCTTCACCTGCGCCATGTTGTCGAAGAGCTTGAAGGCAGCCTCTCTGGCGAGGTAGTCGCTCATGCCGACAACGGGATCGATGACGATCTTCTCGATCTTTTCCGGTGTCTCCTTGGCAACCTGCTCGATGTCCATACCGCCGGCACGGCTCAGCATCAACATCGGACACTTCGATTTACGGTCTACAAGGATACTCATGTAGTACTCTGATGCGATGTCGACGGCCTCGCTCACGAGCACCCTGTCGACGATAAACCCCTTGATGTTCATGCCCAGAATCGCCTCAGCATGCTGGCGGATCTCGGCTTCGCTGCTGCCAAGTTTCACACCACCGGCCTTGCCTCGTCCGCCCGTGTGAACCTGTGCCTTGACCACGGCTTTCTCAACACCTAACTGCTTGTAGGCAGCTACAGCTTCATCGGGGGTGCGACAGATGATGTTGCGGTCCACCGGAAGTCCATAACTTGCAAAGAATTTCTTTGCCTGGTATTCATGTACCTTCATAAGATTTGGTTTTAAATTATAAAATGATAGTTGAATTGTTTAGGATTCCTGATCGTGACGGTGACTTTCGTCAATATTCCCGTGCCGTTCTCTCTCCGCACAGGACAGCCAGGGCATTCTCGGTCAGTGCCAGCATCTCGTCCTGCCCGGGATAGACGTGGATCGGGGCAAGATAGCTGAGCCGCCGCCTGAGCCTTTCGATGATATAGTCACATTTCGCCATGCCGCCTGTCAGAAGAATAGCATCGATTTTCCCGTACAGTACGGCACCTTCTGCTGCAATATTCTTTGCGATGTGCCATATCATGGCTGAAACAATGAGTTCGGCATGCTTGTCACCTGCTTTTATCCAGTTCATTATCTCCTTGAGGTCGTTGGTTCCGAGGTGTGCGATGAGTCCAGCCTGTCCGCTTACTTTCTTCAGCAGCTGGTCTTCGGTGTATTTCCCGCTGAAACAGAGACGGATCAGGTCGGCTGCGGGTAACGACCCGGCCCGTTCGGGAGAGAACGGTCCTTCTCCATCCAGGGCGTTGTTGGCATCGACGGCCCTGCCGTGGTCATGGGCCGCAATGGAGATTCCTCCGCCCAGATGGCATATAATGAGGTTCAGCTTCTCATAGGTTGTCCCCATGTCTTTGGCAAATCGTCTGCCTATCGCTTTCTGGTTCAGAGCGTGCCAGATACACATCCGGGGCATCAGCGGAGAGCCTGAGATTCGTGCCTCGGGTTCCATCTCGTCTACGACACCGGGGTCGGCAACGAAGCTCCTGCACCCCGGAATCTCACGGGCTATCTCGTCGGCAATCATGCAGCCGAGGTCGCATACGTGCTGGTGGATAGCCTGCTGCTGGTCGAGGATCATCTTTTCAGTAATGGAGAAGACACCGCTGGGAACGGGCTTGGCAAGTCCGCCTCGACCGATGACGGCATCGAAGTCAAGGGGAATATTGCGTTTCTTCAGCTCCTCTATGACAACCTGCTTGCGGAAGTGGAACTGGTCGGAGATGCGTTTGAATTTGCTCAGCTCTTCCTGGGAGTGGGTGATGTCCGCCACGAACACCGGCTGGTCGTCGTCAGCAAGGGAAATCTTTGTGGAAGTCGAGCCGGGGTTGATTGCTAATATCTTGTATGCCATAATGTCTTGTTGCACCTTAATGTAGATGGGTATATGCTACCTGGAAATCAGGCTTGCCAGCGCGAGGCTGTAGAATTTGGATTCGACAGTGTCGCCCCGGCTGGGAAGTACAACAGGCGCCATTGTACCCTGAAGGACGGCAGCTGTCTCTGCACGGCAGAAGAGAGTGATGGCCTTGTAGAACAGATTTCCGGCTTCAATATCGGGGAAAATCAAGGCATCAGCATCGCCTCCTATGGGGGAATCGATCCGTTTGACGCTCATGGCCTCAGGCGAGCAGGAGGTCTTCAGGTCCAAAGGACCGTCTATCAGGCAGGAACCGAAAGCTCCGTTCTCCCCTTCCTCTCGGAGTGTCGCATAGGATGCGGTATAAGGGAAATGGCGTTCGTCTACCTTTTCAGAACAGTGGATAAGGGAGACTCTCGGGCAATCAATCTGGAAGGCATGGCAGAAATCGACAACGTATCTGACCTGTTCCCGTCGCTGTTTGTCCGTCGGGGCGGGGATGACCGCCGCATCGGTAAAGAACAGCAGCTTGTGGTATTCGGGCAGTTTGGCAACGGTGATATGGGTCAACACCGTGTCTTTCGGCAGGATTCCGACCTCCTTGTCAAGAATGGCACGCAACAGCACATCCGTGTTCAAGAACCCTTTCATGAGGACATCTGCCTGTTTCTCCCTTACCAGTCCGACTGCTTTCTGTGCCGCCTCTTCAGGTGTCCGGGCGATGACCGACTGAAAGCCATGCCTGCCGGAATAGCCTTCTGCGGTGTCTTCGGAACAGACCAGTATAGGGCTTATAAACCCTTCCTGCGCTGCCCTGGTGACAGCTTCCTGCGTATGAGCATCCTCCGGCCACGCCACGGCGGTGCGCTTGCAGACGTTCTTCTCCTTGAGAAGAGCGATGAGCTGGCTAAAGTCTTTGATCGTCTTTTTTTGTTCTGGCATAGTTAATCGATTTTCAGTTATAGTCTGATGACGTGACAAAGATACTACTTTGTTTTGAAATACAATCGTTCTCTGGTGAAAAAACACAGGAAAATTCTTTTTTTCAGCTTCATTGATGTATATTTGCGGTCGTATTAAAGATTTTATATGAGACGTTTGCACATTATTTTATGGGTATGCGCCGTGTTCCAACTGGCCTCAGCCCAGAAGGTTTCACGCAGCTACATTCCTCATGGAGCTTTGTTCTATAACAGCCGGTGGCAGCCTGTTCCCAGTGCAGACAAGGCCTCTTATTATCGTGTTCTTGCTGTGGATGAAAAGGGGCAGAAGATGTTTTACGACTATTTCATCACCGGACAGCTGCAGGCCGAGAAGCATTATACAAGTCTTGACAGACAGAATGACCGCAGGACTGTACTGACCGGGGTATGCCGGACATTCCACAAGTCAGGCAGGGTAGAGTCCGTCATGCAGTACAGAAATGGCAAGGCGGACGGCAGGGCGCTGTCTTTTTTCCCGAGTGGAAATATTGGAATGAAGTTGAGTTACCGGAATGGTGTCCTCGATGGTCCATGCTATACTTATGATGAAAACGGACATCTGGAATATACAACTGTCTGGCGGAACGGGGCTAAGGTCAGAGAGATACAGGGCGGAAAAGACCACTACATAGACCGACAGACCAACGAGGATGCTTTCTGTGAGCGTTTCCGGCACGATGAGGCACTGATCATGGCACAGTCGAAGACCATCTCCAGGACCCGGGAATCCGGCATACCGGAGCCCGGAGAACGCGAAGACCGTCCGGAGAAGCACGTTACTTCAGGTGTAAGACAGGAAGATGTGCGTAGAGAAGCGGACTTCCAAGGATCCTATACCGCCGGCAAGACTCCTTCGAAAGCCCGTGATGGAAGACCCTCAAAGGACATGACAAAAGAGCAAAAGCTTGTGGCGGACGTGATGTATCCAGACCGTCTGCCGGCCGACTCTGCCTCTGCGAGAGATGAAAAGACGGTCATCGCATCAGAAGACGGCCAGTCCTTTTTCCCTTTCTCCTATCTATATGGCCTTTTGAGCCGGGAAGAAGAAGGCTTGAAACGGATAGACGAATTGACAGGTTTAGGCAGACGCCTCCGGTTGGAGGACACCCAGACTGTCAACGGCTATGGCGCACAGAAGGAAATAATCCTCCATCACCATCTACCTTATGATGCACAGACAGGAAAAGACAGGGTGACGGGTGACAGACCGCGGCAGGCGGGCTTTTTCGGTTCCTCCATGGGCGACAGCCTTTCCATTAACCGCATTAACCTCTTTACATGGTCGGAAGCCGAGATGGATTCCTTTGCCCGGCAGGCTGTAGAGTGCGGTTATGCTGTGCTCGGTGGAGGAGACTATCGTACCTTGGACGGGAATTTCATCCTTGAACGGAAAGGCAGCCCGACTGCATACGGCGAGCATGAGGTCATCCTCACCTTCACCCATCAGTCCGGTCTCTACGCAGGACTTTATCATATCCAGATGGATGTGCGGTGATGGAAAAGCGCGAATCCGTTGCAGAGGGGTCAATTCTCTGCGACTTAAATTAGGACGTTTAAGTTTTTTTGCTTAAATTTGCAGCCTAAATTAAAACTAATAAAATGGATTTGCAGGCCTTCTTTCTGCATTCAGAGAGGGTTATGGCTTAATTTATGAATGGGATATGAAGGTAGTCGACAAGCTTTTCAACTGGTATCTTTCTGTTAATGCCCTTCCTTACTGGGTGGTGCTCGGCATGGACATTCTTATCTGTTACCTTTCCGGCATCTTCGTCTTCTGGCTGTATTATCACGGAGCGGTAGCCTTGGGAAACATCGCCCTGCTGACCAAGACCATCTTCATGTATATGGTCTTCAACCTGATAGGATTCAAGCTTTTCCGTACCTATTCGGGCATCATCCGCTATTCTTCCTTCGTCGATCTGCAGCGTGTGGGACTGGCAATGCTGCTCTCGCTGGGCATTGCAGAGGCCATGCACTACGTGGTCTATCATTGGAATCTGGAGTTTGTACGGCTCGAAGGACGGCAGATTGCCGCCATGTATCTTGTCGCGACCATCGGCATGATGGCGTTCCGTATCCTGACGAAGTCGCTCTACGAAGTCCTGTTCAATACGGACAAGGGGATGCGTACACTCATCTATGGTGTGAGGGACGGCGGTGTAGGACTGGCGAAAATCATCCGCAGCGAACGGCCTTGCCGTTTTCTGCTGAAAGGTTTTATCTCTCATGATCCGTCCATCAAGGGACGTATCCTCATGGGCACGAAGGTGTATGTAGCGGATGACAAACTTGCAGAACACATCAAGGATATGAACATCCAGGCAGTCCTTGTCTCGCCCTTGCAGAATGAGTACTTCCGTAATGACCAGAAGCTGCAGGACACGCTCCTCGGCCTTGGCATCCAGATTTTCATGAGTTCGGGAGAGAAGGAATGGAAGCAGGATGACGACTATTCCCAGGTACAGCTTAAGGAAATCAGCATAGAGGATCTTCTGCCCCGTGAACAGATCCATGTGGACATGGACGCCATCGGCCGTCTTCTGCGTGGGAAGAAAATCATGATAACGGGGTCTGCCGGCAGCATCGGCTCCGAAATGGTGCGCCAGATAGCTGTCTATGAACCTTCCGAACTGATCCTGATAGACCAGGCGGAGACCCCCCAGCATGACATCCGGCTGATGATGCACTTTGACTGGCCGGAGATAAAGGCGCACACCATCGTTGCCAGCATCGCCAACGAGGAGCGCATGGAAAAGATTTTCCAGACCTACCGCCCCGACTATGTATTCCATGCCGCCGCTTACAAGCACGTCCCGATGATGGAGGACAATCCTTCGGAGAGCATACAGAACAATGTCTGGGGAACGAAAGTCATCGCCGATCTCAGCGTGAAGTATGGTGTCAGGAAGTTTGTGATGATTTCCACCGACAAGGCCGTGAACCCGACCAACGTGATGGGTTGTTCCAAACGCATCTGCGAGATCTACTGCCAGAGTCTGAACAGGAAAATCAACGGGCAGGCCGGCAGCAGGCCGGTGACACAATTCGTAACGACCCGCTTCGGAAACGTGCTGGGCTCCAACGGATCCGTGATACCGCTTTTTGAAAAGCAGATTAAGGCCGGCGGGCCGGTCACGGTCACCGATCCCGATATTATCCGTTTCTTCATGCTCATCCCGGAGGCCTGCAAGCTGGTGCTTGAAGCGGGCACTCATGGCGTCGGCGGGGAGATATTCGTTTTCGATATGGGCCAGCCGGTCAGGATAGCCGACCTTGCCCGACGGATGATCAGGCTCTCCGGGGCCAAGGACGTCAAAGTGGAATACACCGGGCTGCGCCCTGGCGAGAAGCTCTACGAAGAGGTATTGAGCACGAAGGAGGACACCCTTCCGAGTTTCCATGAGAAAATCCGTATCGCCAAGGTATGCGAGTATGACTACGAGGCGGTAAACAGTCAGATCGTCTCTCTTGTCTCGTTGAGCCATACATACAATGACATGGCCATCGTCGGCAAGATGAAGGAAATCGTGCCGGAATATGTAAGCAACAACAGCAAGTACTCCGTTCTTGACAGGAAAGATGTATCCTGACGGGAGAAGTCGGTGCAAACGAATCGTCGCAAATGAATGAGAAAGAAATGAAATTGTCCGCCCTTTTTGCCGACTTCCTGCGTTTCTGTCTGCGGGAAGAAGCGCAGGAACCGGCCGGGCTGGCCGAGATGGATTGGGACGCCCTCTATGACTTCGGTTACAAGCAAGCCATTCTGGGTGTCTTTTTCCATGGAATCAAGCGCCTTTCCAAGTCCGAACACCGTCCCGGCAGACAGCAGATCCTAAAATGGTATGGCAGCTGTTCGTTTATCGAACGGGCTAACCGGCAGGCCTACAAGGATGCCTCTATGCTCACGGCCTTGATGCTGAAGGAATATGGTGTGCATAGCTGTGTGCTGAAAGGACAGACAAATGCGCTGATGTATCCCGATCCGTATATGCGGACATCGGGCGACATTGACCTTTGGACAGATGCGGAGACATTGGATGTCATCCGCATTTCCAGACAGCTGGACAAACACGGGGAAATCGGCTATCATCATATTGAGGTCGGGTGTTTCAAGACCCCTGTCGAAGTACATTTCTTCCCATCCTTCATGGGCAATCTATGGCATGAATACAGGTTGCGGCGTTTTTTCAATCAATGTAAGGCTTCACAGTTTGAAAAGCTGACGGAGCTGCCTGACGGATCAGGGTATATGTACACCCTGACCGACGAATTCAACCGGGTTTTCCAGATGTCACACCTCATGCACCATTTCTTCTTTGAGGGCATCGGTCTTCGTCAGATGATAGATTATTACTATCTGCTTCTCCACGGCTTCAGCGAGGAAGAACGCCGGAGAACGCTGCGCATCTTCCGGCAGACAGGAATGTACAAGTTCGCAGCGGCCGTGATGTATGTGATGAAGGAGACGCTGGGGCTTCCCGATCAGTATCTGCTGCTGGAACCAGACGAGAGGATCGGCAGGATGCTGGTATCCGAAATGCTGCAGGCAGGGAATTTCGGCTTTCATGACAGACGCTATTCTTTTGCGGGGAAGTCAGTCTATTCACAGTATTTCGTCGAGATATACAGGAACCTGCATTTTGCCATGGACTTCCCCTCCGAGACGATATGGGGCCGTCCTGTTTCGCGCTGGTGGCACATGATTTACAAGGCTTATCTGCGGCGGCGCCTGCGTCAGCTGCAGAAGTAAGACGGTATTGTCTGCTTCCGCTCTTTTCTTCAGCCGGTGTTGACACGTACATTCACACAGGACCAAGGGCTGGGTCAAGAGTGCATGTGGCAGCAAAAGCAGGGACGGGCACCCCTCGTCTGTTCGACGAACGGTCTGTCTTGCGGACAGACGGGGGCATCGTTCCCTACGGTAGGGTATGCGACACTCTTTCGGTCTTTTTGGCCGGGTGACGTTTCCTGTACAGTCAGTGGGGACAGGGACGAGTGACATGATTTGCGAAGAAATCCTGACCTCTTGATATGGAAAAAGCAAGGAGGAGAATGCCATCTTTACATTCTCCTCCTTGCTTTTTTCTGTCTTGTCCAGAGCGCAGGTTCCATCCTCCGGGATACTTTCGTCCGTCAGTAGGTAGCCGGCCGGTCAGTCGCCGGTATTTCCCTGATTGCCGTGAAGAGTTGTGTCCGACCGGTCGGGACGGCTGTTCCCAGCGGCTGGGAATGTCGTTCCCAAGGCTTGGGAATGTTGTTCCCAAGCCTTGGGAATACAGTTCCCGTTTGGTCTGGTGTTTTGGGCTGACCGCTTTCCGGCTCGCTTCCAGACCTGATCGGCAGGCCTGACATGTGCGGCTTGCTCAGAGACTCCACCAATGCTTTTTTTTCGGCGGTTTATGCTCCTCGAATGAATGATTTCCGAATCCACGGCTCTCCCATGTCTCATGGTGCGTAATCATCTGATAGATGGTTCCCCAGTCGGGCAGCCCGCCGAAGTTGCGGTCGTCGATGAACATATCCGCCTTGAGTTTCCTTGAGAAGTGGTTGTTCTTGTCTTTCTCTTCCTCCGGGTAGTCCTTGTTGACGGCCCAGAAGTCTACACCGCGTGCATGACACCAGTCGACCGCTTCCTGAAGCAGGTCGCCCTCCCTTACGCTCCACATGATCAGCCGGTGTCCGTCCTTGATCAGCATCTTCAGTGTATCGGTGGCGAAGGGTACTTCGTCACCGATTTTCGGGTATTTATGTTCTACGATGGTTCCATCGAAATCAACTGCAATTGTCATCTTCTTCTATGTTTATCTCTTTATAGAGTGATCATCCTTATTGCCATAGTGGCTGCTGCTATAGTTGCCGTAGTTGCCATAATGTCCGTACTGTCCGTATCCATAGCTGCTGAGTCCACGTCCGTAACGTCCGTACTTACCGTATCGGCCATAGCCGTAGTAGTAGCCGTACTTCTTCTTGGACATGTCGATACCGTTCAGCACAACCGCCATATTAGGCAGCTTCTTCTCGTTGGCCAGTGCGTTGATCATCTCGAAGTTCGCCTTCGGCGTGTAGTCTGCACGGCACATATAGATGGAAGCGTCGGCCACGCGGGAAATCTGCAGCGTGTCGGTGACCAGACCGACAGGCGCCGTGTCAATCATGATGTAGTCGTACTCGTCTTTCAATATTCCGATAATATCTTCCAATGATTTGCGGGCGATAAGCTCGGCAGGGTTAGGGGGAACGGGGCCTGCCATAAGGAGATCCAGATTCTTGTTGACACCTGAGGGCAGGATCTGTTCCCGTACTTCTGCGGCTGTCGGAGACTCCTTGACAAGGAGGTTGGTGATTCCATGCCTGTGGTCCTGGATGCCGAAGAGCTCGGCCAGACGGGGACGGCGGATGTCAAGACCTACCAGGATGACCTTCTTGCCCAGGAGACCGAAGCTGACAGAGAGGTTGGCAGCCGTGAAGGTCTTGCCCTCGCCGGAGGTAGAGGAGGTGAAGAGCACCACTTTCTGTCCTTCATGCAGCATGAACTGCAGGTTGGTGCGCATGGAGCGGAAGATCTCTTCCATCTGGTTGTTCTGATTCTCGTGCACGACAATGTCGGCCTTTCCCTTTGCGGTATTGCTTGCGATGGCCACATCGGCGATGATCGGGAGTTTCGTAAGCCGTACCACATCCTCGTGTCCTTCGATCTTGTAGCGGAACAACTGCTGCAGGAAGATGATCAAGGCCGGAATAGCCAGTCCGATCAGCAGGGCGATCAGCAGGATGATGGAAGACCTCGGACTGATCTTCCCGTCGAGCTGCGGGTCGTCGATCAGCTTTCCCTTGTCGGCTGTAGCGGCCAGGGAGATGCTGTTCTCCTCACGTTTCTGGAGCAGCATGAGGTACAGTCCCGACTTGACTTCCTGCTGACGGCCGATCTGTGTCAGCATACGTTCCTGCTGAGGAGTCTCGGCGACCTGTTCGTTGAACTTGCTGACCTGGGCTGCCAGGGCATCCCGCTGGATCTGCAGATTCTGCCGGGCCGCCGCAATGGCGCGTCGGATGTTCCCGTTCAGTTCGCGGATCTGGGCCGTGAGCGGCTCTACGACCGGCGAGTTCTCGGAAGCACTGCGGAGCAGACGGTTGCGTTCGAGCACCAGCTCGTTGTACTTGTTGATCAGGGAGGTGGAGCTCTGGTCGTCCAGACCCACATTAGAAGGGATTACCTGTGAGAGGTTTCTCGACGAACTTTCGACCTCCTGTGCGATGGTTCCGAAGAGCTCGATCTGTGTCTGCATGTCCGCCAGTTTCAGTTCGGACTCGTTCTGGTTGGTGACGGCATTGCCGGCGTTCAGCTTCAGTTCCACCATGCCGTTCTGCTGCTTGTAGTTCTGCAGCTGTCCTTCCGTCTTGCCGAGTTCGGCGTTGATTTTCTGCAGACGGCTGTTGATGAACTTCTCGGTACGCAGGGCGACGATGTTCTTGTCCTCATTGGCCTGCCGGTTGTAGACGATGGCAATCTGCCTGAGGTAGTCCAGCGAACGCTGCGGCACCTCGTCCGTCAACTGAAGCTGTGCGATAGAGGTGGTCTTTGAAGTCTGTGCGACCTGTAGCTCGCTGACGTACTTGTCTGATGCCATCTTCGGCGAGAGGATTTCGACCTTCAGGGTCTGTCCGTCATGCAGGCTGTGTCCGTTGTTGGAACTGATGGTGATGATGCCGGCGCGGGTGGCGATGGTTGCGGGAAGCGAAGTGAACTTCCTGTTGAGGGAGAAGGGGCCTTCACTCTCGTTTTCGTCCGTCGGAACAGAATAGGTCCCGCTGACACTGTATGTTGTGCCGTTCCTCGTAATGGCCAGGTCGATTGGCATATTCAGTTTTTCCAGATGTGCTCTGTCCACATCCACGTTGAGCGGCTGGTCGCGATAGAGTATGATATTCTTGATTCTGCCCTTCGTCGAATAGTCTACGTAGAGTTTCAGGTCTCTGATGGCATCTTCGGCGATAGAGTGCGAGCTGAGGATTTCCATCTCGTTGTCGATTCCGGCGGAATTGGAGATGATGCCGAGGTTCGTCATGTTCTGTAAAGACTGCCCGCGCTTGCTTCCGTTGTCATCATCCTTGATCAGCAGCTTGGCAGAGGACTGGTATTTCGGAGTGGCGTATCTGAGGTAAATCGCGCCTAAGCCACCGCAGATGATCAGCGACAGGATGAACCAGTACCAGTTGAGTATGATGGTTCGGTAGAGGACTGCGAAGTCAATGGAGGATTTGGTCTCTTGTGCCTCCTGCCCCTGTCCTTGTTCTAATTTTGTTTTCTCTTCCATATTTCTTTTCGTTCTTTATTTTCTGATGTCGATCCGTAAGGGGTTATACGTCTTCTTCTGCAAGCCGGAGAAGATACTTCCCGTAGTTGTTCTTTGCCATGGGCCGGGCTTCTTCTCTCAGTCTTTCTTTTGAGATCCATCCTTTCTTGTAGGCGATTTCTTCCAGACAGGCCACCTTAAGTCCCTGCCGTTTCTCTATACATTCAATGAATGTACTTGCCTCTGACAGGCTGTCGTGGGTGCCCGTATCGAGCCATGCAAAACCGCGCTGGAGTGTCTGTACCATCAGCGCATCCTGATTCAGATAGCGCTGGTTGACGGTCGTTATCTCCAGTTCGCCTCTTGCGGAAGGCTCGATGCGGCTGGCGATTCCGACGACACTGTTGGGATAGAAGTAAAGCCCTACGACGGCATAGTTGCTCCTGGGGTGTTCCGGCTTTTCTTCTATGCTGAGGCATCTTCCGTTCTCATCAAACTCCGCCACACCGTACCGTTCGGGATCGTTGACATAGTAACCGAAGACGGTTGCCCTGTTTTCCTTCTCTGCACGTTGCACGCTGCTGTACAGCAGGCTGCTGAGTCCTGCTCCGTAAAAGATGTTGTCGCCTAAGACCAGACAGACGGCATCGTTTCCGATAAACTTCTCGCCGATGATGAAGGCCTGTGCCAGTCCGTCGGGTGAAGGTTGTTCTGCATACTCGAAGTGTACACCAAAGCTGCTTCCGTCACCTAACAGCCGCTTGAAACCCGGCAGGTCGAAAGGGGTGGAGATGATCAGTATTTCTTTGATTCCTGCCAGCATCAGCACGGAAATGGGGTAATAGATCATCGGCTTGTCGTAGATGGGGATAAGCTGCTTGCTTATGCCTTTGGTGATAGGGTAGAGGCGGGTTCCCGATCCTCCTGCAAGAACTATACCTTTCATAATGGTGTTGTTTGAAATCTGTTTTTATTTAGTAGTTGTTCCTTTTCCTGTACGGCATCTTCCTGTATGGGGCGGCATGGAACGAAGTCAATATGCGTGCTTGTCCGGATGGACGATGCTCCATGCTGTCATGAGGATGATTTTCATGTCGAGCCAGAAGGTCCAGTTCTCTATGTACCAGATATCATGCTTTATCCTTTCCTCCATGAGCCGCGGATCCTTGGTCTCGCCCCGGTATCCCGTGACCTGCGCCCAGCCGGTAATGCCGGGCTTTGAGAAATGCCTTACCATGTACTTGTCGATTATCTCAGAATAGAGTTCCGTATGGTAGAGCATGTGAGGACGCGGTCCTACGATGCTCATGTTCCCCTGCAGGACGTTGAAGAACTGCGGGAACTCGTCGAGATTTGTCTTGCGCATGAAATGGCCGAAGGGGAATTTGCGCGGGTCGTCTTTCGTAGCCTGTTCCGTGTCCGCCTGCCTGTTGACGTGCATGCTGCGGAACTTGTAACACAGGAAGGTCACCCCGTTCAGCCCCGTCCGCTCCTGTCTGAAAAACACGGGGCCGGGACTCTGCAGCTTTATGCAGAGGGCTATGAATGGGATGAGTGGAAGGAGGAGGAGGCATACAAACAGACTGACGATGATGTCGAAGGATCTCTTGATGAACTTGTTTCCCATGTCAGACAAAGGTTCGATATGATTGGTGAAGAGATCCAGACTGCCTACACGTTCTGCCGTCAGCTTGAGCTGGTAATTGGCAAACATGCGGGGAACATAGTGAAAGTGGATGACATGGTCGTCGCAGAACCGCATCAGTTTCACAATCTCTTCAGCATCGTTGTGCGACATGCTGCAGAAGATCTCGTCGTAAGGTCTGACGTTGACAGAAGGGACCATGTCCCTGTTGAGGTCGGCGATGGTGCCCATATACGTCAGAGCCACCCCGTCCGGAAGGTTGCGGATGGGGGCATCTGCATAATAGCCTTTGATGATGTATCCCGTAGAAGGGTCGTTCGTCAGTTCCCTGTAAACGCTGATGAGCGCCGGGTCGTTTCCGACGAGCAGGACAGAACGGCTGTTTCCTCCTCTCTGCCGGTACCGCCTTAAGAGCCAGCGCTCAATGATTCTTGCAAGTATGATCAGCGTGTAGAGGCTAAGCGCAAATTCGGCCGAGAACGTGAAAAGGTTCTGTGTGTCTTTCATGAAATGGAGGAAGACCGCAGCGACTGCAACTTGCGTGATGACGAGTTTGCAGGCACGTGTCAGAATGTCCTGGAAGGTAAGATGCCGGAGATTGATGATTGTCGAGAAAGCAAGCTGGGCGAGAATCATGGTAGCGTTTCCGACAAAGAAGAAAATCCTGGGTTCCGTGTAGATAAATTCCGGAGCGTGTTCTGGGGGGAGAAGCAGAAACGCCATCATAGTTATGTTCAAGATGATGAAATCATTGAAGATAACTAACCATTTGATAAAATCGTTGCCGTTATACTCTCTCATTTGGAAAATCGGATATCTCTGCGTGCAAAGGTAATAATTAAAATCGAATTAAAGAGTCTTTAAAAAGAGAAAACATTTGCTTGTCGGGTACTTTTCGTGTTTCTTATTAACTTTCCTATTAAGGAAATAAACATTTTCTTCACCTCACTGGCTTATAAATCACAGTTTTTGTGTAAATTTGCAATCGGTAAACGAAAAGGGTACTCCTCAATTACTTTTAAAACTTCAAAAAGAATATGGGATTTCTATCAAAGATCTTAGGAAAGAAAGAAAATGCACAGGGCAAGACCGGCGGCATGGAAGACTATATGACACTTGTACGGGTGTACTTCCAGGCAGCACTTGCAGGACGGTTGGGCATCAACAACTTGGCGACACTCCCCGACCTTCGTACTTATAAGCAGACCTTCCGTGTTCCGACATTGAACAACAAGCTCGGTCCAGGAGAGAAGGCAAGCGTGCGCAAGACGATGAAAAACATTTATAAAGTTGACGACGATTTCTTCGATGAGATAGATGCGAGCATCAAAAAGAATTGCAAGAAGATGCAGGATGTTCAGCCCTACCTGTACATGTTCCAGGGCTTCACCCAGGACCTGATGATGCTGGTAGGAAATCTGATGAAGTTCAAGCTGCGTGTCCCGGGATTCTTCAAGAAGGCCATCTACACCATGACCGAGAAGACCGTGAATGACATTTATGAGAAGAACAGCTTCTCCGACCCCGGCGTCATCAAGGCTGTCATGTCCATTCGCCAGTACGACCATCGGCTGGGATTCAGCCGGAAATGGACAACGGATTTTGTCTACCAGATGGTGATCCTGGCAAAGAAAGAGCCCAAACCGGCCGAAGAGACACCGGCAAAATAATCAGAAAGATGTTTGCTTAAATAAAAACTTTAATGTAATTTTGTAGCCAAAACGAACAGATTAGCTATGAATGCGAATGAGAAATCTCTGAATACGTTTGCGACGCGTGTACGTCAGATGATCCTTCAGTACGAAGCACAGAGAAAGGAGAATGACGAACTGTATACGCTTGTCGACCAGCGTGACCGGGAGATAACGCAGCTGCAGAAGGAGCTGGCTCAGGCGCATGCCGACTACAATACGTTGAAGATGGCTAAGATGCTCGAGATCACGGATGGGGACATGGAAACGGCACAGAAGCGCGTCGCCAAGCTGATCCGTGACGTGAACAAGTGTATCACGCTTCTAAGTGAGAAATAAAATAGAATGTAATGGCAGACGATAAGCTACACATACGATTGCACGTTTACAATGCAGAACTCTCCGTGAATGTTCCACGGGAAGACGAGGAGTATTATCGTTCGGCAGCCAAACTCATTACGGACACCATCAATACTTATTCCACGCTCTTCAAAGGCAAGAAGGAGAATCGGGACATCTTGTACATGGCGATGCTGGATATCGCATTGCGGTATAAGAAAGAACGTGTACGTAATGATACGGCACCATTCAATGATATTCTCGGAAAACTCACTTCTGAAATTGAAGATGCGCTGAAGAAGTAACGGGAATATTTAATTTAAATCATAATCAAGAATCAATGAGTCCAATAGTAACAGTCATCATAGCTGTGATTTGCCTCGCAGCAGGGTGTGCCGGTGGATTTGCGGTCTTCCGTTATATCCTGACGGGGAAGTACAGAGACACCATGGAGAAAGCAGAGAAAGCTGCAGAGGTAATCAAAGAGAAGAAGCTCTTGGAGGTGAAAGAGAAATTCCTCAACAAGAAGAGTGAACTGGAAAAAGAAGTGCAGCAGCGTACGCTGAAGATACAGCAAGGTGAGAACCGGCTGAAGCAGCGTGAAGTCGCACTGAACCAGCGTCAGGAGGAAATCAACCGTCGCAGGCAGGACGTCGACCAGCAGCAGCAGCGTGTCGACAATGAAAAGAAACTGTTGCAGGTGAAGCAACAGGATCTCGAGAAGATGCAGGAGCAGGAGCGTACGAAGCTCGAGGAACTCTCCGGTCTCAGTTCGGAAGAGGCCAAGAAGCGCCTGGTGGAAAGTCTGAAAGACCAGGCGAGGCTTGATGCTGCATCTTATGTCAATGAGATCGTAGACGAGGCAAAGCTCAATGCCAACCAGCAGGCGAAGAAAATCGTCATCCAGACGATCCAGCGGGTTGCCACAGAAACGGCGATCGAAAACTCCGTAAGCGTATTCCACATTGACAGTGACGAGGTGAAAGGCCGCATCATCGGCCGTGAAGGACGGAACATACGTGCCCTTGAAGCTGCGACCGGGGTCGAGATTGTCGTTGACGATACGCCGGAAGCGATTGTCATCTCCGCTTTCGACCCTGTCCGCCGTGAGGTCTGCCGTCTGGCTCTTCATCAGCTGGTAGCTGACGGCCGTATTCATCCTGCACGCATTGAGGAGGTTGTCGCCAAGGTCAAGAAGCAACTCGACAACGAGATCATCGAGACCGGAAAGCGGACAGCCATCGACCTCGGCATCCATGGCTTGCACCCGGAGCTGATCCGTATTGTCGGCAAGATGAAATACCGGTCTTCATACGGTCAGAACCTCTTGCAGCACGCACGTGAGACCGCCAACCTCTGTGCTGTCATGGCAAGCGAACTGGGACTGAACCCGAAGAAGGCCAAACGCGCAGGACTGCTGCACGATATCGGCAAAGTCCCTGATGAAGAGACCGATCTCCCGCACGCCCTCTATGGTGGCAAGATCGCCGAGAAGTATAAGGAGAAGCCGGATATCTGCAATGCCATCGCAGCCCACCATGATGAAGTGGAAATGACAACGCTCCTTGCACCGATCGTGCAGGTCTGTGATGCGATTTCCGGTGCCCGTCCTGGTGCCCGCCGTGAGATCGTCGAGGCTTATATCAAGCGTCTGAACGACCTCGAGGCCATTGCGATGAGTTATCCGGGCGTGACGAAGACCTATGCCATCCAGGCCGGTCGTGAGCTTCGCGTCATCGTAGGTGCTGACAAGATGGACGATGCGGAGAGTGAGAAGCTCAGTTCTGAGATTGCAGAGAAGATCCAGAACGAGATGACCTACCCTGGACAGGTGAAGATCACGGTCATCCGTGAAACCCGTTCTGTGGCCTATGCCAAATAAGCGACGACTTGCTTACCATAAGAGGCATGAAGAATGCAAATGCTTTCCCGTGCCTCTTACAGTTTGAAACAATCCAATAGAAAAGACCATTTCCTGTTTCGTTTTTCGAGTAAGGAAATGGTCTTTTTTGTTTTCTGCCGTCTCTTCAAGCGTCTCCGGAAGATAGTCTGTCCCTCTCCGGATCAATCAAAGGGAATCCGAAGCCTCTGCAAGACAGTTCTGTGAAGAGACTATAAGATATGCGACGTATGGATTGTCAATAACGCTTTTCTGTACGGATGGAGTCAGGCAGAGCTATTCCATCCGGGGCATCCGAGTTATAGCCTCCTGGCTCTTTCGCCAAGCTCATCCTATCCGAAGATCCGTTTGAAGAGACCTTTTTTCGGAGTCTGTCCACATTCTTTCCGCTGCTCTTGAGAAAGGCCTTCTGCTGAAGGCTGGACTTCCTCTCCGACTTTCTCAGCAATCATCTCCGGAATGTCCTCCCCTTCGATGATTCCTGCAACGCCCCATTGGGAGGCAAGCGCAGTGGCATCCTTCCGGGCAGTTAGCTTGTCGATTTCATATTCACCGCAGAGCAGTTCCACAAGATCCTCTACTGTGAAGGAACTCCGTTTCTGCACTTCTTCCCACAGAAAAGCGGAACTCTCGTTCATAGAGATGATGTTGCTGAAATCAATGTTTTCATCCCCTTCAGCGACAATGATATGCTCCCCGCATACTTCACGGAGTTTAAAACCGTTTTTTACTTTCATACTTAACTGGTGATTTTCTTGTTCTTACTGACATTAAACCGGCCCGAAGTACGGAATCCACAGGCGGCGGTAAATCCCAAGGAGGTATCGCCGCAGGGGGAGAAGCCGTATCCAGAAAAAGCTGTACAGCCTCCATTTCCACCCGTCTGTGCGGTCCATGTGCGACCGCCCTTTCCGATAGAAACCGATGATGCTCCCGACGATGTTCTCCATCTTGCAATGCTCGACACCGAGATTCCCGTCACCGCGCAAGGTGACATGATTTCCCTCTATCCTGTCAATCCGGTGCAGGACATAGTGTCCGGGGGAATCTTCTGCCAGGACAGGATCGCCCACTTTTACGGCAGAAGGCTTCACCAGAAGAGCCTTGTCACGGTCGTTCTCGAGGAAAGGACGCATGGAAAAGCCACGCAGTCGCAGTGTGACCGTATGGCCTTCGTTCAGCATTTTGACCACCTCGGGGAGGAAGTCGGCATTGGCGAACTGAATCTCAGAGGCTGTAAGAGGTATCTTGGGCATATAGCCGGGTCTTTATGAGTTTTCTCCTTCCGTCACGGCCTTGCAGCACACTTCGGCCGCTTCCCGGTCGGGCAGACAATGCAGCGTGAATATTCTCCCGGCCTCTACCACCTTCGTAATGGTGTCACAGATGGCGTTGTAGATTGCCGGATCCCATTTCATGCTGGAGCAGGAGGGCAGGAGAGAGGCGAAAGCCGAAATAGGACCAGGCTTTTCCACCGAATTGGCTGCTGCTCTGTCAATGCGTGTGAGCGCACCTAAACGGGCCTTTACATTGCGGTAGCAGGGGGTCTTCCCGCTCCATGGGCTGCCGTATATCCACGCTTCACCTTCTATGATTCTCACGATGGGATTGTCATCGTTCATCAGGTCGCACCCCGGGATATAGCGCAGCCACATGCTGACCTGCGTGGACTTTCCCGTCCCGCTCTTGGCAATGAAGGCATAGCCGTAGCCGTTGTGGCGGACAAGGGAGGCATGGATCAGCAGGACATTCCGGTGTGCTCCGGCAAAGGCGAAGACGAGCATCAGCGCATTGTTCAGTCCGAATATACGCATATTCGTACTGCCGTTGAGCGCACAGCGGCAGTCGGTGAAGTCCTTGTTGCACTGCAGCAGACAGCAGCCTGCACCGTTGATGTCCTTGATGATATACTGATAGCCGCCGTCATCCACACGGTCGACGATCGTGTCACCGTTGCCCGTGTCAAAGGTGCGGATGCGCTTTCGCCGTTCTTTCGGGATAGGTCGGAGCGTGTCGTCGACCGTCAGCCGGAAGAACATTTCCCCGGAAGGCCTGCCGGTCCTGAAGGGTTCAAGAGAATGCAGGAGCTGCTTTCCGTTGACAGCCGTGTCACGGAAAGCAATCTGCACGTCGAGGTCGGCTATGTTGAAGTTATTTGTCTCCATCTTCTTCCGGCCGTATCTTTTTTTTCGATTTTCTGGTCTTCTTCCCCGGATTCTGTGAACTGTTGTAGACGGCGAGTTCGTCGGGTTCAACGGTCTTATAGCCGAACTGGCTTTCCGCAATTCCCTTGATGACGTATTTCTTTTTGGACTTCTCGTATCTGTTTCTCAACTTCACGTATTTCTTCATGGCCTGTTTCTCGTTCTCTGCGAACATCGTCACACAGGTAGGGTAGTGTTCCAGGCCGTTGTCCTGCAGATAGGAACGCAGCTGGTAAGAGTAATCCTCGCGGTTGGCAAGGAAATGCGTGCGGTCATTGACGAGATAGGCGTCGACCTGCTGGATGTCAGTCATATAGACGGTCGAGTCGTTGAAAGAGGCTGCAAAGCCGAACACATAGACTTTGGCGGGTTTGTATCCTTTGGCGTAACTGCTGTTCACCCATCCCAGCAGCAGTGCTGCAATGACGAACATCTGACGGAGTCTCATCTTCATTATAATCTATCTTTCTGTGTTGATTTATTGTCCTAAATAAGCCTTCAGAACCTTGCTGTTGGTCTGCTGCCGCAGGCGCCGGATGGCTTTCTCCTTTATCTGTCTCACCCTTTCACGTGTGAGGTTGTATTTGCTGCCGATCTCTTCCAGGGTCATTTCACGCTGGTTGATGCCGAAGTAGGCCTCTACCACCATCTTCTCCCGGTCTTCGAGAATCTGCAGGGCTCTGCCGATCTCCTCCCGCAGGCTCTCTTCCACCAGCCCTCTGTCGGTAGACGGCGCATTGTCGTTGGGAATGACATCGAGCAGGCTGCTCTGCTCGTCGTCGTAGAACGGCGCATCCACCGATACGTGCCGCGAGTTGGCCTTCATCGCGTCGGCGATCTTGTCTTCAGGTAGGTCGGTGCTCTGGGCGATCTCATCGATGCTGGGCCGGCGTTCGTTCTCCTGTTCAAAACGGTTCAGGATTTTGTTGATCTTATTGACCGAACTGACCTGATTCAAAGGCAGTCTGATGATACGGCTCTGCTCGGCGATGGCCTGCAGGATGCTCTGCCGGATCCACCACACAGCATAGGAAATGAACTTGAAGCCACGCGTCTCGTCGAACTTCTCCGCAGCCTTGATCAGGCCGAGATTCCCCTCGTTGATCAGGTCGGGCAGGGAAAGCCCCTGGTTCTGATACTGCTTGGCGACAGAGACAACGAATCGCAGGTTGGCTTTCGTCAGACGTTCCAAAGCCTTCCGGTCACCTTTCCGTATGCGCTGGGCAAGTTCGACTTCCTCTTCGATACTGATCATTTCCTCGTGACCGATTTCCTGTAGATACTTGTCGAGAGAGGCGCTCTCCCGATTCGTAATCGATTTCGTGATTTTCAATTGTCTCATGTGCGTGGCATTATGTAAAGTGACGGCAAATTTACACAAATTCAACGAGTTGAACAAATAAAACGGAGAAAATGTTACCTTATTATAATATGGGAAACCTCCATCTTCATGTCGTGAACATGAGGATGGAGGTTTCCCGCATGGCTGATTCCGTCTCTTTCAGGACACCGGAATCCGTGTTCAATCGGACAGCGGAACGGCGAAGTAGGCCTTCTTTCCAGTCGGATAGATTCCCTGGATATAGAGTACGGGATCCTTGCTGGTGGAAGCCTTCTTGACGAGGTTCTGCAGGTCGTCGATGCTCTTTACCATCGTGTCGTTCACGTTCTGGATGATGAAGCCGCGGTTGATGCCGGCGGTTTTCAGCGCACCGTTGCTGACCTTCAGCACTTCAAGTCCGTAGTTGATGTCCAGCTGCTTCTTCAAGGTCTCGGGGACAGGACGGAACTGTCCGCCAAGCACGTCGATGTCCGCCTGCTCTATGAACTTCGTTGTCCCCTGTGCATTCTTCAGGGTGATGGTCCGGGTGATCTCTTTCTTGTGACGGAGGTAGGTCACAGAGGCCTTGTCGCCCGGACGCTTGCTGTTCAGCGCCTGCTGGAGCTCGGACATGCGTGTTATCTTCTGACCGTCAAACCTGGTGATGACATCGCCTTTCATCAGGCCCAGGGAAGAACCGTTGCCGTCCTCGGACACCTCGTTGACATAGACTCCCTCGTTCGTGCCGAGGTCGACGTTCTTGCCGTCTTCCTTCTGCGCATTGATGTAATTCAGCACGTCGCCGCCCTGAATGCCGAGCATGACACGCTGTACGCTGCCATACTTCTTGATGTCGTCGACGACCTTGTTCATGATCGTCGTCGGGATGGCGAACCCATAGCCGCTGTATGCGCCTGTCTGTGAGTAGAGCATGGCGTTGATGCCGACAAGTTCGCCCTGTGTGTTGACCAGTGCGCCGCCCGAGTTGCCGGGGTTGATGGCAGCATCCGTCTGGATGAAACTCTCAATGCCGTTCTGGGTGGCGCCCAGTCCACGCGACTTGGCACTCACGATACCTGCGGTGACGGTAGAGCTGAGGTTGTAAGGATTGCCGACAGCAATGACCCATTCGCCCACTTTCAGCTTGTCAGAGTCGCCGATGGGCAGTGTGGGAAGGTTCTTGGCGTTTACTTTCAGCAGGGCGAGATCGGTCTGCTTGTCCGTCCCGACGATGCGGGCGGAGAACTCCCGGTTGTCATTCAGTGTGACCGTCAGCTCGTCGGCCCCCTCCACCACGTGGTTGTTCGTCACGATATAACCGTCCGGTGAGATGATGACACCGCTTCCGGTAGCTTCTTTCTTCGGAGTCTGCACCTTCTGGCGGCGGGACCCGCCGTTGCCCTGCCCCGGATTGCCGAAGAAGCCGAACGGGTCGAAGAAGCCGCCGAACGGGTCGTCCTGGACATCGACGGTCTGTGTCTTCGAGTTCTGGACATACTTGATGTGAACTACAGCCGGGAGTGCCTTCTCGGCCGCATAAGTCAGGTCGACAGGCTGTCCGGGAGCTGTAACGGGTGCTTCAGCCGCATAGACTTTGATGAAAGCACCTGTGGAAAAGGCGAGGGCGGTCACACAGGCTGCACCTGCCAGATACTTTGATAAATTCTTCATATTCTTTTCTGTTCGTTAATTTCTGTTGAATGTTCCAACGGGAATCATTGCAAAACGCCTCCCGATGATTTCGGTGGGTGCAAATATAGAGGCAAAAAACGTAAATCCGCCATTCTGTCAGCTATCTTTATCCGATTTTAACACTTCAAAATCGCCCCTTAACGGCTCTTAATTAGAAGTGTGGTTAAATTTACATTCATTCAGCTTAACCTTTCCTCCGCCCCCCCCTCTTCGGATCCGGGGGCGCGCCGTCTCCGGACAACCCGGAAAAAGTAAACCGCACGGGAATGCTGTTCCCAACCGGTCGGTAACAGCATTCCCAAGGCTTGGGAACAGCATTCCCAACGTCCGGGAATCCGGTTCCCGGACGTTGAGAATCCTCCCGTCGTGCAGGAAGCGGAGATGATTTCACCGGCAATTCATCTTGAGGATGTACTTAATCGGCAAAAAATTTTGCCTTTTCCATGTTTTCCACTATCTTTGCACGCATGATAAGGCAGTGCCCCGGCTCTGTCGCTGGCATCTGTAACGGATGCGAGAGGAAAGTCCGGGCAGCATAGGGCATCCTGCTTCCGAAAACAGAAGCTATTGGTGACAGTAGATGTAGGCAGAAGAAAACAACCGCCATCCGGCAGCGGATGGTAAGGGTGAGAAGGCGGTGTAAGAGACCACCGGCAGGCGGGTGATCGTCTGGCTGTGCCGTTCAGGAGCTGCAAGTTCATGTAAACCGTTGTCTGAGGGCTGCCCGCCCGAGCGCAGGCACAACGGAGGGTAGAATGCTTGAGTTGCAGGGCGACTTGCAAAGTAGATAAATGACAGGCATCTTCCTATTATCGAAAGATGAGGAAGAGACGGAACCCGGCTTACAGGGGCACTGCTTTATTTTTTTCTTTCATGGCAGGATCTGGAATCCACCTCTGGCGGGTTCCTGTCTGTCAGACGGGCAGATGCGGCCTTTTCTTGCAAGGAGCATGGCGGATCATGCTGCCAAGGGAGAATGCTGGAGATGCCGCATAAAGACAAAGAAGCCATGAAACGCCGGCAGGCTCCGTATTGGCGGAAGACCGGCGGTTTTTTCTGGACGTGCCTCCCTGTGTCCCCCGGTTTCGTGCAGTCCGGCAGGAAAGGCAGGGGACGGTTGTCGTGGACAATAAGACTTTTACGTACATGGAAGATTTAGAAGAGCAATATGTGACGGTACTGGACGATTTCCAGCACACGGTGGAGAATAAAATCAGAAACCACATGGACGAGGCGGGATTTCCGCAGATGCCGGCAGGTGTGGATGCGGAGAGCCTCTCCGATTACCTGTTCGACTATCAGGCGGCCTTGGACAGCGAGGGGACGGAACGGTCGCGCTACACGGTGGCGGGCATCCTGCTCTGTCTCCCGATTCTGGTGATGTCGGCTTTCCCCGACTCATCGCTGCCGTTCAAAGGGGTATGGAATGTACTGGCTGCCATAGCGGTGGGGCTGGTTCTCTTCCTGGTCTACAGGATCCTGATGAAAGCACTGGTGCGCCGGCGGATCCGACGTGCCGGCCGTGATTATCCGGAGGAAAAGGCCTACGTCGACCGGGTGCTGGCCTTCAAGTGAGGCTACGTCAGGAAAAGATGCGGCGTACCTGCATCCACGGCCTTCAGTCCGGGGGCGTATGGGTCCGTAGATACGCTGTAAGTGCAACCAATTTTGACAACGATATGGAATTACCCGATTTGCAGAAATACAAAGACAAGTTCTCCCAGCAGGGGTTTGTCGAAAAGATCCAGCGCATTGCGAAGCGTGCCGGCGTCAAGCTGGTCTATGTGGCCTTTATCCTGTATTACCTGATACAGAGCGACAAGGTGTCGCTGAAGGACAAGGCAATCATCATCGGCGCACTGGGCTATCTCATCTCACCGCTGGATGTCGTGCCGGACGCGATTCCCATTGCCGGACTGGGCGATGACCTTACGGTGCTGCTCTATGCGCTGGGCAAGGTGTGGACCTCGGTAGATGAAGACATGAAGGCGAAGGCACGTGAGAAACTCTCGAAATGGTTCGATGAAGACGAGCTTCATTTCACCGAGGACCTTTTCTCCGAGAATCCGACCGACACGCCCGTCTGATGCAGAAAGGAGGCTGGTATGTGGCAGTATATAGTCTTGGCCATCGTGCTTCTCTGCGCCCTGGGATACGTGGCCTGCCGGGTGTGGGAGACTTTCCAGACGGCGAATGATCCGTGTCATGGCTGTGCTGGCTGTGCCCTGCACGACCGGTTGAAGGCGCAGCAGAAACTGAAAGGGCGGAAGAAGCCGGTCTGCTTCAAGACGGATTCCGGAAAACACCTTTGAAGAATCTGGCGTCGGACTCCCTTCCACAACACCTGCATGGCACCAGTTTCATAGGACAGGCCTTCAGCTGGACGGCAGAGACACCTCGGGTAGGGCGGTCTCCAATGGACTGGTCTGTCCTTTCTTACAGGGAAAACTGCCGGGAGATTTGCCCGGAAGGGGTTTGTGTTGTCTTTCTTGAAAAAAGTCGTTGAAATATTTGGCAGGACCGAATAAAGTGCTTATCTTTGCACTCGCAAAATCAAAACAGTAATGGTGCTTGGGCCGGGAGGTTAGGCAATGGTCTGCAAAACCATGTAGAGCGGTTCGATTCCGCTAGGCACCTCACGAGGAGATTCCTTATTCAAGGAATCTCTTTCTTGTATCAGGATGATTTCCCTGACTGTCCCTGTATTTCCGCTTATTCCGTTCTATCGATGACAGGGAAATGTCCCGGACGGCAGAAAACCTTTCTTCTATTCTTCCTTGTAAGCCTTGTAAACAGTTTCGTTAATAACTGATAATTTTCCAATGGAAATTTGGCAGGGTAATATATAATGATTACTTTTGCACCGTTTTCCAATGGAAACAAATTTGAAAATACACAGTCGGATGGCCTACACGGCTCTGGCAAGTATGAACAGGAAAAAGTATGAATAAATGAAACGTACAGCAATCCTCGTGGCAGCCGTGATGGCATTCGCACTGACCGCCTGCACACAGAACAGCAGACCTGCCGCTTCGGGCAAGCAGGCGGACGTGGCACAGCCCGCGGCACAGGCAGAAGTAAATAACCAAAAAGAAAGAAAGGGAAAAAAGATGAATGTACAAGAAATGACCGCAGCGATGTTCAAACAGAAGGTAATGGACTTTGAGAAGAACCCGGAGAAATGGGTCTTCAAGGGGGACAAGCCTGCCATCATCGATTTTTATGCAACATGGTGCGGCCCCTGCAAGGCTACGGCTCCCATCCTTGAGGAGGTCGCAGGCGAATATGCCGGCAAGATCGATGTCTATAAGGTTGACGTAGACAAGGAAGCTGAACTGGCCGGCCTCTTCGGCATCCGTTCCATACCGTCTCTGCTCTTCATCCCTCTGACAGGCGAGCCGACGATGAACACAGGGGCGATGAACAAACCGCAGTTTGAGCAGGCCATCAAGACGGTCCTGCTGAAGTAAGGCATTAGATTCGGTACATATGGACAATCATTGCATGGGCAGGATTCGTGACATATTCCGTGCCATTACAGCGTTTGAGAGCAGTCTGCAGCAGCAGCTGGGATTGAATATCAATGAAATCATGCTGCTTTGCCTGCTCTCTGAACGCGAAGAACCGATGCTTGCCGGTGAGATTGCCGACGAGATGGGGTTGACGCGTTCGAATGCCTCCAAGGTGATTGCCGCACTGGAGCGTGTCTCTCTGATCCGCCGCCGGGCCTGTTCGCAGGATGGGCGCTGCCAGCGTTTCCACATCACCAGACGCGGGATGGAGAAACTGGACCGGCTTCATTGTGATTCCATTTGTGTGCCGGATGCACTGAGAGATATGGTGTAGGTGTGTTTCATGGTCGGCTTTATCTTAGTCTGGGCAGCACAGGTGTAAATCGGACAGGGCGCAAGTGCCGTTCAGAATCATCCTCAATCCAGCAGCAATACGGTGCGGACAGGGCGGTTATTTTCTGTCCTCTGCCGGGACGCAGCACCAGCGTGACACCTTGAGCATGATGCCTATGCCGGGGACTTCCTTCAGGAGGTAATACTTCTTGCTTGAGCGCACCAGCCGTCCGCTCAGACCTTTCAAGGGTCCGAACTTTACAAAGACTTCGGCTCCGGCTTTCATCCGTGCCTCCTCCGAAGAAAGAAACTTGCGCATGGTAATTTCCGGGTTGCACATCAGGCGGAACTCATACATCTGTTCATGGGGAATCAGGGCGTACTCCTGGGAATCCTTTGATTTCCGCAGCACGCTTATCTTGTAGTCGGCATCCTGGATGATTTTCCGGAACTGTCGCTCCCCGGCAGCCTGTTTGACGAAGATAAGATTGCGGACCACGGGGCGCAGTATCTCATGCGGTCTGCCGTTGGATCCTTCTACAACCACATGCTGCTGCGGGACAAAACACTCCAGACCATTCTCTATGAAAAACGCTTTCACTTCCTCCTGCCGGATGGTAAAGAGTCTTACCGCATACCAGGAAGCCCCGTCATCGACGATTTCATCTATATGTTTTGCTGTCTCTGCCATTGCTCTGCAAAAATAATAAATATAGATTAAATATTTAGCCAGTTGGCCATGATTCTTTTTCCATCGGGGGTCAACACGCTCTCCGGATGGAACTGGATGCCGTGGATGTTGTAGGTTCTGTGGTGCAGAGCCATGATCAGTCCTTCGCTGCTTTCTGCCGTTATCTCCAAGCAGTCGGGCATGCTCTCACGTTCTACAATCCAGCTGTGGTATCTTCCCACAGGGAAGTGTTCCGGAAGACCGGCAAACAACGGCGTTTCAGCAAGCTGTTTCACAGCCGTGGAGACACCATGGAACACGTCGGGCAGGTTCGACAGTCTGGCACCGAAAACTTCGGCGATGGCCTGATGTCCCAGGCATACGCCCAGGATGGGCTTTATTCCTGCATAATGCCGGATGACCTCCTTCAGCAGACCGGCCTCTGAGGGGATGCCCGGTCCCGGACTGAGGACGATGCGGTCGAATGCGGCCAATGCCTCGAGGCGGAACCCGTCGTTGCGGACGACGGTCACGTCTGCTCCGATTTCCTTGATGAGATGGACCAGATTATAGGTAAAAGAGTCGTAATTGTCGACGACGACACATTTCGTTTCCATGGGCATTATTCACGCGCTTGTCGTTCGGTCAGACTATCTCATCTTTTTGAGGAAATCCTCCAGCAGTGTTGTGTCTTTGAGTCCCGGTGCTGTCTCAAACGGCTCGTTCAGGTCAATGCCATAGAAACGAGGATGGGAGAAATACCTTATCTTCTCTGCCTCCTCCGTCCTGATGTTTCCACCCACAAGGAAAGGAGCATTTCCCCTGTAAGCCTCCAGCAATGCCCAGTCGCCCGCTCCATCCTGTAGATCGAAGAGGAAGTAGTCCACCACGCCGGCGAACGGTTCGCATTGCTCTATATCCTTGCGGCTACCTGCTGCAATGCGCTTCATGATCCGTATGCCCGCATGGATGTCCGGGTCGAGGGTACGGCGCAGGTTGTCTATCATCACTTCGTTCTCGTCTCCGTTGAGCTGGACGATGTCCAAGCTGAAGTTCACGACGCGTGTGACGATGTTCTGCGGCATGTCATCCGCAAAGACACCACAGAGCAACGCCTTCTTCTCCCGACCGGACAGATTGTGCTGAGACAGAGACGAAAGGCTGCTGTAGTCGGGTATGATGCCGGCACATGAGGGAATCTGGCTGACGTACCGTCCGCTCTCCGGCCGGAAATCAAGTCCTATCCAGTCAACACCCGACTGCAATACGTCGTGAATATTCTGGGCATCACGCATGCCGCATACCTTTATAATCATAATACCGTAAGATGTTCAGTATGGTTTCAGGTTGCAAACTTACATAAAAATCTTGGATTATACACCGGTCAGCATGATAAAACGCCGTTTCCTTTCGGTGATGAACGGGTAACGGACGGATGACAAACGAGTTGATCGGGCGGCAAAGCCCATGCGGCTTCCTTTCATTACGGTGAGGGATAACAGCATCTGCCGGCATGAAAATATTCTGGGAGGACGATATAATAATCTCCGTATGCAAGCGTTTAAAGAACAGAATGACTCTCTATATTTAATATTCAACTGGCCTATGGTAAGATTATTTACTTCTGAAGAACTGAAGCCGTCCGAGAAGACGCTTCATATCATCCGGCAGATAGCCTACAGCTATCGTGTCATTAAAATCGACGGTAAAATGCGGTCTTTGTATCTGAACTGACAAAATGATGGAAACAATCGTATCTCCTTCCCTGCTCTCTGCCGACTTCCTCCATCTGGACAAGGAAATTGAGATGATCAACGAGAGCGAGGCCGACTGGCTCCACATGGATGTCATGGACGGTGTCTTCGTACCCAATATTTCGTTTGGATTCCCTGTGCTCAATGCGGTGGGAAAAGTCTGCAGGAAACCCATGGACGTGCATCTGATGATCGTGCATCCCGAGAACTACATCCAGCAGACAGCTGATGCAGGAGCCGCCATCATGAACGTACACTATGAGGCGTGCATCCACCTGCACCGTACACTTCAGGCTATCCGTGCTGCCGGCATGAAAGCCGGTGTGACCCTGAACCCGTCGACTCCAGTGAATGTCCTTGAGGACATCATCGGCGACATTGACATCGTTCAGCTCATGAGTGTGAATCCCGGCTTCGGCGGACAGAAATTTATTGAACACAGCATCAAGAAGGTGCAGCGGCTCCGCCAGCTGATTGCCCATGAGGGAAGCCATGCCCTCATCGAGGTAGACGGCGGTGTACAGGCAGAGACGGCACCGCGTCTTGTCGATGCCGGTACTGACATTCTTGTCAGCGGCAGTTATGTGTTCAAGGCCGGTGACCCTAAGGCCGTCATTCATGCGCTGAAAAGCCTGCAGAGATAAACATGTCCGGACAGCGGCCTGAATTACAACAAATCAAGAAGGCACAACGACAGCCCCCTGCCAGTTGTGCCTTTTCGTAGCTGTCGACAGACAGCCCATTGTGTTTCTCCTGAACCTTGATCAGATTGACCTTAAAGTTACTGATAGCTTGATTTCCTCTGAAACAATCATTTGAATCTACCTAAAATAACTAAAACCTAATCTATTTACTACTAACCTAAATAAATTCTTTCTTTTACTCTCCGCAAAGTTACAAATTGGCGGATGCCTGTACAAATCAGAACGGATAAATGTCTGCCGAGCATTTAGTTATTGACATAAATCAAGTATGCAAAGTCAAAATATACGTTCTCGTAGGTAAAAAATGTTGGAATGTAGATGAAACTCATGACCAGCAGACTGTAAGAAACCGTCTTGAAGTCCTCTGCTTGATGTAGGAACATTGGCAGATGGCAGACCTGGAGGAAGCCCATTCCGATTTATGATTTATGTCCTTCATTTCTTTTGCAGACTGAAATAAAAGCCGTAATTTTGCAGTCATAAAAAGAGAAGCTAATGCAAACAATGATTTTCGCAGCCGGGCTCGGTACCCGTCTGAAGCCGCTTACCGACACTATGCCCAAGGCATTGGTAAGGGTAGGGGGCATGCCGCTGCTTGCGTATGTCATCAGAAAGCTGACCAAGGCCGGGTGCAGCCGGATAGTTGTCAATGTACATCATTTTGCAGATCAGATAACAGACTACTTGGAGACACACGACTTCGGCGTGAAGATTCTTGTGTCTGACGAAACGGAGCGGCTCCTTGATACCGGCGGCGGTATCAAGCGAGCTGCTCCGCTTTTCGACAGGTATCAGCCTGTCCTAGTCCACAATGTCGATATATTGAGCAACGTGGATCTGGCCGGCTTCTACCGGCACGCCAGTATGTCAGAGGCCGATGTACTGCTGCTGGTCAGCCACCGTATTACCCAGCGTTACCTCATCTTTGACAAAAGGATGCGACTGGCAGGCTGGACGAACGTGGCTACCGGTGAGGTGAAGTCGCCTCATCAAGCGATACGCCGGCTGCACTTCGTGTCGCCGGAAGTCGGGACTTATTGTCAGAACAACTGTTTCCTCTGTGCCTTTTCGGGAATCCATGTGCTTTCGCCTTCCGCCGTACAGGCTGTAGAAGCGGAGCAGGATGATGTGTTCCCCATCATGGACTTCTACCTTTCCCATTGCGGCCGGATGGAGATACATGGCGAACTGAAGACTGATCTTCAGCTCGTGGACGTCGGCAAGCTGAACACTCTGCAGGCCGCCGAGGACTTTATCGTAAATTCAGGACATCAGGTCTCCAGGGCGGAGGACTGATATGCCCCTCTTTTAAAATATCATTATTCAATGCAACAGAAGATTATCATTTTGGATTTCGGCTCACAGACGACACAGCTCATCGGGCGGCGTGTGCGAGAGCTGGATACCTTCTGCGAGATTCTGCCTTACAACAAGTTTCCCAAGGATGACCCGTCGGTGATCGGCGTGATCCTGTCCGGATCGCCTTATTCCGTCCACGACCCGGAGGCTTTCAAGGTAGATCTCAGCCAGTTCATGGGAAAGATTCCGGTGCTCGGCATCTGCTATGGTGCCCAGTTCATTGCCTATTCGAATGGAGGCAAGGTGGAACAGACGGGCACCCGTGAATACGGGCGTGCCAATCTGGAGACCATCAACCTTGACAACCGCCTCTTCTCCGGCTTCGAGAAAGGCTCGCAGGTATGGATGAGTCATGGCGATACGATTACGGCGATCCCGTCAGATTACGAGATCATTGCCTCGACAGGTGATGTCAGGTATGCCGCCTTTGCCTCCAAGAAGCAGCCGATATGGGCGGTACAGTTCCACCCAGAGGTGTATCACACCTTACAGGGCAGGCAGCTGCTGAAGAACTTCGTCGTTGACATCTGCGGAAGCAGACGGGAGTGGAGTGCGGCTTCTTTTGTGGAGAGCACCGTACAGGAAATCCGCAGGCAGGTGGGTGACGACCGTGTGATTCTCGGTCTTTCCGGAGGTGTCGACTCTTCCGTGTGTGCGGTATTGCTCAACAAGGCGATCGGCAAGAACCTGACCTGTATCTTCGTCGACCATGGCATGCTTCGCAAGAACGAGTTTGCCAAAGTGATGGAAGCCTACAAGGGACTCGGACTGAACGTGATCGGCGTAGATGCTTCCGAGAAGTTCTTCAAGGACCTGGAGGGCGTGACGGAGCCGGAACAGAAGCGGAAGATTATCGGCCGTGATTTCGTCGAGGTGTTCAATGCAGAAGCCAAGAAGATAACGGATGCCAGGTGGCTGGCACAGGGCACCATCTATCCTGACCGCATAGAAAGCCTGAGCATCACGGGGATGGTCATCAAGAGCCATCACAATGTCGGCGGACTTCCCGAGGAGATGCGCCTGCAGCTCTGTGAGCCGCTCCGATGGCTTTTCAAGGACGAGGTGCGCCGCGTAGGCTACCAGCTGGGGATGCCTGAACGGCTGATCAATCGCCATCCGTTCCCCGGGCCGGGTCTTGCTGTCCGTATCCTGGGCGACATCACCCGGGAGAAAGTGCGGATCCTCCAGGATGCCGATGACATCTATATTGAAAAGATGCACAGCTATACGATGCCCGACGGGACAAGTCTCTACGACCATGTATGGCAGGCAGGCACGATCCTGCTCTCAACCGTCCGGTCTGTGGGGGTCATGGGGGATGAGCGTACGTATGAACATCCGGTAGCCCTGCGTGCCGTCACATCGATGGATGCCATGACTGCCGACTGGGCGCATCTCCCTTACGATTTCATGGCCGATGTGTCCAATGAAATCATCCGCAAGGTGAAGGGGGTCAACCGGGTTTGCTATGACATCTCTTCAAAGCCGCCCTCGACTATCGAGTGGGAATAAGAACTGAACTGTATCAGAAAAAGACAGGGACGTACGCTTCTGCGTACGTCCCTGTCTTTTTCTGATACGCCCCGTATTTGAACGGTTCTCCCATGACTATACGGCTGACGGTACACTGCCGCCTGATAGCCACCCTCCGCATCAGGCTGTCACCGTCTCCTTACGATATATATCCTGTCGATTGGAACGTTCTCGTGCTGACGGCGAACACGGGGCGTTTCGAAGGACCGCACGGTTTCAATCTGTTGTTGGAGGTGGGACAGCTTATCGTGAAAGAAGAGGAATCTATTCAGTATCTGCCTGTACACAGTTGACCGTACAGGCAGATACATTCCGTCTGGCTCATTTGTTTGACACCGCCACGCCTAAGAGTATCAGCGCACTGCCGACATACGCAATGGCCGTCATAGGCTCATTGAGGAAGAAGGCACTGGCGACGACAGTCGTAATGGGATTAAGATAAAGATAGTTAGATGAAGTCATCGCACCGATCTTTGCTATGACCAATGTCCAGAGGACAAAGCAGAGGAAAGAGGCGACGAGACCGAGAAAGAGCAGGTTCAGGACGACCTTCGGCGTCAGAAGCATGGCGGGTGTAGCCGTCCACGGATCGAAGAGGAACGCCGGCAATACGGTCACAAGCCCGTAGAAGAAGATTTTACGGGTGATGAAGACTGCGGAATAATCGTGCGAAATCTTCTTCATCAGCAGGGAATAGACCGCCCAGCACACCGATGCCAGCAAAGCCAGCAGGTCGCCCCACGGATTGAGGTGCAGGACGAAGCTGCCATTGAAGATGACGACAGCCACTCCCAGCAGCGCTGTCAGCGACCCGAGTATCAGCGACCAGCTTGCCTTGATGCTCTTCACGAAGGTGATTCCGAGGATTACGGTCATCAGAGGCGCAGTACAGACGATGAAGCTGACGTTGTTGACGAATGTGAGTCCCACGGCATAGTTCTCGGCAAGGAAGAAGACCGAACCGCCCGTGATACCCAGCAGCACCATCAGCAGTTCGTCGCGCCAGGTCCGGGAAAACAAGTGACGCGGCGAGATGAACCATATACAGATGTAGGCGATGACGAAGCGGAGGAAGAAGATTTCCAAGGGTGTCAGCCCGCTGTTGTAGAGTACTTTCGTATTGACGAAGGTTGTTCCCCACACACCGACGATGACGGCGGCGAGAAAATGCCAGAGGAGGGGCTTATTCTTTGTGACGGGCATATTTCTGAAGTGGATTAGGGAGGGACTTTCCCTTGGTGATAAGAATCAGTACGGAGGTGATGATAAGCATGAAGCCGATGAAGATAGAGGTCGTGAGCGGTTCTCCCATGAGCGTAATGCCGATTGCCATGGCCGTCAACGGCTCGAAGGCACCGAGGATCGCCACGCTGGCAGAGTCGATCAGTGTGAGCGAACGTACCAGGGTCACATTGCTGACGGTGGTCGGAATCAGTCCCAGAAGTATGAGCGACAGGCACGATGCACCATCAGGAATCCGCTGTACGCCGCCTGTGGTAAACGAAGCGTACAGGACTAACAGCAGCATCGCCATGAAAAAGATGTAGAAGTTCAGTTTCAGTGCGGGAAGTTTACGGATACGCATGTGCGGGAAGATGACCATGTAGATGGCATACAGAAGTCCCGAAGACATGGCGAGGACTACCCCCCACAGCGACTTGATGCCATCCGTCTGTCCGATGCCTCCGAGAAAGAACACGCCGGCGATAGCCAGCAGGATAGCCAGAGTTATGCGAAGCGTTATCTTCTCATGGAAGAACAGGATGAGCAGGACTTCCGTCCATACGGGATAGGAGAACAACAGCGTCGTGGCGACACCGCCCGGCATGAACTCGTAGCTGCTGAACAGGCATACCGCCGACACAGCATACAGGATGGAAAGGAACATGATGCGCATTCCGTCGCCCCACCGGATGTGCAGGCTCTGCCTGCGCCAGAGCAGGATGGCCATCATGGAGAGACAGCCAAAGGCGAACCGATAAATCAGTACGGACGGCAGCAGCATCCCTGTTTCCATCACGGGTATGGAGAAAAGCGGAATCGTACCGAAAGTAATTGCGGACAGGCTGGCATAGCCATAGCCCTTTAGGGTGGATGAGTAATTCACGACCGATGTATGTTTGTTACACTTTGCAAGGGTGCAAAATTACACTTTTTTCCTTAATCTCGGTATGGAAAGGGTATATAAAATGACAGCAACCGAAATCAAAAGGTTCTTCCGTTAAATAGATAGATTGGAAAAAGAATAAAGGCTTATGCACTTGCAGGGTATGACTACCCAAAATCAGATGGTCTTGCAAAGGAGGATAAACTGCAAGATAAAATACAGAAAAGACAAATAGATACGATGTCTGTCCATCAGCATGCTTTCCATCTTCTACAGACAACTTATTCCTTTACCGTCGTTGTATGTAAACATTTTTGTGCAGTTCAAACCTGACACATGCTCTTCCGGCCTCTAAAAGATGCCTGATTGACTTGCAACAGGTGCTCTTTCAGCGTGTTACTAACGCCCTTTTGAAGTCCAATCAGGCACCTGTTAGAAATGACTTGATAACCAATTGATTGACTGCTGGTTACAAATCTGATTTTAGCACGGATTCTTTTTGTTCGCAGATGATTTGTTTAAAATTATGTAATGACCTTTCATAAACTTATCTGTCTTTCCAACGTATAGAAATGAGAAGGTCTTTGTATCGAAGGATGATAACAGAACAGGCAGTTGACAGCCTTGGCTATGTTTTTGCCGAATGAATCACTTCGGTTCTTCCGTTAAAGCTATACGAAAAGCATCCACGCATTTAGCGGAAGAACCAATCAAAAATAATATTGTGAGAAAACGGTCTCTTCAGGAATGTCATGGTGCAGCTTATAATCCACTGCCCATAGAACAATATTTCGTATTTCAGGCAGCCCCTGTCACATCACTTTGCCTGATGATCCGGTAATATGACAGTCCACAAGAACAATATTTGCAAATATTACAAATAATATGTACCTTTGCAGTGTCTTCATCAGAAGGGCGGATAACTTTAACTGCAACAATTGCCGAAGCACGGGAGGGTTGCAGAAAGGTGTTCTGTCGATGGAGAAATCTGAAGAGAACGCAAAGGGCTTTCCTTCATCACCGGTTCCGGCATACCAATGTGGAATCATCTGGGATAGTCCATGTAAGAGAGAAATTCCCGGACACTTATAACAACTTAAAATTCAAAAGAAAGATGGCAGTAAGGATAGCTTTTTTCGATGCAAAGTCGTATGACATTGAGTCATTCAACAAAGTAAACGAAGATTATAATTTCGACATCCGCTATTATCAGGAGCGTCTCAGCCTCAGTACAGTCCCTTTGGCAAAAGGGGCTGACGTGGTGTGCATCTTCGTCAATGCTGAGTGTGACGCACGGGTGATAGACGAACTGGTAAAAGGCGGTGTGAAACTCATCGCACTCCGCTGTGCCGGTTTCAACAACGTAGACTTGAAGGCTGCTGCAGGACGCATTAAGGTGACGCGTGTTCCGGCTTATTCGCCACACGCTGTGGCAGAATATGCCGTTGCCTTGATGCTGAGCCTGAACCGCAAGATCTACCGGGCGGTACACCGTACGCGTGACGGGAACTTCACACTGAACGGGCTGCTGGGCTTCGATATGTACGGCAAGACTGCGGGAATCATCGGAATGGGGCGCATTGCCAAGGAACTGATCAAAATCCTCCACGGATTCGGGATGAACATCATGGCCTACGACCTTTACCCTGACAAGGAATTTGCAGAACGGTATGGGGTAAAGATTGTCCAGCTCGACGAACTGTATGCGCACAGTGACATCATTTCGCTTCACTGTCCGCTGACACCTGACACCAAGTTCCTCATCAATCGGGAGAGCATCTCTAGGATGAAGAAGGGGGTAATGATCATCAATACAGGCCGCGGACAGCTCATCCATACCGAGGACCTCATCGAGGGACTCCGCACCAAGCAGGTGGGTTCGGCTGGTCTCGACGTATATGAGGAAGAGAAAGAATACTTCTACGAGGACAAGAGCGGAAAGATGATCGACGACGATGTACTGGCACGCCTGCTGATGGTACCGAACGTTGTCCTGACTTCTCATCAGGCTTTCTTCACCGAAGAGGCGCTTCATAACATCGCCGTTTCCACACTCAACAGTGTGAAGGAACTTGCAGAGGGAAAGGAACTGAGCTGCGAGGTGAAATAAAACATCTCCCTATATATAAATAAGGTGGACAGAGAAAGATGATCTTTCTCTGTCCACCTTTTCATTGAAATCAATCAGCAAAAATACAAGATAAATACAATTTAACACAAAACGCTTTGACATTACATCCGTTTCCACTATCTTTGCCCACGAAAGATATTTGATAATACATGATTCGGAAGACACCTGTACGTACAGAGTGCCACGAGATAGAAAGGACAACATATTGACAACATTTATACCTAATTAAAAACAAAGAGTTATGAAAAAAGTATTGGTAGTAGCCGCATTGATGTTTTCATCAGTCGCTACATTCGCACAACACGCAGTAGGTTCTATCAACCTCCAGCCGAAGGTCGGTGTGAGCATCGCCAACCTTACTGACAACAACAGTTCTGACGCACGTGTAGGTCTCGTCGCTGGTGTCGAAGGGGAATACCAGGCAAGCGACATCTTCTCTGTCAGCGCAGGCGTACTCTATTCCATGCAGGGTGCTAAGTTTGACGCTTTTGGTGCTAAGTCCACAGAAAAGCTGGACTACATCAATGTACCTATCATGGCAAACGTCTATGTTGTCAAAGGTCTCGCCGTGAAACTGGGTGTACAGCCGGGCTTCAAGGTTAATGACAAGCTTGATCTCAGGATGCCTGTTTTAGGAGGAGCTTTAGTCGATCTGAAGGCTAAGTCGGTGGATTTCTCTATCCCTGTAGGCATTTCTTACGAGTACAATAACTTCCAGGTGGATGCCCGTTACAACTGGGGACTGACAAAGGTGCTCGACGTTGACAAACTTGACCAGAAGAACAGCGTATTCCAGATTACTTTGGGTTACAAGTTTGACCTGTAAGCCATTTCCATTTGGGTTTTACTATCGGGGAGGGGACTTTATTGTCTCCTCCTTTTTATTGTGGGTAGGTCAGATGCAGGTAGATGAAAACAGATGAGGAGGACAGTCCTTGCCTCAGCAGTCGGTGCATCTGCGTCTTTTCCGTGAAACAGTTCCCCCCTTCTGTAGGAATTTGTAGGGAGTGTGGGAGCAGCCTTACGGAAAGCAAGCCATGAACTATGCATGGAAATACGCTTTTATTTCGTACCTTTGCAGTTCCGTTATCATTTATACAGAAACAAAAAGGTATGTCTTATCAATTTTCAAAATACGAAACGCACTATCGTAATCTCACTTATTTAGGCGTTCCCATCATCATCGGACAGTTGGGAAACCTTATTCTGAACTTTGCCGACACACTTATGATCGGGCATCACAGTACGGAAGAACTGGCGGCAGCGGCGTTTGTCAACAATATGTTCACGCTGGTCATCATCTTTGCCATCGGCTTCACCTATGCTGTCACGGCCCTTGTCGGCACGCTCTACGGACAGGAGAAGACCCATCGCATCGGCGAACTGATGAAGAGTGCTGTGGCAGCCAACACATGTATGGCGGTATTCCTGTCAGTCATCATGACCGCCCTCTACCTGAACGTCCACCGGCTGGGACAGCCGGAGGAGCTGCTTCCGCTCATACGCCCTTACTTCCTCATCCAGCTTGTCTCCCTGCCGTTTGTCTGCTGGTTCAATACTTTCCGGCAGTTTACGGACGGAATTACCGATACGAAAGTAGCCATGTGGATTCTTGTCAGCGGCAACGTGATGAACATCTTCGGCAACTGGATACTCATCTACGGCCATTTAGGCATACCGGAGATGGGATTGATCGGTGCCGGTCTGTCCACGATGATTTCACGGATTGTGATGGCAATCGTGATGGCTGGTGTCTTCTTCTTCGGCAGGAAATACAGGGAATACCGGAAAGGATGGCGACTGGGGCACACGAACCGCACGGATTTCAGGCAGATAACTGTCCTCGGTCTTCCTCTGGCACTGCAGATGGGGATGGAGGCTGCTGCCTTCAGCCTGTCGAGTCTGATGGTGGGATGGTTCGGTACGACATCCCTGGCGGCACATCAGGTCATGCTTACCATCTCACAGCTGGGCTATATGATTTATTACGGGCTGGCAGCAGCCGTGGCGGTACGCATCAGCAACTTCATGGGGCAACGGGATTATACGGCTGTAAGACGCACGGCGACTGCCGGAATCCATCTGGTCTTCCTGCTTGCACTGTCTACATCCGTTCCGGTTTTCCTTTGCCGTCACATTATTGGTGGTCTGTTCACCGATAATGCCGATGTCATTTCAATGGTCTCCATGACGATTGTCCCATTTATGATCTATCAGTTCGGAGACGGTATGCAGTGCAACTATGCGAATGCCCTGCGCGGCATTGCTGTTGTGCGTCCGCTGACATGGATCGCCTTCATCGCTTTTTTTGTCGTGTCATTGCCTCTGGGCTATTTTTTCGGAGTCGTAATGGACTACCGGCTGCTGGGTGTCTGGTACGCCTTTCCCTTCGGGCTGACGACGGCAGGAATACTCTATTACGTTTATTACCAGAAAGGATTAAAGAGAATCGAAAGTTCAACGGAGAAACGATAGGTACGAACCAACCGGAAAGACGGTAATGAAAGTGTGTCACATATCCCATATGGACTTTTGACACAGCCTTATTACCGTCTTTCTGCAATTCGTCAGCATGCTCCTTTTGCGGTGCGGACTTTACTCCTTGTAATGTATGGCTTCCATAAACCTCTTGATGACCTCGGGCCTACCCGTATGCTTCCCCTTGTCCTCTGAAATCTTGCAGGTGTCGTTGTAGAAGGGCCACGACTCCGTGATTTTCACGGCAACCAGCTTGATGACGATGTTCATCGGCTTCACATGGGGGAAGTCGTTGGTGAAATGTGTACCGATGCCGAACGACGGCTTTACACGTCCCTCGGCATAATGCTGTATCTCGATTGCCCTGTCTGTGTCCAGTGCGTTTGAGAACAGTACCTGCTTGTCACGGGAATCAATGCCGAAGGACTTGTATTTGGCGATGATTTTCTCCAGCTGCTCGAAATTGTCTCCCGAGTCAATGCGGAGCCCTTTGAACTGATTGGCGAAGTCTTCCGAGAAGTTATAGGAGAAGATGTCCCAGCCGAACGAATCGTAGAGATAAGTCCCGAGTGCGCCCCGATAGGTCTTGCGCCATGCTTCCATCGCCATGTAATTGGCCATCTGCGGACCGAACATACCGCCGATGGCACAGATGAACTCGTGTGCCATCGTGCCGACAGGCATCAGGTCGTACTTCATGGCAAGGTGAATATTGCTCGTTCCGACAAATCTGCCTTTCCACTCGCGGCTGTCATAGCAGTCTTTCATGGCACGGACGGCTGTATCCTCAGCGACCAGACTCGCCCGACGGCGTGTGCCGAAGTCGGAGAAGACGCAGCCAGCTTCAAGCAACCGCTCAGTTTTGTGATAGGTCTTGTCATAAAGTTCCTGGTAATCGAATCCCCGTGCCTGTTCGTTAAACATATAAAACAGCTCTGAAATGATGGCGAGTACCTTCACTTCAAGCAGTATCGTGTCTGCCCACAGCCCTTCAAACTCAACATGAAGATGCCCCTGGTCATTCTGCCACACCTTCACCCAGTCACGTGAAAAGCGGAAGCCACGGAGGTAAGTCAAGAACCATTCGGGCAGATAATAACACTTCTGGCGAAGAAAACTTATCTCCTCATCGGTAATGACTACCGACTCCAGCAACTCTATCTGGTGTTCCACTTCACGGGCGAATCCATCAGGATAGACCATATCATCACGGTCTACAAACTGGTAACGCACGTGCGCACGTGGATAATTGTCAATGACGGCACAGCACATGGTCAGCTTGTAGAGGTCGTCGTCTGTGAAATGGTTAATGATCTGTCTCATTCCGTTATTCTTGATTTCTGCTGCCAAAAGTATAAAAAAGATATGGAAAGACAAAGTGATTTGTAAGAAATATGATTCTGGAGGAAGATAAGCGAACCCTGTGTGACAAGCCCGGCAGGCAAGGCGGCAAGAAAAGGGACTTTGTCCTGCCGGCAGACAACAAGCAGAGGGAGCGTCAATCTGCATCGATGCTCCCCCTGCCTGATAGGATATGTTCGGTCTGTAAAGACCGCCGTCAGCGTGCAGCAGTCTTCTTTCCCCAATATTGCTTAATTGGCGAATCTCACGTTCTGTGCGCTGTAGCCCACCTGGATATTCCCCTGGATGAGCTTGCCTGCCGGCGAATAGTAGAACACTTCGCTCGGTGCCTTGTAACTCGGGTTGTCAATGACATAAATCTGTCCTTTGCTGTCTACGTTCACCTGCTGCGGACTCTTCAGTCCCGTCATGGCGATGTCGGCCTCCGCACCGGTCTTCAGATCATAGAAGAAGAACCGCTTAGCCGTATCATAGTAAGCTGCGTATAAGCATACGAGTGCTTTCTTCGGTGCATCATAGGCAATGGCACTTGCCTTGCAGACGCTGGTAACCTTGTCGGTTGTTGCATCAATCTTCTGCACGAGGGCATTCTCGCTATGGTAATTGGAAACAAAATAAATGTCATTGCCCACAGCAATACTCTGGTTGTAAGGGTTCAGCACTACTTCTATCTCCTTGACTTTCTTGAACGAACCGAGGTCGACAACGGAAATGGATTTACCCTTGTTGTCAAAGTTGTGGTCAGACATATTCGCATAGAGCTTTCCGTTTGCAACAGAGATTGCTTCCGGATATGGACCGACTTCAACAGAGTCGATGATCGGCTTCTGCAGATCATTGGGATTCATCTTGTAGATTTTCCCGCTGTATGCCGAGAAGTAAACATACTTTCCGTCTGTAGCCAGATAGCGTGGCTCAACTTTCGGCATGAGGATTTTCTTTTCAAGCCGTCCTAAACGGTTCAGGATTTCTATCTTTGAAGAAGTCGTCCCGGTTATGACCACCTTGTCTCCGACGACGATCAGGTCCTGGGCATCGCCCACCTCTTCCCCGTTCTGTGCAGTATAAGCATCGTAATAACGGAAGGGTGATGTAGGGCGCGCCGTAACATTATAGAAGAGGATGCCGACAGTGCCGTCGTTGGCTTTGAAATTGCCGGCGCAGGCAACGTAAGTTGTAGGATTGGCGACCTCCGGCTGTTGTCTTCCGTCGTCAAAGTCATTGTCATCGCTACAGGCGGTGAACGTAAGCGCAGCCATCAGGATGATGCCCAGCGCAAGAAGATTCTTTTTCATTGTTCTTGTTGTTTTAAATATAATTGATTTTAATGCTTCTGCTTTCACATCTTGCTTTTCCATTTTCCTCCTCTCATCTTTTTCTTTTTTCCTTCCCCTTTTTCCTTTTTTACCTTTTTACCTTTCCACGGCCTTTCCAGCTTATAGAGAGCCGCCAGTTCGTACCGGGCATGGGGTAGAACCTTACTATCTCATAGTTTTTGTTTCCAAGATTGCGCAAGTCGAACTGTATTCGCAGCTGCTGATGGAAGACACGAAGTTCCTTGGACAGTGTAATGCTGTGGTCGGCAAAGCCTGCCATTCGGTTCTGCGGAATGGCATAGCCCAATGAGTAACGCTCGCCCATCCACAAGACATTGTAACCAAGGTCGGCCCATGATGTGTGCAGCAGTATGCTCGCAGCCCCTGAATGGCGTGGAGTATAGGCGATCTGGTCACCATAGTAGACATCGGCAGGGTCGGTTCTGTCGGTAGCCTTGAGAAGACTGTAGCTCCCAATAACACTGACTGACAACCCCTCATTCCATCGTTTTTCCATGTTGGCAGACAGATCGAGTCCTATCTGTCGTACCTTTCCGGCATTCATCATCTGCCAGTAGAACATCTTGGGCACAGCGATGATTTTGTCTGTGACATTTCCTAAATAGGCATCAGCCGTCAGCGAAAGCTGAATCATGTGGCTGAACACATGACTGTAGGTTGCTCCAAGATTCCATTGTCTTGATTTCTCCGGGTGCAGATGCCTGTTGCCCACGCCTGTATAATAGAGTTCGTTTAACGTAGGTGTCCGGAAGATGTCCTTGTAGCCGAGACGGAAGCGAAGCCCTTCCAGACAGTGCCATTGCAGGCTGAAAGCTGGAGAGAGCCGGTGGAAACCGTCAGAAGGACGGCCCTGTTCTGTCTGTTCCGTAATATTCGTTGCAAGGAGGGAGGTGTTGATGGTGAACTGCCCGGCATGATAGCTGGCTGCCAATGCCGTCCACAGCGAATTGCGTGTCGGATTGGCCGCCTGCGCAAGCGTCATGGACAGGTGGTTGCGGGCATAATCCTGTGCCAGCGACAGATGCAGTCCCCGCATAGGCGCACTCCATAATGTTGCAGTGAGATAGGCCTCCTGTTGCCTGTAGATGTCCTCCTTGTAGCCGGCGGCAGGTACATCCGAATAGCGCGACCACGTGTAGTTCCACTTGGCAGCTGCTTTCAGCTTGACGCACCGGCTGAATCTATTCTCATAGGCGAATTGTGTAAACACATTCTTGTCGACAAGTCTTTCGGCAGAGTAGGGGTTGTCATAGATGACAGCCCCCGGCAGTCCTCTATGAGACACGAAACCGTAAGTCTTCCATTTCATCGTCTGATGGTTGCCGGGCTGCCAGTCCATGTTCAGCTCTCCCCGCCACGTCTCAATGTCGCTGTTGTTACGGTGTTCATGGATGGTCCTGTTGCCGTTTTTCAGTTTGAACGCATAGATGCCGTCGGCTCTTTCACAGCTCCCGTATGCACTGATGCCGAGATGGGAGAATTGCCGGTGGTAGAGTAGGGAAGGGGAGAACAGGCCATAGCTGCCTGTACGGACGGTTGCAGCAAGGCTGTTCCTGCGGTCATTATTGCTGTCATGCAATGTACTGATGTTTATCAGGCCTGCGGATGAAAAAGACTTGGCACTCCGGTAGATATTATCGTCCTGTCCTATCTGGAGGCTGACGAGCGACACATTGTCAAGGGTGAAGCGGGAGAGGTCGACCTGTCCGCTCTGGCAGTCGCCGACCTGTACGCCGTCATAGACAACACCTGTATGTCCTGCACCTAGCCCACGGATATTGACCGTCTTCATACCGCCTACGCCGCCATAATCCTTTACCTGTACGCCGGCGAACTGCTTCAGGGCATCACCCATGTCGATGATGCCGATCCGTTCCATGTCAGCGTGCGAGAGCGTCTGTACGGGTGAACTTGACAAGATGTTTCCGGGAATATGGAACCCATTGACCACTACCTCCTGTATCGAATGAACCGAATCTGCGCCGACAGTCTGTGCCATTGTTCCGATCGGGCACAACAACAATGTGTAAGAAGCCAGTCGCCTCATGTCTTCTTGCTTGTTTCAAAGGATTCTATGCAGTGCCCTTCCTCGAGGGATGCAATGACTTGCAATGGCAGGTCTTCTGACTTGTTATCCAAATGGGGGCAAACGCCTTCCCGGATTAGCAGAACCAGTGGCTTCAGTTTGCCCGGCGGATAGCTTACAGCTGCGGGACAGTAGCGGATTCGCACCGCTTTCCCTTTTTAATCATATTGGGTAATGAACCTATTGCGATTGCAAACTTACATAAAAATATCGGATTTCATGCCTGTTCTATAAAAAAAGTCCATCCGGACCTCCCTCTGCCGAATACGAAAGCCTTATTGTGCCCGGTTTCCTCAAGGCTTCAAACCAATGTCCTGGCAGGAAAACAAAAGAAGGTGTGCAGGATTTCCTGCACACCTTCTTTTGTTTTGTATCTTTCAGATACAGCAATGATATTGCCCTTAGTAAGCGAAGAGCGGATAATCTTTCATCGTCTCATTCACCTTCTCACGTACACGTTTGATGACCTGCTCGTTCTCCGGGTCTGCCAGCACCTCGTCGATGAGGTCGGCACAGAGCAGCATCATGTCTTCCTTGCAGCCGCGGGTCGTCATGGCTGCTGTGCCAAGACGCAGACCGCTTGTCTGGAAAGCAGAACGCTCATCGTACGGAACCTTGTTCTTGTTGGCCGTGATGTCAGCTGCAACAAGGGCCGTCTCAGCCACCTTACCCGTTAGGTCAGGGTACTTCTGACGCAGGTCGAGCAGCATGGAATGGTTGTCCGTACCGCCGCTGACGATGCTGAAGCCCTTGTCAATAAGCGCCTGGGCCAGAACTGAAGCATTCTTCTTCACCTGCAGGGCATATTCCTTCCAGCTCGGCAGCAGGTTCTCACCGAAACCGACTGCCTTGGCGGCGATGACGTGCTCCAGCGGGCCGCCCTGGTTTCCGGGGAAGACAGCAGAGTTGAGGAGCATGGACATGGGTTTCACGACACCTTTCTTTGTCGTCAGCCCCCATGGATTCTCGAAGTCTTTACCCATGAGAATCACGCCGCCACGAGGACCGCGGAGTGTCTTGTGGGTGGTTGTGGTAACGATATGGGCATATTTCACGGGATTGTCAAGCAGGCCTGCTGCGATAAGTCCTGCAGGATGAGCCATGTCGACCATCAGCAATGCCCCCACCTCGTCGGCAATCTGGCGCATACGCTTATAGTCCCATTCACGGCTGTAAGCGGAGCCACCGCCGATGATGAGCTTCGGCTTGTGCTCCCGGGCGAGCCGTTCCATCTCGTCATAGTCGACACGTCCGGTCTCCCGGTTGAGCGTATAGCCTATATGATGATAGAGGATGCCTGATGTGTTCACCTCACTGCCATGAGAGAGATGTCCGCCCTGGTCAAGGTCAAGACCCATGAAGGTGTCTCCGGGCTTCAGAACGGCAAGCAGTACCGCCTGGTTGGCCTGTGCGCCGGAATGGGGCTGCACGTTGGCAAATTCTGCACCGAAGAGCTGCTTTATACGCTCAATGGCAATTGTCTCTACTTGGTCTACCACCTGGCAGCCACCGTAGTAGCGCTTGCCGGGATAGCCTTCGGCATACTTGTTCGTCAGGTAGGATCCCATGGCCTGCATGACTTCGTCACTGACGAAATTCTCCGATGCAATCAGCTCCATCCCCTTGAGCTGGCGTTTGTGTTCCAACTCGATAAGGTCAAAAATTTCCTGGTCTCTTCTCATGTGTATTTGAAATGTTTATGGGAGGATGTATTAGCCTATGTCCTCCGTGGTTAGTGATAACGCTGCAAATATACGAATTAATGTTCTAACTTGCAAGCGTATCAAAAAAAATAATGTAACTTTGCATACCGACAGATTTTCCACCGGCTTCCCGAAAGGATCTGCAGGATTGGGAAATGTTTACATGTCAATTTTCTGACAGCAAATAAAAGAACGGAATAGTATGAAATTGAAAGAGTTGTTCCAGGCTTATGATTTTGACGAGATCTATCCGCAGATAGGTCTTATGTTTCCCAAAGGGCGCCGTCTGCGCACACAGTTCCGCCATGCCTACGACCTGCTGCTGGACATCCCGCCTGTGATGTCCAAGAAACAGATCCGGTATCAGCTGATGGAGGATCCGGGTGCCAGCGAAATGTTCTTCGGGGCTGATGACCGTGATTTCAACGGACCGTGGAACGTGCTTCTCGGAAAAGAAGTCAAGAAAGACCCGAAGGTGGATCTGTCAAGCGAGGAGCTTGTCGCCAACTGCCTGCTTAACACCGTGCTGATGGGACGCCATCCGCAGACATTCGATAAGGACTATCACGACATAATAGGGTAGACCGTCCGGCATCGGTTCTGCCACAGAGATTCTCCTGACAGCCGGCCGTTGAGTCTGCAGAACAGCAGGAGAATGAGCAAAAAACAAACTTTTCAAGCCGTCAACTAAGTTTGAAAACAAGATGATAGGTTGTCAACTAAATGCAAATTTATAACTTGACAACTTTCAAACTTTTTTCTTCCAAGCGTGACAGGTCTAATTGCTTGTTCCATGGGATTGTTGTCTATGTTGAAGTGCCCGCCTGAAACGACTTATCGTCAACAACTGTTAAAACGGATTCTTAACTCATCCAACCGGTCTTGAAAATAAGACGGAAGGTAGTCAATCAGAAATATTAAACTACACAACCAACAGCATTAAACTGCAATGGGAATGTGATTCTCAAGCCTTGGGAACGGCAGTCCCGACCGCTGGGAACAGGATTCCCGACCGGTCGGGAATCCTGTTCCCAGCAATTCAAATGAAAGGATGTGATGGTGAACCGTGGAAGTTGTCGCCCGTTTCAGCATAAATTCACATTGTCATCTCAATATCATAGCTTTCTCCGACTATCTTTTTTTATAGTCCTTATGCGCTGTCTCTAATTTTTCCCTTTCATTAGCATAGTCCGCTGTATTTTGACAAGAAATATGTCGGCTCAATGCGCCTAAAAGGAATCCCGTCTGCCAAACATCAGATTGAATACGTGTCTGAGATGCTATTCTGAAAAAAATGTTGGACAAACAGGCTTGCAACGATACAGAAGTCTTTGAAAGGAAAGATCCCAGCTTCTTTCAATATTACTCCACACTATTTAAATAATGGAAGTTATGATAAATAGATGCTTTGTCATGCAGCACTGCTGCCAGGATTCCTTCCAATGAATCAATCTGCTGTCTGTCTTCGATTTTCATGGTCCGCCCATGTAGTGTGTATGAGAAGTTATCGGGAAAGAAAAAAGGGATCCGTGGCATCACTGCTAAGATCCCTTCAAACAAATTAGAGAGTTATAAAAAATCAGGTTTTTCCTTTATTCTTAGAGCAACATGGAAAGGTCGCCCCTATCCGTTACTGCTGCTCAATGATCTTCATACCTTCTTCCACTGCCTGCATATTCAGCGGAATAAGATTATGATGCCGTTCAGGCAGACTCTTGAACAGAGCCTTCTTCAGGCCATCAGTACTGACCACCGGACATACTTTCAGCAGCCCGCCCAGCACTATCATGTTGAAGACCTTGGCATTCTTCATCTCTGCGGCCTTGTCCATCGCATCGACCCGATAGACGGAAATGTCCTTGCGGGTCGGAGGATTGAAGACACCGTAGCCGTCGTAAATGAGAATCCCGCCCGGTTTCACTTTGGGTTCAAACTTATCCAGCGAAGGCTGGTTCAGAACGATCGCCACATCATACTTGCTGAGGATCGGGGAAGAGATGCGCTCGTCGCTTACGATGACCGTCACGTTGGCTGTACCGCCACGCTGCTCGGGACCGTAAGCCGGCATCCAGGTTATCTCCTTGTCTTCCATCAGACCGGAGTAAGCCAGAATCTTGCCCATTGAGAGCACACCCTGACCGCCAAAGCCGCTAATAATTATCTCTTTTTTCATTTTACACCTTATTTAATATGTAGGAGATTGCTGATGTTCACGAGGAAAACAACCTGACAGGATGCCCGTTCTCATGAATCAGCGGACAGACAGCCGGCTGCCCTCCCGACGGATTTCTCCTGTTACTTGTCAGCGATACATTGCCATGCGCTCATCAAAGCCCTGTTGTATCTTTCAGGTCTCCTTTTTCGTATTCCGGGAACATATTCTCACGCATCCACGCATTCGCCTTTACCGGCGTGAGCTTCCAGCCGCTGTTACACGTTGACACGATCTCTACCAGGGAGCTTCCTTTTCCTTGCATGCTTGCTTCGAATGCCTTGCGGATAGCCCGTTTCGCCTTGTTGATGGAAGCCACGGAGTCGACGCTCTGACGAGTTACAAAACAAGTACCCTTCAGATGGCTTGCCAGTTCGGTAATGTTCAGATTGTAGCCATGCAGCTCCGGATCACGCCCATAAGGACAGGTTGCGGTCTTCTGACCGATAAGAGTGGTCGGAGCCATCTGTCCGCCCGTCATGCCGTAGATGGCATTGTTGATGAAGATGATCGGAATATTCTCGCCGCGGTTCAGTGCATGGATGGTCTCGGCCGTACCGATGCAGGCAAGGTCACCGTCGCCCTGATAAGTGAAGACGAGGCGGTCCGGCCACAGCCGCTTGATGCCTGTCGCCACAGCCGGAGCACGCCCATGGGGAGCTTCCTGCCAGTCAATGTCAAGATAACGATAGGCAAAGACGGCACAGCCGACAGGGCAGACCCCGACGGCCTTGTCGCTCATTCCCATCTCTTCGATCACTTCTGCAACCAACTTATGAACCACACCATGCGAACAGCCGGGACAATAGTGCATTGTCGTATCGTTCATCAAGGCGGGTTTCTTATACACCAGATTCTCCGGTGAAATAATATTATTTGCCATAATACAGTCCTCCCCTCCTTACTTTACTAACGTTTCCTTGAGTGCTGCGACGATCTCTTCCGGGTCGGGAACAATACCGCCCAGACGGCCGAAATGCTCCACCGGCAAGGCTCCGTTGACGGCAAGACGGACATCCTGTACCATCTGCCCGGCATTGATTTCACTTACCAGCACGCCCTTTTTCCCCTTGCAGAGTTCCGCAAGCTGTCTGCTCGGGAAAGGCCAGAGCGTGACAGGACGGAACAGGCCGGCCTTCAAACCGTCCTCCCGGGCCAGTTCGACAGCCTTCTCGCCGATGCGTGCGGCACTGCCGAAACTGACGATGATGTAATCGGCATCATCACACTGCTGTGTCTCGAAACGTACTTCATTCTCACGTATCTGACGATACTTTTCCTGTAAGTGGAGGTTTCTCTGCTCCATCACCTCCGGTTTCAGTTCCAGGGATGTGATGATGTTCGGCTTGCGGTCCGGTGTGCGCCCGATCGAAGCCCATGGACACTCTTTACGGATTTCCTCCTCCGTACGGCGAGGTTTTATCGGCGGAAGGACAACCTTCTCCATCATCTGTCCGATGACTCCATCAGACAGAATCATAGCAGGATTGCGGTATTTGAAAGCCAGCTCGAACGCCAGATCGACAAAATCGGCCATCTCCTGAACGGAACTCGGAGCCAATACAATCACATTGTAATCGCCATTGCCGCCGCCTCGCGTCGCCTGAAAATAATCGCTCTGGCTCGGCTGGATGGTACCCAGACCGGGGCCGCCGCGCTGCACATTGACAAACACGCCCGGAAGTTCCGCGCCAGCCATATAACTGATACCTTCCTGCATCAAGGCAACGCCCGGCGACGACGAACTCGTCAGCACACGCTTGCCGGCTCCCGCACCGCCATAAATCATGTTGATAGAGGCCACCTCGCTTTCGGCCTGGAGAACGACCATGCCGGTCGTCTCCCATGGTTTCAGCGCGGCCAGTGTCTCGATTATCTCACTCTGAGGGGTAATAGGATAACCGAAGTAACCGTCCGTGCCACAGCGGATAGTGGCATGGGCGATCGCCTCGTTCCCCTTCATCAATTTTACTTCTTGTTCAGCCATAAATCATTCCTCCACTTTCTTGCGATAAACCGTAATACAGCCGTCGGGGCAGACCATTGCACAGGCTGCACAGCCAATGCAGGACTCCGGTACGGCAGACTCGACATACGGGTATCCGTGGACGTTCACCTTTTTCTGAGCCAAGGCAATCACATCTTTCGGGCACGCAACGATGCACAATTCGCATCCCTTGCAGCGGTCAGTGTTTACTACGATGGCACCTTTCATCTTGCTCATAGTTTTTGTATTTTAAGGATTATATGCATCCTTGTTATAGAAGTTGAGAATACTCTCCAGCATCTCTTTCGCAACGACAGCCGGAGACTCAGAGTCCAGCTCGATAGCCTCCATATAGTTTGCCAAGGCATTCTGCCAGTCTCCTTTCTTCCGGCATTCGTTCCCCAGCTGGAAATATTCTTCTGCTGTCATCTATTGATAATATTCTTTCTTGCCCGCAGCAAGCGTATTCTTCATCAGCGAGCAGATCGTCATCGGTCCCACTCCGCCCGGTACCGGAGTAATGAAAGAACAGCGAGGAGCGACCTCGTCGAACTTCACATCTCCGTTCAGCCGGAATCCGCTCTTGCGCGAAGAGTCCGGCACACGGGTCGTACCGACATCTATGACGACGGCCCCCGGCTTTACCATGTCGGCCGTTACAAAGTCCGGTCTGCCGATTGCCGCGATGATGATGTCGGCCTCACGGCATTCCTTCTTCAGATCCCTCGAATGGGAATGGCAGACCGTCACGGTGGCATCGCCGTACTGTTTCTGCATCATCAGCTGTGCCATAGGCTTGCCGACGATGTTGCTTCTTCCCAGCACGACGCACTTCTTCCCGGACGTTTCAATCTTATAATGCTGCAGCAAGGTCAGGATACCCAGCGGTGTAGCGGATATGAAACATGGGAGCCCGATGGACATCCGTCCGACATTGATGGGATGGAATCCATCCACATCCTTGCGATAGTCGACCGCCATGATGATCTTCTGCTCATCGATATGTTTCGGCAGCGGCAGCTGGACGATAAAGCCGTCTACATCCGCATCTCTGTTCAGCTTCTCCACACAGGCCAGAAGCTCCTCTTCGGTAACATCAGCCTCGAAACGGATCAGCGTGGACTTGAAGCCACATTGTTCACAGGCAATCACCTTATTCTTCACATAGGTTTCACTTCCCCCGTCGTGTCCCACCAATATGGCGGCCAGATGAGGCTGCTTTCCACCTGCGGCTACAATAGCCTTCACTTCCTCGGCAATCTCCTGCTTGATGGCAGTGGCGGTTGCCTTTCCGTCGATTAACTGATATTCCATAGTAAAGTATTAATTGATAAATAAAAGTCTGTTACAGCTTGGGCATCTTCGGCATGCCGGGCATTCCTTTCATGCCCTTCATACGTCCCATCATGCCGGCCATCTTCGATCCGGTGACCATCTTCATCATCTTGCGGGTCTGGTCGAACTGTTTGATCAGGCGGTTAACCTCCTGCAGATTCGTACCCGACCCCTTGGCGATACGCTGCCGGCGGGAATTGTTCAGCACCTCCGGGTGCGATCGTTCCTTCGGCGTCATGCTCTGGATGATGGCCTCAATGCCCTTGAAGGCATTGTCGTCGATGTCTACGTCGCGGATGGCCTTGCCCACTCCGGGAATCATCGAGGCCAGGTCCTTGAGATTGCCCATCTTCTTGATCTGCTGGATCTGGTTGTAGAAATCATTGAAGTCAAACTGGTTCTTCTGGATCTTCTTCTGCAGGCGTTTCGCCTCTTCTTCATCAAACTGTTCCTGCGCACGCTCGACAAGGGAAACGACATCACCCATGCCCAGAATGCGGTCGGCCATACGCCCCGGATGGAACACGTCGACCGCCTCCATCTTTTCGCCTGTACCGATGAATTTGATAGGCTTCGTCACGACGGTGCGGATCGACAGGGCTGCTCCGCCACGTGTGTCACCGTCGAGCTTTGTAAGGACTACACCGTTGAAATCCAGCCGGTCATTAAACTCCTTGGCTGTATTTACCGCATCCTGCCCCGTCATGGAGTCGACGACGAACAGTGTCTCGTCAGGATTCACATGGTTCTTGAGACTTTCTATCTCGTCCATCATCTCCTCGTCCACCGCCAGGCGCCCGGCGGTATCGATGATCACCACGTCATTTCCCCGTGCCTTTGCCTCGGCGATGGCATGATCGGCTATCTCGTTCACATTCTTGTTCCCGGGTTCGCTGTACACAGGTGCACCGACCTGTCCGCCGACAACCTTCAACTGCTCGACAGCGGCAGGACGGTAAACGTCACAGGCGACCAGCAGAGGATTCTTATGCTCCTTCGTCTTCAGCATGTTCGCCAGCTTCCCGGAGAATGTAGTCTTACCGGAACCCTGCAGACCGCTCATCAGAATGACCGCCGGACGTCCGGAAAGGTTCAACCCTACGGCCTCGCCGCCCATCAGCTCCGCCAGTTCGTCATGTACGATCTTCACCATGAGCTGACCGGGCTTGACGGCTGTCAACACGTTCATGCCCAACGCCTTCTGCTTGACGGTGTCAGTAAAGGATTTGGCGACTTTATAGTTGACATCGGCATCGAGCAGGGCTCTGCGCACGTCCTTCAGGGTTTCCGCTACATTTATTTCTGTTATCTTTCCTTCTCCTTTAAGAATCTTAAAAGAGCGTTCAAGACGGTCGCTTAAATTTTCAAACATTGCTTTTAAAAAGAGTACTTATTTTGTTCTATCATACAAAGATAGTAAAAAGGGAAATAAAATGACAAGTATGCCGCCCCTATTTTAAAGTATTTTAAAACACTTACCTTATAATCATGCGCACATAAATAGGCTTTGTGCAAGAATAGAAGAAAAACAACGGTGAAGGCAGCTGGTTGTGGCCGTCAGCAACCGTCTGTAATGATTGCCGACAGCCATAGCCAGCTGCCTCCATCTTATGCTGCTTCAGGGAATCCCCGCCGGCACATTGCTTAGGGAGGCTCCGGCTTTCCCCGGCCCGTCCATACGGGAGTCCTGTGCAGATTTTCCCGATGCCCTTTCTTCCTGCTGATGCCTCAGAAGGAGAACGGCAGGCCTATACCTGTGCGTTGTCCGGGTCTATCTCATCGGCGTCCACCTCATCTTTTCCGCGCTTGACATGACCTTCGAACGTGACAAAATAAAAAACCTTCCGGGGCGTCCATTCCATGCAGAACAGTTCCGAAGCCCCCTTGAACCCGTTCCGCTTGATGGTGCGCAGTACCCATGCCTGCGACTTCCCGGCCTGGGCGAGGCTGCTCTCTACAATCTGACCGTTGTTCACCAACAGGACAGAATAGGAGGTCTCTCCCGGGGAAAGTACCGTGACGGCACCGTTTGCTTCAATAAAGAACATCCTCGACATCAAACATCGAGAAGATCCCCTTCTGCCTCAGCATCAGTCTGAACTGCTCCATTTCAAGGCTGTTCCGCTTGAAATTCTTGAAATTGATGATACCGTCTTTCACCAGGAAGACGCTTTCTCCTTTTATAAGATGGCGCAACATGGATGAGCGCATGGCAAAGCGGACGAGCATATTGAAGCCTGTCCAGACGGCAAGGGCAAAGATAAGATGCCATATCGTCATGTCCGGATTATAAAGCACACCGCCGACCAATGCGCCGATGACGAATGCACTTACCGTATCAAGCGGTGTCAGCTGTCCCATCTGGGCCTTGCCCGTGATTCGCAGAAAGGTCAGAATACCAATCATACCCGTGATGAGTTTCACGGCAATCGCCACGTATGGCTGTATCAGTTCGATCATTTTCCTTTGTTTTTTAGATACCTAATTGAGTTGTCTGAATATATGGCCGCAAAATTATGCTTTTCTCCTAAAACGTGCAAACAATACAACAAAAAACCGCTCCGCTTCCATCTTCGGGAAATCAAAACTGCAACGCAGAGGTAACAAAAGACCATCGCCCCCCCACCCTGCCTTCAGCGCTCATGCGTTGCATTGACCCAAGAGACGGATGTACATGACTGCCGGTGTGCCGGGCGGGTATTTCCTGCTTGCCGGCGGAAGTTTTACCACAACCGGGCATACCAGCAGCACCCTGCCATGCGGCATGCCTTCGAGGAGGCTGATGTGCAAGGGAGGAGGCTGTCTTTCCCGAATGTCCACCCATTCGGTCTTGTCCGGTTGACGGAGATATTGCAGCCGATGAATGTGAAACAACTTTACAAAACATCCTTCCGGGGCACTGATTTTACAGCCGAAAAACGCATACTTGAATCCTGGCGACATCTCCCTGTTTTGCAACCAAGCACCGTCTGACTTCCAAGTAACGCCCGATTGGACTTCAAGTAACGCCTGATTGGAGCCCGGGTAACGCCTGTTTGCAACGCAAGAAAGCACCTCTTCAGATCCGCATGACAATCCGCTGTCAATAAGGGATTTACAGAGTCGTCCGATTTATCCCTTCCTTTGCTTTCCATCCTGCGTTGTCAGACAGCCCGGGGAGAAGGAAGCGAGAGAGACAACAGCGGATGAGGCGAAGAAAATACCTTACAGAATAACCATTGCCTTCTATGTCTGTCCCCATACCAATATTGCCCTCAAGGACGGACGGGACAGGCGGGGCGACTTTTCCCCGTTTGGATAAGCGGCAAGGTCAGGAGGACATGGGTATCCGACGGATCGGACTGTTCTCATGTCAGAATATAGAAAAAGGGGAGAGTTTTTTGCCAGTTCAGGAAATAATGTTTATCTTCGCACCCTCAAAAACCGGCTGGGGGGAAGTAAAGAGATACGGATGCTTTTCTTTTTCGCTCCCCGACTTTCAAAATCAAAGAAAATGGAGTATTATATCAGTGCTGACAATGAAAAAAGAGGTCCTTACAGCCTCCGGGAATTGGCCGGGCGAAAGCTGCAGGCAACGACCTTGGTGATGCCGGCTGACGGAACACAGTGGATTCCGGCCTGGCAGATAAAGGAGCTCCGCACGCTTTTAGAGGAAAGCGAACACTCTGACAGAAAACCAGATGTGGAAGGAGTCCCCTTTGTAGAAGCCTCCCCCGTCACCCCCTCCGCCGGGACGGCACCTGCCGGACGGCCTTCAAAGAAGAGCCATGCGGGCTGTCTGGCGGGAGGCCTCGTCGTGCTTGCCGCTGTTTTATTCGTGCTGGTTCTTACCTGTCCCAAGCCGGAGCAGCACCGGGAAGTGCTCGCAGATGTGATAACGGCAACGGTGACGGATGCAGCCAACGACACCGCCAATACCACCGGCAATGAAGTCATCGACAATGCCTTCCGCACCATCAGCAATGTGTTTGCCGGCAAAGTGATCAGGTCGGCCATTGACGACCTCGTGACCGTCGACAATTACGTCGTCTGCTCTCTGGGGAAAGTCCACTATAACGGCAAGGACTACATCGTTTCCTTAGGTCTTTTGGGCCATATCTTCACGGTCGACGAAGACGATCTCCGGAAAGCCGCAGAGCAGTATTACAAGAAATCGGAGATAAACGTGAAAGAACAGCTCAAGCAGAAAGCTCAGAAAATGATACAGGAAAACGTGGTCGATCCTGCCGCGACAGCCATTAAAGGAATACTGGGAGGAGCGCTGGACGGACTGCTGGATGACATCGGTTTAGGCATGAAGCATCCGAAAGACGACAGAGGCAGACAGCCGTCGACAGACAGTATCTGATGCCCTGCCCTGTCCGTCAGCATGGGCAGGAGGGCTGAACCTGTTCCAGCAGAAAGCTCTCGTCTCCCGTATCCGCAGAGGGATTTCGACTATACAAACGAAAAAATTGTGGATAAATCTTTGTTGATCCACGATAAATACGTATGTTATGCAACATAAATTTAAACAGACTTTAAATATGAAAAGATTATTATTGATGGGGATAATGACATTGTCAGTCCTTACCGGCTTTTCCCAGAACACCGCAATAGTCAACAACCTGAAAGAGCAGCAGAAAGTGCTCGATCTGACGGCAAAGCTGAACAAACTCCAGCTCGATTACGAGAAGGAAAAGGCCAATTACAATGCCATCAGCGAAAAGGCCGCCAGTGTCAATGCCGATGCCAACAGCGCCACAACCAATTTCACGGCATCAGACCCTTCAAGTACTGTAAAGCAGGCCAAAGACACCGTCAAGAAACTGGAGGAGACAAAGGCCGTCAACAAGAAGCTGGCGAAGAGTCAGAAGGACATGACCAAGATGGAGCAGAAAATGGCCAAGCTCCAGTCTAAGATTGACAAACTGAACAAGAAAGTCCAGATCATCGACAAGTAAGACTTTCAGGGAACGGTTCTGAAAACACCTTTAAGGGCAGACGCTGAAAGCTGCCTTTGAAGGTCGTCTGCCTTTTAGACTGGCAGCTTCTGCTTTCTTCTCCAAAAGCACGGCAGGCCTATGCGAGCGAAAGAGAAAGCAGAAGATTGCTGTATAAAAGGGAAAAGACCCGAAGGTCTGGACGGTTTCATCGTATCCGGTCTGCCGACATGGGGTCAGGGGCTTCCTGCAAGGGAACCCCGTCTGCATATATGATAAGGTGCATCAAATTTGACCGTATCTGACCGGCGGCGGCTCCCCCCCGATCCGCTATATAGGGGTGGTTCTGGAAAAATCCGGTGATGGATTCAGGACTATTAGGCGGACAGATACTGTCTTCCTTCCTGAAGAGCATGACAGGCTGTACACCTTGAAAGAGAAAGCCGGAGGTGGCGCATGAAGGTAAAAGAGCCACAAGAATCCGGCAGATGTTCAACTGTATCAATACGCCGACGGGGATTTTCAGAACAGGCTTATCTTGAATTATCAGACAGGCGGACGTCTCCTTCACCATCAGGACCAACGGTCTGACTGCTTTTTCCACAGCACAGTTTCAGGATAGACGGGTGTGTCTGTCCTTATATTTCAATGAACTTCATATTCTCTAAGAAAACAAAAACCAATGACAAAAAAACACTCTTCTCTTTATTATCCGCACTCTTGTTTCATCTCCCCTCCTATTCGCAAATGCTTTTTTCGGAGAATCTGACGATGGATATAGACAGCACGAAGACCATACAGGGGTCTCTGCAGCCGGTACTCGACTTCAAGACCGAAAAGGAAAACGTACTAACACTCAAGAATACCGCCAATCTCAACCTGCTGATCAGGCACAAGCGTGTCATCAACCTGATCAACAAACTGGAGTTCTCGACCTATGGCAAGAAGGCGACCGTCAGCGGCGGTTACGTACATGTTGAATACCGCTATCTGTTAAGCCGTGCCTTTGAAATCTATCCTTACGCAGAATCACAGTGGGCTGAGAGCCGGGGGATGGAGTATAAGATCTCTACCGGACTACAGTCGCGCTATCGGCTGGTGAACAAAGAGAAGTTCCTCATGTTTGCCGCAGTGGGACTGTTCTACGAGTTTGAGAAATGGGATGATCCCTCTCCGAATCCTGCCCGGCTGCACGCTTACAGCCGCAGCATCAAGAGACACCTGTCAGTCAGCTGCAAGCATCATATCGGAGACCATTGGGAACTGACGACCACGGCCATCCATCAGGCAAAGCCAGACAGTTACTTCAAAGCAGCACGCTTTGGCGGGGCCGTCGACCTGAAATACAATATTACACCCAAGATTGGAATCAACGGCGCCTACCGCTTGATCTACGACACGGATCCTATCGTACCGATCAGGAAAACCTACACCACGGTAGAGGCCGGACTTAACATTTCGTTTTAGGAAGTCGTAGCATTGTCATCGTACATGTGACGGTGAAGCGGCCGCCGTCGGGCTGTTTACAGCGATGCGGGCCGCCTGCTGTAAGAATCGCCGTCTGTCTCTCCATAAGCCGGACGGGGGAATCCGCAGGTCACAGGGCGATGCCATGTACGCTATCCGAGAATATCCGGTGAACCGGCCGTAAACTGATAATCCCCACGCAGATCTGTCCGTCTACGTGGGGATAAGCATGTAGTATGGATAAGTCCCGGTCGGATTCCGGCCGGGTTTTATTCGGCTTTCAGAAAGTGCAGCCTATCATTTTCGTTGTTTTTAATAGTTAGTTCAAATAAAAGCAGTATCTTTGTAGCTTGAAGGATTCACAAACTACAAGACAAAGGCAAACATTGCATATATGACAACGGACAAGACAACCACACGGAAGGTTACCCGCAAGCGCGGGGCAAAGGCCCAGAAAGCTCCTTTGAAAAGCCGTACCATCTCGAACGACCTGATCCCCATAGAAGAGGAGACCTGGCTTCTGCAGCCTATCGCCGTGACGATGATGCGCCACGACTACTCCCTGATCCAGGTGAGGATTCTGGTGTCTATCGTCGAGAGTCTGCAGTCTATCCTGCATGGAATCCTGAACAACAAGCGTAGTTTCCAACTGGATCTGTTCCAGACAGACGAGCTGGATGAGGACGGCCGCATGCCTATCAAGCTCCCTTTCAAGGAGCTGGGAGTCGACCCGAACCATTATCCCCAGCTGCGCAATTCACTGAAAATGCTGGCCTCTATCCCTGTCGAAATACCTTATAAAACGGCGGAGGGAAGAAAATACACAAAGGCGACCAACCTCTGTGATGTCTATATCCCGGAGGACAGATCCTATAACAAATACGCGATCCTGAAGCTCGACCATACTGTTGCAGAGCGTCTTGTCTCCCTGGACTTCGGCTATCACCGCTTAGGGAAGCAGATTGTCTTCGCCTGCAAGAACCGTTATACACAGCGTATTTACATGTTCATCGAGTCATGGATAGACAAGGGGCGTACAGTCATCAAGACTTTGGAGTTCCGCAAGATGCTTCGTCTGGAAAACAACTACAAGAAGTTTTCCGATTTCTGTCGACGTGTCCTCGACCCGGCCATGCAGGAGCTTAAAGAACTTTCAGAGAAGGGATTCTGCGATTGCTACTTTGAGTATGGGAAGAAGTATGACCGCGGGCAGCGTGGTGGTGAACCGGACGAGCTCGTCTTTGTCATTCATCGCACGAAAGACAAGATGAACCTGCAGCTCCAGGAGATGACCCAGAACCAGCGTCGACAGTTCCAGCAGTATCTTGTACAATACTTTGACTTCACTCCGACAAATGCGAAGTCGATGGCAGAACGCATCACCGCCGAGACCTATCAGGAAGCCGTACAGAAGCTCATGAGTCTGCGTGACCGTTTCTCAAAGACCTTCGTAAAGGACAAGGCCGCCTATACTTTCAAGAGTCTGGATGAGATGTTGAAATCAAAAGAAGTACCCAATACCGTTGTTGAAGAAGTAGAATAAGAGGAAGGAAACTTCCCTTTCTATTGATCCGCTGTTCTGCGATGGAAACCGTGTATGAAGTGGAAGAGAAGATGGGAAATTCCCCTTTATTAATCTGCTGTTCAGCGATGGAAAATGTGTACGAAGTGGAAGGAAAGAAAGAAACTTCCCCTTTTCAGGGTCAGTTGCTCTGTAATGGGTGTTGTGGAACAGATGGGTATGAAATGTAGGAACTTCCCCTTGCAGAATAGGAATTTACCTACATGAAATTTGAAGCCAAACGGCTATTTTTGCATCAGACAGACAACAGAAATAGTCACTTTAAAGGTTACAGATATGAAAAAGAAAGTTCTCTATACGTTGATCGGGGGCTTCACAGCCCTTTCGCTGACTTCCTGTGGCACATTCTTCTCTATAGGAGGAGGAATTGGCGGACCGATGGCTTCATCAGGTGCAGTTTATGATGACGGTTACAATGTGGAATATGGAAGCAGTTACGGCAGGCTGTCTTATGAGGATGCCCGCCGGGAGGCATTCTTCCTTTCGGACAAGATGGCTTATGAACTCGGACTGACCGACGCACAGTATGAAGCAGTCTATGAGATAAACCTCGACTACCTTCTGAACATGCAGGGGGAAAGTTCTCTTTACGGAAGCTACTGGTCGCGACGGAACAGCGACCTGTTCTATGTGCTCAATGCCCGGCAGTATAACCATTATATAGGTGAAGACTACTTCTACCGTCCGGTCTACTGGTACAACCAGAACTACGCATACCGGGTTTATAACCGTTATACCGACCGTGATCGCTTCTACCGTTCACGTCCGGCAGACTACTTCACTTACCGTGGAGGACGCAACCAGTCTGCAGAAAGTTATTATGCAGGGAGATTTGGCGACCGGCAGGGGCGACCGCCCATGACCAGCCGTTCCAGAACCGGCCGGGAAGTCTATCAGAACGACAGGGCATGGGATGCGCCACGGCAAGACGACCGGCACTACAGCTTCGGCAATGCAAGCCGGAACAGCACGGACGTCGCCTCAGACAGACATTCCAACCAGAGTTTCGGCGGTTCAAGGCAGCAGACGACAAGCCCGGTCTGCCAGCCCCGACAAAGCACGGTACCGACCCGTCAGCAACCGGACAGCAACAACGGTGTGTCTTTCGGCAATGCCTCCCGTCCGTCCGCGACAAGTACTCCCATGCCTGCAGAACAGGCTCGATCCACTCAGACACGTCCCAACATGCCGAATAACTATGGCAGCTTTGGCGGTCATAGATAAACAACAGAAAATGAGGATAAAAGATATAAACCGCTCAAGGGTAGCTTCTGCAATAGTCAGAGGCTACTTTCATGCTTTCTTTTCGGGTCAGGCTGATGCCCTGTTCACCGGTAAAAAGAAGCTGGAAGCAAAAGAATACAAACAGCTGGTGATGGACAATTTAGACCGGCTCTCACACCATTTCGTTTTCGTCCTCTTCCCTATTCTCATCCGTCTGAACTATCAGAACGTCGAGGAAGTGACCGACGACATGAGAAAACGACATTTCTCTGATTCGACCCCGACAAAGGTTCTCTTGCGTTATGCCTGCGCCAGCAAGCCGTTGTACGACCTGATAACTTCCGAATATCAAAGACACATGTACGCTCTGCTTGAGGGACACCTCCAGTCAGCCGAGGCCTATTTTTCAGACTGCCCGCCCTTGACCGATGAAGACAGCGTACCTGTCTCTCTTGCCATCCGTTCCCTTGTCCGTGTCCAGATGCAGGCTTATGCGGCCGGAATAACCTTGGCGGCTGCTGAAAACGGAAGACTGCGTCAGACCACCGTCTATCGACTGATGCTGTCGGGAATGGTCTCTCTTCTGCACGAAACGCCACTCACCTTCGAAGAAGAAAATCTGGAACTGATGTTCAGGAAAGCGGCTTTGAATTCCGACAACTTCGAGACACTGATGAATGAGATGAACCAGGCTTATGAAGATCTGATATAGCTTCTCCATAAGTTTCATGATAAACTCCAGATTCCCAAAGTAGGCTTTACGCACAAGACAGCATCCATCTTCATGAGAAGCCAAAGCGCGCATAGAGGAATGATACAGCACAAAGAACGCACTCGATCTGCAAGATGGAGTGCGTTCTTTACTCAACAAGGAAGATATACAAATGCTCATGCAACTTCTCAGTTGTACCAAATTTCTCCACCGAGTAACTGACGTACATCGGTGCATTCTTGACTGTTCTGATTCTCGAATTCATACTCATCGAAGAATTCCAAGGTCTTAGTTTCTTTCATTATAATGCCCTCCTCTTAATTAGACTAATTAGTTGATCTTTTATGTTCTATGTTAAATGACTGATACAAAGATAGGAAAAAATAAAATAAAAAGTAAGGAATTTTCCCTTATTCCCAATTATTTAAATATTTTTTATCACATCTAACTGTTTTTTGTTGTGTTTTATGCATTTTTTATTGACCAAACACTAACCCCACTTACTTTATTGAGTAAATGGGGTTCTTAACCAAATCAACAAAAATCAATCACAGATTACCAATCTTACCCTTGGCCACCAAATACATCGGAGACAGATTGAATCCTTTAAAAGGAAGCGTCCTTTCCGCAATCCGACAGCCCGGATTATCCTGAACAATCAGTTACCTTCGATGGCGCAAAGATACAAAAGGATTGATGAAAAATGCGCAAAAAAATACCTTTATCCAACAAAATCATTAGGCAAACGATTGCACCAACATCCCAAAAAACAGATGCAATCGATTGCAGACACGCATTGACGGAACGTATCAGCGCCAGGCATACGTCAGCAGGAAAGCCTGGTTCTCTTCGCACCTGAACTGAAGTGTGACATTGCGGCGGATATTCGTCATCAGTCTTTCCGTCGGACTGACTCTCATCTCCTGATACCCTAAATGGTCAGAAGAGAAGAGCTTGTACATGGTTTCCTTGGCACACCATGCGGTAAGCAACTGCCTGCAGTCTGTAAAGTTTTCATCATTCCGGAGAAACCGTGCCGCAATCCGACCGACCCGTTCGGAAACGTATTCGATATCGATCCCCACTTCATAATCCCGCGAAAGGATCACAGCGACATAACCGACGGTGTGCGAGATACTGACATGGTAAGCATCAATCACCGGTTTCCCATCCGCATTATGAAGAACGACCGGTTCATACCCCAGCAAAGCTTCCAGAACCCGAAGCTCTCCTTCCTTTTCCGCCTTTCTGCCCTTGGCTATTTCGAGCAGTCCGATACGGACCTTTCCATCCGCATCACTCGTTATTCTCACCACAGACCGTCACCTTCACCTTACTGATTCTACGCTCTTCGATGGCCAGCACCTCAAATCTGTACCGCTTGTAGACGAGGACCTCATGGACAGCCGGGAAATCCCCTTTGATTTCCAACAGCAGACCTGCCAGAGAATCAGCATCGCCTGCTATATCGTCAAACTCGTCATCAGAAAGTCCCAGAATCTTCACGAAGTCGTGCAGGAGCGTCTTTCCCTCAAAGATATAGCTGTTGGGACCCAGCCGTGAATAGTGGTGTTCTTCCTCGTCGTACTCATCATTGATTTCGCCGACGATCTCTTCCAGAATATCCTCCAGCGTCACGATACCGCTCGTTCCGCCGAACTCATCCACAACGACGGCAATATGCACTTTGTTCTCCTGGAACTCTCGCAGGAGGTCGTCAATCTTCTTTGTCTCAGGGACAAAATAAGGCGGACGAATCAGGCTCTGCCACCTGAAATTCATCGGTTTGGACAGATGCGGCAGCAGGTCTTTGATATAAAGGATTCCGCGGATATTATCCTGGTTGTCCTGATAGACCGGTATCCGTGAGTAATTGTTGTCGACAATACATTTCAGCACGCCTTCATACGAGCAGCGGATATCCAGATCCACGATGTCCTGACGCGATGTCATCACCTCTTTGGCAGTCTCATCACCGAACCGGATAATGCCCTGAAGCATCCCCTGTTCATCTTTGATGTCACTTTTATCTGTCAGTTCCAATGCCTGTTCCAGATCATCCACCGAAAGCTGACGGTTTTCCTTCTGGATCACTTTCTCCGCAAAGGCGCCGCTCTTCAGCAGAACCGTTTCAATCGGCCAGAACAGCCGGCGGAAGAAGACGATGCCCTTTACCCCCCTGCGGCAGAATGCCAGCGGATTGGCCCTGCTATATACTTTCGGGACAATTTCGCCGAACAGCAGGAGGATGAACGTCAGGAGAATCGTCACACAGAGAAACTGCAGCCACTCTACCTTGAAGTCAAACAGACTGTCAAAGATGTAATTGCACAGCATGATAATCGCCACGTTGACAAGATTGTTCGTGATGAGAATCGTCGCCAATGTGCGTTCGCTGTCCTCCCTGAGCTCCCGGATAAGCTGGTCGGAGGGACGCTTGTCCGGATCCAATGCGTCGACATCCGCAGGAGACAGACTGAAAAAAGCTATTTCAGAGGCGCTGGCAAAAGCAGAAAGCAAAAGAAGGAAAACCGCAAACAGGATTGCAACTACAACACTGAAATCAACAGGATTAACGCTGATATAAGAAGATATATCCACTAAAAAAGAATCCATCAGAAAGGTAATTTAGATTTCCCTGAAGTCTCGCTGGAGCTGTCGTCCACCGACTCTTCGGACTTGTTTCCGGCTTTACGGGGAGCAGACAGCCATTCAAGGCTCTCTCCATAGATTTCGGTGACATACCTGCGTTGTCCCTTCTTGTCGTCAGACGAGCGATACCGGATGCGCCCCTCTATATAAAGTTTGTCCCCTTTATGGATGTACTGTTCGGCATACTTTGCCAGCGACTTGAACAGTACGATGTTGTGCCAGTCTGTATGGTCGGGTACGGCGGTGCCGTCCGGCAGTGCAAAGCCACGCTCCGTCGTCGCCAGCGTAAACGAAGCCACGCATTGGTCGGCCTCGTAGTAGCGGATCTCCGGATCACGGCCGACATTGCCGATCAACATCACCTTATTCATAAGCAATCAATGACGAAAGGTATGTGGAATCTACTTCCACATACCTAAATATCTGAATCTGAAGTTCTTGCCTTTCGCCGACGGGAACTGGCTTCTGTTGTCGACCCGTCCTTTCAGGTACTCTACAATACGGTTGTAGCAGTCCCATCCCGACAGTGCCTTGCAGCGCGCTACAAAATGCGTGTCCCGGTATTCGTGCTTGCCCGATGCCGGAATCAGGACGACACGCTTGAAGTCGAGCTCGCCTTCATACCATCCCTCGCGTTCCTCATTGAGGTGCATGATTGCAGGACTGTCCTTGCGCGACATTCCTTCGGCGACAGGACGGAGCGCCTTCTTCTGCTTGAAATCCATCATATTGGCAGCCTCGGTCTTGATAACGATAAAATAGACGCGGGGACGGACCTTGTAGCGTTTCGGGTAGAAGACATCATTCGATGCATAGTTCCTGATGTCCTCTTCCAGTTCCGGCGTAAGCTGGATGTCAGGAATAGAACCCAGAAAATCCAAGGCTTCTTCAACAGTATGCACTAATACTTCATTGTCGAAATATCGCAGATATAAATTCATAAAGAAAATGCTAAGTATGTTTCTCTTCAAAAAAGAGCGGCAAACGAGACTCGAACTCGCGACCCCGACCTTGGCAAGGTCGTGCTCTACCAACTGAGCTATTGCCGCATTAAAAGGTAAGTAATAACAACTTACTAAACTATTCTATGTGAAGAGGAGGAGACTCGAACTCCCACGAAACAATTTTCACTACCCCCTCAAAGTAGCGCGTCTACCAATTCCGCCACCTCTCCAACATATTTCTGACATTCTGAAAACATTGTGCCCAGAACAGGACTCGAACCTGCACGTCGTAAAACACACGCACCTGAAACGTGCGCGTCTACCAATTCCGCCACCTGGGCATGATGCTAGAAGCAAAACTTCTATATGTATTCCAGAATGTCAATGAGCGGCAAACGAGACTCGAACTCGCGACCCCGACCTTGGCAAGGTCGTGCTCTACCAACTGAGCTATTGCCGCATTTTAACGCTTTCCCCTTCTCTAAAGGGCCAGATTGAGGTCGGGGCGACAGGATTCGAACCTGCGGCCGCCTGGTCCCAAACCAGGAGCGCTACCGGGCTGCGCTACACCCCGCTGCTTTTTTCCGGATGAGCAAGCTCATTTCCGAATTGCGAGTGCAAAGGTAGTACTTATTTCTGACACCGCCAAACTTTTCCTCTCTTTTTTTCAACAAATATCGTCACACTGCATTCTGCCAAGTGCTCCTCCCTGTCATGGGGGCACGGACTCTGCACTGATAAAACTCTGATTGTCAAAGAATAAATCCCGACCGGCCTCCGTCTGATCTGCTGACCGGACATGGCCGGCACAGGCATCCTTAAAAGGCAGGACGAGGCTTGATGCAACCGGATCCGTCCACGTCTGCTCCATGGCCGCTGCCGCAACAGCTTGTTCCCCGCTGCCGGGAATCGCATTCCCAGCTGCCGGGAACAGGAGTCCCAACACCTGGGAACAGGATTCCCGACCGGTTGGGAACCGTCGTCCCTAACAGCCGGAAACAGAAAAGCGGAGAGTCTGCTCCTGCTGAAACAGTCCCTCCGCCTCTTTTGTATTGCGTTCTCTTATCTTTTTACCGGATGATGCCCTGTGCCCTGAATATCTTAGCCAGTGCCTGTACACCCCGTTCGACCTGCTCTTCGGTGTGGGTTGCCATCAGGGCGAAACGTACCAGCGTGTCCTGCGGCGCACAGGCCGGAGGGATGACCGGATTGATGAATACCCCTGCCTCGTAAGCCAGTTTGGTGACAAGGAAAGTCTTGTCTATGTCACGGACATAGAGCGGGATGATCGGGCTTTCCGTGTCCCCGATCTCAAAGCCCTCTTCCTTGAACCGTCTCAAGGCATAGCGGGTGACCTTCCAAAGGTGTTCGATGCGTTCCGGCTCCTGCTCTATGATGTGCAAAGCCTCCAATGCAGCCGCAGTGGCGGCAGGAGTATTGCTTGCAGAGAAGATATATGTACGGCAGGTATGGCGCAGATAATTGATCGTATCCTTGTCGCTGGCAATGAAACCGCCGATGGAAGCCAGGCTCTTCGAGAATGTCCCCATGATGAGGTCGACCTCATCCGTCAGCCCGAAATGGTCGCAGACCCCTCTTCCCTGGCGGCCGAAGACACCCAGTCCGTGTGCCTCGTCCACCATGACGGAGCAGTTGTACTTATGCTTCAGTTCGACGATTGCCGGCAGGTTCGCAAGGTCGCCCTCCATGGAGAACACGCCGTCCACGACAATCAGCTTGACAGCCTCGTGGGGAAGTTTCTGGAGTACGCGCTCCAGGTCTTCCATGTCATTATGCTTGTAATGCAGCTGGGTGGCGAAACTCAGCCGGCGGCCGTCTACGATACTTGCATGGTCGCGGTCGTCACAGATAATATAATCGCCCCGGCCGACGACTACGGCAAGGACACCGGCGTTCACAGAGAAGCCCGTGGAGAAGACAAGAGCCTCGTCTTTTCCCTCAAAGGCCGCCAGCTCCTTCTCCAGCTGCACGTGGAGGTCGAGCGTACCATTCAGGAAGCGGCTACCGGCACAGCCAGAGCCGTACTTGTCAAGGGCACGGTGTGCGGCGGCAATCACCCGCGGGTCGTTCGGCAGCCCCGTATAGGCGTTCGACCCGAACATGAGAATCTCATTGCCGTCAATATCTGTGACTTCTGTTCCTTGCTTACTGGTAATCTCACGGAAGTAAGGGTAGACGCCTGCCTTCATGAACTTCTGCGGATCGCGGTAGCTTTTGTACTTGTCTTGTAACTGTCCCATTATATTCAATAAGGTGTAGCCAATGGCCACATAAAATTATTTTTCAGGCTGCAAAGTTACTAATTTAGAATGACAAAACGGATATTTTGATTGGAAAAGTGTTTTTTAAAGTTTTTTTCACCCATATCCACCAAGGATATAGCCGATAAATACGTATCTTTGTCCGGACAAACCATGCGCTGATGAATTTGGCACAATGAATAAGAAAAATCTCGTTTTCATCCTCAATCCCATATCGGGGACCGTCAGCAAAGCCGGTATCCCCGGCCTGATAGAAGAACGGCTCGACAAGGAGAAGTTTGACTACCGCATTGCTGAAACGAAATATGCCGGCCATGCCACGGAACTTGCGCGGGAAGCGGCGCGGGAAGGCACCGACATCGTCGTCGCCGTGGGCGGAGACGGCACGGTCAACGAAGTCGGCAGAGCACTTGCCAGCACAGAGACCGCCATGGGAATACTGCCCTGCGGATCGGGGAATGGCCTCGCAAGACACCTGAACCTGCCGATGAACCTGAAGAAGTGCATCGACATCCTCGACGCCTGCGAAGTGCATACACTCGACTACGGCATCATCAACGGGCATCCTTTCTTCTGCACCTGCGGGATGGGCTTCGATGCCTTCATCTCCATGAAGTTTGCGGAGGCCGGCAAGCGGGGACCCATCACCTATATGCAGAAGATCCTCGAGGAAGGACTGACCTACAAGCCCGAGACCTACAAGATAGAGGACGAAGAGGGGACGCACAGCTACAAGGCTTTCCTCGTCTCGGCAGCCAATGCCTCGCAGTACGGCAACAATGCCTACATCGCCCCGCAGGCTTCCATGAGCGACGGACTGCTCGACATTATCGTCATGGAGCCTTTCGACCTCATTGACGCTCCCCAGGTAGCCATAGAACTCTTCAACAAGACGCTGGACAAGAATCTGAAGATAAAGACTTTCAGAGCCTCGCACATCCATATCCGCAGGAAAAAGGAAGGATACATCCATTATGACGGCGACCCGGTCATGACAGGTGCCGACGTGGACATCTCCATCGTCCCCAAGGGCATCAACATCGTGGTGAACCCCACGGGGAACAAAGACTACCGGCAGCCGAATATCGTGCAGACGGCCTTCTCCGAGCTTTTCTACAACATCGACCTGATGCGGCAGGATATTTCAAGACAGAGCCGGAAAGTGCAGGCCCTCAACAGGAACCTGCTGCGCAAGCTGAATATCTAAGGACTGCCCCGACGGGTCGCCGGCGCATGGTGTACCGCTCCCTCCCCTATCCGACCGGCCTGCCTCCGGGCGGCAACGGTCTGTACAACCCCTCCGGGGAAAGGGCGGGCGACGGAAATGCAAGGTCTGAAGCGACCGGAAAACAAAGAGAAAAGGCCGGGCGGAGACCTTGCCTGTATTCATTTCTGATAGACTTGCCAAAATGGGCTTCACATTCAAGAAATTTCATATTACCCAGCACCGGACGGCCATGAAGGTCGGGACGGACGGTGTCCTGCTGGGGGCATGGGCGGAAGGAGGCGCACACATCCTCGATATCGGAACAGGCACAGGACTTATCGCCCTGATGATGGCACAGCGGTTTCCTTCGGCACATATTGATGCCATAGAGATGGACGAGGGGGCTTTGGCTGATGCCCGGCTCAACATCATGCGGTCGCCGTTCAAGGACAGGATAAGCGTTATCGGCGTGACACTGCAACGCTACCGGGCACAGGCAGACAGGCCATACGATGCCATTGTGTGCAATCCTCCCTATTTCATCAATTCATTAAAGAATCCCTTACAGCAGAGAGCTGCTGCAAGGCATACGGATACGCTCTCGTACGGAGAGCTTGCCCGCCATGCGGCAGGACTTCTCAAAGAGGGCGGCACACTCTCGGTGATCATCCCTGCAGAGAATAAAGAGATACTTGAGCCGGAAGCGTTATTCAATGGATTATCAATGCAGAAGACCGTGAGGATAAGAACCAAAGGGTCGAGGCCGGTAAAACGTTGTCTATTAGAATTTACAAAGGGGATGCCGGATCATTGCACCGTGAGCGAGGAGACGCTCTCCCGGCCTGACGGCACCCGGACAGAATGGTATAAACAGCTGACAGATGCCTTCTATATCCGGTAGGGCGGACGGGAAACGATACGGCAAGGCGACAGACCACAGGCAAGCCCCGGAAAACGCTACACCGGCCTGCCGGAACGATGCCGCCAGTCAGCCCTTCCGCCCATTAGGCCTCATGCCTCTCTTCGGCTTTCTCTTCCATCGCATGGCTTACAACCCGCTCTCCAGAAGACGGCAAAATCCGATCCCCCAGAAGGGAATTATCCGCCAAAAGTGGTTTCCAGGGGCTGCCTTACATGGTTAAAGCCGTTCTATTCTTTCAGTCTTTCGGTTTTATTTTGTAACTTTGCACGCTAAAATAGGAATAAAAGAACTTTATGAAACAAAACAGCTCTATACAGATGATCACGGATTACGAGGGTGAGCTGCCCGACCTGAACATACAGGTCGACGGGGAAGTCCCCATCTTCGTCACCCGTAATCTCGTGATGTTCCCGGGCATCCTCTCCCCCATCCTCGTTGGCAGGAAACCGACCTTGGAGCTCGTCAAATACCTGGAGGAGAATCCGAATGCCGTCATTGCCATTGTCAGTCAGAAGGACAGCAATGTCAATGATCCACAGGCAGACGACATCTACATGACGGGAATCTATGCCCGCTTCGTCCGCGCCTTTGACATGCCAGGGAACTATGAGGGCAACAACCGCACGGTAATCCTGCAGGGACTTGGCAAATGCCGGATCAAAGAGATTACGGCCGTCGAACCTTTCATGAAAGGCCTCACGGCCTCCTTACCTGAAGAACCGGAACCGAAGAAAGACACGGAGTTCTCGACAGCGGTCGAAGACATGAAGATGGTGGCAAAGGAGTATATCCACGGCAGTGACGACATTCCGGACGATTCGCAGTTCGCTCTCGACAACATCAACAATCCTGTCGTTGCCGTGAATTACGTCTGTGCGACGATGCCTTTCCCCGTAACCGACAAGATCCGGCTGCTGGAAGAAAATTCCATCAAGGATCGGCTGTTTACATTGATGAAGGTGCTCAACCGTGAAATACAGTTCCAGCATCTCCGTCAGGACATCCGTTCCAAGACCCGCGAAGACCTTGACGAGCAGCAGCGTGAATATTTCCTGCACCAGCAGATCAAGAACATCAAGGAGGAACTGGGCGACGGTGACGCCGCACCCGACAAGAAGGAACTGATCGACAAGGCAAGGGACAAGAAATGGCCGGACGAGGTCGCCAAGACTTTCCAGAGAGAACTGGACAAGCTGGATACGCTGAACCCGCAAAGCCCGGACTACAGTGTGCAGGTGAACTATCTGCAGACGATGGTCAACCTGCCCTGGAACGAATATACCAAGGACGACCTTGACCTGAAACGCGCAAGGCGCATCCTGGACAAGGATCACTATGGCATGGAGAAAGTGAAGGAACGTATCCTTGAATACATCGCCGTCCTCCAGCTGCGCGGCAGTCTGAAGTCGCCCATCCTCTGCCTCTACGGCCCGCCGGGGGTGGGCAAGACCAGTCTGGGAAAGAGTATTGCGGAAGCCATGAAGCGCAGGTATGTACGCGTCTCCCTGGGCGGACTGCATGACGAGTCCGAAATCAGGGGGCATCGCAAGACCTATATCGGCGCCATGCCCGGACGCATCATCAAGAACATCCAGAAAGCGGGCTCTTCAAACCCCGTGTTCATCCTCGACGAGATAGACAAGGTCACTCAGAACACCATCAATGGTGATCCGTCGTCCGCCCTGCTGGAGGTGCTCGACCCCGAACAGAATTCTGCCTTCCATGACAACTACCTCGACATGGATTACGACCTGTCGAAGGTGCTGTTCATCGCAACGGCCAACGACCTCAACACCATTCCCCGCCCCCTGCTCGACCGCATGGAACTGATAGAGGTGTCAGGCTATATCACGGAAGAGAAGATAGAGATTGCCAAGCGTCATCTGATTCCCAAGGAACTTGAGAACACCGGTCTGGACCAGTTGGAAGAGAAACCGAAGTTCGCCAAGGCTACCTTGGAAAAGATCATTGAAAGCTATACCCGTGAAAGCGGTGTGCGCCAGCTGGAGAAGCAGATCAACAAAGCCATGCGCAAGCTGGCTTACAGACAGGCCTTGGACGGGCAGCTGCCTTATACGAAGATCACGCCGGACAAGCTGGAGGACCTGCTGGGCAAGCCGCCTTTCACACGCGACATCTACCAGGGGAACAAGTATGCCGGTGTCGTGACAGGACTTGCATGGACCAGTGTCGGTGGTGAGATTCTTTTCATCGAGACCTCGCTTTCAAAGGGAAAAGCCGGCAAGCTGACGCTGACAGGAAACCTCGGCGATGTGATGAAGGAGTCGGCCGTCATTGCACTGGAGTATGTCAAGGCGCATATTGATGCGCTCGGTGTCGACCACCGCATCTTTGAACAATGGAACATCCACATCCATGTGCCGGAAGGGGCCACCCCGAAGGACGGGCCGTCAGCGGGCATCACCATTGCGACAAGTATTGCCTCGGCACTCACACAGCGCAAGGTCCGCAAGAACACGGCCATGACGGGTGAGATAACCTTGCGTGGAAAAGTATTGCCGGTCGGCGGTATCAAGGAGAAGATTCTGGCTGCCAAGCGGGCCGGCATCACCGACATTGTCATGTGTTCAGAGAACAGGAAAGACATTGAGGAGATACCTGAAGTCTATCGCAAGGGACTGGAATTCCATTTCGTAGAGAACATCCAGCAGGTATGGGACTTTGCATTGACCGATGAGAAAGTCAATCACCCGGTAGATTTCACCATTACTGAAGACAAGAAAGAGAGCATCAAAAAATGACATTTGAATTACAGCATACGGATACTGCCAGCGAGGCCCGGACAGGTGTCATTACGACCGACCACGGACAGATAAGGACGCCTGTCTTCATGCCTGTCGGTACTGTCGGCTCTGTAAAAGGGGTACACTTTGAGGAATTGCGCCGGCAGGTCAAGGCACAGATCATCCTCGGCAACACTTATCATCTTTATCTGCGGCCGGGACTGGATATACTCCGGGCGGCAGGAGGTCTGCATGGCTTCAATGGCTGGGAGCGTCCCATCCTGACCGACTCGGGCGGTTTTCAGGTGTTCTCGCTGACGGGTATTCGCAAACTGACGGAGGAAGGCTGTGAGTTCAGAAGCCATATCGACGGTTCCAGACATATCTTCACCCCAGAGAATGTCATGGATACCGAACGTGTCATCGGTGCTGACATCATGATGGCACTGGATGAATGCCCTCCCGGCAAGAGCGACTATGCCTATGCCAAGAAGAGCCTGGGACTGACGCAGCGCTGGCTGGACCGCTGTATCAGACGGTTCAATGAGACAGAGCCTCTCTATGGTTACAAGCAGAGTCTCTTTCCGATCGTGCAGGGGTGTACCTACAAGGATCTGCGGCGTGAGGCGGCCCGGTTCGTGGCAGACAAGGGGGCAGACGGCAATGCCATCGGCGGTCTGGCAGTCGGCGAACCGACGGAAGTGATGTACGAGATGATCGAGGTGGTCAATGAAATCCTGCCTAAAGACAAGCCCCGTTATCTGATGGGTGTCGGCACACCGCAGAACATCCTGGAGGCGATTGAGCGGGGAGTGGATATGTTCGACTGTGTCATGCCGACCCGTAACGGCCGCAATGCCATGCTCTTCACCTACGACGGCACGATGAACATGAAGAACAAGAAATGGGAAGATGACTTCTCGCCGATAGACCCCGAAGGCTGTGACGTGGATCTGGTGACAAGCAAGGCCTATCTCCACCACCTTTTCAAGGCCGGGGAACTGCTTGCCATGCAGATTGCCAGCATCCACAATCTGGCCTTCTACCTCCGTCTCGTGACGGATGCGCGGACGCATATCGGGCAAGGCGACTTCGTGCAGTGGAAGGCCTCCGTCATCGACCAGCTGGGAAGAAGAATCTAAGGAGAAGTGAAATGAGTAAGGTCAAAAAGATTGTTGACATAACAGGCCGGTTCGTCCGGCTCTCCGGACAACACGCTGCCGGACACCTGCCCTTTCTGAAGAAGATCGGACATGTGCTTCGTCTGCTCTCCCCTACTCGTTACATCGGTATTCTGGACTGGTACATCATCAGGAAGTTCATCGGTACATATATCTATGCCATCCTGCTGATCATCTCCATTGCGATTGTATTCGACTTCAACGAGAATCTATCGAAGTTCACACAGTACCATGCACCGTGGCGGGCGATAGTATTTGACTATTACGCCAACTTCATCCCTTATTACTCAAACCTCTTTTCACCGCTGTTCGTATTCATCGCCGTCATCTTCTTCACCTCCAAGCTGGCCGGAAATTCGGAGATAATAGCCATGCTGGCGGCCGGTGTGTCGATCAAGCGGCTGATGCGTCCCTACATGATTTCATGTGTCCTCATCGCCGGGCTGACGTTCTACCTGAACAGCTTTGTCATACCTCATGGCACGGTCATCCGCCAGAACTTCGAGTCGCTTTACCGCAATTCAAAGAAGAACACATCGGCGGAGAACGTCCAGTTGTATGTTTCAAAGAACACAACGGCCTACATCCAGCATTATGACAACCAATACAAAAGGGGGTACGGGTTCTCGCTGGTGAAGATCAAAGACAAGAAGATCGTCAGTCACATGACGGCAATGGAAATCCAGTATGACACGGTTGCCGACACGAAATTCCATTGGAGACTTAGCAACTGGAAGACAAGAACCCTCAAGGGACTGAAGGAACATATCCAGAGCGGTGCCTCAAAGGATACTGTTCTGCTTATGGAGCCTACCGACCTTGTCTATTCCAAGGGACAGCAGGAGACCTTCACTTCGCCGGAACTGCTGGATTATATCTCCAAGCAGACAAGCCGCGGGTCAGGCAATGTGGTGCAGTATGAGGTGGAGTTCCACAAGCGCATAGCCATGTCGTTCTCGTCCTTCATCCTCACCATCATCGGTCTGTCCCTCTCTTCCCGCAAGCGCAAGGGCGGCATGGGATTGTATCTGGGCATCGGTCTGGCATTGAGTTTCAGCTACATCATGCTTCAGACAGTATCTTCCACCTTTGCCATCCAGTCGGACACACCGCCGCTTCTGGCAGCATGGATACCGAACATTATCTTTGCCGTCATCGCCTACTTCTGCTACCGCCATGCGCCGAGCTGATCAGGCATATAGAACAAAACGAATTAAGAACAACCCTTTGTGAAGAAGGGAAAAACAGTAGAATATGTATTTTGAAGATTTAGATTTAAACGATAACGTACTCGACGCACTCTATGACATGCGTTTTGATGAATGCACACCGGTTCAGGAGAAGTGCATTCCGGAGATTCTGAAAGGGAAGGATGTATTGGGCGTTGCCCAGACAGGAACGGGCAAGACAGCGGCCTACCTTCTTCCGGTTCTTTCCAAACTGGCCGATGGCGGCTACCCGGAGTCGGCCATCAACTGCGTCATCATGTCGCCGACCCGGGAGCTGGCACAGCAGATCGATCAGGCCATGCAGGGTTTCGCCTACTATCTTGACGGTGTGTCATGCGTTGCTGTCTATGGCGGCAACGACGGCAACCGCTACGACCAGGAGCTGAAGAGCCTGTCGCTCGGAGCCGATGTCGTCATCGCGACACCGGGACGCTTCATTTCCCACATCTCTCTTGGCAATGTCGATCTGTCCAAGGTGAGCTTCTTCATTCTCGACGAGGCCGACCGCATGCTCGACATGGGATTCTCCGAAGATATCATGACTATTGCCAAGAAGCTGCCGGCCTCCTGCCAGACGATCATGTTCTCGGCCACGATGCCGAAAAAAATTGAAGAACTGGCCAAGACACTGCTGAAGAATCCTGTAGAGATAAAACTGGCAGTCAGCAAACCGGCAGAGAAAATCCATCAGATGGCATACGTGTGCTACGAGACACAGAAAATCGGCATCATCAAGGACATCTTCAAGGCAGGCGACCTCAAGCGTGTCATCATCTTCTCTGGATCGAAGCAGAAAGTGAAGCAGATCGCAGCTTCGTTGAGCCGCAAACACATCAACTGCGGAGAAATGCACTCCGATCTCGACCAGGAACAGCGCAACGACGTGATGTTCAAGTTCAAGAGCGGCCAGATAGATGTTCTGGTGGCTACGGACATCGTGGCACGTGGCATCGACATCGACGATATCACCATGGTCATCAACTATGATGTGCCGCACGATGCCGAGGATTATGTCCACCGCATCGGCCGTACGGCCCGTGCCGACCGTGACGGAAAGGCCATCACCTTCGTGAGTGTCGATGACATCTATTATTTCCAGCAGATAGAAGCCTTCCTGGAGAAAGAAATAGAGAAGATCCCGCTCCCTGAAGAACTTGGCGAAGGTCCGGAATACAAAAGCAACGGGAAGCCGAAGAGAGGAAGCTCTGCCAAGAGCCGTCGCAGAAAAGACCGTGACCAGCAGAGCCACAAGGACAAGAAACAAGGCGGCAACAAGCAGCGCAGCCGGCGCCCGACGGCACAGGACCAGAATGTTTCCGATGACCGCAATGCTGACAAGCAGGAACGCGAGACATCCGACAGGCAGAACGGTAACAAACAGAAACAGCAGGAGAACAGACCGGAGGCAGCTGAGGAGAAGTCCGGAGACAAAAAGAACGGCCGACAGTCAAAAGGCAGACAGCAGGATCGGCAGCCGAAGGCCGACAGGGAGAAGCGTACCGGCAGAAAGCCTGCCAGCAGCAAGGATGCTGCCGAAAAGAATACTGCCCAGCAGGCAAAGAAAACGAACAGCAGACACAAGAAGCGCAACAACCGGCAGCGGACACCAGAAGAGAAAGCCGTAAGACGGAGCACCAAGTATGACATCCGTGAGGAACTGCCGACAGCTTCCAAAAACGACTCTGGTCTGAAGGCACTTATCAAGAAGCCTCTGAAGTGGCTTCGTGGATTCGGCAAGAGATAAGCATAAAGCGACAATCCGAGCATCATGCCCGTAACCACTTGAACCTTGGTTACGGGCTTTTTCATATCGTGAAACCTCCGCCGAACTCCCTTACACGAGATGCTCGAGAGGTGTAGGTTGTTGAAGATCAAATACGCGAGTTCGGGATAAGAAAATCATCAAAAAGTTGGTAATCTCGCTATTGTTTTGTAACTTTATGGTTGAAAATCAATAGCTTACAAAACAACCAAGCGATGATTACCAAAGACAAAGTTATAGAAATTTTCTGTATTATTGACGAGTTTGACTATAATTTGAATGTTGAACTGAGTAAAAACCTATGTTTACCATCCTATAACAGCAGTGGAAAACGTCGTAGGAATCGATAGGCTTCGAGGCATGGTCGTACACCTCGTTAAGGAACTCATCGAATCGCTCCTCACCGATAAGTTTCCGCAGCCCCTTAAGTAGATGTTGAAAAACACTTTATATCATATTTTTTGCGTACCTTTGTGCGAA
>ERZ772960.21-NODE-21-length-143066-cov-16.792484_pt1 | contig 143066 bp, 131 predicted proteins | sample MGYA00580678_ERZ772960 | MGnify/ENA primary metagenome ERZ772960 (study PRJEB29015, sample SAMEA2737930) | human oral metagenome | biome: human oral; feature: human-associated habitat; material: dental | place: China | collected 2059 ...
GACGAAATTTGCATAAGCTAGCCTATAAGCCAATAGTTAACAGGTGTTTTATTCTCTTATGAAATATGGTAGTATGTATAAGTATAATATTTTAAGAAATTAGGTATAAATGTAACATTTTAGAAACGAGGCATTCGTCCATGGATTTGTTCCAATTAACCTACTTTATTGAAGTAGCTCACAAAAAAAGCTTTACCAAAGCATCTCATTCTCTCCACATCAGCCAGCCTTCTATCAGTAAAGGCATCAAGGCCCTGGAAAACTACTGGCAAGTACAGCTGTTTAACCGAACGGGAAAGCACGTGGAGTTAACGGAAATCGGCGCCTATCTCCTTCCCAAAGTGGAATCGGTAATCGAGCAGTTGGCACAAATCAGCGACGAGCTGGGATCACCTCACCAATTCAATTCCGGAACTGTTTCCATCGGGGTACCGCCTATGATCGGCTCTACTTTTATTTCTCCGTTTATCCACCATTTTTCCGAAAAATTCCCGGACATCAAGGTGGAACTGGCTGAAGTCGGCTCACACGATGTTATTTCCTCTATTGATAACGGCCTCATTCAGGCGGGCTTCGTAGCCTTGCCGATTAATGCGGATACTCCCTACGACTTCTTTATTTTCGATCAGGAATATTTACGTGTCGTACTCTGGCCCGATCATCCGCTGGCTAAGAAAAAGGGAATTACCTTACAGGAAATTAAAGACGAACCGCTGATTTACTATCCTGAAAGCTTCTCTCTTTATTCTTATGTTCGTTCATTTTATCAAAAAATATCGGCGCGCCCGAACATTGTCGGGCAAACCAGTCACTGGGACTTTATGGGCGAAATGGTACATACTCAAATGGGTATTGCCTTGCTGCCCGAATCAATCTGTAAAAGACTGGACCCGACTCGTCTGGTAACCGTTCCCCTTATAGATCCCCAAATTACGTGGACCTTGGCCATGGTTTGGAAAAGCAAGGGCTTTCTCTCTCATCCCACTCGCATGTGGGTTGAATTCTTCAAAGAGTTTTACAAAAACTCTGACTAGACTTACACATAAAGAAACCGCTGTACGGATTTCCCCCGTACAGCGGTTTTCCTGTTTTACAAACTTCATCAACATACGCAGTCCGAATACCCCTGATATATACGCATAATTTCTTCTCGACTCATACGCGACTCCTTCCAAACCAAAGAGAAGGAATCCTTACCGGTAATCCCCACAACCCGGATGCGTCGTAACCGCCGAGCCCGCAAGTCCTCATGGACGACTCCTTCATAAACAACGGCAACTCCGCAGTTTCCGTAAGCAAATCGCTTTACAATCTCATCGGTCCCTAAATCAATATACCTAAAAGACGATTCCAACGTAAGCCGTTGCTCCTCCAGGCACTGCTCAAATAACCGTCGCGACCCCAGATGACTGCCGCAAAGTAAGAGCTTATGTCTTTTCAACTCTTCCAAGTCGATACTTTTATCTATATCATAACTTTTACCGCAACATAAAATCAGTCTTTCCGTATGGAAAGCCATGCTGTCGATCCCGTCCCCCTCCACCGGCCCGTCGACAACGGCAAAATCCAGAAAACCCACTTCCAGGGCCTTTGTCAGTTCTTCTGTCGTATCTATACGAACTGAAATTCCTTTTTTCCCGGATCGGTGCAAAAACTCGATAAGCTTACCTCCGATATCATGCTCCGAAACGGTCGGAGTCACGCCGAGCAACAAACTGCGACTATGCGTTCGGAATTGCTCGATCTGCCGCTTCACAACCGTATCGTCATGATATACGTTTTTTGCCGCCATACGGAGTAATCTCCCCGCACCGGTAAGGCGCAACTTTTTCCCGTTATACGAAAAAAGTTTAGTTCGGTAGTAGCGTTCAAGCCAGTGAATCTGTTGCGTCACCGCCGGTTGGGTAAGATGGAGTTCTGACGCCGCATGCGTAAAGTTCATGTGGCGACAGACGCTCAAAAACGTGTACATCCTGAAATCCAACATAAAACCGCCTTCTTTTACCAAAGATTTTCGCTTTATGCCTCACATCTCTGTACGTTCATTTTACGCCCTGTTATTACTTTTTTGCAAGTATTTATTACATTTTTGCGTATTATATTTTGCAAATATAATACGGCGGAGGGACTCACCCTTCCGCCGTCAATTTATTATTTATTCGATTCAAGTTCTAATTTAAATACGTGGATAACGTCCACATCGGGACAGCAAAACACGGCCGTTCCTTCCGGTTGATCCGGTATGGCCCCTCCGTATCTCAAAATATCGATATACGGAAAGGCGACATGCATGGCCATAGGACAAATACGACCCCGATCCTTATCATAGCTGAACGTATCCCCTACACGATGCCCTCTATGACAACCTTTAGGTCCGAGGGAATCGATGATTGTAATTTTTACATCTTTCTTTTTCATACCTTCCCTCTACAAAAGTCCAAAAAGCCGCTTCCCGTTCTCCCACGTCATCTTTCGGATATGGGCACTGTCCGTTCCCCTCAACACGGCAATTTCATCAGCTACAAAACGGACATAAGCCGGTTCATTACGTTTACCCCGATACGGCGGCGGCGTCAAATACGGACAATCCGTTTCTATCAGAATTCTCTCTTCCGGCAGGCGTGCAACAATATCCTTTAATTTTAACGATTTAGGAAATACCGTCGTACCGCCGAAACCGAGATAGAAACCCATGTTTATCAATTCTTTAGCCATTTCATAGCTACCGGAATAGCAGTGAAAAACACCGCGACAACCCTTTCCGTACTTACGTAAAATATCTACCGTATCACCGTGTGCCTCCCGGTCATGAATAATTAAAGGCATATCCAGTTCCGCTGCCATCTTGACCTGTTCAATGAAAACATTCTGTTGTATCTGTCGAGACGGTTCGGGCCAATGGTAATCCAAGCCGACTTCGCCGATAGCCACCACCTTGGGTTCCTGACAAAGCCATGACCTCATCTGCGCAAACCCTTCGTCCGTCGCAGCCGCAGCCTCTTCAGGATGATATCCTACAGCTGCGTAAACCTCATCATAAACACGAGCTAATTCAATCGCCGAGGCCGATGTGTCCACGCCCGTGCCGGGGCAAACCATACAACCTACCCCGGCTTCAAATGCCCGTGCCATCATTTCCGCACGATCATCTTTATAGGCTTCATCGTTAATGTGGCAATGTGTATCAAAGAGCATTAGCGTACTCGACTTCCTGCCGCCATGGAGTCGGCAAAGATAACTTGTAAATTATCGTTACCGTCTGAAGCAGCCAATATCATACCGTAAGATTCAACCCCGCAAAGAGTAGCCGGCTTTAAGTTCGTAACGACGATGACATGTTTACCTACCATATCTTCCGGCTTGTAATACTTGGCAATGCCGCTGACAATTTGCCGCTGTTCTGTGCCCAAATCAATTTGCAACTTCAACAACTTTGATGTCTTAGGCACCTTTTCACAAGCCAAAACAATACCGACGCGCAAATCCGTTTTTCCGAATGTATCGATATCGATTTCGGGCTTAAGCGGTTCTTTGGCCGCAGGCACTACATCGCCAGCCGTCTTTTCATCAACGGGAGCTTCCGCTACTTCTTCCGCCAAGTCATAACGCGGGAAAAGAGCTTCTCCTTTAGCTATATGTGTGCCTACCGGGTAGCCTCCCCATACAGCCACATCTGCAAGCTTAACTCCTTTGAAATTCTTCAAACCGAGTTGAGTCCACATGTTTTCCGCACTGGCAGGAATAACAGGACTGACAAGAACGGAAATAATCCGTAACGATTCCATTAAGTTGTATAAAACTGTACGCAATCGTCCTACGCAGTCGGCATCTTTAGCCAAAACCCACGGCACGGTTTCATCAATATACTTATTGCTTCGTCTGATAAGACCCCAAATATCATTTAAAGCGTCATCAATTTTCATATCGTCCATTTCGGCTTCGAACTTGCGAACCGTTTCGACCGCTAACGCCGCCAATTCGTCATCGACCGCTGCTTTATCCGTCGGACCGGCAACGACTCCGTCTTCATATTTTTCGACCATAGCCAAGGTACGTTGCAATAAGTTACCCAAATCATTGGCTAAGTCAGCGTTTATACGATTAATAAAAGTAGGCAAGGAGAAATTCCCGTCCTGTCCCAACCGAACTTCTTTCAGCAAATAGTAGCGCAATGCATCCGCCCCGTACCGTTCAATCAAGGGGACGGGATCGACAACATTCCCCAATGATTTACTCATCTTCGTGCCGTCTACAATAAGCCAGCCGTGCCCGAATACTTTCTTCGGCAAAGGAAGTCCGCAACTCATGAGCATAATGGGCCAAATAATCGTATGGAATCGCACGATTTCTTTGCCCACTAAATGCAAGGATGCCGGCCAAAATTTATCAAAGTTTTCCGGGTCTTCCAAATACCCGGCCGCTGTCAGGTAATTAGCCAAAGCATCAAACCAGACATAAACAACATGCTTCGGATCCCAAGGTACCTTAATACCCCAATCAAAGGATGTACGCGAAATACTGAGATCTTCCAATCCGCTCTTAACGAAAGCAATCATTTCGTTGCGACGCGATTCAGGCTGAATGAAATCAGGGTTCTCTTCAATGAATTTAAGCCATCTGTCGGCATATTTATTAAGGCGCAGGAAGTAGCTTTCCTCTTTTACCAATTCCAACGGGCGGCCGCAATCGGGGCAGACGTGCTTACCGTCGGGCAATTTATTTTCCGGCCAGAAGGTTTCATCAGGTGTACAATACCAGCCTTCGTATTCAGACTTATAAATATCACCGTTATCGAAGGAACGTTGCATCAAGTCTTGAACCACTCGTTCATGACGCGGCTCTGTTGTTCTGATAAAAACATCATTAGATATATTCAGACGCTTCCACAAATCCTTAAACAAGGCTACAATGCCGTCTACATACTCGATGGGCTTCATTCCCTGTGCTTCGGCAGCCCGCTGAATTTTTTGACCGTGCTCATCCGATCCGGTTATAAAAAGAGTATCGTCATCGCGCAAACGATGAAATCTGGCCAAGGAATCGGCAATTGTCGTGCAATACGTATGGCCGATATGAAGTTTTGCGCTGGGATAATAAATAGGCGTAGTAATATAATAAGTTTTCTTTTCTTTATTCGACATGAATAAATCCCTCCTGTTGACGGCAAATGAGCCGACAGTCTGTTCGAAACGGCAATAATACGCTTATAAACGTAAGGCCGCTTTATACACCACTCGTTTCGGAACACGACACCTCTCGGCAGTAATCCGAATGGCATCCTTTTTATCTGTACCCTCGGCCAAAAGTTGCCGAAGTACACTTTCATAATCAAGGTCGGCACGAAGTTCACCCATTTCCTTCGTATCGGCACCGATTAGAACAACAAATTCACCGCGACACCCTTGCTCCTGTAACCGTTGTCGCACACAACTCAAGGACCCGCGAATATATTCTTCGTACTTTTTAGTAAGTTCACGGCATAAGACGGCAGGCCGGTCGCCGAGGACTTCCTCTATTTCAGCCAAAACACCTTCAATGCGATGCGGCGCCTCGTAAAAAATTAAGGTCCCGCCATACTCTTTAAGCCCTTCCAACACCGGCCTGCGGTGCCGTTTCGTCTTCGGCAAAAAACCGACGAAGGTGAACAGCGTCGTATCGAGACCCGAGGCGATCAGACCGGTCAATCCCGCATTGGCACCCGGTAAGGGTACAACGGGAATACTTGCAGCCAAGGCCTCGCGCACCAAGTCGCTGCCCGGGTCACAAATACCGGGCAATCCTGCGTCACTGACAACGGCTACCATATCTCCGTCCTGCAATCGCTCAATTAACAGGGGGCCCTTTTCTCCCTTATTGTGTTCATGATAACTCGTCAATGGTGTCTCAATTCCGTAGGCTGACAGCAACTGCCGCGTATGGCGCGTATCCTCAGCCGCAATAATGTCCGCTTCCGTAAGACACCGAACCGTACGATACGTAATATCTTCCAGGTTGCCGATAGGCGTAGCACATAAATACAAGGTGCCTTTTTGAAATACTTCCGCCATCCTCGTCAATCCTTTCCGTAAAAATGCAAAACCTCTTGTGTATAGGCCCCGTCAGCTTCATGGACTACCAAGGGGCCTTGCAGCACCATCCCCGGATTACCGCCGCGAATCCCTTCTACGAGGAAGCACTTGGCATCCTTGTCAATACGACCGTATACGGGACGAAGCACCTTCGGTTCTATGGCCACCTCCTGCATAGCCGCTAGAATCTCGGCTAACCGTTGAGCCGTGTGCACCATGCGGAAGCGCCCGTGGAATTTCAAGGCGTAAGCAGCTGCCCGCAGTACGTCGCGAAGTGTCGCCGTCTCCTCATGTCTGGCCTTGCGCACGCCGTCTTTATCGCTTAATGAGCCGCGAAATAACTCACGGTACGGCGGATTGGCATAAACCACGGAGAAGCTGCCTGCCGGGAAAAGCTCCTCTATACGGCGATAATCGCCTCTGCGAACAATAACACTGCTCTCTTTTCCGTTCAACACCACATTGCGTGCCGCAATATCCGCCATGACGGGATTAAGCTCAATGGCCGTAATCTCCGTAGCCCCGCGAGCCGACAAGATAAGCGGAATAGCCGCTGTTCCGGTTCCCAAATCAAGAGCGGCGCCTTTAACGATATCTCCGAAATGGGCTAATAACACGGTATCCAGAGAAAAACAAAATTCATCATTTCTCTGAATCAGCTTCATGCCGTCTAAAACAAGGTCATCAAGACGTTCGTTTTCCTTCAGCTTAATCGTCATTTTCCGGTTCCGCCACATCATTCCATGCTACATTCACAGTCTGTCCCGATTCAAGCTGAACACGTACAGTATGGGTCTTAACATTAACTCGTAAGACCGTACCCAAGCCTTCATCGGTAATGACGCTCTTACCGACTGTCGGAGGCTTTTGCTGCTCACCGCACTTATGACAGGACTGACATTGCAACTCTCCCGATGTGTACAACGAATTTTCATACCGTAGGCAACACATAAGTCGACCGCAAATACCGGAAATCTTGGTGGGGTTTAAAGACATACCTTGGCTCTTGGCCATGCGAATGGACACCGGTTTGAAATCTCCCAGGAAAGCGGCACAGCACAACGGCCGACCACAGTATCCCATACCGCCGATCATCTTTGCCTCGTCACGCAAACCGATTTGTCGCAACTCGATCCGAGTACGAAATACGGAAGCCAAATCACGCACAAGCTCCCGGAAATCGATGCGGCCGTCAGCCGTAAAGAAAAAAATGATTTTTCCCATATCAAAAGTATAATCCACATCAATTAATTTCATAGGCAACTTATGCTTCTCAATTTTTTCAAGACAAATCCCGAACGCTCTTTTTTCCCGCTCCCTATTCTTCGACGCCTGTTGCAAATCCTTGGTAGTAGCGCGTCGAACGATGGGTTTTAAAGGTTGCACAACCTCCGACTCTTCTACTTCACGCGGCTCTATAACCACCGTGCCGAACTCCGTGCCCCTGGCGGTTTCGACAATAACGCCGTCTTGTATATCCAGGTCTATGCCGACAGGGTCAAAGTAATAGACCTTCCCGGCCGTTTTAAAACGAATACCGACTACAATCAACTAATACGATCCCCTTCCTTGGAGAAATGCAAGACAAATATAGTCCCAAATCAAATGTATATTCACATATCTGGAAACGCCTTCAAGCCCTTCTTCTACAGCCTTGATACCCTGCTGTATTTCATCTTCGGGCCATTGCGACACCATGGTCGACAGCTCCGCTGCATAGCGTTTTAACTGTATTTTTTCTATGGAAACACCGACTCTCAACAACAAGAGATCCCGTAAAATACGCAATATAAATTGCATAACCTCTTCAGACTCGGATTCATGAAATGAAACCGTATACGCAGCCCATTCGGCAAAAGGCACGGGATTTTCTTTAACGGTCTTCAAAAAATAAAATGCCCGCTCGGGCGCAAGAGATGACCGTTCATGCAAATAGTCCAATGCCGCCTTAACATTACCGCCGCTGTAGAAAGCCGCTTCTTCACAAAGTCCCTCATCCTCCTTATAGCGCGTCTTCAAAGCTGCCGTAAGTTCATCCGTTCCTACAGAATCGAACCTAAACATGACGCAACGCGACACAACCGTAGGCAATAAGGCCGCGGGTTTATCTGTAATCAAAATAAACACGATACCCTCTGCCGGCTCTTCCAGGGTTTTTAACATACGATTGGCAAATTCGGCATTCATGGTTTCTACATGGTCGATAATAAAAACACGTATATCCTGCGCACTGCCCCGCAAAGAAATAATTTCCTGCAAATCCCGAAACTGAGCGGTTTTCAGCATAGATTTTTCAGGCCCTATATAAAATACATCTTCCCCGTCATGAATCATACTGTCTGGTGCTGAAAAATCTATGTGTTGCAATACTTTTCGTCCTACAAGAGCTGACGCAAGGGCCACTGCCGCCACGGTTTTACCCGTCCCTGCAGGGCCGGAAAAAACAGAAGCGTGCGGTACTCGACCTTCCTCGATGAGGTGAATCCAGCGTTTTTTTAATTGTTCATGACCGATAAGTTCATCAAAAAACGCACTGTCCGTCATAAGGCCTCCCCCAAATATACATATCTAATTTATTATATGAAAAAATGGCGGCAAAGTCCAGTAATGCCGCCATTTCAGCCACTTCACACGTCCGCGAAAATCGGCCGAATGATTGTTATTATTGCTTATAGCCCTGTTCACGCAAAATTGTTACAGCACTTCCCAAATACGACAAACCGGCTACACTTCCCATTCCTCGATCACACAATCCCTTGCCCGCAAGCGGCGCCTTTAATCCGGCGCCTTTAAACTGCATAGCCTGTACAGGCTCATCATAGGCTACGGATGTAAATACATAATCACGCACACCTTCACAAATAGCCTCTCCGATTAAAAAGGCCGCGACAGTCAATGCATTATCCAAAACAACGGGTATTTTCCGTTCTGCTGCCGAAAGGATAAATCCGGTCATCGCCGCCAAATCGGGAGACCCGATTCGCTCCAACAGTTGAACCGGGCGATCTGCTACGGCACCGGCTTCATCTATGAGAGATAAAAATCTTTCAGCCGCTTCACGCTGTTGCGTTGATTCCGGTTCCGTTACAAGTCGGTTTCGGAAAAACACGGCCGTTACAGCCAAAGCGGTCAAGGGCCAGCGTTCACCTACATTCCCTATGCCCAGTGCCGTATAGCCTTCATCTGCCAAACGTTGTGCAATATCTACACCGATCATAAATGCATCTTCCGTCGCCTGTCTCGTCATCGCCGCCCCTTGTGCAAAGTAATGACTCCCTGCCGCCACTCGCAATGATTGAACACCCGGGGATTCAATTAAAGGGTTTTGTAGCCCCATATCCAATAAAAGGACCCCGACTCCCGCCTTATGAGCCGCCTTGTTCAACTCATCCTTAGAGGTTGCAATCCGTTCAGCTTCTGTATGGCTGTCCGCACCTTTCGTCTTATTTTCCGCTCCGTTTACAGCATGGTCGGCTGCAAAAACAACCAATCCTTTTTGCAGAGGTTGCGGCTTTACAGATCCGAAAATCCCGGCCAGACGCGATGCTGTCCGTATTAATTCGGGATTATTTATATCTCCGTATTTCAACTCATCTTGAACCCGCACTTCAAGGCTTCGTTGCGGGGCGACAATACGAGCCCGTAATTCTTCTATAAGCCTTTCCATCCCATCTCCTCCTTAGTATTACGGCATATTATACCATAATCAGTCTTCTTCTAAACCCACTTTTCTTTCGGAGTCCTAAGGCATTTTAAAAACGATGGCTTTTAATAAAATACTCATGCAAAGAGGGTCTGCAATTTTAAACTGCAGACCCTCTTTTATGTTGTACTCCCACCGCCCCTATAAAGCGCCGTTCTTCTTCAAAAAGTCTTCTACTTCTCCTTCCGTTTTAGGTGCAATCAGCATGTCGCTGTATTTTCCCTGATTATAAACGAAGAGAGCCGGGATATATTCAATGCTCCTTGCTTGGGCCAACTCGGGGCTTTCATCCGTGTCAATCGCTACAAATGCCACCTTGCCCGCTAATTTTTCGGATAAGCCGTTAAGTACCGGCAAAAGAGCTTGGCAATGAGGGCACCATTCGGCACTGAAATCCAATAACACGGGAACGTTTGAGTTTTCTACAACTTCTTTATAGTTTGTACTGTTTACTTGCGTTATCATATTACAATCTCCTTCAATACAATAATAATAGACTGACCGTCGGGGTTATTATAGCACAAACCATACCTTTTTTGTACACCATTTATGCGAAATTCCCACAACTCTACTTACGTATGCATTGGGAATATACAATTATATCAAATCACTATCGTTAATTTCGCCCTGTTTTTATTACTATATACAATATATGGTATATTTAATGTGGCATTGCCTCTTTGGGCCGCCTTTCGTACTATCTTTCACTTGTCTTTTCAGGGTGGTAGTATATAATATAGCTAGTATATATAGTTAACATAATATATATGTATTTTCAGAAGGAGGTTCACTTAATATGAACGGCTTGTTTCTAGTCATTATTTCAGCATTAGTCTTTGTATTGGCATACCGTTTCTACGGTGCATTCATTGCAACTAAAGTACTTGCAGTAAACCAATATAAAGTAACTCCTGCATTCCGTTTTGAAGACGGTCATGACTACGTACCGACAAACAAATACGTTGTTTTCGGTCATCACTTCGCAGCCATTGCCGGTGCCGGTCCTTTGGTCGGTCCTGTCATTGCTGCTCAGTTCGGGTACTTACCCGGCGCATTGTGGATTCTTATCGGCGGTGTTTTAGCCGGTAGTGTTCATGACATGGTTATTCTTTTTGCATCTATGCGTTATGACGGTAAATCCATTGCCGAAATTGCTAAACACCAAATGGGCGGCAGTATCGGTTTGGTAACGTCTCTTGCCGTACTCTTCCTTAACATCCTGGCTATGGCAGGTATGGCCGTTGTTATCGTTAACGCGTTGCATGACAGTCCCTGGGGTACGTTTACTATCGGTATGACGATTCCTATCGCCGTATTTATCGGTATTTACATGCATTATTTACGTCCCGGTAAAATCCGTGAAGGTACGGTCATCGGTGTCGTTCTTACCTTACTCGCCGTTGTTCTCGGTCCGTCTGTAGCTGCCAACCCCACTTTGGCACCGCTCTTTACAATCAGTGCTCACGGCATTGGCGTATCACTCATTGTCTACGGCTTTATCGCTGCCGCAATGCCCGTTTGGTTGTTGTTGGCTCCGCGTGACTATTTGTCCACGTACATGAAAATCGGTACTATCGGAGCTTTGGCTCTCGGTATTATCATCGTTATGCCGACCATCCAAATGCCGGCTGTAACACAGTTTGTTTCTGGTGGCGGCCCTGTTATTACGGGTCCTGTTATTCCCTACATCTTTATTACCATCGCTTGCGGTGCTATTTCCGGATTCCACTGCATGATCAGCACAGGTACGACACCGAAGATGCTCATGAACGAACGTTCCATCTTGCCTGTCGGCTACGGTGCTATGCTTACGGAATGTTTTGTCGGCATGATGGCCTTAATCGCGGCAACCAGCTTAATTCCTAACGACTATTTTGCTATCAACTCGACAGCTGAACACTTTGCGGCACTCAACATGCCTGTAGTAGATTTACCTCAGCTCAGCCATATGGTCGGTGAAGACGTTGCTCATCGTCCGGGCGGTGCCGTTTCCTTGGCAGTCGGCATGGCATTTATCTTCTCCAGTATTCCCGGTCTTGATCACCTCATGAACTACTGGTATCATTTCTGTATTATGTTCGAAGCATTGTTTATTATGACAATCCTCGATGCCGGCACGCGTGTCGGTCGTTACATGTTGCAAGAGCTCATTGGACGCGTAGTTCCGAAGTTTGCCGACCCCCATTGGCTCCCCGGTGCATTGATTGCATCCGCTCTTATCTCCGGTTCTTGGGGCTACATTGTACTTCAAGGTAACTTATCCACCATTTGGCCGATCTTCGGTGTATCGAACCAGTTGTTGGCCATCATCACCCTTGCCGTATCCTCTGTTGTTATCTGCAGCATGGGTAAGGCACGCTACCTCTGGGTAACGATTATCCCCTGGGTATTCCTCACGGTTGTTATCTTCTACGCAGACTTCCTGAACATGTTTGAAATCTACTTACCGAAGGGTGAATGGTTGCTCTTTAGTGTATCTGCAATCATGGCAGTCTTCGTTATCATCATCAGCATTGCTTCGATTCGTAAATGTATCTACCTCGCTAAGACAGTTCCGGCAAGCTATGATACTACAGAAGCAGTAGAAGCGGTCGAACTCAAACGTTTGAAGGAAATGGAAAACAGCGATCCTGCTGCTAAACACTTTGATGAAGAAACGGTAGAAGTACACTAATTCGTTATACGACTACCTTGCATCTGAAAGAGGTCGACCTTATACTAAGGTCGACCTCTTCTTTTATGAAAAAACATGAAAACCAGCTAACAAGGATAGGTAAGACTATGAAAGATTCTCAGGCCTTAATTTGTAATGATTGCCCCCGAAATTGTAACGTTGCACGCTCTCTCTACGCAAATGCCGTACCGCTGAAAACGGGATTTTGCCGTAAAGCCTTTCAACCCACTGTTGCCAGAGCCGCGCTGCACCATTGGGAAGAACCTTGCATTACCGGCACAAACGGATCGGGTGCCGTTTTTTTCGGCGGGTGTAACTTACAATGCGTTTTTTGTCAAAATTCTGAAATCAGTCATCAAGATTCAGGTATTACCGTAACCTCTGAAACCCTAAAAAAAATCTATACCGATCTCATCTCTCAAGGGGCACATAATATCAATCTGGTCACACCGACTCATTACATACGAGCCGTAGCCGAAAGTCTGGATATGCGCTTATCGGTTCCGGTGATCTATAATTGTGGCGGTTATGAAAAGATTGAAACCATACGTCTTTTAAAAGACAAAGTTCAAATTTGGCTACCCGACTTAAAGTATATGGACGAGGCGGTGGCCATACGCTACGGTGCCGCTTCCGACTATACCCGTGTAGCTACAAGAGCTATCAAAGAAATGTATGAACAAACCGGTCCCTTTGAGACGGATGACCGGGGATTGTTGACGCGCGGCGTTATCATTCGGCACCTTATTTTGCCGGGAAACACGGAAAACTCCAAACGGGTTATAGATTGGGTGGAAAACAATTTTTCGGAAGGCCAGGTCCTATTCAGCCTTATGCGCCAGTACATACCGCACGGTAAGGCTCATGAATATCCGGAAATCGCTCATCCTTTGACAGCTTCCGAATACAGCCAAGTAGAGCAGTATTTGTTTTCGACGACCATTGAAGACGGCTTTGTACAGGAAGAAGAAAGTGCCGACAGTCGCTTCATTCCGAAGTTTGACGGTACAGGCGTTCCCGTTAAATAAAAAAGGCAACCCTCACAGTCATACTGCAAGGGCTACCTTTTTTATTTATCAATATCAAAAATTTTTCCGGGGTTCAAAATTAAATCCGGATCCCAGGCTTTTTTCAGAGCCTTCATTAATTCAAGCTCCACAGGGTCCGTATACGTTACCATAAAGGCCTTTCTGACAGTTCCTATACCGTGTTCTCCCGATATCTTGCCCCCTTTGGCATAAACAGCGGTATAGGCTTCTTTTTCGTATTCTGCCAAACGTCGTTCCCATTCTGTATCAGTCAGACCGTTTCTTAAAATATCCAAATGAATATTTCCGTCTCCCGCATGGCTTACACCGCGAAAGCATAATCCCGTACGTTCCCCGATAAGCTGCAACTCTTGAAGAATCTCTGCAATACAATCCGGGGGAACAACAAAGTCCTCCATAGCGACAGGCCCTTCTGCCCCGGAGGCTTCGGAAAAAAGCTTTCGTGCCTTCCAAATTTTATCGGCATCAGCCATAAAAACCTCTGTAGCCCCGCAGGTCCGACAAATTTTATCAACCTGCATACAAATGTCGTCAGCCTCATCTTCATTGCGACAATCTACCTGAATGATCATATAATTACCCTTTTCAGACGCTACTTGTCGCTCTCCGGTAAAACGCTCTACGGCACGTATCGATTCATTATCCATAAACTCTAAGCAAGTTGTCTCTATCCGATTTTTAGGTAGTGCGGTTACCAGAGACAACGCCTCCTGTGCCGATGAAAAAACAGACAATATATGGACGCTTACAGGGGGCAAGGGAACCAGCCGCACAGTAACTTCCGTAATAATTCCCAAAGTTCCTTCGGCTCCGATGACAACTTTTTCTAAAGCATATCCCGTAGAGGACTTTTTCAGACGACCGCCCAATTCGACAATCTCGCCTTTAGGCGTTACCATTTTAACGGCATAAACTTGATCTCGTGTCGTCCCGTACTTTACGGCACGATTGCCGCCGGCATTGGTAGCCGCATTACCGCCTATAAAGCAACTGTCACCGCTACAAGGATCTCCGGCATAAAGAAGACCCTTGGCAGCTGCCATTCGCTGTAAATCTGCTGTAATAACCCCTGCTTCAACACGTGCATACAGGCACTCGTCATTAATTTCCAAAACAGCATTCATGCGTTCTGTCGACAAGATAATGCCCCCGTACTCATTAGCCACAGACCCGCCTTCAAGACCCGTTCCGGCACCGCGGGGAATGACGGCTATATGGTATTTGACAGCCAGTTGTATCACAGCGGCTACCTCTTCTGTCGTGGCCGGTAATACCACGGCTTCGGGCAGTCTATAGGCTTTACACTCCGCACCCTCATCTTGACCGTATAAAACAAGTCTGTCCTTGTCCGTCAGCACATACTTATTGCCTACAATAGCGACCAAGTCCTTAATTATATTCTCATTCACAACCGTATAGGTTTGCATAATTCTCCCCCTTTATTGCATTGACACTCGGCCTGAGCGTATGCTAGAATCACTGAACTGTAAATTAATTGAAATGAGGCGATTCATATGTTAAGACCCCTTATCGGAATCAGTGGCAATTGTTTTGCCAACTGCACCGATCCCCTTCGTTCGGGTGTCAACGATGCCTATATCCGTGCAGTTACCGATGCCGGCGGCACACCCTTTATCCTTCCGTATACGAACGATACGGAAGCTGTTGAAAATATGATATCTCATTTAGACGGACTGCTTTTATCGGGCGGACAAGATGTTTATCCTCCCCGTTACGGTGAAGACGTATTACCTAAGTGCGGGCCCCTGAATCCCGGAAGTGATCGCTTTGACTTTCTGCTCCTGGAATCGGCAGAAAAGAGAAAGCTACCGATTCTGGCAATTTGCCGCGGCCTTCAAGTCGTAAACGTCTTTCACGGCGGCACCTTATATCAAGATATCTCCTATATGCCCGAAGAATCAGTTGCCCATAATTTAAAAGAGAACCGGGATCTTCCGGCACATACCGTAACAATTGAAGCCGGCTCCCGATTACAAGACATTTTAAAAAAGACGGAATGGTCTGTCAATTCGCTACATCATCAAGCCGTAAAAGAGGTAGGCAAAGGTCTGGTCGTAACGGCCCGCGCAAAAGACGGTGTAGTAGAAGCTTTGGAGCTGCAAGACTATCCTTATTTACAAGCCTATCAATTTCATCCTGAAGAAATGTATGCCTCCAACTACTTCGCCAAACAACTCTTTTATGATTTCATAAAAGGATCTGCTAAATATATGATTAGTCCTCTTAAATAACAGAAAAGCCATGGAAAAAATCCATGGCTTTTTCTTATGAAAGGAAAAGTGCTCGAATAAGGGGCGCCACGTGAGGAGCGTAAAGACCTTCTACAAAACCGAAGACCAGAAGCCCGATAACCGAGCCTACCAATGCCCCATTAATGCGAATCCACGCCAAATCTTCACCGACTTTATTTTCCAAGAATTCGTTGAATTTACGCTTATCAAACCCCGACAATACTTCACGTACGGCGACGCCGATAAGAGAGTGTTCGTGTTCGAGCACTACTTCGACACAGCGGCGAATCTGATCATCGAGCCATTGCTTGATTTCCGGATGTTCATTGCAGTAGTCTAAATAATTCATAAACTCACTTTCCAACAAATCCTGCAACTTTTCTTTACCTATAGGACCGGTGGCAAAATAGCTCTGACTGGTTTTATAAGTGGCCTTAAACCATTTTTCAATGGGCAGAGAATCGACAAATCTATCTTGCCAACTCTGTACCGTATATGTAAGCTGCCCGTTCATGGAATACAGGTGCATTTCCAGCTTTCGGCACAACCACTGCCGTTTAGAAGGATCCGCTTTTTCCCAACTCGTAAGCCACGCCAACAGACCGCGTTGTACATCAGCGGCTATCTTTCCCATATCGACCATACCCGTAAAGCGATTAAGCATAACAATAACATGAGGTGTCGTCTTCGATTCGTTCAGCCATTCCTTTAACGATTGCTCTAAAATTTTTCTGAATCCGTCCGTAGCGACCCCTTCTTTTAACAAACCGATACCATCGTCCAATAAATGACTTTGTTCATCTTCCAACAAGGCTATGAATCGATCCTGTACGATAGTTAATAAAGGTTGCCGTTTCAAATAGTCACGAATATGGCGGATAATCGTTTCCTGCGTATCTTCTTTTCCTGTATATGTATAAATCTGTTTAGCTCCTTCATACAGAAGGTTACGAAACCGTTCTCTACCCTCAATCGTATCCAACCACTTATTAAAAGTTTCGACAAAAGAGATTTTATACAATTTTTCACGCCACATGTGCGGCTGTAAAAGCTTCTCCGACACAATGTGTGTCATGCCGTCTATAATTTGATTGCGATGCGTATGCACCAATTCCGTGTGCCACGGAAAGCCGAGAGGCTTTTCAAATAAAGCCGTAACGGCAAACCAGTCGGCAATACTGCCGATTAACGCCGACTGAAAGACAAACAGGGCCAGCTTTAGGCCAATTGTCACTTCATGAGTACACCAATACCAGAAAACACCGGCAAAGCAGATAAAAGACAAGGCCAAAATCAAATCTGCACGTTGACGATAATTCATACTATTGGCCCCCTTTCGCAATGAACATGCCGATATAAATAAGCGTTCCCAACGCAGCCCCTACCAGAGAACCGTTAATACGTATCATCTGCAAATCATACCAAACACCGGATTCCAACTGCTTTGCCAAAACGCCGGTATCATACTTGAGAATTTCTTCTTCTGCCGTCTTACCGAACCATTCCTGTACTCTCTTCAGCTCTCTTGCCGCTAAGGCCAGAATATAGCGATTTAACTGATCTACCTGGTCAGGGCTTGATTTCCACGATTCCAGCCGTTCAATAGCATATGAAGCCGCTGAATAGCAAACCCGACTCTGACGATCTTCATCCAGTACATAACGCTGCCAAGCTTCCTTCATATCCGGTCGAGAAATTAAATGCCTGTAAAAACGAATCTTATATGCCTCAATACGTTCTTGCCATTTCTGATTGTGTTCCAACCGATCGGCTTGCTGCCAAATAAAACTTACAACCGCTGCTCGCTCAGGCGTACCTTTTACCTTCACTTGTGCCAATTTTTCTCTTAGCTTACGTTGCAAAACCGTAGCTACGTTCTCGGGACTGAATACATCACTGGCCAGTGCCGCTTTGACAACAAGGGCATAGACAAAGTTCCGTTTTTCATACTGATGTAATGATTCTTTATAAATATCTCCGATATATGCATGCAGGGTCTTGCTTTCAGTCAACTGTTCGCCCGTAAGAACAACAAAGTCCACAAAGGCATCTCCCGCTTCACCCGAAAGGCCGGCTTTAACGGCCTTGGACATCATGGGCGCAATATGAATCCGTTCAATAGCCCCTTCTCCGTACCGTGAAAAAGCTTCGACAATGGCCCGTAAATCAACGGTATACAAGAAGGTATTCAGCACTTGACCCAAAACGCGTTCAGCCGACTGAAACCCTTCTTTCGTGTGTAAATAAGTCAGACTGGCTTCCAATACAGGATGGTTTTTCAGTACCGAATACATATTGGAAACTGTTAAAATTTCGCTGACAATCATGTGTCGGGCCGTTTCAGCAATACGCGTCTTACTGCGAGGAATCAGAGCCGTCTTAAAGGAAATGCCCAAAGGCTTGCGAAATAACGCCGTAACGGCATACCAATCGGCAAGACCGCCGATAAGAGCCGCTCCGCTCAAATGAGAAAGCAAACCGCCCCAAAAGAAATCTTCCAGGGGAAATGAAACGAGAAAACAAAGTGCCGCCCCTATTAATATATAATCGGCAATATGCGTGCGTCGCCGACGTATCTCTTCTGCCATAATATCCTCCTCACATATGCCTGCCTATCCACAAGCGGCCTACCATTGACGACTGTCTCCGTCTTTCTGCGGTATCCACAAGGGCGTACTCCCGTACTTCTCGGTAAATTCCGCCGACGGTTCCCACACGGATCCGAAGTAATGCATAGGTATCAAGCATAAGTCTACTTTTACTTGATTTAAAAAGGCTGAAACACCCCATTCACGAGTACGTCCCAGACGTGCGTCTACAGGGAAAAAAGCCAAATCCGTTTCACCAATATCCAGTCGACTCATTTCCCGTTCAAACAGCTTATCCGCTTCTCGTCTGTCAGCTTCAGTATCTCCGTCCCAATGCCAGTGATTCAAATCTCCGGCATGAAAAATTCGTAACCCGTCCGTTTCTACATAAAAGGAACCTCCTTCGTCGGTAGAGCCGAACTCATGCACAGACACATCATCTTCGCACCATTCTTCATAAGGTCGCAGAACAACGGTTTTACCGTCCTTCCACACCGATAATGGTACGGTAGCATCCGTAATGCGTCGAACCGTCACATCCGAAAATTTGACTATATACGGATTAAAGTGATCAGCATGACTGTGACTGACAAAAAACCAAAAAGGCTTTTCTCCGCCTTTCAATCTCAGCAATACCTTTTCCGGATCCTTATAGTAATCAAAAATCAATACCTTCGTATCCGTTTCAACTGCAAAGCCGCTATGGTTCAAATAGTACACTTTCACAAAAGTCATTAATTCCTCCAGCATCAAAATAGTACCTGCTACTATCACTATATTATAACAATCAGAATGTAAAGACTCAACACCTATGCCCATTCCGGTACATGAGAGTTTGTCGACTTTTCTCGTTGGGAATATATCGAAAAACAACCCTCCCGAAAAAAGCTTCGGAAATTTTTATTTATAAAAATACAGTCTGAACCTCTACCATATAGCACAAGGTACCGACAAACATGCTGATAAGAAAGTTTTTCTTATATAAATGAACCCCGACGGTTACAATCAGTGCCAGCCCTTCAGGAATTCCGTTTGGCCAAGTCATAAGACTGACGTCTTTTAACGCATAAACAACCAGCATCCCCAGGACGGCTGCCGGCAACACCTCTCCTAAATACGTAACGACATCGGGCAACTTCCCGTCTCGTTTATTTACAAAAAGTAAAAAGGGCGAGAACCGTGTAACCCAGGTACCGAAAGCCACTATAAAGATTGTCCACATCATCTGTTCACTAGTCATCATGAGCAATCCCCCCTAAGCGGTAACGTAGTAAAAACACGGAAAGTATACCCGCCATAGCCGGTATCAGAAAGGAAGCGGGACCGCATATGAATAGGGCTACCAAGGTAATAGCCAGCCCCATAATACCGCATTTTGCCGATTTGGAGCGACACAGATCCAAAAAAAGAACAACAAACATAGCTGTCAACACAAATCTAATCCCCTTAAGCGGCAAAAAGGTCAGTGTACTTCCGGCTATAGAACCGATTAAAACACCTATAAACCAATATGCCTGATTCAGTAGTGTAACCCAAAAATAAAACCAACCTTCATCAATATTTTCCGGAACCTCCGTAGTTACATTAACGGCAAAGCTTTCATCACACATCCCGTAAATAAGGTACGGTGTTTTCCAACCTTTTCCCCTATACTTACCGAGCATCGTAATCGCATAAAATAAATGCCTGCCGTTTACCATAAGAGCCATAATAAAGGATCCCACAGGATCAAATGGCTGGAATAACAGCGTCACTGTAATAAATTCCATAGACCCGGCAAAAATAAGCAAACACATAATAAGGGGGTACCCTAAAGGTAGCCCCTGTGAAACGGTAAATAACCCGTACGTAAGACCGATAAACAAAAAACCGGCAGCAATCGGCACAGTTAGAGGAAAGGCAAATCGTAACGTCCTTAAAACAGTTTGTGACAACATGATTGTCTCCTTCCATTACTTTATACGATATAACGTACATCAAAAGTTAGGCTAAATCAATAGATACGCAAATTACCATAGCGCAAATAAAAAGTCATAAATATGACGTAACTATGAAAATATATTTCTTCCTTGACATTTTTTATAACGACGTTTAGAATTACAATTAATTTCACAAGTACATGCAATGACCGAAACAAGTACACATATGTACGGGTCACACAGAGAGTATCGGCCACCGGCTGAAAACCGATACAGCAGCCCACTTATGTCGAATGCCTTCGGGAGCAGGATTGTCGAACAACAGTAGATAGTCCCGTGTGACTGACGTTACAAGTCCTTGAGTGGTAATCAATATATGATTACAATCAGAGTGGAACCGCGGATTCGACGTCTCTGTGAGACGACGAATCTTTTTTATACCCTTTTATAGGAGGTTTGCTACGTGTTTTCAAGATTACGTAAAGATATTCAAGTAATCAAAGATCGGGATCCGGCTGCCAAAAACGTGGCGGAGATCTTGCTTTGTTACGCCGGTCTGCACGCAATTTGGGCACACAGACTCTCTCACTTTTTTTACTGCCACGGTTATTTTGTTACGGCTCGCCTTATTTCCAATATAGCTCGTTTCTTTACCGGCATCGAAATCCATCCCGGTGCTCGCATCGGCGAAGGACTTTTCATTGACCACGGTACAGGTATTGTCATTGGAGAAACAACGATTATCGGCAATAATGTATCCCTCTACCAAGGGGTCACCCTCGGCGGCACAGGTAAGGAAAAGGGGAAGCGGCATCCGACCATAGAAGACGGTGTAGTTGTTGCCAGCGGAGCCAAGGTTCTCGGTTCTTTTACTGTCGGAGAAGGCTCAAAAATAGGTGCCGGCTCGGTCGTCTTAAGAGAGGTTCCGCCATATTCGACAGTCGTAGGCATTCCGGGACATATCGTTTCGCAGAGGGGCAAGCGAATTCGCCGAGTCCTTACGGAACAGGATATTGACTTGGATCACACCAGTCTTCCCGATCCGTTGGAAGAAGAAATTGCCGAGTTGAAGCAACAAGTGTGCTTTTTACAAAAGCGCCTGAATGATTTGGACTCATGGAACTCTAACATTCGTCATAATACGGCACATCACCAATAGCACCGACCGTATTGCAAGGGGGGAAGCGATAACTATGAAACAACTATTTGAAAAATTTATTCTCTGTAAGCGATGTTGTCGCTTCATAGGCAGAGGATAATTAACTATATTCGCTAAGATATAAAAGGAGACATTTACCATGACAAAAATAGCTACTTCTACATTAGACTTAATCGGGCGCACACCCTTACTTGAACCGCAACGTTATAACAAACAGATTCAAAGCCATGCAAGAATTCTTGTTAAAGCCGAAGCTTTTAATCCGGCAGGCTCCGTAAAAGACCGTATTGCCAAAGGCATGATTGAAGCGGCTGAAAAAGACGGCCTGCTAAAAGAAGGTTCCGTAATCATTGAACCGACCAGCGGTAACACGGGTATCGGTTTAGCAGCCGTCGCAGCGGCTAAAGGCTATCGCATCATTTTGACCATGCCGGAAACCATGTCGGCCGAACGCCGTAAACTTATGTCCGCTTACGGTGCCGAAATCGTACTTACTCCCGGTTCTACAGGAATGCAGGGGGCTGTCGACAAGGCTGCCGAATTAGCAAAAGAAATCCCCGGATCCTTTATTCCCGGCCAGTTTACCAATCCCGTAAATCCTCAGGTTCATTTTGAAACGACAGGTCCGGAAATTTATGAAGATACGGACGGAAAGGTAGATATCTTCATTGCCGGCGTCGGTACTGGCGGTACCTTATCAGGCACCGGTAAGTATTTAAAGAGCAAAAATCCCGCTGTCAAAGTTGTCGCCGTCGAACCGACCGGTTCGCCTCTACTTTCCGAAGGACATGCCGGCCCTCATAAGATTCAAGGTATCGGTGCCAACTTTATCCCTGAAACCTTGGATACGAAAATTTATGACGAAATAGTTACGGTCGACAATGATGCGGCTTTCAAGACGGCTCAAACCTTTATTAAAGCGGAAGGCTTTCTCATCGGCATCTCCGGCGGAGCAGCCGTCTACGCTGCAACCGAATTGGCAAAGCACCCGGAAAATGCCGGTAAAACCATCGTCGTTGTTTTGCCCGACAGCGGAGACCGTTATCTCTCCACCCCCGGTTTTATTGAAGAATAAGCGCCATAAAACGAACAGGTACCTTCAAAGAAGGTACCTGTTTTTATATTCTCACGTGCGCGCTTTATTATCAGTCTGATCCATTTCCTGTTCCAACAGCCGGCCGGTAGGTGATAAAAGTCTGGCTTTCTTACTTCTCGGCCATTTCTTAATACGAGCTTCCCAATGCATAGCTTCATGTTTATCCGTAAAAGCCTTTTGCCACACCAGTTCAACAGGGCGGCGGGAAGCCGTATACTTAGCTCCCTTGCCGCTGTTATGAGTAGCAGTCCGCCGTACCGTATCCGTCGTATACCCCGTATAAAAAGTTCCGTCGGCACACCGAAGCATATACGTGTAATATAGCATTAGAGACTGTCCGTAATTACAACGGATTCCAAAACAACATCTTGTACCGGACGATCCGCACCGGACGTCTTTACACGGCTGATTTTTTCAACTACATCATAATTCTCTACGACCTTACCGAAAATAGAATGGTGATTTTGCAGCCACGGGGTAGGAACTACCGTAATAAAGAATTGTGAGCTTCCCGTATTCGGACCCGCATTGGCCATTGCCAAGATGCCCGGCTCCGCAAACGTAAGCCCAGGAGCGAATTCGTCAGGAATCATTTCATCGGAGCCGCCGAATCCCGTTCCTTCAGGATCGCCACCTTGAATCATAAAGTCTTTAATAATACGATGGAAAATTGTCCCGTCATAAAATTTTTTGTCTGCCAATTTTTTAAAGTTACCCACCGTAATCGGAGCTTTATCGGCGAAAAGTTCTACTGTAAAGTCTCCTTCGTTAGTTTTAAATTTTGCATACAATGTTTTTTCCATTATAAAAATCCTCCTGAAATATTATCTGTTACGGTAAAAACAAGATGGGATTAGTTGGGGATCCGTTTACCCGTACTTCATAATGGACATGCGGCCCCGTGCTGTTTCCCGTACTGCCGGCCAGAGCGATAATATCACCCGTCTTTACTTCCTGCCCTTCTACGACAAGAAGCATAGAGTTGTGTCCGTACCGAGTAACAATTCCGTTACCATGGTCGATTTCAACCAGATTGCCGTAGCCTGAAACCCAGCCGGCAACCGTAACCTTCCCTGATGCCGTAGCCCGCACAGGCGTACCGTATTCAACACCGATATCGATGCCTTCGTGGAAGGAACTTGCCCCTGCCATAGGACTTGTCCGATATCCGTACTGGGACGTAATCGTTCCGTTTACAGGCCAAATAGAGGGATACGTAGATACGCTATACTTACTTGTCGACTGCTGCATATGAATAACTTGCTGTCCCGCCGTATCACCAAGTACTGTTTTTAGCGTAATAAAGCTGATAATTCGGGCATTACTCTTTGTTTCCAAACGGGAGGCAGCGTGCAGTAATTCATTATATCCGGCATGTGATAAGTCTTCGCTTTTCTTTTTTTGGCCTACTACGCTGCCCTCACCTTTTGGGGATTCACCGGCGCCGGCGCCTTTAACCATCTGGCGGAGCTCTTGATCCAAAGAGTCCATTTTATCCATTTTTTCTTCCAGTGATGTAGTCTTATCTCTTAACAGTTCTAATTGCTGTTGATGCAGTTCTTCCTGTTCTCGCATAGTCGTATATGATACAAGCCCGAAAACAAAGGCTATAAGAAGCACGGCCCCTACAATAACAACTATGAGAGCCGTTATTTTATATTTTCTGTATCGTTCAGGCGAAAGAACTACCGGCTCTTCCGGAGCTTCCAGCGCCTTCATACTACGCAATTTCATTTTGAGCCCGCAAGACTTTGCGGTTTCAATGAGCTGTACCACCTTATCCTTAGCGTCCAAAAAATCGCCTTCCTATCCCTTTTGTACCGGGCTGACCGTTCCGGTATAACGTAATGCATCGGCAAGGCTTTCTTTTTCTTCCTCACTCATGCTGTATAGACACTTACCGTCAATAATAGGCTTTGCAAAAATACGCGACTCATTTCGACCATATACACTCGACAAGCAGAATCCGTCATTCTTGCCGTCTAAAATAGTAAAAGCAAAACTCAGATTGTTGCCTATATTATCAAAAGCATTATATTTAACAAAGCCGATTTTACGAAAGCATTGATTTTGCATGGATAAGATATCCTTCTGCGTACTGTGCATTAAGTCCAGAGACCCTCTCAACTCCCGTAGTTCCGCAACATCTGCATGCAATTTCGCCTCCAGGCTTTGTCCTATCTCATCTTGCATAAAAAAAGTGTACTTTTTCTGTAATTTCACAAGACGATAATTTAAAAGACCGATGTAGATGAGTAAGAGCAACAAAAGTACGATAATAGCTCCGCCGCCTGCCCATAAAAAGATTTCCGTATCCAATCCTTCAAACATAAGCTCTTTCCTCCCTATATCAAAAAACAGGTCCTGCAACAGACCCGTCTTACGTACGTTATACCGTAAAAGAGAGGCCGTCTTGCATTGTTTCCTGTGTATTGGTTTCTGTTAAAAGAGACATTAATCGCTCAAATTCCGCTTCCGAAGCAAAGGAAATTTCGATTTTTCCTTTATTTTTCTTATTAATACGAATGGCCACATTCGTACCGAAGTGCATTTTCAGTCGATCCCGCAATGCCTCTACATGGGCATCGGCCGGCGGTGCATCTGAACGTCCTTGGGAACCTTCCAGTAAGTGCTTAACAAACTGCTCCGCCTGACGGGCATTCAATCCGGCCGTAGCAATGTGTAAAGCCGCCTTCTTTTGCACACTTTCTTCCGACAAGGCCAATAAAGGTCGTGCTTGCCCCATGGTCAGTACCCCGGCCTCCACCGATTTGAGCACAGCCGGCGAAAGACCTAAAAGACGCATCAAATTTGCTACATGAGAGCGACTCTTACCGACCTTCTCCGCCAATTCCTCCTGCGTCCAACCGTTCATATCAATAAGAACTTTATAGGCAGTCGCTTCTTCGACAACGTTAAGATTTTCGCGTTGAATATTTTCAATTAAAGACACTTCTGCCGCCACACGGTCTTCATATGTTCGCACAACAACCGGAACCTGAGTGAGACCTGCCGCCTTGGCGGCTCGCCAACGACGTTCTCCGGCAATAATTTCATATCGTCCCTCTCCGACAGCGCGTACAACCAAAGGTTGTACAATGCCGTATGTGCGTATAGATTCGCTCAATTCCTGTAAAGCCTGCTCATCAAAGATACGCCGTGCCTGCTGCGAATTCGGCACAACAGATGCCAAAGGAAGTTCCGTAACGGCACCATGTAAGGTCGTGTTCGTCTCCTTATCTCTGAAAAGAGCATTTACCCCTTTGCCCAATCCGCCCTTTTTAGCCGACACGTCTAATCACCTCTCTAGCCAACTTCTTATATACAGCCGCACCCTTGGACGAGGGAGCATAAGTCGTAATGGGTTCTCCGAAGCTGGGTGCTTCTCCGAGACGAACATTACGCGGAATAATTGTATTAAATACACGGTCTTTAAAATACTTACGCACTTCATCGGCTACTTGTAAGGATAAGTTGGTCCTGCCGTCATACATGGTTAAAAGCAATCCGAGAACGGACAGCTTGCGATTCATATCCGCACTGATGCGTCGAATCGTTTCCGTCAGCTGTGCCAATCCTTCCAAAGCATAGAACTCACATTGTACGGGAATCAAAACAAAGTCCGCAGCAACCAGAGCATTAACAGTCAATAAATCCAAAGATGGCGGACAATCTATGATAATATAGTCGAAATCCTTACCCTTCGGGGTCACAACACCCTGTAGGGCTTTTTGTAAGATATATTCTCTTTCTTCCAAATTAACCAGTTCCACAGTAGCACCGGCCAAGTCCATCGTTGCAGGTGCCACAAAAAGACGTTTAATATCCGTACTTACGATAATGTCGTTCATGGTCCGGTTGCCAATTAATGCATCGTAAGTTCCCCCGTCAAGGGTCGTTTTATCGACGCCTAAGCCGCTCGTCGCATTCCCTTGGGGATCCAAATCAATAATTAAGGATTTTTTTCCCGCTTCTGCCAAACATGCGCTTACATTAACGGCTGTCGTAGTCTTACCAACGCCGCCTTTTTGGTTGGTTACGGCTATTATTCGCGCCACCGGATTCACCTCACTGTCCCCACATCATATCTACAGTCTATCGTATAGTATAGCATAAAGCCGCTTATTATACGATAGATTTTCTCCTTCTACCCCCGACTTCACTACAATGCTATAATACAAATATATATATAGAAAGGAGATTACTATGGTAACAACAGCACTTCATATAGATACAGTCGACGAAAAACGTCTCCAATATCGCCTGTCGGAACGAAACCTTACAGGTCTTGATACTTCCACTATAAAAACGGCGGTTCAAACCCTTCTCCCTCTTATAAATGCAAAAGGAATCTATGATGAACTCCCTTACGACTTATGCACCGACAGCTTTGGCGGAAAAGCACCTTTTGCCGTAGAAGGAGAACAAATTATTCCTTTCCTACAGCAAGCGGAAACAATTATAGCCATGTCCGTCACCTTGGGCAAAGACATTGACGATTACATCGACAAATTTTTTACTTCCGGAGATTTTGCTACCGGCATGCTCGCCGACTGCACAGCTGCCGCAGTTCTGGATACGCTTTTAAATAGATTGACGGAAATCATTGATATCACGTATTCTCGCGATGAATTGAAAACAGCTTGGCGTATTTGCCCGGGCGAAGGTGATTTCCCCTTGTCACAACAAATCGAAATTCTAGCCTCTCTACAGTCCGAAGAAATTGGAGTCACCGTCTCACCGGGACGCATGATCAGTCCGCGTAAAACCGTAACAGCCTTGGCCGGCCTTCGCTCATTACAAGGAGGATGCAGTTCCTGCAGCGGCTCTTGTAACGGTTGCAGTGCCTGCGGCGAAGAATAATAAAATAATAAAAGCATCTCTTGCCGGCGGCATACTTTGTGCCGTCTTGCAAGAGATGCTTTTTGCATCCTTAAAATACGTCGTGCAACACAATCGTCTGAGACCGGTCGGGACCAACTGAAACAATTCCCAGAGGAACCCCGACAAGTTGGCTGATTCGTTCTACATAATAACGGGCATTTTCGGGCAATTCATCATAAGACTTACAACCTGAAATATCCGTCTTCCAGCCGGGCAATTCTTCGTAAACAGGCTCTACATCCTGAAGTATATTCAAGCTTTCCGGGTATTCTTTCAATTCAATACCCTTGTACATATAGCCTTTACAAATGTTAATTGTATCCAATCCGTCTAAAATATCTAACCTCGTAATTGCCAAGTAATCGAGGCTATTCAGCATGGCTGCATAGCGAACAACGACAGAATCGAACCATCCGCAGCGGCGGCTACGCCCGGTTACGGTACCGAACTCATGTCCCGTTTCACGCAGATATTCACCGATTTTATTGTTCTGCTCTGCCGGAAAGGGACCGGCCCCGACACGAGTCGTGTAAGCCTTAACGACACCGATAATATTGCTCATCATACGCGGGCCTACGCCGGATCCGACACAAGCTCCACCGGCCGTAGGGTTGGAACTTGTTACGAAGGGGTACGTACCGTGATCCAAATCGAGCATCGTAGCCTGAGCCCCTTCAAACAAAACTTTTTTACCTTCCTTAATATATTGGTTCGCCGAATATTCCGTATCCTTTACATACGGACGAATACGTTCAGCTAACGCCGTGTATTTAGTAAAAATTTCTTCAAAGTCAAAGCCTTCACAGTTATAGTACGTCGCAAAAAGTCGGTTCTTTAATTCTAAGTTTGTCTTTAATTTTTGATAGAATACGTCACGATCCATCAAGTCGCCGATGCGAATACCGACGCGGTTAATCTTATCCGCATAGCAAGGACCGATGCCATTTTTAGTCGTACCGATTTTATCATCACCGCGCAGTTTTTCATCTTCTTCATCTATGCGAATATGATACGGCATAATAACATGGGCACGTGTTGAAACTTCCAATTTACTGATCGTAACACCTTTTTTAACCATTCCGTCAATTTCTTCTAGAAGAACTTCCGGATTTACAACAACACCGTTACCGATGATACATGTTTTTTCGGAAAATAAGATGCCCGACGGTAAGAGCCGTAATGCGAAGGATTGGCCGTCTGCCACCACCGTATGACCGGCATTATTACCGCCTTGTGAACGAATAACCACATCAGCTTTTTGTGCCAAATAATCAACAATCTTCCCTTTACCTTCGTCACCCCACTGGGTTCCCAGTACCATAGCCGTCGCCATCTATTCAACATCCCTTCAAGTGTATATGTTCACTATATCAAACACTTAGTATTATACATTAAAAGTTTGTAAATTCATACCTTATTTACAGGCCCCGACCTCCACAGAAGAGCTGTTCCCGTGCATACAATGAATTTTCCCTTATATTATTAGCTTTTTGCAATCATTTACGCTATAATGGATAAACGTATTGCTATAATTTTGCGGTCTAAGGAGAGAATCATTATGTTATTTGATAAAACTCAAATCGGCGGTATTGATGCGAAGTGCCGCATCATTCGTTCCGCTACTTTTGAGGGTATGGCCGATACCAACGGATTCCCGACGGAACGGCTACTTCAAAATTATGCTACCTTAGCCGATGGCGGGAGCGGAATCATCATTACGGGAATGATGGCAGTCAGCCCGATGGAGCCGCATCAACACAGCCAAATTCGAATCAGTTCGGATAATTCTATCAAACCGTTACAAAAGCTTACTGCCTGCGTACACGAACACGGCGGTAAAGTAGTAGCACAATTAGTTGTCATGGGTTCCGCCATCGCATTACCGGAAGGATCCGTAAAAGCCATAAGCCCCAGCGGAATTCAAGAAAAAGTGGTAACAACGGAAGGCCCTTTGCATATATTGGAAACAAAAGAAATAAAACAGCTCGTACAAGACATGGCAAAGGCTGTCGTTCGTGCTCGTAAAGCCGGTTTTGACGGCATTCAGATTCATGGTGCCCACGGTTACTTGGCAAGTAAATTTCTAACGCCTTACTTTAATCATAGAACCGATGAATACGGCGGCAGTTTAGAGAATCGAGCTCGTTTTCTTATCGAATGTATTATGGCGGCTCGAACTGTCGTAGGCCCCGACTATCCCCTGTGGCTTAAATTAAACAGTGCCGATTACATGGAAGAGGGTGGCATGACCTTTGAAGAAAGCAAGAAAGTCATGTCTATGGCCGTATCTTCAGGAATTAATGCCATTGAAGTAAGTGGCGGAAATACGGCATCTTTACCGCGCCAAGGCCCGATTCGTGCTATTCGTCGCACGAAGGAACCCATGTATTTTGCTTCTTATGCCGCCGAAGCGGCTACTTTATTAAAAGGTAAGGCCGACGTCGGCGTAGTCGGCGGTTTTCGCAACGTAAGCGATATGGAAGCCTGTCTTGAGTCTACGGACATATCTTTTATCTCCTTAAGCCGACCCTTACTTCGCGAACCCGATTTGCCTCGCCGTTGGAGAAGCGGTTCTCAAGACCCGGCCCTATGTATTTCCTGCTCACGCTGTTTTAAGGCGGAAAACGTAGATTGCATCTTTAACGAAAAAACGGCCGACAACTAAACCGATTTATTTCTGCCGATACTTTTCATACCGTAAGAGGAGGCTCGTCCTATGGCGGTTTTGTTGATTATTATTACACTGCTGTTAATGCTTATCGTAACAATACTCTCCATACCGCTGGCCTATACAGTTCGTCTATATATAACCTCGCCCTTTAAGGCAACCGCAACTGTAAACTGGTCAGGACGGGTCTTTTTGCTTTCTTTTCGCTATGTTCTCGGAAAAGCTCCGCTTCTGCGTTTGTATATAAAAAAGGTACGACACCGCTCGCCGCCTGCTGAACCGAATATAAATCCAGATTCGGAGCTGCTGAAAAATGATGATGAAAAAAGCGAAACGGATGAGGTGGAAAGAGCCGTTCAGAAGGCTGAAAGAGATGAAGAGGATAGTGGCAGTACGGCAAAAGAAGGCTCGCAAACACGTGTGTCCCTTCGTCCCTTTCTACTTAATCAAGCTTTTGCCATCCAAGTCCTGCTTTTAATCGGTCGCATCCTTCACCATTCCCGCTTGCGAACTTTTACCGCAAACGGTACTATAGGCATAGGCAGCCCTCACGAAACGGGAATCTTAGCCGGATGGCTTTATGCAACTATCCCGCAGAGTATTCACGAACTACAATTCAACTATTTGGAAAAAGAGTATAATGCCCGTCTTACCTCCAGTGGACGCATTATTCCGCTTATCCTGATTTTCTGCGTACTGCCTTTTATATTCTCACAACCTGTACGCCGTATTATACGTACTTATATTACACTCGGAGGTAAATACAATCATGTCCAACGAAGTAAAGACCAATCTTGAATCTATTTTTCAAAGTTTCCAGGAAATGATTAAAGTTGAAACAGTCGTCGGCGAAGCCCTACACATCGGTGATGCCATTCTCGTCCCCTTTGTAGACGTAACCTTCGGATTCGGCTCCGGCGGTTTCGGCGGTAAAGGCGATACCGCTCACGAAAGTGCCGGCGGAGGAGGAGGCGCTAAGCTGGAACCTACGGCGATTCTGGTCATTAAAGGAGATCGTGTCGAAATGTTCTCTATTAAACAAGACGGGTATCATGCATCGGGGTTCGAAAAACTCTTAACCATGGCTCCGGAAATTATTGAAAAGATGAAGAAAGACAAATATATATATATTAAAGACGATGAAGAACCGGACATGGAAGCGCCTAATAAGGATGAAGAAGCACATTAAAAACTCTATCGTGTTACAAAGTACCAAAATCCATTGTGCTTTTCACCGTTCTTTGTTATAATGGGCAAATGAAAGACAATCTTTCGTTTCAGGAGGTATAGGAATATGAATTTGAAAAAACAACTTGCATCTTTTGCTGTAGTCGGTATGCTCGGCGTTGCTGCCGCAACTTCCGCGTTCGCAGCCGGCGTAGGCTATGTAAACTTTGATGCATTAATACAGGCTCACAAAAACTATCCGAAAGCTACGGCTCAAATGCAAAATGCCGTTAAAAAAGCTCAGGATGAATATAAGAGCAAGAGTGCAAAAATGACAACCGACCAACAGAGACAGGAACTTGGCAACAAACTCAGCCAAGACCTCAATAAGTTGGAATTTGATTTGCTCAACCCTATTCAGAAAGATATTCAGGATAAGGTTGAACAAGATCGCCAGGCAAAAGGTTTGGATGCTATCGTTGTTCAGGGATCCATCATTGCCGGTGCCGACAAAGCGGTTGACGAAACACAGGCAGTTGCCGCATTGCTGAAATAAGAAAATTCATTAAAAGCATGGCGAATCATTTCGTCATGCTTTTTTATTTACCGATTTTATATTTTTGACTCGAAAATCGCCCTTCGTAAAATGGATTATACGCCCTTATTTTTAATTTTAAATCCATTTATATGAAAAAGTATCATTTTTCGTTTAAACGCAAAATAAGTTCATTTTTCGCCCTTTTCCATTTTTTGAAAATAATTATTGACATATACCCCAGTGGGGTATATTATATTATTATTCTTAAATATATGTTTGGGAGGTTCACATGACAGAGAAAAAATCTTGCTCATGCATGGCTGATATAAAGCATAAGCACAGAGAAGAACAAGAGTATAAACAGTTAGTCTGTCGCCTTAATCGAATTGAAGGCCAAGTCAGGGGTATCAAAAAAATGTTGGAAGAGGAACGATACTGTGTGGACATACTGACACAGGTCAGTGCCGTCCAGTCGGCATTGAATGCCTTCAATAAAGAACTCTTAGGCGAGCATATAAAGACTTGTGTAGTCAACGATATTCGACAGGGGAATGACGAAGTTGTAGACGAGCTGGTCTCATTACTGCAAAAAATGATGAAGTAGGTGATTATATGAAACATGAAAAGTTTACTGTAACGGGTATGACCTGCTCTGCCTGCTCCAGTCGTGTCGAAAAAACGGTTTCCCAATTAGAAGGCATGGAAAAAGCCAGCGTTAATTTACTCACCAACAGCATGCAAGTGGATTACGACGAAACAAAACTATCCTCCCAAGATATTGTTGATGCCGTTATCGGTGCCGGTTACGGAGCCTCATCCTCCGACCAACAACAAGCTGAGAATGTTGCTACTCCACCGACCGGCGGATCTTCAACAATAGTTGATGCTCTAAACGCCATGAAAAAACGGCTAATCCTATCCGTTCTTTTCCTCATTCCCACAATGTATGTATCATCGCACGGCCTATTTAAAGCCGTCTTCGGTTTACCTGTTCCGGATGCAGTCGCCCGTATTTTCGACGGTCCGGAAAATGCCATGATTTATGCATTTGCTCAATTTGTCCTGGTCTTGCCCATTATTTATTTAAATCGCCATTACTATATTAACGGCTTCCGCAATCTCTTTAAAGGGGCCCCCAATATGGACAGCCTCGTAGGCCTCGGCTCAGCGGCTTCCGCCTTTTTTGGTATTTTCGCCATATTCCGCATCGCTTGGGGGCTTGGTCACGGTGATTTAACCTTAGTCGAATCGTACAGTACAAACTTATATTTTGAATCGGCCGGTATGATTGTCACCTTAATCACAGTAGGTAAATACATGGAAGCCCGTGCAAAGGGTAAAACAAGCCAAGCCATTGAAAAACTTATGGATTTGGCCCCTAAGGAAGCACGAGTTATTCGTAACGGCAAAGAGTCGACAATTCCGGTAAGTCAGCTCCGAATCGGTGATGAAATCGTTGTTCGCCCCGGCGAAAGCATTCCTGCTGACGGAGTCATTTCTGAAGGTACGACAAGTATTGATGAATCAGCCCTTACAGGCGAAAGTATTCCTGTTGATAAGCAAGTCGGTGACACCGTTACGGCAGCCACTATGAATAAGGCCGGATCCATTCATATGACAGCAAAGCGAATCGGTGATGATATGACTATCAGTCAGATTATCCGTCTCGTCGATGAAGCAAGTAGCAGTAAGGCTCCTATTGCCAAAACAGCTGATAAAATTGCAGGCGTTTTTGTCCCTACAGTTATTACAATTGCCATTATTACGGCAGCCGTATGGTATTTCTTAATGGGGGCTTCCCTTGAATTCGCATTTTCTCTCGGCATTTCCGTTCTTGTTATTTCTTGCCCTTGTGCACTCGGACTGGCAACGCCGGTTGCCATCATGGTCGGTACGGGCAAGGGGGCTGAAAACGGAATTCTTATCAAATCGGGAGAAGCTCTTGAGTCGGCTCATTCCATTGACACAGTCGTAATGGACAAAACCGGGACTATTACGGAAGGAAAACCCGGTGTAACAGATGTCCTCCCTTTGAATACGGAGCTTCATAACCTTCTTTCCGTTGCCGTAGGCTTGGAAAATAAAAGTGAACATCCTTTAGGTGCCGCCATTGTTCAATACGGTAAAGATAAAAATATTGTTCCCGCTCCCGTATCGGACTTTACCGCCATTTTCGGCAAGGGTATTCGGGCCACTGTAAACGGTACGACTTGGTATGCCGGAAATCGCCGCTTATTGGAAGACGTAGGAATTGATACGACTTCTGTTATCAACACCTTGAATCGCTTAGGCGATGAAGGTAAGACCCCCCTACTCTTTGCAACAGACAAAGCAATAGAAGGAATCATTGCCGTTGCCGACATGGAAAAAGAATCCAGCGCCAAAGCGATTGCTCTCTTCCGCCATATGGGTATTCAAGTAGTCATGCTCACAGGCGATAATGAACGTACAGCTAAAGCGGTACAACAGCGATTACAGATTCCCAAGGTTATTGCCGAAGTATTACCCCAAGATAAAGAAAAACATATTTCAGCCTTACAGGCAAAAGGGCATCGAGTAGCCATGATCGGCGACGGTATTAACGATGCACCGGCACTTATGAAGGCCGATCTGGGCATTGCCATCGGCGCCGGCACAGATGTAGCCATTGAAAGTGCCGATGCCGTTCTTATGAAAAATGATCTTCTCGATGCCGTAACAGCTGTAAAACTTAGTAAGGCCGTTATTCGCAACATTAAAGAAAATCTTTTCTGGGCTTTCTTTTACAATGTCATCGGTATTCCCTTGGCTACCGGAGTCCTCTATCCCTTATTCGGTATCAAACTCAGCCCCATTATCGGTGCGGGCGCAATGAGTCTCAGTAGCTTCTGCGTCGTCATGAATGCATTGAGGCTTCGCTTCTTTAAAGTAGAACACGGGGATGTTTCACGTGAAACAAACTCGAAAGATGCACAAACTCATACTGTTTCTACAACATTAGTTGTTGACGGCATGACGTGTGCCCATTGTCAAAAACGTGTAGAAGATGCTCTTACAGCAATTCCCGGTGTCGTCTCTGCAACTGTAGATTTATCCACAAACACGGCTATTGTCGAAAGTAAGCAGAATATACCCGCATCTGAATTCAATCGTGTAATTACAGATGCCGGCTATATATTAATATCTCCTAAGGAGGAAAAGAAAATGGAACAAGTGTTAAAAATTGAAGGTATGATGTGCGGCCATTGCCAAAAACATGTAGAAGAAGCCCTCTCTGCCATGGACGGGGTAACATCTGTAACCGTTGATTTAGAAGGTAAGAAAGCAACAGTTACAACAAACAAAGAAATTTCAACAGACCAATTCTCAAAAGTCATTGCTGATGCAGGTTATGAACTCGTAAAATAACACAGAAAAAGTCCCGTCTCATAAAAGAGACGGGACTTTTTTCTATGTGAAAGTGTTTCACGTGAAACTACCATATTATATTAACCGACATCATTGAAATACTATAACTTAAAGTGTCGGCCTATTCACATGATTACAACTTTCTTTGCCTAATTCTTTATAATAAAAGTTCATAAATTTTTCCATGTTTTCAGGTTTACGTAACCAGGCTTCTACTTCCGGCGAAAGAAGATCTCTATGAACTCCCGTTCTCAAATAATATTTCGTTACGCCTAAAACAGGAGCTAATCGGGTTAAGACAGCTTCTTCTACAGTGTCTACGACTCCCTTTTCCCATTCATATACAGTTCTGGCCGATACATTTACCATACGAGCTAATTCATAAACGCCGAGCTCTTCTTGCTCTCTTAATCTGTTAATCCGTTGGCTTACATTTTCTTCCATCATGTATCACCTCTTAATTAAGATATACTATTTATTTTAGTACCCTATTTCCTATACTATAGTCATTCTACCATTGTCATCTTGAAGGCAAAAGTTTACTTTTATCTTCTTGTCTTTTTTATATCACCATTCGTAGTTCTATCTCTTTCATTCATTTAACAAAAACTGTAGTAAAGATAAAAAGAGGACTGTTTCTTGTGAAACAATCCTCTTTACCAAAAAGTATTCTAATGAGTAGTCGTTTATCTTATTTGTTGCTTTCCATATTCATTTCATGACCGTTATGCTGACCCGACATGGATTGATTATTACCGTTCATTTGCATATTCCCGTTACCTTGCATATGATTATCTGCATTTCCCGGGCAGTTATCCGGCATCTGATTTCCATCCATATGCATATGTCCTTGATTGTTACCGTTCATATTCATATGCATATTCATTTGGCCTTGAGGCGGAACATACCCGCCTAATTGCGGATCAATCATGCCGAATACCATAGCCAAGTGGGTAAGTGCCACAAAAAGAAATACAGTCAATGCATGACGAACAACTTTGGTATGTTCATTCCAGGCCTTACCTACAATGCCCATTTCTATAAAAAGTAAATAGACGGCCGGAATAATAGCTGCTAAGAAGGAGTAGATAGACAGGCGATCCAAGGGTCCCTTCCAAGCAACTGTCGGTATGTATGCGACAACAAGATAAATAAACAAGAAAATAAAAATAATACTTAAACAAATAGATGCCCCTTTTCGTAAACCGGGCCATGAGTTCTCTGCTTTTTCTTTGTTAAGCAGTGAAAAGATTTCCGAACAAAGAACCAGCTCGGCTAAGGTCATAGGCACTACCATGAAAAGAATTAAAAACCACGGTGCATACATACCCAGTAAATCCATATAGTTAGACATTACCATAGTAAATTCCCCCTTATTAATTTGTCTGACTCATTATACCCCGGTGGGGTATAATTGTAAAGAGAAACAGCTATTTAAACCTATATTTTATAAGCCTTTTATGTATACGATAACCGTATAGAGAGTATTTCAGCTCATTTATAAAAGAACCTGCCAACCGCAAGGGCAGCAGGTCCTTTACACCTCTTATACGTTATTTACTTAAATCAATAGATCCTATTTTCTCACGTAAGGGCAGAACCGACGGCGGACTTACAGAAAGTTCGTCTACGCCCATGCGCAGAAAGTCTTCCGTAAGGCTTAAATCTGCTCCGAGTTCACCGCAAATACCTACCCAAATGCCTTCTTTATGACCGTTTTTAACCGTCATTTCAATAAGTCGGAGAAGGGCAGGATGGCGGGGATCGAAGAAGTTATCCAGGTCCGTCTGTTGCCGATCAATAGCCAAGGTATACTGGGTCAAGTCATTGGAACCGATGCTGAAGAAATCCACTTCTTTAGCCAACTCGTCACTAATGAGAGCCGCTGCGGGCGTTTCTATCATAATTCCCACTTCCATCGACTCATCAAAAGCAATTCCTTCATGTCTCAGCTCGTTCTGCACTTGTCTCAATAACTCTCGACTGCGACGCACTTCATCAACGGAAATAATCATGGGAAACATAATGGCAATCTTTCCGTACGCACTGGCTCTACACAAAGCTTGCAACTGTGTTTTAAAAAGAGTCGGTCGAGTTAAGCAAATACGAATAGCACGCATGCCCATAGCCGGATTTTCTTCAGCCTTTAAATCGAAGTAATCCACCTTCTTATCCGCTCCTATATCCAAGGTACGGATAACAACCGTTTTTCCTCCCATCATTTCGACCGTCTTTTTATAAGCTTCAAACTGCTGCTCTTCCGTCGGATAGGTAGCATTTTCCAAATATAGGAATTCGCTACGGAAAAGGCCGATCCCTTCCGCATCATTAGCCAAGGCTTGAGGTACATTATCAGGATTTCCGATATTCGCGAAAACGTTGACCTTATAACCGTCTACCGTAACGGATTCCTTACCTCGATATGCTTCTAAACGAATTTTACGTTCCTCAGCCTCTGCCTGTTTTTTCTTCATCTTATCCAACGTAGCCGAATCGGGATCCAAATATACGGTTCCCGTAAAGCCGTCAACAATAACCGTCTTGCCTTCCACATCCGTATGCAATTGCGTTCCCGTATTGACTACGGCTGTAATTCCCAGTGTACGAGCCAAAATAGCCGTGTGGGAGTTCGTGCTCCCGCCGGAGGTAACAAAGCCCAGAATCTTATCCGTATCGAGTTGTAGCGTTTCACTGGGAGCTAAGTCGTCGGCTGCCAAAATAACACCGTCGTATGCCGAGAAATCATTGGCTTCACCGCCACAAAGCTGTACCTGTATACGTCTTGATATATCCAATACGTCGGCTGCCCGTTCCTTCATATACGCATCATCCATGGAGCGGAACATTTCGGAAAACTGCTGCGCCGTTTCTTCTACAGCTGCTTCGGCATTTATTTTTTTTTGAGAAATTAAAGTAACTATATTATCAATATAATCGTCATCATCAAGCATCATCTGATGAACTTCAAATACGGCCGCTTCCTCTTCGCCAACCTTTTGAACCGCCTTCTCATACATGTCTTTCAACTGTTCAATAGATGCTAAACGAGCTTCTTGAAAGCGTTCCACTTCTGCATCCGTATCCTTTATACGTCGTCTGGCCGTAGATACGGTATTTCTATGGAACAAAGCAAGGGGACCCATCGTAATGCCGGAAAAAACCGATTTTCCCTTTACAACTAGCATGAATACCTCCTTTAGAAATTTTCTTTAAAGAATTTTTCTATTTCATGTACAGCATGTTCTTCATCTGAACCGTCTACAGTAACTTTTATTTCTTCACCTTGTTTCACGCCCAGAGCCATGACCGTAAAAATCTTTTTCAAGTCACCTTTTTTAGACCCTTTTTCAATAGTAATCTTTGATTCAAATTTTTTAGCTTCCTTAACGGCCAATCCAGCCGGACGCGCATGAATCCCTTGGGGATCCGTTATTGTATATGTAAACTCTTTCATTTTAATGCCTCCTTAAAATCAACTTAATCGGTATTCTTTACTTTAACGTACTTTTATAAGAAAAACAATAGTCTAAGCATTCTTTCTCGTTAATCCCAACAAGAGAGCCGCCACTACGGCACCGGCAAAAAGAGCTGCCAAGTACAGGGGCCAGTTCGTAACGACACCGAATACGAAAATCCCGCCGTGAGGGGCCGGAACGGTACAATTAAAAAACATGGACAGAGCCCCGGCTACAGCCGAACCGACGGCACACGAGGGTATGACATGAACCGGATCGGAGGCGGCGAAAGGAATAGCTCCTTCCGTAATAAAAGATAACCCCATAATAAAATTCGTAAGTGTAGATTGTCGCTCCTTCTCCGTAAACTTGCCCTTAAAAACAAGCATCGCCAAAGCAATTGCAATGGGAGGAACCATACCTCCGATCATGACGGAAGCCATGATACCCGAGTTGACAGCTGCCCCTGATGCATCGACTAATGAAGCTGTTCCGAAAACATAGGCTGCTTTATTAATAGGACCACCGAAATCGATAGACATCATACCGCCTAAAATAAGACCCAAGAAAATCTTGCTGGTCGTAGTCATACCGGCCAGAGTAAACGACAGCCATTGATTGAATACGGCCGTAGGCGGATTAATAACAAAAACCATAATAAGACCTACGAGAATAAGACCGCAAACGGGATAAAGCAATACGGGCTTAGTTCCTTCCAAGGCTTGAGGCAGTTTGGCAAAAACCGTCTTTAAAAAGATAACGACATACCCTGCAATAAATCCGGCAAAAAGGGCTCCGAAAAATCCCGATCCTCCGTTAGCTGCCAAAAAACCGCCGATAATACCGGGCATCAATGCCGGTCGTTCACCTATGCTGACGGCAATATATCCGGCTAAAATAGGCATCATCATACTGAATGCCAAACCACCGATATCTTTCAAAAAAGCTGCTACAGGCGTTCCCGAACCGAAAGTGGCCGTCCCGGCATTATTCATGTCAAAAAGGAAGGCCAAAGCAATTAAAATACCGCCGCCGATAACGAAAGGAAGCATATGTGAAACGCCGTTCATTAAGTGCTTATAAACACGTCGACCCGTGCTTTCCGTCCCTTCACCGGAGGTACTTTCTTCACTTTTACTGCCGCTTCCGTTAAATACGGGAGCCGTCTGTTGCAAGGCGCCTTCAATCAAACCGGCAGGATTCTTAATGCCCTCCGCCACCTTAACGAAAGCGACGTGTTTTCCTTTAAATCGTTCGACCGGCACGTCCTTATCGGCTGCCACAATAACACCTACAGCCCGTTTTATATCATCGGCAGTCAAAGCATTTTTGACTCCGCCGCTACCGTTTGTTTCTACTTTAATATCAATACCCATGTCGCTACCCTTGTTCTCCAAGGCTTCGGCAGCCATGTATGTATGAGCAATTCCTGTAGGGCAAGCCGTTACGGCAACGACAAACGGTCTTTCCGTCACATCAGCTGAGACTGCCGCTTGACCGGCATCTTCAGAATCTTCGACTGCCAAGGCTTGCTCCGCATTATCAATAATTTTTAAATACGTTTCTCTATCGGGAGCCGACATCAAAGCCTCTCTAAAGTCGTCATCCATAAGCATTCTGCTGAGACGGCTAAGGACTTCCAAATGAACATCGGCACCGTCCGCCGGTGCGGCAATCATAAAGAAAAGGTGAGCCGGCTCATCATCAAGACTTTCATAATCGACACCGGTGCGAACAATCATAGACGCCAGTGCGGGCTTTACAACCGCATCTGTCTTGGCATGAGGAATGGCAATACCCTCACCGATTCCCGTACTTCCTTCGCCTTCACGCTTTAAGACTGCGGCCTTATACGCTTCTTTATCTTTTAAACAACCGCTTTTTTCCATTAAATCTACTAACCTATTAACAGCGCCTCGTTTATCGACAACCTCTGCCTGTAAATCGATACTTTCAACTTTCAATAAATCCGTAATTTTCATAACGGTTCCCCCTATAACCAAACAGCTTCATACATATCTTTAATTTGTCGGCCCGTTGCCAGCCATTCATGAAAAGCCGTAGCACTTCCGGCTGCAATCCCCCAACGTAATGCCTCGCTCAAGTTCCCCCCGTATTTCATATAAGCCGAAATAAATCCGGCTACCATACTGTCTCCGGCACCCACGGAGTTGACGAGCGTTCCTTCGGGCGTTTTTACCTTATATATTTCATTATCTTCACCGATTAATACGGCACCGTCACCGCCGAGGGATACAAGTACGTTTTGTGCCCCTTCTTCTTGGAGTTTCCGTGCCTGAAAAATAATGTCTTCATCTGTCCTTAATTTTATATCGAATAATTCTTCCAGTTCTTCTCGGTTGGGTTTAATCAAAAAGGGTTTATACTTCAATACATTACGTAAAAGCTCGCCTGTCGCATCGACAACGGTTTTGACGCCTTTAGCTGCTACGGACGCCAATAACTGTTCATATATACGGTTGTCTATACCTGCCGGTATGCTTCCGGCAAGAACCAGTACATCATCGGAGCTTAGAGACCCTATTATTTTTTTCAGGTGATTAATATCCTCTTGACCTATAAGCGGCCCCATTCCGTTAAGTGCCGTTTCTTCATGGCTGATAACCTTTACGTTAATGCGAGAATTACCTTCTCGTAAATAAAGAAAATCACATTGTACACCGGCATTCACGCAAAGACGCTCTATTTCCCGGCCGGTAAAACCGGCTACAAAGCCCAAGGCCTTGCTTCGGGTTCCCAAGGCTTGTAATACAAGGGATACGTTAATTCCCTTACCTCCGGGATATATGGCTTCCGCCTCTGCCCGATTAATATTACCGGTAGAAAAATCCGTCGTATGAACAACATAGTCTAAGGACGGATTGAACGTAATCGTGTAAATCAAAGCATACACACCTCCGTTTGCTCACCGTATACGGAAACATCTAAATCCTTCTTGCCTGCCGTAATAATTGCGACCTCCGCAAGAGTCGCAAATGTTACGTGTGACGAACGACCGAATTTACTCGTATCTGCCAAAACATACGCCTTGGTACACTGTTTAAGTGCAGCCGTCTTACAGGCCGCCTCTTCCTGATCGGGGGTCGTATACCCGAAACGAAGATCAATCCCGTTTGTACCGAAAAAACCCTTCGTGAAGTGGTAACGTCTGAGCATATCTCTCATGTCTCCTCCGATAACCGATTCAGTCGATCCTTTAACCGTCCCGGGAAGTATACTTACTTGTAGACCCCGTGCAGCCAGTTTTTGTGCCAAGGGAAGGCTATTTGTAACAATTGAAATATCATGTGACGTCAAAAAGTCGCCCATTTGTTCCGTCGTCGAACCGCCGTCTATATAAATAAAATCCTGTTCTTCTATCAAAGTAGCGGCATAAGCGGCTATTTTTCTCTTTTCTTCTACGTGATAGGCATATTTCTGCTGAATACTTTCAGAATTGACATTATATTCATCCACTTCGTCTACAACCGTGGCTCCACCATGAACCCGATTGACAAGGCCCATCTTTTGTAAGGTAAGTAAATCCCGTCTGGCCGTCGATTCCGAGATCCCGTACCGCTCCGACAACTGCTGTACCGTTACGGCTCTTTCAATCATTACAAGCCGTGCTATGTCTCTCTGCCGTTCTTCGGTCAACATAATGAGTACCTCCTGAAAGTAAATTTCGCCCTTAGTATACAATCACAAACAATAATAATCAATCAAAAACGTTCATTGTTCTAAACGAATATGCACGAATGTCCAAAATGATTAAATATCATAATTATAGTATGGTTTATGAAAAAAACCGCTTTCTAACAGGAAGCGGTTTTATATCCACCATTATGCTATTTATGCTTATTTAGAAATATGTTGTGCTGCAATACCCGTCAACGTTTGCCCTTCCGGTGCATCTCGTAAAGTATAGGCTTCGGCATCCTCTTCAGGAGTCGTCTTATTTTCCTTCTTTTCTGCCACCGCTGATTTTCCGTCCTCTTTGCTCACCGCATCGATTGCAGTGGTCTCAGCAAAGGCAAAGTCCATCAACAGCTTTGCATCACCACTACGGTTATCCGAGTTTAAAATGCTGACCACATAAGTCTTATCCCCACGCGTAGCCGATGCAACCAAGGTCGCTCCGCCGTAGTCGGTGGCACCGGTTTTAATGCCGTTAGCACCCTTATATCCTGAATTGAGAAACTCATTCATGGAAAAAACTTCTTGGGACCCGCCGTTTGTATACGGCATGACAAAACTCGTACGTCCCGTAAAAGATTTAAAAGTCTGATTTTGCATAGCATATACAGCTATCTTAGCCAAATCTTTAGCCGTCGAAACATGGTTTGTATCCGGCAATCCGTGAGGATTCGTAAAATGAGTATTCGTAGCACCTATAGTGACTGCCTTATCATTCATCATATGCACAAAGTCCGCTACGGAAGAAGCTACCGTGACAGCCGTATCCAAGGCCGCATCACAACCCGTATAAGTCATCATAGCCGTAAGGGCATTGCGAAGCGTAACGGGGTGATCTGCAGAAATTCCCAAAACGGCTACGTCTCTATCCAATTTAGTTACATCATCGGAAAAATGAACGGCTTCGTCCAATACCGTATCGCCCGCTTCGGCCCCTAAAAGGGCCGTCATAATCATAGTCGTCCCGCCGGGATACAACTTTTCATCACCATTTTTCGAATACAGTACTTCTCCTGTCTTAGCATCCATCAGAACGGCTGCCCGAGCATGAATCTCCCCATCGGAAACGGCAAACGATGAAGCCAATCCGAGACACCATACCATAGCACAAAGGGCCAGTTTTTTCATCTTCATAAAGCTCATCCTTTCTTTATAACGGATTCTTTACAGCCACTTTCGGCTTGCGAGGATACTTTGCCGGACTGTTTTTAACCTTTTTAATATATAAAACGGCTCTCTTATCTTCAAGACCGGGCAATTTCTTAGGCTCGACGACTTCCACCATACCCCCGAGAATTTTCAACGCATTTTTCGATTCTTCAATTTCTTCTGCATAGGCCGCCCCTTTAAGAGCTACAAAATAACCTCCCGTTTTTACATACGGCAAGGCCCATTCAACTAAAACAGGGAGTCTGGCTACAGCTCGAGTCGTAACTATATCGAAGGCTTCCCGATATATATCTTTATGAGCCTCTTCTTCAGCTCGCCCGTGCAAAAACTCGGCCTGCTTATATGAAAGAGTCGTTGTCACTTCCTTTAAAAAGGTTAACCGTTTTTGAAGGCTGTCGAAGAAGGTAATCTTCAAATCGTCGTGCATAATAGCCAAGGGAATTCCGGGAAACCCGGCACCCGTACCCAAATCCAATACCTTAGCCCCGGTGAAAAAGAAGCGCTCATCATAACAACTTAAGCTGTCAATAAAGTGCTTTACCGTCACTTCGTCGGCATCGGTAATGGCTGTTAAGTTCATAACCTTATTTTTTTCTTCCAATAACCCGGCAAAGACTTTGAATTTTTCCAGCTCATCATCCGTTATGTTCGGATAGGCAAGACGGAAAAGCTCATCTCCCTTACATGGAAACATTACCTTTCCCCTCCCGTCTCATCTGCTCAGTATAAATCAATAACGCCGTAATATCTGCCGGTGAAACTCCGGATATACGCGAAGCCTGTCCTAATGAGCGCGGCCGAATATCGGAAAGCTTTTGTCGACCCTCGGAAGAGATTGTATCGATCGCTTCGTAGTCAATAGAATCGGGTAAAAGACGCTGTTCCAACTTATTCATCTTTGCTACCTGTTCCCGCTGACGTTCAATATAGCCTTCATACTTAACCGTAATCTCCACTTCTTCCGTTACATCAAGAGGATAGTCTTTAAGTTCACTAAATAGCTTTTTCATTAAAGAATAGGTCATTTCTTGACGACGTAACAAGTCGACGCCCTTGATTCCCGTTTTTAAAGGAGCCGACCCTACCGACTCGAGAAGTTCATTAGTCCGAGTCGTCGGCGTAACGGACAATTTTTTTAAGACAGAAAGAAGCTCATCAACTTCCTCTTTTTTCTTACAAAAGGCTGCATATCTCTCATCGGTTACAAGCCCTAATTCACGGCCTTTTTCTGTCAATCGCATATCCGCATTATCTTGTCTTAGAATTAAACGATATTCGGATCGGCTGGTCATCATACGATACGGCTCGTTTGTACCCTTTGTAACCAAATCATCTATAAGAACACCTATATAGGCTTCCGCCCGTGTCAATACAAAGGGATCTTTTTTCTGTATCTTCAGTGCCGCATTAATACCTGCTATCAGCCCTTGTGCCGCCGCCTCTTCATAACCGCTCGTTCCGTTTGCCTGACCGGCCGAATACAATCCTCTTATCTTCTTGACTTCCAAAGTAGGCAAGAGTTGCAAAGGGTCGAGACAATCATACTCGATAGCATATCCGGGTCGCATTATTTTCACATCTTCCAAGCCGGGAATGGTCTTTAAAAATTCATACTGTACATCCATGGGCAAGCTGGTACTCATTCCCTGAACATACATTTCTTCCGTTTTTAATCCTTCCGGTTCAACAAAAAGCTGGTGTCTCTTCTTGTCGGCAAAACGAAGAATTTTAGATTCAATAGACGGACAATATCTGGGCCCGATACCTTCAATAACTCCGTTACACATGGGTGCCCGATCCAGATTGGATCGAATAATCTCATGAGTTCTCTCGTTCGTATAGGTAAGCCAACAACAAACCTTATTACGATTTACCCGTTCAGACAGAAAAGAAAAGGCATGTCCTTCATTATCTCCTTCCTGCTTTTCCATAGAGTCGGTTCGCAATGTACGGCTGTCTATCCGAGCCGGAGTTCCTGTCTTAAAGCGCATTAATGAAATCCCGTATTTTTTCAAAGAATCGGATAATGCTTCGGCCGATCGTTGTCCTATGGGACCTGACTCAAGTACGGTCGTTCCGATAATGATACGCCCCTTTAAATATGTTCCGGTTGCCAAAATGACCGCTTTAGCCAAAAAGGTTTCACCCAATTCCGTATAAACACCCTTTACAATCTTATCTTCTACGATAAGATCCGTAACGGTCAGTTGTTTCACATCCAGATTGGCTTCATTTTCCAAGATATGTGTCATTTCAGACTGATATGCTTTTTTATCCGATTGAGCACGCAAAGAGTAAACTGCAGGACCTTTGCCCGTATTCAACATACGCATTTGTATAGCCGTGTTATCGGCTACCAAACCCATCTGACCGCCTAAAGCATCAATTTCTTTAACGAGGTGACTTTTACCCGGACCGCCTATAGCGGGATTACAAGGCATTAAAGCTATATTATCTAAATTAAGCGTAATCAATAAGGTATGCATTTTCATACGAGCAGCGGCCAAAGCCGCTTCACAACCCGCATGTCCTGCACCGATAACGATTACGTCGTAAGTTCCGGCAACAAACACAACAGAACCTCCTATTTTCCCAAACAAAAACGACTGAATATTTCACCGACCATATCGTCTTGAACCGTCTCTCCCGTGACCGCACCCAATAACTCCCAAGCCTCACGTAAATCAACGAGTATTAAGTCCGTCGGCATGCCGGCATACATCGTTTCTTCAGCCCTTTTCAGAGCATTCAAACTTTGCCTCATCAGTTCAATATGTCTCATATTGGATAAGAGAACTTCATTCTCTCCCGCACCGCTTTCTCCCGAACGGGAAACCAAGTACTCTTCCAATAAACTTATACCGTCTCCTGTCTTGGACGACAGTGAAAAAACAGGAAGGCCGTACACTTCTAAATCTTTACATTCCAGAAGAGGCTTTAAATCCGACTTTGTCAGAACAATAGCACCCTTACCGTCAGGGACAGAGTTTATCAAAGCCTTGTCCTCATCACTAAACGGCTGCGTCCTGTCTTTCAAAATTAGAACCGTATCAGCAGTTTCTATATAATTTCTGGCCTTAGTTACACCGATAGCTTCAACCGTATCTGTCGTTTCTCTGATTCCCGCCGTATCGACAAGACGAAATGGAATTCCCTGTATAGATACCCATTCCTCCAGAGCATCTCTCGTCGTTCCCGGAATATCCGTCACAATGGCTCGATCTTCTGCAAGTAAATAATTCAGTAGGCTGGATTTTCCTGCATTGGGAGCCCCGGCAATGGCCACCGTCATGCCGTCACGAATAATCCGTCCTTTAGACGAATCCTTCAGCATTTGTTCCATCTGCTCCATCATACATCTCATAGTCTTTTCCAAGTCATGAACGACAATATCTTCCAAATCTTCTTCCGGATAATCTACCGTTACTTCCAGACGTGTAATAAAATCCGTCAATTCAGTCCTCATGGCAGCCACAATACCTGAAAGCCGACCTTCCAATTGGCTTAGAGCCGTACTTAATCCCTTCGAACTTTTGGCCTGAATAACATCCATGACCGCTTCGGCTTGCACCAAATCGATACGGCCATTCATAAAGGCCCTTTGAGTAAATTCTCCCGCACGAGCCAGACGAGCACCGCTTCGAAGTACGAGTTTTAAAATATCCGAAACAGATTGCCGACCGCCGTGACATTGTATTTCCAAAACATCTTCCGCCGTATAAGAATGAGGCCGCTTCATGATAAGTACAAGAGCTTCGTCAATTTCACGGCCTTTTTCATCAACAATAGTTCCGAAATGAATCGTTCTGTCTTTAAAATCCTTGAACCTCGTCTTCCCCTTACTGCAAAAAATTTTTTCACCGATGTTATAGGCTTCAGTACCGCTTATACGAATAATGCCGACACCGCTTTCTCCCGTTGCCGTAGCAATAGCCGCAATGGTATGTGACAAATCGTAAATCATAGAACTTCTCCTTCATATAGGAAAAGAACCCGGTGCAATGCACCGGGCCCTCTATTATTGGTAATAAATAACTACATGACGATACGGGTCCTGGCCTTCACTTTCCGTCCGTACATGTTCCGTGTCCTGAAGGGCTACGTGAATAATTTTTCGCTCAAACCCGTTCATCGGTTCAAGAACAACCTTGTTACGATTGCGTTTAACTCGACTTGCCAAACGATGAGCCAAGTTTTTTAACGTTTCTTCACGACGAGCCCTGTAGTTTTCTACATCAAGCATAATGAAAAAACGATTTTCTTTGCCTTTATTAGCTTTTAAATTAATGATATATTGCAAGGCGTCCAATGTCTGCCCGTGTTTTCCTATAAGAACTCCTAAGTCGTCGCCGTGTATGTGAAGTGTAATTCTGTCAGCCTTTATCATCTTTTCGATAACAGCCGAAATTCCCATTTTTTCAAGAATTGTATTCAGGAATTCTTTCGCATCGGCGGCGACTTCCTCCGCATCATTACGATTTTCTCCTCCATCTGATTCAACGGGTTTTACTTCTACGGAAACTTCTTCAACTTGTATAGCTTCAACAGGTACTTCTTCAACCTGTTTTTCAATTACCGTAAGGCGAACCTTGGCCTCTTTTTTACCGAAACCCAAAATACCGCTACTGGGCTGAACCAATACTTCCGTTTCCACTTCGGATATATCTTTTCCCAGTTCTTTAAGACCCGATTCAATCGCTTCTTCAATAGTTTTTCCCGTAGCTTCGATAATCATCATGTTAATTCTCCTTCTTGAGACGTCCCATAATCATCTGCTGAGCTCCTTGGAAAACATTGGAAATAATCCAGTAAATAACCAAGCCGCTCGGGAATGTCAAGCTAATCCAACCTATAAAAAGGGGCATAGCCACCTTCATAATCTTTTGTTGCATAGCCTGCGGACCTTCAGCATCAGGCTGTGCACCTGTCATTTGCTTTTGAATAAGGAAGGTAGAAAGAGCCGACAAGACCGGCAAAATATAGGTTTCATCAGGCTGACCCAAATTGGAAAGCCACAAAAAACTTTCATATGCAGGATCATACGGATAGGATCGTAACGCATAGAAGATAGATACAAGGAAAGGCATTTGGATTAAAATAGGCAAACATCCTGAAAGGGGATTCACACCCATTTCACGATAAAGCTTACTCATTTCTTCCTGCATCTTCTTCTGGTTACCCTTATATTTTTTCTGTAATTCTTTTATTTTCGGCTGTAACAGTTGCATTCCTTCCATGGAACGAATCTGTTTTGCCGTCAACGGACTGAGTACCAGCTTAATAATAATTGTAAGCATTATAATGGCAATACCGTAACTGGGGTATCCCACTGATTGAGTAAAAGCGTAACAATAGTCGAGGAAGGTTGACATAATGCCGCTCAATACATCCATAATTCCGCTGAAAAAGCCCAAAAATCTCAACTCCTATCAAGTGTAAAAAATCCAGGGGACAGGCCTTAATTTCATCCGTCCCGTTACGGCAACGGGTCATAACCGCCCTTATGAAAAGGATGGCATTTTAAAATTCTCTTGACAGCGAGAACCGACCCTTTTACTGCGCCGTATTTTTGTAAGGCTTCAATGGCATAAGCAGAACAAGTAGGATAAAATCGACAACAAGGTAATCCCAACGGAGATACACATAGTCTATATACTTTTACAAGAAATATAAGTATATATTTCATAACTAAGCCTTTTTCAAAAGACCGGCCTGTTTAAAAAGCTTCATAATCGTCTTTTCCGCATCTGCATAGGTGCCGTACTTCATACGGCTTCTGCCGATTAATACCAGATCATATCCGCTTATCAGTTCAGAGCGATGTAGTCGATATACTTCCTTCATTAAGCGCCTGCAATAATTGCGTTCAACGGCACACCCTACTTTTTTCCCTGTCACAAATCCCGATCGAATCGGTTGCTGCGGCGATCGTTTCATAATATACAAAACGACGGATCTGGCCACATATGACTTACCGTGACGATATACGAGCTGATATTCTCTATTTTTACATAAGCGATCTTTTTTTTTCAACTCATACATAACGATTATCCTGATAATGGCAGATGAACAGAAAAATCCCCCGAGGAATTTTTCTGTTCATCTCGTAATTGTTATTAAGCAGAAAGTTTCTTTCTACCTTTCATGCGGCGTTTTTTCAAAACCATACGACCGCCTTTAGTTTTCATTCTTTCACGGAAGCCGTGCGTTCTTTTCTTCCACAAGTTATTCGGTTGAAATGTCTGTTTCAAGTGAAGCACCTCCTTTTACACATAATACTTTGAGCTTACACCATAACAGTGTAATTATACTCAATAGGCTATATACTGTCAATGAAGAGGATACATAAGGCTCATAAGTAAATGGACCTGCCTATTCCATTCATATCTTTTTTGGTGTAAAATGTGGATAGATGACAGATATAAAAAGAAAGTTATCAACATATTATCAACAATTGTTGATAACTTTCTTTTTTCTTTCTCTTTTTGATATTTATCGTAAGAAAAATAGTTTTATCTACACAGTTATACACATTATATCACAATAATTACTCGTATATACACATGCATTTTAAAGAGAGGTCTCTTATGGAAACTATTGATATTACGGAACTTTGGATTCGCATGTTGGAAAAGTTAAAACAATCATTGCCACCGCAAATTTACAACACATGGATAGAAACGTCCTTAATACCTTATTCTTTTGAAAACAATATGTTTATCCTCGATACAACTACTAATTTTATCTGTTCTTACATTACAAAAAAATATACACACCTATTGGAAACGACGGCTTCATCCGTGGCCGATCAAGAGATTAAAGTTCGTCTTATTCACAGTGCCGGAGATCTTTCCGATAGGGGACAGTCAAATACTCAAAAAAAAGAAGAGTCTCAAGATATATATGCCAACAACGTATATACTATTGAAAGTTTAAAAACTCAGGAAACAACGGAATCGGTTTCCCCCCATACGAAACAATTACAGACAGGTTCAGAACCTACTTATACTCCGGATATAAAACAATCCGGACCTTTTTCTGACGAAAAGGATGATATTTTACAAACAGGGGCCTCCACTTTAAACGACGCTTATACCTTTGACACTTTTGTTGTAGGCAACAGTAATCGATTGGCTCATGCAGCGGCTATGTCCATAGCCGAATCGCCTATGACAAAATATTCTCCTTTTTTTATATACGGTGACAGCGGTCTGGGTAAAACACATTTGATGCACGCTATCGGTCATTATATATTAAAACATTATCCTCATTTACGACTACGCTGTATTACAAGTGAAGATTTTGCCAATGAACTCATTCAATCCATCCAGGATAAAAACCCTGAAAGTTTTCGTCAACGATACAGAAATATAGATGTCCTTCTCGTCGATGATATTCAGTTTTTAGAAAGTAAAGAACATACTCAAGAAGAGTTTTTTCACACCTTTAACAAACTTTACAAAGACCATAAACAAATGGTTTTTACAAGCGATCGACCTCCACAGAATATAAAAAAACTGGAAGATAGGCTTCGATCCCGTTTTCAAGGCGGAACTGTTGTAAATATTGATCCTCCCGATTTGGAAACGAGAACAGCGATTTTAAGAAATCGGGCCAAAATCGAACATCTACCTATTGATAAAGAAGCCATCGACTATATAGCTTCCAATGTGAGCGAAAACATTCGCGAACTTGAAGGAGCCTTTATTCGAGCTCAAATGCAGGCATCTGTCGAAAACTCTCCCATTACACTGGAAGTAACACAAAGGGCTCTTCAAGAGCTGGTCAAAACAAAACAGGAAAAAAAATATATTACTATTGATGAAATAACTAAACATGTATGCTCATATTATAAAATAAAATATGAAGACTTAATGAGTAAAACCAAACTCAAAAAAATAGCTTTTCCTCGGCAAATAGCCATGTATTTATGCCGTGAATTAACAGAACACACATATCCTCATATCGGTGCCGCTTTTAATGACAGAGACCATACAACAGTCATGTACGCAGTTAATAAAATTTCTAAAGAGGTAAAAAAAGACGAGTCTCTGCGAAAGGCTGTTGAACAAATAAAAAATTCAATTATCCTTGTGGATAAATAGGTTTATATGTTGTATATATCCCTTCTATAAAAGTGAATAAGTAATTTTCCTGTAAATTTGTGAATAATCCGATTTTACTTATCCACTTTTTATAAACACGGGTAAACAAGATAACTTACACTTTTAAAAGACTTTTTTACAAATCCACACCCCCTATTACTATTACTACTATTTAATAAGCTCCAATTAAGTTCATATTCATATAAAAAGGAGAATACCATGAAACTGAAAATTCAAAAAGAAGACTTTACACGTGCCTTACAGTCGGTGCAAAAAGTAGCATCCAATAAAAGTAATAACTTATCCAGTGAAAACGGTCTTCTAATCAAAGCTATAAATGATAATATTGAAATTCAGGCCAATGACTATGATATGGGAATCAAAACAACCATTCCCGGTATTATTGAAGAATCCGGTGAAGTATTTTTATGGGATCCTCATTTGTCAGAATTAACAAGACGTATAGCATCTGAAGAAATTATACTGACCAAAAGTGATTCAGATTCACAAATGTCTATTGAGGGCGGTAAGCTTAAATATAGATATATGACTATGAATACTGAAGATTTTAATGAAGTCGAAGTTGTTGAACAGGGATATGCTTCCTTCACAACAGACAGTGTTATCCTTAAAGATTTAATCGACAATACTTCTTATGCATGCGCAACAGATACATCTCGCCCCGTGTTTACAGGTACTTTTTTAGATGTTTCCGGAAAATCCTTATCTATGGTTGCAACGGATACCCATCGTTTGGCTTTAAAATCAGTTACATTGGATCAACCGTCAACAGGAGATATTCAAGCTATTATTCCCGGTAGATTATTATCTGAAGTAGCCCGACAGTTACCGACAGATGTTCCTGTTGTCGTAAAGATTACGGCTGTAAGAAATTATTTGGCTATTCAATTCGGTAATGTATATATCCGTACACGTCTTATAGAAGGAACCTTCCCTGATTACAAACGAGTTATTCCGACGGAATTCAGCAATATTATTACTATAAGACGCAATGACTTTACAGCTGCCGTTGAAAGAATTTCAATTGTCGCCAAAGATGCTCAATATAATGTTATTAACTTTGATATGGCGGATAATCAGATTCACATGAATAGTCAGGACCCGGATCATGGTGTTGTAGAAGATTCGGTTGAATGTATCATGTCCGGCGGAAATCCTTTGTCCATATCTTTTAACGGACGTTTTATTCTTGATGTATTAAAACATTGCAGTAAGGATGAAATTTTTCTTAAATGCCGTGAAAACAGTCCTATGTTGATACAAGATAAGGATACGGGAAATTGTGTATTTGTTGTTACGCCTATGCGTGTAAGATAGGAGCAACATGAAAGAAATAAAGATTCAGACAGAAACGATACAATTAGATCAGTTCTTAAAGTGGGCCGATATTACGGAAAGTGGCGGTCAAACGAGTATGCTTATTGCTAATAAAATGATTTTTGTAAACGGTGAAAGTTGTACTGTAAAAAGAAAGAAACTTTATCCTAATGATATAGTGAAGGTAGAAAATGTAGGGCAGTTTAGAGTTGTCGGAGAACAGTAAGTAATGAATATATCGAGAATTCGCTTACTTAATATAAGAAACTATGAAGAAGCGGATATATCTTTTCCTGCGACCGTTATTGTTTTATATGGCAATAACGGTCAAGGAAAAACTAATTTGTTGGAAGCCTTATATACCGGATGTATAGGTAAATCGTATAGAGGTGTTACAGATGTGGATTTGTTGAGAAAATCCGCTACAAACGGAAGCGTTATTATCGATTTTATAAGGAATGAAACAGAACAAAATATTAAAATTGTTTTTTCTCTTCATGAAAAAAAGCGCGTGTCCGTAAATGATACGAAGGTAAGAACGAGAGAACTTTTCGGTATACTTCAAGAAGTTATGTTTTCACCTGAGGATTTACAACTAATAAAAGGAAATCCGGCATTAAGACGACGTTTTCTGGATATGGAAATATCTCAAATCAATCCGTCCTATTATAAGATGCTATTACAGTATAATAAGGCTGTATCTCAAAGAAATATACTTTTAAAGCGGATGAAATATGAAAAAGATATATCTCTTCATGAATGGGATCTCCAGTTAGCACGCCTGGCAGCCTATATAGTTAATAAAAGAAAAGAATCTTTAGAAAAAATATCTGTTGTCGTAAAGGAAATATACAGGAACTTAACGAGTGAAAAAGAGATAGTAAAATTGACATACATTCAGCCATATAAGGGTTCGACGGTAGAGGATACGGAAGACGTTTATTATGAATTATTACGGAAAAATAGGGAAAAAGATATTTATCGTCAGTCTACGTCTATAGGTCCTCATAGAGATGATTTCGTTGTGGAAAATGATTTGGGGGAATTGAAAAAATTCGGTTCTCAAGGACAACAACGGACTGCTGTTTTAGCATTGAAAATGGCGGAGTTGGAATTTATAAAAAAAGAGAACGGAGAATATCCGATTTTATTGCTTGATGATGTTATGAGTGAATTAGATGAAGAACGAAGAAATGCTTTGCTTTCTTTTGTGCAAGGAAAGGTTCAAACTTTTATTACGACAACGGATGATTCTTTTTTTCGTAAGGAAAAGGAATATTCGTTTCTTTATGTAGAAAAGGGAAAGGTTCGATATGACGAACATGAGAAGAGGAACAACTGAAAAAGCCGGTGATTTGATACAAGAAGTGTTGGAACATAATAACTTATTGAAACCCTATCGCCATTATGAATTGAAAAAAAAGTGGTCCTCTTTAATGGGCAATCGAATAGGAAAGTATTCTTATATAAAAGATATACGAGAAGGAGTCATTACAATAGGGGTATTCAATTCTGCATGGATGAATCAGTTATTCATGTATAAGAATAATATTGAAGAAAAAATTAATGATTTCCTGGGTGAAAAGTATGTAAGTGATATAAAATTTGTAAGTGCTTCAAAATTTCCTGAAAAAAGAATGATAAACCTTGCAGATGATTATGAATTTGTTTTGAAGATAAAACCGGCAGATATTGTTTTAGCAGAAGAAACAGTGAATACAATAAAAAAAGTTTCCGATAAGTGTCAGGAAGGATTAAAAGAAAAAATATATCGTTTGCAAGTAGCGGCAAAACGAAGAAGCAAAGCCTATGAAGCTGAAGGATATATACCTTGTTCGGGTTGCGGTAGATGGATAAAACAAAATAAGGATTGTGAATATTGTTTATCTGAAAAGAATCAAGAAAAAAAAGTAAAATTAACGGCAATTTTAAATGAAATGCCTTGGCTAACTTGGGAGGACGTTCAATCCTTGTATCAAAGAGAAAGCTTTCAGGAAAAACAGTATGATGAAGTTCGTCGGAATTGTATTTACAGGTTAATAGAAAAAGTTTATCATAATGCGGATACAAAAGAGGATGACTTATTTTTATCTATTTTTATTACAAGAAAAAAGCCCCATGAGTTAACAGATAGATTTATCACCAATTTAGTTAATAAGTATAGAAATAATGCTTAAAAGAATTTAATTAGACTTAAAAACTCCTTGATTGGTAAGTTTTGAGGAATATTGTATAATAGAGTGATTATTAAACAGGAGGCACACGTTTTTATGTCTGAACAAAAGAAAGTTTCTTACGGAGCTGATCAAATACAGGTGCTTGAGGGATTGGAAGCAGTCCGTAAAAGACCGGGTATGTATATCGGCAGTACATCTTTAAAGGGTCTTCATCATCTGGTTTATGAAGTAGTTGATAACAGTATTGATGAAGCCTTAGCCGGCTATTGTACACATATTGAAGTTACAATTGAAGAGGATAACAGTATTACCGTTGTTGATAATGGCCGCGGTATTCCCGTAGCTATGCATAAAATCGGAAAACCGGCTGTTGAAGTAGTTTTGACGGTTTTACATGCAGGAGGTAAATTCGGCGGTGACGGATATCCTATTTCCGGCGGTTTACACGGTGTGGGTATTTCCGTAGTAAATGCTCTTTCTGAACAGACGGAAATTGAAGTTAAACGTGACGGATTCTTGTGGAAAATTTCTTTTGCTCGTGGTTTGACAGTAAACTCATTGGAGAAAGTTCGGCCTTTGGAAGAAGGAGAAGAACGGGGAACAAAAGTATGGTTTAAACCTGATAGTGAAATATTCCCCGATACGGTTTATGATTTTGAAACACTTAAAATCAGACTGAGAGAACTTGCCTTTTTAAATAAGGGACTGACTATTACTCTTGCAGACAAAAGAACGGATAAAAAGGAAATTTATTATTATGAAGGCGGTTTAACCTCTTTTGTTCAATTTTTAAATGAAAACCGTACGCCCGTAAATCAGACAGTTATCAGTTTGGAAGGGATCAAGAGCGATGTAGTCGTTGATATAGCTTTGCAGTATAATGATGGATACAGTGAAAATATACTGACTTTTGTTAATAATATTTTTACTGAAGAAGGAGGTACTCATCTGAGTGGCTTCCGTTCAGGTCTTACGAGAACTATTAATGATTACGGTCGTTCTTCCGGGATTATTAAAGAAAATGAAGATAACCTTTCCGGTGAAGATGTGCGTGAAGGATTAACGGCTATTATCAGTGTTAAAGTAAGGGAGCCTCAGTTTGAAGGGCAAACTAAGACTAAACTCGGTAATAGTGAAGTAAAAGGTATTGTAGATAATATTATTTCCGACGGATTGAAGGAATTTTTCGAAGAACATCCGGCAGAAGCAAAAAGTATTGTAACTAAGAATATAAATGCTGCAAGGGCCCGTCAGGCAGCTCGTAAGGCGAGAGAGTTAACACGCAGAAAAAATGCTTTGGAAATTAGTAGCCTACCCGGTAAATTGGCCGATTGTTCGGAAAAAAATCCGGATATGACAGAAATTTATCTCGTCGAAGGTGATTCAGCAGGCGGGTCGGCCAAGCAAGGCCGTGATAGAAAGTTCCAGGCTATTTTACCCTTGCGCGGAAAAATTATTAATGTAGAAAAGGCACGTCTTGACAAGATTCTTGCCAATGAAGAAATTCGTGCTATGATTACGGCTTTCGGAACGGGTATTGGTGAAGAGTTTGATATTACTAAACGTCGCTACGATAAAATTATTATCATGACCGATGCGGATGTTGACGGGGCTCATATTAGAACTCTTTTGTTAACCTTCTTCTATCGTTTTATGAAGCCTTTGATTACGGAAGGGCATGTATATATTGCTCAGCCCCCGTTGTACCAAGTACGAAAGGGTCGCTCTGTATGGTATTTGTATACAGATGACGAGTTGACAAATAAATTGGCTGAAGTAGGAAATGAAAATGCTGTCGTACAGCGATATAAAGGTTTGGGTGAAATGAATCCCGAACAGTTGTGGGAAACAACGATGGATCCCCAATTTAGGACTATGTTAAAAGTTGAATTGGAAGACGCCGTTGAAGCGGATCGCATTTTTTCCGTTTTAATGGGTGATAAAGTTGAACCGCGTCGTAAATTTATTCAAGACAATGCTAAGAAAGTAAGAAATTTGGATTTATAAGGAGGGCATTATGCCTGCATTATCAGAACGTACTAACCTTTTTACAGATTCACCTATTGCAAAAATGTCCGTCTTATCGGAACAATACGGTGCTGTTAACTTATCTGCAGGCTTTCCCGACTTTCCTCCGCCCCGACCTATTCTTGACTCTTTGAAACAGATTGCCGATGAAGGACCCCATCAATATAGTTTGGATGCCGGTTCGGAAAACTTCAGGCATGCTTTGGCGGAATTTCGTTTTAAATGTACGGGACGCAAACCCGATACAAATAAAGAGTTGATTGCTACTTGCGGTGGTACGGAAGCTCTTATATCAACGATTATGACAGTTGTTGATAAGGGTGATAAGGTTATTATCTTCTCGCCTTACTATGATGCTTACAGCGTTGACGTAAAACTGGCGGGAGGAGAGCCTATTTTTATTTCTCTTCGTGGCGATGATTTTACTTTTAATGAATATGAAATGGAAAAAGCTTTTAAAGAACGTCCGAAGGCTGTTCTTTTGTGTGATCCGTCAAATCCGTGCGGCAAGGTTTTTACGCGGGAAGAATTGGGCATTATAGCCGCTTATGCCGAAAAATATGATACCTTTGTGATTGTAGATGAAGTATATTCACAAATTATTTATAAACCCTATACATATACGTATTTTTCTGAATTACCGCATATGCATGATCGTACGATTTGCGTAGGCTCTCTGTCCAAAACTTATTCTATTACAGGTTGGCGAGTAGGTTATATTCTCGGACCTGAAGCTGTTATTGATGAAATAAAGAAGGTCCATACTTTCTTTACTATCAGCGCTCCCAGCCCTTTACAAGAGGCGGCGGTTACGGGACTTCGTTTTGGCGGTGATTATTATGATGGCCTCGTAAAAACGTATACGGAAAAGAGAGATATTTTGATGAAGGGGCTTGATGACCTGGGGTTAAAACACAATATTCCTCAAGGAGCTTTTTATTTACTCGTCGATATTTCTGAATTCGGTTATGAAAAAGATACGGAGTTCTGTGAAGATTTAGTTCGTAAAGTAGGTGTCGGATCCGTTCCCGGGTCTACCTTTTTTGCTGAAGATGTACAAAAATACGTACGTCTTCATTTTGCCGTCAATAATGAGACACTTTATGCGGCCCTGAATCGTTTGGAAAGTATACGAAGTAAGTTGTCTCGATAGATTGAGTGGAGATTTTATGATGAATAAGAAAATTACTGTCCTTGCAACACTTATATTTGTTTTTTCTTTGATGAGTGTCGGAGCTACGGAATCGGTAACGGATACAGCAGTGATACCGGTTACTGCTACCGTAAAAGAAAAAAATGATTCATACTATCTTACAAAAGGAAGAAAGTTTGAAGAATTGACGGCCTTTATTTCGTCTATCGATGTAAAAGAAAGAAAAAACACATATTTTCTTGTCGATAAAGATATGATGAACGGATATTTTTATCGTATAACAGAGTATGATAAACAAAATTCTGAACTTATTCGTGAGTATGCCGTAGCAAAGGATAAGAGCAATGTTTGGGTCTTGCATACGGGAGAAAAGGCTGTTCTTATATACGGAAATGTTCAAAGTTTATTGAAACGTACGAAAATTGAGTTGTATCCTACCGTTTTGGGTGTAAATGATACGGGAACCTTTTATGTGAATTTGCCGGCCTTTATTCCCTATACGCTTACGGGTGAAACAATTAATACGGCCATTGCAAAAATGGGAGAAAAGAACGCTGTTACCGCTGTTTCCGAAGGAAGAACAAAAGCATTATTAACCATAAGAATCGGTAAGGAAGAACGACAGTTTGAAAAGACAGTTGCTGTTTCGTCTCGGGCTTATACCGGTATGGGAAACGGGCGAGTCGGCATAGGTATCGGGATAGGCGGGCATTCTCGTGGCAGTATAGGTATCGGATTCGGTGATTGGTAAGATTGGAGAGAGTGATTCTTTTTGGAAATTTCCTTATATAAACAGTTTTTGGTAATTTTATTACTGACTGTCGGTAACGGTATCTTTTCTATGCTGGAAATGTCTATTGTCAGCAGCCATCAGTCAAGATTGGAATCCATGGCCGAAGAAGGCAATAAGTCGGCGAAAATTGTTTTAAAATTAAGAGAAAACCCGAATAAGATGTTTTCGACCGTTCAGTTCGGTATGACGCTTGTAAGCTTATTGACAGGTGTTTACAGCGGTACGGAAATGGCCGGCCCCCTTTCCCAATATGTAAAGTTGGTGCCCGGATTGGATCCCTATGCTTATACAATCAGCATGGTAACCATTGTCGTTGTTATTACATATTTAACTTTGATTCTCGGTGAGTTGGTACCTAAGCGTATTGCTATTGACAGTCCTGAAAAAATATCCTGTCTTTTAGCAAGACCTATGGTGTGGTTTTCTAAGATATGCACACCCTTAGTTTGGATTCTATCGGCATCTACGTCTTTTGTTACAAAACTTATCGGTGCCGATAATCCGGAAGTATTACCCGTTACGGCCGATGAAATACGTTTGTTGTTAGAACAAGGGGCTGAATCGGGAGCCTTTGATAAAGAAGAACCTAAGCTTGTCGAACGTGTTTTTCGCTTATCCGATATGGATGCAGGCGATATTATGACAAATCGGACGCAGATGGATTGGATTGATTTGGAAGATGAAGAAGGACAGATCATGAATGATCTCCTTGCTTTCCACCATATAAATGTGCCCGTATGCCGCGGTTCCATAGATGAGTTTGTAGGTATTGTTTCTTTAAATAAAGTATTTAATCAATACTATCGGGCCGTTCTGTTAAAGAAAAATGTATCTATCCGTTCTATTTTAGAGCACACAAGTCGTAGTCCCGAATATATTCCCGAATCGATGGATATCATGAAGGTAGTTCATCTGTTTCAGGAAAAAGGAATCCATGAGGCTGCCGTTTTGGATGAATACGGTAATTTGAGCGGTATCTTATCGGTTCATGATATTTTGGAAAAACTTGTAGGTATTATGCCTGTCGGCGAAGAAGAAAAGGCGGAAGAGGCTAATAAAATCGTTCAACGAGCTGTCAATGAATGGTTAATTGACGGATTGATTCCTATTGAGGAGTTTAAAGACTTCTTCCAAATTGATGAGGATCTTCCCGGGGAAGAAGAGGATCTTTATAAAACCTTGGGCGGTTTGATTGTCTACGGAGTAGGAAGAATTCCGAGAGAGACGGATGTATATGAGTGGAAGAACTACCGTTTTGAAGTTGTTGATATGGATAACTTACGAGTCGATAAAATATTAGTTACGAATACTCCTGAAGAAGAGAATGAAGAGAGTACATAAAAAACGGCAAAAACGGCACTGAAGATTTACTTCAGTGCCGTTTTTTATGGAACTATCGATTTATTCATCTTTTAAGGAACGTAAAAAGAGGCTTTCCAAACCGGCTTTCGGATCAATCCCTTTATGTGTAATTTCATAAACGGTCCGGCTTATGGGAAGCTCTACCTTATACTGTTCCGAGAGGTTCATTAACGCTTCGGATGTATAGTAACCTTCGGCAAGATAGGATGTTTGTTTTCCTTTAATCCATTCTTCTCCGAATCGTCTGTTATTACTGTATGGAGAAAAAAGAGTTGCTTCATAGTCACCCAAATGGGAAAGACCGTAAACTGTCATGGCTTGTCCGCCCATGGCGGCAATAAGTCGGGACAGCTCGCGAGTGCCTCGAGCCATAAGAGCTCCTTTAAGACTTGTATAGTTGAGGCCGTCCAACATACCTGCAGCAATACCCATTACATTTTTTGCCGCTGCCCCTATTTCCGTACCGAGAAGATCTCTACCGTAATAAAATCGGATTAAGGGCCCTGTAAGGGTCTGTACGAGGGTCTCCGTGAGCTTCTGGCAAGTCGAAGAAATGACCATACAATTAGGCATATGACGAACAAAATCTTGTACGTGTCCGGGACCCACCCAAACGGCTATGGGGACATGGCTTCCCAGCTCTTCGGATGCCACTTCCGAAAGTCGTTTACCCGTACCGATTTCAAGCCCTTTCATACATAATACCAGAGGCTTTTCGGAGAGATCCGTTTCTTTTTTTAAACGTTTAGCTAAAGAACGAAACTGTTGAGCATTAATAGATACAATGCATATATCGGCCGTTTGTACGGCCTGTTGCAAGTTATCGGTTAAAAGTATATCGGAAGACAGTGTCAGATAGTCGTTTCGGCCGGTTTGTACGAGCCTTTCCAAATTCGTAGATCCTGTACGTCCCCAAAGGGTGACCTTGTGACCGATACTGTTTGCATACCAAGCATGAAAGCTTCCCCACCGGCCGCAGCCTAAGACGGATATATTCATGAACGGTCTCCTTTAATAAGTAATTATGGCTCTATTATACAATAATCGGGCACTGTATAAAAAGCTCTCCGAAAGGAGAGCTTTTTATTATAAGTTGTCGATGATTGCTTTGGTGTATTCTTCCGTTTTCGCCGTGCCTCCCAAGTCGGGAGTCAGCATATGTCCGTTTTGCAGAACCTTGTCTACGGCTTGTCTAATCTTTGCGGCAACCGTATCTTCTTTCAAGTATTCTAGCATCATACAAGCCGACCATAAGAGTGCCGTAGGATTGGCAATATGTTTACCCGCAATGTCGGGAGCACTGCCGTGAACCGCCTCAAACATGGCATAATCCGTACCGACATTCATGGACGGCAAAAGACCCAGGCCGCCAATAAGGCCGCTTGTCAAATCGGAAATAATATCACCGTATAAGTTGGGTGTTACTATAATATCAAAGGTTTCAGGACGCATAACCAACTGCATGCAGACGTTATCCACAATCTTATCGTCACTTTCAATATCTCTGTATTCTTCGGCAATGCGGTTAAATACGGAAAGAAAGAGACCGTCACTAAGCTTTAAAATATTGGCTTTATGTACGCAGGTTACCTTATGTCTACCGTGCTGACGGGCATATTCAAAAGCATCTCGAATGATTCGCTCACTCGCAGTACGGGTAATGATTTTTATAGCATGAACGGTATTTTCATTGATTTGTTCTTCCACACCTACATATAAATCTTCCGTATTTTCTCTGAAGGTAATGATATCTACGTTGGAAAAGGGTGTATGTACCGCCGTATTCGATTTAGCCGGTCGGATATTGGCATATAAGTTGTACTTATTACGCAAGGTCACGTTGAGAGAACGAAAACCTTTACCGATAGGCGTTGTAATCGGTGATTTAAGTAGTACCTTCGTGCGTTCAAATGAGTCAAAACCGGCATCAGGTATGAGGGCTCCGTTTTTTTCGTACTCTGCCGCACCTACATTATAGATATCGTATTCTAAAGGTGCGTGAGCAGCTTTTAATACGGAAAGAACGGCATCCGTAATTTCCGGGCCGATACCGTCACCTTTAAATACAGTGATTGTCTTCATTCTTATCTGTCCTTTCTGGCAATGTAAGGCTCTAAAGACCCGACAAATTTTGTAGCAGGACGCATAATTCGTCCGTCGTATAATTTGTTTTCTAAATTATGGGCTAACCAGCCGACGAGACGGCTGACGACAAATAAGGGTGTATACAAGTCCTGCGGAATACCGAGTAATTGATAACAGAATCCGCTGTAGTAGTCAACATTACTGCAAATATCCATACCCTTTTCGGCACTGATTATTTTTTTAGCTACATCTTCAAAGCGGCGATAAAAGTCGAACTGCTTTTCCAAACCCTTCTTTTTAGCGATTTCACCACAGTACTTACGCATAATTTCCGCACGCGGGTCTGATAGAGTATAAACGGCATGTCCGAAACCGTATACCAATCCGTCTGATTGAGGGAAGGTCTTGCTTAAAATTTCCCGTACCGTTTCTTCCATCTTTTCATTGGATGCATCCAAGCCGATTTTATCTATAACAGCATGCATCAGCTTGGAGGCACGAATATTGGCGCCGCCGTGACGAGGGCCTTTTAAGGCCCCGATGGAACTGGCCATAGTGGAATAAATATCCGTATCCGTCGAAGCGACGACGACATTGGTGAAAGTTGAGTTTGTACCGCCACCGTGATCGGCGTGAAGGAAGAGCAGAATATCTAAAAGTTTAGCTTCCGCATCCGAAAAGACACCGTCGGGTCGTAAAAGTGACAAAATATTTTGAGCTGTCGAGTAATCTTTGCGCGGATAGTGTATAATCAAGCTGTGTCGGTCGTAATAATGGACTTTGGACATATAGGCGTAGCAAGCAATAGAGGGTAACTTAGCCATAATATCCAGTCCCTTGCCCAGCATTTGATACACATCCGTATTATCCGGATCGGGATCGTAATTATATAAAATCAACAAAGCATGCTGGAGTTTGTTCATCAAATTTTTTCCGGGCATACGGAGCAGATTCATTTCCAGAAAATCATCGGGAAGTTGGTAAGAGTCAGATAGGGTCTTACAGAACTCCCTCAGTTCAGCCTTATTCGGTAAGTAGCCGAAAAGAAGTAGAAAACAGGCTTCTTCGTACAAATAACCGCTATAAGTATCCTTATTTACAATATCGCTAATGTTTATGCCTCTATAATACAAGATGCCGTCGCTATTGACTTTATTGCCTTCCGTGTCGCGCTTGTATCCGACAACATCGGCAATACGAGTCAAGCCGACAAGAACCCCCGTATGGTCTTCATTACGAAGACCGCGTTTAACGCCGTATTTACTGTAAAGATCTCTGGGGATTTGAGTATAGTTTTGAGATTTTCCGTAGAATTGGGCTAGTTTAATATTTTGAGTCATGCCGTAGGCTCCTTTCCTAGGGGCTGGGTATTGGTAAATATTCTTTCAGTTTTATAAATATCCAAACAAGAAGAGGTGTTTCGAACCACGAATAATACACTTGTAATTATAGCATAAAAACACGCTCTGTAAAATAAAATTAAATGATAACGGATGGATTGTCGGATGTTTGTAGTAGAATAAATATGATATAATATAAGCTATATGAGTTTATTATTTTACAATATGAAATTCGATTACATAATTTTCGAAATAAGGAATTAATTTAGGAATAACGGAGGAGGACGCTGTGATTAAACTGTATAAAAACGGAGCGTACTTAATTAACGGTACACAAATTGTAGAAGCCGGTAATGAAAATGAATTGAAAGCAGCTTGCGGCTGTTGTGTAACACCTGAAGAAGGACGAAAGGGAACCATTGCCTACTCTATTTTGATGAACCATAATACGGCGAATTCGCAAGAACATTTAAAAATTCGCTTTGACGCTATGGCTTCCCATGATATTACGTATGTAGGTATTATTCAAACGGCACGCGCCTCGGGAATGGAGCGGTTTCCTTTACCTTATGTGCTGACTAACTGTCACAATTCTTTGTGTGCCGTCGGTGGTACGATTAATGAAGATGATCACGTTTTCGGTCTGTCGGCAGCTAAAAAGTACGGCGGTATTTTCGTGCCGCCTCATTTAGCCGTTATTCATCAATATATGCGTGAAAAAATGGCTACCTGCGGTAGCATGATTTTAGGATCAGACAGTCATACTCGTTACGGAGCTCTTGGAACTATGGCTATGGGTGAAGGTGGCGGTGAGCTGGTAAAACAATTATTGGAAGATACCTATGATATCGCTTATCCCGATATTGTCGGTGTGTATTTGGACGGAAAGCCCAATCCGGCCGTAGGACCTCATGACATTGCCATTGCCTTGGTCGGAGCCGTATTTAAGAATGGTTATGTTAAAAATAAGGTCATGGAATTTATAGGTCCCGGAGTGGCATCTATGAATACGGATTACAGAAACAGTGTTGATGTCATGACAACGGAAACAACCTGTCTTTCGTCCGTATGGAGAACCGATGAGGATACGAAGGTTTATTTGACTATGCACGGCCGTAAAGATGCATATAAGGAACTGAATCCTTCGGCTGTTGCATATTATGACGGTATGATTTATGTAGATTTATCGAAAATCAAGCCCATGATTGCCATGCCTATGCATCCTAGCAGAGCCTTTACAATTGATGATGTTATTGCAAACGGTCCGGATATTTTAAGAGAAACGGAAGAGATTATCAAAGAGCGGTTGGCCAATAAGTCCATTGAATTTTCTTTGACGGATAAATTGGAAGGAAATCGACTGCGTGTTCAACAAGGTGTTATTGCCGGTTGTGCAGGAGGTAACTATACGAACATAGAGGCGGCGGCTCATGTGCTTAAACATCAGCGTTTGTCGAACGACGTGTTTACTCTTGACATCTACCCGTCGTCACAGCCTGTCGGACTTGGCCTTTTAAGGAATGGAACGGTTGCAGATTTAACGGCTATCGGTGCCGTATGGAAGACGGCTTTTTGCGGTCCTTGTTTCGGTGCCGGAGATACGCCGGCTAATAATGCGTTCAGTATTCGTCATACGACACGTAACTTCCCCAATCGTGAGGGAAGCAAACCCGGTGACGGTCAATTTTCGGCGGTTGCACTGATGGATGCTCGTTCTATTGCGGCAACGGCCGTAAATGGCGGACTTCTTACGTCGGCTGACGGATACTTTGACAATTATAAAGAACGCCCGTATACGTATGACGACGGACCGTACGCAAGTCGTGTATATTACGGATTTAACCGTGGCAAAGGGGAAGAAAAGCTGGTTTACGGACCGAATATTAAGGATTGGCCGGAACAGGAAGCTTTGGCTGAAGATGTGTTGTTGAAAATGTGTTCTGTCATTACAGACCCCGTTACGACTACGGATGAATTGATTCCGTCGGGGGAAACGTCTTCCTATCGGTCAAATCCTTTGGGATTGGCCGAATTTACCTTGTCCAGAAGAGATCCCGACTACGTCGGACGAGCCAAGGAAGTTAAGCAAAAGGAAGAGTTACGACTTAACGGTGATACGGATGCGGAAGTTGTAGCTGTCTATGATTTATTGGAAATGCATTTGGGAAATGTAGAGCGAAATAAAACGGAGATAGGTAGCGTTATTTACTGCACTAAACCCGGAGACGGCTCAGCGCGCGAGCAGGCTGCCAGTTGTCAGCGTGTTTTGGGCGGGTTAGCCAATATTTGTAAGGAATATGCAACGAAACGATATAGATCCAATGTTATCAATTGGGGGATGTTACCCTTTCAGGTACGGAAAGAGACGGAATTTGCTGTTGGTGACTACGTATATGTACCGCATATCCGTAAGATCTTAGAAGGGGATATGAATAACATTAAGGCTTATTTAGTACGAAAGAACAGTATAGAGGAAGTAACCCTTTATATCACAGACTTGACGTCGGAAGAACGAGAAATTATTCGAGCCGGCTGTCTCATTAACTATAATCGGAATAAGAAGTAAGAACACTTTTGGGGGAACATATGGATTTTGTAAAAATGCACGGACTGGGTAATGATTTTGTCTTTATTGAAGATAAGATGGGTCAAGACAAGGATTATACCGCGCTGGCTCGTGCCATGTGTAATCGACATACAGGAATCGGTGCGGACGGGCTTATTGTCATTGTAGACAGCCGCGTTGCGGATGTGCGTATGCGTATCATCAATTCTGACGGCAGTGAAGCGGAAATGTGCGGAAACGGCATTCGTTGCTTTGCCAAGTATGTATATGACAGCGGCATTATTGAAAAAAAACAGTTTACCGTAGAGACGCCGGCAGGAATTATGGAACCGGAAATTACAGTCGGGGCAGATAACAAGGCGGAACTGATTACCATCAACATGGGGAGACCTTCGTTTAATAGAAGTGAAATTCCTATGGAGGGAACTGATGGTCGAGTCTTGAATGAAGACTTGTGTGTAGACGGCGAAAATTGGAAAATCACGTCTCTTCTCATGGGTGTGCCGCATACAGTAACGTATGTGGACGATGTGGACTCTGTCGATATTGAAAAAATAGGGCCTTTATTTGAAAAGCACGAGGCGTTTCCGAAGCATACAAATATTAACTTTGCCCAACAAATGGATGACCGGACGGTCAAGGTTCGTACGTGGGAACGTGGTGCAGGTGCTACGCTGGCATGCGGAACCGGCTCCTGTTCCGTTGCCATCGCATCCTTTTTAAACGGGCATACGGGAAGAGAAGTAGATATTCAACTTCCCTTGGGAACTTTGCACATTGAATATAGGGAAGAAGACGGCAATGTGTATATGACGGGGCCGGCCGCCGTATCCTTTACGGGGACTTGGCCTGACGAAACGTAGTCTTTATTATTATGATTAGATACGAAAAACTATTTAAAGGCCGGTTTATAGATCGACCCAATCGGTTTATTGTTCATGTCGAAATAGATGATGAAACGGTGACTTGTTATTTACCGAATCCCGGCAGACTATGGGAGCTTTTATATGTCGGGACAACGGTGTGGGTTCGTAAGGTTTTAACGCCGGGGCGAAAGACACCCTATGATGTTATCGGTATTGAGAGGGACGGAATTCCTATTTTACTGGATACTCAATATAATAATGACGTGGCTGAGGCTTTAATTCGGGAGAAACGGATACCGGGTTGGGAGGACTGGGATGTTTTGCGGCGAGAAGTTGCCATAGAAGGCAGTCGGTTCGACCTTTTATTACATAGAGGAGACGACCTTTTCTTTTTAGAAGTGAAGTCTTGTACCTTATTCAGTAAAAACGGAGCTATGTTCCCCGACGCTGTTACGGAACGGGGGAGGAGGCACCTTCTCCATTTATCATCTTTGCGAGATAAGGGGATTCGTGCAGGTATTCTGTTTTTGGTTCAATGGAATCGGGCTCGCTGGTTTTTGCCCGATTATCATACAGATCCCGATTTTGCCGAAACATTTGAAACCTGTGCGGATAAACTTGATTGGAAGGCTTTTACGGTTGAATGGAATGACGATTTTTCCGAGCCTGCACCCGGGCGTGAACTCATGTATCCGCAGGCTGTTTTGGAGCGGGAAAACAGAGATCGAGGAACTTATGCCGTCATTTATTGTTTAGAAGAAGACCGCTGTGAGTTTATCGGGACAGGCAAAAAGCATGATTTTAAGGCAGGATATTATGTATATATCGGGGCGGTTGAAGAAAACCTGAAAGCCCGCTTATCCGGACTCCGACGAGTACGTAAAAAGCCGGTGCAAATTACGGATTATCTTCGTTTATTTATGACAGTATCGTCTGTGGCGGCCGTGCGTACGGCCGATACCGTAGCGGCAGAATTTGCTTCTCATGTCGGTAATGTCAGTGACGGTTTTGTCCCGGCAATTACAGGGGATGACGGAGGTCCTTGTCTTTTTTATTTTAAGGAAAATCCCGTTCATTATAAGCCGTTTATAGAAGTTCTTGAGGATATTCGCATGAATCGTTTGGAAACACTCTTTGATTTTTAAGGGGAGAATAATGGATAGAAAAGATGCCTTGGCATTGTTACAAAAATATAATCATGAACCCTTCCATATTTTACACGCACTTACGGTAGAGGGCGTTATGAAATGGTATGCTAATGAGTTGGGATATGGTGATGAAGCTGATTATTGGGGATTAGTAGGACTTCTCCATGACGTGGATTTTGAGCAATATCCACAAGAGCATTGTAAGAAAGCTCCCGAATTGTTGTCTGAAATCGGGGCAACGCCGGAATTTATACGTTCCGTCTGCAGTCACGGCTTCGGTATTTGTGTAGATATAAAGCCGGAAGCACAGATGGAAAAGGTTCTCTTTGCGGCCGATGAATTGACCGGCCTGATAGGGGCGGCAGCCATTATGAGGCCCTCAAAGAGCACTAAAGATATGGAAGTAAAAAGTTTGAAGAAGAAGTTTAAGGATAAACGTTTCGCCGCCGGTTGCTCTCGTGATATCATTACGCAAGGAGCCGAGTTACTCGGCTGGGAATTAACGGATTTAATGGAAAAAACGATTCTCGCCATGCGTTCGTGTGAAAACGATATTCATAAAGAGTATACCGAGTTGACAGGACAGGAAGCATAGAATTTTTCGGCAAAGGAGTCGCCATGGAAGAAACGTCTCTTTTTAACACCGACGCGGCCAATCAGCCCTTAGCGGCACGTATACGGCCGAAGACAATTGATGATATTATAGGTCAAGGCCATCTTTTGGGAGAGGGGCGTATTTTGCGCCGTTTCATTGAAAATGATACGGTACCGTCTATGATTTTTTGGGGGCCTCCGGGTGTCGGCAAAACGACGTTGGCTCGCGTAATTGCCGGACATACGAAGGCTGCTTTTGTAGATTTTTCGGCTGTTACGGGCGGCATTAAAGAAATTCGCCAAATTATGCAGAAGGCTGACGAAAATACACGCTACGGTGAAAAGACAATTCTTTTTGTAGATGAAATACACCGTTTCAATAAAGCACAACAAGATGCATTTTTACCCTTTGTGGAAAAAGGAAGCATTGTCCTCATCGGAGCTACGACAGAAAATCCGTCCTTTGAGATTAACGGGGCTTTATTATCCCGCTGTAAGGTTTTCGTTTTACATGCTTTAACGGCAGATGATATTAAAGAGTTATTAAAACGGGCGTTGGCAGAACCCGAAGGTTTCGGTACCCGAGAGATTCGCATAGACGATGATTTATTGGGGGCTATTGCTCTTTTTGCTAACGGAGACGGGCGCAGTGCTTTGTCTACCTTGGAAATGGCTGTTTTAAACGGTGAAATTGAAGGCGATGCCTTGGTAGTTACGAAAGATTCTCTCGAACAGTGTATATCGAAAAAATCTCTTTTATATGATAAAAAGGGAGAAGAACATTACAATCTTATTTCGGCCCTCCATAAATCAATGCGAAACTCCGATGCCGATGCATCCGTATACTGGTTGGCCCGAATGTTGGAGGCCGGCGAAGACCCTCTTTATGTGGCCAGACGCGTTGTTCGATTTGCAGCTGAAGATGTGGGACTGGCCGATCCAAGGGCTATGGAAATAGCCGTAGCAGCATATCAGGCATGCCATTTTATCGGCATGCCCGAATGTTCGGTTCATCTTACGGAAGCCGTTGTCTACTTATCGTTAGCTCCCAAGTCGAATGCCATGGAGACGGCCTATTTGTCGGCGCGTAAGGATGCGTTGGAACAAATTGCCGAACCGGTTCCGTTACAGATTAGAAATGCACCGACTAAGTTGATGAAGGACTTGGAATATGGCAAGGGATACGACTATGCACATAATCATCCTGAAGGATTGACAGCCATGGAATGTTTACCCGACTCGTTGCGGGGGCGAGCGTATTATCGACCGACGGAGCATGGATTGGAGGGACGTTTTAAGGCACGGTTTGAAGAAATAAAGGCATGGAAAAAAAGATACGGTAAAGGGAAGAAATAATGAGTAAGAAAGTTATTTTCGGAAAAGATTACAGCACAAACGAGTATGCAAAAATCTTTTTTTATTTATGCATAGGCGGGTCGGCAGCTATAGCAGAATGGCTTATGTTTTACTTCTTCAACGGGTTTTATACATCTTTTTTCGATAATTCAGCTTTGAGAATTTCCGTTTCAACAGCTACCGCATTTTCGTTGGCTACTGTATATCACTATATCTTGGGGAACATCTTTGTCTTTGAAAGCGGTCGTCGTTATGATCGAAAGAAAGAGCTGACCCTCGTTTTTGTTGTCAGTATTATCGGGCTATTGTGGAATTTACTTCTCATGTGGATATTTACATCGGGACTTTCCATAGAGCCCGTGCCGGCAAAGATTATAGCCAGTGCCGTCGTAACCGTATGGAACTATCTGTCGCGAAAAAAATGGATATTTTAAAAGAAATCTCGCTCAACGTTTTGTTGGCGGGATTTTTTATAAGTGTCGGAAAAGCATCATATATGCAAAGAATGCAAAAATGAATCTATACATATCAAAGCCGTATTTATTTTTTAAAAATAATAAATACATATTATTGAGGTTATGTCCGTTTAATGATAGACTGATTTAGTAATATTTATGGTTTGTAGTTTGAAAATGGGGGAACAGCAATGAAAAATAAAGCTTTTGCAGTAGCAGCCTTTGCAGCAGCCTGTGTGACGTCCATGGCATTTGCTACTCCGCAGACACAGTTTCAAAAGGGTCAATTCCAGTTGGATCTCGGTGCATGGAATGTAAAATCTTCCGTTGATATGAGCAATTTTGATGCAACGACGATGCCGGCTACCGGGGCAGGAACGGCATATACGGGTACGAAGACGAGTGATTCCAAATGGAATTTTACGGGCGGTTTGTCTTACGGTCTTAGTGACAAATGGGGTCTTGAATATGCGTACCATGACTTAAATACCAAAAAAGAAGGTATTAAGGGTACGGACGGAGATGAACATGAAGTAAATCTGGTTTACTCTCTCAATAAAAACTTTGCCGTATATGGCGGTTGGAATCGCATTAAAAACTCTAAAGATTCTTTCAGTAGAACCAATAATATCGCTCAGCTCGGTCTGATTGCCAAAGCTCCTTTGGCTAAAAATTTCGACATTTACGGTAAGGCAGCCGTAGGTACAAAGCATACGACTATTTGGGAAGCGGGTCTCGGTTATACGATAGGCAAAGATTTCGACTTAACGGCAGGCTATCGTTATGTAAATACGCGTCTTGCCGAAAAAGGGCAGACAGCTCTCGGCTTCACTAATACGAATTCGTCAGGCGTTACGAACCCGGCAGTGGCGACGAGTGATGCCAATATTGCCTATAAAGGACCCTTCGTAACCTTATCTTATCGTTTCGGCGGCCATAAGAAAGCGGCTCCCGCACCGGTTGTGGCAGAACAGCCGCGTCGTCAGGTTGTGCAGGAACAACCCGGCCACGTATATAATGACTACTATCTCGAAAGTGTTCACTTCGCCTTTGATGTAGATACGCCTATTGCGTACGATCAGGGCAAGCTCGATCATTTTGTAGCCGTAGCGAAAGAATATCCGCATGATACATTCAAACTCGTAGGTAATACGGATGCTCGCGGTACGGATGCTTACAATGACGATCTCTCCAAACGTCGTGTTGTAAATGTAGCTAGATACGCTGTCGATCACGGTGTAAATCCGGAACAACTCGAACTTTCTTATGAAGGAAAGAACGATCCCGTTGCAACGAATGCCACCGATCAGGGCCGTGCAGACAATCGTCGTGTTGATATTTGGCATCACAGATAAATAAAGAATTTACCCGCAAGGGCCATAACAGGGAATCGGCATAATCGATTCCCTGTTTTTGTTCCTGTGTCGCCTTGTCTTACGACTATGAATAAGGTATAATATTCTAGCATAAAAGTATTGGTGCGTGACAGCCTGTCGGGGCTTGTGCAATGGAGACCTATGAACCTCGTCAGGTCCGAGAGGAAGCAGCGATAAGTAGTCATCTTCGTGTGCCACGAGGTAACCCGGCAAGCTGTTACACACGAGTGCTTTTACGAGAAGGCGGTAAAGCAGCGGCGAAGCCGCTTTTTTTCATATAAGGGGAACGACTATGTCCTACATTGCATTGTATCGCAAATGGCGACCGAAGACATTTGAAGACGTTGTCGGTCAGGGTCGAATTATGAAGACCCTGCAACAGGCCGTGGAAAATGATAAAGTGGCTCACGCCTATCTTTTTTCCGGTCCGCGCGGAACCGGAAAAACCAGTACAGCTAAAATTTTTGCGAAAGCTCTTAATTGTGTACACGGCCCGACTGCGCATCCTTGTAATGAGTGTGATATATGTAAACACATTACGAGCGGTGAATCTCTTGATGTGGTGGAAATCGATGCGGCATCAAATAGAAGTATTGAAGATATTCGCCAGTTGCGGGAGACTGTAAAGTTTATGCCTACGGAAGGGCATAAAAAAATATACATTATCGACGAAGTGCATATGCTTACGACAGAAGCTTTCAACGCCTTGTTAAAGACGTTGGAAGAACCGCCGGCACATGTGGTCTTTATTTTGGCTACGACAGAACCGGAACGAATACCTATGACTATCCTTTCTCGTTGTCAGAGATATGATTTTCGTCGTATTACGGCAGATGACATACAGAAACGGTTGGCCTATATTGCCGACAAGGAAGAAATAGATTTGAAGCCCGACGCAGCTCGGATGATTGCCGTTCGAGCCGACGGCGGTATGCGCGATGCTTTGAGCCTTCTTGACCAGTGTATAGGTAACGGCGGACGGCGTGTCGATGAAGAGCTTGTACGGGAATTATTGGGACTTGTCGGCAAAGATTGGTTATTTTCTATGACGGCAGCCCTTTTTAACGGTCGAGGAGAAGCTCTTATTGAAGGTATTGATGAAGTCGTACAGGCAGGGAAAGAAGTGCAACATGTATTGGCCGATATGGTCATGCATTTAAGGGCTCTTATGCTGTATCAAGCGGCACCCAAGTCTGAGACTTTGGCAGCTTATGCGGACGTGGAAAAAGAATTGGCCGCGCAAGCCGAGTCCATAGAACCGGCACGGATATTTGCGGTCTTGAATATTTTGCAAGAAGCTTTATTGCGGGTTAAGACTTCCCCTTATCCTCGAATTGCCGTAGAAACAGGCTTGTTGATGGCGGCTCAAAATGAATCGGGGAGCGGTGACTTGGCGGTAAGGGTCACGGCTTTGGAAAAACGGGCGTATGCTGTTCCTCAGGATGTTATGGAGCGCCTTGTGCGATTAGAGCAGGGCATGGGATCTAAATCCGAGGTTTATGTACCACCGGCTTCGAAAAAAACACAGGTCAATAAACAAGAGCCTAAATTACAACCTGCAGCAGCGGCGACGGTACCCGAAGGGATGGGAGTTGTGAAACCGGCTGTCGGAGAACCTCAACCGAAAGCTGAAGGGGAACAATCGAAGACCCCGGCAGTCGATATGCCATCGGAAGAACGGCAAGTGCCGGTTAACGATGCCGAATATAATCGAGTCTGGAGTAGTGTTTGCGCTGTCTTGGACAGGGCCAAAAAGAAAGCCGTTTTGTCGTGTATACGAAATGGGCGAGTAGTCTATATCGGAGAGACGGAGTTCATCCTGGCGTTGCCGACAGAATTTATGGTTAAGCGGGCCAATCGAGAGGATTATTATACTTGTGTGGATGAAGCTTTGGCTCAAGTCCTCGGTAAGGGATACCATATGCGAAGTTACCTTGAAGGGGACAGCGAATTGGCGGCATACGAAAAAAAAAAGACTGATTCGGATATAAAGTCGGCGACCATACCCCAAAAAGACACGGAGAAGGAATCGGTGCTGACCGAGCAAGTTGACGGCTCACACGAACCGGTGGCTATTGAACGACAAGATATACCGCAGGGAGAACGAGAAGCCCTGTCGGCTGTGCTTGATGCGGTAGGAGATTGTCGTATTTTCGTAGAATATAAAGATACATAAAAGGGCACTCGCTCACACCGGCGAGTGCTCTTATGTTATTCGAGTGTCGCTTTCATAAAGAAAGTAAGTGGAAGAGGCCGCGTATATTCTTTGTTTTTATGACAGAATCGATAGAAATATAGTATAATATAAAGGATTGTAAAGTTTTAAAAGGAATCGTTCCTAATTGGAATGACCGAGATAGGTTGTAAAATATATTCGCTTACTATAAGGAGGAACTATTATGTTCGGTGGCGGCAATATGCAAGGTATGATGAAAAAAGTGCAGAAAATGCAAAAAGATATGAAGAAGATGCAGGACGAATTAAAGGTACGCACTGTTGAAGCGACTGTCGGCGGCGGTACGTTGACCATTGTCATGAATGGCGAAAAAACGGTGGAAAGCGTTACTATCGATCCGTCCGTGATTGATCCGGAAGATAAGGAAATGTTGGAAGATTTGATTGTAGCGGCTGTTAATGAAGCAGGCAAAAAGGTTGATGACATGATGGCTCAGGAAATGAGTAAAATCACGGGCGGTATGAATTTACCGGGTATGTTCTAATGGATACGCCATTGGAACATTTGGCGGAACAATTTCGACGCTTGCCCGGTATCGGCATTAAAACGGCTCGTAAGTTAGCGTATTATATGATACAGCAACCGGATGAGAAAACGGAAGCTTTTATCGATGCGGTTCGAAAAGCGAAAGAACAGATGCATTTTTGCTCCGTATGTTTTAATTTATCATCTACCGATCCGTGTACTTATTGTACGGATGAACATAGAGATCGTTCGGTCATTATGGTAGTGGAAACACCTCAAGATGTGGCGGCTATTGAACGGTCAAAGGACTACCACGGTTTATATCACGTGTTGCACGGGGCCCTATCCCCTCTCGACGGAATCGGACCGGAAGATTTGCATATTAAGGAATTATTACAGCGTTTGGGCGACACCCGGGTTCAAGAAGTCATTATTGCAACAGATCCCGATGTAGAAGGTGAAGCGACGGCCTTGTATTTGGCGCGATTGTTGAAAACGGCAGGGGTTAAGGTGACGAGAATTGCCAGAGGACTTCCCATGGGCGGCGATATCGAATTTGCTGACGAAGCGACTTTAGCCGGGGCTGTAGCCAATCGCCGGGAAATGTGAGGAACTTCATGTGGAATACCTATATATCGGTGCAGGTATTGTTTTGCTGCTTATTATAAATCGGTTTATTTTGGCACCTATTCGTAGATTGGCCATTAATACAATGATGGGGCTTTTTTTACTTCATTTGGTCAACACGTACGGACCTCTGGCAGGCTTGCACCATGTTAATGTTACGCCCCTTACGGGACTTATTGTAGGCTTTTTCGGCGTACCCGGAGTGGTGGCGGTAACGTTATTTTATTTGGTTATTTAAAGACAGGATGCGATAGGATGAATGTGAAGCATGCATTCGGATTGTTGGGAATGTTTCTGCTTTCCGTAAGTTTGCTAACCGGTTGCGGCAACACGATTTCCGCCAAGACGGAAAAGGTGACCAAGTCACCGCATCCGGTGGCTTTGACTTTAGATGCGAATATTACGGCCCTACATTCGGCGGAAATTATGCCGAAAGTATCGGGAAAACTGGTGTCGGCACCGCCGGCTGTCGGTCAAGATATTAAAGCCGGGGAAGTAATTGCTCAAGTTGATCCGACGCCGTATCAACAAAGCCTAAGCAGTGCTGAAGCGGAGCTTATGTCGGCATCGGCGTCGGCGGCACCGGTATACGAAGCCCCGCCCGTCGATACGGGAGAGCGGGCAAAGCTTGATGTATGGTATCAAATGGGTGCCATTTCACGTGTTGAATATAATCAAATGCAGTCGCGGGCAAACGGTGGCGGTACGTATAGGGCGGCACCGGCTGTGGATACGGAGAAATTAGCCCAGTTGCAACAAACAATTCAAACGGCGAGAGAAATGCTGAGTAATGCCACTATTTATTCACCCATCGACGGTCGGGTTACCGCTGTTGCGGAAAATTCGTCTATAGCCGTTGCGGGTAACGTGTTGGCAACGGTTCAGCAGTTGACGCCTCTGGTAGCTACTTTTGCCGTACCGCAGGACTATATCGATGCGGTTCAAGTTGCACGGACGGCCGGGACCTTGAAAGTACAGGTCTTGACGCCGGGAGGTGAAACAGAAGCGGGGGAACTTACCTTCTTGTCGACGGAAGTTGACGGAGCTACCAACGCCTATTTGGCAAAAATTACATTTAACAATAATAAAAACCTCTTCGTTCCCGGAGAGTTTTACCATATTCGTCTTTCTACACCTGAGGAAATCAATCAGATTACGGTGCCTAAAGAGGCGATTAAAACCAAAGACAGCGGAGATTTCGTATATGTTGTAAACAGTGACGGAATCGTCGATGCCAGAGCCGTTTTAACGGGAGATGAAGAAGGCGGACGAGTAATCGTTCTCAGCGGCCTTAAAGAGGGAGATACGATTGTATCCGACCCGCCGGATTCTTTGGAAATAGGGATGAAAGTATCATCATAAGAGCCAGTCGGAAGGAATGTATATGAAGGATACAGGACATTACGAAGCGAATCGGGAAAACAGTCTTTTAAAATCGTTGGAAAAAAGTCTGGATGTGTTGGATTTGTTTGTAGAGTGTAATACGGGCATGACGTTGAAAGAGATTGCCGGTATGACGAAGCTCAATACTTCTACGGCCTTTCGCATTGTCAATACGTTAGAACGTCGACAGTATTTAACTCGCAATGAAGACTCGAAGCAGTATCGTCTGGGACCCAAGGCTTTAGCCCTCGGCTACTCCTCACACTGGACGGAAAATATCGTGACTTTAGCTAAACCGTATTTGCGTAGATTGCAGCAAGAGTTTAATGAAACGGCCAGCATTTATGTTGCTGAAGGGGACAGTCGTATCTGTTTGGACCATGTGGAAAGTACGCATTCGTTGCGCCGTGTCATCCCTTTGGGAGAGTCGCTGCCTGTATATAAGGGGGCAGCAGGCAAAGTGTTGGTTGCATGGGCTAATAAGGACGAACAAAAACGCATCAGTGAAAAGCACGGCGGTTTGTCGGAAAGTGAACTGTCCATGATTCGGCATAACGGATATGCAGTTACACAAGATGAGAGTGAACACGGTCTGTTTGCCTTAGCCGTTCCTGTGTTTAACTTTGAAGAACAAGTGGTCGCTTCGTTGACGGTAGCCGGTCCGTCTATGAGATTTTATGATTCTATTCGGCAAAAAATGCTTTTTACTATGAGTCAGTATGCATCTGAAATATCCTATGCATTAGGTTGTCGTAAGAAAAAATAGAAGCCTGTTATGTGAAGTTGATGTACAGTGAATATCAGACAATTGCTGAGATTGTTATAATGAAACGCTGCAAACAGTTACGGCCTGTCGATTATATGTCAGGCACTTTAGCAAGGAGAGATTATTATCATTCAGTTTAGAGAATTTACAATTAACGATAAGCCCGTATTGGATTCATATTTTCATGAAAAACGGTACGAACAGGCCGATGCCACCTTTATGACATTATTGGCTTGGCAGTACCCGTACGACATTCAGTGGGCTGAAGAAGATCAGGTCTTGTATATTCGTTCGGGACGCGGCAATCAGCAATTTTGGTTGCCACCCTTTTCGCGCAAAGACGGTGGACTTGTTGCCGGCTTGGAACGGATGAAAGAATGGTTTACGGCACACAATCATCCCTTTTTGATGAAGGGGGTTACGCAACCGGTAGTCGACAAGTTGAACATGCTGTGTCCTGACTGCTACACGATTGTGCCTGACCGTGATAACTATGAATACGTTTATTTGACACAAGATTTGATTAACTTGTCGGGTAAAAAATTCCGGCAGAAAAAGAACAACTTGAATCATTTCCGTAATCAGTATATGGGGTATGAATATCTTCCCATTACGGAAGATATTTTTGAAGAATGCCTGGATGCGGATAAACGGTGGATGGAAAATCGTATCGATCGCGATACGGAAGGTGAAGATGAGGATGAAATGAAAGGTGAACGCCAAGCTATTAAGACCATTTTTGATCACTGGGATGCCTTAGGTGCAAAAGGCGGAGCCATTCGCATTTTCAATAAAATAGCCGCCTTTTCTATAGGAGAAATGCTCAACGACGATACGGCGATTATCCATTTTGAAAAAAGCGATCCTAATATCCGAGGTCTTTATCAGGCAATTAATCATGAATTCGTTGTACATGCATGGAGTCATACGACGTATATTAATAGAGAAGAGGATATGGGTATTCCGGGGTTGCGTCAGTCAAAGGAATCATACAATCCCGACCATTATGTAGAAAAATTCAGTGTTACGTTGGCTAAATAGAAAGAGGCGCATATGGAATTTCGCTTGGCCGGTCCGCAGGACCTAAATGTGGTGGAAGACTTGTGGGCATATTGTTTCGAACCGAAGGAACACCCGTTCTTTCGTTGGTATTTTGCTAATATGTATGAGCCCGAAAACGTACTTTTGGGGATTCAGGACGATGCTGTCGCATGTTTGACGCATTTGAATCAATATGAATTGAATATTCGAGGTATTCGTTTTCCTGTTTCCTATATTGTCGGCTTGGCTACTCATCCGGCTGCTCGCCGTAGCGGTTTGGGAGGAAAGCTGTTAACCGCATCCTTGAAGGAAATGCGGCGGCGCGGTCAGGTTGTGCATATCCTTATGCCGTCTAAGGCCGGTTTTTATCAACAATACGGTTATGAGCTGTATTGTCATCAATGGCGTGAAACGATGCCCCTTGACTCCTTGAGACCCTTAACGGATCGAACGGTTCGTTTTGCCTTTGTCGATTCAGCCGATCGATGGCCCTACTTGGATAAGGTTTATCGGTCATATACATCGGGACTTTCCGGCTATGCCTATCGCGATGAAGCTTCGTGGCGTCGTCATATAGAAGCACAGTTGGCGGAAGGAAATATTTGTGTTGTTTTTGACGGGGAGGACCCTGTTGCTTATGCTTTTTACCAACTGGGAGAGTCGACAATTCAATGCGGAGAATTCGTATATTCCGATTATAAGGGTAAAAGAGGACTCCTCGAGTACTTCTATAATCATCGCTCGCAAGGCGAACAATTGCAGTGGAATGAAGGAATGAAAGACCAGTCATATCGGTTCTATCCGGACGGTAAAAAGGGCCATGAAACAATACCCTTCATGACGGGCCGTATTGTCGATGTCAAAGGTGCTTTGGAAAAGTTATCATACGATAAAAAAATTCAAGGACAGGCGGTGTTTTCTGTGGAAGATCCTTTGGCCGACTGGAATACGGGGACCTTTTCCTTAACTGTGAAAGACGGTCAGGCCGTCGTAGAATCGGTAAAAGAAGGGGCAACGATACGGATGACTATCGGTGCGTTAGCTCTTCTGGTTTTCGGTACACTTGATGCGAAGGCTTTGGCCTTTTATAATAAATTAACGGCGAGAGAGGAAGACCTGGATTTCTTGGACCGCCTTTTCCCTAGAACGGAAACATATATTAATGAATGGTATTAAGGTTGTCGGCTATAGCCGGCAATATTAGAGGAGATTAAGTATGAAATCGGTAACGAAATTTATGATTGCAGCGGTAGTAGTAGCGTCTTGTAACGGGGGCGTTTGCACATACGATGAAACTCAGGCGGCAGATACGACGGCGACGCAAGTCCGAATGACGGCGACCGTGTCGGGAAGTGAAGAGATATTACCCTTATCTGTTAAAGATTCGGAAAAAATTACAAGTAACGATGCTGATTATATGGATATGGTGCTTACAGGTACCAATAGTGATACGACGCTCAGCTCCCTTTTTGCTAATATGACAAAGCAACCCGGTAGTAAACTCATTCCCCTTAGCGGTCGAGTTGCCAAGGCTCCGTCTACGGTTCAACAGGGGTATCCTCTTTCTTATGTACGGGCAATTGACGAAAACTCTGCCGTAAAACAGGAATTGCCGGACGGCAAGGTTTTTATAGCTACCTCGGAAGCCCTTTTGATTCGTAAAAAAGAAGCTCTTAAAGTATTTGAAACAAAGCCGGTTGCCTACATTTATAACCCGAAAGACGGGGCTGTAGGACGTATGAGTTCGGAAAAAACCGTCTTGGCGAGAGACTACTCTTCACCGGATGAAATAGAAAAAATACCCTTGACCGCTGTAGCTGCCGATTCACGTGAACACATGCTGGTTGTTTATCTTAACGATAAGGCAAAAGTTGTTCCCGTAAAGGCGAAAAAACACTATTTTGTACGCGACTATGCGGAACAAATAAAGCCTCTCTAAAGGAATTTCATTTATGATACACGTAACTGACGGCGCTATGCGCTATATAAATAAAAAAGGAAAAAATATTCTTATTCGCTTCGACTATCAATCAAATACGGGGAACTGTTGAGTCGGTGATGCCTTAGGGGGTAGATATATTCCCGTACTGCAATTGGTTGACCGCTCATTAAAACCCGATTGCCCGCACGAAGAATTTGGCGGTGTCATAGTCTGGTACCCGCCGACTCTTCGGCCCGTAGCCGGTAAAGATGTTGTGACTATCTGTGTTAAATCTTTTTTTTGGATTAAACGACTGGAACTGGAGGATGCCTTGGTGCTGAACTCCAAGCCGGGCGGTCGCAATCCGAGTATACACGATATGGATGCGTAAAAAACCCGATGGGGCAAAGTATTCTGCTTTGCCCCATCGGGTTTTTTGTGTCTATTAATAAATTACTCTGTATGATGAGAGTTTTGTTCATATCTAAGTCGTTTTCTAACGAAGGTTGATGCCGTTATACCTAGACTCTTTGCTGCATCACGTACATTACCGTACTGTTCATAGGCACTTTTAAGGTAATTATATTCGATGGATTCTAGAGTTTCTTTGAGATTTTCTGGTAGTGGATTTGCTTTTTCTTTTGTAGACAAGGGCTTTTCGTTTAAACCACCATGTACATGTATGTGTAAATCGTGTGGAGTTATTTCATCTTTTGTACTTATAACAACAGCACGTTCAATTACATTTTTTAATTCACGAATATTGCCTGGCCAATTATATTCATGAAGCAATTGAAGAGATATAGCGGTTAACGACTTTTTAAAACCATATTTTTTATTAAGTCGCTCTAGGAATGTTTTTGCTAAAGGGACTATGTCATTTTTTCGTATCCGTAGAGGTGGAATATAAATAGGAAAGACTGTTAAGCGATAGTATAAATCTTCTCGAAACTTATTTTGTTGAACGAGTTCTTCCAAGTTTCGATTTGTTGCGGCTATAATTCGAGTATTTATTTTTATGGCCTTAGTGCCTCCCACACGAAGTATTTCTTGCTCTTGGATGGCTCGTAATAATTTTACTTGCATATCCTTAGGTAATTCACCTACTTCATCAAGAAATAAAGTTCCCTTGTTAGCTAACTCAAATAAACCCATTTTTCCAGTAGAGCTGGCGCCGGTGAAAGCCCCTTTATCATAACCAAAAAGTTCACTTTCTATTAATGCAGGAGGAATGGCTCCGCAATTTACTTTTATAAAACTATTATTGGCACGTGTACTATTTTTATAAATATAATGGGCAAGCACTTCTTTTCCAACGCCTGTTTCACCAAGTAAAATTACAGTTGTATCTAATGGGGCAACTCTTCTGGCTAGAAGTAAAACGGATAATGATGCATCGTCCTGTATTATTAGTTCCTCGGTATGAGCAAGGTCTTGAAGATGTGTTAGTTCCAATTTTAAACGTTCTACTTTTTCTTCTTTTTTTCGGACGGCTTGTTTTAAATTGTAAATTTCGGTTAGATCCCTAACGTTAGTTACAATCATGATTAAATTTCCAGATTTGTTAAAAATAGGAGAACTGGTAATCAATGCTTGCTTTTTTGTTTTAAAGTATTGTTGCAACGTTACTGGTTGCTTTGATTCTTTAACGATTAATGAACCAGATTGAGAAATTATTTTTTCGTTAACTAGATCTTCCATATTTCGACCTAATAAATCTTCTTTACTTAGACCTGTTATTGTTTCATAGGCATGATTAATTTTTATGACTGTTGCATTTCCATCCGTAATAAAAATTCCGTCGAAGGATTGCTCAATAATATCATTTAATCGTTCTGCGGCTTCTGAATTTGTAGAAAATATAGAGGATTTTACCATTGTATGATCACCCTATTCATAAATAAAATATTCAAATTCACTTAAAATTATTATAAAAATTGAGTGAGTTTAAATCAAATAGAAAATATTGTTGTAGGAATTATAAATAGTCGCTAGCTAAAGTAAGCAGTTATCGGCATCATAATTAAGAGAAATTAGTATCAAGTAAGCCTTTTTCTAATGATTTGTAGTCTGTTTTTCCAGACTTTGTTTTAGGGATATTACGGATAGAAATAACTTTAATAAAAATAGGATGCAATTGTACCGCATTAAGCGTTTCTTGAATAATGTCATCTTGTGTGGAGGGAAGTGTAGAAGTGATATAGACCAATAACTTTTGGTCAGTCCCCGTGCAGGCAATATCTATAGCGGAAAAACATTCTTTGAGATGACTTTCTATTTCATCCAAATTTATGCGTTTTCCCTGAATTTTTACAAACCTTTTTCTACGACCGACAATATAGAAAAAACGGTCTTCATCAAAGTAAGCAATGTCACCAGTTAAAAGCGATTTATTCCAATCATCACCACGAGATAGGTCATCACGAGTTTCTGCATAACCAAGTGTAACATTATCTCCCGAATATACTAACTCCCCTTGTTGGTAGGGGTTCAAAATAGTGAGGCCATTATCGTCAATGAGTGTAAGTGCACCGCCAGGAATGGCAATGCCGATACTACCGAGTTTACTAAGTGCATAAAAATAGGGTAGATAGGATATTCTGGCAGTTGCTTCAGTTTGACCATACATAATGATAAATCGTTTTCTATTTATTTTTGCGTATTCTGCGAATTTTTGTTGTAATGATGCAGTTAGTTTTCCACCAGCTTGAGTTAAAAGCTCTAAGTAGGGCAAGGACATAGACGTAAACTTTAAGCGTTCAAGGCATTCATATGTGAAAGGAACTCCAGCTATAGATGTGATTTTATTTTTTTTCACGTATTCCCAAAAGTCAGTAGTAAAAATATCTTTTTGGGTTAAAAAAATTGTCGCACCTACATTTAAATGGCTGTTTATTATTGATAATCCAAAAGTATAGTGCATGGGAAGTGTTGTTACTGGTCTACTTTGTTTTGTAAGTTCTAAATAGGTGTCTATAGATTCGGCATTAGCCTGAAGATTTTGATAGCTTTGCCTAACTAATTTAGGGCTACCCGTACTACCTGACGTTGTTAACAATAATGCTAAAGAAGGGTTCATATCAATAGAGCGCAATGAGTGTTTATAGATTCCATAGTCATATAGTTGATAAAGAGAGAGAGAAGATACGGATTGGCTAGGTTGGAAAATCCAATTAGGTTCATATATTTCGATAAATCTATTTTTCAAATTAGTAGGAAGCATATCATCTATTAGAATTGGAACAATCTTATTATGCAAACATATTATATATGACAATAGGGAACCAATAGTGTTTTTACAATAGATAATAGCTAATGTGCGAGGAGATATAATTTTTCTAAGCACGGTTGCATGTGATAAGGCGTCCCTATATGTACAGCAATTCTGGAATTCATCGGTACAGAGAATACTATCTTTATGAGGACTATTTAAGTCAAAAAACATAAAATCACCTCTTATAGAATAATGTCGGATTGACACTCAATTAGATGAACTCCATCCCAAACTATATCCATAGATGTGGCCATTCCGAAAGGGACGATTCTTTTAATTGTGGATAAGGAGGATTTAAGTATTATATGACGAAGGATTTCTGGGGGATAGTTGGTAGTAATTGTTTGAACTCGATTATCTAAATATAATGTGATATCACTAATATTGGGCATATCTAATTGAAATACTTGTCCACAATTTAGATTTATATCTGAGATGTTCGAGATATAGTTATTGAGGGTATAGACATATAAATAGTTTCCCCAATGGCTAAAACTTGAAATTTCTTTGTAAGTAGCAAGAAGTTGCCAAGATGAAGTATATTTATTGCTAACTTTATATGGGGTTAGGTCGTAGTTATATGCTTCAGTTGAGATGTTTTGCCATAATTTTTGTTTTATCTCTGATAAGTTGGTTAGGCTAGAATAATTTGTCCAAATAATTATACGAGGACTCGCACAAGCATTTTGATCAAAGGTATAAATATCAGCGTATAGTCTGTATGCAAACAGATTGAAGCTATCTTTAGAGAGTTGGGATAAGTTATTAGCATCAATTACGGCAATTGAATACTTGTTGCCAAAAGCGATATCAAAACTCGTTGCAGGAATCTCATATGTTCGGATTTTGTTAATTGTAGAGTCACTGCCCCAAATAATTCTGCCATCACATGTTTGTGAGAGTTTCGCTGAATAATCGGTGTTTTTATTGTATGTAATAAATGCATTCTCTTTAGATAAAAAAAGAAACTTTTTCTGGGTCCAAAGAGCATAGAGTATTTTTAAATATGGGGTAAGGTCTGAAATAGCTTTTTCTGAAATACGTATAATAGCGCTATTTCCACTTAAAAGTGCAATAAAGAAATTATATAAAGCTAAGAGCGGAATGTTGGATGGAGGAACTATAAAGATGAGACCCTTACCCTTTCTTTTTGAAAAATAACTAATATTCTGTTTGATGGCATTGAGGTTTTGTGGTCGGAGCCAATAGGTTAAAGATATGCATTCAGGTATATTCGATAACTGCGGGTCGGTTTTTAACTGCATGCGGTATATTTCTATAAATTCTAGAATGGTTTTATCGAATATAGCTCGACTAATGTGGTTAGATGGAATTGTACCGTTCAGTTGAATTCTGTGTGTCTTATCAATGTTGTACATCGCTACACCCCCTAAGTTCTGAGTGTTTGATGCGGCCAGATATGGAAAAACATTTACCTAATCGCCCGCAGGGACAATTGTCAACACCTAAAATTTTCCCCAAATCTTCAGTAAGGATAGAATGTCCCGGATAGGAATAAGCTAACGGTGACAGGGTTTGAATAATGCCTTCTTGTTGTAAAGGTAAAATATTATGAGTAAGAGCATCTCTGATAATAATATCTGAGTATATGCTTGCATGTAAATGACCATATTCACATTCCATAAATATAGAACCAGTCTGTTCTGACATCCCATAGTAGTTGTAAATTTTTTTTGTGCCTAAGTTATGTGATAGAGTCGTTCGAAATGTAAGGGAATCTACGGCTTGATCTGCAAGGCGTTTCCAGCCACCTCCGTGTATTAAGATCGCGTTTGAAAAATTGGATATTAAGTGAGAAGGAAAAGATAAGGAAAAAGTTGACCAGATTAGAGAAGTAAATCCAAATATTAGAAAGGGAGCATGACCGTATTTTTGTAAAAAATCATAAATTATATTAAAATCGGGCTCTTCGTTAGAGGCCTTTAATGCAAAGACATGTTTTTTTGCAAATATAGAGAAGCCTAAGATTGCGGCACCTCTGGCTGAAAACAGGTCTCTATCTTTAAAAATATTAGGACTATCAATAATCAACATTGGTATTCTATTTTTGCCAAGGAAGTCTTGGACAATACTTTGTAAAGCTTGTTGTTGTAGTTCAGCAGTTTTACAATCTAGGAATACTTTGGATACGGATTGTCCACTAGTTCCAGAAGATGTAAGAGTCTTAAATATAGCGTTAGTGGGGATACTTTTTAACTCTTGCATTTTAAAAAGTTGGACCGGAAGATAGGGAATAGATTCCAAGGTGGTGGGCGAATGTGGTTCCCAGAACGAGCTCATTCGATTATAAGTTGGACATTTAGTTTTATGATATTGTGTTAGTTCTTTCAAGAATGTAGTATATATTTTCTCCTTTTTCTCTTGGTTCCAAGAGTAGGGGGGAGAGTCCTTGAATATATTATAGTCCATAATTCACTCTGTCCTTTGAAGTTAATCTATAAGACATTCCATGCCCCGGATAAATTAATGCATGAGTGGGTATATTAGCTAATAATTTTAGACCTATTTTGTGATATTCTTCAGAATTTCCACCTGGTAACCGGGTAATAACGGGCTCATCCTTAATCAAATAATCACCGGTAAAGAACATATTATTGTCCCAATCGATATAGCAACTTCCAGGAGTATGGCCGGGGACCCTATATATGTTTATTTTATGGTTTTTCCAAAAGAATGTATATCGATCCTCGAAACAAATATCAGCAGGTTTACATGTGAACTTGGGGTATGTTACTAAAGTTTTTCCTTGACTTTGAAAATATAGGTAAGATTCCATAATTCGAGTCATATTAGCGGTTGGATCTTGGATTCCTTGACTGCAGTGTGTGCTAGCGATGACTGAAATAGGATATTTTTTTCTTAGCTCATTTAATCCACTTATGTGATCGCAATGTTCGTGAGTAAGAATAACTAAGTCGGGCTTGGAATGATGCCTTATGAGATAGGTATCTATTGAGGAAAAGATATTAGGGTCAATAATTATAGTGTGGTTATGCTGGGTTAATATATAACAGTTACTAGTAGTAAGCTCGTCGGTTATGCAGTGGATTTGAGGACAAAGCGGGATAATCATCAGATTGTTACTCCGTATTCAGCTAGAATTTCCATTCCTTTTTCATAGGATGAAAAAGCTAGCATATCCGGAGTTTCAATTGAGATGTTAAAAGCGTCTTCAATGCTTTCCATTAATAACATATGACCTAAAGAATCCCAGAGGGGAATTGAGCGATATTTTAGACCGGCAAGTTCGTTCTCCTCTAGCTTAAAAGTACTCATAAAAATTTTATTATAGATTTTTTTATTATTCACAAAAAACACTCCTTTATTTAAGATCTATTTTTTAATTGGAATTTACAGTTACAAATTAGGTCGTTACCCATATCGGTACACTTTATAAATAAGCAGGAGGACGTGCTTATATACTGTATAGATAAAATAAGTTCTCCGTCGATAGGCAGTGACTTGTAATATTGGACTACTTTCTTTGTAAGTGAAGAAGTAGTTAAATTCAACTGTTTAAGCACGATTGAATATATCAACGCATCGATTAAATGGGTACGAAATTCGAGAATCGGGAGGTCGGTATTTAAAATACTTACACTCTTAAAGTATTCTTTTAAAGACAGTTTAACTGTAATCAACTTATTTTTTATCGGAGGAACCTTTGCAATGGGCATTGTTTCTACCTGTTTCATATATGCAGCAAGTGTAGAAAATTTTCGGGGAGAATCTATGATAAAAACTTTCAATTTTGCAACGGGGAGATTATTTACCGGGCAATGAGCGGGACAACCGCATATGAGGGCCCAAATATCACAGAAGATATTTGTATCATAAGAAATGTCCCAGCTTGAAAAATGCCTTAATAATTTTTGTGTTTCTGCTACTCGATCATAGCGACTATTGCAGCCTCCACAGTACTTTATGCCTAATCTCATAGGGATTGGCTCCGGTCTTTATTTAGGAGTTTTTTAGCCATTAAAAGTAAGTCAGGATTAACCTCATTAACAAGGATAACTTCTTTAATATCAGGGAAAGCACTTCTTACTTTCTCTGATATTATTTCTTCTGCAGTGGTTTTAGCTGAAGGACAATTACAGCACTTTCCTGTTAAACGGAACTTTAAAATATTTGATTCATAAGAGAGTATGATAATATTTCCGTGGTGTTGTGATAATAACGGCCTAACCTCGCGATTTAAAACATCTTCAATCATAGAAATATTTAAATTCATAATTTATCACTCCTTTATTAATATGAATGCAAAAATAGTGCCAAGTAATCAAAAATATATAAACTTATTTTGCCTCTAGATAGTGGAATATTTAAAGTATATGTATGTTTTTTTACCCTGCAAAGAATAAAATGAACAGGAAAATCAATACAAACTAATAACCATAAATAAATACCCGTAGGCAGGCTAAAAATGAAACAATAACATAGATATACGTTTCATTTTTGAAACAAGAAGGGCTAATTCCCCAATACCCTTTTTAATATATTGAATCCGTAGGCCCATTATCAATATAAAATAAATCATTAAATAGGTAACAATATGGAATAGAGATAGAAAAAAGCAAGTAAAAATAGTTGGCACGGTATTTGCTTGTATAAAGATAACCGTTGTATCTTTTAATATATTTTTGAAAGGATGAGGAATTATGGCATTGATGACAGGCGAACAGTATGTTGAAAGTATGAGAAAGTTGGATTTAAAGGTGTACATGTTTGGAGAACAAATTAAAAATGTAGTAGATAATCCTATTTTAAGACCGTCTTTAAATTCTGTGAAGATGACATATGATTTGGCACAGAAACCGGAATATCAGGAACTTATGACGGTTGAGTCCCCGTATACGCATGAAAGAATTAATCGCTTTACACATATTCACCAGAGTACAGAAGATTTGATGAATAAAGTGAAAATGCAACGGCTGTTAGGACAGAAAACTGCGGCTTGTTTCCAACGGTGCGTAGGTATGGATGCATTTAATGCCGTTTTTTCAACAACATTTGATATCGATAAAAAATACGGGACAAATTATCATGAAAATTTTATGAAATTCTTGAAATTTGTACAAGAACAAGATTTAACTGTTGATGGGGCTATGACAGATCCTAAAGGAGATAGAGGACTTGCCCCTCATCAACAAGAAGATCCCGATTTGTTTTTACATATAGTTGAACGGCGGGAAGATGGCATTGTAGTTAGAGGTGCGAAAGCCCACCAAACGGGGTTTATTAATTCGCATCAAGTTATTGTTATGCCTACAATTGCAATGGGTGAAGATGATAGAGATTACGCAGTGTCTTTTGCGTGTCCTACTGATGAAAAAGGTATTTTTATGATTGTTGGTAGACAATCTTGTGATACTAGAAAGTTAGAAGGTTCAGCGATGGATACTGGGAATCCGGAATTTGGTGGTACAGAAGCTCTTGTAGTTTTTGATGATGTATTTATTCCTAACGATCGAATTTTCTTAAATGGAGAATTTGAATATGCAGGTGTACTTGTTGAACGTTTTGCCGGATATCATAGACAATCGTATGGAGGGTGCAAGGTTGGTGTAGGAGATGTATTGATTGGAGCAGCAGCTGTTGCTGCGGACTATAATGGTTGTCCTAAAGCTTCTCATATTAAAGATAAGATTATCGAAATGCAACATTTAAATGAAACTTTATATGCTTGTGGAATCGCTTGCTCAGCCTTAGGAACCAAAACTGAATCTGGTAACTTTTTGATAGACTTACTTTTGGCTAATGTATGCAAACAAAATGTTACTAGGTTCCCGTATGAAATTGTAAGATTGGCTGAAGATATTGCTGGTGGTCTTATGGTTACGGCCCCGTCTGAAAAAGACTTAGAGGATCCTAAAATTGGGCAGTATGTGGATAAGTATTTGCGTGGTGTAAATACTGTTAGTACAAGAAATCGTCTGAAAATTTTGCGTTTGATTGAAAACCTTTGTTTGGGCACGGCTGCAGTTGGTTATAGAACGGAGTCTATGCATGGAGCGGGGTCACCTCAGGCACAGAGAATAATGATTGCACGTCAAGGTAATCTTCGAATGAAGAAGGCTTTGGCTAAGAGCATTGCACAAATTGAAGAATAATTTATTTTGGAAGATTTGTGGCTATTTAGATGAATAGCCACAAATCTTCATCTATAAACTAACTGTAAGGAGGTAGATGGTTTATGCAAGAATGGATGACCGAATATAAGTCAAAAATGGTGACGGCGGATGAGGCTGTTAGTCATGTTAAATCTGGGGATTCGATTGTCTTTGCTCATGCATGTGGAGAATCCCAGGTATTAACTAAAGCCCTCGTTAATCAAGCAGATCGTTTAGAAAATGTAGAAATTATACATATGGTTGCTATGGGAAGTGCTCCTTATTGCGATGTTGGGATGGAAAAGCATTTTAAGCATAATGCTTTATTTGTCGGTGGATCTACTCGAAAGGCCGTGGAAAGAGGCCAAGCTGATTATACCCCGGTATTTTTTCATGAAGTACCGAAGTTATTTCATGAAAAACTTTTGAATGTGGACGTTGTCTTTTTACAGATAACCCCTCCTGATGAAAATGGAGATTGCAGCTTCGGCATATCGGTTGATTACACGCAACCTGCGGCAGAGATGGCTAAATTAATTATTGCACAGGTAAATAAAGAAATGCCCTATACTTATGGGAATAAGATTAATATTCGGGATATCGACTATTTGGTTCTTTATGATGAGCCGCTTATTGAATTAAGACCGCCGGCTATTGGTGATACTGAAAGGAAAATTGGAGAATATGTTGCATCACTTATTCAAGATGGTGATACTCTACAACTTGGAATTGGGGCCATCCCGGATGCAGTTCTTTCGTTTTTAGGAAACAAACAGAACCTAGGAATTCATTCTGAGATGTTTTCTGATGGAGTAGTAGATTTATTTAATAAAGGGGTTATTACCAACACTGAAAAGTCTATTGATAAAGGGAAGCTTACGGCATGTTTCTTGATGGGGACAAAAAAGCTGTATGATTTTGTAAATCAAAACGAGGATGTTCTAATTCGTCCGGTAGATTATACTAACGATCCGTTTGTAGTATCTCAAATCGATAATATAGTTAGCATTAACTCGGCAATGCAAGTAGACTTGATGGGGCAAGTAAATGCAGAAATGATTGGTACGAAACAGTTTAGTGGAGTTGGTGGGCAAGTAGATTTTATCAGGGGCGCATCCAGAGCTCGTGGTGGAAAGGCTATTATTGCAATGGCTTCAACAGCTGGTAACGGAAAGATGTCAAAAATTTGTGCCACATTAGATTTTGGGGCTGCCGTAACTACATCTAGAAATGATGTGGACTATGTTGTCACTGAATTTGGTATTGCTGCATTAAAAGGTAAGACGCTAAAACAGAGAGCTAGAAGTTTAATTGAGATTGCCCACCCTGATTTTAAGGTTGGTTTAATTGAAGAGTTTGAACGAAGGTTTGGATGTAGTTTTTAGCAATAAGACCATTTTAAACGGAGGTGTATTTATACTATGTTTGGGCCTATATACAAAAGACAAAGTGGAGATATTCAGCCCGGAATTAATTTACATGTATTTGGACTGGTACTTCGATTACCGTTTATCCATTATCGGTTCGAATGGCCGGACTATGTACAGGGATTGTTGCTGTGTGCAGTTTGTTTAGGGATTATACCTGTTTTGCAAGAATATTTGGGGATGCCTTTTGAGGTTGCTATAACAATTGTTATTATGAATGGTTTTCTTTATTGTTGGCATGCACATCTTGGAGATCCGGTGGTTCCCGGCTGGATTACACCGGCGATTCCGTTACTATTGCTTTGGTTACAGTCCTATCCGGTAGAAGGCGTTGAACGCATGCATGCTTTAATTGCATTTGAAATGGAATTGGGGATAGTTACCTTCCTTTTAGGAGCAACTGGGCTTGCGAAACGAGTGGTGGATTTGGTACCGGATGCATTGAAGGCCGGAATTTTGATTGGTGCCGGAATTGCAGCTGTTCGACTAGTATTTAATGCTGGTGGTAGTTTTGATAAGTATCCGTGGACTATTGCCATAGCTGTTGGTTTTGCTTTTTATCTTTCTTTTAGTAACCATTTTAAAAGTATTATGAAATCCAATCGAGTATTCAGAGTCGTGTCTGACTTAGGTCTTCTTCCGGCAATGTTATTGGCAGTTATTGTAGCACCGTTAGTGGGTGAGTTACCGTGGCCGACAATTGAGTGGGGATTTACGCATCCTCAATTTTACGAAGTCATTACCGAATGGAGTCCGTTTGGATCTCGTGTAGGATTTCCTGGATTAATGTATTATGTTGATGCCATTCCTTTGGTTTTAGCGGTTTACGTTGTTTTATTTGGAGAACTAATTCAGGCGGATGCATTGATTGATGAAGCTCGTGAATATCGAGGTGGAGACGAAAACATTCATTTTGATGCCAATCGGAATAACGTTATTGTTGGAGCTAGAAACACAGTTATGTCATTGTTCGGTCCGGATATTTCTATGTGTGGCCCCTTATGGGCGGCTATGCAAGTCGTTATCTGTGAACGCTATAAACATGGACGAGAAGCAATGGATAGCTTAATTGGCGGCGTTGCATCTTTCCGGCTAGGCACTTTTACGGGCTATTGGTTGTCTCCGATTGTAAGCTTTGTTAAACCGGTATTGCCTATAGCATTAGCATTAACCATGTTAATTCAAGGATATGTGGCAGTGCGAGTGGGTGTTTTAAGAGCTAAAACCTATAATGACTTGGGTGTTGCAGGTGTTATCGGTGGAGTTTTAGTGTCTCGAGGAGCTGCATATGCATTAATTGTTGGGTTAATTTTATGTGCACTTGTATATGGAAAAAATATGTTTAAGCGGAAACTGTCTGAGTATAATTTAAAAGCCGATCCGTTATTTAATATCGCGGCTAAACAAGAAATTGAATCGGAACAGCAGGACGAATAATATTATTAATATGGGGAAAACTGCCATGAAGCACATAGAGAATTTGTTCAAAAGACTAACCCGTTTTGATAGAAGAGAGCTTTGTAAGGGTTTTACGAAGAGGTATCTTATGAATATCAGCACTAATGCTGATAATGAAGCTGTAAAGAAGTTTTTTATGATTTGTGCCGTATCTGCTTATGACGGTGTAACTCATTATTTAAATAATAATGATACAACACAGGATTACAGATGGAGACGAAGCATACATTTCTCTGAAGTGAAACAACAGCTTTCAAATGGCCTCAAGGCATATATGTCTTGTTTGCTTCTTTTATTGGGAGGGCAAAAAGGCCTAATTCAGGAAAAAACGGGATTATCTGAGAATGAGGTCTTAGCTCGTTGGGAGAAATTTTTTGAATATGATGAGTACGATAAGATTTTCTTTAATAAACTTTTGATTTGCATGGGAAACAATCCGAAATCAATGGCATGTGTTTGGAAAGAAGTGAATAGCGTTCTTTCAATGTGTATTGGCTCTAGGCAGAAAGAAGAAGTCGATTTTGTGGTTAGAAGTGAAGCAATGCTATCCGATTGGATTAGTCGTGATGCGTATAACGTTGTTGAGCGATTGTTTAGTTGGAGAAATGTGAATAGCTAATCATTAGAGTTGATAATATTACCTGTGTTTTGGAGGCCTTAATAATGTTTTTTATTACAGAAGAGGCAAAAAAATATATTTTAAAAACAGGGAAAGACATTGTAATTACATTCACGTTCGAGCCTTCTGGCGGCGGTTGTTCTTGCGTTGGAGATCGAGTTTGGGGAACCTACGTGCCGATTGTTGAGTTGAGGAGTCCTGCAGAAATTAAGAATCTAAGCCAAGTAAGTATCAATGGTGTAAAAATTTGGTACCCTAAAAACTTGAAATTGAAAATGGGGAATGAATCCATTCGTATTCAACTTAAGTCTTTTTTATTGAGCAAATGGTTGGAAATTGAAGGCGCACAGAGTATCTCAGTTCGACCTCCTCAAGAATAGGTGGAAGAAATTAAAGCTACCCGTTACGTAGCACAGTTATTTTGTAACGGGTAGCTTTTAAAATATTTCTATTATGGGTGCTGATAGGTATGAAATGATTGGCATTACTAGTGGTACGCATCCTATTTGGAAGAATTTTCAATATATAAGAGAGAGCAAGAGATTATACGTATACTTTATTTAGCCGTATGAACTTGCTATAATTACTTGAGAATAATTAATGAATAGCGAGTGGAGGGTGATTGTTATGAAACTACGTAAGGTAACGTCGGTCGGCTTAATTGCAGGTCTTTGTTTTTCGGCCGTCACGGGATTGGCTGCAGGCTCTCAATTTGCCGACCCGAGTGCGGTTATCAGTATCGGTGGGGCTACCGGAACGGAAGCGGCCGGGCGGGTTCGTGTAGATGCGACGGCAGGGGCCAGTATTATGATTACGCCGGATCAAAATTACGGCCCCCTTTCTTATCCTGAAAGAGAAGGAAGACGAGTACCCGACAATTTGAAACCCGATTCACCGGCTACGGCTCGTGTCGTCATTCGCGGTGAACGGACAGACTTCGGTTTGAATACAAATACGTCCAAAAACGGTACGGCTGTAGGGGCGGGAGCTAAAGCTAAGGGTAACTATGCAGCGGCATTCGGCAATAAAGCGGCTGTTAAGGCGGAAGACGGATTATCCTTGGGCCATGGGGCCTCCGTTACGGCGGATAACAGTGTAGCACTCGGGGCAGGTAGTATTGCCGATACGGTTAATACCGTATCCGTCGGCAGTGACAAGGGGGTTCGTAAGATAACTCATGTTGCCGACGGAACCGTAGCCTTCGGCTCGAATGATGTCGTAACGGGCAACCAATTGTATGCGTTAACACAGCAAGTTGCGGAATTGCGTAAAGAAAATGAAGCATTAAGACAAGCTCTTGAAGTTTTAAAAAACGGAAAATAAATTATATAAGGAAAAAACCCCCTTATCGGATAACCGATTGGGAGGTTTTTTTCCATAAAAGCATTCATCAATTTTTTTGAACTATTTGAATTTTTTTAGTCAAAATGAGTCAAAGAACTGGTCTATAATTCCTTTTTCGACTACGTATAATAAAGGTACATAGTATATCTTCGTCAGTTAGGGAGTGAATAGATTATGAAACAAGTAAAAGTAATTACGGCTCAGGAAGCGGCTCTTCTAGTTAAGGATAATGATGTTGTCGCATCAAACGGTTTTGTCGGTTCTGTTCAACCGGAAGCATTGACAAGTGCTTTAGAAGCTCGTTTTCTTGCAACGGGAGCTCCTAGGGATTTGACCCTTATTTATGCTGCGTCTCAAGGTAATTCGGACGGCCGCGGCGGGGATCATTTTGCCCATGAAGGAATGTTGAAAAAAGCGATTCTCGGACACTGGAATGCTGTAACGGCTTTGCAGAAACTGGTTAATGCTAACAAGATTCAAGCCTATAATCTGCCGCAGGGAACATTGGCACAGTATTTCCGCGATGTAGCGGCACACCGTGTAGGAACGATTACTCATGTAGGCTTGGAAACCTTTGCGGATCCGCGCGTGTCCGGCGGCCGACTGAATGATGTGACTACGGAAGATTTTGTTAAGGTTATTCAAATTGACGGAAAAGATCAACTGTTTTATCCGCGCATGGAGATTAACGTAGCTTTAATTCGCGGGACCTATGCCGATGAATGGGGTAATGTGGTTCTTACTAAGGAAATCGCACCTCTTGATGCTACCTCGATTGCTCAGGCAGCACATAACAGCGGCGGTACGGTTATCGTCCAAGTTGAAAAAATCGTTAAAGGCGGCATGCTGGATCCGAAACTTGTCAAAGTTCCCGGCATTTATGTTGATTACGTTGTCGAAGCACCTGAAACGAAATTCTGTGAACAAACATTTGATTGTGAGTACAATGCGGCTCTTACAGGAGAATTGACAGTGCCTTTGCACGCCTTGGCTCCCGTACCTTTGAATGCAAAGAAGATCATTGCTCGTCGTGCCTCTCTTTTACTTCTGGATTTGTCCAGTGAAGCTATTATCAACTTGGGTATCGGTATTCCTGAATTTATCGCATCCGTAGCTAATGAAGAAGGAATCGGAGACAGCTTGACTATGACTGTAGAAGCCGGAGCGGTCGGTGGAGTACCTTTAGGTGGAGTTCGCTTCGGAGCTTCTGTCAATGCGGAAGCTATTTTAGACCAATCCAGTCAGTTCGACTTCTATGACGGTGGCGGGTTGGATCTCGCTTGCCTCGGGTTGGCCGAATGTGACGGTATAGGTAATATCAATGTTTCCAAGTTCGGTCCGCGTATTGCCGGTTGCGGCGGTTTCGTCAACATTACACAAAATACGCAAAATGTTGTTTTCTGCGGCACTTTTACTACCGGCAAGCTGAAGGAAGAAATAAAAGACGGAAAACTTACGATTATACAGGAAGGCTCGGTTCGTAAGTTTGTACCGAGTGTAGACCATATTACTTTCAGTGGTGATTATGCACGTAAACAAGGTCAACATGTTTACTATATTACGGAACGTGCCGTTTTTGAAATGAAAGAAGACGGCATTCATTTGACGGAAATTGCACCGGGCATCGACCTTCAAAAAGATGTCCTTGATCAGATGGGATTTACGCCTATAATGAAAGATGTAAAAGTAATGCCCGAGTTTATTTTCAAAGATGAATTGATGGGTTTAAAAGAAATGAAAGCCAATCGATAATTAAAGTAAAAGAACGCTTCCAACCGGAAGCGTTCTTTTACTTTATACATAATGTTCGTTCAATGAGAGGCTTAATGCGTTCATAAATTGTCAATAATTCGTCTATTTTGTACTGCCGGTATAAAGGTAATTCTTTTAAAGAACGGAAATAGTTAAGGACAATTGTATGAAGACGGCGGTCTGTAATTAGGTAGAACGGACTGGCCTGGTTGTGAATATATCTCTTGTTCTTTTTCATAAATCCCGTTTTATAGTTGGAGTAAAAAGAAAGGTTTTCTCCTTTGTAACTTTTTCCTAAGCCGAGGGTTGAAAGTACGCCCATAATAATGTGAGGGTTTTCCTGCATAGTAGACAGGACTGTTTGAATATGTTCCTTGCGTTCTTCCGGTGTTAATGAATATTCTACATCGGTTAGATAAATGTATCCGTTTTCCAAATACCGCATGAGGGACGAGGTAGGAATAATAAATTCGATTTCAGCATTATTCACGATTTCCTCCCACGTCACACATAGACGCTGAATAGACTGTTGTTGCTCCGGGGAGCTGAGCTCGCGAATACTTTCGAAGACATCGTGAGGCAAGAGAAAGTCAAAGCCGTTTGTTAAATGGAAAAAGAATCGACTATTTGCATAAAAAGCCGTGCGGTAACCGGTATTATCCATTCCCAGAGAATCGGAAAGAGCCGTAAGCGGTCTTTTGGTCAGATCACTGAAATTGAAATTTTCGTAAATATCTCGGACAGTTGCCTCGTCAGAAATATGAGAACACATCATAAAGGAACCGGTTTTGGATAAAGCATATTGAATGACAAAACTATCCTTCATAATAAGCAAGTTGGAACGTTCGATATCCTTGATATCATAAAAAATAAAGTTAATATCAAGCAGTCGGTTTAAGGTCGCATAAACATGTTCAAAAAGGCGACAGTCGTTGTCTAACCTGTCTAAATCAAGGCCGACTCGAACTGTCAGGCTCTTTTGTTGCAACGGAAGATCATTGAAAAAATTCCAAAAACCAGCTTGATACAAGGTACAAAAGTCGTCAAAGACAAGGAGCTCCGTTTCTCCCGATTTTGTGGACACCTCTTTATGAATCAAGTCGGACAAGAATGACTTGGTATTATGTGTCCCCGTTAATACTTGTAATGAGGCAGCCGGCTTTCCGTCTTTTGTTTTTGTCGGATGTGTTTGGTGAATGCTGGCCCTATAGGCGGCACATAAATGCTGTGTAATGGCAAACTCCAAATCCGTTGTGTCTTCAGGCAAGGCAAATGTTTTTATAAATCGTTTTTCGCGGTTATTTTCTTTGATGAGACGAGTGAAATATCGGCCCAAATCTTCGTTTATTTGTTCTATGTAACGAGAAGACGGAAGCTTAGTCCCGTTGCTCCACTTATTGACATAAGATATGTCATAACCGACCACTTCAGCAATAGAAACAAACTTTGCTTGCGTAAAAGTAAGTAACTTCTTCAGTGTTTCTGCATAGTTTTCTTGGCCCATGAGGCACATCCTCTCTCCGGCACATATATTTCTATTCGCCCATATTGTGATTATTATAACATATTTGCTTGGTTATCGTAATAAAATATGGTGAAAATGCATAATTTGCAACATATTTATGAACGATAAGTCCATGGAAGTCAAAAGGGTGCGAGAAAGTGCAAAACTTTCCTGTTTTAGTCAATGATGCGAAAAGCTATACTGACCGTAACATATCAAACGATATGCAATAGCGGTTAAACTTCATAGAATTTTCGGTTATTAATGAGGGAGGTTGCATGGTTATGAAGTACAATAACATTGAATTTACAAAGGAAGACGGTATCGGTATTTTGAAAATTAATCGTCCGAAAGCTCTGAATGCTTTAAATACGGAAACGGTTACTGAACTGAACCAGTGCGTAGGCGAAATTGAAAACGATGCGGAAGTAAAAGTCCTGATTATTACAGGCGGCGGTGAAAAGTCTTTTGTTGCCGGTGCGGATATTGTTGAAATGTCCACTAAGAATGCGGTAGAAGGCCGGTTCTTCGGTAAGATTGCACAAGATGCGTTTACGCGTATCGAAAACCTTCCTCAGCCTGTTATTGCGGCTGTTAACGGATACGCTCTCGGCGGCGGATGTGAATTGGCATGTGCCTGCGATTTCCGTTATGCGGCTGAAACGGCTAAATTCGGACAGCCTGAAGTCGGCCTCGGTATTACCCCCGGTTTCGGCGGTACACAGCGTCTGCCTCGTGTCATCGGCCGCGGTTATGGGAAGGAGCTCATTTTTACGGCTAATATGATTGATGCTCAAGAAGCGTATCGCATCGGCTTGGTAAACAAGGTTGTTCCCCAAGAAGAACTCATGGAAGCTGTTATGAAGACGGCTAAGAAAATTGCATCCAATGCTAAAATAGCGGTTCAACTTTCTAAAGCGGCTATTAATCACGGTATTAATTGCGACGTCATTACGGGCATTGCTTATGAAGATGAAGTTTTCGGCCTTTGCTTCTCCACGGAAGATCAAAAAGAAGGTATGGCTGCTTTTGTAGAAAAGCGTAAGGCTAAATTTACGGATAAATAGTAAGCATTTAAAATATTAAAAATAAAGGTACACGGGAGGAAACACACCATGGATTTTAAATTGACGGAAATGCAGTTGGATATTGCCAACTTGGCAAAAGATTTTGCTGAAAAACGTTTGTTACCTACAGTAAAGGAACGTGACGAAAAAGAAACCTTTGATCGGTCTATTCTCGATGAAATGGGTCAATTGGGTCTGCTCGGCATTCCTTGGCGTGAAGAAGAAGGCGGTGTCGGAGCCGACTTCCTTAGCTTGCTGTAGCTTGCGAAGAAATTGCTAAAGTAGATCCGTCCATCGCTTTGAGCTTTGAAGTACATACCATGCTTTGTTCTTGGCCTATTTGGAAATTCGGTACGGCAGAACAAAAGGAAAAGTTTTTAAAACCCTTGGCGGAAGGGACGGCACTCGGTGCCTTCGGATTGACAGAACCCAATGCGGGCACGGATGCACTGAACGGTAGCACGACAGCCGTGAAAAATGAAGACGGTTCCTATACGTTGAACGGTTCCAAGGTATTTAACACGAACGGCGGAGAAGCCGAAGTTACAGTGGTTTTCGCAGCAACGGATAAGTCCAAGGGTGCTAAAGGCATGAGCGCTTTCATCGTAGAAAAAGGGATGGAAGGCTTTACTTACGGTAAAGAAGAAGTAAAAATGGGTATTCGTGCATCTGTACAACGGGAACTTGTCTTCCAGAACGTGCGGATTCCGGCAGAGAATCTTTTGGGAAAAGAAGGGGACGGCTTTAAGATTGCCATGATGACTTTGGACGGCGGACGCGTAGGCGTCGGTGCACAGGCCTTGGGAATTGCGGAAGGCGCTTATAATGAAGCCGTTAAATATGCTAAAGAACGGGTACAGTTCGGTAAACCCATTGCGACAAAACAGGCCATTGCGTTTATGTTGGCTGATATGAAGATAAAAATTGAAACGGCCAGATTGGCAGTGTATAAGGCTGCATGGAAGATGGGACAACCTGATGTGAAGTCCTACTCTATGGATGCGTCTATTGCTAAAAAATATGCATCCGATATTGCTATGCAAGTGACGACGGATGCGGTTCAAGTATTCGGCGGCTATGGATTTACGAGAGAGTATCCGGTTGAACGGTATATGCGTGATGCCAAGATAACGCAGATTTATGAAGGTACCAACCAGGTACAGCAGATGATTATTTCCGGATCCATTCTGCAATAATCACTGCACATCAGCCTGTAAAGCATTTTTTAACAACCTCTTTTTTAAAACAGACGGGAGAAGGCTTGTACAAGCCTTCTCCTGTTTGTTTTTCTTTAGAGTTTAGGTGAGCCGACTGTACAAGAAGAGTATTTTAAGTTGTGATTTAAAGAACTAAGTATCGGTCAAAAAATATAGCTTTCTATTCGGCACATCTTATAGACATTTCGCATTAATGTAAAAAACGGCATAAATACGCTGTGAAATCCATGAATTCCATAAAGTCAAATTTTGGCTAAACTATGGTATTTTATTCACAAATAAAATCTTTATAATGAAGCCATAAGATACAGGATGATTCAAATGGCCGTAATGATTAAAAGAAAAGGAGAGTATGTATATGGAAATTGTGGCTATTATTCTTAGTTTGATTCTCTTAGTAACCTTTGCGTATCGTGGCTTTTCAGTTATTTTGTTTGCACCGATTTTTGCGTTATTCGCAGCGGCCGTATCAGGCCTTCCCGTGTTGCCCGGGTACACGGAGTTATTTATGGTTAAAGCCGTAATGTATATCAAATCTTTCTTCCCCATTTTCCTTTTAGGCGCCGTTTTCGGCAAAGTGATGGAAGAAACCGGCATGGCTCGCAGTATTGCCATGGAAACTATTAAAGTTATCGGTAAAGAACGGGCTATCTTTGCAGTAGTATTCGCATGTATGATTCTTTGCTACGGCGGTATCTCTATGTTTGTCTGTGCTTTTGCAGTATATCCTTTCGCCGCGGCACTTTTTAGAGAAGCGGAAATTCCGAAACGCTTAATTCCCGCCTGCTTTGTTGCCGGAGTTTTTACGGCAACGATGGACTGCTATCCCGGTTCACCTCAAATCCAAAATATCATCCCTACCATTTATCTGGGAACGACGACCTTTGCGGCCCCTATCTTGGGTATTATTTGCGGCACCTTGTTAATCGTCCTTTGCTTTATTTATCTTGAATGGCGGCGTAAACACATGAAAAAGGCCGGTGAAGGCTACGGCCATCATACGGTTAACGAAACGGAAATTGATCCGAATGCGCCTTTGCCGCCGTGGACCCTGTCTCTTGTACCGCTTATCGTTGTCTTGGCGATTAACTTCTATTTTTCCGTTATGTTCGACTGGCATGATGCATTAATAGAACCCTTCAGAGCTATGAACCTACCCTTAGTAGCTAAGAATGTTCATAATGTAATCGCTATTTGGGCTTTGGTCATAGGCCTTTTAGTAGCCATCATTATTGCCTGTGTTACGGGCAGAAAGTTTATGTCCAAGAATACAAGTATTAAGGCGGCCCTTAATGCAGGAGCGCTCGGATCCCTTCTTGCCATTATGAATACGGCATCGGAAGTAGGATACGGTAATGTAATTTCTTCCTTGCCGGGCTTTCTTGAAGTGGCCGACTCTCTTTTAGGAATCGGCCAGGGTATTCCTTTGTTCAATGTAGCTTTAATGGTCAATATTCTTGCCGGAATTACGGGTTCCGCTTCGGGCGGCCTTAGTATAGCTCTTGATATTTTCGGCAATCACTTTTTAGCGGAAACGGCTGCAGTAGGCATTCCGGCAGAAGTCGTGCATCGTATTGCCGCCATGGCTTCCGGCGGGATGGACAGCTTGCCCCATAACGGTGCTGTTATTACAACCTTGGCTATTTGCGGATTAACGCATCGAGAAGCGTATAAGGATATGTTTGCTATTACGCTGATTAAAATCTTCGTAGCCTTCTTTGCCGTTTTCTTCTATATGGTGACGGGTATAATATAAGCACAGATAAAGGAACAGCCTCCTTGGAAAAGGAGGCTGTTTTATTTTATAGCCGCAAAAGATGAATTTTATATGTATAAAATATATATAAATGAAAACAAATCAGAAAATAGTTATTATTATTTAGAATTAAATAAACTGAAAAATGTCGATTAAGAACCGAAAAAGAAGAGATATTAACGACTTCATTCTTAGTAAGAATGAAGTGTTTTTCTAAAAATAGATATTGACAATGAGTATCATAGTATTAAAATAAACACATAACGTATATACTTATCAAATAGTAGAGGGGACTGGGTAGTAATGAGAAATAAGAGTATGCGTATTTGTGCGACCCTTACGGCTTGTGCCGTAATTGGAGGGGTAGTTTGTGCGGCGGCGCCGCAAATAGATTCGGCAGCCAGTGTTTTGATCGGTCAGGCTACGCCGGGTCAGGCGGCAGCCGGCAGAACTCGTGTTGATGCGACGACAGGAGCCAGTGTTCTTTTGACACCCGATTCGAATTATGCACCCGATTCATATCCTGTACATGGCGGACGTCATGTACCCGATAACTTAGGTAACGGTGCACCCGATACGGCACGTGTTGTCATTCGCGGCGAACGGACGAATTTCGGGTTAAATACGAATACGGGTAGAAACGGTACAGCATTCGGGGCTAATGCAGTAGCTAAGAAAGACTATGCGGCAGCTATCGGTAACGGTGCCAATGTTAATGCCGTAGAAGGGCTGGCTATGGGTCATAATGCTTCCGTCACCGGCAACGGGAGTATTGCTATCGGTGGTGGCAGTACGGCGGCAGAAACCAATGTTGTGTCTGTCGGCAATGATACGACACAACGACGGATTGTTAACGTAGCAGACGGACGTATTGCTGCAGGATCCCATGATGCCGTAACAGGTAATCAGCTGTATCAATACGGGGCAAATATGACCGGTGGCTTGAGTAAAGAAATTAAAAATGTCGGTGCCGCCTCGGCAGCTCTGGCAGGACTACATCCTTTAGATTACACGGGAAGTGAATCGAAATTCCAGATTGCGGCCGCCTTAGGTTCCTATGACGGGAAAAAAGCCGTAGCTATGGGTGGATTTTACAATGCGTCCCGTGACTTGATGCTTTCCTTCGGAGCGGCATCGAATTTCGGTGACAGCCACAAATTGTCGGCCAATATAGGAGCTACCTTCCGAGTCGGAAAAGAAGGGGAACCTTCCGTTCGGCAGGATGCCGATTTGGCGGAAAGAATGGATGCCATGGAACGGGAAATGCGTCAACTTCGTGAAGAAAATAAAGAACTACAGGCTAAAGTCGCACAGTTACAAAAATAGTTATTAAAGAGGAGCTTTCTAATGAAGGCTCCTCTTTTGCGGAATAAATGTGATTTAAATCACTAATAGGGGCTAAAAGATTTTATAAAAGAGTAAAAATAAAACAAAAGAAGCATATTATTACAATAGGCATTACGAAAAAACATAGATAAAAAGGTATCGAACGATAAAAGGAATAGAGAAAAAGAATAAAACACTTATTGTTACAAATGGAACGTGGTATACTATGAATATAAAGAATTTATCTTGTGAATAATTCATTACAAGCGAGATAAATCCGGTTTTGCACATTTAAAGGAGGTTATTACAATGGCTTATAACAACATTAAATTTGAAAACCAGGACGGAATCGGCGTTTTGACGATTGATCGCCCGAAGGCACTGAATGCGTTGAATTCCGAAACGTTGTTGGAATTAAATGATTTGGTAGGCAAACTTGAAACGGATAAAGACGTTCAAGTAGTAGTTATTACCGGCGGTGGAGATAAATCCTTTGTTGCCGGCGCGGATATTAAGGAAATGTCCACGAAAAATGCTGTAGACGGCCGTAACTTCGGTAAAATCGGTCAGGATGTATTTACCCGCATTGAAAACCTTCCTCAGCCGGTTATTGCAGCTGTTAACGGCTTTGCTCTCGGTGGCGGTTGTGAATTGGCTTGTGCTTGCGACTTCAGATATGCTTCTGAAAATGCACTCTTCGGCCAACCTGAAGTCGGCCTCGGCATTACTCCCGGTTTCGGTGGTACGCAACGTTTGCCCCGTGTCGTAGGTCGCGGTTACGGTAAAGAATTGATTTTCACGGCTGCTAATATTAAAGCCGATGAAGCGTATCGTATCGGCCTTGTTAATAAAGTTGTTCCCCAGGAAGAATTGATGCCTACGGTTATGAAAGTGGCGAAGAAGATTGCGGCTAATGCTCCTATTGCCGTACAACTTTCCAAAGCAGCTATTAATCGCGGTATGCAGTGCGATATCGTTACGGGTATTGCCTATGAAGACGAAGTATTCGGCCTGTGCTTCTCCACAGAAGATCAGACGGAAGGTATGGCTGCCTTCATGGAAAAGAGAAAAGAAAAGAACTTCCAGGGTAAATAATTCGTTCATATTGAGTAATTACTACAATATGAACTGTAAATAAAAAGTGTCCCGTCGATTGTTCTCGACGGGATACTTTTTTCCTCATTGCTATTGCGGGACTATTATGCGCCAAAGAGCTACGGCAATGAACAGTAAGACAAACAGCAGACTGATGATCCTCTGCTTGGTTAAGACCAGCTTAGCCGGTTGTGTTTGACGCGGTTTAGGCGGTAATTCCACTTGTTGTGTGCCGCAAATGGGACACATGCGGACGCCGTCTCTTAATTCGACACCGCAGGTTTTACAAATCATTTTATCATCTCCGTAAAGGCTTTTTATATGTTTTATTAATCATAGCATGTCGGGAAGGATAAAAAAAGCAAGGATTCTGTAGTAATTGTCAGTGATTCCGGCAAATGATATACTGTAGACAATAGGTGCGTCGAAAGGAACGACCTGACGGCAAACCGCATGGACAACTATATCCGTATGGCCTCGTTTACAATGATAGGCTCATGTAAATAAGGTTCGTCTTCTATGTGATGACTCTATCCCTGCGATTTGCGCAGGGATTTTTTGCATAAGGAGTAGTCATGGATGAAACTAGAGTAGCTCTTATCGGTATTATTGTCAGCGACGGCGAGGCGGCGGAAAAAATTAATGCCGTCTTTCACGATTACAGAGAATATATTATCGGGCGTATGGGATTACCTTATAAAGAACGAGGGATATCCATTATCAGTATTACTATGGATGCCCCCCAGTCCGTAATCAGCGCCGTTGCCGGTAAACTGGGCATGATAAAGCACGTAAGTTCAAAAACTATTTATGCAAGGTTACCGGAATAGGGGTAGGCTTATGTTAAAAATTGCAATTTACGGTAAGGGCGGTATCGGCAAATCAACTGTAACATCCAACTTGGCGGCAGCCTTTGCCTGTTTAGGTAAAAAGGTTATTCAAATCGGTTGTGATCCGAAGGCCGATTCGACACTGAATCTTTTGGGCGGCCATTTGTTAAAGCCCGTTATGAACTATATGAGTGAGAAGGATGCAGAGCCGGAATCGATTGAAGACATTTCCGAGACCGGCTTCGGCGGGGTTTTGTGCATTGAAACAGGCGGTCCTACGCCCGGGCTGGGGTGTGCCGGTCGCGGTATTGTAGCTACTTTTGCGCTTTTGGAAGATTTGGGTCTCTTTGATATATATAAGCCCGACGTCGTCTTGTACGACGTTTTGGGCGATGTCGTTTGCGGCGGATTTGCGGCACCTATTCGTGAGGGCTATGCTAAAGACGTTATTATCGTTACATCGGGTGAAAAGATGTCACTTTATGCTGCCGATAATATTTGCAGGGCTGTACAGAATTTTGAGGATCGCAGTTATGCTCGTATGAGAGGTATTATTTTTAATCGTCGGAATATTCCCGGTGAAGAGGATAAGGTTAAGGCTTTTGCAAGCGAACGGGGCTTGTCGATTATCGGCGATATTCCGCGCAATGATGATATTTCTCGCTTTGAGGAAGAAGGTTGTACCGTTGTTGAAGGTGACAGGACCCTGCCTATCAGCCGTAATTTCTTATCCATAGCCGAAGCCTTGATAGGAGAAAAAGTATGATGCAGAAAGCGGCTTTTTACAAAACCGTGGCCGAGTTAGCGGCGGCAGGACCGGAGCGGGTTCCTGCCGAACTTATTTCGACAGAGCATGTAATCTACAATTCGCCGGCATCTTTGTCCTTTAATTCGCCCGGGGCGGAAGGATTCGGAGTAAAAAGAGCGGGTCTGGCTATTCCCGGTTCGATTATGCTTCTCGTAGGGCCGGGGTGTTGCGGTCGGAATACAACGATTTTAAGTGAAATGAGCGGCTATAGTGACCGTTTTTTCTTCTATACAATGGACGAAACGGATATTATTACGAGTCGTCATTTGCAGAAGATTCCCCGGGCCATTAGAGAAATTTGCGAGAGTTCGGAAAAAGCACCGTCAGTTGTCATGGTCTGTATGACCTGCGTTGATGCTCTCTTAGGAACGGATATGGAGCGCGTCTGTCGAAAGGCGGCAGATGAAGTAGGGATTCCTGTCGTTCCTTGCTATATGTATGCCTTAACCAGAGAAGGTCGGAAACCGCCGATGGTAGCCGTACGGCAAGCTGTTTATTCGCTCTTAAAGTCACGAAAACGACGCGGTGATGCTGTAAACCTTCTCGGGTATTTTTCGCCATTACAGGATGACTGCGAGCTATATGACCTGTTAAAGCAAGCCGGAGTGAAGCATATTCGGGAGATTTCTCGTTGCGGCGATTTTGATGAATACCTTGCCATGAGTGAAGCCAACTTTAATCTTGTTCTTCACGCTGAATCACGGTTGGCGGCACAGGATATGGAAGAACGTTTACAAATACCGAGTATAGAATTGACCCGCATGTATGATACGGAGAAAATACATAAGCAGTACGGCATTTTTTCTAAGGTTATAGGGGCATCTCTTGATGACAGACCGTATAAGGAAGAGGCGGAAGCAGCTGTCGAAGAATTTCTTAAAAAGTACGGCTCGATACGAGTAGCCATAGGAGAAATGATGAACGGGGATACCTTTGATATGGCCGCCGCTTTGAGTAAGTACGGATTGGATATACGGGAGCTTTACGGAACCGTAACAGCGGAGTCCTTTGTGCGTTTGCGCCAACTGGCGGAGACGAACGGGAGTATTAAGGTTTACTCCAACCTGTCTCCGACTATGCTTTACTATGAAGACGATGAGACTGTTGGCCTGACAATCGGAAAGGATGCGGCGTATTATCATCCGAAGGCGGCTCATGTTTTTTGGAATCGGGAGATTCAACCCTTCGGACATAGAGGTGTGACAACCCTGTTTCGTGAAATGACAAAAGCCATGGAGGGCCATAGAATATGAAGGGTTTGTGGAAATACATATCTCCCTTTGCACCCGATCAATCCGGTGCGGGGGCGGTCTTATACGGGATGGGAGGAATCATTGTTGTCTGTGATGCCGGTGGTTGTGCCGGCAATATTTGCGGATTTGATGAACCGCGTTGGTTTTCACAAAGAAGTGCCGTGTTCAGTGCCGGTTTGCGTGATATGGATGCTATTTTGGGTCGAGACGACCGATTGGTGGATAAATTGGCGGCTGTGGCCGGGGAAATAGATACGGACTTTGCCGCTATTATAGGGACTCCGGTGCCGGCCGTTATTGCCACGGATTATAGAGGTCTACGCAGATTGGCGGAAAAGCGTATTCAAAAACCGATTATAACCATAGAAACGACGGGAACGGAATATTACGACAAAGGAGAAGCCTTGGCCTATAAAGAGCTTTTAAAGACTTTTGCCAAAGAAACGGGAAAAAGGAAGGATAAAAGTGTCGGTATTTTCGGAGCTACTCCTTTGGACTGCGTATTTCCTCAAGATAGGGAACGCATTAAAGAGCAACTTTTGCATAAAGGCTGGGATGAGGTTCATATTTATGGAGAAGACGGCTTGGAGCCTTTGCAAAGAGCCTGTGAAAACACTCTAAACCTGGTTTTATCACCGTCAGGGCTCGAAGCGGCGGTTTATGCTTGTAAAAAGTTCGGTACTCCTTATGAATGTATATACCCTTTGCAGGGCCACGAGACTAAGGTGCTTGACGATTGGAAGGGTAAACGTGTTCTAGTCGTACATCAACAGGTGGCGGCCAGACAATTAGCAGACGAATTGGCTGAAAGAGGTGCGGACGTAATGACGGCTACCTGGTTTTCGGCACCGCATGAACTGATGAAGGAAAAGGATGTGCATTTGGCGGAAGAAGACGATTTTTTACGTCTAATAGAAGAAAATTCCTTCCAGGTCATCTTTGCCGATATCTTTTTAAAGCGGGCAACCGGAAAGTTTAAAGGCCTCTTTGTTGATTTTCCGCACTTTGCCGTATCGGGGAGGACTTCGTTGTGAAGGCTTTGAGAATTCGTATTTTCGGCATTGTACAGGGCGTGGGATTCAGACCTTTTGTCAGTCGTTTGGCAAAACGTTGCGGTATTGTAGGAACCGTGAGTAATCGCGGCTCCTATGTGGAAGTTATCATGGCCGTGCCGGCAAAAGAAGAGCACTTTTTCTTACAGGCTTTGCGAGATGAAGCTCCGCCGCGTTCTCAAATTATGGGTATGGAAACGGATTATATAGACAAGGCCGATTTGTTAAGCGGCTTTTCCATCATTGAGAGCACCCCTGATAAGGGACATATTTTTGTATCGCCCGATATCGGCATTTGTGATGAATGTAAAAGGGAGCTCTTCGATCCGTCGAACCGTCGCTATTTGCATCCCTTTATTAACTGTACGGCTTGCGGACCGCGACTGGCCGTTATGAAGTCTATGCCCTATGATAGGAAACGAACGTGTATGAATAACTTTCCCCTGTGTTCGTCTTGTGAAAAAGAATATACGGACCCGACTTCGCGTCGTTATGATGCCCAACCCGTATGTTGTAACGAATGCGGCCCACAAGTATATGTGGCCGGCACGGAAATTTACGGACATCGGGCGATTAGGGCGGCACGGGAAGCAATCCGTCAAGGGAAGATCATTGCGGTCAAGGGTATCGGAGGATTTCATCTTTGTTGCGACGGCACGAACGAATCGGCCGTCAGTCGACTAAGACGCTTGAAACCGCGTCCGGTTAAGCCTTTTGCCGTTATGGCTGCTGATCTTGAGACGGCGAAGCGAGAGTGTGTGGTCACTCGTGCTGCCGAAGAATTACTGACGGGTTATGAAAGACCGATTGTTCTCATGAAACGGCGGATTGGTGGTAAGGCTGCTACATCTGTGGCACCCGATAATCCGTATATAGGGGTTATGCTTCCGTATGCCCCCTTACAGCTTCTCCTGTTTTCTTATAATGACGGCTTACATATGCCTGATTTATTAGTTATGACCAGTGCCAATCGAAGCGGCATGCCTATTTGTCGGACTGATGAGGAAGTCCGTACGGACTTACCGGGCTTATGCGACCTCATCTTGTCTCATGATAGGGATATTTTATTACGTGTAGACGATTCGGTTGTTACGCTCTTTGAAGAGGAGCCGTATATGATTCGGCGCTCACGCGGCTATGCTCCTTTACCGATTTATGTGAATGGCGATTTTCACGGTACCGTACTTTCGGCCGGTGGGGAATTAAAGAATACGGTTTGCTTGGCTAAGGATAATCTTTTTTATCTTTCCCCTCATATCGGGGATGTAGGTTGTGTGCGGACGGAAACGGCACAACATGAATGTGCCGTGCGGTTGCGGGACTTATTGGAGATTACTCCGCAATGCGGTGCTGCGGATATGCATCCGGCCTATGAGTCGTCGCAGTTGGTTAAACAGGCCCGAATCCCTGTCATTTCCGTACAGCATCATTATGCACATATTCTATCTTGTATGGCGGAAAACGGCTGCTCTGATGAAGTTATCGGCATAGCTTTGGACGGGACCGGGTACGGTACGGACGGAACGATTTGGGGTGGCGAATTATTACAAGTCTCGTATGACGGATTTACACGCGTGGGCTCTGTCAGTCCCTTTCTTCATGCCGGCGGTGATGCAGCTGTGCGAGACGGATGGCGGTCAGCCTTATCGTTTATGTATGCACTGTATGGTAAAGATGCCGTTCGTCGTCTGGCGAGCGACCTCTCGTTGTGTACTCCGCAAGAGGCTGCAGTGCAACTGTTTATGCTGACTCAAGGTGTCAATACCTGTGTTTCCACATCAGTCGGTCGTTTCTTTGACGGTGTGAGTGCCTTATTGGGAGTGTGTCGGACTTCAACTTTTGAAGGTGAAGGTGCTATGACGCTCCAATTTGCGGCGGAAGCCTATGAACAAGGTAAGGCGGGTGAAGAGGCTCCCTTGAATCTTTTCGTTGAAAAAAGAGACGGACGACTCATATTGGATCTGTTGGACTTGGTAAAACAAGTGACAGAACTATTTAATAAGGGGGCAAGTGTTAATTATTGTGCTTACTTATTTCATAAAGGAACGGCAGGTCTTTTGTGTAAAGGGGCTGAGGCTGTTCGCAAACAAACAGGACTTTCAAAAGTATGTCTGAGTGGCGGTGTTTTTCAAAATACCCTGCTTTTACGATTAAGTCGAGCCTATTTGGAAACGGCAGGATTTACAGTATATACGCACCGTCTCGTACCGACGAATGACGGCGGAATTGCTTTGGGACAGGCCTTGGCAGCTATGATTAAGTTACAAAAAGGAGAAAGAACATGTGTGTAGGATTGGCGGCGAAAGTCGTGAAGGTGAAGGGGAATATAGCACTGGTCGACGCGTCGGGAGCCCGGCGACAAGTATCGGCGGAACTCATTGAAAATCTTGATCCTGGCGACTATGTTATGGTTCACGCCGGGACGGCTATTGCTAAAATCAGCTCCGATGACATTGAAGAAACAACGGAATTGCTGGAGGATTTATAATGGCGGATTTGGAAGGAGCCAAACGGCTCGTTATGTCATATAAGGGGCCGAAGATTCGTATTATGGAGGTATGCGGAACGCATACGCACGAAATCTTCAGGCTGGGTATACGGAAATTACTCTCCCCTCATATGGAGCTGGTCTCCGGCCCCGGTTGTCCCGTATGCGTAACCCCCGTAGCTTTTATTGACGAGGCCTTGTGGTTGGCTCAAAAAAGAGGGGTTACGGTCTGTACCTTCGGAGACTTATTGCGAGTTCCCGGGTCAAGCGAGACGTTGAGCGAGGCTCGGGCTCGGGGTGCCGATGTACGAGTCGTTTATTCACCTTATGATGCCTATGAGTATGCGGCGGCGAACAAGGATAAGGAAGTCGCCTTTCTGGCTGTCGGCTTTGAAACGACGACACCCGGGGCTTGTATTGCCGTAGCAGCGGCGGCATCGGAGGGGCTGACGAATTTTTCTCTATTGACGGCTAATAAAACGATGCCTCAGGCATATGAAGCTATGCGCGGCAGTTGTGACGCCTTTTTGTACCCCGGTCACGTTCACGCTGTCAGCGGGACAGCCGTTTGCGAAGACTTGGCTCGGCACGGCACGTCGGGGGTAGTTGCCGGCTTTACGGCCGCCGAATTGATTACGGCCTTGGCTTTTATAGTCAAGAAAACGCAAGAAGGCAAACCCTACTTTGTCAATTGCTATCCCCGCATTGTGCGGCCGGAAGGGAGCCCTAACGGACGTGCCATTGTGGAGAGGATTATGGAACCTTGTGACTCTCAATGGAGAGGTCTCGGTATTATTGCACAATCGGGCATGAAATTAAAAAAGCCTTTTATCGATTTTGACAGTCGCGTAAAATATTCGATGCCTCTTATTGAAGGCAAGGAAAACCCGTCTTGTCGCTGTGGTGATGTGTTGCAAGGCAAGTGCATGCCTACAGAGTGTCCCGTATTCGGCAAAGGGTGTACACCTGAACATCCCGTAGGAGCGTGTATGGTGTCGGGAGAAGGCACTTGTGCCGCCTTTTACAGGTACGGAGGTATATAAATGAGCGAAACAATTACAATGGCCCACGGCTCGGGCGGTGCGAAGACGTCCGAGTTGATTGAGCGTATTTTTAAAAAATATTTGGGGAATCCTCTGTTTACTGCCGATGATGCGGCCGTATTACCGTCTAATACGAATAGATTAGCTGTCTCGACGGACGGATTTATCGTGTCACCGCCGGACTTTCCCGGCGGAAATATCGGTAAGTTGAGCATTTGCGGTACTGTTAACGACTTGGCTTGCATGGGTGCCGTGCCGAAGTACCTTACGTGCGCCTTTGTTATTGAAGAAGGATTACCCTTTGATGACTTGGAACGATATGTGGCGGCCATGGCGATAACGGCAGCTGAGGCAGGCGTTCATATTGTAGCCGGAGATACTAAGGTTGCCGGAAGGGGCCAGGTAGATAAACTCTTCATAACGACAACGGGGATCGGTGAGATTCGTGACGGTCTTTGTCTGTCCGGGGCAGCAGCACAACCGGGCGATAAAATCATTGTAAGCGGCGATATAGGTCGTCATGGTTGTGCTATTTTATTGGCTCGGGATACGTTCGGTATAGAGGCTGATGTAACCAGTGATTGTGCTCCCTTGAACCGGACTGTAGCTGCCGTTTTGGCACAAACGGAAAACGTCCATGTTATACGCGACTCTACGCGTGGGGGTGTCGGCACCGTGTTATATGAGATTGCGGCGCAAAGCGGTACGGGTATGCATTTGACGGTACAGGACATACCTGTCCGACCGGCCGTTAAGGGGGTTTGCGGCATGCTGGGCTTGGAACCTTTATATCTCGCTTGTGAAGGCCGGTTGGTTTTTATCGTACCGGCGGAAGTGGCGGAACAGGTCGTAGCGGTGTTACATACCCTACCGTATTCTGCTGACGCCGCGATTATCGGGGACGTTACAGATAGACGCGTCGGTACGGTGACCATGACGACGGAGATAGGAACGGAAACGATATTGCCGCCGCCGAGTGGAGAGCTATTGCCCCGTATTTGTTAAAGGAGTGTCGGTTTTATGATTTACGAAAATGAAATAAGACCGAAGGTGCCGGCCATAAGTGTGACGTCTGACGGGGCGGAAGTCGATATAGGTGAAGCTTCGTATCCGAAGCCTTTTCATATAGGGCTTCAATATGCCTCGCCGGCCCGCGGACATTGGACAATTGCCCACTCTCCTTTTTTGATTCCCCAATGCCATCAAGTTTATGTTTGTTGCGCTTGCTGTCTGCATGGCGTTGTACTGTCGGCTCATGAGATAGAAGGCGGAGCCGAACGCTTTTCAACGGTTACGGTGACGAACGAGAATATTATAAAAGGCAACTTGGAAGAAATGATGATAGACGGGATTGCGTATATTATCGAACATCTTCCCGAACAGCCCAGGTGTGTTGAAGGATTTACGAGTTGCATTCAACACTTTTTGCACATTGATATACATTTGGTATATGAACAGTTGCGAAAAAGGTTTCCGGATATCGACTTTATAGACGGCTATATGATTCCTACACTACAAAGGCGCTATTCTCCCGATGTATTGGGACGGCGCCAGCTGATGCGAGCCGTTACGGCTTTACCTGTACGGAAGAAGGTTAACTTTATAGTTAATTATTATCCTGTAGACAAGGAGTCGGAATTGGTGCAAATGCTTGTTGATGCCGGGTGGGAAATTGGGGACTTTGCAGACTGTCAAACCTATGCCGACTATAAGGATTTAGGTGCGGCGCAGGCGGAGATTTTTTTCTTGGAAAACTCTCGCTCGGCAGCGGAAGATACGGCTCGAAGATTGGAGAGAGACGCTGTATATTTGCCCTATTCTTACAATGTTTTTGAGATACGCTTACTTTTAGAGAAGGCAGCGAAGCATTTCGGGGCGACTTTGCCCGATTGTGATACGTATGAAAAGAAAATTGAAAATAAGGTAAGGCAGCTTAAAGACATCTTAAAAGGAATGCGCGTAGCCATTGACTCTTCGGCCACGCCGCGTCCCTTGTCATTGGCACGATTTTTGCTGACTCATGATATAGATGTCTTTGCCGTCTATTTGGATGCTGTCGATAGGGCAGAAGAGGCTGATTTTTATTTTCTTAAAGAGCATTACCCCGGCTTGTCGTTACGCTCGACCTTGCATTATAAACGTCGCCTTTTGCCGAGAGACGAAGTGAAAAATCACGGCCCCGTCTTGGCTGTCGGGCAAAAAGCAGCTTATTTTACAGGAACAAAACACTTTGTGAATCTTATTGAGAACAGCGGCCTGTACGGATATATGGGGCTTTTGAAGCTCATGGATATGATGATAATCGCTGTAGGGACGGAGCAGGATGTACAGTCCCTTATTCAAATCAAGGCTTGGGGGTGTCGGGCATGAAACAGGCACAACAAATATTGTCTACTTATGCGGTCGATATGTTCGGCATCGCCTCAGCTTTATATGAACTGGGCGGTCTTGTAGTTATGCATGATGCATCGGGTTGTAACTCTACATATAGTACACATGACGAACCGCGTTGGTATGACACGCCGTCTATGGTATATATTTCGGGACTTTGTGAAATCGACACGATTCAGGGCAATGATATGCGCCTCATTGACGAGGTGGTGGCAGCTGCCGAGGAAACTTGTCCGGCCTTTATTGCCGTCGGCGGCAGTCCTATGCCGAATGCCATAGGTACAGATTTTCGGGCTATTGAACGGATCTTGAGACAACGTACGGGTCTTCCCGTTTTGTCCTTTAGGACAGACGGTATTCACAGTTATTTGCCCGGAGCCGGTGAAGCTTATTTACGATTGGTGAAAGAATTTGTAAAGTCGCCGCGAGTAAAGCCGCAGAAACCGGCAGTAAGAGTCAATATACTCGGCTTGACACCGCTGGATTTTTCCGTTGTCGGCAATGCGACGGAACTGAAAAAACTGATTGAAGAGGCGGGACTTAAGGTGCATTCATCCTGGTCTATGGGCGATTCTCTCGACAATATGTCTCTTGCCGCTGAAGGGGATGTTAATGCCGTCGTGTCTTCTACGGGTCTTTATGCAGCCCAGTACATGAAGGAAAAGTACGATATTCCTTATGTAGTGGGAATTCCCGCAGGACGTGCTGCCGTAGAGCCGTGGTTGAAGGCTTTGAAGAGCGGTGACTCGGCGTATTTAATGGGACTTACGGGAGAAGAGTCGTTACGTAAGGTGAAGTTTGCCATGGCCGATCTCAATGCATGGAAGAATGAGAGCCGACAAAGCGACGATTCTTGCGATATACTGCTTATCGGCGAGCCTGTGAGGATTTTATCTTTGCGTCGTTATTTGGAAATTGAAAAAGGCATAAAAAATATCCGCCTTATTTGTCCCTTGGCGGATGCACCGAATTTACTCTTGAAAGACATGGATATTATCAGTGTAGAGGATGAATTACGGCAGGCCTGCAAGGCTGCAAAGAAAATTATAGCCGATCCTATTTACGCACATCTGTTACCGAAAGAAGAGAAACGATTCGTCTCCTTTCCGCATGAAGCCTATTCCGGCCGTCGGTACAGGGATGAAATGCCGCTTTTTATAGGCGGATTTATTGAAGAATGGGCGAAGACTTTATAATCCGGGAGTATATTATGAAAAAACTGGCTATATACGGTAAAGGCGGTATCGGTAAATCGACGACTACGTCAAACTTGGCTGCCGCCTTTGCTCGAACGGGCAAAAGAGTTATTCAAATCGGGTGCGATCCGAAGGCAGACTCGACGATGAATTTATTGGGCGGCAAGCCGCTCATGCCTGTTATGGACTATTATCGAGAGTATACGGAGGCCCCCGATTTTGAACACATCGGAGCCTACGGATTCGGACATGTTTTTTGTATGGAAACAGGAGGACCCACGCCGGGGCTCGGTTGCGCCGGACGCGGTATTATTGCCACCTTCGATTTAATAGACGAATTGGAAGTGTTTGAAAAAATAAATCCCGAAATTGTTTTGTACGATGTCTTGGGAGACGTTGTATGCGGCGGCTTTTCTGCTCCTATTCGTGACGGATATGCCGAAGAAGTTTGTATTGTTACATCGGGAGAAAAAATGTCCCTTTATGCCGCCCATAATATTTATAGGGCTGTACAGAACTTCCAAAACCGCGGCTATGCGAGCGTAAAAGGACTTATTTTGAATCGTCGTAATGTAGAATATGAGTACGAACGGGTCAAAGCCTTTGCGGACGAAAGAAAGCTGCCTATTTTGGCGGATATTCCCAGAAGCAAAGAAATTCAAGTCTGGGAAGACCGTGGCATGACGGTCATAGAAGGCGAGCCCGATTCCGAGATAAGTATCGTATACAGACAGTTGGCACAACGCTTGCTCGGAGATGAATAGGAGAAACGGCTATGGGAATGAATGAAACGCCGAGAGGCGAGCGAATCCACATCGGTTTTTTCGGTAACCGGAATGCGGGGAAATCCAGCCTGGTCAATGCCGTTACAGGGCAGTATACGGCCATTGTATCGGATGTGAAGGGAACAACGACGGATCCCGTGTATAAGGCCATGGAACTCTTGCCCTTAGGCCCTGTCGTACTAATAGATACACCGGGGTTGGACGATGCGGGTAAGGTGGGACTCTTACGCATGGAAAAAACTAAGGAAGTATTGCGTAAGACGGACATAGCCGTTATCGTAACGGACGGGGTTCTTCCTCTTACGCAGCCGGATAAGGAACTGATTGCCCTTGTAAAAGAGAGAAAAATCCCGTACTGTATTGTGAGAAATAAGGCGGATTTATTGACCGGTGATAAAGACGCGACAGGCTGTGAAATTTTTGTCAGTGCCGTTGCAAAGACCGGTATTGATACGCTTAAGGAACGACTGATCAGTTTGGCCGGGGTGAGGGATGTTGAAACGCCTATTATTTCAGACCTGCTTCATGCGGGTGATGCGGTTGTTCTTGTCGTGCCTATTGATAAGGCGGCACCGAAGGGGCGCCTTATTTTGCCGCAACAACAAACGATTCGTGAAATTTTAGAGGCTCGAGCCACAGCAGTGGTTACGGATGAAAAACGATTAGGCGAAACGCTTTCCCTTTTGAATAAAGAACCGGTTTTTATCATTACAGACAGTCAGGTCTTTAAAGAAGTGGCGGCCATCGTCCCGAAGCATTTGAAATTGACGTCTTTTTCTGTGCTAATGGCTCGTCACAAGGGGATTTTGCCTGCTCTTACAACCGGCATTAATGCCGTAAAACGCCTGGCTGACGGGGATACGGTGCTCATTGCCGAAGGATGTACACACCATCGACAATGTGAAGATATCGGTACGGTGAAAATTCCGCGTTGGCTTAAGACTTTTACAAAAAAAGATATTCATATTGAAACGTCAAGCGGCATGACTTTTCCTCAAGATTTGAGTCCTTATTCTTTGGTCATTCATTGTGGCGGGTGTATGCTGAACGAAAAAGAAATGAAATATAGAGTGAAGGAAGCTAAGCGGCAACTTAGGCCGATTGTTAATTACGGAATTTTAATTGCTTATATGAATGGTATCTTAGAACGGTCGGCAGAGGCTGTTCCCGAATTGGCTTTTTTGAAGGAGAACTCATGAAAAAATTGGGATTAATCGGCGGTATCGGTCCTGAATCCACGCTGTTATACTATAAAAAGATAACCGAGAAAGTTTATAAGCGGGAAAAACTTTTTCCGCCACTTCTTATAGAGAGCCTTGATGTGTATCGAGTGTTGTCTTACTGCGGGCAAAAGGATTTTGCAGGCCTTACGGCGTATTTAGCTACGGGGATTACCAATTTGGCGGCAGGTGGTGCACAAGTAGTTGCCATGACGGGCAATACACCGCATATCGTCTTTGACGAGTTGTCTGCAACCTCGCCCGTACCTCTGGTCAGCAGTGTAGCCGTGACGGCCGATTATGTGGCAATGCAGGGCCTTAAGAGCCCCTTGTTGTTAGGCACCTTGTTTACAATGAGGGAAGACTTTTTCAAAAAGGCTTTTAGAGATGCGGGTATTGAAGCAATCGTGCCCAAAGAAGGCGATCAGCTGAAGGTTCATGAGATTATAGAAAAAGAATTGGAAGCGGGAATCGTAACGGAAAAGGCACAAAAATACTTTTCGGACCTTGTTGAAGAAATGATTGGCAGCCATCATATCGACACGCTAATATTAGGGTGTACGGAATTGCCGATTCTTTTCGAGATGATGAATATATCCGTGCCGGTTGTAGATGTAACGGACATACATGTAGAAGCCTTGATCAAGGCTGTGAAAGAATACGGAGTATAAGAAATGTCACGTATTTTACGCCTTATTTATGTGATTTTTGTAGTGGTACAGGGATGTGAGCGACTTCTCGTTTGGGTAGCTCGTTTCGGGTTTCTTATTTATCCCTTGTACGGAATCGTTTCGTGGTTTATGACATCTCGTAAGGAGCGGGTACGAAAACGGGCGGCCCTTGTGGAGGCACTTTTTTCCGTTCTTGCAGCGTCGTCAGTGTCACTTCTTATTCGGTGTATCTGGCACAGACCGAGACCGTTTACTCGAGGTAGGACGGCACGTATTACTCACGGAGATAACGCATCCTTTCCGAGTAATCACACGCTAAACGCTGTGGCCGCAGCCTTTTCGCTTATCCTTAGCCGGCAAAGCGGAGGTAAACGACTTTTGGGATGGGCCTTGTTACAAGGAATATCCAGGGTCTTTGCGGGTGTACATTACACAAGTGATATTATCGGTAGTGCCGTACTGGCAGCCGGTTGCGCCGTACGGGTGCATTCATCACAAAGATTGCGAAAATTATCCCGACAGTTGGCTTATGTTTGTACAGAAGCGGAAGATATACTGAGACGAAAATAAAGATTCCGGCTAAAGAGAAGGAGTGATGAGGTAATGAATTGGAAGAAAATCGGGATGACAGCACTTTTAAGCACCTTGGCGATCCTACCGGCGTATGCCGAAGTAGTGACGGGCAGCCAAACGGATATGAATATGGATTTGAAGTATCCACTCGTTTATACGGAAAATGCGGTAGCTCAGACAGCTATTAATACGGATATTTCTGCTTATGTAGGTGAAGCTAAGAATGCCTATTATAGGGATCATGTCTATCAAGTATCGCAAAGCTATAAAGTAACCTATGAAGATAAGGATGTAGTTTCTCTCTTGTTAACAACGTATTATTATCGTGCCGGGGCAGCTCACGGCTCATATCGAACCCAAGGCATGGTATATGACAAGAGAACGGGCCAACGGATTCCTTTATATAACTACGTCAAAATTGCAAGTGCCAAACAACTGGATACTGCTGTACGAGACGGGGTCCTCTCCCTTTATACGAGCACTCGTAAAAAAACATATCTACCACGGGGATGGCATGTAAACTATGCATCGGATAACTACTTCTTAATCGGTAGGGGATATATCAATCTCGTATATCAGCCGTATGAACTGGGTCCTTTCTCATACGGCAATACGTTTATTGAATTCAGTCCGAAGGCTATTGAATATTTCAATCGTATGAACAGCTGATTCATATAAGCTTGAGGTGGCTCACTATACTGAAAGCGGCCTGTGTACAACGTTGATTTGTACAAGACAAGTGGGTGATAAAAGAGAACCCTGTTAGAGAATATAAAAAGACGTATGGCAAATGCCATACGTCTTTTTATTTGTATTAGTGTTTTTGCTGGAAGGCGTTGAAGCCCGGATATACGGCACTGTCGCCCAGCTCTTCTTCAATGCGAAGCAAGCGGTTGTATTTAGCTACGCGTTCACTTCGGTTAGGAGCACCGGTTTTAATCTGGTCCGCATTCAAAGCGACTGCCAAGTCGGCAATGGTGGTATCTTCCGTTTCGCCGGAACGGTGGGAAACGATGGCAGTAAAGCCGGCGTGATGAGCCATCTTAATGGCGTCGAGCGTTTCCGTAAGGGACCCGATCTGGTTGAGTTTAATAAGGATAGAGTTAGCGCTGCCTTGAGCAATGCCCTTGGAAAGACGTTGTGTGTTCGTAACGAAGAGGTCGTCGCCTACGAGTTGAACCTTATCTCCGAGTACTTCCGTCATATGTTTCCAACCTTCCCAGTCTTCTTCATCCAGGCCGTCTTCAATGGAATAAATAGGATATTTTTCGACCAGGGATTTCCAGTGATTGACCAATTCTTCAGATGTATATTTCTTACCGCATTTAGGCAAGACGTATTCGCCTGTTTTACCACTCTTCCATTCGCTGGATGCGGCATCAATAGCCAGAACGAAATCTTTACCCGGTGTATAGCCCGCTTTTTCTACGGCAGCAAGAATGTATTGGATAGCGTCTTCATCGCTTGCCAGGTCGGGAGCAAAGCCGCCTTCATCACCGACGGAAGTAGCCAGACCCTTTTCTTTCAACAGGGCTGCCAGGGCATGGAATACTTCTGTGCACCAACGCAAGCCTTCACGGAAGGTCGGGGCACCGGCAGGCATAATCATAAATTCTTGCACATCTACCGTATTGGCTGCGTGAGCACCGCCGTTCAGAATATTCATCATCGGAACGGGCAGGCGATTTCCGCTAATGCCGCCGATGTAGCGATATAGGGGGATTCCGAGGGCTGTTGCGGCTGCTTTGGCGGTAGCAATGGATACGGCTAAGATGGCATTGGCGCCGAGTTTGGATTTATCCGTCGTGCCGTCAGCGGCAATCATAGCGCGGTCAATGGCGTAAGCATCACAAGGGTTCATGCCCACAAGAGTTTCGCGAATAATCGTGTTAATATTTGTCACGGCCTTGCCGACACCTTTGCCTCCGAAACGGGATTTGTCGCCGTCACGTAATTCCAGGGCTTCAAACTGACCTGTAGAAGCACCGCTGGGAGCTTCGCCGGTACCGACGGTCCCGTCGGAAAGAATTACGTCCGCTTCGACAGTGGGATTGCCGCGAGAGTCGATGATTTCACGACCTACGACCATTTCGATTTTCAGTGTTTTCATTAGTAAATACACCCTTTCTCAGCTAATGTGTTCATGTTTATTAATATAAGCTCTTAAGGTAGGAATCTGACTTTTATCCGGATCTTTTCCGGCATAAAGGAGTGTTACGTTATCGTTACGAAGGTGATCTTTAATTTCTTTAGCAAAGGCCGGTAAACCCGGATTTTCGGATAACTCCTTGTCGTAAGCGATGGCGAAATCTTCGTAGGAAATTTCGCCGTTATGGTACTTTTTGCGCAAGTCCGTTGACGGAGCAATGTCTTTGGCCCAGTCGGAGAGTTCGGCCGCTTCCTTTTTCATGCCTCTGGGCCAAAGTCTATCAATAAGAATACGGTATCCGTCACTTTCTTCCGGTGCGTCGTAAACACGTTTCCACTGTAATTTACCCATGAGATCATCCCCTGTTAGTTACGTATAATAATTATATTCTTACGACATTTAAATTATACTTCTAGGGTAGATTTTTAGCAATTAAGAATTAGAATTATGGGCCTTTCGAATGGTACTGTTGGGGATGCCCAGTTGTAAGCGTAGTTTTGTTACCGTTCTACGGGCGATGGGAATGTTTTGGGCGACTAGAAGTTTCGTTAAAGCGTTATCCGAATAGGGTTTGGAGCGGTCTTCCTGATCAATCAGGGAGAGCAATTTTCGTTTTACCTCGTCGTCGGAAATACTGGAACCTACATCTTTTTCGTAAGCACGAGAAAGAAAATGTTGAAGTTTGTATGTGCGGTTCCGAAAAAGTATATATCGATTTTTACAGACTCGGCTTACCGTTGTTTCGCTCAGTCCCGTACGTAAAGCAATATCGCGTTGTGTTAACGGCTGTAACGGAGTTCCCGACAGCAATGCTTCCTGCTGCTCGGTTGCAATAACTTCCAAAACCCGTCGAATGGCATCGGAACGATAAGCCAGGGCGGAACGTAAGGTTGCATAGGAACGCTTGGCATGACTCAAAAAGAGCTGTGTTGGCTTATCCCCCGTATTGTGATAACTCGCATACAAGTCGGAACGGAAGCGTACGGACGGACAGGCCTGAAACAATAAGGGGCGAACGGAGGCAGTGTCCGTGTCGATGACCAGCTCCCCTTCTGGTCGGACCCACAATGCCGTTGGAGGCGTTTGCTCCAAGGGAACCAGCGACAGAGTGCGTAAAAAAGCTATAACCTCTGATAATTCGTCGTTAGTTATGCCTGATTCCTTACGAAGAACTTGCCAGCGGCCATTCAGAAAATTGTCGTAGTGATTTTTTAAAAGCTGTAATGTATGGGGCGGACAGTTTTTTTTGCGGCGTGCTTGGATAATGAGTGAGTCGCAAAGCGAACGCGCTCCGACGCCCGGCGGATCGAGAGAACGAACGGCTATGGTTGCGCGCCCAATATCCCAACGACTGAAGGGGAGAGTGGCGGCCGTTCGCAAATCTTCGTCCTTAAAAAAACCCTTTTCATCCAAGGAATCAATGATAAATTCGGCAATTTTTCGAATCGTTACGGGTAACGAAAGTAAGGCAAGCTGATTCTTCAGTTTTTCTTGCGGCGTTTCCGATAATTTGGCTATAGGCAGGTCCGTATCGGGACGGCGAGATGGGTAGGCTACTTCGATCAGCGGGTTTTCATCACTTTGCTGTCGTATATACTCGTCCAGGTCTTGTCCTTGAAGGGTTAACAATGTTGTGGCAAGTTTCTGGAACTGGGTCGTTTTTTGTTTTTGTTGTAAAGACAATGCCAGCCCTTGCATTGAAATCACCTCAATATATGAATCTATCTATATATTTTATCATATGGCGGAAAGGGAGAACAGAGAAAAGCCGTATAGCCTTTCGGCCATACGGCTTTAAATCCCTTCTATTATTTGTCAGACGGAGTAAATTTCGTCGACAAGATGTGATAGATGAAATAAACGATGGAAAGGACGAATACGCCCAATCCGAGGAGATCGGCCGTATTAGCGAAATCCTTGCCTACGAGAGCTAACGGATCTTCACTGCCGCCGGTTGTAATGGAGAAGACGATAATCATGGCGATAATAACGCCCATGAGAGATTCGCCGACAATAAGTCCCGAAGCGAAGAGCACGCCCCGTTGATGGCAAGCGTCTACGTCTTCCTCCACATGTTCGGGATTACGTTGTTGAGCGCGATTACGCAAGTGTTTGTGAATGAAATAGCCGATAACGGCACCGATAACTAGAGGAACTTCCAAGGTAGGAGGCAAATAAATGCCCATGCCGATAGCCAAGGGCGGGAGAGCGAGAGACTTTGTGCTCTTGCGCAAAAGCATGTCGACAATAATTGCGATGACGCCCACGCCAATACCGAAGAGGATGAAGTTCCAGTCTAAATCGGAACTGAAAATACCTTGAGCGATGGTCGTCATGAGGACTGCCTGCGGAGCGGCAAGTGCCTGTGACGGATCCATGGTTTCACGAGGCAGTGCTCCCGTAAAGCCGTAAGCCTGATAGAGAAGGTTTAAAACCGGGGCAATAGCGATAGCACCGACTACGGACCCGAGAATTAAGGCTACCTGTTGTTTCCAGGGAGTGGCACCGACGATATAGCCCGTCTTTAAGTCTTGAAGATTATCGTTTGAGATAGAGGCGATGCTGACAATAACACTGGTAATAAAGATAGCCAGTGCCGTAGCGAATTTTGCACCTTCCGCCGTAGCGAATATATTGAAAGCATTACCTAAGGCAAGAACGGCCAGAGAAGAAACGATGATGCCGAGAATACCGATACCCGAAATGGGGCTTGCAGAGGTACCGATGAGGCCCGCCATATAACCGCAGGCTGCTGCAACAAAGAAACCCATGAGAATGGCGATTAAAATACCGACGACAATATAAGTAATACTTACACTTGCCGGCAGAGCCGCATCGGCGACAAAGGTGTAGAAGGTAAAGAAGAGCCCGGCTAAAATAGCAAGGAAAACCAGGCCTACCGCTTTGGGACTCATGTCGATGTCCGTATGGTGTAAAGCCTGTTTTTCCGCCGTGTCGTTGGCACGAATCGCATTAATAGACATTTTAATGCCGTCGATAACGGGTCCCAGTAGTTTTATCAGTGTCCAGATGGCGGCAATGCCGATGGTACCGGCACCGATAAAGCGTACTTTTTGAGCCCATACGGCCTTAGCAAAGGCGGCAGCCGTCTGGCCTTCAGCAGGCGATAAAGTGGAAGTTAAATAAGGAACGAAGACACCCCAAGCCAGGAGCGTACCGACCAAAATGGCGATGCCGCTGGCAATGCCGATTAAGTAACCGGCACCGAGAAGAGCCATGGAGAAGCCCAAGGGAATCTGAGTCGTCACCTTGCCGAAGGACATCCAGTAGCTGAATTCGGAAGACAGAACATGGAAACCGTTGGCACATAGACTGATTAAGCCTGCTAATGACGTACCTTTGACGATATCTTTCATGCCCGTGTCTTTGGATGCTTTTTGGTCTTTGTCATGAGAAGCGGATCCTATTTTCAGGATTTCCGCAGCAGCCAAACCTTCAGGATAGGGAAGATCGCTGTTTACGACCATGGCACGACGTAAAGGAATGGTGAACAAGACACCCAACGAGCCGCCGCAAGCACAAAGAACCATGGTTTGCCAGAAGGGGAATCCCTGCCAGTAGCCCAGCATTAAAAGGCCGGGAAGAATGAAGATGATGGCTGACAGCGTACCGGCAGCGGAAGCCTGGGTCTGGACCATGTTGTTTTCCAAAATGTTGGAATCTTTAAACATGCGCAGAATAGCCATAGAAATGACGGCGGCCGGAATGGATGATGAGAACGTCAAGCCTACTTTTAGGCCCAAGTAAACATTGGACGCCGTGAAGATAACCGTAATGAGCATACCCAGGAACATCCCTCGGAAGGTAAGTTCCGGTAGGCTCGGGTATACGGTTACATCTTTTTGAGAGTTCATATACTCTACCTCCTTAATAAAATATGATAAAAATCCAATTCGGTTCTAAGTAGTATACTATAGAAGAATACTTATTGTCACGAAACGATGACGGAATAATGCCGAAAAAGTCAGCAATAGGGCCTGTAGTTGCGTTTAAGTACAAGACGGGAAGGTATGAGTATGTTATAATATTGACGATTACAGTATAGGTTTATACAAGTTTTCGACTCATAGCGAAGGAGGTCGCTGTTATGACAGAACAAGAGATTATTTCGGGCGTATTGACGGAGTTTGAAGGGCTTGCCAAACATCCCCGCCCGTCTCACCATGAAAAAGAAGTAAGTGACTATATTGTTGCCCGTCTTGCCGAATTGGGTGTAACGGCTCGACAAGATGAAATATATAATATTATTGCCGATGTACCGGCAACACCGGGGTGTGAAAATGTTCCTTTGACGATTTTACAGGGACATATGGATATGGTCTGCGTAGCTAAGCCGGGTGTAGCCTTTGATCCGCAAAAAGACCCGATTAAGTTGGTGCGTGAAGGAAATATTCTGCGTGCCGACGGGACGAGTCTCGGTGCGGACGACGGGATTGCTGTAGCGATTTCGCTTTATCTTATACAACAAAAAATTCAGCACGGCCCGTTGCGCCTTATCTTTACAGTCGACGAAGAAACGAATATGACCGGTGCTTTATCTCTTTCGGCAGACCACGTAAAAGACGCTAAGTATGTTATTAACTGTGACTCCGAATCGATTCATGTTATTTGTGTCGCGTCGGCCGGGAGTTGTCATATGGAGTTTACACGTGACTTGCACCGTTGTGCTCCTAAGGGCGATACGGCATTGACTGTTCGTGCCCATGCTTTGGCCGGCGGCCATTCGGGCGAAGTTATTAATGAAGGTCGCGGCAACGCCATTAAGGCTGTAGCCGATGTCCTGTATCGTCTGTCTGAAGGCGGCGTGGAATATGCTTTGGCCGATTATAAGGGCGGTGTTGCGGCTAATGCTATTCCGTCCGATGCATCGGCAGTCGTAGTAGTAGCGGCAAAGGATGTTGATCGTGTAAAGGCGACGGTGGCCGTAGCGGAAAAAGATTTTAATCTTGTTTACGGAGAAACGGATCCGAATGCCGTATTCGAAGTTACGCCGGCGGCTCTTCCGAAATCGGTTCTTTCAGCAGAGGATACGACATCGATTGTCGATGTTATAAACTTGCTCCATTGCGGCGTCTTTGCTATGGATCGCCGCTTGCCGCGTTTGCCGGCTCTTTCAGCCAGCCTCGGAACGATTGAAACTCGTGAAGATGTATTGGCCTTCCAGTATTTCCCCCGTTCGTCGTCTGACGCGCGTTTGCAAGCACTGGTTCGCGTCATGCCTATTATGGCAAAATCCACAGGAACGAAAGTGCATATAGAAAAGCCGTTCCCCGCTTGGACAGAAAGCAAAAACAGTAAGTTGCAGGCCCTCATGGCTGATGCATATAAGGACGTAATGGGTAAAGAACCGCGCGTGGAAGCTATGCACGGCGGCTTGGAAACAGGTTTCCTCTATGCTATGAATCCTGACTTGGACATCGTTTCTGTCGGTCCCGAAACTCACGATATTCATAGTGCGGACGAACGAGTGGAACTCGACACGGTAGCCCAACTTGTCCAAGTTATAGCCGGCACATTGGAAAGACTGACAAAATAAAGCGGAAACTGACAGCTTAAGATTATGTGGTACTTTTTTTAGTACCAGCGAATAAAAAGAGAGAAAATGCCTTTGTTATCGCATTTTCTCTCTTTTTGAGTTTTTATTCAAAAACCGGCCGCCCGGAAGGTGGCGGCTTTTTGTTGAGAAGATAAACGTTTTAGACTACAATAATATCAAGATAAAGCATAATAGCTATGCTTTAAAAGAAAGATAGACGGAAAATTAAAAAAGGAGTGAAAGAAATGAGTCGGGAAAAAGTATTTAAGACAATGGACGGCAATGAGGCAGCCGCTCACATTGCCTATGCCTTCACGGAAGTAGCACCTATATTTCCGATTACGCCGTCTTCGCCTATGGCTGAACACGTTGACGAATGGTCGGCCCATGGTCGCAAGAACCTCTTCGGAGTGCCGGTTCTCGTACAGGAAATGCAGTCTGAAAAAGGTGCGGCCGGTACCTTGCACGGTGCCTTAAATGCCGGTGCTTTAACGACGACTTTTACGTCGTCTCAGGGCATGATGATCATGCTTTCCAACATGTTCAAGGTGGCGGGGGAATTACTGCCTGCCGTATTCCATGCAGCATCCAGAACTATTGCTTCTAACGGCTATACCATTTTCGCCGGTCATGACGATGTTATGGCTATGCGCGGTACGGGTATCTGTATGATGGCCGAATCGAGCGTACAGGAAGTCATGGACTTGGCAGCTGTCGTACATGCAACAGCTATCTCCTGTCGTGTACCTATTATCAATTTCTTCGACGGTTTCCGTACATCCCATGAATTACAGAAAATCGAAGTTATTGATTATGAAGACTTGCGCCCCATGCTCGATATGGAAGCGGTTGAAGCTTTCCGCAAGCATGCGATGAATCCGGATAATCCCGAAGCCGTAGCATTCTGTGAACCGGCAGAAGTTTATATGCAACATAAAGAATCGTTGAATCGTTTCTATGACAAGGTTCCCGAAACAGCTGAAAAATACATGCAGATGATTCATGAAATAACCGGTCGTGAATATCACCTCTTCAATTATACGGGGGCTCCTGATGCGGAATATGTTATTATCGCCATCGGTTCCGGTGCTCAGACCATTGAAGAAACGGTTCGCTATTTGAACGAAAAAGGCGAAAAAGTGGGCTGTATCAATGTTCACATGTTCCGTCCCTGGTCGGAAAAACATTTCTTGGCAGCTTTGCCGAAGACGGTTAAGAAAATTGCCGTTCTTGAACGTACAAAAGAAACAGGTGCCAACGGCGAACCTATGTATCACAGCGTAGCCGCATCCTTTGCACGTGCAGATATTCGCCCGAAGATTTACAACGGCCGTTACGGTATTGCTTCCAAAGAATTCTTGCCGGCAGACGTTATTGCCGTATTCGATAATCTGAAAGAAGCTGAACCGAAGACAGACTTTACGCTCAGCATTGTCGACGACGTAACCTTTAAATCCTTACCGCGTAAAGAAGAAGTTAATTTGGCGGCTAAAGGCTTGAAAGCTTGTAAGTTCTGGGGCTTCGGTTCTGACGGAACGGTCGGCGCAAACAAGAGTGCTATCAAGATCATCGGTGATAACACGGATATGTATGCACAGGCATACTTTGCTTACGATTCGAAAAAATCCGGCGGCGTAACCGTATCTCACTTACGCTTCGGCTCCAGCCCTATCAATATGCCTTATTTGGTAAACAGTGCCGATTTCATCGCTTGTCACAGACAGTCGTATGTATATAACTATGACTTGCTCAGAGGCATTAAAAAGGGTGGTACCTTCCTTCTCAATACGGTTTGGAAACCGGAAGAACTGGAAGAAAAATTACCGGCGGCTATGAAACGCTCTATCGCCAAAAACGAGGTTCAGTTCTATATCCTTGACGGCGTAGGTATTGCTCAGTCTATCGGGTTAGGCGGACGCATTAACATGATTATGCAATCGGCATTCTTCAAGTTGTCTGAAGTTATTCCCGTAGATTTAGCTATCGAAAAATTGAAAGAAGCGGTCGTAAAATCGTACGGTAAAAAAGGCCAGGAAGTCGTTAACAAGAACTATGCGGCTATTGATGAAGGCCTTAACAATATTGTTAAGATCGATGTTCCCGCATCTTGGGCCGATGCTGTTGATGAAGAAATCGATATGTCCGGCCATTCCGAATTCTATAAGAAATTTGCGTTGCCGACCAATCGTCTTGAAGGTGACGACCTGCCTGTAAGTATTTTCGACGGCTTTGAAGACGGACACTGGCCGACAGGCACATGTGCCGAAGAAAAACGCGGCGTGGCTATGTTCGTTCCCAGTTGGGATAATGAAAAATGTATCGGTTGTAATCAGTGCTCCTTTGTATGTCCTCATGCAGCTATTCGCCCCTTCTTGTTAACGGATGAAGAAGCGGCTAAAGCTCCGGAAGGCTATACGAACAAGGTTATTAAGACGGCCGGCGATTACAAATACAGCATTGTAGTTTCCGTCATGGACTGCCTCGGTTGCGGCAGCTGTACGCATGTTTGCCCGAAACAGGCCCTGACCATGAAACCCTTCGATGAAGAACAACCCAAGTCCGTTATTTGGGATTATGTTATTAAGGTGCCGAATAAGCCCAATCCGGCTAATAAAGGAACGGTTATCGGCAGCCAGTTTGAACAGCCTTTACTTGAGTTTACGGGTGCTTGTGCAGGTTGTGCCGAAACCCCGTATTGTAAAGTTATTACGCAGTTATACGGCGATCGTATGATGATTGCCAATGCACACGGTTGTTCGTCCGTATGGGGCGGCAGTGCGCCGACCTGCGGTTATACGAAGAACGAAAAGGGCCACGGTCCGGCTTGGGCAACATCCCTTTTCGAAGACAATGCCGAATACGGTTTCGGTATGCTGGTTGCTGAAAAAGCGGAACGTAAACTCCTTGCTTCTTATGTAGAAGAAGCTCTGAAATCCGCAGCTGCAAGTACGGCCTTGAAAGAAGCTCTCCTTGACTGGAAAGAAAAGATGGCTGTCAGCGAAGGCACTCGCGAACGGGCTGAAAAGGTTACGGCACTGTTGGAAGCTGAAAAAGACGGTCACATTGAATTGGAACGCGTTTATAAGATGAAGCAGTTCCTTGTAAAACGCAGTCAGTGGCTCTTCGGCGGTGACGGATGGGCTTACGATATCGGTTACGGCGGTCTTGACCATGTCTTGGCTATGAACGAAGACATTAACGTCCTCGTCTTCGATACGGAAGTATATTCCAATACGGGCGGTCAGGCTTCTAAGGCAACGCCGACGGCAGCTGTAGCACAGTTTGCGGCATCGGGCAAGAAGACGAAGAAAAAAGACCTCGGTCTCATGGAAGCGACATACGGTTATGTATATGTAGCTCAGGTCGCTATGGGTGCCGATAAGAATCAGTTTATGAAGGCCTTGCAGGAAGCGGAAGCTTACCCCGGCCCGTCCCTCATTATCGGTTATGCACCGTGCATCAACCACGGTCTGAAAATCGGCCAGGGGCAGAGCCAGTTGGAACAAAAACGTGCTGTAGAAGCCGGATACTGGCACTTATGGCGTTACAACCCGCTTCTTAAGAAAGAAGGCAAGAATCCGTTCATTCTCGACTCGAAGCCGCCTAAGGAAAGCTTCCGCGACTTCCTTATGGGTGAAACCCGATTCGCATCCCTCTTGCGAACCTTCCCTGATTCGGCAGAGGCTCTGTTTGAAAAGACGGAACAAGATGCAAAAGAAAGATATGAATCCTATTTGGCTATGGAAAGAGGATTTATGCCTCCCCAATAAGGCTGAATATAAAACGCCGACGACGTAAGTCGTCGGCGTTTTGCATGTCTTTGAGCTTTGAATTAATGAGCGTTGAAGGCCCCACAAGCCTTGGTATATACGGTAAGCATGTATTCCAAGGCCGCCGGCAACCCCGTTTCATCATCAATGCGGAATTTCGGATTGTGATGCGGTGTAGGTGCGTACTTTCCCGTTGCATCGGCCATGCCGAACCAGGCGATGGCCGCCGGCTTTTTCATGCCGTAATAAGCAAAGTCTTCGCCGCCCAGACGCGGGTCGATGTGAGCGACTTCCAGACCGATTTCACGAGCCGACTCCTGCATGACGGCAACGCAAGCCGGTGCATTTACAACTGCCGGATAACCGTTGACTATTGTTACCTCCGAACTGCATGCGTAGGCTGCGGGAATCGTCTCTCCCAAGCGTTTTATTTCCTCTGTTACAAAACTGCGCAACTGCGTGTCCAATACACGTACGGCACCGCCTAAGACCGCTGTTTCGGGAATGACGTTGGCAACACCGTGAGTGCCGCTGTGTAAGTAGGTAACACTGACTGTCGCATTATCTAAAGGGCCGCATTTCATGGCGGGGATCATGCTGATAGCATCTACCAGATCGGAAGCCGGTAAGAGGGGATTGTTGGCTGTATGGGGAGTGCTGCCGTGGCCGCCTTTGCCCGTGACGGTAATTTCAAAAGTGGCGATGGCGGCAGAGCGAGTTCCTTCCAGAACATCAACAGATCCGAAGGGTCTTTCGGCATCGACGTGAATAGCGAAAAAAGCATCCACCTTGTCGGCAATTCCTTCTTCGACAAGGGTGCAGGCACCGCCGGGCAGAAATTCTTCGCCTTGCTGGAAAATAAAGTATACCGTGCCTTTTATAAGATCTTTATGGGCGGCGAGGATTTCGGCAACACCCATGAGCACCGCTGTATGAGCATCATGCCCGCAAGCGTGCATAACGCCCGGCTTCGTGCTTTTAAAGGAAAAATCGCTTTCTTCCGTAAGGCCCAAGGCATCGATGTCGGCGCGCAGGCCGATAGACGGTCCCGGCTGTGAGCCGATGAGATACCCGACCGTACTGTTGCCGGAAATTCCTTCTAATATAGGAATGCCTGCGGCGGCTAAGCGTTCACGAATCCAGTGAGCCGTATCGGTTTCCTGAAAGGACAGCTCCGGATGTGCGTGTAAATAGCGTCTGTTATCTATCACCTTATTACCGTAAGCGGTGACGAGGTCTTTAATCGTATGGCTCATTATAATCTCTCCTTTATGTATAGATATTCTCATAATACCATTGAAGTCGGATATAAGCTACTGAGGATTACGGTGATATACGAAAATGTGAATAACGCCTCCTATCAGGAGGCGTTATATTAAAACAGATACTTTGTATCGTAGCTTATATCCATATATTGGGCAATAATATCATCGTCAAATCCGAATTCTTCCGATTTTCCTTTGAATATATTGCCGAACTTCGATTGTAACCTTTTCTTGGCGTTTACAGGCGGTTCATATTCCGTACGTAAGCGGGCGGCGGCTGCGGAGCGATCCTCTACGCGGGTAAACACGCCGTTATCAAACGTTAATTCGTATACGGTTTCGAAGGCATGGGGGAGTTGGTAGCCGAAGGGGGTAAAGAATTCATGAATAAACTTGTAGGCAATCAAGAAAGACCCCGTATAGCTCACGGGTCTTTCCAAGTCGTAGCGTACGTCGCCGGCCGGAGAATGAAAAGAAGCGGGTTCTACTCCGAAGAGTGTGGGGGCTTTATCGTTACCGTTATTGGTAAATAACTGCGACAGAATAAGATGTTTTTCCTCGTCCAGCTGATAAACCGTCGAGTAGCCGCGCAGACAGGATTCATCAAAAACCGTAGGCCGTAAGGGGAGGCTTTTTATATTAAAGAGTTCGTCAGGCTTTTCAATAGCTACAAGGCTATATTTTTTATCATTAAAATTGAAGCCGTCAAAAAATTGTGAACGCATAAACTACCTCCTGTCCGCATGTCGGTACGGGTCCGTAGCAGCCGCGTCGGCGATCTTCTCAAATCGCCAGTGTTGTTCGGACTGAGGGTACTTGACCTTGTCCGTCTCGCTCATAAACATATCCAGAGGGCGAATATAATCTGCATAGTCGTCGTATAGGGCCTTGTAGACGACATAAGGTTCTCGCGTTTCCGAATGAGTGGCAATAGACACGATCAAATATAATTTGTTCTTAAAATGTCGCCACACCTCATTGGCTTTAGGTAATTCACGTTTCAATAGTAACAGCTCCTCTCATTGGTACACATCTTACACATAGAGGCGTATTTTGTCCATAGGTACCGGCCTTTTGCCTTGCCAGTAACAGACGTATAGCCGTATAATAATCTATACGAGTAAATTATTTATCGACTTGAGGAGGTCACTCGATGCAATCCATTCGTCGTTTATACGTTGCTAAAAAAGATGCATTCGCACATGAAGAAAGACGTATGTGTGCGGACTTGAAAGAAAACCTGCTGATTGACGGACTTAAGGACGTTCATTTGTACAATCGCTACGATTTGAGCGGTCTTGACGATGCGGCCTTTGCGGCAGCCAAGGATATGATTTTTTCCGAACCCCCTGTGGATGCGGTATACGATACCCTGCCTGTAACCGACGGGGCCTTTGTGTTGCCTATCGAATATCTGCCCGGGCAGTATGACCAGCGGGCCGATTCGGCTATGCAGTGTTTGCAAATGTTGACCATGAAAAACGACACTGTTGTACGGACAGCTCGAGTTTTCGTGTTTACCGGCGATCTGACGGATGAAGATAAGAAAGTAATTAAACAATATTGCATCAACCCCGTTGAAGCGAGAGAGGCCTCTTTAGCAGAAGTGAAAACCTTGGAAACGGCTTGGGAAGAGCCGGCGGACGTACCCGTTATAGGCGGTTTTATCGCTATGTCCGATGAAGAGCTTAAGGAACTCAGAAACAGCCTGTCCCTGGCTATGAGCTATGAAGACCTGCTATTTTGCCGCGACTATTTCCGTGATGAAGAAAAACGCAATCCGACAATGACGGAAATTCGTGTTATCGATACCTATTGGTCCGATCACTGCCGCCATACGACCTTTATGACGGAACTCACGGATATTGCTTTCGAAAACGGACCCTTTACGGTGCCTGTTCGTCGTGCTTATGAAACATATAAAACGACACGAGAAGCTTTAAAACGTAAAAAACCGCAGACTTTAATGGATATGGCGACCATTGCCGTTAAGGAACTGAAAGCGGCAGGAAAGTTGCAAGATTTGGATGAATCGGATGAAATTAACGCCTGCACTATTATCGTCCCTGTCGATGTAGACGGTAAGCGGGAAGAGTGGCTCCTTCTTTTTAAGAACGAAACGCACAACCATCCGACGGAAATTGAACCTTTCGGCGGTGCGGCTACGTGCCTGGGCGGGTGTATTCGCGATCCTTTAAGCGGACGTGCGTATGTATACCAGGCTATGCGTGTGACCGGTGCCGGGGATCCCAGGCAAGCCGTAAAAGATACGATTCCCGGCAAGTTGCCGCAGAGAACGATTACGACGGGTGCAGCCAAAGGCTACAGTTCATACGGTAATCAGATCGGGTTGGCGACGGGAGAGGTTAAGGAATACTATCATCCCGGTTTTGTTGCTAAACGCATGGAAATCGGTGCGGTTTTAGGGGCGGCACCGCGTGCCAATGTAGTACGTGAAGAACCGCAACCCGGCGATGTAGTCATTCTTTTGGGCGGTAAGACCGGCCGTGACGGCATGGGCGGAGCTACGGGCTCTTCTAAGAAGCATACGCTTACGTCCTTGGAAACGAGCGGGGCGGAAGTGCAAAAGGGCAACGCTCTTACGGAACGAAAGATTCAACGCTTATTCAGACGCGGGGAAGTAACGACTCTTATTAAAAGGTGCAATGATTTCGGAGCCGGCGGTGTTTCCGTGGCTATCGGAGAATTGACGGACGGCCTCGATATTTGTCTTGATGCGGTACCTAAGAAGTATGAAGGGCTCGACGGAACGGAATTGGCTATTTCCGAATCGCAGGAACGTATGGCCGTTGTCGTTGCAGCTAAAGATGTAGAAAAGTTTATGGCTTATGCGACGGAAGAGAATCTGGAAGCAACCGTAGTTGCTACCGTCACGGACACGAATCGCCTGGTTATGAAATGGCGAAATAAGGATGTCGTAGATTTATCTCGCCGGTTCCTGAATACAAACGGTGTCATGCAGCACCGTCAGGCTGTCGTACAAAATCCGAAAGAGGAAGATTTCTTTGCGGCACCTGTCGTAATAGATGTCAAGGATACATGGTTAAACACCATGGGCTCATTGAATGTAGCCTCCGAACAGGGCCTTGCGGAATGTTTTGACAGCACTATCGGTGCCCGTACAGTTCTCATGCCTTTCGGCGGAAAATACCAAAAAACACCGGTTGAAGGTATGGTTGCACGTATTCCCGTAGGTGTGGGACAAAAGACGGAAACGGCCAGTGTTTTCACCCACGGATATGATCCCGAGTTGGCATCATGGAGTCCCTTCCACGGCGCGTTATATGCTGTCGTTCAGTCTGTAGCGAAGTTAGTGGCCTTAGGGGGCGACCGTACAAAAGTATATTTGACGCTGCAGGAATTTTTCAGAAGCCTCGGTACGGATGCTCGTGCTTGGGGTGAGCCCGTGGCAGCCCTGTTGGGGGCGTATACGGCTCAGAAGGAACTGCAAATTGCGGCTATCGGCGGTAAAGACAGCATGAGCGGTACCTTTGAACAGCTGACGGTTCCGCCGACGTTGGTATCCTTTGCCGTAACGACGGAAAATGCAAAACACATTGTTTCACCGGAATTTAAAAAGGCCGGACATGCAGTTGTTCTCTTTGATGTTCGCCGCGGCGAAGATGCTGTTTTGGATTGGGACGTATTCCGTCAGCACTGCGACTTTATTCATAAGCACATGGTATCAGGAGATATTTACAGCGCACGTGCCGTCGGTAAGGGCGGGTTGGCAGCCACGCTTGCGGAAATGGCTTTCGGCAACGAGATCGGCTTTACAGTTTCTTCGGACGTAAGTTCTGAAGACCTGTTCGCTCTTCGGTATGGGGCGATTGTAGTGGAAACGGATGCTGAAAAAGGGGCTCAATGGGCTCGTCAGCTCAATGCCGTTGCCGTCGTGGCTCAGACGATTGAAGAGCCCGCAGCCGTTGCAGGAGACGTGCGTATTTCCTTATCAGAATTGCAGACTGCTTGGGAAAAAACTTTATCGCGTATTTTCCCCTTGCAGAGCCAATCGGCGGATGGAAGTGCCGAATTACCTCTTTATACAACGTACGGCCCGAAACGGAGCGAATCATTCGGCAAGCCTCGCGTCTTTATTCCCGTTTGCCCGGGAACGAACTGCGAATACGATTCGGCAGATGCCTTTGAAGCGGCCGGGGCCGTGACGGATACCTTTATTATTCGCAATGAAACGCCGCAGGCCTTAGAAGACTCTATTGAAGAAATGAGAAAGCGCATTGGGCAAGCGCAGATTATTATGTTCCCCGGCGGTTTCAGTGCCGGTGACGAACCGGAAGGGTCAGGCAAGTTTATTGCTACCTTATTTCGTAACCCGGCCTTAGCGGAAGCCTTGGAATCCTTGCTGTATAAGCGAGACGGCTTGGTTCTGGGAGTTTGCAACGGCTTCCAGGCCTTAATTAAACTTGGCCTGTTACCGTACGGACATATTCAGCCTCTAAAGGCCGACAGTCCGACGCTTACGTATAATACCATTGGTCGCCACTTGTCGCGCATGGTTGATACGAAGGTAGTATCCGTCATGTCACCGTGGTTTGCCAATGCAAAGGCCGGTGATATACATACGGTGGCTATCTCTCACGGTGAAGGTCGTTTTGTCGCATCGCCCGAACAGATTCGGCAATTGGCGGCTAAGGGTCAGATTGCTACTCAGTACGTAGATTTGAACGGTAAGGCTACTTATGACAGCACGTTTAATCCGAATCAATCGGTATTTGCCGTTGAAGGTATTACAAGTCCCGATGGCCGTGTTCTCGGAAAGATGGCGCATACGGAACGATATACGGGTGAAACGATGTTCAGAAACATTGACGGTAATAAGGTACAACCCATCTTTGCAGCAGGTACGGAATATTTCAAATAATATAAAACCGGAGGGACGTAAAAGATGTATGATACTCGGAAAGTCGTTATTGTAGGAGCAGGGCACGTAGGTTCACATGTAGCGTTGGCGTTAATTCAGTCGGGTGAAGCGGATGACATCGTCCTTATCGATATAGATAAAGATAAGGCTGTCGGTCAGGCCTACGACCTGGACGATGCCGTAACCGGTGCGGCTTGTGGTCGTGATACGGTTATTCGTGCCGGCGGATATGAAGAGTTGAACGATGCGGATATATTGGTTACGGCCTTCGGCCGTAGCCGCAAACCCGGAGAAACTCGGCTGGATATGTTCGATGATTCCATTCGTATGGCCGATGAAGTGGTAAGCCGGTTAAAGACGGTAGATTTCAAAGGCATTATGATTAATATTTCCAACCCGGCAGATATTATTTGCGAATATATTCGTCGGGCTATGAAGTGGGAAGCAAGTCGTTGTTTCTGCACGGGAACGAGCTTGGAAACATATAGGCTCATTCGCGTTATCGGCAATCTTACCGGGTATGCCCGTCGCTCCATACAGGGATTTTGTCTAGGAGAGCACGGTAATTCGGGATTTATCGCCTGGTCGACGGTACGCATTAACGGTCGTCCCTTTTCGGATGTAATTAAGAGTAAGCCGGAATTGGAAAATACGGATTTGGATGAGTTGCAGACTCGCGTTAAACGGGCCGGCGATATAGAGGTGGACTTTAAAGGTTGTACGGAGTTCGGGATTGCCAATGCGGCACTCATGTTGATTCGTGCGGTTTTTCATGATCAAAAGTTGATTTGGCCGTGCTCGACCGTTCTTACGGGTCAGTACGGTGAGAAGAACGTCGTAGCCGGTGTACCTTGTGTTTTAGGAAAAAACGGTATTGAAGAAATCATTGAGGTGCCTTTATTACCCGAAGAAGCGGAAAAATTCCACGCTTCTTGCGAAATTATACGGTCTTTCCTGGACAGAGCCGAGTCTTTGTAAACGTCAGGCTATGTAAAACTGTTCAAAATCGGCCGTATTTGCTATAATAAAACGGATATGCCCATAACGGCGGTTATGAGCTGCTGTTTTTGAGAAAACGTTTTTGTTAGTTGAGGTGACATTGTGGACGAACAGCAATTTGATAAAGTGTTACCCGTGTGCTTGGAACACGAAATGCAAAATTCATATATCGACTACGCCATGAGTGTTATTATTACGCGTGCGTTGCCCGATGTACGAGACGGGTTAAAACCCGTTCATCGCCGCATTTTGTATGCTATGCACGAAGCCGGTATGACACCTAATAAACCGTATAAGAAGTCGGCACGTATTGTCGGTGAAGTATTAGGTAAGTATCATCCGCACGGGGACAGTTCCGTGTATGATGCGACCGTTCGCTTGGCACAGGATTTCTCGACGCGTTATCCCTTAGTAGACGGTCATGGAAACTTCGGTTCCGTAGACGGCGACTCGGCGGCTGCCATGCGTTACACTGAAGTACGTATGGCAAAGATTACGGGCGAAATGCTGGCAGATATTGACAAAGAGACTGTCGATTTCATGCCGAACTATGACGGCTCCTTACAGGAACCGACCGTACTTCCCGCTAAAATTCCGAACCTTCTGGTAAACGGCTCGGCAGGGATTGCCGTCGGTATGGCGACGAATATACCGCCCCATAATTTAGGGGAAGTGATTGACGGGCTTGTCATGATGATTGACGATCCGGATGTAACGCTGGATCGGTTGATGACAAAGATTCAAGGGCCCGATTTTCCGACGGGTGCCAAGATTCTCGGTCGTGAAGGTATACTTAAAGCGTATTCGACCGGTCGCGGCAGCGTGAAGATGCGCTCTTGTGCCGAAATTGAACCGATGTCCAAAGGGAAGAATCGCATTGTCATTACGGAGATTCCCTATCAGGTCAATAAGGCTCGGGTTATCGAAAGCATTGCCGACTTGTCGCGCAATAAGGATATTGACGGCATTACGGCGTTGCGTGACGAATCGGACCGTAAAGGTATGCGGATCGTCGTTGAATTGCGTGCCGACGTAAATCCCGACATTATCCTCAATAAATTATATAAACATACACAGCTGCAAGAAACATTCGGCGTTATCATGTTGGCTCTTGTGGACGGACATCCGCGTGTACTGACGTTGCGCGAAGTGTTGGCTTATTATTTGGAACATCGCAAGGTCGTCGTTACCAGACGTTGCCGATTTGAACTGGATAAGGCTTTGGCGCGGGCACACATTTTGGAAGGGTTGCTCATTGCCCTCGATCACATAGATGAAGTCATTAAGACGATTCGTGAATCGGCTACGGATGAAATCGCCAAGAATGCTTTAATGAGCAAATTCGATTTGAGTGAAAAGCAGTCCATTGCCATTTTAGATATGCGGTTACGTCGCTTGACCGGTTTGGAACGTGACAAGATTCAGGAAGAATATGCCGAATTGGAAAAGACAATCGATTACCTGCGTAGTGTCTTGGCGGATGAACATAAACTCATGGGCATTATCAGAGATGAACTTTTGGAAACGAAGAAGAAGTATGCCGATAAACGCCGCACACAGATTGAAGCGGATACGTCGGAATTAAATGTAGAGGACCTCATTCCTAATGAACGTATGGTGCTGACCTTGACCAGACGCGGCTATATTAAACGTATTAATGCCAATGTATATCATACGCAAAACAAAGGCGGTCGCGGCATAAAGGGAATGGCGACGAAGGATGAAGATGCGGTTAACCATCTTTTGTATACGTCGGCTCATAATACGGTGCTCTTCTTTACCAACTTAGGTCGCGTCTATCGCTTGAAGTCCTACGAAATCCCCGAAGCAAACAGCCGGAATTCCAAGGGCATTGCGGCCATTAATCTTCTGCCTCTGTCGCAAGGAGAAAAGGTTAATGCGTTGATTGATGTCGACCAAGTCGATCCGCAAGCAAACTTGTTCATGGCGACGGAACGGGGGCTTGTAAAGAAGACGTCCTTACAGGAATTCAGTAATGTGCGCCGTAACGGTCTCATTGCTATATCGCTCATGGATGGTGACCACCTGGCTAAGGTTCGCATGACCAAGGGTGATCAGAACATTATTCTTGCTACGAAGCAGGGTATGGCTATATGTTTCAAAGAAACGGATGTACGGCCCATGGGCAGAAATACACGCGGCGTTCGCGGCATCACTCTTGCTGAAGACGATATGGTCATCGGTGCCGACATCCTGGCCGATGATTCACAAGTGCTTACGGTCAGTGAAGAAGGGTTCGGCAAGCGCAACAATGTAGACGCCTATAAGGTTCAGCGGCGTGGCGGTAAGGGCGTGAAAAACTTTAAGATTACGCCGAAGACCGGAGTCATTGTAGGCGTTGAAGTTGTTCGGAATACGCAAGAGCTCATACTCATCACTTCAAACGGCATCGTCATTCGCACGGATATTGAAAGTATCGGCGTTAAGAAGGGCCGCAATACGTCGGGAGTCAAGATTCAGCGACTTGAAGAAAATGACAAAGTGGCGGCTCTTGATACGATTTCCGTTGAAGGAAGCGATGAACCGGTACAAGATACGCTGATGTAGAATGTAAGAAAAGGCATTTTTGCTTTATGGCAAGAATGCCTTTTTTGTATACAAAGATAAACGTTTAAGCATATTTTGCATAAATGGCAAGAAGAGATTAATCGCTATACGAATGACAAATAAACCATTTATTCCTATTTATACTGGGACGCCACTTTGATATAATTATTGTGTACTTATAAATATATATTAGGAGGAGATGCTATGGGTGATTGGAAAAAGTGTATTGCATTCATGGCTAAATATGTGCCCTTGTGGGTTATCATATCGGCCGGTATCGCTTACATGTGGCCGCACCTGTTTCGCGATTACAAAGTGGTGATTTCTCCCTGTCTGAGTTTAATTATGCTTGGTATGGGACTTTCGATGACCCCACAGGACTTTAAGCTGATTATATTACGACCCAAGGATGTTATTATCGGTATTCTTACTGTATATATATGTATGCCCTTGGTCGGGATCGGCTTAGGTAAGGTATTGGGATTATCCCCTATGCTTGCAGTGGGGCTTATCCTGTTGGGGTGTTCACCGACGGGAACGACGTCGAATGTCATGACCTTTCTGGCGAAGGGGGATAAGGCGTTATCCGTTACTATTTCCAGTATCAGCACCATGTTGGCGCCTCTTGTCATGCCGACCTTGCTGATGTTTTATGCCGGAACGTATATGAATGTTGACGGAATGGCGCTATTTATGAGCATTATTAAAATCGTTATTGTACCGGTGGTACTCGGTCTGGTCATTCGTAAGGCGGCAGCTAAGTATATGGATACTATCTTGGCACTCGTACCGGCGACTACTATTTTTGCCATTGTTACGGTAACACTGGTTGTCGTAGCCCTAAATGTCAAGTTGTTACAGGCTGTGGCACTGGAAGCGGCTGTGGCACTGGTATTGTACACCTTCTGCGGTTTGGCGCTCGGTTTTGCCATATCCAAGCTTTTGCGGATGCCGGCTGAAAAAGGTAAGGCCATGACCTTTGTTGTCGGTGTGCAGAATACGGCTTTAGCCGTAGCACTGGCCGTACAGTACTTTGATCCCGTAGCAGCCTTACCGGGAGCCATCGGTGTTGTATGGACTACTATTTGTTGTTCGTTTATAGCTTCTGTGTGGGCCGGTCGCGATACTAAAGCGGGCGGCATGGGACAGTGAGATTAAAAGGGCTTAATGTAAACGGAGGGAATGAAATCATGTCTAAATTTAATAAGGTTACACCGGAATTTGTTGAAAAACTGCGTAGTATTTTAGGAGAAAAAGGTGTTACGACGGACCCCGAAAAACTTCTGACCTTCCAAACCGATGAAGAAGGGAACTCCTACTGGTTCCGCACCCCGGAAGTGGTCGTTTTCCCGGAAACGACGGAACAAGTAGCGGCCGTTGTGAAACTTGCCAATGAACACCTCGTTCCTATTACGCCGCGTGCCGCAGGATCGGGCGTTGCCTGCGGAGCTATTCCCATTCACCACGGATTGGTTATGGAACTCGACAGAATGAATAAGATTCTGGAGCTGGATGAAGATAATTTATACGCCGTTGTTCAGACGGGTGTTCGTACCAGTGAAATACAGGAACAGTGTCGTCAACGGGGGCTTTTGTATGCCGGAGATCCGTGTAGTGCCGACAGCTGTCAAATCGGCGGTAATGTGGCAACCAATGCGGGCGGTAATAAGGCTGTTAAATACGGTACGACAAGAAATCAAATTTACGGCATGAAGGTCGTTACCCCTACGGGTGATATTGTAAATATCGGCGGCCGCTTACAAAAATGTTCGACCGGCTACTGCCTGGAACAACTTTTCTGCGGCTCTGAAGGCACTCTGGGGATTATTACGGAAGTAACGTTGAAGCTTCGCCCCTTGCCGCCTTATAAGTTTGACCTGGTATCTATTTTTAAGACTGACGATGAAGCCTTTACCTTGCCGAACAAGTTACTCAAAGCAGGCATTGAACCGACCAGTATTGAATACATGGATAACGAAGCACTGAAAATTTCGTCCAACTACTGCGATATTACATTGCCTCATGTAGATGAAGGGGCCTGCTACGTTATCGTAACGGTAGAAACCTTTGATGAAGATGAGTTGGACAGAAAGATGGAAAAGGCCGGCGATGTTTGTGAAGAATGCGGTGCCGTCGATGTCATTGCGGCAGACGAACGTATTTGGGGCTGCCGCCGCCAATTTGCCGAAGCGGCGAGAGACATCGATATTATGTTTGTTGCCGAAGATTTTGTCGTGCCCTTGGATAAGATTGCCGAAATCACTTCAAAACTTCCGGCCTTAAAAGAAAAACACGGTCTTTATACCGTTACGGTTGCCCATATCGGCGACGGCAATATTCACGTTCTTCCCTTGAATAAGGACGGCTTGTCGCCTGAAGGGTGGATGGAAAAGATGGAAGCCTTCCATGCCGATCTCTTTAAGGAAGTCTATGCTTTGGGCGGTAAGATGTCGGGAGAACACGGCGTAGGGTATAAGAAATTGAAAGAATTCAAACGTCACACGCCGGAAGGGGAACGCAATATTATTAAAGCTATTAAAAAAGCCCTCGATCCGAACAATATTATGAATCCGTCGAAAATTGTAGATATCGACGAATAGGAGAATATAGGGTACGGGACATACAAAATCTTGTATGTCCCGTACTTTTTATGTATAAAGCGAAAAAACAGGAAAAAAGAGGTTGACAAGAAAAGGTGAATGCGGTAAGATAAACGAGTCGCCAAACGGCGAGTGACCTTTGAAAACTGAACAATACAAACCAAATGAACGCCAGAGTGCGAGGTCTTATGTATATAAGATTTCATTGAGTAAGTATGAACAAACAATAAGTAAGGACGAGCCAAAAAGAGCTCTTTCCATAGTATCATGGAGAGTTTGATCCTGGCTCAGGACGAACGCTGGCGGCGTGCTTAACAC
>ERZ772960.23-NODE-23-length-140371-cov-4.125146_pt1 | contig 140371 bp, 117 predicted proteins | sample MGYA00580678_ERZ772960 | MGnify/ENA primary metagenome ERZ772960 (study PRJEB29015, sample SAMEA2737930) | human oral metagenome | biome: human oral; feature: human-associated habitat; material: dental | place: China | collected 2059 ...
TTTCATTTATTTTGCGCTTACCTTTTGTTCAGGAAAAACGCAAAATAAGTGAGGCAGTGCAAGGCGAAAGCTTACTGCACTTGGAATTAGAAATGGCAGAATTTGCTTTTCTAATCAAATAGAGTGGTGAAAATAATATTCACACGACTGATGAGGCCTATGCTATAGTAGAAAGAGACAAGTTATCGGCGCGTAGAAAGGGATAGCTTACCGGTGCGTAGAAACATACGAGTTATCGATGCGTCAGAAAAGAGCTTCTTTTAAGTGATTAGGGACATGAGGGGATCTGAGGAGAAAATATGAGGGGAAGAATTCGCAGGGGAGAAAGAGACCGGGAATCCAGGCAGGGTCACAGGATCATCCGAAGGGTGATTGGGATTTTAGTCGGGATCCCTCTGACATTGCTGATCGCCTTTTGCCTGCTTGTAGCCTATCTGACGGTGACAGAATATAGGCCGGATGCCAGAGAGACCATTGCTGTTAACGGGACCGAGAATCAAGCGGGCGAGAAGACAGACAAAAGTGTGGAGAATCAGAAAGGAGCGAAAGAGGAGCTCAAGGCCGGGGACTTGCTGTCGGTGCTCAGCTGGAATGTGGGGTACGGAGCCCTGGGAGACAACGCGGACTTCTTCATGGACGGGGGCAAGGGAGTCAAGACTGCCAGCCAGGACCGGGTGAAGGAGAATCTCAATGAAATTGTCACTGAGGTAAAGAAGATAAATCCTGATTTTGCCCTGTTTCAGGAGGTCGATGTCAATTCGCACCGGTCCTATGGGATAGATGAAAGTCAGATTCTGGGTCAGGCCATGCCCCGGGGACAGATGACATTCGCATATAATTTTAAAGTTGCATTCATCCCCTATCCCCTGCCCCCGATCGGGAAGGTGAATTCAGGGCTTGCGACGCTGAGCAGATATCAGATCCGGGATGCCAGCCGGACCTCTCTGCCCAACCCCTTTTCCTGGCCCAATCGCCTGGGAAACTTAAAGCGCTGTCTGGCGGTTCACCGCATTCCGGTATCCAATGGCAAAGAACTGGTTCTGGTCAACCTGCATCTGGAGGCTTACGATGACGGGGAGGGGAAGCTGGCCCAGACAAAGGTGCTCAGAGAACTGCTGGAGAAGGAGACCGAAGCTGGGAATTATGTGATTGCAGGAGGAGATTTCAATCAGATTTTCTCAAATGTGGATTCCTCCGCTTTCCCGCTCCATGAGGGAAAATGGGAGCCGGGAATCATTAATTCCGCGGATTTCGGGGAAGGTATGCAGCTTTTAATGGATTCCGGGACAGCATCCTGTCGCAGTCTGGATCATCCACTGGCCGGGGCGGATCAAAAGGACTTTCAGTTTTACATTATTGACGGCTTTATCTGTTCTGAGAATGTGACGGTAGAGAGTACGCAGACCCAGGATCTGAATTTTCATGCCTCAGACCACAATCCGGTTGTCCTCAGGGCCCGGCTGAGAGAATAAAAGGAATGGGAGCGAAGCATTTTCGCCCCCATTTTTGTGTGCGTTTGATCTATAATAAAAGGCACGTTACAGGAGATCTGTCTGAGAAATGAGGAAGATATGGCAAAGCAGAATCTGGATTGGAGTAATCTCGGTTTCACATATATGAAGACCGATAAGAGATATGTCGCCAATTACACCGGGGAGACCGGTCAGTGGGACGAGGGCGCTCTTGTGGACGATTCCAATATCGTCATGAGTGAGGACGCGGGCGTTCTGCAGTACGCGCAGACAGTCTTTGAAGGACTCAAGGCTTATGAGACCAAAGACGGCCGCGTCGTGTGCTTCCGCCCAAACTTAAATGCCAGACGCCTGCACGATTCCGCGGTTCGCCTGGAAATGCCCCCTCTCTCAGAAGACCAGTTCTTAGATTCCATCCGCCAGGTTGTCGCGGCCAATGAGTCCTGGGTTCCCCCCTACGGATCAGGGGCAACGCTCTATGTCCGCCCCTATATGTTCGGTATCAGTCCGGTCATTGGTGTCAAGCCCGCAGATGACTATCAGTATCGTGTCTTTACGACTCCGGTCGGCCCCTATTTCAAGGGCGGCGCCAAACCGATCTATGTCAGGATCACCGACTATGATCGCGCGGCTCCCCATGGGACCGGGAATATCAAGGCAGGTCTCAACTACGCGATGTCTCTCAAGGCGATTATGGAAGCGCACAGGGAGGGATTCGCGGAGAATATCTACCTGGATCCCGCGACGCGCACATACCTGGAGGAGACAGGCGGCGCCAATATCCTTTTGATCGATCAGGACGATCATCTGATCGTTCCAAAGTCAGATTCCATTCTCCCCTCCGTCACCAGAAGAAGCCTGGTGTATGTTGCCGAGCATTATCTCGGGATGAAGGTCGATGAGAGACCGGTGACGATTCAGGAAGTGAGAGAGGGCTCGTTCAAGGAGTGCGGACTCTGCGGAACGGCAGCCGTCATCAGCCCCATTGGCAAGATTCATGACCACGGCAAGGACATCTGCTTTGCCTCCGGCATGGAGGAAATGGGCCCCTGGATGACCAAACTGCGCCAGACCTTGCTCGGAATCCAAGAGGGAATCATTGAGGCGCCGGAGGGTTGGATTTTTGAGGTCTGCTGACAGCAGCTTTTGTGGATTCCCTCTCTGGCACCCTGATCCGGGCCGGATTTATCTGAGCGCGTAAGAACAAGAAAATAAAAAGCTTTTCAAAGAGGCCGTGATGAAATGAGAATTCATTTCATCATGGCCTCTTTATTCATGAAACAGCTTGTCGTTTGGAGTCTGTGGATTGTAGATGATCTAGTCAGTGGCATGTGGATTATTTAGTCAGTGGCAGGTCTTGACAAATAAACTATTTGTATTATCATATATGATACAAACAGAAATTAGAGAAAGGAGGGATAGCAATGATTCTTCGCATTGAAGAGGGGATTGACATTCCCATCTATCAGCAGATTAGAAATCAGATTGTCTATGGGATTTCCAGCGGAGAGCTGGCGGCTGGAGAACAGCTGCCCACGGTGCGGGCTCTGGCGGCGGAGATCGGCGTCAATGTCATGACGGTCAGTAAGGCCTATCAGACTCTAAAGGCAGAGGGCTATATTGTGACCGAACGAAAGAGAGGGGCCCGGGTCCGGGAGAAGATGACTGAGAGTAAAAGGCTGTCCCTGGTCAACCGGAGGGAATTGGAACGGATCATTTCAGAGGCCAGGCTGTCTGGTATGAAGAGGGCGGATTTCATTCAGGTTGTCGATCAGATTTATGCGGAGGTGGAATCATGAAGCTGCTATGTCTCTGGAATTTAATCTTCCTGTTGTCTTTTATTTCGGTATCTCTGTTGACAAGATGGTTCATGATTTGGACTGAAGCCGGCAGAGGAAACGTGATTTTCGGCGCGAGCATCCCTGTGGAACTGCGCTGGCCAAACCAGGAGTTTCACAGGCAAATTGAACCGATCATTCGACGGATGCGCAGGAGATACTGGCAGACCCTGGCGGCGGAGGCAGCCCTGGCTCTTTTGATCTGCCTGCTGCCAAGAATGCTTTTGGCAGCGATCTTTTGGATGCTGCTGATTTTTCTGGATATGTTTTTAAGCTTTTTCCTCTATGGATGCGGGAATCGAACGATTCGAAGAATTAAGGCCCTCTATAAGAAGGAGGAGAATACGCCTCAGATTGTCTATGCGGATCTGACCAACAGCGGCAGGGTTCACGGCCTTCATCCCCTGCCATTTGCAGGAGTGCTTCTGGTCAACCTGGTCCTGACGGTCTGCCTGGGGAAAAGCCAGCCGGATTTAAAGCCTGCTTTTTGGATCCTTATGGGATGCCAGTGCCTGATTGCCCTGCTTTCCTTTTTCATGGACCGCCTGCGCAATCGGGTGATCTCAGCTGACAGCGCAGTGAATGCCAATTATAACCGGGCCAGAAAAAAAGTCATGGCAAAGGCCATGCTTGAACTGATGATTCTTTCGACCTGTCTGCCCCTGGCGATTGGCGCGGCTTATACTGTGAATCAGGGAAATTTGCGCCTGGGTGAATTTGCCAGCATTGCGGGGTTCATAGCCTACTTCCTCTTGGTCATTCTGGTCATTGCCCTGTTGGCATATCGGATGTATCAGATTGACAGGAAATATCAGGGGCAGATGTTCCTTGGCGATGATGACGACGCACATTGGATCTGGGGCATGTTCTACTATAATCCGAAGGACTCCCGCAACATGGTAGAGAAGCGAGTCGGAATCGGCTCGACCATGAATCTGGCCAGGCCTGCGGGGAAGTGGGCCATGGCTTTTTTAGGACTTGTCATTGCCGCTGTGTTTGTATTTCTGGGATTCTTCGCGGTGGAGGAGACCCTGCCCATGAGGGCGCAGATCCAGGAAGACGAGGTCATTTGCCGGCAATTGATTGTCAATGAGAGGATCGGGAAAACGGATGTGTGAGATACGGAGCTCTTAGAGCAGATGCCGGAGCCCATTGTAAGGACGAACGGATCAGCGACAGATGAATACCTCAAGGGAACCTTTCGCGTGGGTCAGGAGAAGGGCTGTCAACTCTTTGTGCGAAGGGATGCCAGGGTCATCCTGCGGATCCGCACGGATCAGAAGACCTACTACATTACAGGGGAGAATGACCGATTGACAGAGGAGCTGTACAGACAGCTGCAGTGATGATTATACGAGGAAAGAACGTATGCATGCGCAAGTTTCAATGTTATCAATGATTTTTATGGCTGTCTCCGGGACAATTGCTCTTATGATTCCCCTGGCTTTGATTATTTTCTTCAGGCGCAGAAAAGGGGCGGATTTAATATCTGCTGGGATCGGAGCCGCTGTTATGATTCTCTTCGCCTTTGTGTTGGAGAGTGGCGTTCACAAGCTGGTAGCTCAATCGCCGCTACATGAGCCGATTGGAGAGAATTTCATTGCCTATGGGATATATGGAGGAGTGATGGCAGCCCTCTTTGAGGAGGTCGGCCGTTACCTGGCTATGCGTTTTCTCATGAAGAAACAGTGGAATAATCCGTCAAATGCTCTCATGTATGGGGCTGGGCATGGAGGGATTGAGGCGATCGTATTGCTGACCATCACCATGATCAATAATCTGGCCTATTCTTTCATGATTAACCGGGGGATTATGGAGGGTCTGATCCAGAAACTGCCCCAGACCGCTCAGGTTCAGATGCAGGAGGCAGTGCAAAAGTTGATTATGTCGCCGGCGCCGGTTTTTCTGCTGGGAGCTGTGGAGAGGATCAGCGCCATCTCTCTGCAGATCTGCCTGTCTGTCTTCGTCTGGCTGGCTGTGACCAGGAGAGAAAAGAAATATTTTATATTGGCCTTTGGCCTGCATTTTCTCTTTGATACCCTGGCTGTACTTGTCAATCATTGGATGGGGACAGTTGTAACAGAAATCATCCTTTTGCTGGCGGTGATAACAGTGGTTCTTCTGACGGCCAGACTCTGGAAGAGAGTCAAGAGGAGGATGTCTGTTTTGTAGTTGGTACGCACAGGCAGGGCATGCAGAGGGTTTGGCCGACACCTCTTGTCCTGTAATACCATCATTAGGGTTATAGGGCAAAAGAGGGCAAAAAGATAAGGCAGCTGAGGGGGATCAGCTGCCTTAAAAAGGGGGGTATAATAATATAAAAGGGGAAGTGACTTAAGAAATACGATTAGGGGGTGTATTCCTTAGGTCACGTATAATATAGCAGGGCTAAGAAAATGCAACAAGGGAGAATATAGACAAAAATATCGGGGGAGAAACGTTATGTCCTTGTCGGTATTGCTGTCAAAAAAAGCTCTCTTGGGCAAACTCACAAGAAACAGATATATTGCATGCAATCTATAGGTCAATTATCACATAGCCACTGGGCAATTAGCACATAGACGCATTTATCGTCTATACTGAATAAAAGAGGATGGCTGGCAGGGGAGACGCAATGAGCGGGCAGAATATCAATGAGATCTTAAGTGATATCCGAGAGGAGAGAAAGATTCGGCAAAATCTGTCTCTGCTTCGGGAGATCCTGCGGGAGAAGTCCAAGTCAGGAACAAAGGAGAAAGGCGCAGGGTCACAGGCATATAAGGATCAGATTCGCGGGGAATGGAAGGAGAGGGACTGGCTCTCCTTTTTCGAGAACGAAGATGCCAAGGTCCGCAAGAATGCGGCGAATCTGGCGGGAGATCTTCTTCTAGCGGAAGCTGATGATGACTGGTCCGGCCGGATTGGCGGGATCCTGTGGAGGGCATATCTGAAGGAGAAAACCCTCTTTGTCCGCAGCATTTATCTCAAGGCGCTTGCCCTGACGGATTGTTCCCCCTATATGGGTGAGATGAAAAAGCGTCTGGATCAGCTGCGGGAGAAACAGTGGTCCCCGGAGGAACTGGCTCATATTCGGGCGGAGCGGCAGGCACTGGAGGCGATCTTGCACAGGAAGGATATCAGTGAATCCTCTCTTCATTGGAGGGGGATTGCAAGTGAGAGGGAGATCCTTCTGGAATGCCAGCCCTATATTTCTGATCTCCTGAAAAAGAGAGTGGATGGAATTCTGAAGGATCCGAGGGCTTCAAGGATTGTTCCGAGAGGGCTGCGGGTCAGGGTGGCAGAGAACAACTATGAGCAGGTGCTGGCCTGTCGGACCTATCGGGATTTTCTCTTCTATCTCCCTCTGCGAAAGGGGGCTGTTATCGACAGGGAAGGGGCCGCGGAGGCTATCTGCAGGTCTAAGCTTCTGCCGATTCTGGATGAGATCTATGCTCGGGATGAGAGGGATAAGAGACAGGAGAAGGTGGGGACAGGAAAAGCGTCTTATCGCTTTCGCGTTTCATGGATGAAGCCGGTGAGAAAGGAAAAGAAAGGAGCTGAGGAAAAGCAGGAGGGGTCTGACGCAAGCTGGATCCGCCTTCTGGCAGCGCAGATTGAGGAGAAGTCAAATCACCGCCTGATCAATGTCCCGGGAAACTATCAACTGGAGATTCTTCTGGCGGCAAAGCGAGACGGAACATATCGGGTCTATCTGAAGCCCTCCCTCTATCAGGATCAGCGCTTTGCCTATCGGCTGCATGCAGAGCCAACATCCATGGCTCCCTATAAGGCGGCCCAGATGACAGAACTGCTTGCGCCTTATCTGCGCAAAGACCACCAGGTCATCGATCCTCTGGCAGGGGTGGGAAGCCTCTTGATCGAGCGGGCCTATACGCTTGGAATTTTGCCTTTGGGAAGGCAGGAGGCGGATTCTTATGCCCTGGACACCTATGGGAAGGCAGTTGCGGAGGGCAGAGAAAACGCGGCAGCGGCCGGTCTGCGCGTTCAGTATATCAACCGCAGCTTTTTTGATTTCAGACACGATTATCCATTTGATGAGATTCTGACAGAAGCGCCGCAGACGGAGACTGGACAAAGGCAAGAGCGGGAGCGTTTCTATCGGGCCTTCTTTGATCAGGCTGTTGGGATTTTGGCCGGGGATGGACGGATCATGCTGCTGACCGATCAGGGGGATCTGGTGAGAAAGCAGATTCGTCTGCATGACCGGCTTCGACTGGAACGGGAGATCGACATGGGAGAGAGACGGAGGATCTATGTGATTTTAAGGCGCTGAAAAGCGGCCGTCTCTTTTTGTATCTATTTGCAGGCCAATCCCGGTATGGTTATGGGCTATGTCATACTTAATATTTATCTGTTGATCCCCATTACGACATTTGTCGTTTCCATTAAAAAAAAGATGATTGTCTTGACCTGATTCAGGACATAGGATTGCGGATCTTAGAAAGATTTTCCGTTACAGGTATGAGAGGGGCAGTGAAGAAATGAAAACTCATTTCTTCACTGCCCCTCAAATTGTGCACCTTAAATTTCTCGTCTCAAATTTCGCGGGAAAGAGCACCCATCTGTGAATCAGAGATCAGAAGAGAGTATAGGTCGCTACCGTCTCATACTCCTCGGGCGCGCCCAATTCCGCCGCCGTCTTATCCGCCCCAAAGGACCAGTTTTTGGAGAGGGCATTGTACTGCTTGTAGACGATGCGGAAGTTGAGCATGGCGGCGCCCAGATCCAGTCTCTGGTCTTCATCGGACTGGATATCATCGGATTTGGCGATCAGATAGAGATATTTGCCGGTGTCGATGAAGCGATAAGCCTGACGGTTAAGAAGAGAAGGAGCAAGGCTTGCCGCGTAGAGTCCCTTGCCCAGGTCCGGGTCAACCTCGTCAGAAGTCCAGTCTTTCACCATCTGACCCCATTTGTCCTTGTAGGCGATCTCCTGCAGAGAGATCTTGGGTGCGATATGCCCCTTGCGGGAGGATACTTTGACATCAGACATGGTTTTGATATCCAGGCGGGGACCTTCCTCCTCCTTGAATCCGTAGCCGCAGGCGATAATGGCGGCGGGAATGAGATCAGAGGTCCAGCGGAGAGCGGCCCTGGCAGCCTTGACATCTTCGATGGTCAGCCAGCAGGAGGAGAGACCCAGGTCAGTCATCTTGAGAATCAGATTCTCTCCCAGGAAGCCGGCGTTCATGTACATGTGCTCGTGTTCAGCGGACGCAATGACAAAATAGAGGGGTGCGTGAAAGGCATTGCCCTGGTAGCCGACAACTCCCTCCAGCCGATCCGCCATGCCCTTGCAGGCCGTGAGGCTGACTTCAAGCTCGGGGATCAGCTTTTCACTGTCAGTAAAATAGGCAGTGATTTCGTCGATCAGAGCGTCCGAAACAGCCTTATCGTGGTATTTGCGGATGGATTCGCGCCTTTCAATGAGCTCTTCGTAATTCATAGGTAACCTCCCATCAATCGAAACGTATTCCTGAAAATATTATACACAATGAAAGATGGATCCGCACTTTTCGCTTGAAAAAACGCGCTTTCCGGAAGGGAAAGGAAGGAAAAAGCCAGTACTCCCTGTAAAAAAGTTCCTATGTCATACAAAGAAAAAACCATACGCAACGCAATAAGAAAACTTACTTCGACAAAGAAAAAAGCCCCAGGCTCAAACCCGGGACTCTGATGAAATGCGGAAGATGGGACTTGAACCCACACGACATTGCTGCCACAAGATCCTTAGTCTTGCTCGTCTGCCAGTTCCGACACTTCCGCATATCATCTGACAAGCAGATGACGAAGTGCAGGAGATGGGACTTGAACCCACACGACATTGCTGCCACAGGCACCTGAAGCCTGCGCGTCTGCCAATTCCGCCACTCCTGCGCAACATAGATGATACTACAGGATATCCGAAGCCTTGTCAACAGAAAAAATATTTTGCGGGCAAAGGGAAGGACTCGGGAAGGGGGACTCAGCCTGTCGAAGGCCTTGCCCTCGTCTGAAGCCAGTAAGCGCCCATGGATTGACCGGGCTCTTCTGATACGTCCCTGCCCAGGTAAGAGGCCAGAAGAGGCGAGGGCTGCCAGCTCCTGGCGGCCTCTTCCGTCGGGTATTCGATTTCCGCATACCAGAATTCCGTGTCCGATCCGCAGTCGACATGGTTGACCTCCAGTTTCAGACCGTCAGACAGGGCATAGGTGCGCCGGATTTTAGGGATGAGGGGGCGGGCGATCATTTCTTCCAGTTCCTGAAATTGATCCGGACTGATTTCAATCTCTATTTCCCGTCGCACGATTCCCGATCCGCTCTTGAAGCAGAGAATATCGTGCGTCTCTCCATCGGACATCTTTTCCTCGCGAATGCGGACGGTGGGGCGGACGGACAGATATCCCTGGCGCATGGTCTGCTCATAGAGGAGAGAAAGTCCCCGGGGCCAGTCGGTCACGATCCATTTGCGCTCAATTTCCATTTTGTTTCCTCGTATGTAATCACCTTAAGATTTCTGATTGTTAGGGTCAGGAATCGTTTCTCGCTGTGAGATGGCATGTTTATAGGCGTGTTATTTTCTTCTTGGCTGTTTGCGCTTTTCTCAGTTGACGCAAGAATTTTATCACAAATCATACTGTGACAAAGGGCTCCTTATGATAAAATTGTGCTCAATATGCAGAGGATGCATGGTCTGATGCAGGCTTGCCTTTGACGAGCCTCTTGTTGACATTTGTGGAAAGACGGTTAAGAGATGAAGATTGTATGCCTGGATTTGGAGGGAGTTTTAGTCCCGGAGATTTGGATTGAGTTTGCGGAGCAGACCGGAATCAAGGAGCTTGCGCGGACGACCCGCGATGAGCCGGATTATGACAAGCTGATGAAGTTTCGCATCCGAATTCTGCGCGAACATGGCCTTGGGCTGAAAGAGATTCAGGAGACCATCGCCAGGATCGAGCCTCTGCCGGGAGCCAGAGAATTTTTGGATCGACTGAGGGCAGAGACGCAGCTTGTGATTGTGAGCGACACCTTCGAGCAGTTCGCCATGCCCCTGATGAAGAAGCTTGCCTATCCCAGTATTTTCTGCAATCGCCTGACTGTAGATGAGAAAGGACAGATCAGCGGCTATGAGATGCGCTGCAAGCCCTCCAAGCTGATCACCGTCCGCAAATTGCAGGAGATGGGCTTTGATACTATCGCGGCCGGCGACAGTTTCAATGATCTGGATATGATTGAGGCCTCTTCCCTGGGAATTCTCTTTCGAACGACCGACCAGATAAAAAGGGACTATCCCCAGTATCCGGCGATTGAGACCTATGAGGAATTCTATCAGATCATTCACGCGGCCCTGTAGGAGAAAGAGCTCCCGATCTCCGCAGTCATCGTCGACAGAACTCAGGTCGCCTCCGTAAAAAGGGATCGGATCTGTTCGACGGGCATGTCCCTGCCGGTCCAGAGCTTGAAGGAGGCCGCGCCCTGAAAGAGAAGCATGTAGAGTCCGTTGGCATGTGCCAGACCTCTCCCCCTGGCCCGGGCCAGGAGGGGGGTGGTCAGGGGATGGTAAATGATATCGGAGACGAAGAGTCCCGGGTGCATGAGGTCCGCGTCGACCAGGCTGCGCGGATCCTCTGCCATGCCCACGCTGGTCGCGTTGGTCAGAAGCTGGCTGCCGGCAATGGATTGGGCCAGAGCCTTTGAATCGGCTATATCAAGAAGTTGAATGGGAGTCCCCGTCTCCTTCTCAACTTGCGCCAGGAAGCTGCGGCTTGCCTCGAAGGTCTGGTTGCGGCGCTTAAAGACCCGGATCTCCCGGATGCCGTCTAAGGCTGCCTGGACCAGAATCGAGCGGGCGGCTCCGCCGGCTCCGAGGAGTGTCATGGTCTTGCCGGTGATGTCAAAGCCGGCGTCGCGCAGGGAGTCAAGGTAGCCAATCCCGTCTGTGCTGTGGCCGATGAGCCGTCCCCCGTCATTGACAATGGTATTGACGGAATGACAGAGGCGGGAGGCCAAAGAGAGTTCATCCAGACAGGGAATGACCGCTGTCTTTAAAGGCATGGTCAGGTTGGCGCCCAGGAAATTCATCTCTTTTAAGGCATCGAGGAGGAGGGGAAGATGATCGGCGTCTGTGTCGAAAGCCAGATAGGCCAGGTCTTCATGGCAGATTTGGGCGGCGAGATTGTGCATGGCCGGACTCATGGAGTGAGCTACCGGGTGGCCCAGGAGGCAGGCCAGACGGGTCCGACCGGAGATCGACGGAACAATATTTTTATGCATGTGAAAATTTGTATTCATGATAGGCATTTTACAACGCCTTGTATGGATTGAGCAATTCGTATGTGATCCGGATGAAGCAATTCAATTCGCACGCGATTCCGATCGAATCATGCATATGGGTGATTTATATGAATTTGCAGGGGCGATTCATATAAAGATGTATGGGAATTGCAGAGAGAAGAAGCTTGTTTTATGATGGATCTAACCGCAAAGCGTCTGTTTGAGAAGGTGTCTTCAACGGATGATGAGGGCGCGACGGGGGAAAATCTGGAAGAGCTGACAGGTTAGAGCAGGGGGAGAAGAATATGAGTAGAGAGCTTGTGATCAAAGATATCGCCTTGGGAAAAGGAGTTCCGGTGATCTGTGTTCCTGTGACAGAGTCTGCCCCGGAGGCGATTCTTGCAGAAGCAAGGCGTCTGGTTTCGGCGGGCGTTCAGATGATCGAGTGGCGTCTGGACTACCTTGAGGATCCGGCCAATACCAATGTGATCCGCCAGCTGCTTATGGATTTAAAACCTGTTTGTGAGAATTGCATTCTCCTTGCGACCCTGCGCACCAGCAGCCAGGGAGGGAGAGCCAGACTGGACGAGAAGGCATTTGCCAAGAGTCTGATGGCGATTGCGACCTCCCATGTGGCAGACCTGATTGATGTGGAGTACTTTTTTAAGAAAGAGGGAGAAAAGGACCTGATCTCCTCGCTGCAGAGGGAAGGCGCCAGAGTGATTGCAAGTCAGCATGATTTTCACAAAACTCCCTCCGCCATGGATCTGATTTCAACATTGCTGACCATGGAGGAGAGCGGGGCAGACCTGGTCAAGATCGCTGTCATGCCTCACAGCAGCGGGGATGTCCTCCATCTTCTGGACGCTTCGTCTACCTTCTCTGAAAATACGCAGACGCCTCTGATTTCCATGGCCATGGGACGGCTGGGGGCGATTTCACGCGTCGGAGGCGAACTCTTCGGTTCTTGCGTCACCTTCGCCTCGATGGGCGCCTCATCGGCGCCGGGGCAGTTTCCGATTGAGGACGTGAGAACGGTCATGGAGATTTTGCACCGCTATTCCGCACCGGAGGATCAGAATGATTAAGAATCTCTATCTGGTCGGTTTCATGGGAGTTGGGAAATCGACGATTGCACGCGCCCTGCGCAGGCGGATCGGCTGGGAGCTTGTGGATATAGATTCTATGATTGTGCGAGAGCAGGGAATGCCCGTCGCGCAGATTTTTGCCGAGAGGGGCGAGGAGGAATTTCGACGGATTGAGTCCGAGACCCTGGCGAGAATATCAGAGGGCAAACATCAGATTATCTCCTGCGGTGGAGGTGTTCCCATGCGTCAGGAGAATATCCGCATTATGAAGGAGAACGGAATCTGCATTCTCCTGACCGCCTCGCCCTATGTCATCTTAAAGAGGGTGGAGAAGGATACCTCCCGACCGCTCCTGCAGGGGAAGAAGACGATCAAGGGCATTTCCGGACTGATGAGAGAGCGAATGCCCTATTATGAGAAGGCCTGTGACGAGAGGGTTTCCGTCAATCGGCGGACCGTTCGCATGGTGGTGGATGAAATTGTCCGCCGTATGACAAAGCGGGGCTATGTCCAAGAGCAAAATTGTGAACGAAGCAGAGAAAAAACTGAGACCAGGGAGCCCGGGGGAGGAAGGCGAAAAGACAGGATCCGAGGAGCCGGAGCGCAAGATCTAAAACAGGGCCAGGGACGGGGATCCGGTGAAAGCAGAGCAACCGGGGATAGAACACAAAAGCGACCCAAGACCGACCAGAGAGCGACTCAGGGGCAACGAAAGTCTTAGAGCAGAGCGCAAGAGATGAAAAACGGAGCGCAAGAGTGATTAAAGGAGGAGGGTAGGAGTGACGAAAGGAGGAGGCGATTGACTTTGCTTGAGGCTAGCGTTACTATAAGCAAGTCCGTTCGGATGGTTTGTAGGCGTAGCGTAGCTGGATAACGCATCGGACTCCGACTCCGAAGATCGCTGGTTCGAATCCAGTCGTCTACATTGCTCCTGTAAGACAGGAAATAGTTTAAGGGATATGAGACCGGTTACCCTGCGCCGCCTGCTTTTGATCAGCGGCGGTATGGAGTAACCGGTCGAATTTGTTTTAGAGCCTCTCTTCTCCGTTTGGTCTAACCCCATGTCCCGATATCTCTTTTCGGTCAAGACCAGAAAAATGAGAGGACAGTGTGCTCAAAGGGAATTTACTTGCTTAAGGATTTGCTTAGAGCTTTGTTCCGGTGAACGATGCGGATTTGCCCCGGTAGTCGATGGAATCTGTTAGAATAGGGGATGTAGTTTTTAAGCTTCATTTGGGAGAGACTTATGGGGATTTTCTCACCTGAGGGAAAACTGATGACTTCCCTCAACCGCTATGTCGATGTCTTTTTTTTGGATCTCTTGGCTCTGGCGGTCAGCCTGCCCATTATTACGGCCGGGGCTGCCATTACAGCCAAGTACTATGTGTCCATGAAACTGGTTCAGGGGCACGACGTGAAGTTGATCCGGGGCTTTTTTCATTCCTTTAAGGAGAATTTCAAGCAGGCGACCATGATCTGGATCCCGAGCCTGGCCCTCTTTGCCCTTCTGACTTTTGACTTTTTCGCCGCAGGCCGCCTTTTGACGGGATTGCCCATGCGGGGTCTGCAGGCATTCAGCCTTCTGATTGCTTTTTTCCTCTTTGGCTGTCTGCTCTTAGGATTTCCCATGCTGGCCCGTTTTGAACTGACCAACCGCAATTGGATCAAAAATTCCTTTGCTCTGATGGGACTTCACTTTCCCACAGTCTTCCTGGGCTTGATTCTCTTTGTCGCTCCCTTTCTTTTAGCCTATTTCCTTCCGCAATTTGCCGTGGTGGCCATCCTGATTCCGACTCTTTTGACGCTTTTTATCGCGGACCGCTGTGTGGTCTTCTTTCAGCCGCTGATGCCGGAGGGCTATGTGGATCCCGCGGCTCCCATTTTGGATGAATTTCCGGATGAGGACGCCAGCTTCGCTCATATGAGAGAGGAGGCGGAGATGCGCTGGCCCCCTGTGTCGGGCGTCGGTAAGGTCTATCGGGAGAAGAAACCGGAGGAATCTGATACCGACAGGGATCAGGGTTTGGCTCGGGCGAGCGCCGGGGACGGGCGGACGACACAGACTGCGCAAGGGCCGTCACGAGATCAGGACTTGGTCCGGGCGAGCGCCGAGGATGAGGCTGACCTGGCCAGGGCTCTGGACAGTTCCGAGGCCAGGAGGATTGCCGAAAAGGAGCGCATGTGGGCAGATCCGCACGACTTCCTCTCGTCCGAGAGATGACGGAGAACTGTCAGGAGAAAGAGACAGAGAAATGATATCAGAAGAAAAGAGACCCGGAGCAAAGGACCGGATCCCGGAGCAAGCGGATCCGGCTTCGGGTCAGCGCCTGAATAAGTTTCTGACGAATGCCGGGGTCTGCTCCAGACGGGAGGCGGACCGCCGGATTCGCGCGGGCCAGGTTACGATCGACGGCCAGACGGCAGAGCTGGGACAGAGGGTTCTTCCGGGACAGAGGGTTGCGGTCAATGGAAGAATCATTGAGGGAAAAGAGGAGGAAATCATCCTCCTCTTTCATAAACCGAGGGGAATTGTCTGCACGGCAGAAAAGCGGGAAAAGAATAACATTGTCGATTTTATCGGATATCCCAGCCGCGTCTATCCGGTTGGCCGCCTGGATAAGGAGTCCCGGGGCCTGATTCTCATGACCAATCAAGGGGATATTGTCAATCGCATGATGAGGGCGGCCAATCGGCACGAGAAAGAGTATCAGGTGACAGTAAATCGCGGTATCAGCGAGACTTTTGTCAGGCAGATGAGAGCCGGGATCTACTTAAAGGAACTGGGGGAGACGACTCGTCCCTGTCAGATCCATCAGACCGGCGACCGGACATTTACCATAATTCTGACCCAGGGACTCAACCGTCAGATCCGTCGCATGTGCCATGCCCTGGGTTATGAGGTCACAGACCTGCTGAGGGTTCGGATTATGAATCTGCGCCTGGATGGGATCCCGGAGGGAGAGTACCGGAGGATCGGCCGGAGGGAACGAGAGAAACTGAATCGACTTTTAGCCGCTTCTCCATCGACCAGCCGCTACGTCAGATCCTGATGATGATCTCTTGAATCATAGACCGAGGGAATAGACAGAAATCCAGGGGCGAGACAGAAAAGCAGAGGAGAGGCATCCATGACCTTTGAGACTTACCAGGAGTTAATCGATCAGATCAACTATCATATGGATCTCTATTACAATCAGGATAAAACGGAGATCTCAGACTACGAGTACGACCAGCTGATGCAGCAGCTGAAGGCGGCGGAGGCCGAGCATCCCGACTGGGTCAGGCCGGATTCACCCAGCCAGAAGATCGGAGGGACGACGAAGCGGGAGGCCGGTGTCAAGGTAGAGCACAATGTGCCTATGCTCTCCATTGAGGATGTCTTTGATTTTCAATCGGTGATCGACTGGGTCAAAAAGGTGCAGGAGATGCATCCTGACGCGATATTCTCCGTAGAGCAGAAGATAGACGGACTCTCCATGACTCTTCGCTACAGAAAGGGCAGACTGGAGCTGGCTGAGACCCGCGGAGACGGTCATATCGGAGAAGACGTCACGCAGAATGCCAGGGCAATCCCCCAGGTGCCGGATAAGCTTCCGATCACGGATCCCTATCTGGAGCTGCGGGGGGAGGTCTACATGACCAGAGACAAGTTCGAGGCCTACAATGCCAGACAGGAGAAGGATGAAAAGCCCCTTGCGGCCAATCCCAGAAATCTTGCGGCAGGGACGCTTCGCCAGCTGGATCCCAGGATTACCGCCAAGCGGGGCCTGGCTCTCTTTATCTTCAATGTCCAGGACGGAGAGCCCCATTTCATGAGGAGTCAGCTGGACAACCTGGATCGCCTTTCGGCCATGGGGCTTCCCGTGACCTATCACAAGAAGGCGGACAATGCCAAAGAGGTCATCGCCGCCATTGAGGAGATCGGGAAGATGCGCGATCAGTTGGGCTATGACATCGACGGAGCGGTTGTCAAAATTGACCAGATTGCCTACCGAAAGGATTTTCCGGCCGGGGCCAAATACTCCGCGGGACACATCGCCTATAAGTATCCCCCGGAGGAGAGAGTGGTAGAGATGGACCAGATCCTGGTCGATGTGGGGAGAACAGGGAAGCTGACCTTTACGGGACAATTTCATGACGAGGAGACGGGCGGCCCCGCCCGACTCTGCGGAACATCCGTCTCCAGGGCGACTCTGCATAATCAGGACTATATCCGACAGATGAAAATCGGGATTGGCGGCCATTACAAGCTCTTCAAGTCCGGAGAGATCATTCCGAAGCTGAACGGCTGTGTGAAGGAGCCAAAAGCTGTCTTTAAAGCTCCTCAGTTCTGCCCTGTCTGCGGAGAGGAGCTGGAGCAGGAAGAGGGAACGGCGGATATTCGCTGCGTCAATCCCTCCTGTCCGGCTCAGATTTCCCGGACCATCGCGTATTTCGCGGGAAGATCCTGCATGGATATCACCGGTCTGGGACAAACGCTGGTTGACGCCCTCTGCCAGGAGAAGATCACGGGAAGCGAGACTTTCTACCTGACCTCCTATGTGGATATCTATCGCCTGAGAGAGCACAGGGACAGTCTGATCAGCCGGGGAATCCTGGGAAAAGAGAAGAACACGGATAAGATCCTGGCAGCCATTGAGGACTCCAAATCCCAGAGCCCGACCCGCCTTCTGGCAGGCCTCGGGATCCGCAATGTCGGCCTTTCGACCGCCGCGGCTTTAATGGCCGTCTATCCTGATTTGATGGATCTGATACATGCCGGACTTGAAGACCTGCAGGGGATTCCCGATATCGGAGAGAAGACCGCGGCGGATATTGTGCATTTTTTCGCTCACGAAGATAAGCGGCGGATGATGGCTGACTTCAGAGATTTAGGGCTGACCATGCGAATGCCGGAGGAGGAGAAAACAGAGGCTCTGGCAGGTCTGACCATTGTTGTCACAGGAAAGCTTCCAGGCCTGGAAAGATCGGAAGCCAAGGCTTTAATTGAGAAGAACGGGGGCAAGTGTACCGGCTCCGTCTCAGGGAAAACGGACTATTTGCTCGCGGGTGAGGCCGCGGGATCCAAGCTGGACAAGGCCAAAAGCCTGGGGATTCCTGTGATTGACGAGGAAGGGCTCAAAGCCCTCATCGAGGGGAAATTCAAGAGAGAATAAATCTTCCGGTTATATAAGAGAGCGCTAACGAAAGGATTCATCTATGCCCATTCGCACACAGAATGATCTCCCCGCCAAGAAGCGGCTGGAGCGTGAGAATATTTTCGTGGTCGATGAGGACCGGGCCCTGCACCAGGATATCCGTCCCATTGAGATCTGTATTCTGAACTTGATGCCGCTCAAGGAGGATACGGAACTGGATATCCTGCGCAGTATGTCCAATACCCCCCTGCAGGTCAACGTGACCTTTTTGACAACGGCCAGTCACAGGGCCAGCCATGTCTCCAGGTCCCATTTAAATAACTTCTACCTGCATTTTGACGACATCAAAGAAGAGAATTTCGACGGCTTTCTCATCACCGGAGCGCCTGTGGAGATGAAGGCCTTTGAGGATGTGGATTACTGGGAAGAGCTCTGTACGATTATGGAGTGGACCAGGACGCATGTGACATCCACCCTCCATGTCTGCTGGGGGGCCCAGGCCGGAGCCTACTATCACTACGGGATCAAAAAGTATGAACTGTCCGAGAAGCTGTCCGGCGTCTATCCCCAGTGCGTTGAAAACCGCAAGATCCCGTTGGTCCGAGGATTTGACGATTACTTTATGGCTCCGGTATCCCGCTGGACGGAGTGTCATTCTGATGAGATCCGCGCCTGTAAGGATCTGGTGGTTGTATCTGATTCTCCGGAGGCCGGTATCCTGCTCTGCATGACCAATGACGGCAAGCAGATTTTCGACTTCGGTCATTTGGAGTATGACCGCATGACGCTGGACAGGGAGTATAAGCGGGATCTCAAAAAGGGGATGCGTCCGCAGATCCCCGTCAACTACTATCCGGCTGACGACCCGACCAAACGACCGCTTCTGCAGTGGCGCAGTCATGCCAATGCCCTCTATAGCAACTGGCTCAACTATTATGTCTATCAGATGACTCCCTATAATTTTATTGACGCCAACCGGGTCATCGTCCAGACATCGCAGGCACTTACAGACCTGATCAAGGAGGAATGAGAGCATGTCACTTCGCATGGTAATCGGCGGCGCCGGAAGCGGGAAATCAACCTACCTGTTCGATCAGATTCTGTGCCGGGCCAAAGAAGAGCCTAAGCGCCACTTCATTGTGATCGTGCCGGAGCAGTTTACCATGTCGACACAGAGGGAGCTGGTCGCCAGATCCTCCCGAAAGATCATCATGAATGTAGACGTGCTCTCCTTTAACCGTCTGGCTTACCGGGTCTTTGAAGAGACGGGAACCAAGCTTAACGATGTGCTTGAGGATACGGGAAAGAACCTGCTTTTGCGCAGGGTGGCCCAGGAGCATGAAAAGGAACTGACTGTTCTGAGGGGAAATGTTCGAAGGCCCGGTTATATTGACGAGATCAAATCCCTGCTGACCGAAATGGCCCAGTACGGGATCGGTCCAAAGGAGTTCGCGGATCTGGCGGAACTGACAGATATGGGAGGCTCCTTTCGCAGGAAAGCGGAGGATTTGTCCGTGATTTACCGGGCCTTCCGAGAGGCGATCGAGGGCCGCTATATCACGGCGGAGGAGGTGTTGGAACGCCTGGCGCAGCTGATGGATCAGTCAGCTTTGATCAAGGATGCTGTGATTGCCCTCGACGGCTTTACCGGTTTTACCCCGATCCAGAAGCAGGTCCTGGCACAGATGATGCGGCTGGCATCTTCGATTTATGTGACCTTGACCATGGATCCCGGGGAGCGGATTACGGGTTCTCATCTGGACTATGAGCTCTTTGTCATGACCAAGGAGATGGGAGAGGGCTTAGTGCGCCTGGCGGGGGAAAATCGCTGTCTCATTGAGGAGCCGGTCTGCCTGACAGGAAATCCGCGCTTTGCCTCCTCCCCCATGCTGGCTCATCTGGAGGCCAATTTATTTCGTCCAAAGAGCAGACCTTACGGGAAAGAGCTGCCGGGATCAGACGGAAAAGAGACTGCGGGCCGCGTACAGTCAGATGAAAAAGAGACTGTGAGCCGCGCGCAAGGGGAGTCAGATCCGAAAATGAGGCAGATTCGCCTGGGGCGTGCGGCCAGCTTTCGGGATGAGCTGGCATTTGCGGGAGAGGAGATCAGGAAAAAGATTCGTGATCAGGGCGGTCGCTATCGAGACTTCGCCATTGTCTGCGCGAATCTGTCCGATTACGCGGATTATGCCGGGCAGATCTTCGATAAGATGGATTTGCCCTACTACCTGGACCAGGAGCAGGACATACTCTTTCATCCCCTGGTGGAATTTATTCTGTCCTCTCTGTCTCTTCTCACGGAGGATTTCAGCGAGGAGAGCCTGATGCAGCAGCTGCGCAGCGGCCTGGCAGGAATCGATCCGTCTGACGCGGATATGCTGGAACGTTATATTCACGCCAGGCGTATCCGCGGCTTTGCCCGTTACCGTCGTCCCTTCAGCGGCAGAGTCAGGAATTTCAGCCAGGAGCAGATGCTTCGCGTCGAGCAGCTGCGCAAGGGCATTGTCGCGGATATCAGTGATTTTCGTCAGTCCATGTGCGCGGAAAATGCTGTGACCAGGGATCGGGCTCTCGCGATTTATGTCTATCTGCAGGCGCATGAGGTGGAGGAAAAACTGGAGGCCAGGGCAAATGCCTGCCGCGCCGAAGGCGATGAAATAGCTGCCTCAATTCACAGCAGAGTCTTTGGACTGGTGATGGAGACCTTAGAGAAGATGTCTGATCTTCTGGGAGAGGAGAAGATGTCTCTCAGCGATTTCGCCCAGCTCCTGGAGGCGGGACTCAGGGCCATTTCCGTGGGAACCGTTCCTCCCAGCTTCGATTCCGTTGTGATCGGGGATCTGGAGCGAACCCGTCTGGAGCATATCAAGACCCTCTATGTCCTGGGGGCTTCTGACGCTGCAATTCCCAGGTCGGCCGAATCAAGCGGCCTTTTCTCTCAGGCAGAGAGGGAGAAGCTCAGGGAAAAGCAGATTGATCTGGCGCCCGGCGACCGGGAGCGGGCATTTATGCAGAGATTCTACCTCTACCTGGCTCTGACCAAGCCCTCTGAGCAGCTGGTCGTCAGCTATGCCCGCCTAAGCAGCGACGGCAGCGCCCTGCGGGAGTCCTATCTCATCGGTCTGATCTGCAGGCTCTTTCCGGGGCTTGGGGTGGAGAATTTAGAGGGGAGAGCTGATCTGCAGCGGCTGGTGACAGCCCCGGCGGCTCTGGACTATCTGCCGGATGCCCTTCGCAGCCTGTCTGAGAAAGAGGTCTCGCAGGAGGAGGGACAACTGGCCTGCGCAATCTATGAGGTGCTGAAAGAGGATAAAAATTTCACTGACAGGGCAGAGGAGCTCTTTGAGACCGCTTTCTCTGAGCAGGGACAGGACAGGCTCTCTGAGCGCCTGATCAAGCGTGTGAGCGGGGACCTGATTCAGGGCTCCGTCAGTCGCCTGGAGCAGTTTTGCAGGTGCGCGTACGCGTACTATCTGCGCTATGGTATCCTCCTGCAGGAGGAGGAGGAGCCGGAGATTGATTTTTTGGATATGGGAAACCTTTATCATCAGACCCTTGAGTCCTTCTCCAGGCGCATGAAGGAGAGGAAGCTGTCCTGGAAGGAGATCTCTGATTCAGACGCGGAGGCGCTTTTAGAGGAGGCCTTTCGAAATGCCCTGGGGCAGATGGAGAGGGCCGAGCTCTTAGAGAACAGGCGGCAGGCGCAGGTGATCCGGCGGATGAAATCTGTCCTGCGCTGCAGCATTTGGGCACTGAGAGAGCAGGTGACACGCGGTGACTTTGTGCCGGAGGAATTTGAGATGTCCTTCGGTCCAAAGGACCAGCTGTCTTCTATGCGCTTTCAGCTGGGAGAAAGAGAGAAGCTGCAGCTTAGCGGCAAGATTGACCGGGTAGACTGCATGCGGACGCCGGAGGGGATCTATGTCAAGGTGATGGATTATAAGTCCGGCAATCAGAAGCTGGATCTGACCCGTCTCTACCACGGCCTGCAGATCCAGCTGGTGCTCTATATGTCGGCGGCCCTGGAGAAACTGGGGAGGGGGGAAAAGAAAGCCCATCCGGCCGGCCTTTTCTATTTCCACATTGACGAGCCCTGGGTCAAGAGCAGGGAGGGAGCGGGCCCGGAGGAGATCCAAGAAGACATCCTTGACGAGCTCAAGCTTCGCGGGATCTACAACCGGGAGGATCTGGTCGTCAACGCGCTCGATGAAAACCTGGCCGCAGAGGGGGCGGGAGCTTCCCATGTGATCAGCGCCAGGCGAAATAAGGACGGTAAGCTGTCAGCCGGTGAGGATGCCTTGTCAGAAGAAGATATCAGACTGCTGGGCAGCTTCGTCCACGATAAAATCGAACAGATCGGCCGCGATATCTTAGAGGGAAAAATTGAGAAAAATCCCTATAAACTGGGTAAGGAGAATGGATGTCAGTACTGCGCGTTCAGGGCTGTCTGTGGGTTTGAGGACGGTTTGAAGGGCATGCGCTTTCATCGCATGGCCAATTACAAGGGCAGTCAGGCTCTGGACTTGATTCGGGAAGAGACGGAAAAAAAGCCGGGGAATGAGACAGAGAAAGAGCTTCCGGGATTGGATGAAGCCGCTAAAGACCGGTCTTAACAGAAAACCGGAAGTAAGAGGAGAAGGCAATGTTTGAGACAAAGTGGACGCCGGAGCAGCGCCAGGTTATTCGCGCCAGAGACAGGGATCTTCTGGTCTCTGCCGCCGCGGGAAGCGGGAAGACTGCGGTTTTAGTGGAGCGCATCATCCGTATGCTGACGGACCCGGATGCCCCTCTGGACGTGGATCAGCTTTTGGTTGTGACCTTCACCAGGGCGGCGGCACATGAGATGAAGGAGAAGATTCGCCGGGCCATCCAGGAGGCCGTGAATGACGCCAGAAGTCAGCTTGATCCGACCGACAGGCAGAAGGCCCTTTTGTCCCATCTACAGAGGCAGCTCACCCTGGTTCACTCCGCGCAGATTACGACCATCGACTCCTTCTGCGCCTATGTGGTTCGCAATCACTTTAATGAGATCGATCTGGAGCCGGATTTTCGCATTGCGGAGGAGGGGGAGATCCGTCTGATAGCCCAGGAGGTCATGGATCAACTCATGGATGAGCACTATGAGATGGAAGATCAGGCCTTTATCAATCTGGTTGACCTCTATGCCAGACGGGGCAAAGATGACGCGCTTGCGGATATGCTTATGTCCATCTACGGGACCGCGAATGCGGACCCCTGGCCCATGGAATGGTTGGATCGCTGCTCTGACACTTACCGGGTCAAAAGCCCCGAGGATATGCTGCGGATGCCATGGGTACAGGGGCTGACAAATAGAATCAAGAGTCAGGCAGAAGCCTGTGAGGATCTTCTGGAGGAAGCCATGCGGTTGAGCTGCCTGCCCGAGGGCCCCCATTATCAGGAGGCAATCGAAGCGGATCTGGCCTATTGCGAGAGCATTCGCGAAGCCGAGGATTTCAGCCGGATTGCAGGGATCTTGTCCGGGATCCAGTGGAAGAAACTGTCAGGCAAGCGAAAGGGGGTAGATGAGGAACTCAAGGCAAGGGCGAAGGACCTGCGCGATCAGTCCAAAAAGGTATTCGAGCAGCTCCGCAAGGATTACAGTGGGGACCCCGCGGCGGAGTTTGACAAGCTCTCCGCTATGGCGCCCTATCTGAAGACCTTGCTGGATCTGACCAGAGAGTATGCGGTCTCTTTCGAAGCATGCAAGAGAAAGAAGAACGTAGTCGACTTCGCTGACCTGGAGCACTACGCGCTGCGCATTCTTCGCGATCCCGCGGATCCTGCCCATCCGATGACAGAGACTGCGGAGAACTTATGCCGCCAGTACGCCGAAGTGATGATCGATGAATATCAGGACTCCAACAATCTGCAGGAGGTGATTCTCTCCGCTGTTGCGGGGTCGGACCAGGGAGAACATAAGACCTTCATGGTGGGGGATGTCAAACAGAGCATCTACTCCTTCCGTCAGGCCAGGCCCGAACTCTTCAACAGCAAGCTCAAGTCCTATGACAGGCTGACTGCGGAGAGCCAAAAGACAGTCAGATCGCAGCGGATCGATCTGTCCAGGAACTTTCGAAGCAGACAGGAGATCCTGGATTTTGCCAATCATATCTTTTATCGCGTTATGCAGGAAGATCTGGGGGGAGTCGCCTATCATGAGGATGTGGCACTGCATCTGGGAGCGGACTATCCTGCGACGGCCGCGGCTGTTTCTGGCAAGGCAGAGGATCCCTATTCGGCGGAACTTATCTTGTGCGAGCAGGACATGGAGGCCCTGGAGGCTCTTGGCCTGGAGGATAAGGCCGAGCTTGAGGCCAACATGATAGGAGAGCGTATTCAGCGGCTGATGAGGGAGCAGAAGGTAGTCAACGAGGAGGCAGAGGAAGGAGATCAGAATCCCCTTCGCAGACTTCGCTATCAGGATATTGTGATCCTGCTCCGAAGTCCCGGCTCCAACGGACAGGTTTTTGTCGATCGACTGACGCAAATGGGAATTCCAGCCCATATCACCTCCGGCAAGGGGTATTTTGATACGGTGGAGGTATCCCGTTTTCTGGCTCTGCTCTCCCTTTTGAACAACCGCCGGGACGACAGGAGTCTGGCAGCGGTGATGCTGTCCCATGTCTTTGGGGAGCCCTTCACGGAAGACCAGCTCTATCTGATCCGGTCTGCCTATCCAAGACTTACGACCGGTCAGGATCGCGGTGACGAGTCCCGGGATATTCAGAATGCCTGTCTCTGGGACTCCCTTGAGGCCATGGAGAGTTACAGCCGCGGGATTCTTGCGGGGGAGAAGGAGGATTCGGATCAGCGCCCCGGCTATCTGCTGGAGCTGGATATGTCCCTTCCGCAGAAAGTCCTGGATTTCTGCGATCGCCTGGAGGCGGTGCGGGCCCGTATTCCATATACTCCGATTCACCGTCTGATCGAGGAGCTTTTGGATGAGACGGCTTATCTGAACTATGTGACCGCCCTGCCGGGGGGACAGATCCGACGGGCGAACCTGCTTAAGCTGGTCGACGAGGCCATTCGGTTCGAAGGATCCTCCTATCGGGGACTCTACCGCTTCATGAATTATATTCAGAAGCTGCGCAGTTATAACGTCGACCTGTCAGCGGCGGAATTGATCGGTGAAGAGGACGACGCGGTTCGGATTACCAGTATCCATAAGAGCAAGGGACTTCAGTATCCGGTTGTCTTTGTCTGTGGCCTGGGACAGAAATTCAACATGCGGGATAGCAGCGGAGACATGTTGATTGAGACGGATCTTGGCATTTCCCTGCGCACAAGAAACGCCGCCAAAAGGACGATGTCAGACAGTCTCTTCCACAGAGCGGTGAGTGATCAACGAAAGGAAAACAGTCTGGCGGAGGAGATGCGGGTACTCTATGTGGCTCTTACCCGGGCCAAAGAGAAGCTGATCCTGAGCGGAAGCCTGCCCCGTCTCAAGGAGAGGCTTGACCAGGAGTGGGAGGCGACCCGCGGCAAGGGGGATGGCTATGTGCTCCCCTATCACAGACGGATGGGAGCGAAAAATTATCTGGACTGGATCCTTCCGTCGTTAGCTTCCTATGGAGAGCTCTATCGGCAGAGCATCCACTGTTACATCCCGGGGGAAGACGGGGCGCTGACATGGGGGCAGGAGCAGGCAGAATCTCCGGGAAGAGCAGACCGCGACGGCACGCCGGCAAATCACCTGGAGGACTTGAAAGATATCCCCGGAACAGAGGCTCTGCTGCAGTATTTGCGGAGGGTCTTTGCCTATCGATATCCCTATGCCGCGAGTCAAAATTATAAGAGCAAGTATTCCGTCTCTGAGATCAAGCATGCCTCCATGCAGCTGGGCATGGGAGAGAAAGAGGGGCAGGAGATCTTCCGACCGGTCGATGAAGACAGATATGTTCCCGAATTTGCGAGAGCTGTGACAGAGGAGAGGGGACAGAACAACAAGAAGATTCATCCCGGGGCTCTGCGCGGCACTGCCATGCACCGGGTTATGGAGTGTCTGGATTTCGCGAGGGAGGATTACGCCGATTCACTGGGGGAGCAATTGGATCAAATGAGGGCGGATGGCAGGTTGTCAGAAGAAGAATTGGGACTGGTTCTGCCGGATCGGATTCAGAGCTTCCTAAAGCAGGATATGGCGGACCGCATTCACCGGGCAGCCGTCGAGGGGAGGCTCTATCGGGAACAGCCATTTGTCATGGGATTAAGGCCCCAGGAAATCGACAGGCTGATGGGGCGTCAGCCGTCAGCCGCGTCGAAAGAATCAGAAACGGACGCGGCTGCTGTCGGAGAGGATATGATCCTGGTGCAGGGAATCATTGATCTCTTCTTCATCGAGGACGGAAAGATCTTCCTTTTAGACTACAAGACCGATCGGGTGCAGGATGAGAGCGAACTGGTCGGACGATATCAAGCGCAGCTCCTGCTCTACGCGCAGGCTGTCCTGCGCGCTATGTCAAGCGAAGAAAAACCGCTTTGCCTGGGCGGGGTTTGTATGTATTCCTTTGCCCTGGGGCGTCTGGTCTATCTGGATCTCTCAAAAGAGGATCTGGGCGGAAGATGACCGGTCATACGGAAAAGGCCGGGCGCAGTGCCTGTGTACTTGCGGAATTGCCTGCTGAAGTGGGACTGGGAGTGGAAACCGACTGCCTTACAGATGTCCGCGATGCTGAGCTGAGACAGACGGAGCAGGCGGATGGCGTGTTCCATGCGCACCTTCAGAATATATTCTGTCAGAGACAGTCCAAGCTCCTCCCTGAACCTGCGGGACAGGTGGGAGCTGCTGTATCCGACCCTGGAGGCGATGAGGTCTGCGGTCAGTTTCTGATCGTAACGAGAGTCTATATAGCTCATACATTGACGGATGGGAGCCGAGAGCGCGGAGGCCTGCCGGTGGGAATGGACTCTGTAGACGAAATCATCGATCATACGATCGTAGATTCGGTTGAGCTGATCGATATGTGCGGCGTCGGAAATTTCCTGCCGGTAGCAGCTGATGAGATCTGCCGCGGTTCGCGCTGGGAGTCCCCCATCCGCGGCGGCGCGTGAGGCCAGGAGCAGGTGGGAGATCGCCAGATGTCTCCAGAGCAAAATGGAATCATCTGAAGGAGGGGAGAATGGCTGGGATGGATCCGCCAGGGAGGACAGCTTCTCTCTGTAGCCAAGATCTCCCCCGGCAATCAGGGTCATGATGTACTGCTCAATCGTATCTTTGCCGCAGATTGGGATATTTGAAAATACAAAGGACATGGATGGTCTCCGGGAGTGAGATCTATGGACAGGAATCCGAGGAACAAGATCGAAATGTGAATGTTTTGTGTCATATTATGATAGCAGAAGATCAGAAGTCTGTAAAAGAGATCATTACCTGTATAGAAATGTGCGGTGCAGACTCTACAAATACAGCTTCATGCGATGTAGGCCGTATAATACAGGTTTATTGAGGTACAGGCTGTGTGGTGCAACTATGCCATCCGTTTCATTCTGATCTTTGCCCCTGCTGATTGCGCTGGCCTGAGAGGATGTCCTATAATTATTTCTGCAATGCAGGCGGCAATCAGGTGCGCCGGTCGTTTGAATGAGGAAGAAACCATGAGTATGAACAATTTTGACGATGAGGTTCTGGAGGCTTTTCTGGCCAATCAGCTGCAGCTCTTTCCCGAAGAGGTCGCGACCAGTCCCGAGGAGGCGGATGAGTTTCTGGATGAGGTGTGCGCTCTTGTCGTCGGATCCAGGCAGGAGGCCCTGGAGTATCTGGCGGATAATATGGACGTCAGCGACCCGCAGCTCAGGGACCTGGAAGATATCCCGGAGGTCTTCGCTGTGGGTGACGGGAGGTTTCTTATTGTCGAGGGATGAAGAGGGGACTCTCTGAGAAAGCGATCAGGGGAATTGAGCGAAAAGACCTGTCCCCCTGGGAAAGCGATGGGAACGGTGAGACAGTGACATCGTGATAGAGTGACAGATAAGCGCGGGAGTTAGAGAACAGGACCAGAATCAGATGTCGAAAAGCAGTCGCAGAAATCGAATCAAACGAAGACTGACAAAGAGAGAACAGATGTCAGAGGCCTTTATCCTGGCGGCGTTTCTGGCATTTTCCGGAGGATTCCAGGACGCGTACACCTATATGCTCAGAGATCACGTCTTCTCCAATGCCGAGACAGGGAATATTGTCCTGATGTTCACGCATTTGATGGGGGGCGAGTTTCGCCTGGCTGCCAGTTATCTGTTCCCAATTCTTGCCTTTGCTCTTGGGGTGTTTTTGGCAGAACAGGTGCAGCATCGATACAAGTATGCCAGGCGGATCCATTGGAGGCAGGCGATTCTCCTCTTTGAAATAGCAATTCTCTTTGCCGTTGGTTTTATGCCGGTCGGCCCCATGAATATCCTAGCCAGTTCCCTGGTGAGCTTTTCCTGCGCCATGCAGGTTCAGTCTTTTCGAAAGGTGGCCGGTCACTCCTATGCCTCTACCATGTGCATTGGAAACCTGAGATCTGGGATCGCGGCCGTCTCTGCCTACATGCAGGATCATAAGGCGCAGCAGATGGAGCAGGCGTCCTATTATTTCGCCGTGATTCTTATTTTTGGAATCGGAGCCGGCGTCGGCGGCAACTGCTCTGTGATTTTGGGTGTGAAGTCGATCTGGATCTGCTGTATTTTTCTGATGGTTGCCCTTGGATTAATGTATTTGGATGCAGATCATGTGGTGGAATAAGAAACGTACAGATGCAAATGCCAGGACTTTTGATGTGATTCGCAGTCGGCGAAAGAGCCTCGCGATCGAAATTCAGGGAAATGGAGATATCCTGGTGCGGGCCCCATTGGAGATTTCTGAACGGGGTATTCTGCGCTTTGTCAGAGATCATGAGGATTGGATTGAGAAGAAGCTGCGGGAGCTGAAAAGACGGCAGTCTGACCTTGAGGAATCAGAGCAGGGGCAGGGAGAGAAAAGCGCCTACAGTGAAGAGGAGCTGGAGGAACTGACCAAAAGAGCCAGGAAAATTCTCAGGGAAAAGACGGATCATTATGCCCGTCAGATGGGGGCCGAGGTCAACCGCATTGCGATTCGGAGGCAGAGAAGCCGCTGGGGCTCCTGTTCATCTAAGGGAAATCTTAACTTTAACTGCCTGCTCATGCTCTGTCCGGATCAGGTACAGGATTATGTCGTCGTCCATGAGCTGGCGCATCGTTTTGAGATGAACCATTCGGCTGCCTTCTGGCAGATCGTGGAGAATTATTGCCCGGATTACCGCGGGAGCAGGGCCTGGCTCAAGGAACACGGAGGACAATTAATCGCCCGCCTGCCTGAGAAAGAGAGCAGGCGCAGATAACGAAATATAATAGAGTCAAATACAGCAGAGTAAATACAGCAGAGTAAATACAGCAGAGTAAATACAGCAGAGTAAATACAGTAGACGCAATGCTTGATTCCCATGCAAAAATCCCCGAGGGACTGTCTGGTCGACCGATTCGACCACAGTGACAGTCTGCGGGGATTTTTAATAAGATATTTTACCTGTCGCCCGAATTTTAAGATGCATTATGAATGTGGATCCGGGCACCTTTTGCCTGATTCAGCTGCGCTGCAGAGCTGTCAGGCGCTTACTTCGCCAGCGCAAGCATGATCCGGTTGGATCTTGCGATGAAGGCGGTCATCTCCTCCGGGGAGAGGGGATGGTTGGCTAAAACTGCCAGATCGTAGAGCTGATGACAGAAATCTTCTGCCCGATCCGCGTCCGGATGCTTGAAGAGGTAGTCGACCAGTTCATTGCCTACATTGAGAACCAGCGTTTCATTGCTGGGGAACATGCTGGGATCCATACCGGCCATCCCGTACATCTTCATCATATCCTGCATGCGGCGTCCCTCTTCCTCCTGGGTGAGCAGAGAGGAGACAGAGTCATCTTTGAATTTGGCGACGGAGACAGAGAGCTTATCGTTGCCCAGTGCCTTGCGGAAGAGAGCGGTCAGGGCCTCATTTGCCTCTTTTAAGTCCTCATCGGAGACGTCTTCCGTCATAGAATCGGTCAGGCCGGAGTCGATACGCCGGAACTGGTAGTGTTCGTTTCGCTGCTCCAACTGGGTGATGAAGGAGGAGTCGATGGTCGTATTGAGTACGACAGCGTCCATGCCCTGGTCCTTGAACATGTTGATGTACTGGCTCTGCTGCTGCTCATCGGTGACATAGTAGACGGTCTTCTTCTCGGGCTCCTTGGGCGCATTTTCCTCAGTCTCTGCCTTTGCCTCGGGCCGCTTGTCAGAGGAGGAATCCTCTGCAGGATCTGAGGACGCGGAAGTCTCTGTTTCGGACTCTTTGGGCTTGACCAGAAGATCGGGAAGGGTGCGGAACTTGCCATCAATATCCTTAAAGAGAATATAGTCATTCATGCGGTCGCAGAACTTATTGTCCTTGAGACAGCCATATTTGATGAAGGGGGCGATATCCTCCCAGTATTTCTCGTAGTTCTCGCGGTCGGTCTTGCAGAGACCGGACAGCTTGTCCGCCACTTTCTTGGAAATGTAATCACTGATCTTTCTGACAAATCCGTCATTCTGCAGGGCAGACCGGGAGACATTCAGGGGAAGATCAGGGCAGTCGATGACCCCTTTTAAGAGCATGAGATACTCGGGGATGACCTCCTTGATATTGTCGGCGACGAAGACCTGGTTATTGTAGAGCTTGATGGTTCCCTCAATGGACTCGTACTCTGAGTTGATCCGGGGGAAATAGAGAATACCCTTGAGGTTGAAGGGGTAATCCATATTGAGATGGATCCAGAAGAGGGGCTCCTTGTAGTCCATGAAGACCTTGCGGTAGAAGTCGCGGTACTCGTCATCGGTACAGTCGGAGGGGGTCTTGGCCCAGAGAGGATTGATGTCATTGAGGGGGACAGGGCGCTTTACGATCTTGCGCTGGTCCTTGGCAGGAGAGACCTCTACGGTTTCCTTACTCCCGTCTTCCTTCTCCTTCTCCTCATACCTGGCATCCTCGTGGATCTCCTCGACAACCTGATCCGTCTCGCGCAGATCCGAAGCGTCAATGGTCTCATATTCCTCGGGGGCATTTGCCTTGTTCAGATAGATCTCCGTGGGCATGAAGGAACAGTATTTCTCGATCACCTCGCGAACCTTGTACTCATTGGAGAATTCCAGACAGTCCTCATTCAGATGCAGGGTGATCTTCGTGCCGACCTGATCGTAATCGCCCTCGTCCATCTGATACTGGGTGCCGCCGTCACAGACCCAGTGGACCGCTGTCGCCCCCTCCTGGCAGGAGAGAGAGTCGATCTCCACGGTATCAGCCACCATGAAAGCGGAGTAGAAGCCCAGGCCGAAATGACCGATGATCTGATCCTCAGAGGTCTTGTCCTTATACTTGTTAAGAAAGTCTGTCGCGCCGGAGAAGGCGATCTGGTTGATGTACTTATCTACTTCTTCAGCTGTCATCCCGATGCCGTTGTCCACGAAGGTCAGGGTCTTATCCTCGGGATTTACCGTAACCTGTATTTTGGCCTTGTAATCCAGAGGAAGGGAAACTTCTCCCATGATGTCTAACTTGTGCAGCTTGGAAATGGCGTCGCAGCCGTTGGAAATCAGTTCGCGGATAAAAATATCATGGTCTTCGTAGAGCCATTTCTTGATGACCGGAAAGATGTTCTCAGATGTAATGGAAAGAGATCCTTGTTTACTGCTCATAAATATTATCGCTCCTTGGTTATTAAATTTGAGGGGAACGGCCCTGTTCCCGACTACCTTTCCTATTTTAGTTTTCTATTAATTTGATGTCAATAGCACTCAAAAGAAGTGAGTGCTGATTATAACTCAAAAGAAGAGAGTGCTGATTACAAAGAAACGATGACATATGAATGATAGATAGAAAAGGTGAATTCAGAGTCTTTCTCTGTAAGTCCACATCCCAAATTGCCAGAGGGAGCTGATGCAGACTGCTGAGTCAAGGGAGAGGATTGGAAATAAATAATTCCGACGTGGAAAATATTTATCCGAGGGCAAGGCTTATCTCTTCGTCAGGTGTTATACTGGGGGCAAGGATTTGGGGAGAGAGAAGGCCGGGAAGGGAGACAGGTATGGGCGATCCCATTTTTTTGATATTGATGCCGGTTCATGACGGGGCAGATTATATGGAGGGGACCATCCGTGACCTTTTGGCCCAGACAGAGGACGGGTGGAGGCTGGTGATCGCGGACCTCTCTTCCAAAGATGGAAGTTTAGAAATTGCCAGGGAATGGAGCAGGAAGCATCCGGATCGGATTGCCTGTCTTTCATCGGAAGAACTGGGACTGAATTCGGGTCAGGAAGACAGGCAGAACCGACTCTTTGCTGCGGCCAGGAAGCGCTGGGCTGAGATGGACGCCGGATCTTTTGATGAGATTCAGTCCGAAAAGAGACCAAAGTACTTCCTTTTGCTGGAGCCGATGTATCACTATGACGAAGAGCTTCTGGCCACCCTGCGGGATTCTGCACGCAGGCAGCAGTCAGACCTGATCATCTATGGGATGGAGGAGGACTTTGTCAATGCAAAGGGAGACATCGTTGACTATGACGTCCGAATGGCTGATACCTCCTTTTACTGTGCGCAGAGGACAATCAACAGCGGCAAAACTGAGGCGGATGACAAGGGGAGGATCGCCGGCCCGAAGAAGATGCCGGGCAATGAGACTTCGGAGTTCACTTCAAATCTTGTGGAGGATGAGCAGGCCGGACAGAAAGGCAGGCAGGAAAGAGATTACGAGAGGGGGTTGTCCGATCAGGCCAGGATGGCCTATCGGGTCGGACACCAGAAAGCCGTCTACCGGGGCAGTGAGAACCTGCGCGAGATCAGGCGGGAACTGGAAGAAGAGGGGCTTTTGATCACAGCCTCCAATAAGGCCTATCGGATGGATTTCCTCGCAGCTGAAGGCCTCTGTCCCTTCCGATATGAGACAGAGGCGGAGATGGATGAAGAGCTGACCTTATCAGGGATTCGGGCCAATATGAAGCTGTTGGACGCGGTCAGGACCTTGACGGTCCTGGGAGAGGCGCTTGCCATGATCTATTTGGACGCGGACTTACTGGAACCCTAAGCTTCCTATCATTCGCTGCTTTTCGGGTCAGACGCCCTTTGCTGATAAGCACATAGCTTATCCATAAAAAGGAGCCTCCGCGACCGTATTTCGTCGCGGAGGCTCTAATTGAAATGTTTCAGGCCATTTTCTGCTGAGCCGCAAGCTCCGCTTCCAGGTTCTTGTTGGCTGTGGCAAGCATGAGCTTGATGCGGTTGAGCTGGTTGACCTCAGAAGCGCCGGGATCGTAGTCGATGGCGGAGATGTTAGCGTCGGGATGAAGATGGCGGATCTTCTTGATGACACCCTTGCCCACAATGTGGTTGGGCAGGCAGCCGAAGGGCTGGATGCAGATGACGTTCTTGCACCCGTCATGGACCAGCTCCAGCATTTCGCCGGTCAGAAACCAGCCCTCGCCGGTCTGATTGCCCAGAGACACGATCTCGGTCGTCCTTGCCGCCGTCTCCTCGATATGGGCCGGGGGAGTAAAGCGGCTGGATTTCTCAAATTCCTGGCGGGCGGTCTTTCTTAGCCACTCGAAGAATTTGATCCCCATATTGGCCAGCCTGGCGGATTTCTGGGAGAAACCGAGATTTTCAGCCTTGAAGTTGGTGTTATAGAAGCAGTAGAGGAGGAAGTCGGTCAGATCGGGAACGACTGCCTCAGCGCCCTCGTGCTCCAGGACAGAAACCAGGTCGTTGTTAGCGACAGGGTGATACTTGACCAGAATCTCACCCACAATGCCGACGCGGGGCTTTCGCATGTCCTCATGGATGGGCAGGGTATCGAAATCATGAATGATATCCCGGCACATCTGCTTATACTTGCGGTGTGAGAGAAGCTTCTTGTCCGCGCTGACGAAGTCCTTGACACGGGCGGCCCATTTTTCATGAAGGGCGTCCGCGGACCCTGCCACCAGCTCATAGGGGCGGACCCGGTAGAGACAGCGGAGGAAGATATCGCCGAATTCCAGGGCGTAGAGTCCCCGCTGGATGAGGGAGGGCGTGAAGGAGAAGCCGGGGTTTGGCTCCAGGCCGCTCAGATTGATGGAAATGACAGGCACATTGGGATAGCCGGCCTTGATCAGGGCGCGGCGAATGAATCCAATGTAGTTGGAGGCCCGGCAGCCGCCTCCGGTCTGTGAGATCAGGATGGCGGTCTGGTCCATGTCATATTTGCCGGACTTGACGGCTGCCATGAACTGGCCAACGACGATCAGCGAGGGGTAGCAGGCGTCGTTGTTGACGTACTTGAGTCCGACGTCGACACAGGTTCTCGCGGGCACATCCGGAAGCACCAGATTGTAACCGGCGGCGTTGAAGGCGGGCATGAGAAGGTCGAAGTGGATGGGACTCATCTGGGGAGCGAGGATGGTGTACTTCTTCTTCATCTCTTTGGTGAAGACCACGCGCTCGTAGGCGGAAGTGTTGACTTTTCGCGTCTCCCTGCGCTCTTCGCGGACGCGGATCGCGGCCAGAAGGGAGCGGAGGCGGATCCGGGCGGCCCCGAGATTGTTGACCTCATCAATCTTGAGGCAGGTGTAGATCTTGCCGGAACCGGTCAGGATATCGGCCACCTGATCGGTGGTGACTGCATCCAGGCCGCAGCCGAAGGAGTTGAGCTGGATCAGATCCAGGTTCTCGTGTTTTTTAACGAAGTTGGCGGCGGCGTACATGCGGGTGTGATACATCCACTGGTCCATGACAATGACGGGCCGCTCCTGGTCTAAATGTCCCAGGTGAGAGACAGAATCCTCCGTCAATACGGCGATGCCGTATGAGGTGATCATATCGGCGATTCCGTGGTTGATCTCAGGATCGACATGGTAGGGACGGCCGGCGAGAACAATGCCCCGCCGCTTGTTTTTCTGAAGATAGTCGAGAACTTCCTCACCCTTTTTGCGGATATCTTCGCGGGCTCGATCCATTTCCAGCCAGCCGGCGTGGGCGGCGCGGCGGATCTCCTCTTCGGGGATCTCAGGCATTTCCACGGCCAGGTACTTGATCAGCTGATCCGTCATAATCTCCTCAGAGGAGAGAGCAACGAAGGGGTTTAAGAAGCGCATTTTACTGCTGCTGATCTCGTCGACGTTGTTTTTGATATTCTCCGCGTAGGAGGTGACGATGGGACAGTTGTAATTGTTGTTGGCATCGGGGAACTCATTGCGCTCGTAGGGGACATCGGGATACCAGATGGCGTCGACCCCCTTGTTGATCAGCCACTGGATATGGCCGTGGGTCAGCTTGGCGGGGTAGCACTCGGACTCGGAGGGGATGGACTCAATTCCAAGCTCATAGATCTTGCGGTTAGTCATGGGAGAGACCTGGATGCGGAAGCCCAGCTCGGTCAAAAAGGTGGCCCAGAGAGGATAGTTCTCATACATATTGAGGGCTCTGGGGATACCGATGGTGCCGCGGGTCGCCTCCTCTTTCTTGAGGGGGGCATAGCGGAAGATCCTCTTGAACTTGTAGTCGAAGAGGTTTGGAATGTGGTCCGGATTCTTCTCTAAGCCAAGTCCGCGCTCACAGCGGTTGCCGGTGATGAAGACGCGTCCGTCGTTGAAGAGGTCTTCGGTCAGAATACAGTGGTTGTTGCAGAACTGACAGCGGCGGATGTGAGTGGTATAGGTCAGGGCGCGAATCTCATCGATGGAGAGCATGGTCGTGGTCTGATCTTTGCGATAGCGCTCTTTGGCGATGAGAGCGGCGCCGAAGGCGCCCATGATACCGGCAATGTCGGGTCGGGTCGCGTGGACGCCGGAAATGCGCTCAAAGGCGCGGAAAACCGCATCGTTGTAAAAGGTGCCGCCCTGGACAACGACGTGCTGCCCTAAGTCAGAAGCGTCAGAGAGCTTAATGACCTTAAAGAGGGCATTTTTGATGACGGAGTAAGCGAGACCGGAGGAAATATCCGCTACGGAGGCGCCCTCCTTCTGTGCCTGCTTGACCTTGGAATTCATAAAGACGGTGCAGCGGGTGCCCAGATCAATGGGCTGTCTGGCATAGCGGGCCTCTTTGGCAAAATCCTGAATGCTTAAGTTAAGAGATTTTGCGAAGGTCTCCAAGAAGGAGCCGCAGCCGGCGGAACAGGCCTCGTTCAGCTGAACGGAATCAACCATGTTGTCCTTGATCTTGATGCACTTCATGTCCTGGCCGCCGATATCCAGGATACAGTCAACCTGAGGGTCGAAGTGCTGGGCGGCATAGAAGTGAGCCACGGTCTCTACTTCGCCCTCCTCCAGCTTGAGGGCGGACTTCATTAAGGCCTCTCCATAACCGGTGGAGCAGGCGTGTACAATCCTGGCGTCAGAGGGAAGTTTCTCGTAGATCTCTTCCAGGGACTTGCGGGCGGTCTCCAGGGGATTGCCCTTGTTGTTGGAATAGAAGGAGTAGAGCAGGTCCCCGTCCTCAGAGACCAGGGCCAGCTTGGTTGTGGTGGAACCGGAGTCAATGCCCAGATAGGCCCTGCCGTGATACTCTTCTAAGGGGGCCGTGTGAACATGATTATTCCCATGGGCCTTCAGGAAGTCATTGTAGTCGTCCTCACTGTCAAAGAGAGGATCCATGCGGGCGACCTCGATCTCCATCCTGATCTTGTGACTTAACTTCTCCCTGATGGCCGCGAGGTCCATGACAAGATCCTCGTGACAGTTCAGAGCGCTTCCCATGGCGGCGAAGAGGTGAGAGTTGTCGGGCATGAGGGCATGCTCCTCGTCAAGCTTTAAGGTGCGAACGAAGGCCTGGCGCAGCTGATCCAGAAAATGCAGGGGGCCGCCCAAAAAGGCGACATGACCGCGAATGGGCTTGCCGCAGGCCAGGCCGGAGATGGTCTGGTTGACAACGGCCTGGAAGATCGAGGCCGCCAGATCTTCCCTGGTCGCTCCCTCGTTGATCAGGGGCTGGATGTCAGTCTTGGCAAAGACGCCGCAGCGGGAGGCAATCTGATAGAGAGACTTGTAGTTTTTGGCATAGTCATTGAGGCCGGAGGCGTCTGTCTGGATCAGAGAGGCCATCTGGTCAATAAAGGATCCGGTACCGCCGGCACAGACGCCGTTCATACGCTGTTCGACATTTCCGTTCTCAAAGTAGATGATCTTGGCGTCCTCACCGCCAAGCTCGATTGCGACATCTGTTTTTGGAAGGAAGGTCTGCAGAGAGGTCGCCACAGCGACAACCTCCTGCTCAAAGGGAATGCCCAGGTGCTTGGCCAGGGTCAGTCCGCCGGATCCGGTGATGACAGGAGATACCCGGACGTCGCCTGTGACGGCGAAGCATTTCTCGATCAGGTCCTTGAGGGTCTGGCGAATATTGGCAAAATGGCGCTCATAGTCAGAGAAGAGAAGATGATTTTCCTCATCCAAGAGGGCGATTTTGACGGTGGTGGAACCGATGTCGATTCCAAGCTTGCAGAATTTCTCGTTAGCCATTGTTACTCCTTTGTGTCTTTGTAAGCGATTCGGGCAGGGACCATGTGCGTTGCTCCAATCGCTCCGTATGCCTTTCTGCCAATGTCTCGCGGTCGCGCCGCTGAATCAGAGGCTCTTGAATCTCCGAAAATGCCCTCTGCGGGTTCTTTCGGAGATGAAAAGTCACATACGATACTCCCATGGTGTAAACAGGGATCATTATAATTCCGATTTGAATTTGGCACAATGGAAGTAAAGTACAATATGAGGTACAGATAGCCGGATTTGTCGTCAAATTGACAGTAAATCTGGGGTTTCATATAATAGTGAAATCCAACGAAAGAGGGACTTTTCCTCTTCATCTGCAAGGAGAAAACTATGCTTGATAAATTGGAGAGAAGGCTGGGCCGCTACGCGATTCCCAACCTGACTCTTTGGCTGATCGGCGGCTATATCATCGGCTATATCTTATATTTTGCCTCTCTCTCAAGCGGGGCTAATTTTATTGCTATGATGACCTTAGAGCCCGCCAGGATCATTTACCATTTTGAGATCTGGCGTCTGATCACCTGGGTGATGATTCCGCCCTCCTACAGTATTTTCTGGGGCCTGATCATGATGCTCTTTTACTACCAGTTGGGACGGGTCTTAGAGCAGACCTGGGGAACCTTCCGCTTTAATGTCTATATTTTCAGCGGAATTCTCTTCACGGTCATCGGCGTCTTTCTCCTCTACGGGGTGGCCAGAATTCTCTACCCGGGTCAGAACATCTCCAATATCGGGACTTTCTTCTCGACCTCCTATATCAATATGTCGATTTTTCTGGCCTTTGCCGTCCTCTATGGGGATATGCAGGTATATCTCTATTTTGTGATTCCCATCAAGATGCGCTGGCTGGCCATTGTCTACGCGGGCCTGACTCTGTATGAGCTGCTGGCGACTGATTGGGGCGGAAGAGTGGCGATTATCGCGTCTCTGCTTAACTTCTTCATCTTCTTCCTGAGCAATCGGAAGAAAAAATGGTCCGGCAATCCGACCTTTGGACAGAGAGGCTCTGGCAAAGGGGCAGGGAATAAAACTCCCTGGTCCGGTTTTCACTACCAGGGGCAGGACCCCTTCTCGGGCGGACAGAGACAGCCGTCTGACAATAGTGACAGAGGCCGCTTCGGCAGTCAGAATCCGGGGAGCGCTTCCCGGTCGCGGGGGCCGATCAGCAGACATAAATGCGCCGTCTGCGGCAGGACGGAGATCACGAATCCCGAGCTGGAATTCCGCTTCTGCTCCAAGTGCAACGGCAATTACGAGTACTGCCAGGATCACCTCTTTAACCACAAGCATGTGATTTAGAGAAAGACATTGTGATGGCGGGGACAAAGTCTTGCACTGCTAAGACTGCGATCCGGGGCAACGGAATAATCGTGGAGCACTTTTTAGAAAGAAACTGCAGAGAAGAATGGGTGAGGACAGGAAAATGACAGAGGAGATGACGGCAAGAGAAGGGGCTGGGGAGAAGGTTTCCCGCAATTTTATTGAGATGGCGATTGATAAGGATCTGGCGGAGGGGGTCTATGATCATGTGACAACCCGTTTTCCGCCGGAGCCCAACGGCTATCTGCACATCGGGCACGCCAAGTCCATACTTCTCAACTATGGTCTCTCTCAGGAATATGGGGGAGAATTTCATCTGCGCTTTGATGATACCAACCCGACCAAGGAGAAGGATGAGTTTGTCGAGGCCATCAAGGCCGATATTCATTGGCTGGGGGTGGACTGGAAAGACCATCTCTATTTCGCTTCTGACTATTTCGATCAGATGTACGACTACGCCAGGAAGCTGATCGCGGACGGCAAGGCCTATGCCTCTGATCTGAATGCGGATCAGATCCGGCAGACCAGAGGGAGTCTGACAGAGCCGGGGGAAGATGATCCCAACCGCAACCGGCCGGCAGCAGAGAGCCTTCAGATCTTTGAGGATATGAGGGCGGGAAAATACGAGGACGGCGCTATGGTGATCCGCGCTAGGATTGATATGACCTCTCCCAATATCAACATGAGAGATCCCATTCTCTATCGGGTGGCCCATATGGAGCATCATCGTCAGGGCGATACTTGGTGCATCTATCCCATGTATGACTTCGCCCATCCCATTGAGGACGCCATTGAGGGAGTCAGCCACTCCATCTGTACTCTGGAATTCGAGGATCACAGACCCCTCTATGACTGGGTCGTAGACAATTGCGGCTTTGAGATGCCTCCCCGTCAGATCGAGTTCGCCAAGATGTACCTGCGCAATGTCGTCACCGGAAAGCGCTATATCAAGCGTCTTGTGGAGGATGGCATTGTGGACGGCTGGGATGATCCCCGCTTGGTCTCAATCGCCGCCCTGCGCAGACGGGGCTTTACCCCGGAATCCATCCGCATGTTCGTAGAACTGACCGGCGTCTCCAAGGCCAACTCCGCCATTGAGTACCCGGAGTTGGAGTACTGTATCCGCGAGGATTTAAAGGGCAAGGCAAAGCGCATGATGGCGGCTCTCGATCCCGTCAGGCTTGTCATCGACAATTATCCCAAGGGACAGTCGGAGACCCTGATCGTGCCCAACAACAAGGAGAACCCGGAGCTGGGGGAGAGAGAAGTGACCTTCTCCGGAGAGCTCTACATCGACCGGGACGACTTTATGGAGGTCCCCGCTAAGAAATACCGCCGCATGTATCCCGGCAATGAGGTCCGTCTCATGAACGCCTACTATGTGACCTGCACCTCCTGCGAGAAGGATGAGGATGGCAGGGTGACGGTAATCCACTGTAACTATGATCCCGCGACCAGGGGAGGCGATTCCGCCGACGGCCGCAAGGTCAGAGGAACCATCCACTGGGTGGATGCAGCGACAGCCAAAAAGGTGAGTGTTCGCCTCTATGAGAACATCATCGATGAAGACAGGGGCGTCTACAATGAGGATGGCTCTCTCAATTTGAACCCCAATTCCCTGACCGTGCGGGAGGCCTATGTGGAAGCCGCTCTGGCAGAGGCGGAGGCGGAGGAGAAGTTTCAGTTCGTCCGTCAGGGCTTTTTCGTGGCAGACCTGAGAGATTCCAGGCCGGGTGCGCCGGTCTTCAACCGGATTGTGGGACTCAAGTCCTCTTACAGGCTGCCGGGGCAGAAGTGAATTACAGGGGCTGAAAGAGCTGAGAAACAGAAGCTGAAGGATGGAAAAGACAGGTCTCTGAAAGGAAAACAGAATAAGGAAATATAAAACACGGCAAGAGACATCTGAGTTGAGAAACTCGGATGTCTTTTTTATTTGGACGTTTTTTGATTTACTTTTTGATTTATATGTTCATCTTTATTGAAGTATTCATCTATATTCCAACGTTCATCCTCTTTCTCTGACGGTGGGCTGTCCGCGTCTTTTCAAGGAAATCAAAGTGTTTATGATAGGAATCAGCAGACAGAGAATCAGATGAAATGGTGACAGCTATGAGAGAGGATCATTTTTTTGACGAAATTCAGAAAAAGTTTTCCGATGTCATCATCACATCGGACCTGTATTCGCAGCCCTTTGCAGAGATCTATGACACCTTTCAGGCAGGGGAGGAGGAGCTTTCTCTATTCCTTTCCCTGGCAATGGAGAGTGGAAACAAGGTTTTAGAGCTGTGCTGCGGAAATGGGAGAATGACGATTCCGTTTGCTCAAAATGGCTTTGATATTACCGGACTGGATCGGTCGGAGGACATGCTCTCGATTCTGGAGGACAAGAAGAAGAGGCTGCCCGTCTCGATTGCCAAAAAGATCCATGTGCTCAGACAGGATGTTTTTTCCCTGGACTTAAAAGAGCAGTTTGATTTTATTTTTCTGCCTGCCATAACGCTCTGTATTCTCATGGATGACCCAAAGAAGACGGCAGAGCTCTTTGGCAGGCTGGAAGGTCTTTTGACAGAGAGAGGGTGCTTTGCCTTCGATATCAGGGACTACGAGCAGCTGTCAGAGCCACGGATCAGACCTATGCGGTTTTGTTTTTCGTGAGCGACAGGGCGTCTATGATCACAGGACAGGCTCTGGCGGTTGACGGAGGCTATCTGGCAAAATAAGAGTTTAAGAAATAAGAGTTTGATAAGGAGGATGAAAGGTGAATCAGGGATTACTTGCTTTTTTGCTTGTGTTGATTGTGCTGGTGAATTTGCTCTTGAGGAACACAAAGGTGTTAATCGCGAGCGCGGTTTTAGTGGTAATCATGATTATCATTGTCTTCGCCAGATATGGCAGAAAGGGCTGACCAAAAGCAAAGGAGATATTTGTATGGAAGCTATCGTTATAGCGCATGATTTAGAAAAAAAATACAGGATTTCGCGAAAACAGCAGCGGCTGGATCGAAGCAAAAGCAGGGAAAAAATCGCCCTGTCAGGTTTGAGTTTTACGGCGAACCGGGGAGAAATCTATGCCCTGCTGGGACCCAATGGCGCTGGCAAAACAACCAGCCTGCGCATTCTGTCCGCGCTGATCAGAGCGGACAGGGGAGACTGCAGCATCAATGGAAGCAGTGTTTCGAAAGAGCCGGAAGCGGTGCGCGCGCAGATCGGTTTTCTCACGTCAGAACTGAAATTAGAGGATTATTTCACTCCGAATTATCTCTTTGATTTTTTCTCGGAATTGAATCATGTGCCCGCGAAAATAAGAGATGAGAGAAAGAATAAGCTCTTTGAGCGATTCGGGATCAGTCGCTTCGCGGAGAGTAAGGTCGCCGATTTGTCTACTGGAATGAAGCAGAAGGTCTCCATCGCAATCTCTCTGGTTCACGATCCGGAAATTATTATTTTTGATGAGCCAACAAACGGATTAGATGTGATTACCGCGCGAACAGTTATGGATTTTCTGCGGGAAGAAAAGGCTCGTGGGAAGACCATTATTATTTCAACGCATATTTTTGACCTGGTAGAAAAGCTGGCCGACCGGGTCGGCTTTATCATGAAGGGAAGGCTGGTCAGAGAGGGGACTCTGGAGAGTCTGACCAGGGAAAAGAGTCTGGAGGAGGTCTTTTTGAAATTTATTTAAATGAGGTGGGCGATGAGACTTAAGAATATCAATGCAATTATCAAAAAGGAACTGACCCGTTTTATCACGGATAAGAGGCTCTTGTTTGTATCCGTATTCATGCCGGGGATTATGATCTTTCTGATGTACAGCTTACTGGGAGCTTATATCAATGGCAGCGAGAAAAAGGAGGAGGAGACAAGCTACCATATCGCTGTGTACCATCTGCCGGAGAGCCTGTCCACACTAAAAAGCCTGAAAAATGTTGAGATGGAAAGCATGGGAGAGGCCGGTCAGTTAAAGGAGTATCAATCGCAGGTCAGGAGCGAAAAATTAGACGCGGCAGTTGTTTTCTCAGATACATTTGACAGCAGCATGAAGGCGATAAAGGAAGGACGGCCAACAAAGGCGGAAGAGATCAGCATCTACTACAATTCGGGCAATGACAAGAGCAAGGCGGCCTACGCATATCTGCAGTCTTATTTTAACAGCTATGAGTCCTCCCTTTTCAATGCTCTGGATATTAATGCCGGGGGAGGCCAATATGATCTGGCAAGTGATGAGAAGGGCATCGCGAAGACGCTTTCGGGTCTTTTGCCGATGCTGATTATGACAATCCTGTTCAGCGTGTGTATGTCTCTGGCGCCGGATTCGATTGCCGGAGAAAAAGAGCGGGGAACGATTACAACCTTGCTTGTAACGCCGGTGAAGCGGTCGGATCTCGCCATAGGAAAGATCCTGTCACTTGGCATTCTGGCTATGGCAAGCGGGCTCTTCAGCTGCCTGGCAATCATTTTGTCCATGCCGAAGATCTTTGGCAGTGATCAGGTAAAGGCGTCCATGTACGGGGGGAAGGATTACTTTTTCCTTCTGCTTGTCGTTCTATCGACCATTCTTGTCATGATTGCCATAACCTGCCTGATTTCAGCAAACGCGAGATCGATCAGGGAGGCGAGCACAAGCATCGCGCCCCTGACATTTGCGGTTATCATGATTGGCTTTTCGGGAATGTTCATTCCATACACGGAGACGACAACAGCAATGTATGTGATTCCTCTTTTTAACAGCGTGCAGTGCCTGACCGCGATCTTCGCAAAGGACTTTCGCGCGGTCAACTGTGTGGTGGCGACGATCAGCAATATTGTCTGTGTGATTCTTATGACAATGGGGCTGGCGAAGATGTTTAACAGTGAAAGAGTGATGTTTAACAGGTAAAAAATGTCAGTGAGCCTGCGTCAGAGAAAGGGGACAATCGTCCGCGCCTGTCAAAGAATGAAAAGCACCGCGTACTCTTCAGTACGCGGTGTGTGGAATGCTCAATGGTATTGCTCAATAACGTTACATTCAAAAGTAATCAGTGCAAGAGTCCCAAAATAACATCAATAAGACAGCTTAAAAACATGATGATCCCTCCTTACCTATAATATGCGTATTTCCTGTTACGCTTTTATTTTACAGAGAGGGGATCTTTTTTTCTCTTGAGAAAAGGCGAACGTTAAAAAATCGTGCTAAACGTCTGACCGCATCAGGCTCTCAGTCATACTTGTTGCTCAGGCCCTCAGCCATACCTCTGCTGTGAACACACCGTCCTTGATATTGGTGTGAAAAAGCCCCTCATATTTTTCAACCGATCTGCGGATGTTTGAGAGTCCGAAGCCGTGGTTTTCGGTATCGGCCTTGGTCGTCGCGCTGATCTGCTGATTGCTTGTGCTGTTTATGACCTTCATATACCAGGTCGTCTGTCTGGAGTATATTTCGATATCTATGAAGCCCTCGTCCGGATTCATGACCTCGACTGCTTCAACCGCGTTTTTCAGGAGGTTTGATACGATGATGCAGAGGTTGCGGCCGCTGACTTGAAGCTCCTCTTTCATAAAGCCCTTGATGTTGATTTTGTATTTTCGCGCTTTCAATGGGGCAAGATAGTAGTTGAGCATGGTGTTGACTATTTCATTGCCGATATCGATATTTTGCCGGCTGATATTTGTGATCTCATCCAGCATTTCCCTGGTAAATGACCTCGCGGTATGGATTTCCTGATGCTCAAGGTAATACTGTATCTGCACCAGCTGAGCGATGGTGTCATGCCGATACTGGCGGGTTTCCTTCTCTTTTTCCAGCAGCTGCTCAAAGTAGATGCGCTGCTGCTCAATGTATTTTTCGGTCACGAAGCGCTCGTAATCGGACCGCCTCTTCGCGTTGATATAGTAGATGATAAAAAATGAGGAGTACAGGATGATGATGCCGCCAAGGACCAGCAGAATCTGCCCCAGCCACAATATGTGCCCCGTATAATTTTTCTCGATAAATGAGGTGAAAAAAGAGTAGAGGACAGTAATCACAAACAGGAGCATGGCATAGATGCAGTTGAATTTCAGGGGGAGGATAAAGCAGTTCGGAAGCATCTGTTTAAGCTTTGCAACATAAAGTCCCCATATCATCGATACGATGATCGCTAGAGTCAGAACGGTCTTTCCGATATCATCCCGCACGCCGGCGATATTACATATGTACCGGATGAGTGAGCCGGCAATCTCCAAAATTGGGAAGGCGACGATAAAGAGCTGAAAAAAGGTCTTAAAATCAATGATCAGGAAGAAATAAATGCAGAAGGCACCCAGGATCATTCCGGCGATCAGAAGCTGAGAAAGGCGATGGCAGCGCGTTATGGCCAGAAAAAAGGAAACCAGCAGGGCGGCAGTGACTGGAAGATCTCTTATTGTTTTTTTGCGGAACCTTCGTTTCTCAAAGAAGGTGTAAAAGAAGGACAGATATTCAAAAACAGTCAATAGCAATATTGCTCCCGACTCCACATATTGCATCAGTTACCCCCAGTATGCTTCATTCTCAAAGAGCTTCTTTTTGACGTCCGTTTCCCTGCGAAAGGATACCATGGCCCGTATGCCGTTGCTTAAGGTGATCACTCGATCCTGAATATCGGCGACATGCGTCATATTAACCAGAAAGCTCTTATGTACCCTGAGAAATAAGTCAGGGCATAACCTGGCTTCCAGATTTTTTAAGGTGAGATTGACAGAGATATTTCGGTCTTTCAGATACAGGATTGTCTTATTGAGGTATGCCTCAGCCATATAGAGCTTTTTTTGATTGATCTTCCACTGGCGGCCGTTTACTTCTACAAGCAAATCGGGGAAGGTCCTCTGTTTTTTGCGCGCGCTCTCTACAGCCTCATACAGCTCAGAGAGTTCGATGGGTTTGGTGACGAAACGGGTGGCCCCAATCCGGAAAGCATCCTTGAAACGCTCTCGCTTTGAAGTCAGCATAATAATATTCACATTTGGATTGAGCAGGGTCAGTTTTTCAGATGCCGCAATACCGTCTGTTTCGGGCATATCAATATCCATCAGGACCGTCTGCTGATCCTCGGCATGAGAGAGAAGTGTTTTGGCATTGTAAAAATGCTGCAGCTGCAGTTCGACATTTCTCTTTTTATAAAATTTGAGCAGATATTTCGCAACAACTTCGTGAGTTATTTTATCGTCATCACAGATCGTCAGAGAAAAAGTATCCATTGATGCCCCCTATGAGGTATTCACATAACAACCTCCCCTGTGATGAATACAGGCGCAGAATCTGCGCCCGCACACATATTATATAAAAAAGCCCGGTACGGTTCAAACCTGATCACATACGGACAAGTTCAAATCAGATCACATATGAAGGCTTTTTTCGCGTCATTGAGGCAGTGTAGATCATGACCAGCAGCTCTGTGACCGGCATTGCGAGCCATATCGCGTCGGCGCTGACTATGGCCGGAAGAATCATAATCAAAAGCCGCTGATGACAAGTCCGCGCGCGACAACCACAAGGAAGGCGGCCCTCGCCTTCATGATTGCCTGGAAATACCATGATCCCCATAAAAGATCAAGCGCTTTTACCTGGACCTGGCTTCCTTTTACCTGGACTTGGCCTTCTTCTCCACATGCTCGAGCATCTGGGCGCGAACCTTCAGGGGGAGGCCGAAGAGGGTGATGAAGCCCTGGGCGTCATGGTGGTCATACTGGTCACCGGTGGTAAAGGAGGCCAGTGACTCAGAGTAGAGGGAGTAGGGGGAAGTCGTACCGGCCTTGATGATATTGCCCTTGTAGAGCCTGAACTTGACCTGGCCGGTCACATAGGTCTGGGTGGAGAGTACGAAGGCGCGCAGGGCCTCGGAGAGAGGAGTGAACCACTTGCCCTCGTAGACGACCTGAGCCAGCTTGTTGCCGATATTCTTCTTCTCCTCCATGGTGGCGCGGTCGATGCAGAGCTCCTCGAGCTGGCGGTGAGCTTCCATCAGAATGGTGCCGCCGGGAGTCTCATAGACGCCGCGGGATTTCATGCCGACCACCCGGTTCTCCACGATGTCAATGATGCCGATGCCGTGTTTGCCGCCCAGACGATTGAGCTCACGAATGATATCGGCCGCTTTCATCTGCCTTCCATTGACAGAGGTGGGAACGCCGGCCTCGAAGGTCATAGTCACTTCCTCCGCCTCGTCGGGAGCCTCCTGAGGGGTCTTGGACAGAACCAGAAGGTGCTTGTAATCCGGCTCCAGAGAAGGGTCCTCCAGCTCCAGCCCCTCGTGGGAGATATGCCAGAGATTGCGGTCACGGCTGTAGGACTCGTCAACGTCAAAGGGGAGGTCAATGCCGTGGGCCTTGCAATAGTCGATCTCGTCCTGACGGGACTCCAGGGTCCACTTGTCATCACGCCAGGGGGCAATGATCTCGATGTCAGGGGCCAGAGCCTTGATGGAGAGCTCAAAGCGGATCTGATCGTTGCCCTTGCCGGTGGCGCCATGGCAGATGGCGACGGCGTCCTCCTTGCGGGCGATCTCAACCAGCTTTTTGGCGATGCCGGGGCGCGCCATAGAGGTACCCAGAAGATATTTATTCTCATAGACCGCGTCGGCCATAACGCAGGGGATGATGTAGTCCTCGGCGAAGGAGTCGGTGATATCCTCAATATAGAGCTTGGACGCGCCGCAGTAGCGGGCTCTCTCTTCCAGTCCGTCCAGCTCTTCTCCCTGACCGCAGTCAACGCAGCAGCAGATGACCTCGTAGCCGTAGTTCTCCTTGAGCCAGGGGATGATTGCGGTCGTATCCAGACCGCCGGAGTACGCGAGAACAACCTTGTCTTTCGCCATGATACATGTCCTTTCTTGACAGCTTTTTCTTTTGAACTGAACTAAATATACAGGAAAATCAGCGGATCAAGCAAGTGTAAAAATATACATATTTTAAGAATAAAAATACATATTTTGAGCGTAAAATGACGAATTCATGAAATGACAAGAAGAAATACGGATAGAAAAATTTGGTGAAAATGCAAGAATATGCAGAAGGAACTTGTAAAGAGGGCAGAGACAGGTGTAAGATAAGCAGGCCTGAAGAGCCCCGGAATAAAAATTCATAGGATCTTCATAGAGTGACGACCAGCGGCCGTCTGGCCCTGGCGCACATCTCCAGGGACACAGCTACAGCGGCCGCCCTGGCCTTCTACCGCAGGGGGGAGCAGGAGGGCAAGGGGAATGTCGACATGAACGTATGGTATGAGTGAATAGGATAGAATATGGAAGCGAAGATCAATTACACAATTCGCACCATGAGGGAAGAGGACTATGATCGGGTTCTTGCTCTCTGGAAGAGCATCCGTGGGCTCGGTCTGCGAAGCATCGATGATTCCAGAGAGGGGATTGCCCGCTTTATCCGCCGGAATCCGACGACTTCCATTGTGGCGGAGATGGATGGGAGAATTGTGGGAACGGTCCTGTGCGGACACGATGGAAGAGAGGGAAGCTTCTATCACGTCTGTGTCGCTGACAGCTGCCGCAAGAGAGGAATCGGCGGGGCCATGGTGACAGCCGCCATGCTGGCTCTGCGCAGGGAGCACATCAATAAGGTGACTCTGATTGCCTTTCAATCCAACGAACTGGGCAATGTCTTCTGGCGGGAAGAGGGCTGGAGTCGAAGGGAAGATATTCATTCCTATGAGTTTATCCTGAACGGGGAGAATATCACTAGCTTTAACGGGCAGTCGGGTCTGACATAGAGCTTTGTTTTGTCAGAGGGCAGGAGAGGAGGTGCCAATGTATCAGGTGATCGAGGGCGGCGTTGCCGCTGCCAGTGGCTTTCGCGTCGGACATACTGCCGCGGGGATCAAGTACCGGGAGAGAGCAGATATGGCTCTGCTGGTCTCTGACAGCTCCTGCGCGGCTGCGGGTGTCTTTACCAGGAACGTGGTCAAGGCGGCGCCGGTTCTCTGGGACAGGCGGATTGTCAGGGAGAAGGGAACAGCCCGCGCCATTGTCATCAATGCGGGAATCGCCAATGCCTGCACGGGTCAGCGGGGGCTTAGGGTCTGCGGGAAGACAGCAGATTGTGCCGCCAGGGCCCTCGGGCTTGCGCCGGAGGAGGTTCTGCTGGCTTCTACCGGTGTGATCGGGATGGATCTGCCCCTGGATCGGCTCTGCGCAGGAATCGGGGCTATGGCTTCTGACCTCCAGTCCGGCTCTGTGGCCGGTCATCGGGCGGCCAGAGCCATTATGACAACAGACACTTCTCCCAAGGAGGCGGCGGTGACGCTGACTTTAGATGGGAAAAGGGTGACCATTGGCGGTATGGCCAAGGGCAGCGGGATGATCCATCCGGATATGTGCACCATGCTCTGTTTTATCACAAGCGACTGCGCCATAGAGCAGAGCCTTTTGCAGCAGGCCCTGGCAACGGTTGTGCCGGACACCTTTAACATGATCAGCGTGGATGGAGATACTTCGACCAATGACACATGTCTGCTTCTCGCCAATGGACAGGCAGACAACCGAAGAATTGACAGGAAAAATGAGGACTATGAGGCGTTTGTCAAGGCCCTGTCAGCGGTCTGCGGCTCTCTGGCCCGGCAGATGGCCGCGGACGGAGAGGGGGCGAGCTGCCTCTTTGAGGTCAAGGTGAGAAATGCCCGCTCTGACGCGGAGGCCAGAATTCTGGCCAAGTCGGTGGTGACCTCTTCTCTGACCAAGGCGGCCATCTATGGTCATGACGCCAATTGGGGCCGCATACTCTGCGCTCTGGGATATTCCGGCGCGGACTTCGATCCGGATCGGGTAGACCTCTATTTCTCGTCTGAAAAGGGAAAAATCCAGCTGGTCAAGGACGGTCTCGCTCTTGATTACAGCGAGGCAAAAGCGACAGAGATATTGACAGCCCCAAAAGTAACGGCGATTTGCGACATGAAACAGGGAGACCATGAGGCCACGGCCTGGGGCTGTGATCTGACGCATGACTATGTAACCATTAACGCGGACTACCGATCATAGGACCTGCAAGAGATGATTCGAGGAGAGAGGCACAGATGGAAAACGGCACGATTTCAGACAAGAAGATCGAAGAGATTCAGGACAAGGCCGCGACATTGATCGAGGCAATCCCCTATATTCAGCGCTTTAACCGCAAGGTGATTGTGATTAAATACGGCGGCAGCGCCATGCTGGATGAGGAGCTGAAAAAGGACGTCATCCAGGATGTGGTTCTCTTGAAGCTGGTCGGATTTAAGCCTGTCATTGTCCATGGAGGAGGCAAGGAGATCAGCAGCTGGGTCGGCAAGGTCGGCATGAAGCCGAGCTTCATCAACGGTCTGCGTGTGACGGATGAGCCAACCATGGAGATCGCAGAGATGGTCTTAAATCGCGTCAACAAGTCACTGGTCCGTATGGTTGAGGAGCAGGGAGTTCACGCCGTTGGAATCTCCGGCAAGGACGGCGGTCTGCTCAAGGTGACAAAGAAATTGTCCAAGGGGCAGGATATCGGCTATGTGGGAGAGGTCAAGGAGGTTCACCCGAAGATCCTGCTGGATCTGCTGCAGAAGGATTTCCTTCCGATTGTCTGCCCGATCGGGTATGACGATCACTATGATACCTATAATATCAACGCGGATACGGCTGCCTGCGCGATTGCCAGGGAGCTTCAGGCAGAGAAGCTGGCCTTTTTGACTGACATCGAAGGAGTCTATCAGGACTCGAATGATCCCAGGACGCTGATCTCAGAGCTGACCGTCTCTGAGGCCCGCAAGCTGATGAAGGACGGCTGTATTACAGGCGGGATGCTGCCCAAGATAAACAATTGTATTGAGGCGGTTGAGAACGGGGTCAACAGGGTTCATATTCTGGATGGCCGCCTGGCCCACTGCCTCCTTCTTGAGATCTTTACCGACAAGGGAGTTGGCACGGCCATGCTCTCTGATGATGCCGTATCAGCTGACAAAATATAAGGAGAGAACCGGTATGAAGCAGGAGGAATACATCAAAAGGGCAGAAGAGAACCTCTTTCATGTCTACAATCGCTTTCCCGTCGTCTTTGACCACGGGCAGGGGGTATACCTCTATGATACGGACGGGAAGAAATACCTGGACGCGGGCTCCGGGATCGGGGTCATGGCTCTGGGATATGGTGATCCGGAATATAACTGTATTCTGCACGAGCAGCTGGAACGGCTGATTCACAGCTCCAATCTCTATTATACGCCCCAGCTCGCGGCCGCCTCAGAGGCAGTGACTCAGGTCACCGGTATGGACCGGGTCTTTTTCACCAACTCCGGCGCCGAGGCAATCGAGGGAGCCTTAAAAACTGCCAAAAAGCATGCTTATCTGAAAAACCCGAAGGCCGGTCAGAAAATCATAGCCATGAAGCACAGCTTCCATGGCAGAACGGTTGGGGCCTTATCTGTCACAGGAACAGAACATTACCGCACCCCCTTTTATCCCCTGATGGACGGGGTCTGCTATGCTGAATTTAATAATCTGGAGTCTGTTAAGAACCAGCTGGAGGAAGGGGTCTGCGCCATTATCTTGGAGACCGTGCAGGGAGAAGGAGGGATCATCCCGGCCAGCAGGGAATTCCTGCGCGGGATCCGCCGGATTTGTGATGAGCGCGGCATTCTGATGATCGTCGATGAGATACAGTGCGGTATGGGGCGCAGCGGGCGAATGTTCGCCTATCAGGACTATGGAATCCGCCCGGATATTCTGACCACGGCCAAGGCCCTGGGACTCGGCCTGCCAGTGGGAGCTTTTTGTGTCAGCCAGGACTTGGCTCAGACGTCTCTGGTCCCCGGAGACCACGGGACCACCTATGGAGGAAATCCCCTGGCATGCGCGGCAGTGACCGCCTCGATCCGTCTGATGCGACAGCGGAGAATCCCGGAGCATGTGACAGCCCTGTCACCGTATTTCGAGGCAATACTCCAGGGCATGGCAGACCGCTATGACTTCATCAGCTCCTATCGGGGCATTGGCTTTATGCGCGGGCTTGTGACGACCTTAGAACCGGGGCAGGTGGCGGCCAGGGCCTTAGAGGAGGGGCTGGTCATTCTGACGGCAGGCAGGGATGTCATCCGAATGCTGCCGCCTCTGATCTTTCAGGAGAGAGACTTTGACGAGTTAGAGGAGAAATTGATCCGTGTTTTCGACTCCTTTCGCTGACGATCCGCGGGCACTCTTCTCTTGCGCTCATCTTTGAAAAGGAGTGCTTTCGAAAAAGGAATACTGTCAAAAGTGATTCAGAGAGAAAAGCGATTCGAAGAGTAATTCAAAGGAAAAAGCAATACAAAGGAAAAAACAATACAAAGGGGAGCTTGTTCATGATTGGCGGAAGAAGTAAGCGATGGGGACTTCTGATCGGACTGGCGCTGGCCGGTTTGGTCGGCCTGAATGGCTGCGGTTCAACCGCGCTGAGGGCCGGTCAATCCGAGAGGGAAAGCAGCAGCCAGATTTCGAGGGAGGAAGACGGTCGGCAGGGACAGACGAAGGATTCGTCAGGTCAATCAGGCACAGGCGAAGAGGAGAGCCGGGACCAGTTTGATCCGGCGGACATTCCCGCCTATGAGGGGTCCGCTTTTGCCGTCATGCACAGGAATCGGCCCTACTTCAGCAGGGAGGAAACAGACGGTCTTTCGGGCCAGTCCTATTCTGAGCTTGATTCTATGGGACGCTGCGGGGTAGCCTGGGCAAAGATCAATCCGCAGCTCATGCCCACAGCCAGGAGAGGGGAGATCGGAGCTGTCAAGCCCAGCGGCTGGCATACCATTAAATACGCTGACATTATCAAAGACCGCTATCTCTACAATCGCTGCCACTTGATCGGTTATCAGCTGACCGGCCAAAACGCCAATCCCAAGAATCTGATCACAGGAACCCGCTATATGAATGTGAGCGGGATGGAACCCTTCGAGGACCTGGCGGCTTCCTATGTCAAGAGGACAGGGAATTCCCTTCTCTACCGGGTGACTCCCGTTTTCAGGGAAAATGAGCTTGTCGCCAGAGGCGTGCTCATGGAGGCTTACTCTGTCTCAGACGCCGGCAGGAGCGTCAGCTTCTGCGTCTTCTGTTACAATGTGCAGCCTGGGATCGAAATCGATTACAGGGATGGAAGCAGTCATCCCGACGGGAGCTATCAGCTGTCGGACGGAGACTATTTCTCCAGGGGCTTTACTGTGCCGAAGATCAGCACAGGAAGCTTCCAGAACTGAGAGGGAAAAGAGGAGAGAATGCGGCTGACAGGTCCGGGCCTGGCAGGACAGAAAATCTTTTTCAGGAGAGGAATTTTTCTGTGCTAAAATAGAGAAGTTATTGTGTGCATGTTTTTGAAAGGGAGCGCTTTCATATGGTGCAGAGTCTCTCGGATCTGTATTCGATGACCATTGACCGAGCCTATTATACCGCCGCCTACCTGATGAGGGATGAGCGGCTGACGCTGGATCTTCTGCTGATTTCTTATGCCAGAGCCCAGCAGTATCTCTCCATGCTCAGCGAGGGGGTTGGCCCAGGAGAGCTGATGGACCGCATCGTGGCCGCGAGCGGAATGACCATGCTGGCTCAGGTACACGAGGAGGATTACCGCAAAATTTTCGCGCAGAAAGAGACCGTGAGCCAGGGCTATGCCAAGAGGGAGCTTCTGTCCTCGGTTTGCCTGCCACAGAGCGGGGAGGATGACAGGAACAATCCCTACGAGAGGGCCGGAAACCGCCTTGTGACGGCCCTGCGTATTATGAATCTGCCCGAATCTCTCGCCGGATTTTTCTACTATGAGCTGTCGATGAGTCCGGAGGAGATCGCCGCGGCGATGGAGATTTCGGAGGAGCTTGTGGGCAGACATCTGACAGCGGCCTGCAATAAGCTGCGCCAGATGGCTTCTGACTGGATCCGGCAGGGGCGCATTCCCGCGGATGTAGACCCCATGCCCTTTTTGCTCTGGGGATTTGCGAGGGATCAGGAGAGGGATCGCTATCGGGGAGAGGATCTTTTGCCTCTGATTCAGGAACACCGGGAGGAGCTGCTCTCGGGGAAGGGTTTGTTCTGGGAGAACCCGGAACAAAATCAGGAGAGGACGACAGGGGGACAGGGCGCCGCTCTTGGTCTTGAAGCATGGAGAGAGCGCCTGTCAGACGGCCTGGATTGGCTGAAGTCAAAGTTTTCCTCATGACAGGGGCTTTGCGTCCGAAAGAAGAGGGAAAAATCTTCTGTGCGCGGAGCGGACATTTGATTGCCATGGATTGCTGTGAAGAAGCCGTGGATTGACGTGAAGAAGCCACGGATTGACATGAAGAAGAGGAGAGAGTATGACAAGGAAGAAGAGATCGCGCGCGGGCTGCCTGCTTGCCATGGGACTGGCTGCGGCGCTTTTTCTGGCGTCCTGCGGCAGCCAGAACCGCCTCATGTTCGGAACCGGCGGAACCGCCGGTACCTACTATAGCTTTGGCGGCGTTTTATCTCAGTATATGACCAATTTTGCCGGCGTTAAGGTGACGGCGGTATCCACCGGCGCCTCCAAGGTCAATATTGAGTCTATTTCTGACGGGGACTACCAGCTCGGCTTTGCTCAGTCCGACGTCATGACCTATGCCTGGAACGGAACCCGCCTCTTCGAGTCCACCGGCGCCAACCGGGACTTCCGCGTCCTCGGGGCCCTCTACAATGAGACGGTTCAGATCATCACCATGGACGACAAGATCCAGTCAGTCTCTGACTTAAAGGGCAAGAGCGTCTCAATCGGCGCGGCCGGCTCCGGCGTCTATTTCAACGCCGTAGACGTCCTGAAGGCGGCGGATATCTCCCTGGATGAGATTCGCCCCCAGTACCAGTCCTTCGAGGATTCCAAGGAGTCCTTAAAGGATGGCAAGATCGACGCCGCTTTTATTGTGGCTGGCGCTCCTGTTACGGCAATTACCGAGCTGGCCACAACCAATGGGGTCAAGATCGTCCCGATTAACGGAACGACCCGCGACCGTCTGCTGGCGGATAACAAGTTCTATGCTGCGCAGACCCTGCCCGCCGGGACCTATCCCAAGCAGAATGATCCGATCGAGACGGTGACCATCAAGGCCACGGTTCTTGTCTCAAAGAATCTGGACCTGAATACAGTCTACAAGCTGACGGCAGCCATTTTTGACCACAGCCAGGACATCGCCAGGGAGAATGCCAAGGGCAGGGAACTGTCCGTATCATCGGCAACGCAGGGGATCGATATCCCCTTCCACGTGGGAGCGGCTAAGTACTACGCGGAACACGGCGTCATTGTGAAGTCAGAAGAGTGAGAGAGGAGTCCCGATGAGCGATATGAATCAGACGGTGTCGTCCGCGGAAGTCGACGCCGTGATGAAGAAGTATGACCGAGAGTCCAACACCCGCATCTGGACCGGCAGGCCCGGTCTGGTTATCAAGTGCGTTATGGTGGGCTTTTCCCTTTTTTGCATTTATGTGACTTTGTTTGCGACATTTTTAGAGGAGATTCGTCTGACCTCCTTTATGGCCCTGATCATCATGATGGGCTTCCTGGTCTATCCGGCCAAAAGAGGTGAGCAGAGAGAGAATCACATGCCCTGGTATGACCTGATTTTCACCATTCTGGGGGCCGGTTCCTACCTCTACTTCACGTTTAACGCAAAGAGCATCGTCCTCCAGGGAACGCATTTCACAGTTCTTCAGATTCTGGTGGGGATTGTCGCTGTTGCCGTTTTGATCGAGGTGACCCGTCGCTGTGTCGGGATTCCCATCCTTTTAGTGGCCGGTTTTTTTATCCTCTACGCAGCTTTTTATGGTCTGACCAATCCGGACTTCTTTGGCCGTGTCCGCTATCTGATCCGCAATCTCTTCTACACGAAAGAGGGGATTTTCGCGACGCCCGTCAATGTCGCGTCCAAGTACATTGTGATCTTTATCATCTTTGGCGCCTTTTTGGAGAGAACAGGGATTTCGGGCTTCTTTATCGACCTGGCCAACTCCATTGCCGGTCGCTTCTCGGGAGGCCCCGCCAAGGTGGCAGTTATTTCCTCCGCCCTCTGCGGCATGGTATCCGGTTCTTCAGTAGGAAATACCGTGACGACCGGGTCTGTCACTATTCCTATGATGAAAAAGACCGGCTATCGCCCCGAGTTCGCGGGGGCCGTTGAGGCGGCTTCCTCGACGGGAGGCCAGATCATGCCGCCGATTATGGGAGCGGCGGCCTTCCTGATGGCGGATTTTGTTGGGGTCCCTTACTCTGATATCATCAGCCGGGCCATTATTCCGGCTTTTCTCTATTTCGCGGGGATTTTCATCACCGTGCACCTGGAGGCCAAGCGGCTGGGCCTCAAGGGAGAAGAGCCTGAGAACCTGCCAAGGGCGAAAGAGCTCTTCAAGAAGATCTATCTGCTTCTCCCCCTGGTCATGCTGGTCTACTGGGTATCCGCCAATGTGATGACCATGCAGAAAGCGGCGGCCATCTGTATCCTGCTGTCGATCCTGGTCTCTCTCTTTCACAAGGACAATCGGATTACGCCGGGCAAGATCGTCGATGCTCTTATGGCAGGCGGCCAGTCCTCCATTACGGTGGGAGCAGCCTGCGGCGTGGCCGGCATTATTTCCGGCATTATCACCATGACCGGATTGGCAAATGAACTTGTAAACGGTATTGTGGGGCTGGCGGGAAACCGCCTGATCATCGCCCTGCTCTTGACCATGCTTGTCTGCATTGTTTTGGGCATGGGGGTGCCGACGACTGCCAATTACGCCATTATGGCGGCGACCACGGCGCCTATTTTAATCCGCATGGGGGTGCCGACTCTGGCGGCCCACTTCTTTGTGTTCTATTTTGGTATTGTCGCGGATATTACGCCCCCGGTCGCGCTGGCAGCCTACGCGGGATCCGCCATTGCCAGGTCCAATCCCATGAAAACGGCATTCAACGCCTCGAGACTGGCCATTGCCATCTTTATCGTGCCGTATGTCTTCTGCTATAACCCGGCCCTGCTTCTGATCAATACGACGGTGCCGACGATTATTCAGATAACGGTGACCTCCCTGATCGGGATCTTCGGCGTCGCTTCTGCCTTCGAGGGGTATCTTCTGGCAAGGATTCATCCTGTCGTCCGCGTTCTCTTTGCCCTCGGAGGCCTTATGCTGATCGATCCCAGGGCGCTGACGGACATCATCGGCATCGTGGTCATAACGGTCTGTGTCCTGATCCAGTATCTGGCCTCCAGGAGCTCAAAGGGCGGCGCAGCTATGGCAGGCGCATAGGAAATGTTATAATAGCCTTCGCCTTTATGTGGGGCCGGCGAGAAGAGGATATGCCGACCGCCCGGCGATGATCAGAAATTGATTTTCTTTTGCGTGAGGTAGATTTATGGGCAAGTATTTCGGAACGGACGGATATCGGGGTGAGGCCAATGTAGTGCTGACGGCTGACGCCGCGTTTCGCGTCGGCAAGTTTCTGGGCTGGTATTACAGCCGGAATAAGAAGGAGGGCGAGGAGACCCGCATTGTCATGGGCAAGGATACCCGGCGGTCCTCCTATATGTTCGAGTACGCTCTGGCAGCAGGCATCACCTCGACGGGAGCGGACTGCTATCTGATGCATGTCACGACGACGCCCTCTGTCTCCTACGAGGCGAGAACAGAGGACTTTGACTGCGGAGTCATGATTTCCGCTTCGCACAACCCCTACTATGACAATGGGATCAAGGTCATCAACGGGGCGGGAGAGAAGCTGTCCGATGATATCATTGAGAAGATTGAGGCCTATTTGGACGGGAAGATGGGAGAACTCCCCCTGGCCACCGGGACTAAAATCGGCCGCACCGTCGATTTCGCCGCCGGCCGAAACCGCTATATGGGCTATCTGATCGCGACGGAGACCAGATCCTTTAGGGGCCGCAGGATCGCGATTGACTGCTCCAACGGGTCCGCCTCCAGTGTGGCGAAATCTGTCTTTGATGCCCTGGGAGCCGATACCCATGTGATCAACAATACGCCGAACGGGACCAATATCAATGACAGGTGCGGTTCGACGCATATCGAGGCCCTGCAGCACTATGTGATCGCCGAGGGCTGCGAGGTCGGCTTTGCCTTCGACGGAGACGCGGACCGCTGTCTGGCTGTCGACGAGAACGGTTGTCTGGTCAACGGCGATCAGATCATGTATGTCTGCGGCAGATTCTTAAATGAGCGCGGACAGCTGCACAAGAACACCATTGTGACCACTGTCATGTCGAATCTGGGACTCTACAAGGCATTGGACCGGGCCGGGATCCGCTACGAGAAGACGGCTGTCGGAGACCGCTATGTCTATGAGAATATGTCTGCCAATCACTTCTCCCTGGGCGGGGAGCAGTCCGGCCACATTATCTTCAGCCGGCACGCGACGACCGGCGACGGTATCCTGACAGCCTTAAAGATTATGGAGGCCTGTATTGAGCAGGGAAAGAGCCTGAAAGAACTGGCGGAGGACTGCGTCATGTATCCCCAGGTTCTGGAGAATGTCCGTGTGACGGACAAGGAGGCCGCACAGAAGGATGAAGAGGTCCTGGCCGCTGTCAGAGCGGCGGAGCAGGCTCTGGGAGACGATGGGAGAATCCTGGTCAGAGCTTCGGGAACAGAGCCCTTGGTAAGGGTTATGGTTGAGGCCGTAGATGAGGAGACCTGCCAGAAATATGTCGATTCTGTCGTGCGTGTGATTCGGTCCAGAGGGTTTGCAGAAGAGGAAAGGCCTATGCTATAATCCCATTTGTTTGTGCACTTATACGCGGATTTGCGATAGGTGCTGAGGAAACAGTGGAATACACGTGTCCCGTCGTGCGCTTCGGCGGCTGACAAGGAGGAGCAGGAAATGAGCGTTAAGGTTGAGAATTTAGAGAAGAATATGGCGAAGCTGACCGTCGAGGTCGACGCGGCTGAGCTTGAGAAGGCTCTTGAGAGAGCATATCAGAAGCAGAAGAAGTCGATTTCCGTTCCCGGTTTCCGCAAGGGCAAGGTGCCCAGACAGCTGGTTGAGAAGATGTACGGACCCCAGGTCTTCTATGACGATGCCGCCAACGACCTGCTCTCAAGGGAATATCCCAGGGCATATGACGAGTGCGGCTTAGAGATCGCCTCACAGCCCAAGATCAATATTGAGCAGCTTGAGAAGGGCAAGAACTTCATCTTTACGGCCGAGGTCGCCGTGAAGCCGGAGGTAAAGCTGGCTGACTACAAGGGAATCGAAGTGACCAAGATCGATACGGACGTCACAGATGATGAAGTGAATACGGAGATTGATTTGGAGCGCAATAAGAATTCCCGTACCGTCACCGTAGATCGCGCCATTGAAAAGGGTGACACAGCCAACATCAACTTTGAGGGCTTTGTCGACGGACAGGCATTTGACGGGGGCAAGGGAGAAAACTACGATCTCAAGATCGGCTCCGGTTCCTTCATTGACAATTTTGAGGATCAGCTGATCGGCCATAGGGCCGGAGATGAGCTTGAAGTCAATGTCACCTTCCCTGAGAATTACCAGGAGAAGAGTCTGGCAGGCAAGGCGGCAAGCTTCAAGGTCAAGGTCAACGAGGTCAAGACGACCGAGCTTCCGGACTTGGACGACGAGTTTGCCCAGGATGTTTCCGAGTTTGACAGCCTCGATGAATACAAGGCGGATGTCAGGAAGAAGCTGGAGGAGCGCAAGAAGGAGCAGGCAAAGCGGACCCAGCAGGATGAGGCTGTCGCCAAGCTGGCGGAGGCTTCTGAGATGGAGATCCCGGATCCCATGGTCGACTTCCAGCTGGATCAGATGATGAATGAATTCTCTCAGAATATGGCTCAGCAGGGATTGTCCATGCAGCAGTACCTGCAGTTTACCGGTATGAACATGGCCCAGTTCCGTGAGCAGGCCCGCCCGGATGCACTGAGCAGGATTCAGTCCTCTCTGGTTCTCGAGGCTTTGGCCAAGGCGGAGGGACTTGTCGCCTCTGACGAGGATGTCGAGGAAGAACTCAAGAAGATGGCTGACAGCTACAAGATGGAGCTGGACAAGGTCAAGGAGCTGGTCGATGAGTCCCAGCGTGAGAATATGAAGAAGGATCTGGCGATCCAGAAGGCGGTTGACCTGATTTACGACAATGTCAGGGAAGTAGAGAAGAAGGAAGAGGACAAGAAAGAAGAGGACAAGAAAGAAGAGCCCGAGAAAGAGGAGTAATCGCATCACAGGCAGACAGAGGTGGAAATGCTCCCTTGTGGGGGCATTTTCGTCTCTTATGAAAGAGAGGGATTTCTATGGCATCAATGCCTTATGTAATTGAACAGAACAGCAGAGGAGAGAGGAGCTATGATATCTATTCAAGACTCCTCAAGGACCGGATTATCTTTCTGGGCGAAGACGTCAATGAGACGACGGCTTCCCTGATTGTGGCCCAGCTGCTCTTTTTGGAGTCTGAGGATCCCAATAAGGATATTCACCTCTATATCAATTCCCCCGGAGGGGTGGTGACCTGCGGGATGGCCATCTATGACACGATGAACTATATCAAACCGGACGTCTCAACCATCTGCATCGGAATGGCTGCTTCCATGGGGGCATTCCTTTTGGCGGGCGGCGCCAAGGGCAAGCGCTATGCCCTGCCCAACGCGGAGATTATGATTCATCAGCCCTCCGGCGGGGCCAAGGGCCAGGCGACGGAGATTGAAATCGCCGCAGAGAGCATTTTAAAGACCAAGCGCAAGATGAATCAGATTCTGGCGGACAATACTGGAAAGACCTATGAACAGGTTGCGGCGGATACAGAGCGCGACCACTATCTGGACGCCAAAGAGGCTCTGGAGTACGGAATTGTCGATCAGATTATTGACCACCGCTAAAGCGAAACACAGGAAGCAAGAGCAAGGGTAGCCCGTCAGGGATGCCCTTGCCATGTCTTTATCAATGAGGAGCAAGATGGCAAACAAGAAAAAAGACGGTGAGGTGCGCTGCTCTTTCTGCGGAAAGACCCAGTCGGAGGTGCGCAAGCTGATTGCCGGCCCGAACGGGGCCTATATCTGCGACGAGTGCGTCGATATCTGCGCGGAGATCATCGATGAGGATTTTGCCGAGGAAGGGCGTTTTGCCAAGCCGAGGGAGAGCTTTGAGATTAACCTGAAGAAGCCAAAGGAGCTAAAGGCCTTCTTAGACGAGTATGTCATCGGTCAGGATGAGGCCAAGAAGGTCCTTTCCGTGGCAGTCTATAATCACTACAAGCGGATTATGAAGGGGGATAAAACTGACGTTGAGCTGCAGAAGTCCAATGTCTTAATGCTGGGGCCCACCGGCTCCGGAAAGACCCTGCTCGCGCAGACCCTGGCCCGGACTCTTGGCGTCCCCTTCGCGATCGCGGACGCGACTACCCTGACAGAGGCCGGTTATGTCGGCGAGGATGTGGAGAATATTATTCTCAAGCTGATCCAGGCTGCCGATTATGACGTCGAGAAGGCGCAGCTTGGAATTATCTACATTGATGAGATCGACAAGATTACCAAGAAATCTGAGAATGTCTCCATTACCAGGGATGTCTCCGGAGAGGGAGTGCAGCAGGCCCTGCTCAAGATCATCGAGGGAACCATGGCCTCTGTTCCGCCCCAGGGAGGGCGCAAGCACCCGCAACAGGAACTGATCCAGATCGATACCACCAATATTCTCTTCATCTGCGGCGGCGCCTTCGACGGACTGGAGAAGATCATCGAGCAGCGGATTGAAGCCGGTTCTATGGGCTTTGGAGCCAATATTGTAGACAAGAAGAATCGGAGGATTGGAGATCTCTTAAGACAGGTTCTGCCTCAGGATTTCGTCAAGTTCGGCCTGATCCCCGAGTTCATCGGCCGCGTGCCCATCAATGTCGCCTTGAATCAGCTGACGGAAGAGGACATGATACACATTCTGACAGAGCCTAAGAACAGTCTCGTCAAGCAGTATGAGGCTCTTTTTGCCATGGATGACACCAGGCTCACCTTCACGGAGGAGGCCCTGCGAGAAATCGCCAGGAAGTCGATCGAGCGAAAGACCGGAGCCAGAGGGCTTCGCTCCATCATGGAGAATGTCATGATGGATTCCATGTATGAGATTCCGAGCGATGACTCTGTCAAGGAGCTGACCGTCACGGATCAGATGGTGGATGAGAACATGCTCTTGGCCCAGAAAGCGAGTCAATGATGGTCATCCGCAGTGTGGAACTGGAGACAGTGGCGGGAGTCACATCCGCTCTCCCCAAAAATCAGCTGCCGGAAGTGGCTTTTGCGGGACGATCCAATGTGGGCAAGTCCTCTCTGATCAATGCGCTTATGAACCGCAAGTCCTATGCCAGGACCTCTTCTCAGCCGGGCAAGACGCAGACGATCAACTACTACAGGATCAACGATCAGATCTACTGCGTTGATCTGCCCGGCTACGGCTTTGCCAGGGTCTCCAGGGAAGAGAAGGCGGCCTGGGGGAAGATGATCGAGAAGTATCTGGTCACGTCAGAGCAGTTGGCGGCGGTCTTTCTCTTGCTGGATATTCGTCACAGGCCCAATGCCAATGACAAGCAGATGTTCGACTGGATTCAGTATATGGGCTATCAGGCCATTGTCATCGCGACCAAGGCGGATAAGATCAAGCGATCGCAGATCCCGGGCCAGCTCAGGCAGATGAAAGAGGAGCTCAAGGCGGATGAGGATACCATCATCATCCCCTTTTCCGCTTTGACCAAACAGGGAAGAGAGGATATCTGGGACCTGATGGACCAGGTGATCGAGAACGCGGCAGGGAATGAAGAGGCAGAATGAAGACAGTTGGATTGATCGGAGACCCGTCTCGCTCTGCGGGATGAAAACGAGAGAGAGTAAAGAAATATCTGTAGAAGATAGAGGGAATATATGTCTGATGACAACAATTATGAGGAGATCTGCAGTGTCTGCCACCGCAATTCTTCCGTCGCCGGCAAGATGATCCATCTGCCGGGCAATCTGACCATCTGTGCCGACTGTATGCAAAAGAGCCTTGAGACAATCGAGCGGATGGGCTTTCCCATGGATCCCGGCTTGCTGCAGCAGATGATGCCGGGCGTCTCCGGGAAGACAGATCCGAAAAGTCCCGATCGGGATGCTCTGAAGTCAGATGTGGTCAACCCGGACGGAAGCCCCCTGCGACAGGATCAGTTGACACAGGGGCAGGAGTCGGCGCAAACCGCTGACAGGGGGTCTGGCAGGTCTGACAAAAACCTGGGAGAGAACCCCGGAGAGAAAACCGCAGATCCCGGAGCTCGTCCGGGACAAAATGCCGGAGAAGACAGGGAAAACTCCAATCAGGACCCGGGCCAGGAATCTGAGATCAATCCCAATCAGGACCCGGGCCAGGAAGTTAAGACCAGCCCCAATCAGGACCCCGGACAGAATTCGAATAATCCCTTTGCCGGTTTTCCCGGCTTTGGCATGTTTAATCTGGGCGACCTCTTCAATGGCGGCATGATGGGAATGGGCCAGGGCCCCAGGATCAAGAAGCGGACGAAGCCGGGAGAGAAGAGCGGGGCCGACGGGCAGAAGGATGAGGATGACTATCCCACACTGAATATCAAGGATATCCCCGCCCCACATAAGATCAAGGAACAGCTGGACCAGTATGTGGTGGGACAGGACAAGGCGAAGAAGATGATCTCCGTGGCTGTCTACAACCACTACAAGCGCATCGCCTCCGAGCAGGAGAATCAGAGAGAACTGGGAACGCCTGAGGATCTGGACGGAGTTGATATCGAGAAGTCCAATATTCTGATCATCGGGCCGACCGGAAGCGGAAAGACCTACATGGTTCGCACCTTGGCCAGACTTTTGGATGTGCCCTTAGCAATCACGGATGCCACTTCTCTGACGGAGGCCGGCTATATCGGAGACGATATTGAGTCCGTGGTCTCCAAGCTTCTCGCCGCCGCTGATAACGACGTAGACCGGGCAGAGCAGGGGATCATTTTTGTCGATGAGATCGACAAGCTGGCCAAGAAGAAGAACACACACTCACGGGATGTCTCCGGCGAGAGCGTGCAGCAGGGGATGCTCAAGCTCTTAGAGGGGGCGGAAGTGGAAGTGCCCGTGGGGGCCTCTTCCAAGAACGCAATGGTGCCCATGACGACCGTGAATACAAGGAATATTCTCTTTATTGTGGGCGGCGCTTTTCCGGGCCTTGAGGACATTATCAAGGAGCGGCTCTCCAAGCGTTCCTCCATGGGCTTTACCTCAGAGCTCAGAGGGGATGTCGGTAAGGATGTCCACATCCTGGAGAAGGTTCGGAGTGAGGACTTGCGCAATTTCGGCATGATTCCGGAGTTTTTGGGGAGACTTCCCATTGTCACGGCCTTTGAACAGCTGGACGAGGATATGTTCGTCCGTATTCTGACGGAACCGAAAAACGCGATTATCAAGCAGTATCAGAAGCTCCTGGCCCTGGATGAAGTCAGGCTGACCTTCTCAGACGGAGCCTTCCGCGCCATCGCGAGAAAAGCGGCTGAAGAGGAGCTGGGAGCCAGAGCCCTGCGCGCCATCATCGAGGAGTACATGATGGATATCATGTATGAGATCCCCAAGGATCCGGATATCGGAGAGGTGGAGATTACAGAGGATTATATCGAGCACAGGGGCGGCCCCAGGGTGACGATGCGCACGGTACTGCCCCAATCCCAGGAGAAGGGATCTGCCTGATTCCGGCAATGTGTAAGAGGTGCAGATGGTGCGTCTGTGCATTATTGTGCGAGAGATGAGGAGGAAATGAAATGGTATTTATCGCTGTAATTGTCGGCCTTATCATTCTGGCTGCGATCGTGGCTTACGTAGTCAGCTATAACGGCATCTCGCGTCTGCGCAAACAGACAGAGGAAGCTCTGGCCACCATGGAGTCTGTCCGCAGGACTTATGAGAGCAAGCAGGCGGAGGGGATGACCGAGGAAGAGAAGAAGAAGGAAGATCAGGATCTGGAATACGCCGTTCGCTATTTCAACGGATGCGCCAGAAGCTACAATCAGAGGATTGAGACCTTCCCGGGCAATCTGATCGCCGATATGCTTCATTTGCCCCCGGCCAAACTCTATGCGGGAAATGATTTTGAACAGTAGAAGGAGAGACGGGATGAAATACAGAATGCGCAGAAGAGGGCTTGGCGCTGTTATCATTGCCCTCGGACTCCTGCTGCAGTCGTGTCTTTTGTTCGGCATGCCCGCCCATGCCGCGGACAATGTCTTTGGAAATACGGACAAGCTGGACTTGTCTCCCAGTGAGGATTTGATTCCGAGTCACGATGGCAGCGACGGCCTGGCGGACGGCTATGTGATGGATTCCTATCACGTAGATGTCCAGGTGAAGGGGGATAATACCTATGAGGTCAAAGAGACCTTCGCGGCCTATTTTACAAGTCAAAAGCATGGTCTGATCCGCACGATTCCGACGACGGGGACTTATCGGAGAGAGGACGGGAGCTCAAGCAGCTTTCGGGCCAGGGTGACGGATGTCCGGGCCAATGTTAAGTCCAGTGTGGAGAGGTCCAATGGAAAGGTCAAGATTAAGATGGGGGATGCAGGCACTTATGTCTACGGTCCCAAGATTTATACCATTTCCTACCGCTATCAGTTGGGCAAGGATACTCTGAAGGGAGCGGATGAGTTCTACTATAATCTGATCGGAACCAGCTGGAATACAACGATCGGCAATGTCAGCTTTCAGATTACGATGCCAAAGGAGATCACCGAGGACCAGGCGAAGAGCCTTGGTTTTACCTCCGGAGGATATGGAAGCGGCCGAACGGGAGACACACTCTATCAGATCAAGGGAAATACGGTCCAGGGTAAGCTGATGCGCCAGCTGAAGAGCAATCAGGGCTTTACCGTCCGCATGACTCTGCCGGAGGGCTATTACACCTATCCTGTGGACTACAGTCTCTTTCTGGTCATCGGGCTTGCCCTTTTAGGCATTTTTGTGGCGGTGATTTTCTGGTTCATCTTTGGCAATGACAGAAAGGTTGTGGAGAGTGTTCAGTTCTACCCGCCGGAGGGCTATAACAGTCTAGATGTAGCCATGGCCTATCACGGCAAGGTCAGTATGTCGGATATTCCCTCTTTGATCCCCTACCTGGCCAATGAAGGCTATCTGATCATCCGGGATAAGAAGAGAGAAAGCGGCAGGGACCTTCTCTTTTCCGGGGGCCTTACGAAAAATATCAGCTTTGAGCGCGTATCCCACTACAAGGGGAGCAACGAGAGCGAGCGTCTCTTCATGCAGGGCTTCTTTAAATCTGGGAGCAAGGTCAAGCATTCCGACTTAAAGGGCAGCTTTCATGAGACCTGTGAGGCGATTCTGAGACAGGAGAATCTGCACTCCAAGGTAAAGGAGGAGAATTACACGAACCAGGAGTTTTTGATCGACGCGATCCTTCTGATGTTCGTGGCTCTGATTTCCTTCGTGGCCATTTTCAGCGGGCTTAACGCGGAGGGAGCTTCGACTTTGGCCTCTTTCATCAGTGGCTTGATTGTCGCGGCGATTATGAGCTTTGTTGCCGTCCATGTCGCCGGACTGGTCAGGATCGGAGGCATCAGTGTCGGCGGGGTCAGCGGACTCAGTATTCCGGCCCTTTTGTGGCGCATTGCCAGCTCCTGGATATTTCTGGCTCTGATCTTCTATGCGGGGAAGAGCTTTTTATCCTCTCTGGCAGGCTTTTTTAATTATTTTACCGGAGGACTTTTGCTTCGACTTCTGGTCGCGATCACGGCCACTCTGATCATCGCCTTCTTTATGCACTTTATGCCCAAGCGCACGAGCAAAGGAGATGAGATCTACGGGCGGATCCTCGGTTTTCGGACCTTTTTGCAGACCGCTGAGAAAGATCGCCTGCAGATGCTGGTGGATGAGAATCCCCAGTACTTCTACAACATTATCCCCTTTGCCTATGTTCTGGGCGTATCGAAGGTTTGGATGGACAAATTCAAGGACATTACCATGCCTGCTCCGTCCTATCTGGCGGGTGCTGACAGGGGAGATGCCTTCTGGGACTACTATTATTTCTCCAGTCTGATGAACGCGGTCAATCACGATATCTATCACGCGTCTGTCACGCTTCCGGCATCCGATTCCTCCTCCTGGGGAGATTTCGGCAGCGGAAGCTTCGGTGGCGGCTCCGGCGGAGGTTTCTCCGGGGGCGGCTCCGGCGGCGGCGGCGGTTCTTCCTGGTAGATCAAAACCGGTTACCCCCTGTGAAAATTCCCGGTGGAGAAACACAGGGGGATTTCTTTCGGCTATAATGGTAGCAGCAAACGTAGATTCTGGACGAGGTGAGAGCATGACCGATCTGGAACTGGTCAAAGCAGCAGAGGCTTATGCCAGGAAGTGCCACGCGGGACAGACAGACAAATGCGGGGTGCCCTATATCGAGCATCCGCGCACAGTGGCCTCGCTTCTTCGCGACCCCAAGGAGAAATGCGTTGCCTGGCTCCACGATACGGTAGAGGATTCTTCCGCGACCGTCGAGGACATCCGGTCGATCTTTGGAGATGAAATTGCGGACGCGGTGGAACTTTTGACCCATGACAAGAGCATGCCCTATCTGGACTATATCAAGAGACTGGCGGTCAATCCCCTGGCCCGCAGAACCAAGATGGCGGACCTCTTTCACAATATGGATGAGAGCCGCTTTGAGGGGAGGGAGATCCCGGGGCGCCTGGTCTGGAAGCGGGCCAATTGCTATCTGCCGGCATTTGATTACCTGGAGCAAGTCGGCCGGGAGGAAGGTGAAAAGGAGCGGTTTTATGAAAAGGATGAGAGGGAAGTGGAAATCCATTTGACCAGGCATGACAAGAGGACAGGAACTTCCGAAAAGGGGAGCAGAGAGGGAGAAGGATGAAAATTACATTTATTGGAGCCGCGCATGAGGTGACCGGATCCTGTCACTATGTGGAGGCAGGGGATAAGAAGTTCCTTGTGGACTGCGGTATGGAACAGGGGGCGGATATCTATGAGAATCAGGAGATACCGGTCAATCCGTCTGACCTGGACTATATTTTTGTGACCCATGCCCATATCGATCATTCCGGCCTTTTGCCCCTGCTCTATGTACGCGGCTTTCGGGGAACGATCTTTTCCACAGAGGCGACCAGGCAGCTCTGCAATATTATGCTCAAAGATTCCGCCCATATTCAGGAGCAGGAGGCGGAGTGGAAGAACCGCAAGGCGCAGCGAAGCGGGGGACAGCTGGTAGAGCCCATGTACACAAGCAAGGACGCGGAAAAGACGCTGCAGCTCTTTGAGGGAATTGCCTATGGACGCAAGATAGAGGTCAGCGAGGGGATTCAAGTCAGATTCAATGACGCGGGACATCTGCTCGGGTCTTCTTTCATCGAGATCTGGCTCAGGGAAAATGGGATAGAGCGCAAGATCGTATTTTCCGGAGATCTCGGCAATCATGACCGGCCGCTGATCAAGAATCCGGAGCATGTGACAGACGCGGATTACGTATTGATAGAGTCCACCTATGGGGACCGGGTTCACGACAAGCCTCAGGACTTCGCGGTCCCGCTTGCTCAGGTGATACTGGACACCTTAAAGAGGGGCGGAAACATCGTGATTCCGGCCTTCTCCGTGGGAAGAACCCAGGAGCTGCTCTACTATATCCGAAGGATCAAGGAGGAGGGGCTGATTCCCGCTCCTTACGCCGATTTCGAAGTCTATATGGACTCTCCTCTGGCGGTGGAGGCGACTAATGTCTTCAACAAGTCTGTCTCGGAGTGCTTTGACCAGGCGGCCCTGGAGCTGGTGCAGAAGGGAATCAATCCCATCGCTTTCCCGGGGCTGCGGGTGGCGGTCTCCTCTGAGGAGTCCAAGGCCATCAATTTCGATGAGAAACCCAAGCTGATCATCTCCGCGTCCGGTATGTGTGAGGCTGGCCGGATCCGCCATCATCTGAAGCACAATCTCTGGAGGCCGGAGTCCTCCGTGATCTTTGTCGGCTATCAGGTTCCGGGAACCCTGGGCTACAACCTCTTAAATGGAGCCAGACACATCAAGCTCTTCGGAGAGGAAGTGGAGGTCAGGGCTCAGATCTGCGAGCTGCCCGGCATCTCCGGCCACGCCGACCGGAACATGCTTCTGGAGTGGCTTGGCGGGTTTAAGGAGGCTCCGTCCAGGGTTTTTGTCGTACACGGAGAGGATCAGGTGACGGATGCCTTTGCCGCCGCGATTAAGGAGACATGCGGCTATGACAGCTATGCCCCCTATTCCGGGGACAGTTTTGACCTGATCACAGGAGATCAGGTCGCCGTCGGAAGCCATGTCAGGAAGGAGAAGGTCCCGGGGAAGGCGCGTACGACTTCTGCTGTCTTCGGTCGCCTTGTGGCTGCGGGAGAGAGGCTTATGGCAGTCATTCGACGGTCTGAGGGAGGGGCCAACAAGGATCTGGGCAAGTTCGCCGATCAGATCGATGCATTGAGCAATAAGTGGGACAGATAGTCCCTGCCGTGTGTTCGAAACCATCCACACGTAAAACAAAACTAAGGAGATTACAAATGAACAAAAAGAAACTCAGTACCCTGTTTATCGTCCAGGCGGCTATGATTGCGGCGATCTATGTCGTTTTAACCGTCTTTATTTCCGCCTTCGGACTGGCCAGCGAGGCCATTCAGGTTCGTATTTCAGAAGCCCTCTGTATCCTGCCGGTCTTTACGCCGGCGGCGGTTCCGGGGCTTTTTGTCGGCTGCCTGATCGCCAATATCATTGTCCCCGGGGCGGGACTGGCCGATATTGTATTCGGGAGTCTGGCGACTTTGATCGCGGCGGTATTCAGCTACCTGCTTCGAAAGAAGGGCTTTCTCGCGACCCTGCCCCCGGTGATCGTCAACGCCATCATCATTCCTCTGGTCTTAAAGTATGCCGGCGGCCTGGGAGATGCTTTCTGGTTTTTGGCCTTAACCGTCGGCGCGGGAGAGCTGATCTCGGTCTGCCTGCTGGGCTGGCCCTTAAAAGTCCTTCTCTGGAAATATCGCAATATTATCTTTAAAACAGATGACTTCAGCAGGAATGCGTGAGGCTGAGATGAAGAAGAGGTGGACTTGACTTGCCGAGATAAGGAATAAATGCCTTTGGTTTACAGAGACGGGGAATAGGTGCCCTCGGGCATACAGAGATAAGTAAGGGAAGGCCCCGGCTCTGTGACAAAAGGGGCGGGTTATGCTAGAATCTAACAGATTTTGTGGAATTACAGGCATGATGCTTTGTGCCTGATTTTGTGTTTGATGAGGGGCTGATGAAAGGGCCCTGTACCAGTGGATGTGAGGATGATCTATGCAAGAGCTTCTTGAACTGATTAGCGAGCGGGTCGCGAACGCCTTTGAGGCGGCCGGATATGACCGCAAGCTGGGCCGGGTGACCGTATCCAACCGGCCGGACCTGTGCGAATACCAGTGCAACGGCGCTATGGCGGGGGCTAAAACCTACCACAAGGCCCCCTTTATGATCGCGGATGAAATAGCGGACCGCCTGTTTGGCGATGAGATGTTTGCGTCTGTAGAATCTGTCAAGCCGGGTTTTCTCAACATCAGGATTTCCGGGGACTTTCTGGCGGACTATGCCAATCAGATGGCGGCAGATCAGGAGCGCCTGGGCCTTGTGAAGGAGAGGAATCCCAGAAGCATTATTATCGATTATGGCGGGCCAAATGTGGCGAAACCCCTGCATGTGGGACATTTGCGCAGCGCTATCATCGGAGAGGCAGTCAAGCGGATTGCCCGTTTCGCGGGTAATCAGGTTCTGGGGGATATTCATCTGGGAGACTGGGGTCTGCAGATGGGGCTGATTATCACGGAGCTGCGTGAGCGCAAGCCGGACCTGGTCTACTTCGATGCGGATTATCAGGGGGCCTACCCTGAGGAGGCGCCGTTTACCATCTCGGAGTTGGAGGAAATCTACCCCTGCGCCTCAGGCAAGTCCAAGGAGGATGAGGACTACCACGCCGCTGCCATGCAGGCGACCAATGAACTGCAGCAGGGGAGAAGGGGTTATCAGGCTCTTCTGGAACACATTCTTCGTGTCTCTGTCAGCGATTTAAAGAAGAACTATGAGAAGCTGTCGGTCAGCTTCGATCTCTGGATGGGAGAGTCCGATGCTCAGCCCTATATTCCGGCTATGGTAGAGAAAATGAAGAGGGATGGATTCGCCTATCTCTCCGAGGGGGCCCTGGTCGTCGATGTGGCGGAGGAGTCGGACACAAAGGAAATGCCTCCCTGTATGATTCTGAAGTCGGATGGCTCAGCGCTCTACAACACAACAGACCTGGCTACCCTGGTTATGCGGGAGGAACGCTGTCAGCCCGATGAGATTATCTATGTGGTGGATAAGCGTCAGGAGCTCCATTTTACCCAGTGCTTCCGCGTGGCCAGAAAGACGAAAATTGTCCCCCCGGAGACCGGGCTGGTATTCCTGGGCTTTGGAACCATGAACGGCAGGGATGGAAAGCCCTTTAAGACCAGAGACGGCGGGGTCATGCGCCTTGAGAATCTGCTCGCCGACGTCAACGCAAAAATGCTGGAGAAGATCCTGGAGGGCGGTCATATGCAGAAAGAGGAGGCCGGCAGGACGGCGGAGATCGTCGGTCTGGCCGCCTTAAAATACGGGGATCTCTCGAACCAGGCCTCCAAGGACTATGTGTTCGATCTGGACCGCTTTACTTCCGCGGAGGGTAACACCGGCCCTTATATTCTCTATACCATTGTGCGCATCAAGTCGATTTTAAAGCGCTATGAGGAGGAGAATTCCTTGGAGGGCCTTCGCGTTCTGCCTCCGGCTTCGCCAAGCGAAAAGGATCTGATGCAGCTGGCGGCCCGTTTCGGAGATAACTTCAGGACTGCCTATGAGGAGCTGGCGCCCCACAAATTATGCGCCTATATCTATGAGCTCTCCAATGCTTTCAACCGTTTTTATCACGAGACGAAAATTCTGTCTGAGGAGGATGAGGAGAAAAAGGCTTCCTGGATTGCCCTGCTCTCACTGACGAAGAGGATCCTTGAGAAGAGCATCGACCTCCTGGGATTTGCGGCGCCGGAGCGCATGTAAAGATTAAGACACTTGACAGAGGTGATAGGATAGAAGTATAGATTAGCCACCAGAGGTTCTGGTGGCTAACTTGATGGAGCACAACTTATCCGCCGACTCCGCGATAGGCGGACGCAGAGAGCTGACGAAGAGGAGAGCGCACAGCCTGCTTGTCGCTGCGTGTTCTCCTGCCTGAGAAAGGAAGAAAAATGGCTAAGACCAAAATTGATATTATTTCCGGATTTTTGGGAGCGGGCAAGACGACCTTCATGAAGAAGCTGATCGGCGACGCCTTAAAGGATGAGAAGGTCGTTATTGTTGAGAATGAGTTCGGTGAGATCGGCATCGACTCCGGTTTTCTCAAGGAGACAGGAATCACCGTGTCTGAGATCAACGGCGGCTGCGTTTGCTGTACGTTGGTCGGCGACTTTACAGCGAATCTGAGAGAAGTTATTGAGACCTATCATCCGGACCGGATTCTCGTGGAGCCCTCCGGTGTGGCCAAGCTGTCGGACGTTATGGTATCTGTCATGGAAGTGGCGGAGACCATGGATTGTCAGATGGGAGCCCTGGTGACCGTGATCAATGCGCTCAAGGCCTCCAAGCAGCTCAAGGCCTTCGGGGAATTCTTTATTGATCAGATTGAGCACGCGACGACGATCGTTCTCTCCCGCAGTCAGAAGGCCAGTCCCGAGCAGCTGGAGTTCTGCACCAGACAGATTCAGGAGCATAATCCCAAGGCTACAGTAATTACCACACCTTGGGATCAGCTGACCGGCAAGGTGCTTTTGTCCGCGATTGAGGGTAAGGATTCCCTGGAGGTACAGGCCCTGGCATCCTTGCATCATGAGCAGGAGGAGGCAGAACACCATCATCATGATCACGAGCACGGAGAGGGCCATGGTTGCTGCCACCATGATCACGATCATGAGGAAGGCCATAGCTGTCATCATGATCACGAGCATGGAGAGGGCCATGGTTGCTGCCATCATGATCACGACCATGAACATGAGGAAGGCCATAGCTGTCACCACGGTCACGAGCATGAGCATGAGGAAGGCCATGGCTGTCACCACGATCACGAGCATGGGGAGAGCCACGGCTGTTGCCATCATGACCACGGGCACGGTCACCATCATGCGGATGATATATTTACGACCTGGGGAAAGGAGACACCGCATGTCTTCGCCCGGGAGACGATTGAAAATGCCATGAGGGCTTTTGCAAAGACCGAGGACTATGGCTACATTGTCCGGTCCAAGGGGATTGTGCCCTGTGAAGACGGTACCTGGCTCTATTTTGACCTGGTCGACGGGGAGTATGAGATCAGGACCGGTGAGCCAGATTATACCGGACGTCTGGTTGTGATCGGCACGGATGTCAGGGAAGAGAAGCTGGAGGAAGTCTTCGGTCTCGCATGATCGGTCTCGCATGAGATGACAGTTTGGGCAGAGAAAAGAATCTGAAGAGTCCGGGCCAAAGAGGCCAAAGAAATGTGTTCTGAGAGAGGAGAGCCCATATGGCGACAGAAATTCCCGTTTATTTTTTCAGCGGATTCATGGATTCCGGAAAGACCAGCCTGATACGAGAGACCCTTTTTGAGAACAACTTCACAGAGAACGGAAGCCGCCTCCTTTTGATCGCCTGTGAGGATGGAGATGAGGAGTATGACGAGGACAGGCTGGCGGACATCGGCGGAAGCTTAGTCTGGATTGAGAAAGAGGATGACTTCAGCTACGAGAAGCTGGTGGAATTGAATGCTCAGTACAGACCCGACCTGGTTTTTATCGAGTACAACGGAACCTGGGAGACAGGCCCCGTCTATGAGATGCGGCTGCCCGCGGGATGGATCATCGTACAGTCTCTTGCGACAGTGGACGCGGGGACTTTCGAGATGTACCAGCTGAATATGCGGGCTATGATCATGGAACAGCTCTTTCATGCCGATGTCGTGATCTTCAACCGCTGTGACGACAAGACCCCGAAGACCAAGTTTCGGGCAGCGGTCAAGGCCATAAACCGCAAGGCTCAACTGGTCTATGAGCGGGCGGACGGCAGCGTGGATGAGTCGGAAGAGGCCCTTCCCTTTGATCTCAACGCCGATCCTCTGGAGATCACCGATGCCGACTACGCGCTCTGGTTTATGGACTGCATGGACCATCCCGACAAGTATGACGGAAAGAGGGTGCATTTCACGGCTCTGGTCTATAATCCCCAGGAGGGAGAGGGCAGGAACCGAAGAAATGTCTTCGTGCCAGGGCGATTCGCGATGACCTGCTGTGTGGAGGATGTTCAGTTTCTGGGCATGAAAGCAAAATATGACAAGGCCTATGAGATTCAACACAAGTCCTGGATCGATCTGACAGCGGAAATCAGGTATGAGTTCGCCAAAGAGTATTCCGGCAAGGGTCCGGTTCTCTATCCCATCTCAATTAAATCGGCAGACAGGCCTGAGGACGAGCTGGTTTACTTTTCTTAATTCGGATCTTATGATTGCCCCGGGCAGGAAGCTCATTCGATGGCGAATCAGAAAGCATAAAAGGAACGGAAGATCAGGAGAGTTCGTGAGAAATGACGGGCTCTCCTTTTTCGGATGTTTTTCACATTGTCCTCGAAAAAGTGGGCAAAGTCAGCCGCAATCCGTAGATAATGAGGGGCTGAAATGGTATCCTTATGGCTGACGGCAGCACGCCGTTGTTGGCACAGGTATCCCCATTTCACCCGGGGATCATTTGGGAGGAAAACTATGTATCAGATCCTGAGTAAGGCAAAGCTTGCCGACAAGATCTTTGAGATGGTGGTCAGGGCGCCCCGTGTGGCACACAAATGCCTGCCGGGCCAGTTCATCATTGCCAAGATTGACGAGACAGGAGAGCGCATTCCCCTGACGATCTGCGACTATGACCGCGAAGAGGGGACCATCACCATTGTCTTTCAGACAGTGGGCGCTTCGACGGAGCGCATGTCCTTTCTGGAAGCGGGAGAGGCATTTGAGGACTTCATCGGTCCCCTGGGTCGTCCCTCGGTCCTCTGTCTGGAGGAGAATCTTGACAAGACAAGAGAGAAGAAGATCGTATTTATCTGCGGCGGCGTCGGAACGGCACCCATCTATCCCCAGGTCAAGTGGCTCAAGGAGCATGGGATTCCCGCAACCGTTATCATGGGCTCCCGCAACAAGGATCTTCTCTTCTATGTGGACAACATGAAGGAGGTCGCGGAACACCTCTATGTCTGCACGGATGACGGTTCCTACGGTTTTCACGGGATGGGAACCAATCAACTGCAGGCCCTCTGGGATCAGGGAGACCGCTTCGATCACTGCGTTGCCATCGGCCCTATGATCATGATGAAATTCGTCTGCAAGCTGACTGCGGAGCTCGGCATTCACACGGAGGTTTCCATGAACCCCATTATGGTGGACGGAACCGGTATGTGCGGAGCCTGCCGTATTTTGGTTGGAGATGAAGTTAAGTTTGCCTGTGTGGACGGGCCCGAGTTTGACGGCCACAAGGTAGACTGGGATGCGGCAATGATCCGCCAGCAGCAGTATAAGACAGCAGAGGGCAGGGCCATGCTTGCCCTTAAGGAAGGCAAGACACATCACGGCGGCTGCGGCAATTGCGGAGGTGACAGATAATGGCACAGGATATGATGGTAAGAGTGCCGATCGCCGAGCAGGAGCCGGCGGTTCGCGCTAAGAATTTTGAAGAGGTATGTCTGGGTTACACAGAAGAAGAGGCGATCCTTGAGGCTAATCGCTGCCTCAACTGCAAGAATCCCCGCTGTGTGGCAGGCTGCCCCGTGAGTATCAATATTCCTGCTTTCATTCAGGAGATCAAGGCGGGAGACGCTGCAGCGGCCTACCGGACGATTTCACTGTCCTCGGCCCTGCCCGCTGTCTGCGGCCGCGTCTGTCCCCAGGAGACCCAGTGCGAGGGTGTCTGTGTCCGGGGCATCAAGGGTCAGCCTGTGGCAATTGGCAAGCTGGAGCGCTATGCCGCGGATACTGCCGCCGCCCGGGGGATTATGCCGGAGAATCACTCCAAACCCAATGGGCATAAGGTCGCTGTGATCGGGGCGGGCCCTGCCGGCCTGACCTGTGCCGGAGATCTGGCTAAGATGGGCTATGACGTCACGATTTTTGAGGCCCTGCACAGGGCCGGCGGCGTCTTAGTCTATGGAATCCCGGAATTCCGTCTGCCCAAGGATAAGGTGGTTCGTCACGAGGTGGAGAACGTCAAGGCGCTGGGCGTCAAGATCGAGGAGAACGTCGTCATCGGGCGTTCTGTTACCATTGACGAGCTGATGGAAGAAGAGGGATTTGAGGCGGTATTCATCGGATCCGGCGCGGGTCTTCCACGCTTCATGGGAATTCCCGGGGAGCAGGCCAACGGGGTCTTCTCGGCCAATGAGTTTTTGACCCGCAACAACCTGATGAAGGCCTACGATGATGACTACGATACCCCCATTTCCCGGGGGAAAAAGGTTGTTGTGGTCGGAGGCGGCAACGTGGCCATGGACGCGGCCCGCACGGCCCTTCGCCTGGGTGCTGAGGTGCATGTGGTCTATCGCCGCTCTGAGGAGGAGCTTCCGGCCCGCGCGGAGGAAGTGCACCACGCGAAGGAAGAGGGGATCATCTTTGACCTCCTTCAGAATCCCACGGAAATTCTGGTCGATGAAAAGGGCTGGGTCAAGGGATGTCGGATTATCAAAATGGAACTGGGTGAGCCGGATGAGTCCGGCCGCCGTCGTCCCGTTGAAATTCCGGGCTCTGAGTATGAGATCAGCTGCGACACGGTGATTATGTCTCTCGGAACCTCTCCAAACCCCCTCATTTCCCATACAACCAAGGGGCTGGAGACCAACCGTCGCGGCTGTATTGTGACGGAGGGCGAGTTCGGGGCAACCACCAAGGAAGCGGTTTACGCGGGCGGAGATGCGGTGACCGGAGCGGCTACAGTTATTCTGGCCATGGGCGCCGGCAAGGAAGCCGCGAAGGGTATCGATCAATACTTTAAGAATAAGTGAGTGTAAAATGGCAATTCGGATTAAGGATCGTCTCAAGGCTCTGGCCATTGACGACCATAAGACATTGGATATCATTCGGGCTTTTTCCGACCGCGGCGACAGGGAGACCTTCCTTGTCATGCTGGATCAATTTGCGGGAATCGATATGATCTCACCTTCGACTGTGGACGACGAGGGGAATGCGCACCCGGTCTTTTTGCAGGACGAGCAGAAGGCCTTCTGGCTGCCTCTGTATACATCCGTTAATTCGCTTCCCTCCGGGGATGGGGCGCCCAAGTCAGACGCTCTGACCAGAGTGCCATTCCTGGGGGCCTGCCAATTGACTATGCAGGCAAAGATTGCCGGGATTATTGTCAATCCCTTTTCAGAGAAGATCGTTTTGCAGAAGATTCTGATCGAAAAGATTCTCTCTGTCTCCAGGGGCGAGAGCAGCTACGACGAGGAGGACATGAACTTCCGTACAGATAAGGGAGAGCCGATACAGGAGGGCAAGGTCACACGGGCAGATGAGGAGCAAGAGGAAGAGGAAATCGTCATCGAAGTGACGGTGACAAAGCCTGATGGATCTACAAATCAGCAGGCCATGACAGAGAGCCAGTTCAACTATTTCATGCGTCAGCAGGTTGACCTTGGCCTTCTGGCAAAAGCTTTTTTGGAGAATCCGCAGGATAGCATCCGGCATTTTACGGAGGGCGGGGTGAAAGCTATCGACGCCTTCTATGAGTCCTGCTATCGCCTGCAGGGGGGAGAGCGCTTCTACCCCTACCTCCTGGAGGACTTTGATTCAATGGCCCTGACCGTGGGAGAGGATCTGGATATTGTCCGCATTGACATGCCGCAGAAGTATCTGATCGTTCCCTGCGCCAAGAGCGTCTTTTTAACCTGGGATCGGAAGAAGAAGGTCGGCCGATATTTTTCTGTCGAGATTGGAAAGACCCTGTCTCAGAGCCCTCTGTCCGAGGTGACCGCCGTCGGAGATCAGGGGATCTCCTTCCACCATGAGGTCCTCCTGGAGCATGTGGAGGACAGCGCGGAGTTGTCGGCGGTCGTTGATATTCTGCGTCCCGGTCAGGGAGAAGACTGAGGTGGAAGCCTTGAATCGAGAGAACTTTCGAATGGGGATGCGTGACGGCATCCCCATTGCTTTAGGATATTTTGCCGTGTCCTTTGCCTTTGGCATGACGGCGGTCGCCGATGGAATGCGGGGAATGGACGCGGTGATCATATCGGCGACCAATGTCACTTCGGCCGGCCAGTTTGCCGGTCTGGGAATCATTCTGGGAGACGGGAGTTACCTGGAAATCCTTTTGAGCCAGCTGGTCATCAACCTGCGCTACATGCTCATGTCCTTCTCCCTGGCTCAGCGGATGGAGCCGGACGCGCCCCTGTATAAGCGCCTTCTCATGTCCTTTGGTGTGACGGATGAAATATTTGGGATTTCGATCACCAGACCCGGATACGTGAGGCCGGACTTTCACCTGGGAGCCATGGCGGTGGCGATTCCCGGCTGGGTGCTGGGAACCGCCACAGGCGCCGTCATGGGCAAGCTTCTGCCGGCCATGATTCTTTCCGCTTTATCTGTGGCTATTTACGGCATGTTTCTCGCGATTATTATTCCTCCGATGGAGAAGGATCATTCGCTTTTAGGACTTGTTCTGGCGGCCATGAGTCTTTCGGCCGCTCTGGCCTACGGGCCTGAGCTTCTGGAAGGTGCACTGGGACTGGTATCCGGGCTGCTTCCCAGGCTTTCCTCCGGGACGAGCGTCATTATCGTCACCGTTTTTGCGGCTGCTTTTTTTGCCTGGATCCATCCCCTGCCCCAGGAGGAAGCCGACGCCGACGCTGCGGAGGAGGACAGAGAAAAAGTGCCTGCTGACTCGACAGGGAACGGCGGAGAAAAAGGGAGGAAAAAGTGATGAGACACAGTATTTATATCTACATTCTTCTGATGGCCCTCGTCACTTATGCCATTCGCGCGCTTCCGATTCTGGCTTTTACCAGGGAGATTCGAAGCCCCTTTTTCAAGTCCTTTCTCTACTATGTCCCCTACGCGGCGCTTGCGTCCATGACCTTCCCCGCTATTTTGACAGCGACCGCTTCGCCGATCTCAGGCCTGCTCGCATTCGTCGTGGCCCTCTGGATGGCCTATCGGAAGAAGAGTCTGCTCCTGGTGGCCCTCTCAGCCTGCGGGGCAGTCTTCCTCGCGGAGAGGGGAATGGATCTTGCCAGGGCAATGCAGCTGATCTAAGACAAAGAGAATTTATCTGATCTGAAATGTAAAATAGTTATCTGACGTCAGGCAGAGAATCGTTCCATACAATTTGGTTGAATCCTGTCTGATTCAGGGTACAATGGAGATCAGAAAAGGGAAATGACAGGAGGGGTAAAAATTATGAGGAGAAGGACAAAGAGAATTGCTCTGATCACAGGGGCCTCTTCCGGTCTGGGGGCGGAATTTGCCAGACAGATCGATCAATCCGAGGAGAGGATCGATGAGATCTGGCTTCTGGCCAGACGAGAAGACCGCCTCAGGGAGGTCGCGCAGAGCCTGAAGAAGGCCTGCCGCCTGCTTCCCATGGATCTGACCAAAGAGGAGAATCTGGATGCGCTTGAGATGATGCTTGCGGCGGACCAGGTGAGGATCGGTCTTCTGATTAATTGTGCCGGCTTCGGAAAGATCGGGTCCTATGCCAGTGTCGACCGCCATCAGGCGGCCAGGATGATTGACCTCAACTGCAAGGCGGCCGTCGCCGTCAGCCAGCTGGCCCTGGACTTCATGGAGGAGGGAGACCGGATCTTGGAGATTGTCTCTGCCTCCGCCTTCCTGCCCCTTCCGGGGCTCAATGTCTATGCTGCCAGCAAGGCCTTCCTCTACGCCTACGCGAGAGCCCTGCGAAAGGAGCTGGAGCCGAGACACATTGCAGTGACGGCGGTTTGTCCCTACTGGATTAAGGATACCGAGTTCATTGACGGGGCGAAGAGTACAGAGAGTCAGGATTCCGATCTGGTGATCCGATCCTTTCCCATGTCGTCAAGAGCCAGAAAGGTTGTCAGGGATGCTCTGTGGGCCAGCCGCAAGGGTTTGGCCCTGTCTTGCTCCGGTCTTCCCGCGACGATGATGCATCTGCTTTTGCCCCTGCTTCCGACGGAAGCGGTTCTTGACTTGTGGATGAAGACGGTCAAGTAAATCAATCAATTGAGATGTTCAGCCGCTGTGTCCTGTAAGAAGGGAACAGCGGCTGAATTTATATTTTCCGGGCATCTCGATAAAGATAAAGGATCTGAAATTTAAAAATCCTTTCGGATTACAGATAAAAAGTGTTGATCATACAGATTCTTTTGGCTGATCCAACAGCATCGATAGCTTTGCATTAAGGGAAAACACAAAGGATACGCAATCAAGACATGTTATTGACACAAAAGTTTGCACATGCTAACATCTGAATTAGAGGGAAACAGAATTGTAACATAGAGGTGTGAGGAGGAATGTATGGGGCTCTTTACATTGCTTTCAGTTCTCATCGATTCAGGAATGGAGATCAGGTCAGCAGGAATCATCAACGACCAATAAGAGAGAATCTCTCCTGGTCCAGAAGATGGAATCGAGCCGGCCATGCATAAATTAAAGAAAAAACAAGTACGAGCGCTTATTACTATGCCGATCATCTGGGTTCTAATGGATTTGATCTTTCGAGTGATTACAGGAGGAGGAGCAAAGATAGACTATTGGGCATGTTTGGCTATTAGTGAGGTACTGGCCTATCTGGCGTGTCGATCAGACGCGAAAGAGCATATGAATGATGTAGAAGACGAATAAATATCAGCCGCTGCCTCCTGTTAAAAGGGGACAGCGGCTAAATTTTAGAAAACATAAAAGGAACGCAATAGGAACATATGATTGACACAAAAATTTATGGATGCTAACATCCAGATTAGAGGGAAACAGAACCGCAAAATAAACTATGGAGGAAGGACATGAAAAAGTATCAGCATAGAATTGCTTTTATTCTTATGGGACTATGCCTCCTGTCGCGTCCGCTAGTGATCATAATATGTTATCTCATACGATTGGATCTATCCGGTTCTGAGGGGGCAATGCTCATTTCAGAATATGCTGCAAGCATTCGCTTTTTCTGCCTTCTGGCGATTCTCTATTTGATTTTTGCTCATCCCCTGGAAGACTTAGGGGAGGAAGATGAGGAGGATGCCCAGGAAGACTAGCCGGCGTATTGCAATTTGAATCAGTCAGGTTTGATGAATCAGCATCAGCTCCTGTGTCCCGTAAGATGGGGATCAGGGGCTGATGTTTCCTTTTGCCCGGCAGACGCTTGCTCTAAGCACTCAATTTGACATCTGCTCGAAGCATTCTATTTGGCATCTGTATTGATGTAGTTGCTCCGGTACTTGGAGTAGACGATCTTCTGGGCGGAGTAGAGACCGTAGTAGCTGGAGGCGGCATAGGAAATGGCGATGGCCAGGACATAGTAGGGCAGGCCGCGGATTCCGAAGAGCTCAATGCAGAGGATGATTGAGGTGATGGGAGAGTTGGTGACCCCGCAGAAGAGGGCTCCGACTGCAACGGAAGAGCACAGGGCGGGAAAGAAGCCGACCAGACTGCCGAAAGCGTAGCCCAGGGCAGATCCGATGAAGAGGGTGGGGACGATCTCTCCGCCCTTGTAGCCCGCGGCCAGGGAGAGGGCGGTGAAGAGGATCTTGAGGAGAAAGCTGTACCAGAGAAGGTCCGGCGCGTTTCCCGCGGCGGCGGCGGCAATGCTGTCAATACCCAGGCCGTTATAGGTGGGCTTGCCGACCAGGAGGGTCAAAAGCAGAAGAATTGTGCCAAGAAGGACGGCGCGAAGATAGCGGTTGGCAAGGAGACGCTCAGACCAGACCTCGACCTTGCGGAAGCTGACGCACTCCAGAATGGAGACGAATCCGGCGATGACAGCCAGGCCTAGGACAGGAAGAGCGCTGGCGAGAGTAAATTCGGGGATATTTTCCAGCGGATAGCCCGCGTTTGGGATGCGGAAGAAGAAAATGGCAATGCCTCTTGCCACGAAAGAGGCGACAACGCAGGGGACCAGGGCGGCATAGTGCATGATGCCGACAGAGACGACCTCCATGGCGAAGATGGCGGCGGCAACCGGTGTTCCGAAGACAGCGGAGAAGACAGCCGACATGCCGCACATGATCATGACATGCTGGTTGTGTCTGGGCAGGCGAAAGGTCTTGCCGAGATTGTAACCGATGGATCCGCCCAGCTGCAGGGCCGCCCCCTCTCGTCCGACAGAAGCTCCCAGCAGGTGGGAGAAGATAGAGGAGAAAAAGATGGCGGGAATCATCCGCTTTCGGATGTGATCTCCGGACTGGATGGAAGAGATGACCAGGTTGGTTCCGATGGAGTCGTCCCCGTCAAGCAGGTGATAATAGAAGAAGATGCAGGCTCCGCCCAGGGGAAGGAGGTAGATCAGCCAGGGGTAGCTGACCCGCAGGTCTGTCGCGAGCTCAATGCCGATATCAAAAAGAGACCCGATTATCCCCGCGATGATACCGCAGATTACAGCGAAGATAATCCATTTGAGCGTGATCCAGACCCTGTCCAGATGGATGTGAACAGCTTTCTGCAGATGATCTCGATTCATACGGTCCTCCCTCAACGACGTGGCAAATGACAGGGAAAGAGACTGTGGTATCTCCAAGCACAGTCTCCCGGTCATTCTTGTATCCAGTATAAAAAGAAGGGAAAATAACTGCAAGTCGAGCCCGGGAGGAAAATGTACAAGCCCGGAAGGAAAATATGCAGGCCCGGGAGGAAAATGTGCTAGAATAACAGACGTGCACAATCGAATTTTTTGCAGACAGGAAAGACGATTGTAAAAATAAAGTTAGAGAAAAAGGACAGATCAAATGAGTGAAGTACATTCAGAGGAAGCAAAAGAGGCGCTTACAAGTCCGGAAGAGATCAACCGTCAGATCAACGACCGGGGAAGAGAGATTGTCCGCGCTTCTGTGATCGGAATTCTCACCAATGTGGGACTTGCGGCCTTCAAGGCAGCGGTTGGTCTTCTGACCCACTCCATTGCGATTACGATGGACGCGGTCAATAATATTTCGGACGCGGCCTCTTCTCTGATCACGATTATCGGGACGAAACTGGCTCAAAAGGAGCCGGATAAAAAGCATCCCTTCGGCTATGGCCGTATCGAGTATATGAGCGCCTTGATCATCTCGGTGATTGTCCTCTACGCGGGCATTTCATCCCTGGTGGAATCTGTAAAAGCGATCATTCATCCGGATACGCCGGATTATTCTGTCCCTGCGGTCATCATTGTCGCAGTGGCGGTACTGGTCAAGGTGATTCTTGGCACATTTGTTCAGAGAACCGGTCAGCGGGTCAATTCAGACTCACTGGTGGCCTCTGGCAAGGATGCCGTCAATGACGCTGTCATCTCCACGACAACAGTGATTGCAGCCCTGCTCTATGTATTCGCCCATATCTCGGTGGAAGCCTGGCTGGGCGCTCTGATCTCTCTTGTGATCGTTAAGGCCGGTTTTGATATGCTCATGGAGACGGTCTCCAAGATCCTGGGAGAGAGCGCGGACCCGACCCTGGTCAGGGAGCTCAAGAAGACGGTGACTTCTTTTGAGGATGTATCGGGGGCATATGATTTGGTGCTGAACAATTACGGCCCGGACTCTTACAATGGTTCTATCCATATTGAAGTGCCCGATACCTATACGGCTGACCAGGTAGACACACTGATTCGCCGCATCCAGACGGCGGTTTATCGGAAGCACAGAGTGATTCTGACCGGGATAGGGATATACTCGGTGGAGACCCAGGACCAGGAGGCGGTGCAGATTCGCCGGGAGGTTGAGAAGCTGGTTTTATCCAACCCCTATGTCCTGCAGATGCATGGCTTTTATTATCGCAGAAATCCCAGGTCAATTCGCTTTGATCTGGTGATTAGTTTTGAGTCGCCCAATCGTCAGGTTTCCTTCCGGGAAGTGGTGGATCAGGTGCGAAAGAAGTATCCGGACGCCCAGGTATATGGAACGATGGATACCGATTTCACAGATTCTCTGGAGTGACATGAAACAGAGGAGGCAAAAAACGGATTGCTGCCGGGCGCAGGATTTCAGATCTGTAGTTTTATTCGTTTGATTTCAGGTCATAGCATCTTTGCGAAGCAGATATTCCATTGTTGATATATCGAAGGAGGGACGAGCTTGAAGACGAAGGTATATATTGACGGGCAGAGCGGAACGACAGGCTTGCAGATCTATGATCGTATCGGGGCCAGAGAGGACCTCGACCTGCTTCGCATCGATGAGGACAAGCGGCATGATATAGAGGAGAGGCGCAGGCTCTTAAATGCGGCCGACATCGTTTTTCTCTGCCTTCCGGACGAGGGGGCGAGAGAAGCGGTTTCTCTGATTGAAAACGACAGGGTGCGTGTGATTGACGCGTCGACCGCGCACAGGACGGATCCGGGCTGGGTCTATGGGTTTCCGGAGCTGTCGAGAGAGCAGAGAGAGAAGATCGCTGGGGCAAGGAGGCTGGCAAATCCGGGCTGTCATGCCACAGGTCTGGTTGCCGGGACAGCCCCCCTGATTCGTATGGGAATTCTGCCTGCGGATTACCCTCTGACCTGTTACTCTCTGACCGGCTATACCGGCGGAGGCAAGAAGATGATTGAAGCCTATGAGGCGAAGAACAGGGATGAGAGTCTGTCTGCTCCCGGTCTCTATGGACTGGATTTAAGGCATAAGCATCTGCCGGAGATGAAGGCAGTCACGGGTTTGATCTATGATCCGGTTTTTCTGCCGGTGGTGGACGACTATGCGCAGGGAATGGCATCCACTCTTTTGCTGCAAAACCGACTCCTGCATGGAAGACCGTCAGCCGCAGAGATCTGCCGGCGGCTGGCAGATTACTACAGGGACGAGCACTTTGTGAGGGTTCGCCCCTATGAGAAGAAGCCGGATACGATTTATGCCAATCATCTGGCCGGGACCAATCACCTGGAGCTGATCGTCGGGGGAGGAGAGGATCAGACTTTTGTGACGGCTCTCTTTGACAACCTGGGCAAGGGAGCCTCCGGTGCGGCCGTGCAGAATATGAACATTATGCTGGGCCTGGATGAAACTCTGGGATTGGAGTGAGTTCATCAGACAGGAAAAGACAGGAAAAAGCGTGGAGAGCGGAAATTTGGGAAGCTGAGCAGACACAAATGAAGCAGACAAGAATTGAGAGACAATTATTAAGAGAGCGTATATGAGAGCAGATCAGGATGCAAAGAGACAGGGAGAAGAGATAAAAAAGGGGACCAAGGTGAAAAGCCAGGGCTTTGGGAAGAGAAAAAAAGCGGATCAAAAAGCGGATCATAAGAAGGGACTGACTCCTGCCCAGAAGAGAGATCTGGATCGAAGAAGAGAACTGGCTTTGACCTGTATTGACCGCTTAAAGAGGATCTATCCGGATACCAGGACGACCTTGACCTTCGCGGATGCCTGGCAGCTTCTGATCAGTCTGCGTCTTGCAGCCCAGTGCACGGACAAGCGGGTGGATCAGGTGACCCCCGGGCTCTATGCGGTCTATCCGACGATTGAGGCGATCAGCCAGGCGCCGGTGGAGGCGATCGAGAAGATCGTGCATCCCTGTGGTCTTGGGCCCTCCAAGGCCAGAGATATCAAGGCCTGTATGACGATGCTGCATGAGGTCTATCAGGACCGGGTGCCTGACACAATGGAAGAACTGCTCCGTCTGCCCGGCGTGGGCCGAAAGTCAGCCAACCTGATTCTGGGAGATGTCTTCGGAAAGCCGGCAGTTGTGACAGATACCCACTGTATCCGTCTCTCCAATCGAATTGGCCTGGTGACAGATATCAAGGAACCGGCCAAGGTGGAAAAAGAGCTCTGGAAGGTCCTGCCGGACGCGGAGGCCAACCAGTTCTGTCATCGTCTGGTGGATCATGGGAGGGCGGTCTGCATGGCCAGATCTCCTCGCTGTGAGGCGTGTATTCTCAATGATGTCTGTGCTTTCGGGCAGACCGTTCTGACAGCAAAGAAATAATCGAAAAGTTATACAATTATTCACCCGGGAAACTGTGCAAAGCGCTAAAAATACAGAAAAACGCTTTTTTGCCCAAGAAGCGATGCTATAATAGAAACAGCTAAAAAGCACCAAGTGAATAGGAGAAAGGCCTATGAACGAAACATATGTGATTTCCTTAATGATTGGCAGTTTGGTAACGGCTCTTGTGATTGGATTGGGCATTTGGTTCAACAAGCAGAATCGGGCCCACTGGAATTAGGGGGGTGAGCGTATGCTGATGGGATTTGCAGTTGTATTCATCGTTGCGGTTGGTGCTCTGGCCATGTATGACTGGGTTCGGATGACGAACAATTAGTCTTGCAATCTTTTTCATTATCTCCTTTCTTTTTCAATAGAATGCTCGCCTGGCGGGCATTCTATTTTAGTTTTGCGCAGGCTTTTGAAGCTGATCTCAGACCAATCGTGCATATGTCACGAAAGAAGAGCCTCACGAAGGAGCAGGCTTTATAAAATTTATCTAAAATCGAAACATAAAATAAGATTGAACACTATAATAGAGACATCTTAAGGAAAAGAATTCTGAAAACCCAGGAAGAGGTACTTGTCCTATGAGATTCGTTATTCAAAGAGTAACCCATGCTTCCGTCACAGTAGACGGGAAGAAGCAGGCAGAGATCGACAGAGGGTTTTTGGTTTTGATTGGGATCTGTCAGACGGACAGCCTGTCTCTTGCGGACAAGATGGTTCACAAGCTGATTGGGATGCGCATCTTCCAGGATCAAGAGGGGAAGACCAACCTCTCCCTAAGGGACGTGGATGGGAAGCTGCTTTTAGTCAGTCAGTTTACCCTCTATGCCGACTGCAGAAAGGGGAACCGTCCTTCCTTCACCAGGGCCGCCGGATCGGAATCGGCGGAAGCCATCTACGAGTACATCATTGCCCAGTGCAAGAAGTCGATTCCCGGAGTTGAGAAGGGGATTTTCGGGGCGGATATGAAGGTCGAGCTCTTAAATGACGGACCATTTACCATTGTTCTTGACAGTGAAGACCTGGGATGAGGAAGAGCCATGAACACCAGACAAGTGAGAGTGAATGAGGGGCTGCTGGAGGGAGAGGAGACTCTGTCCTACACGGTTTTTCGCGGGGTTCCATATGCAAGGCCCCCAGTCGGAGATCTGCGCTGGAAGAGACCGGAGCCTCCGAAAGCATGGGAAGGGATCCGGCAGGCAGTGGTTTTTCAGAATCGGGCAGTGCAGAATCAAAAGGGCAAGGCATTCTATCAGAAGGAGTTCTATGCCGATCCAGAGTTTCTGCCTCCCATGTCTGAGGACTGCCTGTATTTAAATATCTGGACTCCGGTTAAGAAGAAGGCAGAAGATGGAGCCTATCCGGTCGCTGTCTGGATTCACGGGGGCGCTTTCCTGGGAGGCTACGGATCTGAGATTGAATTTGATGGAGCTGAGTTTGCCAAGCGGGGTGTTATTTTAGTCACCATCAATTACCGGCTTGGCCCCCTTGGTTTTCTTGCCCTGCCTCAGCTGGCCCTGGAGGATCCCGCGCAGACGACCGGAAACTACGGGATCCTGGATCAGATTGCCGCCTTGCGCTGGGTGAAAGAGAATATCGCCTCCTTCGGCGGGGATCCGGATCGGGTGACCGTCTTCGGGCAGAGCGCCGGGGCAGTGAGTGTTCAAACCCTCTGTAATTCTCCTCTGGCAAGAGGACTGTTTGCTCGGGCGATTATGCAGTCGGGCGGAGGTGTGAACAATGGCCTGGCCCGTGATTTGCATCGGGAAGAAGCCTATCGGATCGGGGAGATGCTGATGAGATCCTGTCGCTGTGATCGCCTGAGTCAGATGCGTGAATTGCCGGCGGAGGTTCTCTGCAAGAAGACGCAAGCGGTGATTGGTAAGATTAAGGGGCTTCCCTTCTCTCCCATGTGTGACGAATATGTACTCCCCGGAACCTATGATGAGAATATCCGCGCCGGAAGGATTGCGGATATCCCCTACCTGCTGGGATCCAACGCCAATGACATACTGGTCAGGAGGCGCGCCGTCGGCCGCCCGGGAGGGAAGCTCTATCAGGGTTGTATTGACTGGGCTTTGGCCCGGGAGGAGACTTCTAAGCAGAAGACCTACATTTATTACTTTAATCGGGCTCTGCCGGGAGATCGGGCAGGGGCATTTCATTCTGCGGAACTCTGGTATGTTTTCGGGACCTTAGCCAGGTCCTGGAGACCGTTTGAGGAGTGGGATTACGAGATTTCCGACGCTATGATCTGCGCCTGGTGCAATTTCATCAAGTACGGAAACCCGAACGGCAGAGAGGGCTGCGGCTCTGATGACTGGAAACCCTATCGCAGGGAAGATCCCTGTATCAGAGATTTTGGCTAGGGCGGATGAGCTTGTTAGTGATGGCTCACACGGCGGCAGATGGCTTGTCTGTGATGGCTCACACGGCGGCAGATGGCTTGTCTGTGCCGGCTCGCCCGACGGCAGATAATTGGATGTCGTGAGAGAGGGATGAGAAAGGGAATATGACAGATCAAAATGAAATCCTGGAGCGAATGAAGTATCCGAGACCGCAGATGATCCGGGATAATTATCGCATTCTGAATGAGGACTGGACGCTGGACGGAAATCCCATTCGACTGCCCTTTCCACCCCAGGCAGCCGCAAGCGGTTATGAGGGGGAGATCCGGGATGACCTCTCTTATGAGCTGCACTTTTCTTTGCGTATAGGCTGGCACAATCAGAGGGGAGATTTGATCCCCTGCCCGCTCACGCCGCAAAAGCTGGAGGAGGAAGATTCGAAGACCTCCTCATCTCCCGTGAGAAAAAAGCGTATTCTTCTCCATTTCGGGGCGGTAGATCAATATTGCCTGGTCTTCCTCAATGAAAGGCTGGTGGGAAGTCACAGGGGAGGCTATCTGGCCTTTTGCTTCGATATCACAGACGCCCTGGAGGAGGACAATGTTCTAAAGGTGATTGCGACAGATTCTCTGTCCCCCGTCTACCCATATGGCAAACAGTCGAAGAAGCCCAAGGGCATGTGGTATACGCCGGTCTCCGGCATCTGGCAGGAGGTCTGGATGGAGGCGGTTCCAGAGCGCCATGCGGATCGTCTGGAGATCCTTTCGGACCAAAAGAGCGCTTTGATCCGGGCCTATGACGCTTCGGGAGAGATCATATCTATCGACCGGGCAGACCTGCTCGCGCCCGTATCCCGCGAGGAAACCGGGGAGAGTATATCCCAGGAGAAATGCTCTGATGGTTCCATTTTAATACACTTTGCCCGGCCTCATCTCTGGTCGCCCGCAGACCCTTTTCTCTATCGTCTTCGCCTTGCGATTGGAGAGGATGAGATCGAGACTTATCTGGGGCTTCGAACCGTCAGCATGGAGGGCGGAAAGATTTGCTGCAATGGAGAGCCCGTCTATCTGCACGGGCTCCTGGATCAGGGATACTGGCCCCAGGGGATCTATCTGCCGGAGACAAACGGCGCTTATCTGGAGGATATCCAGGGAGCGCTGGAGCTGGGATTTAATTGCCTGAGAAAACACATCAAGCTGGAGCCGGAACGCTTCTACTATGCCTGTGATGCCATGGGCATGCTGGTTTTACAGGATATGGTCAATAGCGGCAAGTATGATTTCATGCGTGATACGGCCCTGCCCAATTACGGCAAACTGAACCGGGCAGATGATGAGGCAAATGCCCTGCGCCTGCCGGGGGAGGATGAGATCGAGCGTCGAGCCTTCTTTGAACAGCATCTGGCGGGCACGATCGACCAGCTGCGCAATCACCCCTCTATCATCGCCTACACGATTTTCAACGAGGGATGGGGGCAATATGACGCGGATCGTCTCTATCGTCTGGTCAAGGAAAAAGACCCCGGGCGTCTGGTCGACGCCACATCAGGTTGGTACGCGCAAAAGCTCAGTGACTTCGATTCCCAGCATAATTATCACAGGAGTTATACCCTGCAAGCCAAGGATAAACCGCTCTTTCTCTCCGAGTGCGGGGGATACACCCTGGCAGTAGAGGGGCATTGCATGCAAAAGAGGCGCTATGGATACGGATCGGACAAGAAGAATCCCGCCGAGCTGCAGGAGGCCGTTGAGAGACTTTATCGGGATATCATCCTTCCGGCGATACGTCAGCAGGGTCTGGTGGGAAGCATTTACACCCAGATCTCTGATGTGGAGGGGGAGATCAATGGGGTTTTCACCTATGACAGGGCTGTCTGCAAGCTGGACAGGGACTTGATGCGGGCCTTAGCGGGCGATCTGCAGGAGGCCTTCCGTGAGGCATGCTCGAAATCAGATAAAAAATCCGTCGGCTGGAATCGGTTTTCTTCAATAGAAGGAATGCGAGATAATGAAAGATGAGATGAATGATAGTGACGAAAGCCATTTGTTATAGGGTTATCTGTGGATGTATGAAGTCGGCGTGAGTTTGCCTGAGGGCGGCGTGAATTTGCCTGAGAGACGGTGTGAGTTTGTCTGAGAGACGGTGTTTTGGAGGTCTGAAAGAGACATCGTTTTTTAGCGGGATAGCACGACAGGTCGATATCTGTTACACTGTGAGAGATTTCGGGACAGCCCGAGGAGTAATGCAGAGAACTAGGAGTGATTACGATGGATATGGATATGAACTTCCGCAGGAAATTGCCTATTCCAAAGGAGGTTAAGGAAGAATTTCCCCTCTCAGAGGAGAGGGCAAGGGATAAGGAGAAGCGTGACGAGGAGATCGCCGCGATTCTGCGCGGGGAGGAGAATAAGCTTCTGCTTGTGATCGGTCCCTGTTCCGCGGACAATGAGCCTGCCGTCCTTGATTATATGGTTCGCCTTAAGAAGGTACAGGATCGGGTCGCTGACAAGATTCTCATGATCCCAAGAGTCTATACCAATAAGCCCAGGACAACCGGGCTCGGCTATAAGGGTATGTTGCATCAGCCGGATATCAATAAGCCGGAGGACATGCTGGCAGGGATTCTTGCTATTCGAAAGATGCATATGCACGTGATAGAGGAGACAGGCTTTACCTGCGCGGAGGAGATGCTCTATCCAGAGAATCACCGCTATTTGTCTGACCTGCTCAGCTATGTGGCGATCGGCGCCAGATCTGTGGAAGATCAGCATCACCGCCTGGTGGCCTCCGGTCTGGGAATCCCGGTCGGGATGAAGAATCCCACATCCGGTGACTTCTCCGTCATGATGAATTCCATCGTGGCAGCCCAGCACGGGCATGATTTTCAGTACCGCGGCTGGGAGGTGAGCACCAAGGGGAATCCCTATGCTCATGTCATTCTTCGCGGTTATGTGGATCGCTTCGGGATGAACCACGCCAATTATCACTATGAGGAGCTGCGCCGCGTCGCTGATCTGTATGAGGAGCACGAGGGACTCAAGTACCCTTCCATTATTGTAGACTGCAACCACAATAACTCCGGCAAGAAATACCTGGAGCAGATCCGTATTGCCAAGGACGTCATGCACTCCTGTCACGTCAACACAGATATCCGCGGCCTGGTCAAGGGACTGATGATTGAGTCCTATCTGGAGGACGGGGCGCAGAGCATTGACGGCGGCGTCTACGGCAAGTCGATTACGGATCCCTGCCTTGGTTGGGATAAGACAGAGAAACTGATTATGGAGCTGGCAGACCTGGTGGAGTGACGAGATGAAAGAGTGGAATCAGGATCGCTTCCTGGATTGCTGGTCTAAGGAGCGGCCCAAGCTGCTTGGATTTGAACAGGAGAGGGAGGCCTCGGTGGCCGTTCCCCTGCTTGTGACAGAGGAGGGACCCGGAATTCTCTTTGAAGTCCGTTCCTCTGATCTGCAGACCCAGCCCGGTGAGATCTGTTTTCCGGGCGGTGGAATTGAGGGAAAGGAGAGTCCCGCAGAAGCTGCTCTTCGGGAGACAAAAGAGGAGCTTTTGGTCTCTGGAGACAAGATTCATCTTCTGACTCAGATCGATGGGACGCTTGGCCCCAGCGGAGCGCCCATGTGGGCTTTTTTGGTTCAACTGGAGGATTATCAGGGAACCTATTCGAAAGATGAGGTGGCTGAAGTATTTGTCCTGTCATTGAAGGAACTTCTGGCAGCAGAGCCTGTCATGCACAGTATCGCCATGAAGCCCATCCCGGATGAGGGATTTACAGACATGATCGGACAGGAGTATCGCTGGCAGGGAAGAAGGCAGTCCATGCCCTTTTACCTTTTTGACCGGCATTTGATCTGGGGAGCGACAGGGCGGATCCTGAAGAATTTCCTGGATCGGGTTCGAGCCATGTAAAGTCTATGACTTTTGACGTGTAAAACCTATGACTTTTGATCTGCGCTTGAATCTCTGCGGGAGAACAGCTTTCTCACAGGTCGTTATGTTGTACTGTAGTTTCGATTTTTTACTGTGGATTCTATTTTGCGCTGTAGTTTTCGTTTTGTACGATAGTTTCGATGTTGTACTGTAGTTTTAGTGTCGCATTTTGGATTCCACTTTGGACTGTAGATTCAGTGGAAGAAGGGAAAAAATATGTTGGTAAGTATTCTTGTCGGAGCGATCTCCGGTTGGCTGGCCGGGCTGATTATGGATTCTAAGGGAGGGATTATTCGCAATATCATCCTGGGTCTGGTCGGTGGTGCAGTCGGCAACTGGATTTTCAGGGCCTTGGACATCATGCCCTATTCTTTCCTGGGGCATATTGTCGTCGGCGTCGTGGGGGCAGTAGTTGTCATCTGGGTCGGCCGGCTGATCTTTGGGCATAGGGATCGCTGACGGGGAGCTGGTCTCCTTTGCCCCTTTCGGTGGATTGTTCGGCTGGCAGGCAGCAGGAATCAGAATCCACTTGGAGCCCTTCGGAGTGGAAATAAGCGTTTCACTCCACTTTGGTTTGCAAGACGCTGCAAGACGGTTTTTGCAAGATTATTTTGTGATTGCAGTGAATATGTCAAATGGGTATAATGTACCTATCAATTGACATGCAGGATTAGTACATCGGTAGTACATCAGCTTCCCAAGCTGAGGAGGCGGGTTCGACTCCCGTATCTTGCTTCATAAAAGTCCCTGTTTTAGGGGGCTTTTCTTTTTTGTGGTCATGTTTTGAGTCATTATTTTAGAAATCATGTCGTTAAAGACCCGGTAATTCCAGCTTTAAAAAGAGTTCTGTTAATAAAAACAAGTCTTGACAGAAGCATCAAAGAAAGATACCATCTAAACATAAACATATGAACAACTAATCATATGTATAGAGACGTCATTCAATTTTGATATTTCGATGCAGGAGAGGAGAGAAATTTCATGAAGAAGAGCTACAAGATCGATGTCGACTGCGCCAACTGTGCCAACAAGATGGAAGAGGCAGCACAAAAAACCGATGGAGTGAAAGATGCCCTGGTCAACTTTATGCTGCTTCAGATGAAGGTGGAATTTGAAGAGGGAGCCGATCCCGCGGAGGTCATGCCGCGCGTACTGGAAAACTGCCGGAAGGTGGAGGACGACTGCGAGATTTTCTTCTGAACAGAGTGATGAAAGGAGCTTTCATGTCCTGGTTTCGTGATCTGAACAAAAAACAGAAGAGAGCATTCAAAGAAATTGTGCTGGGCGGCCTTCTCTGGATTCTTATTTCCCTGCTTCCCTTTCCGGAGGGAATCGGGCAATACATCCAAAATGGACTCTTCCTGATTCCCTATTTTCTCCTGGGCTGGCCGGTATTAAAGGGAGCTGCTCGAAATATCGCCAAGAGGCGGCCTTTTGATGAGGCCTTCCTCATGGCGATCGCCACCGTCGGAGCCATGGCTCTGGGCGATTTCCGCGAGGGTGTCGCGGTTATGCTCTTCTATCAGATCGGGGAGTTCTTCCAGTCTGTCGCTGTCGGTCGGAGCCGAAAGAACATCACAGCTCTCATGGATATTCGTCCGGACTACGCCAATCTGTTGAGAGAAGACGGAACGACAGTCCAGGTTGATCCGGATCAGGTAGGAGTCGGATCGACAATCACGGTAAAACCTGGGGAGAAGATTCCCATTGACGGGACGGTGATCAGGGGAAAATCCAGTCTGGATACGGCCGCTCTGACCGGAGAGTCCGCCCCAAGAGAGGTCGCGGAAGGATCAGAAGTCCTCTCCGGCTGTATCAATCAGGATGGCCTTCTGACAATCCGGACGACAAGAGAATTTGAGGAGTCCACAGCCTCTAAGATTTTAGACCTGGTGGAGAACGCCTCCTCCCGAAAGTCCAGATCAGAGAACTTCATTTCCAAGTTCGCCCGCTATTACACCCCGGCTGTCGTATATTCAGCCCTTGCCCTGGCATTCGTAGGCCCTGTCATTCGCCTTATTATGGGACTCAATCCCGACTGGGGCGACTGGATTTATCGAGCCCTGACCCTTCTTGTTATTTCCTGTCCCTGTGCCATCGTTGTCTCTATTCCCCTCAGCTTCTTCGGAGGCCTGGGCGGAGCTTCTTCCTCGGGGATTCTCATCAAGGGATCCAATTATATGGAGACCCTGTCCAAGATTAAGACCATTGTCATGGACAAGACCGGGACCATTACCAAGGGGAATTTCCAGGTCAGCGGTCTGCACCATGCGACCTTCGACCATGAAGAAATGCTTCGTCTGGCGGCTCACGCAGAGGCCAATTCCTCTCATCCGATTTCGAAATCTCTGGAAGAAGCCTATGGCAAGCCGATTGATTTCTCGGTCATTCGAGATGTGAGAGAGATTTCCGGGCAGGGTGTGATTGCCCGGGTCGACGGACATCAGGTGGCCTGTGGAAACGGCAAACTGATGGATACCGTCGGGATCAATTTCATCGAGTGTCACTCTGTGGGGTCCATTGTTCATATGGCAGTGGACGGGGCATATGCCGGCCATATTGTGATTGCGGACCAGGTCAAGGAGTCCTCGAAAGAGGCGATCGACAAGTTAAAGAAGCTTGGGGTCAGCCGTCAGGTGATGCTGACCGGGGACAGTCGCGCTGTGGCGGAAAATATTGCAAATCAGGTGGGAATCTCCGAGGTCCGGTCCCAGCTTCTGCCCCAGGATAAGGTATCTGCCCTGGAGGATATCCTGAGTCAAAAAGAGGGGAGAGAGACGGTTGCCTTTGTGGGAGACGGGATCAACGACGCCCCGGTTTTAACCCGGGCGGATATTGGAATCGCCATGGGGGCTATGGGGTCTGACGCTGCGATTGAGGCCGCCGATGTGGTTCTCATGGATGATGATCCCGTGAAGATTGCCAAGGCCATCCGAATTGCGAGAAAGTGCATGAGGATTGTCTATGAAAACCTGGTTTTTGCCATCGGTGTGAAGCTGACCTGCCTTGTGCTCGGCGCTCTCGGGATCGCCAATATGTGGCTGGCGATTTTCGCCGATGTGGGCGTCATGGTTATTTGCGTAATCAACGCGGTTCGGGTACTCTTTGTAAAGAAACTGTAGAAAAAAAGATAGGGCTCGGACAATATGAAAGCTTTTGACATCAAGGAGGAGTCTCTGCTGAGACTGGCAGAGCTCTTTAAAATCTTCGGAGACGCCACCCGTATCCGCATTCTCTGCGCTCTCAGCGAGGGTGAAATCTGCGTGAGCGATCTGGCGGAGACCCTGTCCATGACCCAGCCGGCGATTTCCCATCAGCTGCGGATCTTAAAGAACACTCGTCTGGTCAAGGCCAGAAGAGATGGAAAACAGATCTATTATTCTCTGGCAGACGCGCATGTATCGAGCATTATAGGCACCGCCTTAGAGCATGTGGAAGAGGAGTGAGAGGTGAGTCAGGAGATAAATCAGGACGGCATGGGGCAGAGTGTTTCTGCCGGAGGCGAGAAGAATGTTGATCGGAGGACTTCTGCCAAAGATGAGCAGAGTGTTGATCGGGGAATTTCTGTCACAGGCGCAGAGACTTCGGTTGAGAAAGTCTCTGTGGCCGGAGAGGGGGCGGGGCCTGGACGAAAATCCCCTGTGGCTGCAGAGGAGACAGGCTCAGGACGAAGGGCCTATGTTCGCACTATAGAGCAGATGATGGAGGACCCGAGGGACAAATGCCTGATCGACGTCAGAAGTCAGGAGGAGTTTGCAAAGGATACCATCGAGGGAGCCGGAAATATCTTCTGGGAGGAGGTCATCGAAAGAAGAGAGGAGCTTCCCCTGGATCGGCCAGTCTACCTTCTGTGTTATTCGGGAGAGCATTCGGAGGAGGTCGCCAGAGACCTGTCAGCTCTGGGCTATGAGATCTATTCGATCGAGCACGGCTACCAGGCCTATATTCGCTATCAGCTCTCGCGATTTATGGAGGAAGAGGACAGGGTCGCCGACCGGACCAGAGAAATTGAGCGCAGCCTGATCAAGAAGTTCAAGAAAGACATCTGGTGCAAGTTCACCAGGGCCATCAGGGAGTATGACATGATCCAAGACGGAGACAAGATCGCCGTCTGTATTTCCGGAGGCAAGGACTCCATGATAATGGCCAAGCTCTTTCAGGAGCTCCTGCGGCATGGGAAGCAGAACTTCAGTCTGGAATTTCTGCTTATGAATCCGGGCTACAATGAGGAGAACTACCGGAGAATCACAGATAATGCCAGGCTTCTGGGAATCCCTATCCGGGTCTTTGAATCTTCCATCTATGATATCGTGGCCGGAGAGGAGATTGAAAATCCCTGCTATCTCTGCGCCCGCATGCGGCGTGGCCACCTCTACGCCAAGGCCAGAGAGCTGGGCTGCAATAAGATCGCCCTGGGCCACCATTTTGACGATGTGATTGAGACCATCCTGATGGGCATGCTCTATGGCGGCCAGATTCAGACCATGATGCCCAAGGTCCACTCCACGAATTTTCAGGGGATGGAGTTGATCCGCCCCCTCTATCTGGTCCGTGAGGCGGACATTATCCACTGGGCCCGCTACAATGACCTGCGCTTTATCCTCTGCGCCTGCCGTCTGACAGATTCCTGTTCCGTTGTGGGAGGGGCAGAGACCGGGTCCAAGCGGGCCGAAATCAAGGCCCTGATCAGAGAGCTCAAGAAGACCAACCCGTATGTAGAGAAGAATATTTTTCGGAGCGTGGAAAATGTCAACCTGCGGACGGTAATCGCCTACAAGGAACAGGGGGTCAAACACAGCTTTTTGGACTGGTACGAAAAAGCGGGCAGACCGGATTCGGAACCATGCAGACCGGATTCGGAATCATAATGTAAAATCAAAATCACCGGGGTATCTGCGCTGCTTATCGCAGATGTGTCGGGAAGAGAAGGGATCTGTATGGCAAAACAGAAGAATCAGAAGTTGGGAAAGCTGCTGGGATATGACCGGGAGGGGTCTGTCATCCGTCTGCACTACGAGGGTGCCGAGGCCTCGGTGGATATCCTGCGGGAGGATCTGATCAAGCTCTTTGTCTCCTATGAGAGCGGGGAGGATGAATCCTATGCCGTGGAAGAAGACCTCCATCAAGACGTGGACATCAGCCTCAGAAAGGGCAGTGGGGCCCGGGCCAGGCTGACCCTTAAGACAGGCAGACTCTCTCTTGTGATCGGAGATGATTTCACCAATGCAATTTACGATACCAAAGGAAATTTACTGGCCGCAAGCGGGGACAAGGAACTGGTCAAGCCGGCCCGCATGACCTCTGAGACGGAGGAGAAGCTGGGCGGGATCTTCGGGGCGGTTTCAGATAATAAGACCGTGATGGAGGAGGAGGGGCATGAGAACCCTTTAGAGAAGATCAGGCAGGTTCCCGCCTTCATTGTGACCAGGCAAATGCACGAAGATGAACATTTCTACGGCCTGGGCGACAAAACCGGCTTTTTGGATAAGAGGGGCTATGCCTTTGACAACTGGAATTCGGATATCCCCCAGACACACACGGAACAGGTGACAGCCACCTATAAGTCCATCCCTTTTCTCATTGTCCGAAGGGACCAGGGAGTGCTTGGTTTCTTCTATGACAATCCCTGCCGCAGTCATATCGACCTGGGAAGAGATGACCCGGAGCTCTATTACTACCAGGCAAATGGGGGTAATCATGTGGAGTACATCCTCTACAGCCCCGATATGGTCGGCCTCGTCTCCCTCTACACGGAGCTGACCGGGCGCCAGCCCCTGCCCCAGATGTGGACGCTCGGCTATCAGCAGTCCCGCCTGGGCTATGACTCTGCCCGCGTCTTCCGTCGGATCGCCGATCAGATGCGAGCATATCGCATCCCCTGTGATGCCATCCATTTCGATATCGACTATATGGACGGTTACCGGGTCTTTACCTGGGATAGAAAATATTATGGCGATTGTCCCCAGGAGCTGCTGAAAGACCTGCATAAAAGAGGCTTTCACGCGGTGCCGATCATCGATCCCGGGGTCAAGAAGGATCCGGGATATGCCGTCTATGATGAGGGAATCGAAGGCGATTACTTTGCCAGGGATAGAAATGGTCAGGTCTATGTCAATGCCGTCTGGCCGGGAGATACCGTCTTCCCGGACTTCGGGCGCCGGCAAGTGCGCGACTGGTGGGCGGGAAAAGAGAAGATTCTGACGGACTGGGGATTCGACGCCACTTGGGATGACATGAATGAACCGGCTTCTTTTCGGGGAGAACTGCCGGATGACGTCTGCTTTCATCGGGAAGATCAGCCTATATCCCATGCGAAAATACATAATGTCTACGGTTATCTTATGTCCAAGGCGACCAGCCAGGGGCTGAGAAAGGCCAATGGCAAGCGGCCCTTTGTCATCACGCGGGCCACCTATGCCGGCGGACAGAAGTACGCCACAGTCTGGACCGGGGATAACCAGTCGATCTGGTCCCATCTGCAGATGATGATTCCCCAGCTATGCAACCTTGGCCTGTCCGGATTCTCTTTGGCCGGGACAGATATCGGAGGTTTTTCCGGGGACGCAAATGGCGAGCTTATGGCGCGGTGGATTGAGGCAGCTGTCTTTTCTCCTCTCTTTCGCAACCACTCCGCCGTATTCTGCCTCTTCCAGGAGCCCTGGCAGTTTACAAGCAGGGTTTTGGATATTTACCGGGAATATGTCGAGCTGCGTTACCGGCTCTTGCCCTATCTCTATGACCTCTGCCGGGTGACGGAGTTCACGGGTCTTCCGCTGATGCGCCCTTTGGTGCTCCACTATCCGAATGATCCCAATGTCTTTGCGATCAATGACCAGTTTCTGGTCGGAGAGGATCTGATGGCGGCTCCTGTTGTGGACCAGGGGAAGACCCGGCGCCTTGTCTATTTCCCCCAGGGAACCTGGTATGACTATTTTACCGGGACTGTCTATGAGGGAGGGTCCTATCAGGTGGTCAGCGCGGCCTTAGACCAGCTTCCCCTCTTTGCCAGAGCCGGGGCGATTATCCCCAACTGGGAAGTCATGCAGTATGTTGGGGAGAGGGAATATGACAGCCTGATTCTCAAGGTCTTCCCGGGCAGGGGCAGCTATCGCCACTATCGGGATAACGGAGAGGATTTCGACTATCGGCAGGGCAAGGTGGATATCTACGAATTTATCCAGGAGGATGGCCGGCTGATCGGGAGGCAGACCGTGAACGGATATGGTCATCCCTATGCGCATATCAGGGTCGAAGAGCCCCTGGGAGGAAACAGCTACGAGCTGAAGTAGCGGGATGAGAAAATACAGATAAAGAGATTGGCTGGAGATGAATGTAAAGCTTTTAAATGAATTGCGCAGGATCAGTCCGGAAGAAGAGGGGATTCTTGCGGGAAACGGACCTGATGCGGACATTTACACGAGCAGGCGGGCAGATACCGTCGATGCGGACAAGCTCCTGGAGCGGGGACGTCTGATTACGGTGCGGCCGTCGACCCGCTTTGCCTATTTCCCTCCCCATCGGCACAACTATATTGAAGTGGTCTATATGTGCCAGGGCTTCACCCACCATGTGGTGGACGGGGACGATATTCTTCTCAGAGAGGGGGAGATCCTCTTTTTGTCCCAGAAGGCAAGGCAGGAACTCTTTCCGGCCGGAGAGGAAGATATCGCGGTCAACTTCATTGTCCTTCCCCAGTTCTTTGATGAGGGTCTGCGTATGCTGGGGGAGACAGAGAGTCCCCTGCGCGCTTTTCTTCTCGACGCCCTTCAGGGAAGAGGGGAGACTTCTTATCTTCACTTTCAGGTGGCGGATATTCTTCCAATTCAGAACCTGCTGGAAAATCTGATCTGGAGTCTCTGGAACCATGAGACCAACCAGAGGGCGATCAATCAGATCAGTATGGGACTGCTTTTTCTCAACCTGGTCAATTACTCTGACCGGATTGCCTTTGAGGCCTCGGACAGGGGGGCCAACCTGCAGCTTGCGGTTTTAAACTATGTGGAAGACCATTATGTCGATGGGAAATTATCCGATCTGGCAGCTACCCTGGGCTATGACTTGTTCTGGTTGTCCAAGGAGATCAGACGGCTGACCGGCCGCAATTACACCCGTCTGATTCAGGCAAAGCGTCTGCAGCAGGCGGCTTATCTTTTGACTCAGACTTCTATGCGCGTGGACGAAATCGGCATGAAGGTGGGATATGAAAATCAGTCCTACTTCTACCGATTGTTTAAAGGGGAGTATGGAGAGACACCGAGGGCATACCGGCTGAGTCACAGGGCATAGAGGGCTTCTGCCGGTCTTGTCCACATGATATTTACCCTTGACAAATAAGGACAGTTTTCACACAAAAACTGTCCTTTTTTTGCTGCCGTTTTGAGGGTAGGATTAAGACATGGAAGCGAGGGCTGCCAAATGCAGTGAGGAATCGATCAAGTGCAGCAAGCAAAAGGAGGGATTCGATGAGCAAGTACTATCTGGCTGTCGACATTGGGGCCTCCAGCGGACGTCACATCCTTGCCCACCTTGAGGATGGGAGGATGCAGTTGGAGGAAATCCACCGCTTTCCCAATGGGATGGTCCGAAGACAGGGGCATCTGGCCTGGGATCTCATCCAGCTCTTTGAGGAGATCAAGAGGGGGATGATTAAGTGCAAAGAGATGGGCAAAATTCCGGAATCTGTCGGCATCGACAGCTGGGGAGTTGACTATGCTCTGATTGACAGGGAGGGCAGACGCCTGGGAGAGGCTTACGGCTATCGGGATCAGAGAACGGACGGGGTGGATGAACTCGTGTATAAAAAGATCTCTGAGGATCAGCTCTATGCCAGAACCGGAATTCAAAAGCAGATCTTCAACACCATCTACCAACTGGCGGCGGATCAGACAATGCGTCCGCAGATCTTAGAGCAGGCGGACGCCATGCTGATGATCCCGGATTATTTTCACTTCCTGCTCTCCGGAGTCAGGGCCCAGGAATACACCAACGCGACGACCGGCCAGCTGGTAGACCCCAAGAGCAGGAATTGGGACTGGGATCTGATCGATCGTCTGGGCTATCCCAGGCGGATCTTTCAGCCTGTGACAAAACCGGGGACGTACATTGGAGAACTTCTCCCCGAGATTCAGGAGGAGATCGGATTCAACTGTAAGATCGTGCTGCCGGCCAGTCACGATACCGCTTCGGCCGTCATGGCTGTTCCCAGTCAGGATGGCAATCTTCTCTACATCTCTTCCGGGACATGGTCACTGATGGGAACGGAACTGGAAGAAGCCAACTGTTCCCCGGAGAGCAGAGCGGCCAACTTCACAAATGAGGGAGGCTACAATGATCGCTTCCGCTATCTCAAGAATATTATGGGCCTGTGGATGATCCAATCAGTCCGCAAAGAAATTGCCCCTGATATGAGCTTCGCGGAAATATGTCGTCTGGCGGAAAAAGAGAAGATCAAATCCCTGGTCGATGCCAATGATCCCCGCTTCCTGGCCCCGGCCAGTATGGCAAGAGAGGTGCAGACGGCCTGTGAGGAAAAGGGACAGGAGGTTCCGCAGGGGATTGGTCAGCTGGCAAGTGTGATCTACAATTCGCTGGCGGTCTGCTACGGCAGGACCATTCAGGAGTTGGAAGCGGTCAACGGGGTGTCCTATGAGAGGATTCATGTCGTTGGCGGCGGCGCCAATGCGGACTATTTAAATCAACTGACGGCCAGAGCTACGGGGCGGGAGGTACTCGCGGGCCCGACCGAGGCGACGGCGATCGGGAACATTCTCGCCCAGATGATTGCCGCGGGCCAGGTAGAAGACCTGCAGGCGGGCAGGAAGCTGATCCGGGATTCCTTTGAGATCAGATCTTATCAGCCGTGAACCAATTTTTTTTAAAATCAGAGAAGGATAAAAATCAGAGAAAGAGGAAGGATTGATCCTTTCAGGAAAGGAGCAGGTATGAGCGCAAGATATGAGGCGGCAAGAGAGGCATATGCAAAGGTCGGAGTAGATACCGACCGGGCGATCGAGATCCTGAAAAAGGTGCCGGTCTCTCTCCACTGCTGGCAGGGAGACGACGTCCTTGGCTTTGATCAAAAGGGAAGGGGCCTGTCCGGCGGGATTCAGACGACCGGCAACTATCCGGGGAGGGCCAGAACTCCGGAGGAGCTCTTTGCGGATATTGAGGAAGTATTAAAGTTGACCCCCGGAACCAAGAAGATCAATGTGCACGCCAGCTATGCCGTTTTTGACGAGGAAAATCCCTGGGTGGACCGCGATCAGATTGAGCCCAGGCACTTTAAGAAATGGGTTGATTTCGCCAAGAAACACGGCATCGGCCTGGATTTTAATCCGACCTTTTTCAGCCATCCCATGGCCAAGGGCCTGACCCTTTCCTCGCCGGATGAGGAGATTCGCAGTTTCTGGATCGAGCACGGCAAGGCCTGCATTCGCATCTCCAATTATTTCGCCGAGGAGACCGGATTTCCCTGCACCATGAATATTTGGACCGGGGATGGTTTTAAGGATATTCCGGCGGACCGCATGGGGCCGAGAATGCGCTATAAGGACTCCATTGAGCAGATTCTCTCCGAGCCCTTCGATTTCGCCAAGGTAAAGCCCTGTGTTGAATCCAAGGTCTTCGGGATCGGCGTCGAGTCCTATACGGTCGGATCCGCTGAGTTCACTCTCTCCTTCGCGGCTTCTCATCCAAACAAGTGCATCCCGCTGATGGATAACGGACACTACCACCCGACAGAGGTGGTCAGCGACAAGATTCCGGCTCTGCTCTGCTTTTATCCTGAGTTCGCCCTCCACATTACCAGACCGGTTCGCTGGGATTCCGACCATGTGGTTCTCTTTGACGATGAGACCAAAGAGATGGCCAAGGAGATTGTGAGAAATGGCGCCTTAGGACGCGTCAATATGGCTCTTGACTTCTTTGACGCTTCCATCAACCGGGTCAGCGCATGGACTGTGGGCTTCCGCAACTGGCAGAAGGCCCTTTTGAACGCGCTAGTCCTCCCCAGTGAATCTTTGAAGGCCTTGCAGGATCAGGAGAACTTCACCAAGCTCATGGTTGCCCAGGAGGAGATGAAGCTTTACGACTTTGGCGCTGTCTGGGAGGAGTACTGCAGACAGGAGAATGTCGTGGGCGATATGTCCTGGTTTGACGAGCTGGAAAGCTATGAGAGGGAAGTCCTGGCCAGGCGCCAGTGACGGCGGCTGAGAATTTGTGTCTGCGCGCCAATTTGCGCGCAGGACACAGATTTTATTCTTGACAGTTGACCTCTGCAGGAGAACCGGGAGATAATGCATATATACGGAAGCTGTCGGTGACCGTCAATCAGCGGTGCAAGCCCTTTTACAGATGGGCATTGCTCAGGCATAGATCACGCATAGACATAGATGAGAGCAACTGCTCTCGTACAGAGATGCCGACCAGACCGGGTATTGCGCCCGCATAGGTGAGAGGAGAGATGGGATGAGGTTTTTAGACGCGAAGTTTGTCAATGGTTTTATCCATATGGGAGATGATGGATGGAAACAGGGCTGGCATGAGAGAAACGGCGGCAATCTGACCTACCGGGTCAAGCCCGAGGAGGTCGAGGAGATTCGGGAGGACTTAAGACCCCAGGCTTGGCAGCCCATCGGGACCAGCGTTCCCAAGCTGGGAGGAGAGTATTTCCTGGTAACCGGATCCGGCAAGTACCTGCGCAATCTGATCATCCATCCGCAGGATACCATGGCTATGATCGAGGTTGACGACAAGGGGGAGAATTACCGCCTTGTCTGGGGCCTGGAGAGCGGCGGAAGACCGACTTCCGAGCTCCCCTCTCACCTGATGAACCATGAGGTCAAAAAAGAACTGACAGGCGGCAGATATCGGGTGATTTACCACTGCCATCCGGCCAATACCATCGCTCTGACCTTTGTGCTCCCCCTGACATCTGAGGCATTTACCAGAGAACTCTGGGAGATGGCTACGGAATGTCCTGTAGTCTTCCCGGACGGAATCGGCGTTGTCCCCTGGATGGTTCCGGGCGGAAGAGAGATTGCCGTTGCGACCTCCAAGCTGATGGAGAAATATGATGTGGCAATCTGGGCCCATCATGGGATGTTCGCCGCTGGCGAGGATTTCGACGCTACCTTTGGCCTGATGCACACCGTAGAGAAGTCGGCGGAGATCCTGGTCAAGGTTTTATCCATGTCTCAAAAGAAGCGGCAGACGATTCAGCCGGATCAATTCCGTCAGCTGGCTAAGGATTTCGGCGTCGAGCTTCCGGAGCGCTTCCTCTATGAGAAGAAGTACGGAGATCTCTAATGATTCTGCGTGGTGATTAGCTGTGAGCAGGTTGGAACAACGAAGATTTGTACAGGATTTATTTTATGAATTTACAGGAGGTTACTATGGCAGACAGGATAGTACTCAATGGCGTTTCCTATCACGGAAAGGGCGCGATCAAAGAAATTGTCCCCGAGCTTCAGCGCGGCGGCTATCAGAAAATTTTTGTCACTTCGGATCCGGACCTGGTCAAGTTCGGAGTGACAGCTAAGGTGACAGATCTTCTTGAAGAGGCGGGGATTGCCTACAGTCTCTATGACGGGATTAAGCCCAACCCCACCATTCAGAATGTTCAGGAGGGAGTAAAGGCCTTTAGAGAAGCGAAAGCGGATGCCATTGTCGCCATCGGCGGAGGCTCCTCCATGGATACGGCCAAGGCAATCGGGGTGATTATCACGAATCCGGAGTTTGAGGACGTCCGCTCTCTGGAGGGCGTTGCGCCCACGAAGAATCACGCTGTTCCCACCATCGCCGTTCCTACCACGGCAGGCACCGCCGCGGAAGTGACGATCAACTATGTCATCACTGATGTTGAGAAGCAGCGCAAGTTTGTCTGTGTCGATACCAATGACATCCCTGCAATCGCAGTCGTTGATCCGGAGATGATGTCATCTATGCCCAAAGGGCTGACAGCAGCCACCGGGATGGATGCTTTGACCCATGCCATTGAAGGTTACACCACGAAGGCAGCCTGGGAGATGACCGATATGTTCCACCTGGAGGCAATCAAGCTGATCGGTCAGAATCTGCGCGCTGCCGTCAATAATGATCCCAGGGGCCGGGAGGGCATGGCGATGGCGGAGTATATCGCCGGCATGGGATTCTCCAATGTAGGATTGGGGATCGATCATTCCATGGCTCACTGCCTGTCCGCGCATTACGATACCCCTCATGGTATGGCCTGCGCTCAGCTTCTTCCCCTGTCCATGGAGTACAACCGCGATTACACGGGGGAGAAGTACCGCGAGATCGCCCGCGTCATGGGCGTCGAGGGTGTCGATTCCATGAGCCAGGAAGAGTACAGGGACGCGGCCATCGCCGCAGTCAGAAAGCTCTCGGAGGATGTGGGCATTCCACAGAAGAATGAGAGGATCCGGGAGGAGGATCTGGAAATTCTTGCCGCGGACGCTCTGGCGGATGCCTGCTGCCCCGGTAATCCCAGGGAAGCGACGAAAGAGGACGTCATCGCCATGTATCGTCAGCTCATGTAATTGAAGATCCAGGCGTGAAAGAGCCGACTGTCGGTATTTCTCCGTAATTGCGCGGAGAAATATCGACGGTCGGCTTTTTTTCATGACTGTAGAATGCCCACGGCGCGTGTATTCCACAGTTTATGAAATAGAATGCCCGCGGCGCGTGTATTCCACAGTTTATAAAATAGAAAGCCCGCAGCGCGTGCACTCCAAGGTTCATGAGATAGAAAGCTCACAGATCGCGGATTGTGTTATTTACGGATGTTTTTCTGCAGCCAGGGACTATGAAATTTCCTCTGCCGGCAGAGACTTATGAATCTCCTATTGACTTAGCTTATCTATCGACATAAGCTATAAGCAATTTCAGGTCTGCACGAACATCTGCAAAAGACAGGATGCGCACGACAGAAGGAAGCTGAAATGTCGAAGCGAAAACAAAATTTCCTGTACATTCAGAGATAGAATTCACAGAAGGAGGTATCCTGCCATGACGATCACTCAATTGCGCTATGCCATTGCCGTTTCAAATTCTACATCTATGAACAAGGCGTCCCGCCAGCTTTTTATATCACAGCCGTCTCTGTCGGCTTCCATCAAAGAGCTGGAGGAGGAGATCGGGATTGATCTCTTTCGCAGAACCAATCGGGGAATTCAGATCACGCCGGAGGGCAAGGAGTTCATCGGCTATGCCCGCCAGGTGGTAGAGCAGTACGAGCTCCTCCAATCCCGCTATGTGACCAAGGACCAGGTCAGGACCAGGTTCTCCGTATCGGCCCAGCACTATACCTTTGCAGTTCAGGCCTATGTGAATACGGTTCGGGAATTCGGCATGGACAAGTACGAGTTTGCCATCAATGAGACCAAGACGTCTGAGGTGATTGATGACGTGAAGAATTTCCGGTCGGAAATCGGAATTCTCTATCTGAACGAGTTCAACCGCAAGGTGTTGACAAAGCTTTTTAAGGAAAATGACCTGGATTTCACACCCCTGATGGACTGCCATATCTATGTCTATATGTCTAAAAACCATCCCCTTGCCAAAAGGGACTGCATCCGGCTTCAGGAACTGGATCCCTACCCTTTGCTCTCTTTTGACCAGGGCCAGTTCAATTCCTTTTACTTCTCGGAGGAAGTCCTCGCCACCTATGACTATAAGCAGGTGATCAAGTGCAATGACAGGGCTACCATCTTAAACCTCATGGTGGGTTTAAACGGCTATACCCTCTGCTCCGGGATTATCTGTGAGGACTTAAACGGTCAGGAGTACACGGCAGTCAAGCTGAAGAGCAGCGAGATCATGCGGGTTGGTTATCTGACCCGAAAGGGGATAGCGCTCTCTCCCATGGGACAGCGCTATATCAGAGAGCTGGAAGCCTATAAGAATCAGGTGCTTATCTGAAGATAGGACGCGGAGAGGATCTGAGGAAAGAGCTTGACTTTTAAAATCAGTCTGCTAAAATATAAATCATAGTAATCATACTAAACTAATAGGAATTAAGAGGCGAACATGTCATCCAGGAAACAGAAAATGCAGAGCCTCCACCGATACACATCGAGTTTCTGTTGATTTTGATTGTGTTGATGATGGGTTTGCGCAGACAAAAGATAAGTGAGAATAAAAGTTAAGAATGACCGACACCGTCGGAGAACAGGAGATTATCATGAGCAAGGCATATGAGAATATCACGGAACTGATTGGCAATACTCCCCTTTTAAAGGCAAGCCGTTACAGCAGAGCAGCGGGCGTCAGAGAGGGCGCGGTATACGCCAAGCTTGAGTACTTCAATCCGGCCGGCTCTGTCAAGGACCGCATCGCGGAGGCCATGATCAGGGACGCGGAAGAGAAGGGGATCTTGAAGGCGGGCGCTACCATTATTGAACCCACCTCCGGCAATACCGGAATCGGCATTGCTTCGGTGGCGACTGCCAAGGGCTATAAGGCGATTTTGACCCTGCCTGACACCATGTCGGTTGAACGGCGCAACCTGCTCAAGGCCTATGGGGCCAAGCTGGTTCTGACGGACGGGGCCAAGGGAATGAAGGGCGCGATCGCCAGGGCGGAGGAGCTGCAAAAGGAGATCGAGGGATCGGTCATCCTGGGCCAGTTCCAAAACCAGGCCAACCCAAAGGCGCACTATGAGACGACCGGACCTGAGATCTGGGAGCAGACAGAAGGCAAGGTAGATGTCTTCGTCGCGGGGATCGGCACCGGCGGCACACTGACCGGCGTCGGAAGATACTTAAAGGAGAAGAATCCCCAGGTCAAAATTATTGCGGTTGAGCCCGCCGGATCTCCGGTCCTCTCCACAGGAAAAGCGGGCCCTCATAAGATCCAGGGAATCGGAGCCGGATTTATCCCTGAGACGCTCGACACCTCCATCTATGACGAGATAATTACAGTGGAGAATGAGGACTCCTTCGAGGAGGGCAGGCGTTTTGCCCAGACAGAAGGCGCTCTGGTGGGCATTTCCTCCGGCGCTGCCTTAAAGGCGGCTGTTGAGCTGGCCAATCGCCCGGACTATGCGGGCAAGACGATCGTCGCCCTGCTCCCCGATTCCGGTGATCGCTATCTGTCCACGGCCCTCTTCAGTGACTGAGGGATGTGAGCGGACAAAGGAGGAAGAATGAAGATCTCGACCAAGGGGCGCTATGCGTTGCGTCTGATGCTGGATCTGGCGGCTTATAATACAGGAGAGCCGATCAGCATTAAGGACATTGCCCGGCGGCAGGCAATTTCAGAGAAATATCTGGAGCAGATTATCTCTGTCTTGAACAGAGCGGGCTATGTGCGCAGCGTACGCGGCGCCGGCGGCGGGTACCTGCTGACGAGAGATCCGAAAGAATATACCGTCGGCATGATTTTTCGCCTGACCGAGGGGAGTCTGGCTCCCGTTGAAGGACTGGAGGATGGGAAGCCTGATCTGGCCGGTCACCCGGAGCTGGTTACCTATGATGTCTATCGGAAAATCTATGAAGCTGTCAATCAGGTGGTAGATCATATCACGCTGGCAGACCTGGTCGATCATCAGCGTCAGCTGGCCGATAACTATGTGATTTGACCCCAGGTCACTTATCAGAAGCTCCAAAGGAGGATAGCAGATGACAGGACCCAAAGAATTAAAAGACAGGAATTTAAAGTTTGAGACCCTGGCCCTGCATGTCGGTCAGGAGGCGGCGGATCCAGCAACGGATTCCAGAGCGGTTCCCATTTACCAGACCACGTCATTTGTCTTTGACAATTGCAACGACGCGGAGGCCAGATTCGCGCTCAAGGCTGCCGGTAATATTTACGGCCGTCTGACCAATCCCACCGAGGACATCTTCGAGAAGAGGATGGCTGCCCTGGAGGGCGGAGTGGCGGCTCTGGCTGTCGCGTCCGGCGCCGCCGCGGTCACATATGCCTTCAAGGCGGTCGCCAAGGCGGGGGATCACCTGGTATCTGCCAACAATATCTATGGAGGAACCGCTAATTTCTTAGAGCATACCTTTGAGGACTTCGGGGTAAAGACGACATTTGTCAACCCGACGGATCTGCAGGCGGCGGAGGATGCGATTTTGGATAACACCAAGGCTCTCTATATTGAGAGTCTTGGAAATCCATCCGGAGAAGCGGTCGATATTGAGGCCTGGGCCGATCTGGCTCATAAGCATGGCCTTCCTCTGATCGTAGACAACACCTTTGGCACACCCTATCTGATTCGCCCCATTTCCTATGGAGCAGATATCGTTGTTCACTCGGCGACCAAGTTCATCGGAGGTCACGGGACGACCCTGGGCGGGGTGATCGTCGATGCCGGAACCTTTGACTACGGCACAGGAAAATGGCCCTGGCTCTCAGAGCCAAACGCCTCCTATCACGGATTGGTCTTTGCCAAAGACACGGCGCCCGCGGTTATCGCGACCTATATCCGAGCGATTCTCCTTCGCGATGAAGGGGGCTGTATCAGCCCGATTTCCGCCTGGATTCTCCTGCAGGGACTGGAGACACTTTCGCTTCGCGTTGAGCGCCAGACACAAAATGCCCTTAAGGTTGTCGATTTCTTAAAGAATCGCCCGGAAGTCGAGTTTATCAGTCATCCCTCTGTCTCCGGGGACCCCGTTCAACAGGCACTTTACAGGAAATATCTGCCCAATGGCGGTTCCTCTATCTTCACCTTTGATATTCGGGGAGATGAGAAGAAGACCAGGGATTGGATCGACCAGCTGAGACTCTTTTCTCTTCTGGCCAACGTCGCTGACGTCAAGTCTCTGGTTGTGCATCCCGCCTCCACGACCCATTCGGAGAGTTCCCGGGAGGAACTGGAAAGGATCGGGATCAAGGGCAATACAGTTCGTCTCTCGATCGGAACCGAGAATATTGAGGATATCATTGAGGATCTGACCGAGGCATTTGAGGCAATTCAGGACTGATCCCCTGATCCTAACGAGGCTTCTATGAATTCCATTATCCAATACTTTCAGATGCAATCCGCCGACTATTTCGGCATGCTGGCCAGTCATATCTATATCAGTGTACTGGCGGCTCTGATTGCATTTATCATCGCGTTTCCCCTGGGGATACTGGTCTCTAAGAACCCACTGGGAAGAGCCCTGGCCGAGCATCTTTTTGGATTGATTCGAATCGTCCCGAGTCTGGCGATTCTCATGCTTGTTCTACCCTTCCTTGGAACCGGGGTAAAGACAGCTCTTGTGGCTCTTGTGGCACTGGCCATTCCCCCGATTCTGGTCAATACAAGCTCCGGGATCAATGCGGTGCCTGCCGCCACCATCGAGGCGGCAACCGGCATGGGAATGAGCCCGCGACAGGTCTTTCAAGAGGTGACGCTGCCCCTTGCCTTTCCCTACATTTTTGCGGGCTTTCGGACGGCTTTTGTCGAGGTGATCGCGTCGACGACATTGGCCGCCTATATCGGGGGCGGTGGCTTTGGAAAGATTATCGTAACCGGTCTGGGACTGCTCAGAACGGATTATCTTTTGATCGGAGGGATATCAGTCGCTGTTCTCTCTCTGGCCAGCGGCGCTCTTTTAGACGCCTTCTATCGGAGCCGGACGGGCTATATGCGGGTCAAGGAGCCTGCCAGACAGGCAAGAGGAAATTAAGAGCAGAGCTGTAGATCAGAGGCTGGGAGGCTCCCTTTAGGCAAGATGAAAGCAAAAGAGTTCTCGGCTGCATATCAGGCGGGAAGAGGATTTTCAATTACAGAAAACAGAAAGAGTTCCAGGAAACAGAAAGCAGGATAGATACGCTATGAAGAAATTTCTCTCATTCATTTTAGTCGCGGCGACCGCTCTGATGGCTTTCGCTGCCTGCGGGTCCAAGTCCGCCGACAAGTCGGGGTCCGCCATTCGGATCGGATCCAAGGGCTTTACCGAGAATGAAATTGTGGCGGAGGTTTACGCTCTTGCCCTCGAGGACGCGGGGCTCAAGGTAGAGCGCACTCCTGATCTGGGGAGCTCGATCATCCATCAGTCTCTGACCACCGGCGACATTGATCTGTATCCGGAGTACACGGGAACCGGTCTGATTTCCGTTCTGAAGGAGGAGCCCAGGACCAGTGCCAACGAGGTCTATCAGGAGGTCAAGAAGGCCTATGAGGACAAGTTTAAGATCAGCTGGCTTGACTATTCCCCTGCCAACGACGGCCAGGGCATCGTAATCACAAAGGCGGCTTCGGATCAGTATGGGATCAAGACTATCTCAGATCTGCAGAAAAATGCCGAACGGATCCGCTTTGCCTCTCAGGGAGAATTTGACCAGAGGGCCGATGGAATTCCAGCGTTGACAGCAAAGTACGGAGAATTCCATTGGAAATCCACGAATGTCTATGACAATGCGCTCAAGTATCAGGTTCTGGACCAGAATCAGGCGGACGCGGCGCCGGCCTACACAACGGAGGGGCAGCTGTCAGACACGAGCAAGTACGTGCTGCTGGAGGATGACAAACAGGCGTGGCCTCCCTATAACCTGGCCCCGGTTGTCCGCGACGAGGTTCTTGAGAAAAATCCGAAGATTGCCGAGGCCTTAAATAAAATCAGCCCGAAGATTACGACGGAGAATATCACCAAGGCCAATGCTGAGGTCGATCTGAAGGGCAAAGAGTACAAGGATGTGGCAAAGGAATTGTATGAGAGCATTAAGTGAGGAAAAAGAGAAGATCTGCGGGCGGTTTGATTTCCCAGAGAACGCGGCTTATCTCATTGATTTCTTCTTTGATGACAGACAGCGTGATCTGATCTTGCATGCTCCGGACACCTTCACCGAGGCGGATTACGAACCTGGATTTGTGCGGCAGTGCTACAGAGATGGCCTTGTCTCCTATGCTGATTATGACAGGGGGATCTTTCAGCTGTCCAATTTTTACAATATGTTCGATGTCTTTGTCTGCGCCCATCAGGATCGCTACAATCAGTTGACCCGCCATGAGAAGGGGACGCTGGATACCTGGTATTTTGACCGTTACTATGACAGTCTTAAGGGGGAAGTCCCTACGCCCGACCGAATCCTCTCATTAGAGGATACGCTGCGGTTTGTCGACGCGCATGAGGAGACCATCTACTTAAATCCCTGTGACTGCAGGTCCTTGACCGGTGATTGCGGACACAGCCGGTCCACCTGCCTCTCTTATCGGGGAGGACCTAACAGCTTTGCGGACCGGGGCATTTCCAAGACACTGACCAAAGAAGAGGCCAAAGAGATGATCATAGCGGCTGACCAGGAAGGGCTGATGCACACAGTCAATCCATCCGGGGTCTGCAACTGTTGCTCTGACTGCTGTTATCTCTTTCGCAGCCAGAAGAGAAGAGACTCCCTGGGAGTCTGGCCAGCCACAGAAACCATTATCAAACTCGATGCCGACAAGTGCGTTGGCTGCGGAAAATGCGCGAGAAGATGTCATTTTTCAGTCTTTACCCTGAACCGGGAGATTCGAAAGGTGTCTGCGGATGTATCCACATGTGTGGGCTGCGGCATCTGCCAGACGCAGTGCCCCTCCAAAGCGCTTACGCTTGTTCCGAGGCCTGAAAAGGCAGTTTCTTAAGGAGATAAATTGCATGTACGCAGTCACATTTGAACATGTCAATAAACGCTTCCCGGGAGCAAACTACCAGGCCCTGGATGATGTGAGCATTCAGATTGAGGAGGGCGAGTTTGTCACCATTTTAGGCCCCTCCGGATGCGGGAAGACGACTCTGATCAAGATGGTCAATCGCCTTCTGGAAGTGGATTCCGGGAGGATTACGGTGATGGGACAGGACATTCGCGGCCAGGATCCGGTCAGCCTGCGACGCAGGATCGGCTATGTGATTCAGCAGGTCGGGCTGTTCCCGCATATGACTGTCGAGGAGAATATCAAGGTTTTGCCCAGGCTCCTGAGCTGGGACAAGGAGAAGGCGGACGCCGGAGTCGATGAGATGCTCTCATTGGTCGCTTTAGATCCAAAGGAGTTTCGGGGGCGTTATCCGGCCCAGCTGTCCGGAGGACAGCAGCAGAGAGTCGGTCTGGCGAGAGCGCTGGTCACGAATCCCGGGCTCATGCTTTTGGATGAGCCCTTCGGCGCCATCGACGCCATCAACCGGGAGAGTCTGCAGAACGAGTTAAAGCGGATCCATTCCGGGTCGAAGGCCACCTATCTCTTTGTGACTCATGATATTCGAGAGGCTCTCAAGCTGGGCAGCAGGGTTTTGATTATGGATCAGGGAAGAGTGATCCAGTATGACAGCCCGCGGCATATTTTAGATCATCCGGCCGACGATTTTGTCCGCTCGCTTTTGGCGACCTTACAGACCGGATCTGACAGCCTGGTCGATGGAGAGGGAATCTGATGCGTTACTTTTTCGATCACATAGATCTCTTTGCCAATGCCTTTTTGCGGCATCTGCAAATTGTCGCTCTGACCTTGCTTATTTCCATTGCCCTGGCCAGTCTGATCTGTCTGGTTTTGCTTAAATTTCCCAGGGCCAGCAATATCTGTATTCAGGTTTTCTCCGCGATTTATTCCATTCCGTCTCTGGCTCTCTTTGCCATCCTGATTCCTCTGACGGGGCTTGGAAGGGGAACAGCCATCCTGGTCCTTGTCCTCTATAACCAGTATCTTCTGGTCAGAAATATCATGACGGGACTGACACAGGTGGATCCTGCAATCTTAGAGGCGGCAAGCGGAATGGGCATGACGCATATGCAGATGATTTGCAGAGTGCAGATCCCTCTTGCGGCCCCTATGATTGTCGCCGGCATCAAGCTGGCCATTGTCTCTACCACGGGGATTGCCACCATCGCGGCTACGATCAACGCCGGCGGTCTGGGAAGCCTGCTCTTTTCCGGGATGCGGACCATGAACGTGCCCAAGATTGCCTTTGCGACGATCCTCTGTATGCTTATTGCGGAACTTGCCAATGTGATCCTGGGGGCTGTTGAAAAGCGCCTGAAGAGAGAACCGGCTCTTTAAGGCGGATTCTTCACCGGCGCTGACAGAGGGAAGCGAACCGCAAGATATGCAAGAAGCAGGTCAATTTCTCCAATGAGATGCCCCGGATCATATTCTATAATGAAACTGTCGGATCATCCGGCAGTTTTTCTGTGCTTGTCGGCGATGTGCTTTTAACACCTGCCTGATCGGGAAAAGAGGAGAAGTCTATGAGTGAATATCAGTCTTTTGACCTTCTGACACTGGGAGAGATTATGCTGCGTCTGACCCCGGCCTTCAACGAGAGGCTCAATGGGGGAGAATTTATGCTGCGCACAGCCGGAGGCGCGGAGATGAATGTGGCGGCCGGGGTCGCTATGCTGGGACTGCGGACGGGGGTGATTTCCAAGCTTCCGGCCAATGATCTTGGGGATTTCATTAAGAAACGGGTGCGCCAGAACGGGGTCAGTGACGATTTTCTGGTCTATGATCACAGCAAAAATGCCCGGCTGGGAGTCTATTATTACGAGTACGGCGCTTACCCCAGAAAGCCCCGCATTGTCTATGACCGCATGAATACCTCCTTCCAGACCCTGCATATCGGAGAACTGGATCCGGTCATCTACAGCAGCGCCCGCTGTTTTCACGTCTCGGGGATCACATTGGCCTTAGGAGAGCAGATCAGAGCCAATGCCATTGAGATGATCAAGCGCTTTAAGAAGGAGGGAGCGCTGATTTCCTTTGATGTGAATTTTCGGGGGAATCTCTGGAGTGGCCAGGAGGCCAGGGCCTGCATTGAGCAGATCCTACCCTATGTGGATATCTTCTTCTGCTCCGATTCTACGGCGCGCCTGACCTTCGGCAAGAAGGGGGATGTCAGGGAAATTATGAAATCCTTTACAAAAGACTATCCCATACGCCTTGTCGCGTCGACCGAGCGTGTGGTTTTATCACCAAAGCTGCACAATTTTGGTTCCAAGATCTATGCCGCGGATACAGATACCTTCTATGAGGAGGCCCCCTATGACCATATTGACGTTGTGGACCGAATCGGTTCCGGAGACGCCTACCTGTCCGGCGTCCTCTATGGACTTCTGGCCAATCCGGGGGATTATCAGAAGGCCCTGGAGTATGGAAATGCCACGGGTTCCTTCAAGAACACGGTGCCCGGAGACCTGATGAATACAGATCTGACTGAGATACAGGGAATTATCCGGGACCACAAGGCCGCAGGGGCAGTTTCCGAGATGGATCGGTAGGGGCAGTTTCCAAAATGGATCGGTAGTTGCGGCAGAAAGAGGGATATTATAAGATAATAGCTGGAGTTTGCGGTTCCTCACAGGGACTGTTTCTGCACATATAATGAAAGTTGGGCGGACAGGAGATTTTCATGGAAAAACGCAAGGGCAGTGATGATCTGATCAGTGCAGGACAGGATATTCTGGACTCTGTCAACTACGCCTTGAAGAGCGGGGACTATTCCAAGCTGACATCCGACATCACCAAGACGGTTAATCAGGCGACCAGACAGGTGGCGTCTTCCGTATCCGCTTCCGTGCAGGAGGCCGCCGGGCAGATGGGACAGGCTTCCGGGACAGCCCGGGACAATGCCTCCCGGGTTTTCGGCAACAGTGATTTTCGGGCGGAGGTCAACCGGGTTTTCGGGGGCGTATCCGATCGGAGAAATAATTTTTTAGCCAGGGATGTATCACAGATGACCGGCCTTGGAAAGCAGATCTTAGGCTGGTCGGGCTTTGGCCTTTTTGCCCTTCTGAGTCTCGGCAGTTTCGCGCTCATGTTCATTCCGGTTCTTCGCATGGCCGGCCTGATGAGCGGATTTGGCTTTGCCGCCGCCGCGGCAGCCTTTTGCCGTCTGGCTTTGCTGGGGGCTAAGGACCACAAGCTGGCGGATACCTATCGCCGCTATGGAAACCTGATTCAGGATAAGGAAGTGATCAGTATTCGGGATCTGGCCCGCCTGGCGGGACAGACAGAGGATGAAGTGAAGGTCAATCTGAAAAAGATGAGGGAGAATGACTATCTGCCTCTGGTTCATTTTGATCGGGATATGTCTACGATCATTCTGACGGATCAGGCTTATAAGCAGTACCTTGATTGGGAGAAGGAGCGTGATCGAAGGAGAGAGCAGGAGGCAAACATGTCTCCGGCTGAACGGGAGATCCTTGAACTGACACAGGAGGGGGAGAACTATATCAGGGAGGTTCGGGCTGCCAATGACAGAATCCCGGATCACGCCATGACGGCAAAGTTAGACCGGCTGGAACAGATCATGCGAAACATCTTTGAAAATGTGAAGAAGCATCCCGAGTCCGCCAGAGACATCCGCCGCATGATAGACTTCTACCTTCCGACGATTCAGAAGCTTCTTGATGCCTATATAGAACTGGATTCCCAGTCCGGTCACTTGGACAATGTCAAGCGAACCAAGGCTCAGATTGAAGACTCCATGGATATCATTAACGATGCGTTTGAGAAGCTCCTGAATGATCTCTTCCAGAATGTCCTGTTTGATGTCAGCTCTGATATCTCGGTCATGGAGACCATGATGAGACAGGATGGTTTGTCAGGCAAGAGCATTCGCGACTATGAGAGCGGACTGAGCTTCGGCTCCGGTGCGACAGCAAGTGCGGCAGGCCCCGGACAGACGCAGACGGCTGCTGCGGAGGCTCCCTTTGGAGACCGGGACTATGCATCCGCGCTGGCAGGATCTGCGCAAAAAGAAGAGAATTAGATAAGAAATACCAATGTTGGATACGCACAATGAAATATTCGCAAAGCTAATATTCCATTGCTATCAATGAGATGTTTTCAGGATAAAAGGAGAGGAGAAAGAGATGGCAGAATTGGAATTCAATCAGACCAATCCGCAGGAGGCAGCGGCGGCAGGACAGAATCAGATGGCGGAGACAGCTGCGCCTGTACAGCAGCAGGCCCAGATGACGGCCCGGCAGGAGGCGAATCCGGCGCAGGATCAGGGCCTTGCGCAGCAGTCTCAGGCAACCTTAAGCTTTGGAAGTCCCGCAGCTCCTCAGGTCGCGGTGGCAGCTGACCCAGCGGAGGCTAAGATGGATGACTCGATTCTGACCCCCCAGGAGAGAGCGCAGGCTGAGGCATTTGCAGACAAAATCGATCTGACGGATTCCAACGGGATCTTAAGCTACGGGGCAGGAACCCAGCAGAGGATGGCTTCCTTTTCCGAACAGACCTTAAATTCTGTCCGCAATAAGGATATGGGAGAGGTTGGAGACATGATCACCAACCTGATCGGCGAGTTGAAGAATTTCGACGCAAGTGAGCAGGAGAAGGGCTTGTTTGGCATTTTTCACAAGGCGCAGAACAGGATCGAGACGCTTCGCACCAGGTACTCCAAGGTAGAGACCAATGTGGGAACGATCACCAGAGAGCTGGAGAAGCATCAGCAGACCCTGCTCAAGGACATCGCCATGCTTGATCAGATGTATGTGATGAACCTGGATTACTACAAGGAATTGACCATGTATATTATCGCCGGCAAGAAGCGCCTTGCCGACGTGCGAAACGGCCAGCTCAAGGAGCTGGAGGCCAAGGCGGCCCAGACCGGTTCCGCCGAGGATGCCCAGGCGGCCAAGGATCTTGCGGCTCAGTGCGACCGCTTCGAGAAGAAGCTCTATGATCTGGAGCTGACCCGGACCATCTCTGTACAGACCGGGCCCCAGATCCGTATGGTTCAATCCTCCGACACCATGATGGCGGAGAAGATTCAGACCACCATTGTCAATACCATCCCGCTCTGGAAGAATCAGATGGTCATTGCTCTGGGCGTCGAGCACGCGACCCAGGCGGCTAAGGCTCAGAGAGAGGTCACAGATATGACCAATGAGCTTCTGCGCAAGAACGCGGACAAGCTCAAGTCCGCCACAATCGAGGCGGCCAAGGAGTCTGAGCGCGGCATTGTGGATATTGAGACTCTTCAGCACACCAACAATCAGCTGATCTCTACTCTGGATGAGGTAATGCAGATCCAGAAGGATGGCAAGGCCAAGAGAGCCGATGCCGAGAAGCAGCTGGTCGGAATCGAGAACCAGCTCAAGGAGAAACTGCTTCAGGCGGCGCAGAATTGAGCTTTTTCCCGGCTTTCGTGATGGATTTCGGGGTCTTATGCCTGTCCTTTTCAGCGGAAAGGATCGGCCAAGTCCCTTGTCCTTTTGAATGATAGGACAAAATGTGCTGGCAAAGAGGCCTCTGCAGCAGCGAAAAGATAAGAATCCCCCTCTCCATGGACAACCCGTGGAGAGGGGGATTCTTGCGTGTGCCCGGCGGGCGCAAATTGATTCATAATTAGGGAATGTTCACGGCATATATTTCATAGATTCACATGTATATTCCATAGACACACATGCATATTCCGTAGATTCACATGCGCATTCCACAGTTTCAATGGAAAAAGATGTTTATTCCTGCCCCTGGAAGCCCTTAAGCTTTGTGGTGCAATATCCGCAGCGGGTTGCGCCGATGGGAATCATGCGCCTGCAGTAAGGGCATTCCTTCTCAGTCGGCTCAGAAGCCTCTTCTTCGGATTTAGCCGTAATATTCTTGGTCTTGGCGACGGCCTTGATCATGATAAAGAGAATCAGGACGATGATGAAAAAGTTGATGACGGCGGAGATGAAGTTTCCGTAGGTCAGCTGAGCGCCGGCAATCTTGATGGAGAGCATGCTCAAATCGTCGCCGGTGAAGAGGGCGATGAGGGGATTTAAGATATCCTTGACCAGAGAATCAATGATGGCCTTGAAGGCTGCGCCGATGATGACGCCAATGGCCATGTCCATAACATTGCCCTGGGCAACGAACTCCTTGAATTCAGTTAGAAATTTTTTCATTGGAACTCCTTTTCTGAATGATCTGTGCCCCTATTTTGCGGGCGGGCGATAATAGATGAATTTTCGCAATCGAATGTTTGCCATGTGCATGCGACTGTTCATTATTATAGCGGTGAATGGAGAAAATACCTAGCCCCTTTTCCATAGGGAGAAAAGATCAATCCAATCTTTCGAAAGAGACGATGGAATTTGCTTTTTTAATTCAGCCTTTTCAATTTGAACAGAAGGTTGAACGGAAGGCTTATAAATATCCCATAAATGGTGCACATGAAAGACTATCCTTAGATCACCCGAAAGAGGAAGGCAAAGCGGGAAGGCTCCGCTGCTATGGCAGATCTTGCAGGGACAGGAGGACAGAATGAAGGGATATTACACCAATGAGGGCTATATGGGCTATGTGCTGAATTGCTACATGCTTTTTTCCAGTGAGGATGACTACCGGGATTACTGGGAGGACAGCGGGGAAGCTGCCTGACAGATAAAAAAGCATAAGAGGTACAGCTGTCTGGCAAGCGGGTCAGACAGGCAGCTGTCTGACAGAGCCTGCATGGATTGCAGGAGGCGGGGCTTGGTGGCATAATAGGAACAGTATTGTTTGCAGACAAGAGGTATCCTATGGCAGAGCAGAGCAAGCTTCTCCTCATCGATGGTCACAGTATTTTAAACCGGGCATTTTACGGATTGCCTGACCTGACCAATAGCAAGGGACAGCACACGAACGCGGTCTATGGGTTCTTGAATATTCTCTTTAAGACAATGGAGGAGGAGAAGCCGGATCATCTGACGGTGGCATTTGACCTGTCGGCTCCGACCTTTCGCCACCGGATGTTTGCCGACTACAAGGGGACCCGTAAGCCCATGGCAGCCGAGTTAAGGGAGCAGGTCCCCATGATAAAGGAGATGCTCGCCGCCATGGGGATATGCCTGGTGACCAAGGAGGGGCTGGAGGCGGATGATCTGCTGGGGACCATGTCAAAAATCGGAGAAGCTGCCGGGATGGATGTGACAATTCTGTCCGGGGATCGCGATCTCTTACAGTTGGCTACGGACAAGGTCAAGATTATGATTCCGAAGACCAAAAAGGGCGGCACGGAGACCGAGAGCTATTATGCCAAAGATGTCAGGGAGACCTATCAGGTCAGCCCAACCGAGTTCATCGATGTGAAGGCCCTCTGGGGAGATACGGCGGACAATATCCCGGGGGTTCCCGGGATCGGAGAGAAGACGGCGACCAATATCATCGCGGCCTATGGTTCCATTGAGGCCGCTCATGAGCACGCCGAGGACTTGAAACCGCCCAGAGCCGCCAGGAACATTGTTGACTTCTGGGACCAGGCCAGACTCAGTAAGACACTGGCAACGATCGATGTTCACGCAAAAATCGACTATGATCTGGCAGCGGCTCAGATAGGGAATATCTTTACAGATGATGCCTATCGTCTCTGTAAGGACTGGGGATTTAAGAATATCCTTCTCCGATTTGACAAGGAGCCTGTTGACAGGGAAGAGAAGGATCTGACCAGTCGATTTTCTCATCTGACATCGAGAACGGCCTTTGAGGAGATGATTGAAAGGGCCGGGCAAAGCCAGGAGACATGGATCGGGGCAGGACTCTTCCTGAAGGATCACTCGGCCGCCAGGGCCGGGCAGATCCGGGCGCTTGCTATCTCCTTCGAGGGGAAGGCGTTTTTTGCGGAAACGGACACAGAGGCCAGGCAGCTGAGCCTGTTTGGTTCTGAAGCGGATGACGGCTCCGGGGACCTGATTCAATCCACTGACCTGCGGCGCGGACTGCAGGCTCTCGCAGATGCGGGGAAAAACCTTGCTTTTTTGGACTTAAAAGAGGCGCTGTCACAGCTTAGCTTTTCAGACCGCGGCAGGTCCTTTGACCTGCAGGTGGCGGCCTACCTTTTAGATCCTCTGTCCTCCTCTTATCCGACAGAGGATATCGCGAGAGACCAGCTTGCCCTGAGCATTCCGTCCTATTCTGAATTCTTTGGAAAGAAGAAGGCGGACCAGATCTGGGAGGATCCTGAGGAGGCGGAGCATCGGATGCATTATGCCTGCTATCAGGCCTATGTTGCTTCCAGGGCCCCGCAGAAGCTCTTAAAGCGTCTGGAGGAGCAGGGGATGCGCGCTCTCTATGAAGAAGTAGAGCTTCCCTTAGTCTATACGCTCTACGACATGGAGACGGCAGGAATCGCGGTTGAAAAAGAGGCTCTTAAGAGTTATGGAGATCAGCTAATCGGCCGTATCAAGGAGCTGGAGGAGGGTATCTACCGGGAGGCGGGAGAGACCTTTAACATCAATTCTCCAAAGCAGTTGGGAGAGGTTCTCTTTGGTCAGTTGGGGCTGCCCGGCGCCAGAAAGACCAAGACGGGCTATTCCACTGCCGCGGATGTTTTAGACCCTCTGGCTGTCAATTATCAGATTGTGAGAGATGTCCTGGAGTTTCGCCAGCTGACAAAGCTCAAGTCGACGTACGCGGATGGACTGGCCAAGGTGATTTCGGATGATGGTCGGATACACAGTTCTTTTCAGCAGACAGTGACAGCCACCGGACGTCTCTCCTCGACGGAGCCTAACTTGCAGAATATCCCCATACGCATGGAGCTCGGCAAGGAGATCCGCCGGGTTTTCCCCGCCATGGAGGGCTGTGTCTTTGTCGATTCCGATTACTCGCAGATTGAGCTTCGCGTACTGGCGCATCTGTCCCAGGATCCCAAGCTGATCGAGGCCTATCGGCAGGGAAAGGACATTCACCGGGCGACAGCCTCTCTGGTTTTCCATACTCCCTTTGAAGAGGTCACGGATCAGCAGAGGTCTAACGCTAAGGCGGTCAACTTTGGAATTGTCTACGGGATCTCGGCCTTCGGTCTGGCCAAGGATCTGGGGATTTCCAGAGAGGAAGCCCAGGAGTATATCGACGGATATTTTGCCGCCTATCCCAGGCTGCATGACTATCTGGATGGCCTTGTGGAATTTGCCAGGAAGGAGGGCTACGCGGTCACTCTCTTTGGGAGACGCAGGCCTGTTCCCGAGTTGAAGAATTCCAATTTCATGCAGCGGCAGTTCGGAGAGCGAGTTGCCATGAATGCGCCTGTTCAGGGGACGGCGGCGGATATTATCAAGATTGCCATGGTTCGGGTTCACGATCGTCTTGCCAAAGAGGGATTGCGGTCGCGCCTGATTCTGACGGTTCATGATGAGCTCCTGGTTGAGACCTTCGAGCAGGAAGAGCAAGAGGTCAGAGAAATCCTGGATCAGGAGATGAGGGGAGCCGCTCAGCTCTCCGTCGAGCTGGAAATTGACACGCACAGCGGCAGGAACTGGTATGATGCCAAATGAAGCTTCCATTGTCATGAGCGATTGACTCTGTCCGTGCCGGAAGGGCCGGGACAAATTGAATATGGAGAGTGACTTAGATAAAGAGTGACTTAGACGGAGAGTGATTTAGATTGAAAGTGATTGGGATCACCGGCGGCGTCGGAGCGGGGAAAAGCCTGCTATTGGCATATCTTGAGGAGAAATACGGGGCCTGTGTCGTCCGAACCGATGAGCTGGCCCAGGAGCTGATCAGGCCGGGAACAGACCTGCACGGCAGTCTTCAGGAGCTTTTTCGCGGGAAAAATGCCTTTGATCCGGAGGGAAGATTGATTCGGACGAGGGCGGCGGAGCTGATTTTCAAAGATCCCACCCTGCGCGCGCGGATGAATGATTTGGTTCACCCTGCGGTCAAGGCAGAACTGATCCGGCAGATTGCCGACAGGAAAAAGGAAGGAAGAACCCCCTACTTCGTTGTGGAAGCGGCGCTTCTGATTGAGGACGGTTACAAAAAAATCTGTGATGAACTATGGTATATTTACGCGGATGAGAATCGCCGCAGAGACCGATTGAGAAAGTCGCGGGGCTACAGCGATGAGAAGATCAATGCGATTTTCGCCTCCCAGTTATCTGAGGAGCTTTTTCGAAGGAACTGTACACATGTGATTGACAACAGCGGAAGTGTGGAAGAATCCTATCGGCAGATTCGGAGTATTTTAGGTGATGGAATTATTTAGTGTGAGGAGCGGCAGCAGCGGAAATTGCGTGTGTGTTGGGACAGATCAGAGTCATGTGATGGTAGACGCAGGGATCAGCGCCAAACGGATCGAGGCGGGCCTTAACTCTTTTGATATGACCAGCTCCGATATGGACGCGATCCTGCTGACGCATGAACACTCTGATCACATCAGCGGACTGGGTGTTCTGGCCCGGAGGTATCACCTGCCGATCTATGCCACCCAGGGGACAATAGACGCCGTTGCCACAAAGCGGAGTCTGGGAACCATTGACCCATCGCTCTATCATGTGATTCGACCGGACCAGACATTTACAATCGGAGATATGGAGATCTGTCCCATGCGCATTTCTCATGACGCGGCGGATCCCGTGGCTTATACCATGCGGCAAAGAACAGAAGATGGGGATAAGAGGGTCGCCGTCTGCACCGACCTCGGCGCCTATGACGACTATACGATAGAGCGCCTTAAGGGAATGGACGCCATGCTTCTGGAGGCCAACCACGATGTGAAAATGCTGGAGGTCGGGCCCTATCCCTATCCTCTCAAGCAGAGAATCCTGGGATCTCGGGGACACCTGTCCAACGAATCCTCGGGGCAGCTTCTGGGGCGGCTTTTGCATGACAAGATCAAGCATATTCTGCTGGGTCATCTCTCGCATGAGAACAATCTGGAAGAACTGGCCTACGAGACAGTTCGTCTGGAGGTGACGCTGGGAGATAATCCCTATCAGGGCAGCGACTTTCCGATTACGGTAGCCCACAGAGATCGTCCCTCCGTGAGGGTTGTCGTCTGAATACAGGAAGAAAGGATCGAATAAAGGAGAAGCATATGGAGAAGACCAAAGTAATTATTACTGTTGTCGGCAAGGATACGGTGGGCATTATCGCCGCGGTCTGCACCTATTTGGCTCAGGAGCAGATTAATATCTTAGATATTTCCCAGACCATTGTAAACGGCTACTTCAACATGATGATGATCGTTGACTTTGACCGTGCTCTTCTGCAGCTTGAAGATGTGCAGAAGAGTCTGGATCAGATCGGCAGGGATAAGGGAGTGCAGATCAAGTGCCAGAAGGAAGAGATCTTTGAGATGATGCACCGCGTTTGATTGATCGTGTCAGAGGAGACCAGTTCATCCGCTCCCGAAAAGCGGGCTAAGACAGCGCGCGTGACAACAAGAAGAAAGCGCGCGTGACAATAGGAAATGATATGAGGATATGCAATGATTAGCCAGTATGAGGTTCTTGAGACAAATCACATGGTAGAAGAGGAGAACCTGGACGTCCGTACCATTACCATCGGCATCAGCCTTCTTGACTGCATTGATTCTGATTTAGATTCTGTCAATGAGAAGATTTACAGCAAGCTGACCAGCGTCGCGCGGGATCTGGTCAAGGTGGGAGGTCAGATAGAACGGGAGTATGGGATCCCCATCGTCAACAAGAGGGTTTCCGTCACCCCCATCGCTCTGGTGGGCGCCGCGGCCTGTAAGAGACCAGAGGATTTTGTGACCATCGCTCACACGCTGGATAAGGCGGCCCATCAGCTGGGAATTAATTTCATCGGCGGATACTCCGCCCTGGTCTCCAAGGGGATGACAGCCGCGGAGGAGAACCTGATCCGATCGATCCCGCAGGCTCTGGCTGAGACCGAGCTGGTCTGCGCTTCTGTGAATCTCGCTTCCACCAGGACAGGGATCAACATGGACGCTGTCCGCCTCATGGGAGAGATCATACACGAGACCGCGGTCTGCACGAAAGAAGAGGATTCTCTGGGGTGCGCCAAGCTCGTGGTCTTCTGCAATGCCCCCGACGACAACCCCTTTATGGCCGGCGCCTTCCATGGAGTGACGGAGGCGGACGCGATTATTAACGTCGGCGTCTCCGGGCCGGGTGTGGTCAAGACGGCTCTGGAGTCTGTCAGGGGGGAGAGCTTTGAAATCCTCTGTGAGACGATTAAGAAGACGGCCTTCAAGATTACCCGCGTGGGGCAGCTGGTGGCCAAGGAGGCTTCTAAGCGTCTGAACATCCCCTTCGGGATCATTGACCTGTCTTTGGCCCCGACGCCGGCGATTGGAGATTCTGTCGCGGACATTCTGGAGCTGATCGGATTGGAACGGGTGGGAGCTCCCGGTACGACCGCGGCCCTGGCCCTGCTCAACGACCAGGTCAAAAAGGGCGGCATTATGGCCTCGTCCTATGTCGGGGGCTTATCCGGGGCCTTTATCCCTGTCTCGGAGGATCAGGGAATGATTGACGCTGTACAGGCCAATGCCCTGACCCTGGAGAAGCTCGAGGCAATGACCTGCGTCTGCTCTGTGGGACTTGACATGATTGCCATCCCCGGGGCCAGCAGCGCGGATACCATTTCCGGGATTATCGCGGACGAGATGGCAATTGGCATGATCAATCAGAAGACGACGGCGGTTCGTCTGATTCCGGTTATCGGCAAAGACGTCGGAGACAGTGTGGAACTGGGAGGTTTGCTCGGGACAGCTCCCGTACAGCCGGTATCCGCTTTCGGATGCTCGGATTTCGTGAACCGCGGCGGCAGAATTCCCGCTCCCATACACTCCTTTAAAAATTAAGCGCAGCCTTTGTCATGTTTTAGCGGCAAGGGGTCTCTGGCTCAGTCGGGTCCTCTGGCTTTTTTCTGCTGTGATTTAACCTGCGCTTCTTTAAGTCGGTTTCATCCGCTCCCAGGAAGACAGCTCGTCTGATGGAGGTATCGCCGAACTTATCCCGAATCTGATCTACAGCGGCGTCCAGTTGATCCAGTTTCCTGTTTTTTCCGGCATCAAAGAGATCCATCTGATAGCTGCCGCTGTCCTTGTCAATCTCCGAGCCGCGAACGCCGAGCAGACGAAGAGGCCTTCCATCCCAGAGCTCATGTAAGAGAGACAAGGCGGTCTCATAGATGGTCTGCGTTGAGGAACTGGATCGGTTTAACCTTGTCTGCCGGGAGGCGGAGACGAAGCTGCTGTCCTTGTAGTAGACGCCGACCAGACGGATTTTGTCCCCCTGAAGCCTGATCCGGGCAGCCAGAGTTTCGCAGAGAGAGAGGAGAATGAGTCGGGCTTCTTCCCGGTCGACCAGGTCGTGAGAGATCGTGATTTCATTGGAGAAGCCTCTGCTTTTCCTGTGACGGGAAGTCAGGTCTGACGGTTCCGTCCCGTTGGCGTAGGCCAGCATCTGGGATCCGTGCTTTCCAAAGTGCGAGACCAGAAGATCCTCAGGTGTCCCAGCCAGATCTCCGATGGTCAGAATGCCGAGACTCTTGAGCTTTTGAGCTGTAGATTCACCCACGAAGAGGAGATCAGCCGCGGGAAGAGGCCACATTTTCCAGGGAATCTCCCGGGGCCAGAGCGTGTGAACCCGGTCCGGCTTGGTGAAGTCAGAGGCCATCTTAGCCAAAAGATGGTTGGAGGAAATGCCAACATTGACGGTGAAGCCCAGATCTCTGCGGATTTCATCCTTGAGCTTGTGGGCAAAAAGGACCGGATCGCCATAGAGGCTGGCGGTTCCGGTCATATCACAGAAGGCCTCGTCGATGGAAAAGGGATCCACGGCAGGGGCGTATTTGCGCAGAAGGTCCATCAGAGCCTGAGATTGCCGGGCGTAGAGAGAATAATCGCCGGGGACGAGGATCAGGGAGGGACACTTGCGCAGGGCCTGGCTGACCGGCTCTCCGGTGACAATTCCGTATCGCTTGGCGGGGATGGACTTGGCGGTAATAATGCCATGCCTGGTTTTGGGATCGCCTCCGATGGCAGAGGGGAGATCGCGCAGGTCTACCTTGTCGATGCCCTTTGCCATGCGGTCTGACGCGGTCCAGGAGAGAAAGGCGGAGTTGACGTCAACGTGGAAGATAATGGGATCAGGCATGACTCAATCGTCTTCTTCCTCGTCCTCCGTGGTGGAGTAGACGGTTCGCTTTCTGGCCATCTCATCGCTCTCCAGATATTCGTCGTAGCTGGATACCTTGTCGACAATAGTTCCATTCGGCAGGATCTCGATGATGCGGTTGGCTGTGGTCTGTACGACCTGGTGGTCGCGGGAAGAGAAGATGAGGACGCCCGGGAACTTGGTCAGTCCGGTGTTTAAGGCTGTGATGGACTCCATATCCAGGTGGTCGGTGGGCTCGTCCAGCATGAGGACATTGGAGCCCTCGATCATCATGCGGGAGAGGAGAACACGAACTCTCTCACCTCCGGAGAGGACCCGCATCTTCTTGTTGCCGTCTTCGCCGGCAAAGAGCATGCGGCCCAAAAATCCGCGGACATAGGTGGCGTCCTTGATCTCGGAGAACTGGGTCAGCCAGTCGGCGATGATCATGTCGTTGTCAAAAATCTTGCTGCTGTCCTTGGGAAAGTAGGACTGAGAGGTGGTGATGCCCCACTTGTAGCTCCCCTCATCGGGCTCCATCTGGCCGGACAGAATCTGGAAGAGGACGGACTTGGCAGCCTCGTTCGAGCCTACCAGGGCGACCTTGTCGGTGGAGTTGAGGTTAAAGGTCAAATGATCTAAGAGCAGTTCTCCATCGATGGTCTTGGTCAGGTTCTCCACGGAGAGAACCTCATTTCCGATCTCCCTCTTGGGGCGGAAGTCAATGTAGGGATACTTGCGGGAGGAGGGACGGATATCGTCCAGTTCAATCTTTTCCAACGCCTTCTTGCGGGAGGTTGCCTGCTTGGACTTGGAGGCGTTGGCCGCGAAGCGGGAGATGAACTCCTTGAGCTCCTTGATCTGCTCTTCCTTCTTCTTGTTGGCCTCCTTGCGCTGCTTCATGATCAGCTGAGAGGACTCGTACCAGAAGTCGTAGTTGCCGGCGTAGAGCTGGATCTTTCCATAGTCGATGTCGGCAGTGTGGGTGCAGACCTTGTTCAGGAAATAGCGGTCATGGGAGACCACAATGATTGTGTTTTCAAAGTTGATTAAGAACTCCTCCAGCCAGGCGATGGCGTCCAGATCCAGATGGTTGGTCGGCTCGTCTAAGATGAGAATGTCAGGGTTTCCAAAGAGAGCGCGTGCCAGAAGGATCTTGACCTTGATGTCCGTGGGGACATCTTTCATGACAGAGTAGTGCCAGTCCGGGTCAACAGAGAGGCCGTTGAGCAGGGTCTGGGCGTCGGATTCCGCGTTCCAGCCGTCCATCTCGGCAAATTCGGCTTCCAGCTCCGCCGCCTTGACGCCATCCTCATCTGAGAAATCGGGCTTGGCGTAAATGGCGTCCTTTTCCTTCATAATCTCATAGAGGCGGGCATTGCCGGAGATGACCGTGTCAAGGACCGTGTAATCGTCGTATTTAAAATGATCCTGCTCCAGGACGGACAGTCTCTGACCGGGACTGATGATAATGTCGCCTGTGGTCGGCTCCAGAGCGCCGGAGAGGATGCGGAGAAAGGTGGACTTGCCGGCTCCGTTGGCGCCGATCAGACCATAACAATTCCCCTCGGTGAATTTGACATTCACATCTTCAAAGAGGGCCTTCTTGCCGAAACGAAGAGATACGTTGACTGCCTGGATCATGCTTGTTCTTCCTTGTCTTAGATTAGTGTATGAATGGTATGGGCGTCAGAATACGTTCACAGATGACATGGGCCCATTGCCAGAGTTCTGGTCAAGTGTACACGATTTGCCCCGCTTTTGCCAGGAGAGCAGGGGGAGCGCAGAAGGAAACCTGTCGGTGCTTAATAAGCGATCTTCGACGATGTTTACAATTAAAAACAGAGATTCAGGGGAAATTTGTTGATTTTCCATGATAAAGACCCTACACTTTATTTATAACGTTTGATGGGGCCGTGTGGCAGACGGCTACTAGGATGTTACGCAAATCTATTAGGAGGAACCAACATGAAAAGAACTATGAAAACCATGGATGGTAACCATGCAGCGGCACATGCTTCTTATGCATTTACCGATGTAGCGGCTATGTATCCCATCACCCCCTCGTCAGTGATGCCTGAGGCAACCGATGAGTGGGCCAACCAGGGTCGCAAGAACCTCTTCGGCCAGGTCGTACAGATCACCGAGATGCAGTCTGAGGCCGGCGCTGCCGGTGCCGTCCACGGTTCTCTTGCCGCAGGCGCCCTCACCACGACCTATACCGCGTCTCAGGGTCTTCTGCTGATGATCCCCAACCTCTACAAGATCGCCGGTGAGAGACTGCCGGGCGTCTTCGATGTGTCCGCCAGGGCCATCGCTTCTCACGCACTGAGCATTTTCGGAGATCATTCCGATGTATACGCCGCCCGTCAGACAGGCGTCTGCATGCTCTGTGAGTCGTCCGTACAGGAGGTTATGGACCTGACGCCTGTAGCGCACGCCGCTGCCCTGAAGGGACGTCTTCCCTTCATCAATTTCTTCGATGGCTTCCGCACCTCCCATGAGATCCAGAAGATCGAGACCTGGGACTACGAGGACCTCAAGGATTTCGTTGACCAGGATGCCTTAAAGGCCTTCCGTCAGAATGCGCTTAATCCCACACATCCCCGTGAGATGGGATCTGCACAGAACCCCGATATCTTCTTCCAGACCCGTGAGGCATCCAACCAGGCTTATGATGATATGCCAGCGATCGTTGAGCACTACATGGATCTGGTGAACCAGAAGCTTGGCACCAATTACGGTCTCTTTAATTACTATGGCGCCCCGGATGCGGAGTCAGTGATTATCGCTATGGGCTCTGTCTGTGAGACCATCGATGAGACCATTGACTTTTTGATGGCCCGCGGCGAGAAGGTCGGTGTTGTCAAGGTTCGTCTCTATCGTCCTTTCGTTGCAGAGAAGTTGATTGAGGCAATTCCCGACACAGTCAAGAGGATCAATGTCCTTGACCGCACCAAGGAGCCCGGCGCTCTTGGCGAGCCTCTCTTCCTCGATGTTGTTGCGGCTCTGCGAGGCAGCAAGTTCGATCAGGTTCCCGTCTTCGGCGGCCGCTATGGTCTTGGCTCTAAGGACACCACGCCCGGCCAGATCATTTCCGTATTCAAGAATGACGAGAAGAAGGAATTCACGATTGGCATCAAGGATGATGTAACCCACCTCTCTCTCGATGTTCATGAGAATCCGGTTACCACTCCCAAGGGGACTACCAACTGCAAGTTCTGGGGACTTGGCGCAGACGGAACCGTTGGAGCCAACAAGAACTCCATCAAGATCATCGGCGATAACACCGATATGTATGCCCAGGCTTACTTCGACTATGATTCCAAGAAGTCCGGAGGCGTTACCGTGTCTCACCTGAGATTCGGCCATACCCCCATCCGTTCGACCTATCTGATCAGCCAGGCCAACTTCGTAGCATGCCACTGCCAGGCATATATCTACAAGTATCCCATGGTTCAGGATCTGGTTCCCGGCGGCACCTTCCTCTTCAACACCCAGTGGACCGAGGATGAATTAGATGGGAAGCTTCCCGGACAGGTAAAGCGCTTCATCGCCGAGAATGATATCAACTTCTACATCATCGACGGTGTAAAGATCGGTAAGGAGATTGGCCTTGGAAGACGGATCAACACCGTTCTCCAGTCCGCTTTCTTCTCTTTGACCAAGCTGATTCCCGAGGAGCAGGTATTGAAGCTCATGAAGGATGCGGCTAAGGCATCTTACGCCAAGAAGGGTGATAACGTTGTTAAGATGAACTGGGATGCCATCGACGCCGGCGCAACTGCTTACCACAAGGTAAATGTTCCCGCTTCCTGGAAGGATGCCAAAGATGATGACCTTGAGGCTGCCGTTCCCTCAACCGGACGCGCAGATGCAATCGCCTTTGTCAAGAATATCCAGCAGAAGGTCAATGCACAGACCGGTAACAGACTTGCTGTATCTGACGTTCTTCCCTATCAGGACGGTTCCACTCCGAACGGGACGGCAGCTTACGAGAAGCGCGGTGTCGCAACCGATGTTCCCGTGTGGAATTCAGACAACTGTATCGGATGCGGCTTCTGCTCCTACGTCTGCCCGCACGCAGCGATTCGTACGATTGCTCTGACTGATGACGAAGTTGCCAATGCTCCCGAGGGCTTTGTTGCCAAGGATCTCAGACCCACCGATTACAAGTACGCTGTTGTTGTATCCGCTTACGATTGTACCGGATGCGGCTCCTGCGCCAATGTATGTCCCGGCATGAAGGGCAACAAGGCTCTGACCATGCAGAACTTCGAGGAGAACGAGGGTGAGCAGAAGTACTTCGACTACGCAGTTGAGCTTCCCGTCAAGGATGATGTTGTAGAAAAGTTCAAGCCCAATACGGTCAAGGGTTCCCAGTACAAGCAGCCCCTGCTTGAGTTCTCAGGCGCTTGCGCAGGCTGCGGAGAGACTCCTTATGCCAAGCTGATCACTCAGCTCTTTGGCGATCGCATGTACATTGCCAATGCGACCGGATGTTCTTCCATCTGGGGCAACTCTTCACCCTCTACGCCCTATACGGTAGATGCCAAGGGACACGGACCCGCATGGTCCAACTCACTCTTTGAGGATGCGGCCGAGTTCGGTTACGGCATGCTCCTGGCTCAGAACGCTATGCGCGACAAGCTGAAGAACAAGCTGGATGCCCTGGAGAAGACCACAGCTTCCGCAGGCTTGAAGGATGCGATTGCAGTCTGGAAGGAGACCTTCCGTGTCGGCGCAACAAATGGCGCCGCGACCGATATTCTGATTGCCGAGCTTGAGAAGGAGGGATCTGAGGCCGCAAAGGAGATCCTTGACGAGAAGAGCTTCCTGGCCAAGAAATCCCAGTGGGTATTCGGTGGTGACGGCTGGGCTTATGATATCGGCTTCGGCGGTGTTGACCACATCCTGGCATCCGGCAAGGATATCAACGTCATGGTTTACGATACGGAGGTTTACTCCAATACGGGCGGTCAGTCCTCCAAGTCAACACCGATCGGCGCGGTTGCCCAGTTCGCTGCCGGCGGTAAGGAGACTAAGAAGAAGGATCTTGCGTCCATTGCCATGAGCTATGGCTATGTGTATGTTGCTCAGATTTCTCAGGGTGCCGACATGCAGCAGACGGTCAAGGCAATTGCCGAGGCAGAGGCTTATCCGGGTCCCTCTCTGATCATCGCCTACGCGCCCTGCATTAACCACGGTATCAAGAAGGGCATGAGCAAGGCGCAGACAGAGGAGAAGCTGGCAGTTCAGTCCGGTTACTGGTTCAACTTCCGCTTCAATCCCCAGGCTGACAGCAAGTTCTCTCTTGATTCCAAGCAGCCCAGCGGAGACTATAAGGAATTCCTTCTTGGTGAGAACAGATACGCGGCCCTGCAGAAGTTCGACCCGCAGAAGGCAGCCGAACTCTTCGCCAAGTCCGAGCAGGATGCGAGAGATAAGTATGAACACCTTCAGAAGCTGGTGAACCTCTACAAAAAGCCGGAAGACTGATTCCAAAAAGAGTCACTTCAAATTCCAAAGAGGATCACCTCGAATCAAAGAGTATGAGGCTCTCATATGACCTGATAAACAGTCCCCGAGCTTAGGCCCGGGGGCTGTTTATCTTGTCAAGATTTTCCAGTGATGATAGAATGATCCATATGTTACGAAAGGATGTAGCCATTATGCCAGAGACTTCAGAGATCAAATTCAATATTCTGCCAAATGATGCGGATATCGATCGCTTTGGCGATACGGATAGGGATCGACTTCAGGACGAGGAGACCAATCCGTCTGAAGAGGAGAACTTCGATCGGCCTGAAGATGAGGAGGTCGATTCGGCCGAAGAGCAGTTCAGCAGTGAGGATATGGCTTTTTTGGCTGAGATTGATTCCTTCCGCCAGAAGGCGACACAGCTGCAGAATCTGATCCTGTCCAGGCAGAACCAGGTCCGGGAGCTGGATGCGATTGTCCGGGTCAAGGAGGAGGAGAAATCCCGCCTGAATCAACTGATTTCTGAGAAGAAGGAAGAGGCGGACAGCATCGCCGGAGATGTCGAGGATCAGGTTGACCGGGTTCTCAGCAAGCTGTCCGGCGATATGGGAGCTCTCAATCAGAAGCTTTCGGATTCCCTGAAGCAGACAGAGGAGAGCAGGGCTGATCAGGATGCCTTTCTCAGGGATCAGATGAGCCAGATGCAGTCGTCTGTGACAGGACAGCTTCAGCAGATGACAAGCGGGATGGATCAGCAGATGAGCCGGATGACCCGGAATATGGGAGATCAGGTGAGTCAGATGCAGTCATCTGTGACAGGACAGTTTCAGCAGATGACGAGCGGGATGGACCGGCAGATGAGCCAGCTGACCCAGAATATGGGAGATCAGCTGAGTCAGATGCAGTCGTCTGTGACAGGGCAGTTTCAGCAGATGACGAGCGGGATGGATCAGCAGGTGAACCAGTTGACCCAGAACATGGGAGATCAGGTGAGCCAGCTGGCCCAGAATATGGATCAACAGCTGAATCAGCTGACCCAGGACATGGGAAGTCAGGTGACGCAGATGACCCGGGATATGGACGGGCAGATGCTGGGGATGCGGTCCAAGCTGGATGATACCGTAAAGATGATGTCGGAGGAGCTGACAGAGGCGATCGCCAGCATGAATGGAGGACTTGACGGAGTCAAATCCGACATTGCAAATAAGGTGCACAAGGAAAACGTCCAATCCTATCGAAATATTCAGGCCCTTCTGAAGGAACTGGATCATAGGGAAGAGGAGTTAAAAGAGGCTGATTCGAGAGCAAATTCACTCAGGAAACGCTTTGCGCTGGTTTCGACCTTCGCCGCTGTTGATTTTGTCGCTCTGCTTGTGATTCTGCTGAAACTGTTTGGAATATTCTGATGATGATATCGAGGGGAAATGCAGCAGTTTTGCTGCATTTTTCTTTTAGATAATAAAGTGCCTGAGGAGAAAAGATGAATCGTGATGATCTGATTTGGGTGCTGGGACATAAGAATCCGGATACGGACGCCATATGCTCGGCAATTGCCTATGCTAATTTCAAGAATATGACAGACAAGGGGACATATGTACCCAAGAAGGCGGGAGAGATGAACGAGGAGACTCGCTATGTCTTAAAAACCTTCCAGTGTGAGGAGCCGGAAACGGTATTTGATGTCAGCGCCCAGATTAAGGATCTGGCCCTTAAGTACACGCCGGGCGTTAAGGGCAGCTACTCTCTGCGAAGGGCCTGGGAGCAGATGCGCGAGCTGAATGTGGTCACGCTTCCGATTGTCAATGACAAAGGCCAGGTGGAGGGGATCATCACTTCTGATGACATTGCCAGATCCTACATGAATGTCTATGACAACGAGACGATGAGCAGCTCCCGCACCTCCTACGCAAATGTTGTAGAGACCCTGGACGGGAAGCTCTGGACCGGCAATGACCACGGTGTCTTTCACAGGGGCAAGGTCGTGATCGGATCCGGCGACCGGGACAACATGCGGCGGGAGATCGCCGCCAATGACATGGTGATTACGGGAAATGCCTGGGAGAGACAGGTGATTGCCATCAATGAGAATCCCTCCTGCCTGATCATCTGCGGGGTGAACAGCGTAGAGGACTCTATTATTGCCATGGCCAGGGAGAAGGAGATCGTGATCATCTCTACGACCTATGATATCTTCACAACGGCCCGCCTGATTCATCAGGCCATGCCGATCCGCCAGTTTATGACGACGAGCAAGAATCTGATCTGGTTTGGGATGGATGACTATTTGGAGGATGTGACGGACCGGCTCAACAAGATCCGGCACAGGGATTTCCCGATTGTTGACGAACAGATGCACTATGTGGCGATGTTTTCCCGCAGGATCCTCTTGTCCAAGCAGAAGAAAAAGGTGATCCTGGTCGACCACAATGAAAAGAATCAGGCGGTGGACGGGATTGAGGACGCGGATATTTTGGAAATCATCGATCATCACCGGCTTGGAAGCCTGGAGACGATCAGTCCCATTGTCTTTCGCAATCAGCCCCTGGGCTGCTCCTGCTCCATTATTTATCAGATGTATCAGGAAAAGAAGATCGAGATTCCCAGGAAGATCGCGGGCCTGATGTGTTCGGCCATCCTCTCGGACACACTGATGTTCCGTTCCCCCACCTGCACACCCTATGACGAGGCCGCGGCGAGAACTTTGGCAGAGATTGCGGATATTGACATTGAAGAGCACGCAATGGCTATGTTCGAGGCGGGGAGCAACTTCAGGAACAAGTCTACGGAGGAGATCATGTTCACGGATTTTAAGACCTTCACCGCGGGGGATGTCAATTTCGGCGTCTCCCAGGTGTCCAGCGTCTCCGCCAAGCAGCTGGCAGCAATCAAGGAAAAACTGCTCAAGTACATGGAGACGGTCATTGTGGAGAAAAATCTGCATATGATCTTCGTCATGCTGACAAATATTTTGGAGCAGAGCACCGAGCTGCTCTATGCGGGGACGGACAGCCGGGATATCGTCCTTGACGCTTATGGAGAAGATCGGATGGCAGAGGATTCCGCGATCCTCCCTGGAGTTGTATCCAGAAAGAAGCAGGTGGTGCCGCAGATGATTGAGGCGATTCACTACCGGTCCATCTGAAGAGAAAGGAATGGGAAGAGGAATGGAGAGAGGAATGAAGAAAGAATCCTGGAAGCCGGGCAATATGCTCTATCCCCTTCCGGTCGTGATGGTCAGCTGCAGAAACAAGGCGGGAGAGGATAATATTCTGACTGTGGCCTGGACAGGAACTATCAATACCAATCCTCCCATGCTGTCAATTTCGATCCGCCCCTCCCGTCACTCCTATCTGATGATTCAGGAGAGCGGCGTTTTCACAGTGAATCTAACGACCCGTGAGTTGATGCGAGCTACGGATTTCTGCGGGGTGACCTCGGGGAAAGACCTGGATAAATTTCAGCGCTGTGATCTCACGAAAGAGGAGGCGGAATTGATCAGCTGTCCCATGATCGCGGAGAGCCCGGTCAATATGGAGTGCAGGGTTCGCCAGGAGATAGCGCTGGGGAGCCACTCCATGTTTCTTGCGGACATTCTGCGGATTCATGCCGACAGCAGATATATGGATGAGAGGGGCAAGTTCTGCCTGGAAAAGGCGGATCCGATTGTTTACAGTCACGGGAGTTATTATGATCTGGGGCAGGAACTGGGGACTTTTGGCTGTTCGGTGAGAAAGAGATAGAAAGAGGCGAAGAGAACATATGCTGAGAACACGCGCTGAAAACACGCGCGATACAGGCTTGCCGATATGAAATATTCCGTGTGAAAAGGAGCAGGATATGGCCGACAGAAAGGAAATCAGTCTGGCGGATCATTTTGATGACAGGAAGCTTTTGCGCTTTACCAGCCACTCCATTATGACCATGATTTTCACGTCCATTTACGGCATTGTGGACGGCTTTTTTGTGTCCAATTACGCCGGAGAAGTTGCCTTTGCGGCTCTGAATCTGGTGATGCCCCTTCTGATGTTGATCGCGGCAGTGGGCTTTATGTTCGGTACAGGCGGCGTCGCCCTGGTCTCTCTGAAGCTGGGACAAAAGGAGGAGAGACAGGCAAAGGAGATTTTTTCTCTGACAACCTATACTCTTATGGTCCTGGGGATCCTTCTCTCTTTGCTGGGATACCTGTTTGCCCCGCAGGCGGCAGTGCTTCTGGGAGCTTCGGAGGAACTGATTCCCTATAGCGTTCTCTATGCCAGGATCAGTATGGTCAGCATGACCGCCTTCATGCTGCAGCACTTTTTTCAGAGCTTTCTGATCGCCGCGGAACGCCCCCGCATGGGCTTTTGGATCACGGTAATCGCCGGCGTGACGAACATGATCCTCGATTATGTCTTTGTGGCAGGATTTGGCCTCGGGCTGGCAGGGGCTGCCTGGGCAACCGTGGGCAGCGAACTAGTGGGAGGGCTGATCCCTCTGGTCTTTTTTATTCTGCCCAATAAGACTCCGCTGCGATTGGGAAAGACAGGCTGGATGCCCTGGGCTCTGGTGAAAACCTGTACCAACGGCTCCAGTGAGTTCTTGTCCAACGCCGCCTCCTCCTTTATCGGCATGCTCTACAACAGACAGATCCTTTGCTACATGGGAACCAATGGAATTGCGGCTTACGGTGTGATTATGTACGTTAATTTCATTTTTGTGGGCATTTTCTTTGGCTACGCCATGGGCGTTTCTCCAATCATCAGTTACCAGTATGGAGCCAGGAATCAGGCGGAATTGCGCAATCTCTTTCGGCGCAGTCTGTCTCTCCTCACAGGGGCCAGTCTGATTCTGACGCTTCTGGCGGAACTCAGCGCCGGTCTTCTGGCTGGGATTTTTGTCGGCTACAATCCACAGCTGTACGCGCTGACCGTGCGCGGGATGAGAATTTACAGCGTCGCTTATCTCTTTATGGGATTCAATATATTCGGTTCAGCCCTCTTTACAGCTCTGGGCAATGGAAAAGTGTCAGCGGTTTTGTCTCTGGTCAGGTCTGTCCTTTTGCAGGTTGTTCTTGTGCTGCTTTTGCCGCTTATTTTGGGAGGGACCTCTCTCTGGATGATTGCGGCCCTGGTCGAGACGGGGGCTATCCTTCTGACGGGCTTTCTTGTGACGCGGTATCGAGAGAAATATCGGCTCTATTGAAGCAGGAGATCTACGATCTGCATATAGACTTCATCGTAGCGAATTTTCCAGTTGTAGCAGAGGGCCTCAGCCTGTTCTTTCCCGGTCACATGCAAATCGAGACGGATGATTTCCTGATTTCCCTCTCTGGCAATCAGGCGGACAATATAGCCGCCGCCGACAGACCTGTCATAATTGGCGGTCAGGGAGTTCTCCCGGCAGATGCGTTTGCCCTGAGATGAGAGATAGGCCCGGATGTCTCCGGCGATTGCCTCGCTGATACGATCCGAGAAGGCCTCAAGAGTTCTCTCGCCCTCCTCGCTGAGTCTGTAGAGGTGAACTGTGGATCTGGGACCCTCGATTAACATTTGGCTTTCAAGCAGTTCAAAGATGACAGACTGAACGCGAAAGTAGTCCGCGTAGCGGAAATCTGTGAAAAAGTCTGTGATCTGCGACTTGCTCAAGGGCTCCTGAGCGGAGTGAATCAATTGCAAAACCATTATTTTGAAGAGGAGATTCTGTTCGGTCAAAATGAAATCCTTCCCTGCCATGGCAAAAACTTTTCCGGCCGGCTTAGCTTGCCTGGCGCCCGGCAATGACTCAGACAGTTGCGGCTACAAGAAGCGACTCAATATCCTGCCTGTTCATAAAATTTAAAATAATGATAGCATACGCAGAATATATAAGATATACTTCCAGTATTGAATTCATCACATATAGGTCCGCTTGGACAATGAAATTCACTTTGAAATCATTCGTCGAATCAAATATTCATTTTTGAGGAGTTGCTGATGGCTACAAGTGCTATGGAAGCCCGTTACAAAACCCTGAAGCTGGTCGATTTAAAGGCCATTGCCAAGAAGAGGGGGATCAAGCGCGTCACAAATCGACGCAAGGCGGATCTTATCGCCGAGATGGTGGCTTTAGATGCCAGAGAGACTGAGGATGTCGCGGCGGCAGAGAGAGCGCTGAGGACAGGAAAGATCACAGAGAAGTCGACAGGAAGCGAGACGGCAGAGGCAGAGAATGCCGCTTTGACCGATGGAGAAGCTGTAAAACCGGTCGGGCGGAGAGGAAGACCCCGGAAGAAGCGGGTTGAGGATCAGCTGTCCGCCGATACAACCGCGGTTGCTGAGAGCGCGGAGTCGGAAGAGCAGAAGAGAGAGAGCGGGAATCCGGAGAATTCTCAACCATCGCCTGAGATCGGACGCGCAAAGCGGAGGACTCCTGCTCGAAGGGCAGAGAACCAGCTGTCAGAGGACCAGTCGAGGGAGGAAATCGGGAAGACCCAGCGCCGCCCCAAGAGGCATATGGACCTGGGAGTGGAAGAAGAATCCGCGGACGCGGCGGGACATGGAGGATATTCCGGCTTCTACCGCAGATACAATGAACAGGGGCTTGACAAGCCCCGCCACCATGAGCAGGAACAGACCTCCGACCGGCCCCGCCGATCCTACAGCGAGTATGGCCACAGCTTCAGGCCCCACAGGGAAGAAGTCGGCGATGCCGTTTCTCCCCAGCTGGCCGAGCAGATGTCTGACGCCAGCGAGGCCGATGGCATTTTAGAGATTATGCCCGATGGATACGGCTTTTTGCACACGGATAATTTCCTGACGGGAGAGGACGACGCCTATGTGGCTCCCTCTCAGATCCGCCGCTTCGCCATGAAAACCGGCGACCGGGTCGAGGGGCTTAAGAAGAGAAATAATCCCACGGATAAGTTCGCTGCCCTCCTTCGGATCAACAGTATCAATGGACGCAATCCGGAGGAGCTGCGGGGCCGTCAGTCCTTTGAGAATCTGACGCCGATTTTCCCAAGGGAGCGGCTGCGTCTCGAGCGAAAAGGAAGTTCGGTCGCCAGCCGTGTCATTGATCTGATTGCCCCAATCGGCAAGGGCCAGAGAGGACTGATCGTCTCTCCGCCCAAGGCAGGCAAGACGACCCTGCTCAAGGAAGTGGCCAAGAGTGTGCAGGAGAACCATCCCGAGATGCACATGATGATCCTCCTGATCGATGAGCGCCCCGAGGAGGTCACCGACATGAAGGAGACCATCGTGGGCGACAATGTGGAGATCATCTATTCCACCTTCGACCAGATGCCTGATCACCACACCAAGGTCTCTGAAATGGTGATTGAACGCGCCAAGCGCCTGGTGGAACAGGGAGAGGACGTGATCATTCTCCTGGATTCCATTACCCGGCTGGCCCGCGCCTATAATCTGACGGTGACCTCTTCCGGCCGCATTCTTTCCGGAGGACTGGATACGGCGGCTCTTTATATGCCAAAGCGCTTCTTCGGAGCGGCCCGCAATATGAGAGAGGGCGGCAGTCTGACTGTTCTGGCGACAGCTCTTGTGGATACCGGCAGCCGTATGGACGATGTGGTCTACGAGGAGTTCAAGGGGACCGGCAATATGGAGCTGATTTTGGACAGAAGGCTGTCTGAACGCCGCATTTTCCCTGCGGTGGATATTGTGGCCAGCGGAACCAGAAGAGAAGACCTCCTGCTGGACGCTGACGAGATGGAAGCGGCCCGTATTATGCACCGGGGGATTAACGGCCGCCGGGCAGAAGAGAATACGGAGGATCTGCTCAATATGTTTGCCCATACCAAGGACAATAAGGACTTCATCCGGCAGCTTTTGCGTCATCCGATTTTTTGATCTTTGTTTGGGTACGCAGGTGTTTGGATGATGTTTATGTAGAAAGTTGCAGAATCCCGGACAGTCATTTTAAATGGATGGTTATAGGAATATGAAGCATAAACAACTTAAGGTACTCGTTATTGGAACATGCTCCTGGGATACAATTATCGATATAGAGGATTTTCCTAAAAAAGCAGGCACCTGCTTTGCCAGTGCCCGCCGAGATGTACTAGGTGGAACGGCTTCCGGGAAAGCTATCAATTTACATAGATTGGGTT